>Ga0207877_10024_pt1 | contig 428809 bp, 349 predicted proteins | sample LinPmetageLP29_FD_184046 | JGI IMG/M metagenome (GOLD analysis project Ga0207877, IMG submission 184046) | Marine viral communities from the Pacific Ocean - LP-29 (SPAdes) | ecosystem: Environmental > Aquatic > Marine > Oceanic | place: Pacific Ocean | collected 2009-08-23
TCCCTAACCGTTTAAACTAAGGTAGTTCTATAGGCTTCGAGAAGAAGATTCGTAGTTTCTCGTACGGTAGTAGGCCGAGGCGCTACTCTACGTTTATTAAGTAAGATAATCTATCTCCGAATTGTTTTCTCTTTAGATTCGGTTAATTTATAACTATTAGCGCGTAAAGTCGCGCGATTTTTACTCCTACGGAGATAGTAGCGTAAGGATATTTATAGGACTTTAAATCGACGCGTTGCTTTACGAATAGCGATAATTTCTTGATTCTTTATAGCCTAGATAGCTAATAAGATCCTACCCTTTTGCTATATTCGGTTTTAAGGGGTTTAGGAGCGAATTAGTAGTATAGTAGGTAGTTGAATTAGTTAAGTAGTTTTTTATAGACACGTTTTAGGTTAGGTACGCCGCTCGCTTATATACGCCGCTCGCTTACCGAATACGTTAATCTTAGTATCCTATTTAGGATCTTTATAAATAAATATCGTAAGTATTCTCTATTAATTAACTAATAGTAGGTTTATCGTACCTAAGATAAGACTTCTAAAAATAATAGAATTAGAGATAGCTAATATAATACTAATATATCTACTATTCCTAGAATACTAAACTTTAAGAAAAAAGGATCGATCCTAGCCCTAAATAATCCTAACTAAGTTACTTTAATAAAGAAAGATCGTTATTTCTTTTATAAAGAGTAGGGTTACCTAAGTCGTAACTACCCTAAGAAGAACCCTACTATAGCTATTATTATCTTAAAAGAATTTATAAGAATATAAATATAATAATAGTTTAGAAAAAGATAAGGCCTAGGAGAAGTCTTTATCTTAGGCTAATAGATATCGCTATTTAAACTAGATCTATCGAAATTACTATTAGACTAACTATTAGTTTTTAATACGTAATTAGTTTTTAATAGGAAATCTATTTCGATATTAGCTTTAGGTAATATAGAAGTAAATAGCTTTATTTTTATTAATATAGAACTTATATTATTACTCTATTAGAATCTAGATATTAAGACTTAATAACTATTAATAGACTATTCTATATAAGGATTTAATAGATAGAAATTATCTACAACTTATACTATTATCTTATTATTAATAGTAGATAGAAGATAGTAAGAATAACTCCTAATACTTATTATAAATCTTAGGAATTATAATATTATCCTAGAGACTATAGTTTAATTATTTCGATATTATACTAAATTATAAATATTATTAGCTAATCTAGCCTTCCGAATAAAGCCTCTAAGATAACGTTAAAACTTAACTTATCTACTTTTTTCTAAAAAGTATTCTATATTAACTAAAGATAATTTAATATTATTAAGTAAATACCAACTAAAGAGACTAGTTATTTATAAAAAAAGAATAATAGTTTATAAAAAAAGAACTAACCGAATCGAGATAGACTAATATCTTTAGACTACTATTTCTAAAGAAAAAAAAAAGAATTCTTAATATATTATATCTCTATAGTCTAAAAAAATATCCTATTAATAAGATAATAATTAGAATAGCTAGTTTCTATCGATATATAAAGAATAAGAATATCTCTTATTTTATTATAATAATCTATAAAATTAAAAAGATTATTACTAAATATAAGATTATTTCGGTATAAATTAAAGATCTTAAGATTAAGGAATTACGAAAGCTAGTACCTATAGAGTATTATAACTATTATAATATATTTTTAAAGAAAGAATCCGATATATTATCGCTATACTATAAAGATATAGACTATAAGATCGAATTAGAGAGAGAGTTACTTAGAAGCTACTATCTTTTTTATAAGATATCGATCGAAGTCTCGCTATCTATTAATATATTTAAGAGAATCTAGTAAAAAGTTTTATCGAACCTAGAATAGGTCTTTTTATATCTCCGATCTTAATAGCCCTAAAACCTAGTAGTAGACTCTAATTCTATATTAACTATAGAAAATTAAATATATTAACTAAGAAAAATATCTATCTTTTACTTTTTATAGATAAACTACTTTAGTAGATCTTATAAGTAAAGATCTTTACGAAACTTAATATTCGATAAAGCTTCTACTAAATCCGAATAGATCTAGCTTTATAAGACCTTATAATATTTAAGTATAAGATATTATCTTTTAGACTAATAAATAGGCTAGCTTTATTTTAATTATTTATTAATATAATATTAGCTAAATATCTTAATAATTTCTATATAGTATATATTAATAATATTTTAATCTATAATAAGTCCTAGATAGAATATAAAGAGTATATATTGAAAGTCTTCTAATATCTTCGAGAGATAAAACTTTAAGTAGTACTTTATAAATATAAGTTTAATATTACCGAAACCTAATTCCTCGGATTTATTCTTACTATAGATAGTATTCGAGCTAATCTATAGAAAAATACTACTATTCTAAATTAGAGATAGTCTTCGATATAATATTTAGTAAGATTATTTCTTAGATTTTATAATTTCTATCGGCGTTTTATATAAAACTGTAATCGAATTATAAAACTACTAAATAATTTTCTAAAAAATAATATTAAGTTTAAATAGACTAAAGCCTATAAAAAAGTATTCTAAGAGTTAAAATAAAGACTCTAAAAACCGCTAATTCTTCGTTATTATAATCTAGATACCCTAACCTTAGTCGAAATAGACTTAGTAGATAGTATAATAGGAGATATTTTCTCGTAGAAAGAACTAGATAGATACTAGTATTTAGTAGCCTACTTTTTAAAGACTATAGATACCTATTAATATTATTATAAAATATATAATAAAAAGTTATTAGCTATTATCTTTACTCTCTAAGAGTAGAGGCCTAAACTCGAAGATTTATAATATATAGATTAATTCTCTATCTAGACTAATTACCTAGCTCTAGAATATTTTATAGAAAAGTAGAGACTAAGCCTAAGATAATACTATAAGTATATATACTTAGTAGGATCGGGAGGACGTAGGATACTTAGTTATTTTATTTATCCTAGAGGGGATAGAGATTATAGTTATATAATTATTAAGTTATCCGTTACGTAACTTAATACCTCTTTTTGAATACTAGTCCCCCTCCTTCTATTTTCTCTTCTTTAACTTAGTTATTTTCGATAAATATACTTATTTTGATCGGCGACTATTACAAATACTAGTAGTTAGAAAAATTATCCTACTACTACTTCTTTATTAGATACTACTTTAGAAAAAAGAATATCTTCGCTAATATCTTCTCTCGAAAAGATATATTATTTAATAATAATTCCGAACTAGTTATATTATCTTATAAATATCTCGAATAAAGAGTATATATTAATAACCTTAATACCGAACTTTTCTCTATAAACTCGACTAATATTATCGAAAAAATAAAATAAGCGAACTAGAATAACAACTCTCTCGAGTAATAAAGAGTATAGATAGGCGAAGGATATAATAAATAGATAATAAATAATAGAATCCTTTTATATAATAGAAAATTAGTAGTATTAGATTTAAAAAAACTTATAAGCCTATCTTCTAGATAAAATCTATCGTTAATCTTTAATAGTTTATCCTAGCTAATTAAAGACAAAATCCTTTCTATTAAATTAATATTACTAGATTAGTTAGTCGAATAATATCGATCGATATATAAGTAATTATCTAATCTATAGATATATAAAGATATAGAGAGATTATATCTTAGGACTCTTATAGCTTTTACTAATCTTATACCGATTATAGTAGTATATTAGTATATATTTCTATAAACCCTCTTAAGATAAAGAAAAGATTTAATAAGGTTTTCGTAATTATTAATCGATTAAGTAAATAGTAACTATTCTATATTACTATATAATTATAGCGAAAGACATAGCTAGTCTATTTATTTAATATATCTACCGATACTATAGAGCTCTAGAATCTATTATATTAGATCGTAGAGGATATTTTATCTCTAAATTCTAGACTATAGTCTATTAGATCTTAAGTATTAAATTAAAACTCTCTATAGTATATTATATATAGATAGATAGATAGACCGAAATTATAAATTAATATATTATTTAGCGATTAAGACCCTATATAAACTATTATTAAGATAACTAGTCCGACTTCGTTTTTATAATCGATTTTATAGTTTTACTCTTTCTAAGTAGTTCTACCGATATATCTCTATTTATAACTTATTATAGCTACGAACCTTAGGTATCTTTCGATTAGACTAATAGTAATTATTAGATAGCTAATAACTAGACTTAGTAGCTCTATAAAATCTAGGAGATCGCCTATAAAAGTATAGAATAAGCGTAAAACCGATAATAATAATAAGTAGACTATTATGGGAGAAAGATCGACTTTAATATTAGAGATAAGATCTTTATTATAACTAAAAACTAGAATTAGGATCGACTAAGGAAACTAAGTAATCTATCTAGTAAGCTATATAAATTCGTCGAATATATAGGCTATTTATACTAGCTAAATCTCTTTAATATAATTTATATATATCCTATATTCTCTTCTAATAAACTATATAAAGTTTTTAATCTTCTACTATTATATAGCTAATATCTCGATCTATTACTACTAGAATATATTAATAATTATAAAAAATAGGAGGTTAGGCGTATTATTAATATAAGACTATATTATCGGAAACTTTAGTATAGAATTAAATAAGTTAGATACGATAATAATAATCTTATATAGTATCTAGTAGTAAACCTAAAAAATACTCCTAATAAGCTTTAGGATTTCTATAAGGATTATCCGATAAAGCCTAGACCCCTAATTCGTCTTTAGTTCTAGATTAATATAGCCCTATAAGACGAATCCGTTAACGATTATCTAGATAATTATAAACCTACTATTTCTCTACCTAGAGACTAGGCGTTGTCTTGCTAGGGGGTTATAAGTATACGTACTTAGTAGGATTAGGAGAACGTAGGATACTTAGTTATTTTATTTATTCTAGAGGAGATAGAGGTTATAGTTATATAATTGTTAAGTTATCTATTACGTAACTTAATACCTCTTTTTGAATACTAGTCCCTTTCCTTCTATTTTCTCTTCTTTAACTTAGTTATTTTCGATAAATATACTTATTTTGATCGGCGACTATTATAAGGAGCGGTAGATAGGAATAGTATAGGATTTTGCTAAGATTTGCTACGAAATATAATATACTAAGCCTAGAATAGGGGGTAGATAGCTAATTTCTAAAGTAAGAGGAGGGGTTAAAAGAACTAGCTCCTATATTTTAGGGATTTTATCTCTAAATACTTTCCTATATAGGATAGTTTAGGAGATTATTAGTAATAGCTTAAAATATATCGATATAGGATCCTAATAGAATATTCGGTGCACCAATAATATAATTATATATCAGTCATCCCTACCTAACCTAATTAGGTAGGTCGGTATCGCCTAACCGTATTCGGTAGGTATATCTAGTTCAACATAGATATTATCTGCTTCCGTATTTTTTATCCTCTTTCGTTTCGACCTATATTTACTTTATTTCTATCCGAAATGGCTATACTATGCTATTGGTTGAACTCCGCGTCTTATTATTGTCGATAAGGCGTAAGGCCCCTATTTTCTGCTTTCTGATTCTCTGCCTTTATGCGTATAAGTATGCCCCCGAAAACTAGATAGAAAATCATTAATCTAATTATTCTTTATCCTACATATATCTTTACATTTTCTCATTTTCATACATAATTTTTCTGGCTACATCATTGGCCAATCGGATATAGAGTCGGACCGATTATTTTATCACATGATCTTTATGAGGCCCGAAACCCTAAAAGTTTTTAATATAGTATTCGGCGGTGATCTACCTAATAGTACGGTCTACCTAATATTGAAATACGGCACTAAGACTAATTCTTTTCGCTAGTTAAATATATGAAAAAGCCTAGTACCTTCTCTATCTTCTTTTAGCTATTTCTCTCGACCTAATAGGTATACATATATATAGGTCTAGTATAAACAACTTTTGTCTTTAAGTCCTATATGAATAGTATTTGTAGTTCTTTTTTACAGCTATATCGTACGACTTTTATATAAATTGGCTCTATGAATATTAGTATATATCTCTATAACCGGGGCTATATATAAATTATATTTATACTGGGCCATCGCATAGCGAGGGTCCGCCAGCCAAATACAACGCATAGATTAAACGCAAAACCTATACCTTAGAATTATATTTATAATAGACACTCGAATAGCACCTTTTTCATAACCACTACCCACTGTCTTTAAATACATATAATCGATCCTAATATATATGGCTTATTCCGATATACATATATAGAAAAATAGCTAAATATTCTATTAATAACTACTCTATTTGACCAACCTACCTTATAGTCTTATATACCTTTCTAGCTCCTATATGATTTTCTTCTACTTCGATCGCAACCGATTCAATGCTTCTAGATTACCCTATTTCTACTCGATATACTTTATTCTTATTATCTAGACGGGGGTAATAATACCGGTAATGGTTGTTGTATACTTACGTAATTTATTATAGCCTAGGTCGCGGACCGATAGAGCCTATCTTAATGCCTCTATATAGGACCGAAGCTATCTACTAATATATGCTATCTTTTTATAGCTTTAGCTTTGGCTATTTTCTTAGTATGCTACTTAAACTAGGGTAAATCTTAAGTATTGAGAGACCGAGATGCTTAATTCTATTTACGGTTTTAGGCGTATTAACCTAGCTAGTAGTACTAGATAGGGTAGGTAGTATCGAGAATTGTATATCGCTATAGTCGACTAATTTATCACTAACTAGGTTTATATTAATAGGCTAATTTTGAGTAAGGTAAAAGCTATATGTAATTGTTAATAGTCAATTTTTGGCCTAAATTTCTACGATAGCTATAAGAAAAATATTATTTATAAATCAGTATACTCCTATAATAGTCGTATCCTATACCGCTTAACTATAATAATATTTATAGACGCTAAAAGCCCCTATATTAAGGGGCTTCTTAGGAGTAATGGCTTAGCCTACGAGTAAGGAAAGAAAGAAGACAAAAGGTTATAGAGAGACAATCTATCTATGCCTAAATACCTAGCTATATAGAACCTATAGAAGGTAGGGAAGCGGTAAGATACTACCTAATATAGGGCCTAACCGCTTTCTGATATACCCCCCTAGCAACTATTATAGCTAGTATATATAGATTCGGCTTCGTTTCGATCCTAAAATAGGGCTCCCCTAATCTTTAGTAGGTTCGAATAATAAAAAGTCGTAGCCATAACTTAGGAAGAATAGGTATTTATATAACTATTTATTATAAGTTTAGCTATTAAGAATAGTTAGGATTAGTTATCTTAATTATAGTTTACGTAGCTTATATATAAGTCTCTATTATCGTATTTATTCTCTCTAGTATATTATTAGTCTAAGGTTAGTAAGTTATAGATAGCTTTCTCTTAATATAATCTAGTAAAGCTAGTAGATTATATACTAAGTCTTCGTTATAAATTATACTCTATAATTAGAGATAATTATATAAGAAAAACTATATTATTAGATTAAAGTCTTTATAAGAGGCTATATCTTTAGTAGTTATAGTATTTATTACTTCGAAGATATCTCTCTTTATTAATTAGTTAGTAATAACTATATATATTATTTTTACTTAAGAGAAACTCTATTATAAAGTCTATTAGTTATAATATATTACTAAGGTTAGTTAGGTAGAGAAAAAGGTTTTAGTAAGCTTTTTTTTATTCTTATTAAGATTTAGTTTTTCTATAGATATCGTAATTTAGTATAAATCGCTAGATATCTTTCGATATCTAAGGCTAAAAAGAACTTACAGATAAAAGAGTATATAGGCTTACTTTCTATCTAGGTAGCCTATTATTAGAGAGTTATAAACCGACTAGGTAATATTTATATAAAGAAACTTAATAATAAGAGTCTATCTTTATTTTCTAAAAAAAAGAAATCTTTATTTATTAGTTCTATACTCCGAATCGATATCTTTAGGCCTAGTGTAATAGAAAATATTTACTAACTTTTTTTTATATATTATATAGTTTCTATATATATAAGATCTTTTTATTTAGTATATTTCTAGTTATCTATATTATTATAAAACTAAGATTCTATATCTATCGATTTATCTAAAGTTAATAGAGGCTTTTTTATAGTTTATATTATAACCGTGCCTCCGGGCCCTACTCGCTTAGTCGCGAGTTGGTGTACCAATGCCTAACGTAATATTCTCGCTTTACCTACCTACTATCCGCCCTAACTATAGGTGATTTATCTAAAAATATCGAGGGGCGTATCCTATAGCCCTACGAAGCTACTAAACGCAAAAAAAGCCCTAATATCGCTACGCTAGCGCGTAAATCTTGAGTCCTAGTCTCCCGCCTATATAATCAATTTAACGGTCGCTAGCCTCGTAGGGCTAGCTATAGCACCAAAAATAGCCTAGATAAGTCGTAAAAATAAGTATTAGTTTGCTAGATAGTACGCTTTAATACTATATAAGTTTTACCGACCCTAAAAGATATATAGTATAGTATAATACGATAATTCGGTCGAAAAACGCGACGGTATTCGAGTTAGGCGTATAACTTTTAGGGCTCGCTCTACTATAAGATAGCTACGATCGTTATCTACTATACTAGGCTATATATAAATTATAAGGGTAGATAAAAGGCTTTAAGAGCTTTAGGATACTACTAGTTATAGATAGGAAATAGTATTATATTATAGGTAGGCGAGAGAAAGAAGGTACCGCGACCGTAAGACGCGCCCGAAGATCGGCTACGAAATAGCTAATTATTACTCCCTAACCTAAGCTAGGCCTAAATTTACCGGATATATATAGCCCTACGGTCGATAATATGGGGAATAGGCTATTATTCTATGATTCGGTTGGTTTTTAGTATTAAATTGATAGAAATGTCAAAAATATTACGTTAGGCATTGGATTTACGTTAGGTATTGGTATACCAACTCGCGACCAAGCGAGTAGGGCCCGGAGGCACGGTTAGTAGGTTTTTAACGCTAAAAATAGTAATAACTATAATAGTTTAGTTATTAAGATTTAGCTAAAGTAACTAGATTATATAGCTTCTAATTCTTTTATTATTATTATTCTTAGATATTTTATTCGTAATAGAATAGTCTATCTATTTTCTTGTTTTTTTTTTTAATAGTATTATAGTTTAAAGTTAAACTAGCTAAAGATAATTGATTATTATAATATTTAGTAAGTTTCTAAAGCTAGAAGAAAAATATTCGAGGTTTTTATAGTTTATAATAATCTTAGATTCCTTTACTAAATATAGCTCTATATCCTACTCTTCTAAATATTATATAATAGTAAGAAGTTTTTTATTATAAATTTCGTAAATATATTTTATAAACTAATCCTTTTTTAAGAAGTAGATATATAGGTATAAAAGCTTTTTATTATACTATAAAAATATTTCTTCCATATTTTAGCTAGAAAAGTCTATTTCGATAATTATCTACTATTCTAGATCAAGAATAGCGAGAATTAGTTTAGTTATAAATAGGTCTTTAAGCTTTTAGAACCTTTTTTAGTAATACTTAGTCTAAATAAATATAGTATCTTTATACGTAAGTTTTTAAAGATATATAGTAATTCCTAAGAAGTTTAGGATAAATATTTAGTAGAAGTTTATAAACCTAAGAAATCTTTATATATTTTTAACTATCCTTAGCTATTTTTATTCCTAAATTGCTTATATTTTCTTAGAGTCTATAGATATTCTTTTTCTAGCTTATATAATAAACCTAAGATATTTTATTATTTTAACTTCGAATTTATACTTTATAATATTAAGATAGAGACTTTCAGGGTTTCGGGCCTCATGAAGATCATATAATGAAATGATCGGTCCGATCCTATATCCGATTAGCCAATGATATAGTTAGAAACATGATATATAAAAAGTATAGATATAAAAGCACCATAAAAAGTAATTAGATTGATGATTTTTCTACCTAGTTTTTGGGGGCTTATTTATTATAAACGTATAGATATAGAGAATTAGGAAGCGAAAAATAGGGGTCTTACGCCTTATTGATTATGATAAGACGCGGGGCTTAGCTAATAATATAATATAGCTATATAGGGTAGAAATAAAGCGAATATAGGTCGAAACGAAAAGAGATAAAAGATACGGAAATAGATAATATCTATATTAAACTAGATATACCTACCAAATACGGTTAGGCGATACCGACCTACCTAATTAGGTTAGGCTAGGATAACTAATATATAATTATACCGAATATTCTAATAGAAACTAATATTAGTTAATTTCTATAGGACTTTTTATATACACTTTAATATTCCTTAGGAAGCTATTAATATAAACTTATATATAATCGATATATACTAAATATATCTTATCTAAATATTCTTATAATACCTAATTAATATATTTTTAGAATATATTTAGAGTATTTATAGGACTAAAAAAAATATTATTCACTATTCGAATAAGTAATATCTTATATAAAATACTATTATCTATTTTTAATCTTCTATAATTTAGATCTTATTAAAAATAGTAGAGATATTAAGATTAGTAAACTATTTTATTATTTCTCTTATTTAGGTTAAGACTTTATAGATTAATAGTAAAAAAAAGTATTTGTCTTTTTTTATAAAAATATTTAGGGCTTAATAGTTAATATAAAACTAGTTCTTCTCTTATTTTTTTATATAAATAAAATAATTATAGCTTTAAATAAACAATTAGCTTAAATAAAACTTATATCTAATAGTGTAGTAAAGATTTTTAGAGTATAACTACTTTCTTTTATTATTATGTTATATAAAAAGCTCTATAAGATCTAGGTTTTTTCTATTCTACCTTAGGAATTCGGTCTTATGGTTAGTATTTAAAAATAATAGGTTATATTTTTTAGTTTAAAAAGCTTAATATATTAGTCATAATACTAAGAGCCTCTTCTTTAGAGCTAAGGCCTTTTAGATATCTACTAAAGTAATAGTAAAAACCTCGATCTTCTATTTCTCTAGGTCCCTTATATAGTCTATTTATCGAAAAAATATCTTTATTATATTAGTAGAGGTTAGCGTAATATCTCCTATCCTATAGCTTTATTATTTTATACTTTAGATCCTTACTTCTACAAATTATATAAAGATATTATCTCTTATAAGCTATAATATAATATTTTTCTTTACTATCTAAAACGCCTAGGATTAGTTATAACCTAGATATTTAGAGATAATATAGAAAATAGTATCTTTTTTATAGTAAATATTAATATTAAGAGTTATTTATATAATACTACCTAAGTTACTTTTTGAATTAGTTAGGGTAGGATTACGATTATAGATATTCTATTCTACTATATAAAATTTTTTTAAATTACGTTATAATATAAATATATATAGTCGATAAAGATATTTATAGGTATTATTTAGTCTATAATAGTATCTACTTATATATAATTTTATATAAAGCTTACTCTTTTCCTAAATTATTCTCTTTATCGGTTTTATTTATTCCTAAAATAATTCTAATAATCTAAGTCGGTCTCTAAGTAGATATAAAAAATTATTTTCTTATATAGTATCTAATTTTACTATAACGAAAATAAGCATTTTTTATATAGTAGGGATCGATCTTACTTTGAAAAGCCAATTTAACCTATTTATATTAACTAAAAAAGCTATTATTACTGTTAGCTATATAAAGTACTACGATTTTAGTCCTAAAGATAGTAATCTAGGTAGAGGCCTCTTATTCTATCTTATCTAGGTTTTTTAGTTTTAAACCTACTATAGACAGAATATTATATTATAGATATATTATTTAGCCTTACTATCTAGAGGTATTATTACTAATACTCGACCTAGAATAAAGTCTTATAGTATTTTTTGTAGAAGATATTATCTCTAAGAGCTAACGAACTAATTAAAAGCATTAGGATATTTATATTAATAGCGACTTCGATATAAGTCTTTTTCTATTTATCTATCTAATTAAAGGCTTCTACTTTAGCTAGTACTTAGTTAAATATACTTAAGAACTTATAGAATTCTTTTTAATTTTAGTAGATCTTATATACCTTAATTAATACTCGCTAGCGTCGGTTAGGGTTATTATATTCTTAGTCTAGTATCTAGTAGAACTTACTTATAATATATAAGGCTTTATCATTTTTATCTTAGGCCTTTATCTAAGGTATTATAATTTAGGAGATATTACCTCGGAGATAGCTATATACGTATAGTATATATTCCTTTAGGGTATTAAAGTACTATCTATCTATCTTAAGCTTAGTATAGAGATTAAGCTACTATAGGTTATATTAATCATAAATTCGTTGTATAAATATAGGTAGGATCTATCTATAAATTCAATATTTTAGTGGCTTACGAAATCATCTATCAATAAGTTTAAAAGTCCAGATTTCATATTATATTACGGATAGCTAGATACATAACCATATATACGTATATACTCTTTATATAATACTAGTAACAAAGGCAAATATATAATAATCTAAAGTTTACTACGGACCCTACGTCGATACAATAGCGGAAAATAGATTTCTTTATAGGCTCTAAGCTATACTATAGTAGATTTAACAATAAATAACTACTTAGAATAAATAGCTATAGGTATACTATAAGTATATATAATAGATAGAAGAAGTTTTCGAGGTATATTATATACTCCTCCTAATATACGATAGTAAACTAAGGACTATATTAGTTTATCCTATAGAAGTAATAGAAGTAGAGCTCTTTCTATAGTAGTATTATATATTATAGCCGATTTTATAATAACTATTATAATCGAACCCTTATAATAACCCTAGGTAAAGCTTCTAGACCCTATAATATATAGGGGAAATATAAGCGATTAGTATACTTAGAAACTTACGATAGAAAATAAGCTATAAATCGATAGTAAGGCTATCGGATCTAACTAAGATTAGATAGCCTACGTATTTATATATCTTAAAGACGTTATATAAAAAAGCGCTAGTATCTTTATATAGATAAAAATAGAGGATAGTACTAAAGTATTACTACTTAAGTATCTAGAAGATATATATAGAGACCTAAACGTTTACTCCTAGGTAGCTAAACGTCTCTATTAGATATATTAAGGTAAAGACGTTTTTTTCTAAAAATTCCTTTTATAGATCGAATAAAAATTCGTAGGTATAGACGTAATAGACTAGCCTAATAAAGTAAAGCAACAGACCCTACTTAATATACTAAATATAACGCTATTAAAGGGTCTAATTAGTTATAGTATTCCTTATATCTTTATAGGCTTTATTAATAGACTCTATAAGATCTCTTTTAACTATAAAAGCCTCGGCGTAAAGGTTAAGAAGTGGAACCTATATATATAGAAAAAAAAGAACCTTATCTAGGATAAAGATATAATAGACTAGACCCTCTCGGTAAAAGCGAATCGAATAGAAGCTACGTAGTAGAAGCGAGCTAGGTAGGTAAATAACTAAGAGCTTAATAGCCGTAAGAAAAAAGGCTCTGATTTCTACTATAGAAAGAATAGATATCCTATTATAGACTACTTTTATCTTTTTATAAAACGTGTAGATAATATAAATCTTTTTATAAAGAAGTCTATAGTAAAAGAAAAGTCGGTAGTAATAAAAAAGTTAAAATTACTATAAAAAAGTAAAATAATAGCGACTTAAAGTCGATTATATTAGAGAGTAATATTAATACTATGAGTACGATATTAGAGAATAAATCGGAAAAAAAGTAGCTCCTATTTATAGTTATAAATAAAAGTACGCTAGAGAAATTAGGAAATTACTAAATAAACTATTATTACTATTTATAGTCGATTATAGAGTTGATAGAACTAATTTTATATAAAATTTTATCGATAATAGCTATATAAGCTATATTATAGTTAATAGAAAGACTATAAAATCCTTAAACTACTTATATATTTAGATTTATCTAAGATAGTTAGATAAGGTAGTACTAGACTAAGGATAAATTACCTATATTACCTACTTTAACCTCGATATATATAATTATAACTAAAGATAGATATATATCTATATTATTAAGTTATAGTTAGATAGTATAATCTTTAGTATATTATAGCTAGAAAATATAGATATATATTAGTTAATAAAAAAAAGCTATATAGATATCGTAGACTTAGCTAGAGAAAGAATAAAATACTAGAATTAAGCTAACTAACGTATTCGGTAAACGAGTAACGTACCTAACCTAAAACACGTCTATAAAAAACTACTTAACTAATTTAACTACCTACTATACTACTAATTCGCTCCTAAACCTCTTAAAACTAAATATATCAAGAGGATAGGGTCTTATTAGCTATCTAGGCTATAAAGAATTAAGAAATTACTACTATTCGTAAAGTAGCGCGTCGATTTAAAGTCCCTAAACCTACCTTATACCGCTACCTCCGAGGCGTCTCTTATTATACGTCTTTATATAAATAGCTATAAATTAACCGAATTTAAAGAGAAAACGATTCGGAGATAGATTATCTTACTTGATAAACGTAGAGTAGCCTCTTAGCCTACTACCGTACGAGAAACTATAAATATTCTTCTTAAAGCCTACGGAGTACCTTAGTTTAAATAGTCGGGGAAAAATAGGTTTATAACTTTATAAAAAGATATTCTAAACTATTAAGCTAATTCTCGAGACGCTATAATTACGAATATATAAAATATAAAGACCTAAAAGTTATTAAGGAATAGTTTATACTTATATAAAAAACTATTATCGAGAATAGTATCGATTTAGACGATATTTATAACTTTAACGAGACCGATTTCGCGATAGGATTAACTACAACTATAAAGGTAATTACGAGGGCTAAATACTACGGTCGGCGAGTAGTTTTATAACCTAGAAATCGTAAGTAGGTAACTAGTATTAAGTATATAAATATTTTAGGTTAGGTACTTCCTCCGTATATTATCTTTAAAGGCAAAGTCTTTATCGAATCTTAGTTCGATAACCTTCTAAAGGATTAGAGATTCGAAGTAAGCCTAAATAGATAGATCTCTACCGAAATTAGGCTTCGATAGCTTAAAAAATACTTTATTCTATCGATTTCTTTATAGTTAAAAAGATAGTATCGGTTTTTAGTCCTCGACGGTTATAGAAGCTATTTAATCCTAAGGTTCGACTAAGTCTACGAAGAAAATAATATTATTCTAATCTATATATCTATATACTTGTTATATCTTTTATAGCTACTTAATATCGGCTATTTTACGGTATTAAAATAATTATATAGTTAGATAGTCGAAATAAAGATACGTCTTAGGATTAACTATATCGATAAGCTTAATTTTCTCGAGGCTAATCTATCTACCTAAATTAAAGTATATAAACTAGAGACTATTAAAAATAGTTTTACTACTGTCGGTTTAGTCTCTTTCTATCTTAATTAGGTACTCTTAAAGCTTAATATTTATCTTCGAACCCTAATACCTTCCCTAACCTAAGGTAGTAAATTAATCTAGAATTTTATACTAAAAACTTTTTCTACCGAGAAAGAAGTACGTCGATAGGCTTCGTTAATTAAAGCTTTACTTCGTATAGGTTTACGAAGCCTACTAAGCCTATCGGATTATATATTAAATTAACTTATTGAAAGCTTCTATCTTATTCTATATAATACTATACTTATAGCAAGAGAAAATAATAATAAGATCCGAGGCAAAAGAGTATATATTGTAAAACGTAGGGGCCGAGGATTAAAAGGGTACCTAGAAGGCGGTAACCGTAGTAGAAAACTAGGTAACGTGACCGTAAGGGTACGTATATAAGGTTCTAGGATCATAGTAAATTACGTACTACTAATAAAAAGTAGAAGTAAAAGAGGACTTAGTTAACTAGGTATATAGCCTACGAAAAGGATCTCTTAGTTCGAGAGGCTCTTAATAATATATAGAGCCTACTAAAGCCTAAAATAATAGGTCTAGTAAGTAGGGTTTAGAGGGTTTATAGCTACGTATATAGGGCTAGAGAGGATATAGAATATATAGGCGCCTAGGGTATAGAAGGGAGATATATCTAGATAGAGAAGCTAGTTTAGTTTAATTAATTTTATAGTATTTTAGTTAGGATAAATATATTTAAATTTAGTAGATAGGGGTAGGTACGTTACTCGCTTATATACGTTACTCGCTTACCGAATACGTTAGTCTATTAGACCTACGAGTATAAAATAACTATATATATTAAGAGTAGAAATAATAGATATTAAGAAGCTTCTTAACTCTTACCTTATAGAAACGATTAGTAATTAAGAAGATCTTACTAGATAATATTAAAAAGGCGCTATAATAGAAGCTAAAAATCGATATTAAAATAAAGCTACCGAAGTATTACTAGAAATAGATTAATATATTTAGTTAGAAACTTATAAATAAACTTTCTCTATATTAATTAGATATCGACTACTAGATCTAACTTAAGAAGAATATAAATAATAGAGAAAAAGCCTCTTTATATAGGCTACTATATAGTATAGATAAAAAAGAACTACTCTATCTCTAAAAGATTTTTATAGATCTACTAAATAAAAACTTTATCTATATTAGGTAGTCTCTTATAGCTACCTTAGTACTATTTATATGTAAGCTTAGTAAAGATATAAGATTATATAGACTACTAAATAATAAAAGATTAGTATCTATTACTATTAATTAAAGAAATATTTTAGAATATAGGTAAAATATATTAGTTTACGAAACTAGATATTATTACTACGTTTTATAAGATTAAAGTTAATACAAGAAAGAAGTAGAAAACTACGTTTTAGATAAGATATAAGCTATATAAATAGAATATAATCTTTTTTAGCCTAACTAGTATATCTATAACTTTCTAGATATATATTAACCTAATACTATAAGAGTATCTTAATAACTTTATCTCTATATACGTAGATAATATTATTATCTATTCTAATAGCTTATTAAAAGACTATCGATAGAGAGTAGAGAAGATTTTTATAGAAACTCTAAAAAGCTAGCCTATAATATAATATTATATAAAATCTAAATACGAATAATAGTTAGTCAAATATCTTAGATTTATTATATAAGTAAGAAAGAGTATTTATATCGATCCGAAGAAGATCGAAGCAATTTAAGTATAGGCTATCCTAAAAATAGTAAAAGATATATAGTTATTCTTAGAATTTATAAACTTCTATTAGATATTTATTCTAGAATTCGTAATAATAGCTATATCTCTTATATAACTAAGTTAATAAAGAAGAATATAACTAGAGTTTATATAGAGTAAAGCTTACTAAGAAGTATTCTCGATATTAAAGAAGCTATTTATTAATATACCGATCCTAATATATTCTAAGAAAAGATAAAAGATAGTTATAGAAATAGATATATCTAGATAGGCTACGAAGGTAGTCTTATCCTAAGTATAAGAAGATAGAAGACTAGTACTATATATCTATCTATTATAGAAGATACTATTAGTAGAAATTAATTATAAGATCTATAATAAAAAGCTACTATCTATTATATATATATATTATAGGATTAGTATCTAGAGTTAAAAATAGTCTAATATTTTATAATTATTACTAATTATAAAAATCTCTATTATTTCTAGAAAATATAGTATTTAAATAAATAGTAGATATAGTAAATAGGATTACTTAAAGAGTTCGACTTCGAATTATAATATCGACTACAGAAGTAAGTAATATAACTCGATATACTATCGAGGTAGAAATAATATATACTAAAGAATATAATAGATAAATATCTCTTAAATCGCTTTAAAGTATTACTTAAGAAGGCTAAGATTAAGGTTATATATATATAGATAGTAAGTAATAACGATATAAAACCGAACTTTAAAGCTAAGGTACTAATATTCTAGTAAGAAAAATAATAGTTAAGAGTAGATAAATATATAAAATAAAATATACTAAGTAATTTCTATAGCGTTATTTAATAAAGAATAAAGACTCTTAAGTAGTATTAATATTTAGATAAGCCTAGTAGAATACTATCTTAACGAATAAAGTCTTCTATACTTCTAATATCGAATCTAGATCCCTAAAAATAAAGCCTTATAGATAAGCCTAATTTAGTAGATATATAATTTATATATTATAAGGTACCCTAGCTAAGATATAATATACATAATATATAATACTAGTAAAGTAATTCTTCTAGCCTAATATAGTAAAGGATATTAGATAATTCCTAAAGAACTATACTATCTATAGAAGAAGTATAATATAGTATAAAACAGAATATAGGTTTTTAAAGCTACTACTAATATCGGAATAGATCTAGGCGAAGATTTCTATAGATTTTATTACTATAAAAGGGTTAAGATATTTTAATTCAAACTATCTACCTAGATACTATCTACAATAATCTTAAGAAGAAAAAGGGGAGGGGCTCCTCTTTCTTAATAGGATAAAAAAAGAGTTATAGGTTATATACTTTACGTAATCTATCTTGGGCTCTAGCCTATTATATTATCTCTCTTCTCCTTTTCGGAGGGGTATACCTATTATAGCGACTGTTGGGAAGGACGGCTCTGCCTACGAATAAGGAAGAAACGAAGGCAGAAACTCATGAAGAGGGAAGAATCTAGCTATGCATAAACCCCCAGCTATATGGAAGCTGGAGAAGGTGGAGAAGCGGTGAGATACTGCCAGTCATGGCCTCACCGCTTTTCCAACAGCGACGTATATCGAACGTATCGATATTACTACGTTACCTATAATACGTATCTAATAGTTACTACGCTATCCTAATATATCTTTATTTTATACCGATCTATTGCTATATAGTCCTATATAACTATTAGTAGCTCCTAAAAAGGCTCTAAGTAGCTATACTATTTAACTAGCGCTTCCTTCCTTTTACCTCGGCCGAGCTATTTCTTACGTATATCTAATACTTTATTAATAAATTATTTATTCTTACCCTTAACTAATATAGGCGGCGGCTATATATTATTAACTTATTATAATAGAAGAAGGTCTTTTACTACTAGGTAGATAAGGTCGATATAGAATACTAGGTAGACGCCTAAAAATATTTCTAGTCGTACTATATAAGGAGATAGTACTTCTAGAACTCGATATTTTACGTATAACTAGTCTAACTTCTTTAAGGGCCTTTACGTCTATATATTCTATAGGTCTAGCTAGATAAGGTCTCTAACCTTATAGATAGAAGCTAGCTAACGTTAATTATTTATCTATTCTTACTACTATTCCTAAGCTATTACTATTACTACTTATATCTAGTCTATAGTCTTTTATAAGTAGTCTATAAAAAGGTATCTAGTATATTTAGGTAGTATTCTTTTATTAATTAGTCTATTAGCTTTATCTAATATAATAGGGTTAATATAATAGCTATATATTAAAAAAAAGGGGGAAAGCCTTATTAATATAGTATTTTTATTATTAATCGACTCTATAACTACTAGTTAATAGGAATTTCTCTTAGTCGCTTTAAGCGTATAATATGAAGATATATAATACTTTTTCTATCTCCTAGTTTACGTACTCTATCGAGCTATCTATCTATAGGTAGAAGACTATTAATAGTCTCTATCGGATTAAGAGACCCTTATAAACTGACTTCCTTAGTCGCTTATAATAGCTAATGGTAGGCTATAATATATATAGAAATACTATATAAAAGTATTAGCTAAGTCCTCTATATTAATCTTCTCTATTCTAGCTAGTATAACTCTCTTTATAAGCTAGTTAGTAGCTATTAGATAGTTCGTAGCTCTATAGGGGCCTAATAGGGATAGATTAATAATAAAATCTATAGAAATCTCTATCTAGATCTATTCTAATACTAGTAATAGCTTCAAAAACCTATATTTTATAGATAGTATAGTTTCTTAGTAATTATCTAATATTTTTTGCTATATTAGGCTAGAAGAATTATTTTACTAGTATTATATATATTATATCTTAGCTAAGGTATCTTATAATTAAGTTATATATCTACTAAATTAAGCTTATCTATAGGGCTTTATTTTTAAGGATCTAGACTTAATCTTAGAAGCGTAGAAGGCCTTTTTCGGTCGAGATAGTATTCTATAAAGCTTATCTAAATATTAATACTATTTAAGAGTCTATATTTTTTATTAAATAGTACTATAAAAATTACTTAGTATATTTTATCTTATATATATATTTTTATTTATTCCGACTATTATTCTTTCTACTAGAATATTAGTACTTTAGCTTTAAAGTTTAGCTTTATATTCTTATTATTTACTATCTATATAGGTATAACCTTAATCCTAGCTTTCTTAAGTAATATTTTAAAGTAATTTAATAGATATTTATCTATTATATCCTTCGATATATCTTATTCCTACCTCGATAGTATATCGAGTTATACTACTTACTTCTTTAATCGATATTATAATTTAAAGTCGAACTTAGTAAGTAGTCCTATCTATTATATCTACTATTTATTTAAATACTATATTTTCTAGAAATAATAGAGATTTTTATAATTAGTAATAATTATAAAATATTAGACTATTTTTAACTCTAGATACTAATCCTATAATATATATATAATAGTTAATAGCTTTTTATTATAAATCTTATAATTAATCTCTACTAGTAGTATCTTCTATAATAGGTAGATATATAATACTAATCTTTTATCTTCTTATATTTAGGATAAAACTATCTTTATAGCCTATCTAGATATATCTACTTCTACGACTATCTTTTATTCTTTCTCGAAATATACTAAGATTAGTATATTAATAAATAGCTCTTTTAGTATCGAGAATACTTTTTAGTAAACTTACTCTATATAAACTCTATATCTTTTTTCGTTAACTATATAAGAAGCGTAGCTATTATTACGAATTCTAGGATAAATATCCGATAGATGTTTATAAATCCTAAGAATAACTATATATCTTTTACTATCTTTAGGATAGTCTATACTCGAATCGCTTTAATCTTCTTCGGATCGATATAGATACCCTATCCTATTTATATAACAAATAGGCTAGCCTCTTAGAGTTTCTATAAAGTTTTCTCTATTTTCTATCGATAGTTCTTTAATAAGTCGTTAGAATAGATAATAATATTATCTATATATATAGAGATAAAATTATTAAGGTACTTTTATAGTATTAGATTAATATATCTCTAGAAAGTTATAGATATAACCGTGCCTTCGCGCCCCACTCGCTTAGTCGCGAGTTGGTACGCCCACCCCTAACGTAAACCTATGCCTAACGTAAATTTTTTTATATTTCTATCAATTTAACCCTACAAACCAACCGAATCATAGAAAAATAGCCTATTCTTATCATTATTGACCATCGCGCTATTTATATCCGGTAAATTTATGCCCGATTCTTGCGGTTCGGGGGTAATAATTGGCTGTTTTGCTACCGATCTTCGGGCGCGCCGTACGGCCGTAGCATCTTCTATATCTCTCCTCTCTCCTAGCCGCCCTTAGCCGTTTCCTAGTTAAACTAAGTATTGTACTAGATATATTAAAGCCCTATATATATCGGCGTGATTTGTTTTTAGCCCAGGGGGGTAGATAACGCTCGAAACTGTCTTATAGGGCCCCGATTTCTTTACTAAGTTTAACGTATATTTCGGCCGCAAGATTGAGATATTTTCGTATATCTTCGGGGGTTCTATCGGTATTGGCTAGTTTGTTAAGCTTCGTAGCCCGTCGATAAGTATATACGGCGCTTCTGATTGGTAAACTAGTAAGCGGAGATAGTAGCGGAGGTAGTATATCGCTAGTAGGCTAATATAGGTCTAGTATAGGTAATCTCGTATCGTTAAGCGGTTTAATAACTTTCGATAGGTTAAATAGGTATATCCCTCGTTCTAAAAATATATACCGTATAGTACGAGATTTAAACGTTTTGTTCCGAATCTCTACGATCTACGCAAAAAACTAACCCTTATTGGCTATATTCCTACCCTATCGTATAATCTCGTTGTTTTTCTTACGAAAATAGGTCTTATATACGAGGAATAGGTTTCTATTAAGTAGCTAGATAATATACGTCGTATAGGGTATAAAATAGATAGGAATTATATGTTTTTCTTGTAGTAGGCTAGAAAATCGATCGTAAGATACGAGCCATAACTATCGAATAATAGTACGTAAGGTTAGCCCTATTTTACAAAGGTCTTCGTATTAAACTATTCTAGCCAATCAAGAGCTATCTAATTATCGGTATATCTTTTAGGGGATATATTGATTAGATAATTATCCGGAAGCTTCGGGTTAAACCAACGCTCGAGGAAGTATTCGCCGTGCGTAATAAAATATAGGCTTAGTACCTATCTATCCGTAGCGATATATTCAATAGTAGTTAGGTTTTCGCTATACTCGCTAGCCGCAATCCTCGATGATCGATAGCGATAACGTATAACGACCTTCTCCGATTTTCCCTAGCTAAGTTGGAAGCTAGTTTTATCGAAATTGTAGATATTCGACGGGGACGTATTTACGATCGTAGGTTCTAGCATATCGTACCAATGCTATAAGATTCCAATATCTTCTGCCTCGATACGCTTTTTATCCATCGGCTTCTATTTAACTAACAAGTATTATAGTAGGAGACGCTTAAGAAAGACGTAGACCTATATCTTGCCTAGCGCGTTGGGCGCGTTAGACGTACTAGCTACCCGCTAAACCATCGTATTTATAGTCGATTGTATAGCCTTCGGGGTTAGTAGGACCCCTAAATTATCAAGATATGCTATCTAGCTAACTAATATATCCTCTTATGCTTTGTCTAGGCGGTTGGTAGTACTAGGGCGAGCCGTACGAGGCTAGCGACCGTTGAATCGGCTACGTAGGCGGGAGGCTAGGACTCGAAATTTACGCGCTAGCGCACTAATATTGGGCTTTTTCTCGCGTTTAGTAGCTTCGTAGGCCTATAGGATACGCCCCTCGATATTTTTAGATAAATTATCTATGGTTGGGGCGGATAGTAGGTAAAAATGTAAAAGATTTTACGTTAGGGGTAGGCGTACCAACTCGCGACTAAGCGAGTGGGGCGCGAAGGCACGGTTACTAGTTAGGCTAAAAAAGATTATATTCTATTTATATAGCTTATATTTTATCCGAAATATAGTTTTCTATTTCTTTTTTTTATTAACTCTAATCTCATAGAATATAGCAATAATATCTAGTTTCGTAAATCAATATATTTTATTTATATTCTAAAGTATCTCTTTAATTAATATTAATAGATATTAATCTTTTATTATTAACTTATTTAATCTTTAGTAATCTATATAGAATATTATATCTTCGCTAAACTTATATATAATAGTACTAAGATAGCTATAAAAGACTAACTAATATAGATAAAATTCTTATTTAGTAGATCTATAAAAGTCTTTTAGAGATAGAGTAGTTTCTTCTTATTTATATTATATAACGATCTATATAAAAAAGCTTTTTCTCTACTATTTATATTCTTCTTAAATTAGATTTAGTAGTCGATACCTAGTTAATATTAAAAAAAATTCCTTTATAAGTTTCTAGCTAAATATATCGATCTATTTCTAGTAATACTTCAGTAGCTTTATCTTAATATCGATTTTTAGCTTCTATTATAACGTCTTCTTAATATTATCTAATAAGACTTTCCTAATTACCAATTATTTCTATAACATAGAGTTAAAAAGCTTCTTAACATCTATTACTTTTACTCTTAATATATATAGCGATTTTATACTTATAGGTCCGATAGACTAATTAGCTCGATTCTAATACCTTATTCTTTCTCTAACTAAGTCTATAATATCTATAACGTATTCGGTAAGCGAGCGGCGTACCTACCCTTATCTACTAAATTTAAATATATTTATCCTAAAATACTATAAAATTAATTAAACTAAACTAGCTTCTCTATCTAGATATATCTCCCTTCTATACCCTAGGCGCCTATATATTCTATATCCTCTATAGCCCTATATACGTAGCTATAAACCCTCTAAACCCTACTTACTAGACCTATTATTTTGGGTTTTAGTAGGCTCTATATATAGTTTACGAGCCTCTCGAACCGAGAGATCCTTTTCGTAGGCTATATACCTAGTTAACTAAGTATATTTTTACTTCTACTTCTTATTAGTAGTATATAATTTACTATTTTCTCTCGCTAGAAGTATAGTATTATATAGAATAAGATAGAAGCTTTTAATAAGTTAATTTAATATACGATCCGATAGACTTAGTAGGCTTTATAAACCTATATAAAGTAGAGTTTTAACTAATAAAACTTATTAATATATTTCTTTCTCGGTAGAAAAGATTTCTAGTATAAAATTCTAGCTTAATTTACTACCCTAGGTTAAAAAAGGTATTAGGGTTCGAAGATAAATATTAAGCTTCGAGAGTACCTAAATAAGGTAGAAAGAGACTAAACTAGCGGTAGTAAAACTATTTTTAATAGTCTCTAATTTATATATTTTAATTTAGGTAGATAGATATACCTCGAGAAAATTAAGCTTATCGATATAATTAATGCTAAGATTATCTTTATTTCGACTATCTAACTATATAACTACTTTAATATTATAAAATAGCTAATATCGAGTAGCTATAAAAATATAAACAATATATAAATAAGTATATAGATTAGAATAAAATATTATTATTTTCTTCGTAGATTTAGTCAAATCTTAGGGTTAAATAGCTTCTATAACTATCGAGGACTAGAAACTAATATTATCTTTAACTATAAAGAAGTCGATAGAATAAAATATTTTTTAAGCTATCGAAGCCTAATTTTATTAGAAGTCTATCTATTTAGGCTTACTTCAAATCTTTAATCCTTCGGAAAGTCATCGAACTAAGATTCGATAAAAACTTTACTCTTAAAAATAATATATAAAAGAAGCGCTTAACCTAAAGTATTTATATACTTAATATTAGTTATTTACTTATAATTTCTAGGTTATAAAATTATTTATTAACTATAGTATTTAGTTTTTATAATAACTTTTATAGTTATAACGTATTCGGTAAGCGAGTAACGTATATAAGCGAGTAACGTACCTAGCCTAAAACGCGTCTATAAAAAACTACTTAACCAATTTAACTACCTACTATACTACTAATTCGCTCCTAAACCCCTTAAAACCGAATATATTAAGAGGGTAGGGTCTTATTAGCTATTTAGGCTATAAAGAATCAAGAAATTACCGCTATTCGTAAAGTAGCGCGTCGATTTAAAGTCCCTAAATCTACCTTACGCCGCTACCTCCGAGGCGTCTCTTATCGCGCGTCTTTACGCGCGAATAGCTATAAATTAACCGAATTTAAAAAGGAAACGATTCGGAGATAGATTATCTTACTTAATAAACGTAGAGTAGCCCCTCGGCCTACTACCGTACGAGAAACTACAAATCTTCTTCTTAAAGCCCACGGAACTACCCCGGTTTAAACGGTTAGGGAAAAATAGGTTTACAACTTTGTAAAAAGATATTCCGAACTATTAAGCCGATTCTCGAGACGCTATAATTACGAACGTACGAAATACGAAGACCTAAAAGTTATTAGGAAATAGTTTACGCTTATACAAAAAACTATTATCGAGAACGGTATCGATTCGGACGATATTTACAACTTTGATAAGACCGGTTTCGCGATAGGATTAACTACAACCGTAAAGGTAATTACGAGGGCTAAATACTACGGTTAGCGAGTAGTTTTATAACCTAGAAATCGCGAGTAGGTAACTAGTATCGAGTATACGAATACTTTAGGTTAGGCGCTTTCTCTATATATTATCTTTAAGGGCAAAGTTTTTATCGAATCTTAGTTCGATAACCTTCCGGAGGATTAGAGATTCGAAGTAAGCCTAAACGGATAGACCTCTAATAAAATTAGGCTCCGATAGCTTAAAAAATACTTTATTCTATCGACTTCTTTACGGTTAAAAAGATAGTATCGGCTTTTAGTCCTCGACGGTTATAGAAGCTATTTAACCCTAAGGTTCGACTAAATCTACAAAGAAAACAATATTATTCTAATCTATATACCTATATATTCCTCGTATCTTTTATAGCCGCTTAATATTAGCTATTTTACGGTATTAAAGTAGTCGTACGGTCGGATAGTCGAAATAAAGATACGTCTTAGGATTAACTATATCGATAAGCTTAATTTTCTCGAGGCATATCTATCTACCCAAATTAAGGTATATAAACCGGACACTATTAAAAATAGTTTCGTCGCCGCCGGTTTAGTCCCCTTCTACCCTAATTAGGTACTCTCGAAGCTTAATATTCGTCTTCGAACCCTAACCCCCCCCCCCTAACCTAGGATAGTAAATCTAGCTAGAATTTTATACCAAAAACCTCTTCTACCGAGAAAGAAGTACGTCGATAGGCTTCGTTAATTAAAGCTCTACTTCGTATAGGTTTACGAAGCCTACTAAGCCTATTAGATCGTACGTTAAATTAACTTATTAAAGGCTTCTATCTCGTTCTATATAACGCTATACTTATAGCGAGAGAAAATAGTAAATTACGTACCGCTAATAAGAAGTAGAAGCAAAAGCGGACTCGGTTAGCTAGGTATATAGCCTACGAAGGGGATCTCTTGGTTCGAGAGGCTCGTAAACTACGTACGGAGCCTACTAAAGCCTAAAATAATAGGTCTAGTAAGCAAGGTTCGGAGGGTTTATAGCTACGTATACGGGGCTAGAGGGGATATAGAATATATAGGCGCCTAGGGTATAGAAGGGAGACATATCTAGATAGAGAAGCTAGTTTAGTTTGATTAATTTTATAGTATTTTAGTTAGGATAAATATATTTGAATTTAGTAGATAGGGGTAGGTACGTTACTCGCTTACATACGTTACTCGCTTACATACGTCACTCGCTTACATACGTTACTCGCTTACATACGTCACTCGCTTACCGAATACGTTAGTTAATCTTATTACGAAACTAGTTTTATTAAAATTATAAATATTGTCTAAATTGATACTATTCTTAGTAAGAGTTTTTTATATAAGTATAAACTATTTCTTAATAATTTTTAGGTCTTTATATTTTATATATTTATAATTATAATATCTCGATAATTAGCTTAATAGTTCGGAATATTTTTTTATAAAATTATAAACCTAATTTTTTTTTAACTATTTAAACTAAGATAGTTCTATAGGCTTTAAGAAGAAGATTCGTAGTTTCTTATATAGTAGTAGGCTAAGACGCTACTCTACGTCTGTTAAGTAAGATAATCTATCTCTAAATTATTTCTTCTTTAAATTCGGTTAATTTATAACTATTAGCGCGTAAAGTTACGCAATTTTTACTCCTATAGAGATAGTAGCGTAAGGATATTTATAGTACTTTAAATCGACGTACTACTTTACGAATAGTAGTAATTTCTTAATTATTTATAGCCTAGATAGCTAATAAGACCCTATCCTCTTGATATATTTAGTTTTAAGGGGTTTAGGAGCGAATTAGTAGTATAGTAGGTAGTTAAATTAGTTAAGTAGTTTTTTATAGACGTGTTTTAGGTTAGGTACGCTACTTACTTATATACGCCGCTTACTTACCGAATACGTTAAAGTAAGGTAAGTAACCCTAGTTTACGTAATAACTAAGATTTTATATATTATCTAATTCTATAAATTATTTATTCTATAGTTTACTCTAGTACTCTTTAGAGTAGTAGACAATAGTAAGTAGTCCTTTTAAGATCTTCTAATTGTTAGTATATCTTCTTTAGCTAAAGGTTCTTAGGATAGATATAGAAATGAAGGCTATTCCTAGTATATTGAGATTTAGTTAATAGATCTAGTTTAAATAAGTATAATATTATTTATTATTGTAACTATAATCATTTTCAAAGAACTCTATCTCTAAAGGAACTTAAACGTAAATATATAGATTTAAGCAACGTTAATATATTAACCATATAAATTATTATATCTTGATTTACGATACTATAATCTAATTAGTCTATATAGAGTAAGGAAATTAATCTAAATTTTATAAATTAGTACTTCTAATGTTTTATATAAGTCTTATAATACTAGATATATATATATATATATCTTCTAATAATAAATTACAATACTATATTATCTATGTATATATATTATAGGAGCGACTATTTAGGTTTTTTTCCTCTAATTCTTTTAGTACAAAATAAAGATAATATTAGTTTTTATATCTCATATTTTATGTTTTGAGCTTATTTAAGTAGGGTATATTTAGTTAAAAATACGGAATCAATTTCTTATGGTACTAGCTTAGAGTCTAGAGGCCCTTCTCTAGGTTTTTTTCATAAATAGAACAAAAAGCTAATATAATAAAGGTTAACTATATATATATTGGTTTAGTGCAGTTTTAGGGGCTAGTAATAATTCTTATTGAGATATCGAATGTAATACACTTATGTAGTATCATATTTCGCTTTAGTTAGATGTTAACCGGCCCTTTTCATAACGTACCCTTTATTGTAGACCTTCATATAGCTATGGTCCGCCACTTACATACAAAGCACATCTAAATACGAAATATGTTTAAATTGTCCAACCTATCGTATCTAAATATATATAGCTATTAGCCGACTTAGTAGATAAATAGATACATAAATAAGTAGTTGTATTTGTGTATATCCAGATAGAAAAATGAATAGATATTTATTAAAATAAAGAAGATCGATAAGGAGGCTAAGGATTAATGAAGTTAAAGATAGAAGAAATAAGAGGTAGGAACTATATATGAGCATATAATATGATAGAGATTTTGTAAAGGATGTCATAAACCTAGTTATATAGCTAGTACCAGTGATATATACATAGTGCGTATAGAAGATAACTAGCAATACAAAGATAACTAGGCTAGGGAAAGAAAGAGAGAAAGAGAAGAGAACTAGAAATAGAAAGATATATATAGTCCTATATGCATTGGTGCCTGCCTTATGGTATACGTATCAATCAAATGCCTTATATGTACTATCTATGTGACTGGTGGTTCGTCATAAGGGATGTTAGACCTCTCTCGTGCTTTATTGTGCTTGCTAGTGTATTTCTAAACGGCTATTAAAGAAGTAGCTTAAATACATCGAGGTCGTTGTCTAGTCTCGACTAAATTGAGGTATCTTATGTCTACCTATCATAGACTCTTGCTAGCGGCAGGATGTAGAAATGTAAACACGAAAAGTTAATGACAGCAGATCCTAGGCCACCATCGGTCTTTGAATTTGAGGATATAGTAAAACCTGAGTATATAGCGTTACTATATACGCTACCTATTGTAGAACCTATCAGAAAGAAACCGAAAGACCTTAGGGCACAATGCCACACTTAGTGTTAATCTAGCAATAGACACATACGAAGGAGGCACCGCACTATCAACGCTAAACTAGGACGACATACGTAAATAGAACAAATGGCAGTAGACATAGGTATATTCGCAATCAAAAGCCCCTAGCAAATTGACCAGAGATCACTAAATATAGACCAGTCACACATAAGGTCAAGAATACCACTATCCGACAACAAAATATCATGAAATAGAGATGAATAAAACATCACAAAAAAGCGGCCTCACTCATTGATTGTCAGTTACCATCCAAACTATGTATTTCAATGCTCGTATAGTGGCCTTATACTACAGAAAAAAAGTCCAAGTAAGCTTTAGCTATACACAGTGCCCAACAGACAGCTTCGATTATTGCCTACGGTATTCCTGGATAGAGATAATCGTGTCTCCGGATGATAGTAACCATAGGATACGTAGCTCCCCTAGACCCGCCAAAGCGCTGACGTTACATTTAGAGAAAAGCGCATATTATAACCCCCGTGATGAAGTATGCTTCCCAAGAGTAAGCCAAAGGGAATTTAACTTACCGAGACAGAGCAGCCACGAGAAGACGCGTACGCTACCCTTTTGATAATGGAAGGGTCCGATGAAAGTTGGTAGATACGAGACGATGAAGAGGATGTACTTCAACATTGTCGGCCAAAGTGGGAATTGCCCCGATGGAAATGACATTGGCGCTTGTAAAGCAACGGTTACTTGTGCGAAGGCCTCTAGTCTCTCCATCAAAATGGAGGGCCCTACAAAATCACCGCCTCCCCTAGGTAGCAAGACGGATTGCACCAGTGAATCGCAGATAAAATCGTTGTAGACTGCACTGAATTTTGGTAGTCACGTCTAGACTGGTCATCTACAAGGGACAACCGAGACCCCACGCCAGTGATGAAAAGTATGTCATACATGTCATGAACTTTTTTGTTTTCCTATATCAGAAGACAACGACTGTCATGGTTGACCAGTATTTGACACCACTTCAAAATGAAATACCCTTAAACAGACTCGAGGACCGTGTCCTTGAACTCCCGCTCAACCTTCTGGCCCTTGTCATCAGTGGCCGACTCGCCGTGGAGGGCCAAGAGAGCACCCAGGTCGAACTTAGGCGACTTCAGGAGCTTAACCTTGCGAATGTGAACCTATGACATGAAAGGTCAATATTCGAAGGTACAATCGGATTCGACGCAAAGGAGAGGTAACTCACATTCTGCAGAGGATAGATGCCCTGGGTGGACTTCTCGATCTCACGACCAATGACCTCGGGGATGAGCTTGTGGGTGAGCTGAGACAGAGTGCAGCTGGCAGCCTCGCGCTGAATGATCTCGGTCATCTTCTTGCGGATGGCACGGATCTGAGACGAGCGGGCGTAGGTGGTCTTCTTGATCTGGTTGGGGCGTCTCTTGGTGAAGGCGATGGCGAACAGACGGAGGAGGTAGTCATCGGTAGTCTTCACGGTGACATTGGCCTCGATGAGAGACTGCCACTTACGGACCAGGGAGCGCAGCTTGTCGGTGGTGAAGTCCAAGCCGTGGAAGTTGGTCAGGCAGTTCTTGCCCTGGATCTCATCCACACGGAGCTTGACCTTGCGGAAAGCGTGGTCCTCATCGTTCTGCAGATCCGCGAGGGAAACCTCGAAGATACGACCCTTGAGGGAGTCGTTGGCGTTCTTCAGACCGCTGGTACGGTTGACAAGAGTCTTGCCGACACTTGATCGATTCCGTTAGCACATACACACGACACTAGTATTGGAGGATCGATCCAAAAAGGGGGGTTTCCTACTCGCGGGTCTGGAAGGTGGAGGGGGCCTATGGAATGGTCAGCGATTGTCCCTAGAGCACAAAAGAAGGGAAAAAAATAGAGATACTCACCTTAACGGAGTACTCATCCTTGCGGGTGAAAGGGTCGACAGTGCGCTTCTTGATGCCCTTCTTGCCCTTGGAGAGGCGCTTGTTCCTGAAAGCGAAGTTGGATTAGCCGGGTTGGTTCGACAAGGTGCTGATTTCAAGCGAGGCCGGGGCGAGGAGATGAGCGAAGACAACAAGCGAGAGAAGCAGAAAATGAGAGGGGAGGAAAGTGCTTACTTTCCAACAGCCATGATTGCGAGTCGGGTCTATCTGGGTGTTGTTGGAAGACAGACAAAGGTATCGCACCACGGCGCTTCGGAGGGTTTCGAGATTCTCGTTCGGGTCGGCTGGGAGGGTTGAAATCCAAAACCCACAGAAAACTCGGCTAAGCGAAGTGTGCGGCCCTACTTAGCTGATGTAATAACATCACGTGACACACACTCCGAATTCCCACTTTTGCGCTTTCCCCTTTGGGTTTAAAGCCTGAGGCATAAATAGACAACCCAGTCATCCACCCTACTGTAACTATGTAGTTATTACATACTGATGGCACTTTCATTTTGATCCATTTACTTTTTTTTCGCCTGATAGACTATGTAGGGTATCGCCTCGACTGTCCTTCGCATTTCCATGTGCTACTACTACTCGAATCTAGACATGTATCTTTCTAAGTACTCAAATAGTTATATGTAGTCTTCATAAAAATCACGATAACAATTCCACCTGAAACTTATAGTGGACCCGGAAAGTGCCTAGATAATAATTATACATACCAAGAGGCCGGGATACTTAACTCTGTGGAATGACGATGCTGGGGCGGTGGAGGCCCGTCTCTCCCGATACCCATTCTCCGCACGAGCCAACCCCTCACAACGACACCCTTTCACCCTCGCCTTTCTCGAGTCCGTCTATTTGTCGAACTGAGAGCATGGTATGTCTCTCGTCATTTCTTATATCTCATAGACGAACACGACTGATCTCACTTGCCTTGTAGGGAAAGCGCAAGAAGTCAAGCAGACAGCCTCAGGGACCCCGAAAGGTGCGAACACTTCCCTGTTTGCTCTCCGACGTTACTGATCTCAAGCAGCGGGAACCCCTGGCGACCACTTTCGCATGTCTCTTTTGCAACCATGAGAACTCAGTCGTGGTCAAGCTGGACAAGAAGTTGGGTCTAGGAGACCTGTCCTGTAAAGTCTGCGGCCAAAAGTTCCAAACGGGCATCAATTGTGGGTCACAAGGTCTTGATCATACCTCTGGTGCAGCCTGGCTGACTCTTTATTAGACCTCTCTGCCGCCGTGGACGTATATTCGGATTGGGTGGATGCGTGTGATGCTGTGGCCAAGGACACAGCCAACCAGTACGACGGGAGCGCGAGTGTGCAGGCCGGGAACAGCAAGCCCGGTGCAACGGCGGATGTTGGACATGGGGATACCTACGAGGAAGACTACTGATCATGTTACGAGGCGGGGAGGCGAACGGCGCATGGGCATGGTACCAATTTGAGAGCTCGGTTCATATTACACACGGCGTATCCACCAATTCGATCTTATTCGTTCTACCTCTGCCTCGAGCCGGTCCCAGTATAGCAGGACGGGTGCCCCCCTCGAACCCCTGGACGGGTCTAAATGGTATTCAGAAACCGGCCGAACAAGGGTGTTAAAGATCCATGTGTGGAATCAATATGCTGGAATCAATATGCTGTGCCCGATGCTACCAATATTTCCGCTTCGACCGCAAACACGGCAGGAATAAATATGAGCGGTAAGCTTCGACGATGGGCGTCGTCCAAGGCGTTATGGTAAAACTACAATGTATAGTAACGGTCACCAAAATCACCCAAGCCGGGAATGATGTACCTGTGAATGTATCAGTACGTTTCGAAGTCTGCGGAGAAGAGCATGATATAATACTTTTTGTCGTCCAGGCCCTGATCAACGAAGGCTGTGACAACTCGAAGTTTAGGGAACCTTTCGGCGAATTCCGCGACACCGGAGGGGCTGGCGATCAGGTTGAGGAACAGGATCCGGTGCTCGGGCACGCCCCTTTCCTTTAATACTTCGACAGCTAGTGTAGCAGAGCCGCCTGATACAAAGTCAGCGTGATTGTGGGGATTCGAAAGAGCTTGAAACTCACCCGTGGCAAACATGGGATCCAGAAGGAGAACCCATCGGTCAGCAATATCAGCGGGCAGCTTGTCGTAGAAGAGTTTGGGCATGCAAGTCTCCTCATCCCGCTGTATCAGAATCTTGCCAATACGGACTGACCGACAGCAGTCCCGTAGACCTTGCTCCATAGCCTCTCCAGCTCTCATGATGGATACGCCGCAGATTTTGCCCTCGAACTTTACGCCTAGGTAGGCCCGTCCGACCGGGGTCGTCACAGACTGTTCCACTACGGGAAGATGGTTCAATCCCTCTTCCACCAGCAATCGAATGATTCGGTTGGAGTAAAAGATGAAGTCTGCACGAGCTGTCCGTTGGTCGCGGATCATCCTGTGCGTGCAGTTAGAGATTTATGTACCGGCCATTCCTCTCAATGCTGGAGGTACAATCTTACGTCAGGAGAGCAATCAGTTGGGGTGTTTGGGGGAGGATGTGGACATTCTCGTAGGAGACCTCTTTGGAGACCGTCGCCGTCGGTTTCTCGCCATCAGGCCGATAGATAGGACCCACGCCCTGGGCAGGAGATGGGATCGGATCTTTGCCAGCCATGGCGTCACGAGAGATGAGGCCGACGAGTTGAACCTATGGATTATTGGATATGTGAGATATGTTGGATGTGGCGTCTGTGCATGCGCGCACACACGAGTGGGGTGAATCAGTGAAGAAAATGGGATTTAATAAACCCTTATCTCGTATCTCGCAGTATCTAGGAGTACGCGCTTCTCCGCATTTGATCGGTTTGGTTGCATCGCCGCTGAATAAGCCTTGAACTTGAACCCAGTTCGAACTTCCCACCTTCGACTTGACCTTCACATCCATTCTGATTTCTCGTGGGGCCAAAGCAAGCAGAGAACTTCTGGCATTCTCGATTATTGTCCCTTCCTTTCAACCATTCCTCCGCGTGAAACCCTCTTGGTGTTCGGTATGTCTTCATTGCCAGACACTGCCTTCTCCTTGGATCGGTATCTTCGCGCATGTGAACTTGCTCGCCTCTCGATATCTATTGACTTGAATGAAATGCGACACATTTGCGACTCTATTTAAAGAGCGAAATGGATCATTCGCGACCCCGAACCCGAAGACTGGTGACCTATGGCACTTCCACAAGAAATCAGCCTCCTCCGAAAACCACATCCGCAAACACATCAACAGTCAAAGAAACTACGGTATCAGCGGGGAAATTGTGCGCTTCCCGGCCATCGGACCGTAAGCTCGAAGGCATCCAGAATGGAGACAAGCGACCGATCCTCCCGAGTGCCTCTATGGCTCCAGCCCTTGAAGAACCGCGGATAAGCGCCCAAGATAGCATCTATGATCTACCCTCATCAGACGAGGATGGACAGAGAAGCACTGTAGGGCGGAAAGGAAGGCGTCAGGGATCCAGTGGAAATGCTTCCCTGCACCAGGACTGTCATGCATCGCGACCCGCTGCTATAGTTGATAACAGCGGCAGGCCCCGCAGTCATTCGACTCCGAAACAAGACGGGGGTGGCTTCATAACTGAGAATGGCTCTCCAGGGACGAGGAGAGCCACGCGAGACCGCAGCTGGCTATTAGGGCGAAAGGAAGAGGGATGTTTACAGCTCACTCGTCAGACAGTCCCGGCAGCCCCCGCTACTGAAAGAATGATTGAGTCTACCAAGGCTGAAGTCCCTTTCTCTGATAATAATGAAGCACTGCGACGAGCTCGGATGGAGAACAACTCTACAAACAAAAGACCGAATGCTAGGAATCCCGTATCCCCTAGTCCCCGAAAGGTTGCTCGGACAACTGCTGGAAGCATGACTCCTGGTCGAAGAAGATTGATTGATTCACTGGCTACGAGGGAGCAGTCAGAGGACGAAGGTTCACCCAAAAAGCCAATCGATAGCCCGCTTTGTTCGCCTTTTTCTCGCCGCAGCCCAAACCCCCCAAATCCCCTAAAGGAGAACATTGAATCACGAACCATCCCAAATGGCGAAAACCTCGACGGCTATGGCCAGGATGCTACTGTTCTCGCTTCGCCCCATCTTCGAGGCTCTAAAGTGACGTATGCACGCCAACGTTCCTTTTTGGACGACCTTCTTGGCCAGGCCCTCCCCACCGACTTAGAGCAGTTTGATCCATTGATTTCACCACGCGGATCCAACGAGAATATGCCTCGTGCACATATATTTGCCATTGATGAAGTCAACAACGATGACGATGGGACTGTCCGAAGCATCCACGAACTACGACAGGCTGGTGGAAACGTTCGATACCGGGGCGCCGTCGAAGCGATTTTCGAGGATATTGAGGATCCACACAATTCGGTATCAGCTCGGAGCAGTGCCTTGTCCCAACTTTGTGGTAAATTGTTGGATTCAAGACTAGCTCGACAGTTTGTGGATTGTGGCTTCGACAAGAGACTAGTAGATTGTCTTTCTCCTGACCTTGACGTCATTCCTGCTACGCTCGCTCTCTGCGCCTTTGGCCTTGCCTCTCAGGGCAGACCCTTGCCGTATGTTCTTGCGACTGCTGCATGGCCCAAGCTCCTGGGTACATCTCCTATTCTACTGAGCGTTCAGGATGACCTTTCTATCATGGCCCGGGCCCAGACAAACAATTTATCTCGACCGGTCCAGAAATTGGTTCAAAACACTGCCTCGCAGATTAAGTCGGCGTTGTTTCAGGACGATTCCTCAATCCGGGTCTCTCCCTGTTTTCTCGTCTTACACTGCTTCAACGTCACCATTTCGGCTTTTCAGAATAAAGGCGAGTGCCCCAGTAGACTTCCAACAACATTGTTGAAGCAGCTGGTGGATCTTCTACTCTCGAAGAGTCCTAGGGGTGATGGATCTTGTGCATCTCTACCCAAAGAATCCCAGGTCCTAGAGCTAGGATTATCTATTCTGGAAGTGCACACTACATCGGGAGGACCCGCTCGGGAAGAGCACCGCAAAATTCTCAGTTTACTGAACGACATGCACGGATTATTGTGTGCGAAAGATAATTCAGACACGGCCAGCCAGCAAATGCAGATGCTCTATATACGAGTAATCTTAAATATGACCAACAATGATCCAATGCTATGCGATAGCTTTGCAACATATGCGATGGTCGGGCAACTGGCTGAGGTTGCAATCACCAATTTTGGGGATCTTACCGAAGATTCTCTCGCTCAGGAGAACAATACCCTGGATACGGTGATCTTGGCGCTTGGGGCCCTCATCAATCTGACCGAACAAAGTGAAGCATCGCGTGCCATTTTCGTCCACGCTACCCGTGGGGGCCAGTCCCTTCTTGGTCGACTATCACGTCTTTTCATGGATAATGTCGATTCAACCTCCAAGGTAACGCTCATTCTCTTCCTATCACCTTTGTGTTGACATCTAACAAGACCTCTTTAGGCTCATTCCGTTTTGGAAGTACATCATAATGTCGCCGTGGGGTATCTGGCAGTACTCCTTTTAGCACTTTCCCTTGATACGGATGCACGAGTGCAAATTAGAAAGCCTATGCACTCCAATGGACTGGCAATTGTCATGTCTACCGTGGATGAATTCTTGCAATATCATCGCAAGATCGAACAGGAACTGTACCCAACCCAGCCACAGGGGAAGGGGAGTGGTTTTGTTGTTCGTCTCCAGAGTCTTGTTAGCCAGGTTCAGCACATCGAGCACAAATGACAATGTACGCACGAGTCTCTTGCGATGACTTTGAATGTTTTGTACATAGTTTCTTTTCTTCCTTTTTTCTTCCCATTGTGTCTTCCTGAATAGTTTCGGGAATTATGGCGTAGGTGGAAATGGCGCTAACTAAGAGTTATTTGAGGGACTGTTACCCTTTTCTTTGTTCAATTGAATACTTATGATGTGTGGAAAAGGCAATTGACTTAAGCAGGTTCATCGGATTTCGATAGGATCGGCCGAGGCGCGTAATCGTTTGCAGCGTTTGCAAGGGAGCTCCGGATGCTTCATGGAACTTTGCCACCCGACCGCAACAACTCTCTTCTTCTCTCCATCTTCCTAGGCTGGTTTTCCCGTCAATTCGCCAGTCATAATTCTCTAACCTCTATTCGACTTTGATCAAATAATATTACAAGCTGTGCTTGCTGTTTCCCATCCAAGATGCCTGCCGCCCCAAAGCAGAGAAAGATCGCGATTGTCGGCAGTCGCTCCGTCGGTGCGGACCTTTCCCTACCATGCTTTCAAACGTCTTTCATTGTCTAATGCGGAGATTCAGGAAAATCATCTCTCACCGTCCGCTTTGTCGAGCATCATTTCGTGGAAAGCTACTACCCCACAATTGAGAATACATTCAGCCGGATTATCAAGTACAATGGACAAGACTACGCCACTGAGATCGTGGATACTGCTGGACAGGTATGCATTTGCCTCCTGCGAGATCAACATGATAGGCTGATATTTTCTGCAATAGGATGAGTACAGTATCTTGAACTCGAAACACTTCATTGGGATCCATGGCTATATCATTGTGTACTCGGTCACCTCGCGACAGTCGTTTGAAATGGTCAAAGTCATTCGGGACAAGATTCTGAATCACCTGGTAACTTCGTTCACTCCGATACTTTTGACTCTGTTGGAATGTCTAACCTCCCAAAGGGTGCGGATGAAGTGCCGCTAGTGGTGGTCGGCAACAAAAGCGATCTTAAGCCGGAACAACGACAAGTCTCTCTTGACGAGGGCCGGCAATTAGCAGAGGAAGTGAAATGTGCATTCACAGAAGCTAGTGCTTTCCTGGACTACAATGTCTCCAAGGCCTTTGATCTGATGATAGGAGAGATCGAGAAGTCCCAGAATCCGTCTCAGCCCACTGGTGGTAACAAGTGCGCCGTTATGTGATCTCCTAGGACCGTCTGTGAAACAACTACTTTAAACCCAGGGTACGTGAAGCTATACAATCACCCCTCCCTTGCTCTTCCTCGGGATAAATGAACAATAATACATTACTGGTATTTCGGGATCCGCGATATCAATGTTGGTTTTCAACTCGACTAGTTCAATTGCTACCATGTTACCTTGGTACTACTCGTATCATTGCTGACCTGATTCTCTTACCTAGTTAATAATATCCGAGCGAGAACCTAGCTACCAAGCAGGTATTTTCAATGAGCTTGATGAATTTTCCGTCGGACAGAGTCTGTGTATTTCGGGGTCCTCTCTTTTTTTCTTTTCTCTTTTTTCTTCTTTTGGATTTGGTGGAACACTGGGATCGGTTGCATGATTCATGAGGGCCTTTTTTTTTTTTTTTTTTTCCCTTTCTGTTTTTTCCTTTACTTTCCAAGTCAGGGTAGGGGATCTGTAATATGGTATAGTAGCGTGTATAGAATAATGGATAGGCCTCGCAGGCCTCAACTGGTCAATTGATGGATAAGTGTACTATTTTTGCTAGTTATAGTTAGTTTAGTGTGGTTTGTACGGCATCACGGGCGGGATTAAGTAATGCCCCGCCGTGCGCGCACTTTGCTACATCATTTTACCCCTCCACAACTGACGTCCCCGGTCCTGACTCACTGCCATTTTTCTCGTACTTGGTCATTTCACCATGCTGGACCTCAATGATTTCATCACCGAGCGTGGTGGTGATATTAACAAGATCAAGGAGAGCCAGCGCAGGCGGTTTGCTCCCGAGGACGTTGTCGAGGAAGTGATTGCCCTTTATGAAGAAGCTCGCCGAGGTATGTTTGTGTCGATGCGAGGGAGGAAAAAAAGTGCTGACTGGTTCTAGCACGGTACGCGGCCACTCAAATCGGCTCCGAGCTCAATGCCGTGCAGAAGGAGATTGGAAAGAAGAAGAAGGTACTCAACCTTATGTTTCATTCCCTCTTAGCAAATGCTCACTCCGAAGGAATAGGCCAGGGAAGACGCTAGCGATTTGGTAAACCAAAAAGCCGATATCGAGAAGCGCAAGAAGGAGGCCGAAGACATCGCCGTCCAGAAGGAATTGGAGCGGGACCGTAAAATTCGGCCGATTGGCAACTACGTTCACGACTCGGTCCCCGTGAGCAATAATGAGGCAAGCAGTCCAGCATAATCGCCACCGGGCTTGTTTCATCATGCTAACTTGCCGCGTGACGGGATATAGGATGACAACCAGATTATCAGAACATGGGCTCCTGAAAATGCCGCCATGGAGCGACCCGGCTGTCTCTCCCACCACGAAGTCCTGACTCGCTTGGATGGGTACGACCCGGAGCGCGGCGTCAAGATTGTTGGCCATCGTGGATACTGCTTGACCGGATATGGCCTCTTCCTCAACCTGGCTCTGATTAACTACGGCCTCGAGTTTCTCTTCAACAAAGGCTATAAGCCCAACCAGCCCCCGCAGTTTATGCTCAAGGATTTGATGGCGAAGACCGCACAGCTCGAGCAGTTCGACGAGGAGCTATACAAGGTTACTGAGAGTGAGGACAAGTCCACAGACAAGTACCTGATCGCGACCTCGGAGCAACCGTTGTCCGCCCTTCACGACAGCGAGTGGTTGCAGGAGAAGGACCTGCCTATCAAGTGAGTCATGCGCTATAAAATATTCGACTACGAAGCTAATGAAATGGAATAGGTATGCCGGCTACAGCACATGCTACCGCAAAGAGGCCGGCGCGCATGGCAAAGATGCTTGGGGTATCTTCCGTGTCCACCAGTTCGAGAAGGTAGGCCAGAATTCCGCGGTTTTTTCCACTCGGTATCTAATATCGCTCAGATTGAGCAATTTGTTCTGACTAAGCCCGACGATTCGTGGCAAGTCTTCGAAGACATGATGGCCACATCTGAAGAGTTCTACAAGTCCCTAGGACTCCCTTACCAGGTCGTGGCCATTGTTTCCGGTGCATTGAACAACGCTGCAGCCAAGAAGTACGACTTGGAGGCGTGGTTCCCCTTCCAGCAGGAGTACAAGGAGCTCGTGTCGTGCTCCAACTGCACCGACTACCAGTCGCGGGCGCTTGACATTCGCTTCGGTGGCAAGAAGGCCACCGACCTGAAGAAGACCTATGTCCACGCACTCAACGCTACTCTCTGCGCCACCGAGCGGACTCTCTGCTGCGTTCTCGAGAATTTCCAGCGAGAAGAGGTTGGTGCTTTGTCTCATACCTCTGCCCATATAGGCGCTAACTCATTGTATAGGGCATCGAGGTCCCCGAGCCGCTGCGCAAGTACATTCCCGGTGCACCTGAGTTCATCCCTTACACCAAGGAGCTGCCAAAGGACTCAACCTCCCAGAAGGCCAAGGCCAAGGGCAAGCCTGCCGGTGCTGATGACGCGACCAAGAAGATGCAGGGTCTCCAAGTCTAGAAGTCTAGACGGGGAGATAAGAGGAAAATAGATATCCAAAACTACATTCGATACCTCGTGAATAAGAGTTCAGTTGCCTTCAGACGACATCGATATACCCATTATAACTATGTAGTAGGTACCTATGGTATATGTATATGTAGAGATTAAATTGCCCCACCCCACACTGGCTTACCGCCTGCAAGTGGAAGAAGAGAGAGAAAAAAAAAAAAAAAAAAAAGACCCCGCAATGCCCTCCTAACTCCGAAATTTCTCCATTATCACGCCATTGACTTGCCTAAGGCTGTCTAACCCCCCAAGTATGAGTCAAACGTGCAAAATTAATTAGGTGGGGAAAAAAAAGGTAGAAAGTAAAAATTAAAAAATTAAAAATAATACACAGTTTGGGTCGGATCCGTCTATTTTCAACTTAAAAACGGTCCGATTCCGGAGATTCTCGCTGAAGTTTATAGCTTATATAATGGCCTGTGATTCATAGTCCTTCCCCAGTGAAAGTCAAGTCTGTTAGCTTTTCTCATTCTTCTCCCACCTCCAATTCCCCCCGTTATGGCAACTGCTCAAGATATCCGTCCTCGTAAGGACGAACTGGCCGCCCACGCCCAGTACCTCTCGACTTCGCCCTCGGCTTCATTCCACTCTCCCTCCAGCCACGGTTCCGCTCTTCAACGGATAATCACTGTGGCGAATGCGAAACACCTCAAACCCTTCGCGACCGAGGACATCAAGGTTTTGTTGCTGGAGAATGTGAACCAGGCCGGCCGTGATATCCTGTCTGCGCAAGGTTACCAAGTGGAATTCCTCAAGTCTTCTCTCCCCGAAGATCAGCTCATTGAGAAGATTCGGTTGGACATCCTCCCATACAGGTTGAGAAGTCATTGCTGACAGCCTCTGGTGACATAGTGACGTCCATGTCATTGGCATTCGCTCAAAGACAAAGCTCTCTGAGCGGGTTCTGAAGGAGGCCAAGAACCTGATCGTTATCGGGTGCTTCTGCATCGGTACCAATCAGGTCGACCTCCAGTATGCTGCCGACCACGGTATTGCCGTCTTCAACTCTCCCTTCAGCAACTCTCGCAGTGTTGCGGAGCTGGTTATCGGAGAAATCATTGCCCTTGCGAGACAATTGGGTGACCGCTCCATCGAGATGCACAACGGAATTTGGAACAAAGTGAGCAACAAATGCTGGGAGATCCGTGGCAAGACATTGGGTGGGTTTATCTTTTTTTTTTTTTTTTTGGTGGTTTCCTGCTCTGGCTCACCAATCGCTGACCGAGTCTCTCAGGTATCGTTGGATATGGTCACATCGGTGCCCAATTGTCCGTATTGGCAGAGTCCATGGGTATGTCGGTTATCTTCTATGATGTGGTCAATCTGATGGCCCTCGGTTCTGCCCGTCAGGTCGACACCTTGGATGCTCTGATGGCCGAGGCCGACTTCATCACCCTTCATGTTCCTGAGCTTCCGGAGACGAAGGGCATGATCGGTCAGAAGCAGTTTGATCAGATGAAGACCGGAAGCTACTTGATCAATGCCAGCCGAGGATCCGTGGTGCAAATCCCCGCGCTCATTGATGCCATGCGGAGCGGTAAAGTTGCTGGTGCTGCACTGGATGTGTACCCGAATGAACCCGCCGGCAACGGCGATTACTTCAACAACGACCTCAATACCTGGGCCACTGATCTGCGCGCCCTTAAGAACCTCATCATCACTCCCCACATCGGAGGCAGCACCGAGGAGGCCCAAAGCGCGATCGGTGTGGAAGTTGCTCAGGCTCTGACTCGATACGTCAACGAGGGTACCACTTTGGGCGCTGTCAACCTGCCCGAGGTTAACCTCCGTTCTCTGACCATGGAGGAGCCCAACCACGCACGGGTGAGTCTCCTTTTCTCCGCGGCTGTGTTTTGTTGGCGTGAGACTGACCGAGATAGGTTGTGTATATTCACAAGAACATTCCCGGTGTGTTGCGAACAGTGAATGAAATCATTGGCGACCACAACGTCGACAAGCAGATGACCGACAGCAGGGGCGATGTAAGTCTTCAGTCATAACTGCCATGAGATCAAGTTGCTAACCACGTTTCCAGGTTGCCTACCTGATGGCTGATATCAGCGACGTCAACAACCAGACCATCAAAGATCTCTACGAGAGACTCGAGAGCCTTCCCTGTGAGAATATCCTTCCTTTTCCAAAGGTGACACGTTGATTCTAATCCCCTCTAGCCCGAATCATGACCCGCATTTTGTATTAGCCGAGCATCGATTGCTCCACTGTATTCAACTTTACGTATCTGTACCCCGAAGGATCAGTATTTGACGAACTCATGAGACCCTTTCAACGAGGTCTCTCAAAAAGCCTGTATATGCAAAGATCATCCAAGGCGACAGAAGCCTGTCTGTTCGATGGTATGTGCGCGACACAGCGAATTTGTACTAGGCGTGGTTGTTGAAGCTAGAGAAAAGTCATATGAAACGTGTTCATTGGATTCTTTTACTGAGGATTAAGACCTCTCGTGGAAAGTAAAGTTTCGCATAGGAGAATATATTTACAGGAGCGGTAATTCTAAAGTGACTTGAAGAGCCATGCCACGATGGTGGACAGTCTCCTGAAACCCGGTGTTTCGAAATGCACCTAATTTAGGCTCTAAGATCGTCATGATGCCGGATAGCCAAGAGACGGGGTGGATCAAAGGTGAGAATGATGCACTTTGAAATGTCACCCTCTGCCCGAGTCTCTAAAGTTGGGACTTCGGCTTCGTCGTCGAGAAGGGTCACGACGATAATCACGGCGATTTGAGTTGCGCCATTCGGGGTTTGATTGAGCATTGTGATCACTCGAATCGCGCGCGCGCTCGTGAGGGTTGCCGTAGTTGGGAATGTACGAGTCGACGTTGTTCGAGAATCTCCCGCCCGGCCGACTCTGATTGGGTCGATCTCGTCGCTGATCGTCTCTCCCATCCGATCTCCCCGTCTGTGACCCATCCCATGGCGGGCGAGCCGACACCGGAGGCCGCGGGGGAAGTCCGTTGTCCCGCGACGGGAATGGCCCGCCCCTGTGCAAGTTGCCGGGGCCCGCGGCGTTCGGTCGAGCTCCACGGGCCGCGCCTGGAATGCGACTGCGGGAATCTGGACCTCGGGAGCCAGAGCTAGCCCAACCTCCGTTGGAGGCGGTATTGACGGAGCCACCTGCGGGTGCAGGAGGCATGGGTGGCCGCTGCGGTGGCTTCTTTTTGTCCAATTCGTGAGAATCTTGGAAGCGAGGGATGTCGCCGGGGCGCGCAGGTAGGGGAGGCGTAGTAAAATAAGGGTGTTTCAGAGCATCTATGGCATTGATCCGTTTACGCCAGTCGAGCCGGAGAAGTTCAGACAGTAGCGAGATAGCGGTCGGGCTCAAACTATTCGAACTGTTAGTCAATTCGCCTCCCGCTTGAGAGCTCTCCCTTGAGGACAGGCTCAACATGAGGGTAAGAATCTCTCACTCTTTGAAAACCTCCCTTATGCTTCCACGCTTGGATCCCCAGTCTTTTACGCCTTCGAGGCCCGGTAGCGAACTCCACCCGGGCATGTTCTCCTCGGTGGGAGTACCTACAAGGTTGAAAATGAGCCTCGCTTGATCGAGATCAGTGTTGCCGGAAAGAATAGGCTTTCCCTTGAACATCTCGCCGAATACACACCTGTGGTTGATTAGGTGTGATCAGAGGGAGGGAATCATGGTAAAGCTTACCCGGCTCCCCACATATCGATGGCTGTTGTATACCGCCGTAGTTGAAGAAGTAGCTCGGGCGGTCGGTACCATCTGGTGACAACAAGCGCCGTGTACTCTCTCTTAGCTTCTCCTCCTCCCTTGCCAGGCTGCGGAGGAGGTTCATCGAAGGGTCGCGCGAGCCCGAAGTCTGCAATCTGAAGGATACCCTCATTGCTGATAAGAAGATTGGCAGCTACCCCAGGGCTGGTTAGCAGAAGGTTCTGATCAATGAATGCCTATGTTTCAACACACCCTTCATGTCACGATGCAGAATACAGTTCTGTGATGGTCAGATAATGTTTTCTTCATAAAGGATCGAAGCGTTCGTACCGCATGCAGGTACCGCAGCCCTTCGAGAAGCTGCATCATATAGCATTTGATCTGGGGTTCGGTAAACTGGACATCCGGGTTCTCTAGCAGTCCAGATAAGTCATGTTCCATGTACGGCATGACCATGTACATGTTGGGCTTTTTCCACCCTTCACCTAGTATAGATGTCAGAAAGGTCGCCATGGATTCCGTGCGCCGAGATTGATCATACCCTTGCTTCGCTCAACGGCCATTTCCCTGAGTTGCAAAATATTTGGATGAGAAAGCGCTTTCAAGAGTTTGATCTCCCGAATTGCAGTAATGGGAAACTGCCCGAGAAATGTCTTAGCGATAATGGTTGAGAAGAGTTAAGGGGGACACCTACGCCCTCCTTCTCATGGTGCATGAGGATCTTCTTCAGGGCCATGACCGAGTTGTCCTTCTTGGATCGTGCTTTGTAAACCATACTGTGAACCAGTCAGCTATCTGCAGTTGACTGTACCTAAGGCAGACCTACCCAAAGGTTCCCTCGCCGAGCTTGTCGATGAATGTGAAATCGCGGATGTTGGAGCAGCCAGGAAACCGAGGCTGGCCATTATCATCATTCTCGAGAGATGCGATAGCCATCCTGTTGTCGCAGCGAATATCCGGAGCCAAGTAGAAGTCACGGAGATTCTGAATCTATAGCGAAGATTGTCGCTAAATGGATCCTCGATATTTGGGAGCGTTGGTTCTCAGTCAAGACACATAGGGTCGAAAGGCGCAAGGCGTTTGGTGGCGTCAGGTAGGATCAGTCGCGCTGATTCGAGACAATGGGCAGCTCGGCTTAAATCGTCGCATCACAGACCAGGGTCAGAGTACATAAAAGGGAAAGATGCAGCGGTGGTATATTCGCAGTGCGGGAGAAGCTACCTGGACAGGGTATTATCGGACTCGGCCATTCAAGGTCGTCTCTTAATTCTTTTTAATAGAAGCGGCCAAAGCAAAGGCCTAATGAAGACTGCGGAAGTGCATCAATAAATGCAGATAGAATGACTTCTGGCCTGCCAGATCCTGGGAGGCCAAGAGTCGCAGAGAAAATGTCGCGAGTGAAAAGGCACCGTCATCGGTCACGTGCCAACACCGACAACTTCGGGGGCTGTGGAATCCGCTTCCAGCAACCTGCCACTTGCCACTTTGTGAAGCGAGCACCCCTCACCGACAGTGAGTGATCCTATACATTGAACCCAGAGTCTGTACTGAACTATGCCTCCTAGTCATGGCAGGTCCCTCTCACCACCCCATCCACGTCCACCCGGCGCGACCTCTCTACCGCTTCATTGCCACAGGCCTGGGCGCCAGCATGTGGTTCTTCGTACGATAATTCACTTTTCAAACTGTACAGAAGTGATTGGAACTGACTCCGTTCGTCTCAGCTCATGTATCGTGCCAAGAAGGATGGCCCGGCCCTGCTGGGCTGGAAACACCCGTGGGATCACTAGATGGTGGAGTCTCGAAACCCCTCCTCACTATGGAAGTATTCCTCAATTGAACCGAAAGGAGCCGCCAAGGTCTCTCATGTCACTTTTTGTTTCAGACTCTCGCCCTGCGGCAGAACTTGCCTGTAGGGCGGTTGAAATGTATCATATCAGTTCTGATAGTTGCCAATGCAACAGTACGCAAAAGAATATTTCTTTCTGTTTCCACAGGTCTATGTATCAATACAGTGTCTATCCCGTCAATTGTCATTCATCACAGGCGCATCTCCTCCAGGAGCACCTTGTACTTGCGGCGCTGCTTGCGAAAGTCCGGTTGAAGGCGAGCCCGAGCATGCCCTAGAAGGCGCGCGAGGCGAGGGAAGACAACGGCCTCGGCCATCCAGGACAGCCCAAAAGCTCCGAAAGCGAACATCAGTATCCAGATGCGATACTCGTCAGACATCCAAGTCAGCTGCATAACGTCCACAACCCACTCTGAAGGCCGGAAGAGCATAAAGCATGCAACAAAAAGGTCGATGATAATGGTACACAGGAACAGCGCTACCAAGGCAACCCAGTCAGATATGGTTATCAATCATGGACGGGGCATTCATTACTACTCACCATTGGACGTCATCGGTTGTCGAAAAGGCCGTCCCACGCTCAACACGATGCTAGTCAAAGTGTACTGGAAGCAGGAGAATAGGAAAAGGGCAGTGTTCTCTGAATTTGCAATGTTGCTCTTTTGCAGGTCTAGCTTGGGAGGCTGGAACCTAGATGGACTGTTAGTAACTTCGCCAGGGCAGCGATCAACGATGAGAAAGCTTACCAAGGTTGAGATTGGACGGTTCGAAAGATCACGAGCTGGGACAGAACCAAGATCGTGATCTGTCCCAGCAAAGGGGTCAGAACCTTTCGAGACACAAGATCTGCAGTTGGCCGTTTCCGAGAAAGCTTGGGATAAGGACCGGTCCAGCCCACTGTTTAAAGAGTCAGCCAGATCTCACGCTAACCAGGATATGAACCGCTACTCACTGAAAATGGCGATCGGCATGATGAGGGCTAGGTCAATAAACAGAAACTGGAACGTTGGGTCAGCCATCTTCTCGAAATCAGACAAGGTTCATTTATCCTCTGCTTACCTGGAAATCACCGAGGTTTGACCCGGACGTGTAGAGAAAGCTGACTGAGGAGAATTGGATGGCTGAGTAGAGACTCATGAATTTGAAGCAGCAGAAGCTTGTCACCAGGGCAGCTCGACCCTCTCTGCGGAAATGGTTAATTCATCTCGACTCCCGCAAATCAGGATAATATGGAGGGGAGGGTTACCGGATCAGTTTCGGCACGCAGGATATCTCAAAAAGCCGACTGGTAAAGGGTGCAGCCACGGACGCTTCAGCGTCGGATAATGATATTCCAACGTCTGCGGCCTTCAGTGCACCGCAGTCATTTGCCCCGTCACCGCAAAAGCCGCAGCAATAGTCAATCGATTGCAGTCTCTCAACCAATTCATGCTTCTCATCCGGCGACATTCGGGCAAATACCCTTCCAATGACCAGAACCTGAGATGTTAAAGACTCGTTAGCAATAGGCTTACCGATATATCCAAAAAACACGGTGGCAACTCACCTTGTTCAAAACGTCCTCATTTCCATAATCAATCATCCATCGAAACACGTCACCCGTCACAGCCACGCAATACTTATGCTCGCGAAGAGCGTTTCCTGGAATAGATGGGTCTGTTTCTGTATCTGCCTTGATGGGCTTTTATTTGATTAGCCAGGTAGCAGACCGCAGGTTAGGATGTGGTGATCTTACCAGAAGTGTCCTCGGGTCTAATCTAAGGTCTGGGTTGTCCACACACTCCCAGATTAGGGAGGTTCTGGCAACTAAGCCAGGAGCTTCACATATAATAATTAGCTACACTCACACGCATGCAATCGAGTTCAAGGGGTGTTACCTTCCAAAAGATGCGGAATGAAGCATGCCTCATCAGAGCCGATCATCTTGCACTCGCGAGCAACGCTGATTGCAGTCAAGATATTGTCACCCGTGCACATGACATTGCGGATCCCGGCCTGGTTGAGCTCTGAAATGACGCTTGAAGTGCTAGGCTTCAGTTTGTTCTCGAAGATGATGAAACCAACGAATTCAAGATCGCTTTCGACCTCGGCGCGAGTCAACTTCTGCACCTTCATCCAGCTCAACTTTGGTTCGTATTTGGTAGCGCACGCAATTACACGGTATCCTTTGTGGGTGTAGTAGTTCAGAGATTCATCATAATCGGATGGAACTGCAGACAAGTTGAGCAACCGGACTAGAAGATTGTTGGGGGAAGATAACTAACGAGTTTCAGGCACGCAGATGTCTTTGATACTTTCGGGGGCACCTTTGACAAAGGCACTCACCCCCTTGTCGCTATACTGCCGAACAACCACGCTTGCGCGACGAAGCTGTGACACGAATTCAAAGTTCCGTAGGACTCCAAGTTCAACAGGAGTCTGCAGATGGAATGGTCAGCAAATATTCAGACTAGTGCAGTGAGCAACTTACATTCGGTCCATTCTCCCCGTTCTCCCCGATGTGGGTTACAGGTGGCTTTGCAACGGAGGGACTGATCGTATCGAACTTGAAGCTTGTCTGCTCAGAGGCATGATTGCCTCCTTCTTCGTATGACCAACCCGTGAATTCGAACATCTTGACATCAAGGGGATCACCTAGCAAGTCGCCGTCCACAGATCGGAGAGAGTGACATGTCGCCATGGTGTAGACGATCTTTCGCTGTTTTTCGCGATCAAAGGGAGAGTCTGCGGAAGAAGGAGGGAGGAGGAGACCTGATGATTTTTCGGACAACAACTCGGAGAACCTATGATAAGTCAGCCATGACTGATGAGCGGCGTTTAACTACCATGGAAGACAGACCTCTGGCTGCTGCTAACCGTCCGTACGCCGAGAACATCCAGGCCATCCTCTGTAAGAGTACCAGTCTTATCGAAACACACCACGTCCAATTTACCACCCACATTCACCCTATTGTACAATATCATTAGCAACAATGAGGTACCTAAGAGGAGAATTACACACTTCTGTGGGCTGATGCAAAAAATGTTTTGCTTCTTGAGACGAGACAGTGCAAAATTGGTGCCGATGGTAAGAGTTGCCGGCAGAGCTGGTGGGACGACTATCGTGATCAGATCGAGTGCGCGGACGATAATGAGATGCCATGCAAGCTAAAGTTGATCAGTGGAGTACATATATCGTCTCTAGTGGGGATACTTACACCCAGTCGAACGAAATTGATGAACGAAGCGATGAAGCCTAGGAGGGCAACCACTCCCATGACCGCAATGTATCGGAAGGAATCACGATAGAATTTGAAGCCAGATGGCTTTGGGAAAAGCATTGATCGGACTAATGCACCCTTCGTGGTTAAAAACCCAGTCCTGACTACAACTGCCAATGCAATGGCTTCATCGTCGTCCACATTCTGGGGTCGTCTGGCTCGAATGACTTTCGTCCCACTGAACAGAAAGTGTTTAGCAACATTAGGGTGTACAGAAGGGGCGCTGAGATCGAGATAAGTGAGAGCATCGTCTGTAAACGGTGTCTTTGATACGGGAACAGACTCGCCTGTTTGATGTTAGTCGCTGCGTTGAATAAACTAAGGTGGCACTTCGATACGGACCGGTGAGCATGCTCTCATTCACAATACAGTCACCCGACAGCAGGATACAGTCACATGGAACCTGGTTCAACGACGGATCGGAAAACTCGAATACATCTCCAGGTACCAGATTATGGGACGAAACCGAACGCCCTATGAGAGGTACTGTCAGCTAGTGTTCAAACGATGTATCCAATAACTAAAGAGCGAGTGGACTAACAGAATCCATTCCTGAGAACACGGACGTCACAATCGAACAGTGAAATCTCTCTCAGTCGACGCATAGTCTACCTGCTGGTTAGTCTCTGGAATTGATTTCGATCATGGTGTGATTTGAACAGACCGATTTTGTCTCCAGGACGGTAGCTGCAATGCTAAATGCGGATATGAGGAAAATGCAAACTGCATAATAGTAATATTCATCCATAGACCATAGGACGAGACTCGCCACTTGAAAGATGTAGAAGGGATGAAATGCCTAATCTTGGTCAGAATGTGCGACATACAACCATTGCTGCTAGTTGCGTACCTCGTCGACCAGCAGCTGGGGGACAGTTTTCTGCTGAATATCAATAACGTTCTGGCCAAAGAGCTGTTCTCTGCTGTCGCGCTCGTCAGCATCGAGACCGCCTCGCATGACCTTCGCATTAGTCCAGGAAGGATCCTTCCAGCCGTTAATCAGGGCGAATTTATCCTCAACGGGGTGGTAGCAAAATCGCAGGTATCGGTAGTCAAGGAATCGGAGAGATGCAATAGTTGGATCGCTATCTTCATCGTATACGTGACCTGGGGCATCCACAAAGACCGTAGAAAGCGGGCGTCCGTATAACTGGCTACCAACTTCGTGGACCATGAATTGATTCCATTGATCCTGTGTGGCATGTGAGATACAGGGTACAAGACGCATTATGCATCAGACGAGATATGTCTTACCTCAATTGCAATCCAATCGCATTTTCCTAAAGGAGTCGCCTTCCCAATTAGCTTGACCCGCCATCGAGGAAGCCAGCGAAAGAGCAGATAGGCGAATCCGCCAGTCAGGAAGCACAATGCCAGATAGAGAGCGAACCCGCCCCGGCTGGTTGAGAAGCCCGCGAAGACTGCTGTCAGATCCTCCGACGCAATGTATACTTTCTGATTGAGCCTGCTGCCAGGCCTTCGATCTCGGCCATACGAGCTCGAAGAGATAATACGAGAAAGGAGAGGGCGTTCGACAGAATCCCGAGAATGTGATAACCTCTTAGAGACAAAAGACGCTCTGGCAGACTCAATGTCAGGTTCTTCGAGTCCGTTTACCGACAAATCGTCGACGTCGCTTTCCACATCCACCCCATCTTCGTTGGACCATTCCGCAAAGTCTTCCTCGTCCTGAAAATAGGTGAAGCTGACGGTGGACCCGGCTCGATTGCGACGATGGGAAAACGAAACGACGCTTGAAGGGATGCTTTCCGAGATGGGACCGTCGAAAACCTAAAAAAGGTCAATCGCAAGGTACTGCCGACGGGTGATTCAATTCACAAACTTCGTTTCGGGCCATCTCCACGTCCGACACAACGCTCATACTGGAAAATGATCAGCACGATGTTCGGGTGATACGAGACAGACTATCCAACCTGCTTCTTAAAGAATCGCGCCGAGCACTCGCCCGGGGCATTGAGAGGTCTATAGGACGCGTCCCCTGCGGAGAGTGCGGCCGGCTACCCATGGTGACTTGATTCTGCGATCTGCGATCTGCGGCTGCTGGGTTGCGATAGTCGCTTCGAAGTTCCTCGAACTGGAAGAATTGACTATGCAAAGGAAGGGCTCCAGATACGCATCACCAGTTGGACCGAAGAGCTACCGGGGAGGAAAAAAAGACACGAGAAAGAAGGGTTGACGGGAAACTCGATTTGTGAGGGGCGATCTCCCCGAGGTCAATGTCACTTCCTTATCATCACGTGACCCTATCTAGTAGGCCCGCCTCGAATAGCCTCAGGCCAGTAAATAAGCAATTCATCCATCGCTTGCCGTAACACTAACCCGAGACACTTGGATACATATACGGATTACTTGACATGGTTGTCGGGATCTGGCTACTCCAAGAGATGGCTTGGAGGGGCTCGGTATAGACGGACTACGTGATTAGTACGCAGACAACTAGTTATGCTATGATTCTCGACGATATAGCAAGGTAGAGAGAGATATATAGAACTATGGCGACCGTTGTCTGTCAACCCAACTCGATCATATCCGAGATCTTATTTCATGCAGAAGGACGATGCAACCTGGAAAATGTTTCTAAATTTATACCGTGGATGGCAACGGGTCGCGACCGCGTAAAATAGTTTAGGAGATCCACCATGAAGAGGAGAGGCGAAAAAAAAAAAAAAAAAAAAAAAAAGGAAACTAGAATGGAGAAGATCGGAAAAGATCAGGAATAACGGGAAAGCGTAACTGACAAAAGAGTTACAAATTTACCCCAAGTAGATATCGGCCCAAAGTGACCGATGTAAACCGATTGATATATAGAAGGAAAAAGTCGAGGGGCGAAGTGTTGGGGGCAGTTTTGCAGTCTGCTCAACCACAAGTCGCGTCCCGCCAAGCCCCTCCGGCCACCGGCGCTAAGGATCCCACCATCTTCCAGACCATCTTCCTCCCCCAAAACTCATACAAACTCTTCCTCCCCTCTTTCCTTCCCCCTTTCACCCCCTTCCCTTCACCACTCTCACCATGTCTGAGCCCATCAGGAATAAGAAGGCCGACTTCCCGGTCGCTCCGTATGATTTTCCTCCTTGACCGCTTATCGTGCAAAAAAACACTGACTGAAAAAAAGGACCCCGCAAAACACGCCGGCTAACAATGCCCCAATCTCCTCGCACGCCCAGCAGCCTGGTGTGTCCAGTATCAAGGAAGGTAAGTAGACTCGCTGATAATTTCCCCTCAATACTTATCCTCCCCCCGCCCTTTTCCCCCTACGGTTGGCCGCCTCTGACCGCTATCCTGCAGAGAACCTGGATACCGCCGCTGCCGCCTCCCTCTTCGCCCGCAACCCGGCTCTGGTCTCGATGATCCAGGGTAAGCTGGGCCACCTCGTCGGTCGCTCATCGGGCTACATCGAATCTCTACCCCCAGTTGTCCGTCGCCGCGTGGCCGGTCTGAAGGGAATCCAGAAGGAGCACGCCAAGCTGGAGGCTCAGTTCCAGGAGGAGATCCTGGAACTGGAGAAGAAGTACTTTGGCAAGTTTACTCCGCTGTACCAGCGCCGGTCTACGATCGTAAACGGTGGTGTGGAGCCGACCGATGACGAGGTCGAGGCCGGAAAGGAGGAAGACGAAGAAGAAGAAGAGGAGGAAGAAAAGGCCAAGGCCGAGGACGAGGAGGAGAAGAAGAAGAAGGACGAGGGCGAGTCCATTGTTGGTATCCCCGAGTTCTGGCTCTCCGCCATGAAGAACCATGTCTCGCTCCCCGAGATGATCACTGAGCGAGACGAGGAGGCCCTTAAGCACCTCACCGACATTCGCATGGAGTACCTGGACAGACCCGGATTCCGCCTCATCTTCGAGTTCTCGGAGAATGAGTTCTTCACGAACAAGACCATTTCGAAGACCTACTACTACAAGGACGAGAATGGATACGGCGGTGACTTCATCTACGATCACGCCGAGGGTTCCCAGATCGACTGGAAAGCCGATAAGGACCTGACCCTCCGCCTCGAAAGCAAGAAGCAGCGCAACAAGAGTACGTGGGATCTTTTATTCACTTCGTATTTGCAGCCCTATGCTAACAACCTTCATTAGACACCAAGCAGACCCGCGTTGTCAAGGTTAGCGTGCCTACCGAATCATTCTTCAACTTCTTCTCTCCCCCGCAACCCCCCACCGACGACGACGAGTCTGTCGCCGGTGATATCGAAGAGCGCCTTGAGCTTGACTACCAATTGGGTGAGGACATTAAGGAGAAGCTGATCCCCCGCGCAATCGACTGGTTCACCGGCAAGGCACTCCAGTACGAAGAGCTGGGCGATGAGATGGACCCCGATGAGTTCGAGGACGAGGACGACGAGGATGAGGATGAAGATGATGAGGACGAGGATGATGATGAGCGAGGATCGGACCGCGACGTTGAGGATGACTCGGATGAAGAGGTACGGCATTATTCCAATGTTTCCTCCCCTTGATTTCCAGAGCTGACTGCCTCTTTAGGATGGAACTTCTAAGCCCAAGAAGGAGGCTGCCGAGTGCAAGCAAAACTAAGAAAGGAAAAAAAAAAAAGTTCAGCCACCCCTGCGAGCAGAGTTGAATGCTTCATGGAATTCCTCGTTGATGTTATTTTGCTACGTTTCCTTCCTCACTGATGCCTTTGTCTCCCGTGCACTGCGTGAAATTTCCCATGTCTCCCTGTCTACCCTAATACTTTCCAATGAATCGGCATAATCAGTGTGTAATATTTGCCTCCAGCCCTTAGGTTGTCGAGGCCACTGGCAACAGACACGACCTTGTTTGTATAGTTGATTATCCAGGAGTAGCCGTAGCAGCCCGTAGATGTGACAAGTCTGACAAAGGGCATTTCATACACAATAAAAACTGTGAAATTCAGACCGATGCAGTGCATACGCATACGAAGAGATTTCTGTACATCTTGTCTAACTAGTGTCTGGGAAAATGATGTACCTAGCCTCCAGTACCAATACAGTAAACCAGAGACTAAAACTTCTTCAGGTTAATAGTAGAAGGGAAAAGTCAGTCTCTTTTGTTTAGATAGCACCCTAGATATATACAACCTTCTATATTTTAGCTCTTACAATCATTTATGTAAGCTAGCCTAGATGAAAGTCCTGAAACCATAACTTATAGGATGGATCACCGGAGTATGGAGTATGTAAGAAGCGGATGGCGGTGACAGGGGTGTGGGGGTGTGGCGCGGCCCCAACTGCGTCCCGCGAAGCTCAGGGGCTCTCGCTAAATGGCCAAGCTGTTACAAGGGCTCTTTCTCACATCCTTTACCCTGACATCTTCACTTCTTTCGACTTTTTTTCCCCCTTCTTTCAGAGTATGAGCCGATGAGGGGTCACCGTGAGCCCCCTTGTCTTTGGACTGCTCGTTTGCGACTGTGATATTTACCTTTTCTCTCCCCCTGTATCCGATTCCCCCGAAGCCCTTATCCGGCAATCTTTTAGACGCTTCGCTTTTCTTCTCATTTCTCTTCTCTCCGATTTTTGATTGCATAGAGCATCACCGTTGGACAACGGTCTCATGGCGCACATTTACGAGGTCGGCACAAGGGCCTGGCAGCCCGACCCGACGGAGGGCTGGGTGGCCTCCGAGGTCAAGGAGAAGCTGGTGGATGGAGAGAAAGTGCAGCTGGTATTTGAGCTGGAGAATGGCGAGGTGAGTGTCGCTATACCTAACACTGCTGGCCTGGACCACCGAGCTTTGCATGAATACTGATCGGGTCGGGGGATGTTAAACAGAGAAAAACCGTGGAGACCACTCAGGCTGAACTGCAGGTCGATAACAACCCAAATTTGCCGCCATTGATGAATCCTGCCATGCTAGAGGCGAGCGAGGACCTGACCAACCTGTCCCATTTGAATGAGCCTGCTGGTTCGTCCCGCTAATAGACCACGATTCTCTTCCCTCAACTGACGACTTTGAAGTCCTGCAGGCTATAAAGCTCCGCTACGCCCAGAAAGAGATATATACCTACAGTGGAATTGTCCTGATTGCGACCAATCCTTTTGCTAGGGTGGACTCCCTCTATGTGCCGCAGATGGTGCAGGTCTATGCTGGGAAGCAGCGTGCCTCGCAGGCGCCGCATCTGTTTGCCATCGCGGAGGAGGCTTTTGCGTAAGCACTACTTTCCCTTCTGTACTTTTTTTTTTTTTTTTTTTTTTCCCGTCTGAAATGTCTGCTTACGGATCCATACAAACAGTGACATGCTTCGCGATGGAAAGAATCAGACAATCGTGGTCTCCGGTGAATCGGGTGCTGGTAAGACCGTGAGCGCTAAGTACATCATGCGGTACTTTGCGACTCGCGAGTCCTCTGATCAACCTGGAAAATACACAACAAGTCGAGCGGATGCCATCAGTGAGACCGAAGAGCAGATCCTCGCCACGAACCCAGTCATGGAAGCATTTGGTAACGCCAAAACAACCCGAAATGACAACTCTTCCCGATTTGGCAAATACATTGAGATCATGTTCGACGAAAGGACCAACATCATTGGTGCGAAGATCCGAACCTACCTGCTTGAGCGCTCGAGACTTGTGTTCCAGCCCCTCAAGGAGCGCAACTACCATATTTTCTACCAACTAGTTGCCGGTGCTACCGATGAGGAAAAGCATGAGCTGGGTCTGTTGCCGGTTGAGGACTTCGAGTATCTCAACCAGGGCGGTACCCCGATTATTGACGGTGTTGACGACAAGGCTGAATTCGATGCAACCAGAAAATCACTGGCCACAATCGGGGTCGCACAGAATGACCAGACCGAGATTTTCCGTGTTCTTGCGGCTTTGTTGCACCTCGGTAACGTGAAGATTACTGCAACTCGCACGGACTCCTCTCTCTCTCCGTCGGAGCCGTCGCTTGTGCGCGCCTGTGAGATGCTCGGAATTGATGCCACCGAGTTTGCCAAGTGGATCGTCAAGAAGCAGCTCATCACTCGAGGCGAGAAGATTACCTCTAATCTTACCCAGCAACAAGCCCTTGTGGTCCGAGATTCAGTTGCCAAGTTCATCTACTCGAGTCTCTTCGACTGGCTGGTGGACAAGATCAACCGCGGCCTGGCTACTGACGAGGTTCTCGGGCGAGTTCGAACCTTCATTGGTGTGCTGGATATTTACGGTTTTGAGCACTTTGCCAAGAACTCCTTTGAGCAGTTCTGCATCAACTACGCGAACGAAAAGCTGCAGCAGGAATTCAACCAGCACGTCTTTAAGCTCGAGCAAGAAGAATACGTCCGCGAAGAGATCGACTGGACCTTCATTGATTTCTCGGATAACCAGCCTTGTATCGACCTGATCGAGGCAAAACTTGGTATCCTGGCCTTGCTGGATGAAGAGTCCCGCCTCCCAATGGGTTCTGATGAACAATTCGTCACCAAGCTTCATCACCACTTTGCTGCCGATAAGCAGAAATTCTACAAGAAGCCTCGCTTTGGCAAATCTGCGTTTACCGTTTGCCATTATGCGGTTGATGTGACATACGAGTCCGATGGCTTCATCGAAAAGAACCGTGACACTGTTCCAGACGAGCATCTCGAGATCCTGCGGAATTCGTCTAATGAGTTCATCAAGGAGATCCTTGATACTGCCGCTGTAGTTCGTGACAAGGACTCGGCAGCCGTTTCTTCCAAACAGGTTGCGGCTGCTCCAGGTCGTCGAATTGGTGTTGCTGTCAACCGTAAACCCACACTTGGAGGAATCTTCAAATCTTCATTGATCGAGTTGATGAGCACCATCAATTCTACCGAGGTGCATTACATCCGTTGCATCAAGCCCAATGAAGCCAAGGAAGCCTGGAAATTTGAGGGGCCAATGGTTCTCAGCCAGTTGAGAGCTTGCGGTGTCCTTGAAACTGTCAGAATCAGTACGGCAGGATATCCCACTCGTTGGACTTACGAGGAGTTTGCCATTCGCTACTACATGCTTTGCCATTCCTCGCAGTGGACGTCTGAGATCCGAAATATGTGTCATGCCATCCTTCGCAAGGCACTGGGTGATGCCAACCATCAAAAGCAGGACAAGTATCAGCTGGGTCTGACTAAGATTTTTTTCCGGGCCGGCATGCTTGCCTTTCTGGAGAATTTGCGTACATCGCGATTGAATGAGTGTGCAATTATGATCCAAAAGAACCTGCGATGCAAATACTACCGCCGTCGCTATCTCGAGGCTCGCGAATCCATTCTCACCACCCAAGCATTCATTCGTGGATTCCTGGCAAGGCAGAGTGCTCAGGAAATCCGCCGGACAAAGGCTGCGACCACGATCCAGAGAGTCTGGCGTGGCTCGAAGGACAGGAAACGGTACAACGAGATTCGGAACAACTTCATTCTGTTCCAGTCTGTTACGAAGGGTTTCCTTTGCCGTCGAAACATCATGGACTCGATCAATGGCAATGCGGCCAAGATTATCCAGCGGGCGTTCCGATCATGGCGTCAATTGCGTTCTTGGCGACAGTACCGCCGCAAGGTGGTCATTGTTCAGAACCTGTGGCGAAGTAAGCAGGCCAGGAAGCTCTATAAGACACTGCGAGAAGAAGCTCGGGATCTAAAGCAGATTTCATACAAGCTGGAGAACAAGGTGGTAGAGCTCACACAGTACTTGGAGTCGCTGAAGCGTGAAAACAAGTCCTTGGTGTCTCAGCTCGAGAATTACGAAACTCAGCTGAAGTCGTGGCGGAGCAGACACAACACTCTGGAGGCGCGTGCCAAGGAACTCCAGGCCGAGGCCAACCAGGCCGGTATCACAGCAGCCCGTCTGGAGGCTGTCGAGGAAGAGATGAGCAAACTTCAGCAGAGCCATGCTGAAGCTCAGGCCAATATCAAACGTCTCCAGGAAGAGGAGAGAGTTTCCCGCGAGGCACTTCGTGCTACCAACGAGGAGTTGGATCGCCTCAAGCTGCTCGACGGCGACAACGAAAAGGAGAAGTCTGCTCTTCGCCAACGTGTTTCAGAGCTGGAGGAACAGCTGGAGGTCGCCAAGCGATCGGTGCCAGTCAATGGTCTCCACGGCGACTTGCCCAATGGCGGCACAGCTCCGGCTCCTGCCAGCAACTTGATCAACCTTGTGTCTTCCAAGAAACCCAAGCCCAAGCGACGCAGCGCCGGCGCCGAGAGGATTGATACCGACCGCTTCAGCGGGGCTTACAACCCGCGCCCGGTATCAATGGCGATCCCTGGGCCTGGTGCCGCTCGTTCAGTCGCGGCGATCTCCCCAGGTCTGGATTCGGTCGAGGCGGAGCTAGAGAACTTGTTGTCTGAAGAGGAAGACCTGAATGAAGAGGTCACCATGGGTCTGATTCGCAACCTCAAGATCCCTCTTCCCAGCTCGACCCCACCTCCGACTGAAAAGGAGGTCTTATTCCCTGCGTATCTGATCAACCTGGTCACCTCCGAGATGTGGAACAACGGTTTCGTGAAAGAATCCGAGCGCTTCCTGGCCAACGTAATGCAGTCGATCCAGCAGGAAGTCATGCAGCATGACGGCGATGATGCGGTCAACCCCGGCGCCTTTTGGCTATCGAACGTGCACGAAATGCTGTCGTTCGTCTTCCTGGCTGAGGATTGGTATGAGGCTCAGAAGACCGATAACTACGAGTACGATCGTCTGTTGGAAATTGTGAAGCATGACTTGGAGAGTTTGGAATTTAACATCTACCATACCTGGATGAAGGTGTTGAAGAAGAAGCTATACAAGATGATTGTCCCGGCCATCATTGAGTCGCAGTCACTTCCTGGCTTCGTCACCAGCGAGACGAACCGCTTCCTCGGCAAGCTTTTGCCCTCAAACAACAACCCTGCCTACAGCATGGACAACCTTCTGAGTCTTCTCAACGGGGTTTATCGGGCGATGAAGGCGTTCTATCTCGAGGACACCATCATCACGCAGACCGTTACCGAGCTTCTGCGACTGGTGGGTGTCACGGCGTTCAACGACCTCCTTATGCGGCGAAACTTCCTGTCGTGGAAGCGTGGTCTCCAGATCAACTACAACATTACCCGGATCGAGGAGTGGTGCAAGAGTCATGATATGCCGGAGGGGACGCTGCAGCTGGAACATCTGATGGTGTGTCTTACCCACCGACCTTGTATGTGTTTTACGTCTCGCTGACACCGTTACAGCAAGCGACCAAGCTTCTTCAGCTTAAGAAGGCTACCTTGAATGACATCGAAATCATTCAAGATATCTGCTGGATGTAAGTGGAACCGACTGCTCCGTTTTATCTGTCTTGTGAAGTGTGCTAATTCCTCCCCCAGGCTCTCCCCGAACCAGATTCAGAAGCTCCTCAACCAGTACCTCGTCGCGGACTACGAACAGCCCATCAACGGTGAGATCATGAAGGCCGTCGCCTCCCGAGTCACAGAGAAGAGCGATGTCCTCCTGTTGACTCCAGTGGATATGGAGGACAGCGGTCCCTATGAGATCGCAGAGCCCAGGGTCATCACGGCCCTGGAGACATACACACCATCCTGTACGTGACCGCCCCCTTGCCTCCCTTCCCCTTCATCCAGCTCGTACTAACTGTCCCGTAGGGCTTCAAACACCACGTCTGAAGCGACTGGCTGAGATTGTGTCGGCGCAGGCGATGGCGCAACAGGAGAAACTTGAGATGGAAAACGGGGTGCTGGAGGAGTAGTTTGTGTATATTAGACGTTGGGAATTTTCTGTGAGCTACGGATTATGAACGGTGATATCTCACCATGACCATATGCCTGGGGTGGTCTCGGGTTTGCAATACAGTGATGCATATGATTGTTTTCTAGATAGATGCAGTTGAATGATATATCGACGCGTGATGCGATATCAATATTCCTCATTTGCGGGCCGAGCGGTGTCCTGCGGGGAAATTCAGTGGAGAACAAACCAACTCTTTTGCAAACTCCTACCAACACCTACAAACCACCGCCATCATGACCTTGACCAAGCTCAATTTCATCACGGGCAACAAGAACAAGCTCTCCGAGGTGCGCGCCATCCTTGGCAGCGTCGTCGAGGTCGACAACCAGGCCGTGGATGTGCCGGAAGTCCAAGGCACGATCGAAGAAATCGCCAAGGAAAAGGCCCGTCGTGCTGCCGAGGCGGTATGTCTGATTGAAATAGTTCGATCTTTCATGACTCAAAGCTCACTTAAATATATAGATCAATGGCCCGGCCTTGACTGAAGATACCGCACTGGAATTTCACGCCCTCAACGGCCTGCCCGGGCCGTACATGTAAGAAAGGCCCCGGATATTCTCCTATACTTCCTTCCGATTCAAATTCCCCAGCAGCTGATTTCAATTCAGCAAATCGTTCATGGACTCCGTGGGTCATGAGGGTCTAAACAAGATGCTGGATGGGTTCGACGTCCGGACAGCCGAAGCCGTGTGCACATTTGCCTTCTGCCGGGGTCCTGGAGCCGAGCCCATTTTGTTCCAGGGACGCACCGAAGTGAGTCGAGCTTTTTTTACTTGAAGATCTACTGTAACTTTAAATCTTACTGTGTATCCAGGGAACCATTGTTCGACCGAGAGGCCCGACCAACTTCGGTAAGTATCAACCCGAATCTTGCAGACGTTTTCAAAGTACTAATGGACTTTACAGGTTGGGACCCGATTTTCGAATACGAGGGAAAGACCTACGCGGAGATGGAGAAGGAGGAAAAGGTAAGAAATCGCTTTTCTCCGACTTAGAGTGTCGATCTATTGATGATTTTTTTTTTTTTTTTGCCCAGAATCGGATTTCCCACCGGTACAAGGCTCTGGTGAAGTTCCAGCAGTGGCTGAAGGATAACAGCAGTAAACAGTAAAAGGTGTGTGGGTTGGGTATATATATATATATTATGGAGAATCATAGACGCGAGAGATAAAAATTTCGTTTCCGTTCAAGCCGCATGTTGTTGCTTCCAATTCTCTACCCATTGTGAAATCCGCGCGCAATTGGCCTCGACGTCGTCGTCCTTTTCGCTGTTTAGCTCCACCACGATCTCCTCGTCGTATGATTCGCGCGCTTCCTCGAGCAGCACACCGAATATCTCGGCGTCGAGATTCTCTTGTAGTTTCTCTTCGTGGTAACCCCTAGAAACAAGAGACGACGTTGGTTAGACGTGCGCATATACGTGTGGGGAGATCCATACCTCGAGGAAAGACGGTCGTACAGGATTGACGTCTCGGGACAGCGGAGGACCACGACGAGATCGATCCAGGATTTTGGGAACATATCGCAGGCATGCCAGTCAATGAGATATCCTCCCTGAAGCACCTCATCCTCAATGGCATCTAGCAGCTACATTACACAGATCGAGTCAGCATTTCTGCGCAGGTCAATCCGAAATTCGAGACCGTTGACCCCGCCGAAGCAAAGCGGGCAACAGGAAAAAAGGAAAGAAGGGCACAACAATGTCGCAAATCAGATACCTTGTCATCGTCGACGACCCAACTCTTGCGCTCCTCGTCGTATTCCTCGTAGCAATCACGGTCCTTGGCGACCTGGTTCACGGATAGGTGCTTGAACCCGATCTCCTGCGCCAGCTGCTCGCAGTGCACGGTCTTGCCCACTCCGGGGGTACCTGTAATAATCACATTCGGGGCTGCTCGCATCCTTCTTAATGATGTCAAGGAAATAGATAAATGGACAATGGACGACTTGTGAGGTAGACGTAGAATTGAGGGGAGAAATAATGTGTCGGATTAACGTTGATCCCGGTTATCTTATCGTAAAAGCGGCACTAAATGTTTACCAAAAATAAAAATGAAATACATGTACAAACATAATAAATAAAGCTGACCAGACTGTGGCTCAATCCCCAAACCTTATCGGTTAACGATGATAATTCGGGGGTGACGATGTGGTCATGTGCCCCGGTTGAGTCTTCCCTACTGTAGCCTCTACAATGCTTACAGAATTACGTCACTCTTTCTTCCCCGAAATTATACACCCATGTTCAAGCTATCTTGCTTTTCCAAATTCTTCTCTTGATAACTTCTCATGCATAGCGCAAACGCCCTGCTTCGACGCTCGATTGATCCGCGGCCTCGTAGGCACTACAGTCACCACATATGACCTTGTCTCAGAAGGTGCGTCACTAGAATCCACCTCCCTCGCCCGAACGTGGATCATTACGGAGAAACTCTCGGAGAGAGCAAATCCTCAGACATATGAAGATGTCAAACGTGGCTACGGGTCTCCTAAAACCGTTGGCAAGTCTCTGTGTCACCTTGCAGAGGACCCGGAGCAGATAGGGTTCATGCGAATCTACAAACAGATTCCTATCACTGGAACGGAGGACGCTGATAACGACACATTGGCTAGACAAACCGTCCCTCGCGGCGTGTGTGGTGAGCTGGAGTGCTTCAATCTATTACAGAGTGGCGGCTGCAGCGCTGTTCCTCGCTTCCTTGGCCAACAGGAAGTACTCAAGGAGAGCACGACCTCCTTCCTGGCGGCTACTTTAGATACCGGGTATGGGGAAAGGTCCCTGGAGAGTCTCCGACAGAGGAGCTCTTCTGGGGCTTGAATGGCACCGCACGCGAAGGCATCCGTCCTAAGTTCCGTGCTGCCTACAAGTAATTCTATGCCAATCCTAGGTAGGCAGACAGACAGGATACAAATAGGTGCCAGGTAGCACCAGGTCTGTCCGCAATCTAGAAGATCATCTTCGATTAGTTAACAGGCAATCCGTACGTCATGCTATGTAAACGTAATGGAAATATATACTAACGGATTATAGTCACATTTCGGGTTTCCGAAGGGGATGATTATCAGTAAAATTGGATGGTCAGAGTCTCGCTATGTCGAGTATGAACTGGCAAAGCCAAGCAAAGGGACTGACTGGCACCTTCACCCGGAAAGATGGGAGTGGTAAACTATCGAACAAGAAAATTTGTAAGCAATTAGAATCAGATTTAGTTCTCGCTATACATATATCAACAATCAACTTCTTCCTCGACCGCACCCAACTTCTTAAGAGCTCTCATTGAGCTGTGGCTTGCTTGCCATGAATCCTAGAAAGGGACTTAGGTTTGGGACTGCGTCGCGCATCGAGCTAATGATTGGGAGACACCACCAGCTCCAGGGTGTCTTGCTCGGCATCATAGTGCGCTTGAATGATACGCCCATTGCGGGGGCCAAGTAACGAGATGAGTAGCACCTGTCACTCATGCAGATGTGTTAGTGCGTGTGGCATCCTGTCATTGGCTATGGGTAAACATACCGGGAAGTAAATGGTTTCCTGTAGTTGAGGCTGGTGCACACGCTTCTCGAGAACCTGCGCAATGGCCGAGAGCTCGCTCACTAGGAGTCTATCCTCGTACAGTAGCCCATAGTTGATGGTCGCGATTCTAAGATGGGGTTCTGGTGTTTTGTCCTTCCCTGGCTTGATCCATTCCGTAAACGATGCACGTTCCTATCCTGCGGGAGTCAATCTGGAGGGGCGAGCTATTCCTTCCCCAGAATGAAAGAAAGGGTTATCGGTTCTGGCAAGACGTAGTTAGCCACAGAGTACTAAGAGTATGAGAGTAGTCACAAACGTAATCCGCATCCATCTATAGGCTTCTTCAAGGCGGCGCCCAACCTTTTTCCCCTTTTTTGGGAAGCCTTAGGCATTCGTAACGGAGCTGAAGGGCAGTCATAACAGCTCTACAGTGGCCGTTGACTCCTCGTGGCACGCCGTTGTCGCTTGGGAAGCTCTCAGTGACGTCAAGATCCTTGAGGGCCACTAGGTGCGCATCATGCTCCCCGAGCCATTCCATGTCAAGAGCGCAATCATTTAGAATAGATTCATCCAGAGGCTGGAAGAATTCCATGCTGGTAGCACGATTGGAAAGAGATGAAAAGGACAGAGAAATTCCGAGCATAGCAAGGTCCGCCTGCGAATAATGGATCTTATCAGGGGCTGGCGTTGCGACAGTCATGCGCAACTGCTGGATCCTTTTCCCTCGTCCTCCACTCAAGGCAGGACTGGGTCCAAATCTGGTCTTAGGGGTTGTCATAGCGTTCGGAACTTTGATGGGTTGATGGTTGAGTAGCGTCTTGTTGATGATAATTGTTTTAAAGCGGGAAAGAGTGATCATAGGGGGATGAAGGATGAGAGTGTGCAAAGAGACTAAAAGCTTGAGAAATACTTAACTACATAGCTGTCAAGGTAAATATGTCATTCCCAATTCGGCTAAGCTTTCCAACCACGGTATTAGGCGCCATCCGTTATTTAATTAGTTCGTCCTGTCCAACACAGAATATTAGGTGGCAACTATAGGACTATTCTCGTACTAAAGCATAAATTATATATATAGCTAGAGCATATAGTGGATACTAGAAAGAAATGCAGCTAAACTACATTGCTCATAAATATAGAGTAAGGCTGTTGACATAAGAAAGAGGTAATCCTAGTATCGCGTAATCGATGCGGAGATAGTAAGCTAAGTTATAACATCTATAAGAGTAAGACCGATTTTACTATTCTCTCTTCTTCTCTCTTCTTACTCTTATACTTCTCTTACTCTTATACTTCTCTTACTCTTATACTTCTCTTACTCTTATACTTCTCTTACTCTTATACTTCTCTTACTCTTATACTTCTCTTACTCTTATACTTCTCTTACTCTTATACTTCTCTTACTCTTATACTTCTCTTACTCTTATACTTCTCTTACTCTTCTCTCTTATTACTCTTATACTCTTCTTACTCTTATACTCTCCTATATACCCTTTCATATTAGTATTCCTCTATCTATTTAGCCTCTAGCATTCGAGATCTTAATATTCTATAAAGTGTGCTAGGAACTGGTCATGATGGTGATCTCATATTCGTCTTGAAGCTAGAAAACATAAAGGAGCTAGCCTTCTATGCAGGCTGGGAGGTCACCTGGTGGATGCTAGCGTAATATGCGTAACATCTCCCCCCGACCGAAAAGCTCACTGCCCTCAGTGCAAATCAAATAACCAGCCCTTATGCATTGTCCGTTGTCGGGTCCGTGAAATCCTGAAATTCGTCGTCCGAATACTCGTCTGAATACTACGCAACTCGCTCGGCGTGTTAGGCGAGTTCGTTGTCAGAGATCGTAGTGTGGTTGGTGAGCCTGTCGCTAAGGTCACGCATTGCGTCCTTGATGGAACCACTTGGGAGAGCAACGATACGCTCCCAAAGAGGGTGGGATGTGGATGAAACCCCTTCTCCACTTCATCCGAATTGCGTTGATGCCAGTCGTAGGCGGGGACCCGTATACGGCCGAAAAGCGAAGAAAAAACGAATACCTAGGTCATATACCAGGAGTACTCTCTGGATGAACCAAGGGACATGCTACCAGATGCTAGGAACTCAGTTTGTCGCTTATGATTCGCTATATACTGAATCGGGTTTAGGCTTTGGTCGCTGTGATCGGACCCGGAGCGCATAATCTGCCATCGTCAGTAACCCGGGAGATCTTTGGATCCACATTCACTTACTTGAGGAGCTCGAAAAGCTTGTACTTCTGCAGATACGAAGATCCTCGCCGATACGCTTTGAGTAGACGAGCCGGATTATCAGACCTGGCTGATGACCCGATGAGGCGCTGGATACCAGGGGAAGTCTTGAACATCGGATCAAACACCAGCAGATTGGCACTGCCATTGTCGCGAATTTCGAAGCCCACAATGGTCATTGAATGTCCTAGTACTGGGTGTTAGAGGCAATGGTTCGGCGAGTTAGTTCTCTTACCTTGGTGCTGGAAGTATATTGGCGGAAGATCGGTCTTGAAGACTTTATCCTTGTCATCGAGCGAGCATGCCGATCGAAAGTAGGCAGCTACATCCATATAGAGAGAGTCGCAGGCTCGCGAGTCTTTCGAATCTGCCAAACTGCTCGCATCACATCTGGAAGGGGGAAGGGGGTTAGTGATATGCTGAGCAACGATATTGGCGGGAACTGACTGGATTCCAAGGCTCATGAAGAGGGCTTGAGCCTATGCAATTGTCAGCAGGTATTCGAATTTCGATCTTTATTCTGGGAGACTCACTTCTGGTGTTCCGATGAATTTTCGAGTGTCTTTGATTCCTCCTGTCTCAGTTCTTCCGGTGCTGTTGAATCCCATGTCCCAGGCTTGTTCGATCAAGTCCTGCAGCTCGAGGATAGAGGGTACCCCAGTCGGGAAATGTTCATGACCCGGTGCTTTGGATTTCGTAATGTAGGAGATCAACATTTGAATATTGCGGTAGCCACAGAATCCGCCCTCACGAGGCATTTTGCAGATATGGCGGACCTTGGGACTACAGAGAAAAGCGCGCTGAACGGACTTGTCCTGCTCACAAAGTTTCCCGATGACGGGAATGAGCTGGTCCGCCTCATTCTCCACTCGCGTGTGTCTTGCGAGTTTCCCATCCGATGTAATTTGGGTCTGTTTGGTGGTGCGGCCCCCTTTCTCCAGCATCTTCTTTAACCATGAGGGCATCTTCTTTTCGTGTGCATGAGGGCCGAGCTCCGAGCGCTATCTACTGTATTAGCAATCCTTCCAGATATAAATTCCAACTGGAAAATGGTCAGATACCCCAAGCCGCTTCGCGCCATCTGGACCAATCGTGCCTGGTGGACTCCGCGCTCGCCCTGGTTTGGAGGCGTTTGTTCTGGCAAAGCCCCGATCGCTGCCTCGCTTACCACTCTTTCGAGTTCCGGGAATGTCTAACGAGTCGTCTTTCTCTGATAGATCATGCTCACTGGGGACCGAGTCTTCATGGAAGGGCTCCTCGGACGTGCCGTCATCCAGCGCAATGCCTTCTGGCATATGCATGTCCAGATGATTCGATAGTTCAGCTGCAGTGACTATCTCTCCACAGCCTTGTGGGCAGTCTACATACTTGTCTGTTGCATCTTCGACAGGGGGTGATGACGGTGACGGGCTATAGGTGTTAAGTGGTTGTGAATCCTGGAAGGCTGGTCCGGCACCGCCATCTGGATGACAGAATTCAATGTGTTCTGCGACAAAACCAGCATCTGGGTCGGAGAAGGGACAGAATGGACAGCTTGGTGTATTGCGGTCGTCCATCTAGTCTAGGCAACGATGGTAATAAAGCAGAGAGGGGAAGAAAAAAGGCAGCGAGTTGAAAATAGCAATAGGCTTGGATGAGATGCAGTAAAAAACGACAATGAGAAAGAAACAAAAACTATGTTGCCGTTCTAAGATCCAGGCATCTCGACTTCGCAGAAAAACGATGTTTCGGTGTGGTGGCGGACCCACTTCTGAAGTACATAGTGGTTGACCTAGACACGTGCACTTGTATATCTTCCATGAAATAAACCAAGACATGTCTTATTCATGGAATAATGTCATTTGGGATGTGGCGAGCCTGCACTGATGCCATATTGGACATCTAATGCGAAATATATATCTCGAAGCAAATCGCTCGAACACTCCCGTTACGTACTTGAATAAAATTTTATCTATGTATTCAAACAACATGCCCAGATGTTTATTAAAAGCTTCAACAATAATTAGTTACATAACCCAATAAGCTGTTTTAACTATAGTTATGCTTTTCTTTGGACGTGAAGGGCTGATAATCTCTACCCTACCTGCTTGCGGTGATCTCGGACTAGGTAGATAATTTCCAAAGCTGTCCGTCGAGCGAGAAAGATGAGAGCAATATCTTTGTATCTTTAATAGCAGTTGATCACACGAGTCTACCTTGAATGTACGTATGAATATAGGAACGTATAGGAATGAATAAGTGCCTCAGGCCATATTTACGTCATTTCTGCTGATTGAAACAAACACGATGGCGTGATTGGTCGGGCTTCTCCGACATCGCGTTCCTGGAGGGGAAAAGCGGAAAAACTCAATTCGATGAGGAAATCGGCCTGACTCACCCGAAAAAAAAAAAAGATTACAATGCCGCAGCCGGCCCACTCCTCCGCTTTCGCTTTGCTTTCCCCTCCATATGTTGTGAACTTTTTCAATTTCCCTTTCCCTTTCCCCTCTAATTTAGTGGCCATGTCCCTTCAGGATAATCCTCAGGCCCATGGGGTCCATAGTAACTGGGTCGTTCAAAAGTTCGGCGGCACCAGTGTTGGCAAATTTGCTCTGAATATTATAGAACAGGTTGTCCAGTACGCTTTCCGATGCTCCATCCTTGATTCGCATGTTACACAGGACTAACAAAGCAATTGCCTCGCATAGGCCCAGTCTCGTTGATAATCGAGTCGCCGTGGTCTGCTCGGCCAGAAGTAGTTCTACCAAAGCCGAAGGCACCACCAACCGGTGAGTCATGTACAGACATTCGACTCAACTTCGATATTCTGACGCTTCGCTAAATAGGTTACTGCGGGCAGCCCGGGATGCCGAAAACTCTCAATCACGGCATTATGAATCATTCGTCGAAGCTGTTCGCCTAGAGCATGTCCAAGTTGCCGAGGAACAGTTGAAATCAGTGGACCTGAGGGATCAAGTGGTGGCCGATATCAATGCCGAATGCGAACGAGTCCTCAAGATCCTCGAAGCCGCGCAGACCCTCGGGGAGATCAGTTCTCGCTGCGTGGATAAGGTGATGAGCACCGGCGAGAAGCTCAGCTGTCGGCTCATGGCCGCCTTCCTGCAGGATCGCGGAGTGGACTCGCAGTACGTGGACCTTTCCGAGATCATCGATTTCCCCATCGGTGCGCAGGGTTTGGACCAGGACTTTTACAATAATCTGGCTGCCATCCTGGGCAAGAAGGTTGATGAATGTGGACACCGGGTACCCGTCTTGACCGGTTACTTCGGTACCATCCCCGGTGGTTTGCTCGATCAGATCGGCCGTGGCTATACGGATCTGTGCGCCGCCCTCGTCGCTGTCGGCACCCATGCGAAGGAGCTCCAGGTCTGGAAGGAGGTGGATGGAATCTTCACCGCAGACCCCCGCAAAGTGCCTACGGCCCGCCTTCTGCACACCATCACGCCCGCCGAAGCCGCCGAATTGACGTTTTACGGCTCCGAAGTCATTCACCCCTTCACCATGGAACAGGTCATCCGTGCCAAGATCCCCATCCGGATCAAAAATGTCATGAACCCGAAGAACCGAGGCACCGTCATCTTCCCCGACTCCACCGCCGAGCTAGAACGGACCACGCCCGGCCATGATCCGCGTCTCTTCCGTACTCGCAGCCCTAGTTTCATGCAGAAGCCGAAGCGGCCCACGGCCGTGACCATCAAGCACAAGATCCTGGTAATCAACGTTCACTCAAACAAGCGATCGTTGTCCCATGGTTTCTTTGCCGGCATTTTCTCGGTGTTGGACAAATGGCGCCTGTCTATCGATCTGATCTCGACCAGTGAGGTCCACGTGTCTATGGCCCTCCACTCGGAGGTGCCCCTGCTGAATGGGAACGGAAGGGATGAGTACCAGGTCATTGACGATGATCTGAAGGGGGCGCTCAATGATTTAGCCAAGTACGGGATGGTTGATATCATCCCGGAGATGGCCATTCTCAGCTTGGTAGGCAAGCAGATGAAGAATATGATCGGTGTGGCTGGACGTATGTTCACCACCCTCGGAGAGAACCATGTGAACATTGAAATGATTTCGCAAGGTGAGTCAATGATTGTCAATTCTAGTCCCACTCCCTCCCCCCTCACGTTCTGTCCTTGAGCGATGAAGCTGACCAGCACGTCTTTCCCCCCTGCAGGTGCAAGTGAAATCAACATTTCGTGTGTCATTGAAGAGCGTGACGCGAATCGCGCTCTCAACATCATCCACACCAGCATGTTCACCTTCTTGGACTAGATGTTCCGTGGACCACTGTCATTGTCGTTTTAGATATCCCCTGGGCCGGTTTTTACTATTACACTTTTGCCATTTTTATGTTTTGTCTAGAAAAGTTGGCGTGCATCCTCTCCCGGGGACCCTAAGAGGGACTTGGGGGAACTGATCATTATGCTTTTCGTTAATTGATGCATGGGCATGGCGTTGTGTCTTTTTTGGGTGTAAATATGAGGGTCCCTATGTCAAGCTTCGAGGGACGTGATCCTTCTGTGGCATACAATGTACATGAACGGGTTCCTGGAAGATGATGCAAGGGCATTTATCCATTGGTAGCGGTTCTGATAGACTTACATAGACTACGGAGCAGTATGCACTGCTACATGCAGACAATTGAAAGTCTCGTGCAGAATATGCGCCACTGAGCTAGAGCGATGCGCGTAGGACGATGAAACTCAGAAAGAGATGCACCAAGGGCTTCAAGTGAAGATCGTCAGCCAATTGGAGGCTGGGACGGTCAAGGGATGATCCGAAGCAACCGCTGTCTCAGAGTTACATCAGCATACCAGAGAGGGCGAGGATGATTAAAAGGAGTCAATTGAGGAGTCGATTATAGAATGAAATCCGATAGTGCGTGATAATGTACGTTGGGGGAAAAATATACCAAAAGAGATTTATAGAGAGGCAGCATCTATAGAACCTATAGTATCTATAGTCTCTATAGTCTATCGGGGAGTACATGCAAGTACACCTCATTAAGTGGAGCGCATACTTCAGCCTCCCACACTAAGAGCTGATCCGCACATCACAAATGCCTCGAGCAAGGAGCGCTAATCCCTTCGTACATCTGCGAAACCACGGTATTGTAATATGTGACCGTATATTTACTCCAATCACTACTGAAAAACGCGCGACGCGTGCGCGTGCAAACCATACCTGACGGATACGGGCGACGGCAATACCGCCCTTCAACCCTCACCGTCTGCACCCATCTACCCTCCTCCTCCCCCCACCTTCAAAGGACTCGACCTGCATTGTCTACTTGCTTTACTCCGAAAGAAAGAGGGGAAAAGGGAAAAGACAAAAGGGCGCGACGTCCTGGACCTCCCCTTGTCATCGCTTTTTGTCCCTCTCGCGACTTCTCGACTTCTCTGCTGTACTCTAGGCCCTTCAAGCCCTCCCATCGCAACTCGTATCTTGTTCATCTGGTCAACTTGTCAACTTGTCAACTCTCAGGCATTTGTCAAAACAGATCACAGCTTTCTCGTGGTAGAATCACCGCGGCAACTTCCCCAATTGTGACCTGCCCGCGTCATATTGGACGTGTCAGCCGTCCCTTAGCGCTTTTGTGGCCCAACGCTCGCCATCTCAGCTAGTTCAGCTGCATGACGGCCTGAGGCTGCTGAACAGACTCCTCTTCTCGGGCTGCAATTGGCCCAACGTCAATTCTCTTCGCCCAGTCCAGTCCAGTCCAGTCCAGTCCTGTCACCTTTGTCTCGGCTCTTGTCAACTTGTTGCTGGACATCGGAACAAAAGTCGCGCCATCCTGTGTGATACCGACGCGTCATATGGTCGCTGCTGCGGACTAGTGACGTGCCTGCCTCGTTCCCTCCTTCCAGACTATGAGATCGACGCGTCCAGCGCTCGACGCGCACAATTCCCAGACCCTAGCCCCATCTGCACACCCGGCGATCAAATCGCGGCCCCATCTTCAACCCTCACCGCTACCACTGCAGCCCATTGGAAACTCATTCCACCCTACTGTGCACAGGCCATCGCCAACAAAAGGGCTGTCAGGCCAAGGTTCGCATCCCGGGCGAAAACTCGGTTTTGTCCCAATCTCCGCTCCTGCTCCACCCATGTTCACCACCGACTCCCCTACTAAGAAACCGTCTTTCCCCATCTACACCCAGTCCTCGATGCCGCAATCGGCCCTCTTCACCACCTTCTCCAGTGTCAACCCCGAGTCATCCAAGGAGAACCTGAATCCGGAAGACCCGTCCAATGGCAGTTTCGCCGACTTCCCTGAACCCTCTTTTGACGCCACCAAGGTTCCGATGAAGCGCACCCTCATGGAAGCCGCCCCTTTGAAAGAGCGCTCCATGAAGAAGCAAAAGCGCGAAGACGCGCTTATTCACCATCTCCCTGAGCCACACGAGATGCCGTCAATCGAGGATGACGGCACAAAGCCGCCGTACAGCTACGCGACGCTGATTGGCATGTCAATATTGCGCGCGCCCAACCGACGTTTGACTTTAGCTCAGATCTACAAGTGGATCTCCGACACATTCTCCTACTACAAGAACAGCGACCCTGGTTGGCAGAACAGTATTCGACACAACCTGAGTCTCAACAAGGCATTTATCAAACAGGAGCGTCCCAAGGATGACCCTGGCAAGGGCAACTATTGGGCTATCGAGCCTGGTATGGAGATGCAGTTCTTGAAGGATAAACAGGTCCGACGCGCGACGATGTCCAGCTTGCCTTTGCCTGCCGCCCCGCAGCGCGACTTGATTCCCCAACCGCAAAGCGCAAGCACCACGACCTGGATGGTTCCCCCGCCGCCTGCACGACAAGCGCCCCCCTCTAGGCCTTCTCGCAATGATGACCTGTCGTCCGATGCCACGCTGCCTGCATCTGACCCTGCCCTGCAAGAAGATGGCGCCGACGAGAATGCCCATGTGCAGTCGCAGCACATGGCACCCCTCCGTTCTTCACCTCCCCCTCAAGCCCTCCGATCCTCCCCTCCTATTGCTCCTCCTCGATTTGCGCGCCAGAGAACTCCTCCGACCCCGACTCAAGCGGGCCCCACCCCCGCTCAGCGTCCTCGGAAGCGCAAGTCTATTACCATCAACGACAGTGGTTATTTCTCGTCCTTGGAGTCATCTGCCTTGAGACCTAATAAGGCCGGACATATCCTGACCTCGGACCTGGATATCGAACCGCCGCGCATCAAGCGAGGCCGTGCCGAAGAAGAGATCGCGCGCATGCGCAGCTCATCTCATGATATCAGCCCGGGGCAGCCTGGCCATAGGAAAGAAGCTGGCACCCTGGTGGGCTCTTCTCCTCTGCGGGGAGAGTTCGTCAGTATGCTGCCGCCGCCGTTGACACCTGTGATCAAGTTCAAGAAGCCGGCCAAGCCACCGCCCTCCGTGTCTCCCAATACCAACTTACGCAATCACCGCCGAAAGATTCAGCAAATGGTCAACTCTCCTATCAAGCACCTGGGTCTTGCGGACGATGATCTGCCTTGGAGCCCTGCCTTTAATCTTCAGGACTCTACGTACACACCACAGGATCATTTCCATACCACCTTCGATGTCTTTGCGGACTCGCATGATGACCACATTTCATCCGCCGCATATGGTTCGCCCGAAAAGCGCTCTGTCAAGCGTTTACGGATGGCAGATTGTGGGGATACTGCCCTCACTGACATCACCTCGGTCAACGTGAACAGTCGAATGGCTATGCCCTCTTTGAGCCGCTCGAAGTCAGCGATGTTTTCCGAATCACCTTCCAAACTCCCGGATATTGGTCGCCTGGGTGATACCAGTCAGGACGACTTCTTCTCGTTCCATCTATTCGATGAGAGCAACGATAGCCCCGGCGAAGTGGATGGGGTCGATCTCTTGCAGGGCTTCCAGAAGATCGGAGGCACATCCAAAGACGAGACCCTGAAGCCCAAGCCGCTTCACTCGCGGCCGCATCTGACTAGCCGTAGCAACACTACTCTGTTTTAAGAAATTTTGCGTCGTGCGTTTTGCGTCTTGTTCCTGAATTTTTGTCTTTCCCCCCCTTTTTTTCTTTTCAGATGGGTCAGCTTGAAGCTTGAACCCGTTTTGATCCGCTGCACTGTTCCTGGTCGTTGTTTTCGATATTACCGCGACAGGCTTTTTCATTTCCCCCATGCATTTGTCACCCTACAGTCTCCTGTTTTTGCGTTTCTGGGTCGCGGAGTTGGTTTCTCGGATGTTACCAGGTTGGGATTGGGCGGTGCTTTCTTTTTGGGAGTTTCTTGGGCTTGCGCTGAGGTGCCGGTTCTGACTTTTACTCTCTTTTTGCCCGGAATGGCCTGGTTACGACCTTAATGACGATGTTAAGATGTACATGAGCAAGCGATGGTTTCATGATTCGGGATATCAGGGTTGGGATTTCTATCTTTTATGGGTTTGCCTGTCAGGATACATTCGGAGGCGCTATTGATTAGGTAGCAATTTGAACGATTATTACTTGTCTAGACATTGTTTCAAAGGGTATCTGATTGACCGAGTAAGATCCAACTAATCATCAAAAACACGACCCGTAACGCCCGACGAGCCCTTGCTCATCATTTATCCCATGCGAACCACTCATATCCTCGAGATGCTCTTTCAGTCGCTGCTCGAACAGCCCCGACAGCCACAGCTGACACACTGGATGGTCTGGTCCTCCTTCAGCTGAGCTCTCGGCACACGGCAAATGCAGGTGGCATTGAAATTGGTCTCTTTTGTTTGGACGCAGCGAAGACAGCACAACTGTAGATGGAACCGAGTCAGCAAAATGCCATATAGGATAGGTAGACTAGAAATAAGAGAAGGTATGGTATTATAACGAGAAACACGCATACCTTTTCATAGCCCTGCTTCTTCCACTTGGCGATTAAGTTGGCATCGGCGTAATTATTCTTCAAAAGCCAGTCATAGAGCTGTTTGGAAATGGCTTCCTTTTCGTAGTAGAGGTCGTAAATGTATCGTGAGCCTAGAAACAGAGGATCAGTATCGTGAAAGCGAGTGTCCGCGGGAGACAAGCGGAAGGAAGGGACATACGTTGGTGGCTGATCTGGAAGATGGGCCAGAGAACTTCGTATTTCTTCTTTCCCTCATGCGAAGCATTCTCGGCATCTTTCATCTTATTGCTGAACTCGAGCAGAGTATCTTCGATATCGTCGAAGCCGGCCGGCGGCGGTTTGCGATTTCGGGATGTGCGAATGGGCGGCATGATGAGGTGGTGCGATATGTGAATGAGAAAACAGGGAGGAAGCAAGCAATGATACAGCGCCGGTAGAAACGAGTGATTTAAGAACTTTGCGAGGTTGAAGTTGCGGAGAGAAACCTTGCGAGGGACAACTACGATGATCGCCGCGTCATTTTTGTGCCGGGGCCTACCGCCTTCGATTTTGCGAACTGAACTGCGTAGCTTCACTTCCTGCTCGACTCCCCTTTCTACTTCTCATCATTGAATCTCCGCAACAATGGATCCCCAAACTCAGGTCGATATCTCTAGTCTAAGCGACGCCGACAAGAAGGAGCTTAACGCCGTCCTTACCAATGAGGCGCAGAAGTCTAGCATTCAGCAGGGTAAGTGTTACAAAAGCAGAGAGACAATGTTTCTACTCGATGTATACTGATTATATCCACTAGCTGTCCATTCCCTGAACGACGTGTGCTTCACCAAGTGCATCCGCGGCAAGCCCATTACCTCCGGCACCCTCGACCGAACTGAGGAGGCATGTGCCCAGAACTGCGTTGAGCGGTGGTTCGACACCCAGATGTCCATCCTGAAGCACCTGGATGTCCTGCGTGGTGGCCACTAAATTGATATCTCGATTTACGATTTAGGATGGCCATGGCTGAGAGTATGGTTAAGGCCATAGCTCTGGCCCGGAGTTGTCGATAATCGCCGTCATCTTTTGATATGTTATGACAGATGTGGCTGGGATAACATGAGACTGTGTTTATACCTGGCTGCTGCATGGTTCCCTGGGTTGAATTGATGTGGACTGTTTGAGTCCTTTGTACACTAGAGCCAAAAATCAACGATCTCCTGTATACCACTTCCTTTTTATAGTTAAAATGACTGGATACCTCGGTAATCGATGTAGATTTGTTGCTTCAGACATGCAAAACAATAATATAAAACAGACCAATGCATTAACTAAGAAAAGCTGTGAACCACTTCGCCCATGCCTGAACATTCCTCCAAGCTCCCAACAAATATCCAATATTCCACAAGGTGCTCGGCAGAAAATGCTAGTACTGGTCTTACTACTGGCAGAGGGCTGCAAATGGCTATGACCACTACCCAAGTACTACGCCACCTGACTCTTGACCAGAGTCCACGAATGCACAGGTTTAGATCGTGTCAAGAAATGTTTCTTTTTTGTAATCATTCAGCCCTCGTTGCTGCACACACAGCCAAGGACTGGCTGGTATTGAGAATCACCACGGTGGATAACAGAGTTCGCCTAAAACCAAAGAAATCCATTTCTGCCTTTTTAAACGATAGCCAACTTGGTGGCGGCGATGTCAAGAGCATCGACGTCAGGGGTGAGACGGGCGAAGGCCTTCTTGGAGCCGTCGGGGCTATAGTAATTGAGTTAGTGGACTGTACGGCCGGTATATCTCATATTGGAAGATCGAATAGTGCATACCGGACCAGGGTGTTGACCTTGACAGTGTCAACGTCGTACAGCTTCTTGAGGGCACCCTTGATCTGGCGCTTGTTGGCCTTGACATCAACGATGAAGACCAGGGTGTTGTTCTCCTCGATCTTCTTCATGGCGCTCTCGGTGTTGAGAGGGTAGAGGATGATCTTCTGGGCATCGAGCTGGGGCTGACGGGGGATGGAGACACGGGGGTACTTGGGCGACCGAGACAGCTGGAGAGTCTTGGGGCGGTGGAAGGTGGTCGAAGTGCGGACCTTGCGGGACTTGTGAAGCTATTTCCCGACGTGTCAGTACTTTGTGTCAAGTCGATTTCAACCTGATAGTAAGTGGAGTCGGTCATGAGATAGCGATAGAACGTACGGAAGAGCCCTTAACAACTGCCTTGGCGGCAGCGTTAGCCCGGGCGGCGGGGCGGGTGCCTGTAGAAGAAAATACTGATCAGTTACTCGGATCTTGAAAAAAGTGCCATGCTAGTCCGAGAAATTGCGAGTCGGTGCGGGCGAATATGAAATCCGGAGGAAAAAAGTTGACTGCCTCGTCGTCGAGAATATGTCGATTGGTGCATTCCCATCAATCCCATTTCTTTTGCGCAGCGTCTCCAAAATAAATTTTCGAAGTGCGATATTCCATCCTCCGGAGCATATTCCCGCACAAATCGTAATTCACAAGAAAGGCAATGGCATGGTCGCAGCGATCGGAACGTACCTTGCTTGGTAGTAGGGGCCATGGCTGTCGTCCGCTGTCGTGATGATTGTCGCAGTGTCGTGAGTCGAACAATTCAGAGTGGCTTCGCTAAGCGAAAACCCTAGCGCTGTGTGGGTCAGGTGATCGTGGGATGAGTCAGCTGGATCACGGGGTGTGGGCCGCTTTTTTTGATGCCGGAGTACATCGCTTTTTTTTTGGGCCTTTAATAACGATTGAAGTTTACCTTTTCCCTCAAAAGCCTCGGATCAAGTCTCTGTAGCATGACACTTTTTTTTTTCTTTTTCTTTGAAGGTTGAAGTGCTTCATTACCTTTCACATGGCTCCCAAGCACCGATCTAAACGGCCGGGTCTATTATCCACTGGTCGACCGCCGACGGTCAAATCCAAGGCGGCTCTGTCTTCCAAGGCAACCCGCACGCTCATTCGCTCACACCATCAGTTGCTCAAGGTACGGGCACATGCTTTGAAGGCTGGCGATGAGGCCCGGATCAGCAGTATCGATGCCCAGATCCAAGCAAATGGCGGATTGGAAAGTTATCAGATCGCCAGCAAACTCGGTCAATCCTCGGATCGTGGTGGTGACTCCAGCAAGATCTTAGTTGACTGGATCAAGCCACAGTTGGATCAATGGCAGACCTCTTTCTCCAAACTGCGCGTCCTCGAAGTGGGCGCGTTGAGTACGAAGAATGCCTGCTCGAGGACCCCGGCCTTGGATGTGACGCGGATCGATCTTAATTCTCAGGAGCCCGGGATCCTCAAGCAGGATTTCATGGAGCGACCTCTACCATCTAAGGATGAAGAGCGTTTCAATCTGATCAGTCTGTCTTTGGTTCTCAACTATGTACCAGACGCCACTGGCCGCGGCGAAATGCTCAAGCGCTGCGTCAAATTCTTGACATCGTTATGTTCCATATCTTTCACGCCCACCCTCTTCTTAGTCCTGCCGGTAGCTTGCATCGACAACTCGCGCTATCTCACGGAGGAAAGGCTACTTGAAATTCTCGCCAGCCTGGGATTCCACTTAGTGGAAAGCAAACGGACCAACAAGCTGATTTATCAATTATGGCATTACACTGGGAACTCATCGCGCCGGACGTTCAAAAAGGAGATGCTCAACCCCGGCCACAAGAGAAATAATTTTGCGATCATCCTGAACAATGGCTGATCCCATATGAATGAATCTGCCTTGTTCAAGGTATTCACATGGCTAGGATGTTCCCGAGATCATTTCGCGAGGCAGGAATGCCCATACAGTCCCGATTGCCGCCAGGATCGAAGACAAGATCAGTAAAAACCAGTCGAGGATACGCTCCCTTCGACTGATCTCCTTCCCGAAGATCTTCAGATAGAAGGCAAGTGGGAGAATGATGCAGATGGTGAAGCACAAGAAGGAGCCCAAGAAGGCCATGATCCTGTCGAAGGATGGGAAGACAACGGCCAATACGACGATGAGAGCCAAAGTGAAGATGCGGATCGCTGCTCGTACCGCTTGTTGAATCTTTTCATCATGTAACCCGGAGGACCCACGAACAGTGCCTACTCCACAGAGCACTTCGAACGTGGATACTATGGGCCGGGCGCTATATCAAGGTCAGCAATGTTTTTAAAAAGGTGTCGACTCCACTCACTTCAGTGGTACCTTCGTCAGCGGGATAATTGAGATGAAAATTATAATGCAGACGGAGAGTGCTTGCGGATACTCATCGATGGTGAGGATGTTGGCCGTGATTTCGTCGCGAACCATGTCTCCGAACATGACCCAGCCAAGGATTGCCATGGAACAGTCAAGGGAAAACTGATGTATTGTTCAGTGCTGGACATTCTTCAGTGATGATGGATTTCCTTACTGTAAATAGATATGTGGACCAGAGACTTTTTCCATACTTTTGAGGATGCCTCATGTCTTTGTACACGTTGGGGAACACGGAATGCCCGCCCCAGGGTGCTATAAATTGGAGATTAGCTCCCCGAACTTTGGCCATGAATGAGAATCCCCTACACATGATGAGACCGAAACTTAGAGGAAGAGTGGCCCAGTTCTCAGGGAAGAGGAACGTGCTGGCCGGTTGACGAAGGGAACCAGGTGTATCTCGCTTGATCAAACCATCGACGCAGATAATAACGACAACTTTGATAAGTTAGTAATGCTCGTATCAATAGATAGGGACCTGAAAGCACTCACTGGATGTGCAGGAAATGATGCCAAGGATGCTAGTAACGCTGAGAAAACGCAAAGGCAAGAAATTCAAAGGCACCAGGACCACTCCACAGACTATTTTCCACTGTAGAACACTAAGACCTGGAATCAGAGCGTACAGACTATCAGCAAAAAGCACCACGAGAGCCACGCAAGCCCCTAGCAGCTCCATACAAAAGAGGAAACTGGTGACAAGGCGAGCATATTTCCCAAAGGCTAGATAGCTGATGTCGCTATATGAGATGAGAGAGCGGTCCACGTCCAGGCATTTAGCCAGAACTTTGGCTGTATAACCCGTGGTCACCGCGGAAAACACCAGAAACGATAATCCCAACACCCACCCGGCATGCTTCATTGCCAACGGAAGACTCAGCAATCCGATACCGATCAGTACATTGACCGAGTTGAAGACGGTCTGCGGCACCGTGGACCGTCCCACAATGATGTCCTCCCGTGTGCCGTCTTCATGCTGAACATGCTTGACGAGGAGAGGTTTCCAGCCAGGGTCTACAGGGTCATCCCCCCGTGTGTGCTGCTCTTTATGAAGCTGAATCGCATGCCGTCGAGTTGATTCACTCACGCGCGAGGAGATCGTGCCGTACGAAGCAGCATGGGTTCTGTCCAGAGATGAACCCAGGAGCCCGGTGCTCGGTATTCCCTTCCTAGACCTTTGTGACCCACGCAAGTTTGCCGAGTCCTCCTCCCCGCCAAAATCATCGTCAGACAGCAGCAGAGATGGGTCCGGACCCGAATCGCTGTCGGTTGAATCGTGACGCAGAAAACGGGAGCTCGTGGCCTCGTCGAGCAGCCCGGTGGCAATAGCAACTTCGTCGTCGGAGTCTGCCTCTAAAAATGAGGAGCGACGAGGGATTACTTCGGGGAAGGCAGCAGCTCTTTGCCATGAGCGGGCGAAGTTGTCGATACTGTTGGGGCCTCCTACCTGTCGAAGGCGGCCAAAGGAGGATGACCTATACGAGGTTAGGTTTGTTTTGCCATCTTTTCACCCTCTGATGCGGGTCTGGCAGAGACGATACCTTCGTCGGCCCAGAATGTCCGCCTCGGCGATCGGATTCCCTTGAGTCAAGCGCCCATAGTCCCACGAGCTTGGCGCATCTGATGGAGCCCCGAAGGCCAAGGGTCTATGACTGTCGTTCTCATGATGTGTGTCCGCGTCTCTGGACGACATCCCGTCAACCTGCAAACCCCGCGTCAATTTGACGTCGCGTATTGGCTGTGCTGGTATATAGGGTAGGATAAATTTAGAGACCACAGGACAGGACGACCAGGGTCCTTTTTATTGCCTGGGGAAGCTCTAAGAGATAACTGAGGAGATGGTGAATCGCCGAAGCTCCTTAGCTCGCGATGTGGGGTGATAGCGCCACAGATAAGCCATAGAAATAGAATTCATATTTTTCATGTGTCATAGTCCTCAACCTTTGTTCTGGTTGAGAGTAAAGTGAAGTTACCTTTTTATGTATAGCTAGCTGTATTCTGGTATGAGAAGGCTACAATGGTTTTGCATACCTACAGTTTTACCTGGAGTCAACCCCGGCGAATCTTAAAAAATAGCTAGCTAGGTACTGTATAGATACGTTTCCCGTATAAGCCAAATGAGGAAAAAGTGAAAAAACCAAATCCATGGTTCATTTCCGGCGTTATTTCTCTCAAGTGGTATAGCGCAGCTCGATCGGCGCTACATTCTGTAGCGGATGGGGAAAAAGATGAGCCATGTGTAGATGGTACTTATAGACGCATACGATTTGGCAGAGCACTGAAGTACTCGTTACTACGCCACTGCGTGCCCTGGCTTACCTCAGCCCACGGAGCCCCTCAACCCCACGCCTGAGGATTTTTGCTGCCGTACTGTACGTCAATCAGCAAGGTGTGCGCCCATTTCCCTTTGTCGTTCCTTCTGTGCGCTTCAAATCACTCGTTGCACTCCGAACTCGAGTCACTGATTTCGCATAGGTGTTAGGAACGAACCCCGTCTTTGTCACGTCGGGTCTCCCCATTTTGACTCCGGTTAGGCGTCAACAGGCAAAGGCCTCTACTCTCTCCCTTCCCCCTTCGCCTCGCCCAACATGAGTTCCAAAGAGCAGCAGCCGGGTGAAGCCGAGAAGAACATCGAGATCTGGAAGGTCAAGAAGCTGATCAAGCGTCTTGAATCGGCTCGCGGAAATGGAACTTCCATGATTTCGCTCATTATCCGTACGTTTTCGCTCGCTCTCCCTTCGCTCGCAGAACGCAGGGCACTAACTCTAAACTCTAGCCCCGAAGGATCAGATTTCTCGAGCGGCCAAGATGTTGGCTGAAGAATATGTATGCTTATCTCCCCCTGCCGCGTCCGAATCCTAATCGCCGTCTAACCACGAAACCCAGGGTACCGCCTCCAACATCAAGTCTCGAGTGAACCGACTCTCCGTTCTGTCGGCCATTACCTCCACCCAGCAGCGTCTCAAGCTGTACAACAAGGTTCCCCCGAATGGACTGGTTGTTTACTGTGGTGAAATTATCACCTCGGAAGGAAAGGAGCGGAAGATTAACATCGACTTTGAGCCCTTCAAGCCCATCAACACCTCGCTCTATCTTTGTGACAACAAGTTCCACACCGAGTCTCTGAGTGAGCTGCTGGAGTCGGACCAGAAGTTCGGTTTCATTATCATGGACGGTAACGGTGCGCTGTTTGGTACCCTGAGTGGCAACACCCGTGAAATTCTTCAGCGCCTTTCCGTCGACTTGCCTAAGAAGCACGTGAGTTTTGATATCCCTCGACTTTTTGATATCTTCAAGCATTCTCATACCATCTATCCAGGGTCGTGGTGGTCAATCCGCGCTGCGTTTCGCCCGTCTGCGTGAGGAAAAGCGGCACAACTACGTACGAAAGATTGCCGAATTGGCTGTTCAGAACTATATTACCAACGACAAAGTCAACGTTGCCGGTCTGGTGCTGGCTGGTTCCGCCGATTTCAAGAACGACCTCGCCCAGTCCGACCTGTTTGACGGGCGTCTTCAGGCCAAGATCATCAAGGTGGTCGACGTGTCGTACGGTGGTGAGAACGGTTTCAACCAGGCCATCGAACTGGCCGCGGAAACTCTCAGCAGTGTCAAATTCATCCAGGAGAAGAAGCTCATCGGCCAGTACTTCCAGGAGATTAGCCAAGACACCGGCAGAGTCTGCTACGGTGTTGAGGACACTCTCAAGGCCCTGGAGCTCGGTGCGGCTGAGATCTTGATCGTGTACGAGAATCTGGATGTTACTCGCTGGACCCTGAAGAACTCGGCTGGTGAAGAGGTAACTGTCCACACCACCAAGCTCCAGGAGAGCAACCGTGAGCTCTTCACGGACAAGGAAACTGGTGCCGAGATGGAGGTTGTCGAGTCCAACTCCTTCCTCGAGTGGCTCGCCGAGGCCTACAAGGACTTTGGTGCTACTCTCGAGTTCGTGTCGGACCGATCCGGCGAAGGAAACCAGTTCGTCAAGGGCTTTGGTGGTATTGGAGCCATTCTCCGATACAAGGTGAACTTTGAACAGCTTGCCGATTACAGCGACGACGACGAGTTCTACGATGGTAAGTGTTATGCACCAGGATTTGTATTTGGAACTAAAAACTGACGATTGGCGCAGATTGACGGTTGAGCGCCCTCGCAAAGAGCGAGGATGAACTGCCAGAAGCTCCCTCGGCGAGTGTTCTGACGGCTCGCCCTGTGGATCATGAAGGCGGCTCCGAGACTGGAACCCAGGTATCCGTAGAGGATGCCATCAAAAGGCCTGTTCCAAGCTCCGTGAAGCTGCTCAGAGGTGAGTTTCTAAATGCTCCGTCCTTTGATCCGCCTTTAACATTCTGGTCCTATAGGGTCATCCAAGCTCCGTGATATGCGCACTGAGGTCTCCTCAGTGTCTGAGACGAACATGAGGTGTAAATTGCAATTTGAAAGGTTGGATGCGATTCTCTGCAAACTTTGGTCAACCATTGCCGCCTGCCGATATTTTGGCTAGGTGACAGGGGGAATTCGACTTACGCGACCACCTTGTCGCCGTTAGCTCTGGATGACCGTTCTTGATTCTTCGCTCTTTTATGTTTTATCGTCGCTCGTTATGTTCTGAAAATGCACCGATATGGTTTGCTCTGCCGTTTCTCCCTGATGTAACTTGTTTGCTCTGGTGTTACTATATACGCAGGGAAAGCAGGGATTTATACCTGCGTATATTGGACATGGAAGAGTAGTAGACCATCTCGTAGAAGCCCCAGATTGTATGCCCGAAATGTATCTCTTGTAAGACAAGATATTAATAGAATATATAGAAAGCACGACGGGCTTTTATCTTCATCACGCCATTGTAAAATCAACATTGTCGATGCTCGCTCCAAGCCGATCCTTCCAGGTTCCCCAATCCCTGCGGAACTCAGTGACATGCTGGAGATCATTCAGCGCCCTGACAACAGCGTCGTTGTTCTCATCAGAGGGCGTCCGTTCACACTCCACAAAGAAGATGTATTGCCAAGCCCTTTTCAAGCTGGGTCTTGTATTGATACTGGTGAGGTTCAAGCCTTGGTCCTTGAAGATCAACAATGCACTCGCCAATGCACCAGGAAGGGAGTGATCAATCGCAAACGAGATCAATGTTTTGTGGGTAGTGGGAGCGGCCGATCGATCCTGCCCAAGCACATTCAGCTGCTCCAATTCCGGCTGTGCCACACGCTCAGCGCGCATATTCCTCAAAATCAGGAAGCGGGTGGTGTTGTCTGCGCGATCCTCAATATTCTCCTTCAACACATCCACGCCATGATAGTCTGCTGCAAATCGACTGGCGATAGCTGCGCCATGCTCTTCTGTCTCCTTCGAGACGATCTCAGCGGCTTTTGACGTAGATGACACATCTTGTCTCTCCACGCCCTTGAAATATTGAGAGAGCAGCAATTCACATTGACCCCATGCTTGTGGGTGGGTATATAGTTTGGTGATCGAGCCGTCGTAGCCTTTCCAGCCGGAGGGATATGTGCCCTTATGGACGAGAAGACAGTGATGTACCGTCAAATAGTACTCTCCACACACTGTCACATCTTTATAGAGATCATTGCGGTCCGCGAGAAGGTCGAGAGTCTGAACGACAGACCCGTTGGTGGAATTCTCGAAAGGGATGACGGCGTAATCGGCTTCTTGCTGTTGAACGGCAGCAAAGGCATCGGCGAAGGAGACATGGGGAATCAAATCGGCCGAAGTACCACCGAAGGACTCGGCGGCGGCCTATGACTGTCAGCCAACAGGGATCCTTGTTAAGCTGTGGGGGTTACAGCATTCCAATCTTACCTGATGCGAGAAGGACGCGCGGGGACCCAAGAAGGCCACTCTCAGGCGATTCAAGGACATATTCATAGTTGTGTGATTGTGCTCACTTCAAGTCACCATTCAAAGTTCTCAAGACCTAATTGACCATCTTCGAGTCCCGACGCCATTGAGATCTTCCCCGAGCGGTGTGCGCATCTCAAAAACAAACAAGGCAAACTTGGTCCTCGATTCGTCCATCATTTGGCGTCACATCTTTGCTCCGAGATGGTTCGAGGGAGACGCTTATCAACGACGAGACTTGTCCGGCCCTTGCTATCGCTGCATCGAGCGCAATGCCGGGGTCATTCCTCGCTTACCGAACGCCTCCAACATGAGCTGACTACGCGCAAGCTCCCATTGATGTACGACTACTTACATCCTCAGCCATCGCATCTGTTGAATTTGACACTTTGCGAGCTTTTACCACAATCATCGAATACCCAAGTACAAACCCTGCCGTCAATCACGAAACCGTCACCGTTACCCATCGGCCACCACTTGATCTACTTCCCTCCCCAGGTTACTTTGTCGCAACTATTACCAGACGGTACAGACACTCTTCATACACCAGGAGATCCTTTCAATCGAAGGCTCTGGGCAGGAGGCAATCTCCGATTCCCAGCTGGCGGCCCTCTTCTAGATGGAAGTCGGGCTGTCTGCATCGAGTCCATGCGCAATGTGACTGTAAAGGGACGGGAAGGAGAAGAGAAAGTCATAGTCACTATCGAGCGCCGTATCGGCACGGTACCGGAAGGCGAGTCGGAGGCTCAAACCTGGAGTCGGATATGGACAGAAAACCAAGCCGAAGCGGGGGAGTCATCCGTCATTGAGAACCGGGATCTTATATTCATGCGACGCAAGAGCGCGGAGCAGATTCAATTGGATAAAGAGCAGTTTGGCAAACCAAGCCGAGTTGTTAAAGGTGCGTGTTGAGCCATTGGATTGGGAGAAAGTACTGAGTTGTTCCTTATGATATGACAGCTCCCTCCGAGGCGATCTTCCGTCATTCTATCCTACCGACTAAATCATTGTTGTTTCGCTTCTCAGCACTGACATTCAATGCTCACTCGATCCATCTGGATGAGAATTATACACAGAACCAGGAAGGGTATAAAACCCTTCTCGTGCATGGTCCGTTGACATTGACATTGCTTCTGAGTGTGCTACAGCACAATCTTAGCGGGCTGGGACTCCGTGTGGATAGGTTTGATTATAAGAACCTAGCGCCTCTATTTGTCGAGGAGGAATTGACGGTTTGTGGGAAGCCTAAGAATGATGGCAGCAACTGGGATGTATGGATTGAGGGCCCTGACGGTGGTCTGGCTGTTCGGGGAACTGCAACGACCTGTAAATTGGGTTAATGAACAGCAAATACCAGCAAATACCCCAACACCCAATTAGACAATCAAATACATAGTAAACTTTGTCAACTTTGAAAGAGCCGCGCCAGGAGCCGGAATTCGGAGAAACCCACCGCCGTAGCGTTTCCACACGTTTTATTTCTTCCCGCTTCCTTCCCTGTCTTTCTTTCCCTCCTCTCCCATCCGTGTAATTTGTGTTGAACTCTCCTTTCTAACTTTCCAGCACTTTCTTTCCTCCCTCATCCTGAGATGGATGTGTTCTGGGAGGCACCTCCGGTGTCTCGGTTCGTCGCCAACGCTTTTGTCTCGTTCGGTGCAATGTTGACTGACGTGTCTTCTCAGAACCATCACTGCATTGACTTTGATCGAGTCTCTCCTCTTCTACAGTGACACCATCAGTCTCTATAATATTGCGTTTCTGAGGGGCAAACTTTTCAAGTGGTTCCCTGAAGTCTGGCGGCTGGCCACTTCCTTTCTACTAACCGGCCGAGATCTCGATTTTCTCTTCGATCTCTACTTCAGTATGATGCTTCGGTGCGGCGTCTGATCCAAGGTGCTAATGATGCCGACAGTGTACCACTACGGCAGTGCCCTGGAGACTGGATCAACTCGATTTAGCCAGCCTGGAGACTTTTTCGTCTACCTAATTTTTGTAGCTTCCACCATTTTGGTAAGTGGCTCGTTGTACCCGGAGCTCCCGGCAGAGCCCTTTTCTTCTTTTTTTACTTTTCGTTCTTGTCACCTCGCATATCTGCCCGCCCAGTCACACACTAGCTGAAGCGGTTCCTGGAAGTGAGGAAGATTACCCCTGCATCCCGTGCAGTACCCTTTTCGCAAAATCTTTTGGTGCTGCATGCGTTGTGGGAACGGTGGGACTACCTTTGAGATAGCCGTCGCGATTTTATAAGTTCGCGTCGGCGGTTTTGGTGCCCTACATTCTACATAAACATCATCTATCTATTCCCAATGCCATTCAACTTTTCCACTTCCAATTTTTATCTGCCGTGGTAGCTCCATTGTCCAGCCCCCAACATGCTAACTGGTCCCAAGGTCTCTGCAGGGTTCTACCTCGGCAGCTTCATCTTCACTCGAGGTGAGCTCTTGTGACGCCAGCCTTGAAGCGCCTGTACTAAACCACAATAGCACTGATCTTGGCATTCGCCCACACCTATGCCCAGGACAACCGGGGTAAAAATGTCAAGTTCTTCGTCCTTCAGATCCCCATGCTGTGGCTCCCCTGGGCCATGCTCACAATGACTCTGGTCTCGAAAGGATGGGGCTCGGTCAAGACCGAGTTTACGGGCATTCTCGCTTCCCACCTGTACGACTTCCTCACCCGCCTGTACCCAACCTTTGGCGGTGGGAGAAACTACATTAAAACCCCGGATTTCGTGCGGCGTTACATATTCAGACACACACCCGATGCTGCACGCCGCGCGTATGGTAGAGCCTATCGCCCATCACGACCAGCTGATCCACAGCCCGCCACGTCGGACCTGGGGACTCGTAGCTGGACATCGTCTCAGGATCTGGGCGCCTGGGGTACTCGGGGTACCGGACGACGACTCGGTTAGCGATTGAGATACGTGATATGATGATATGGACTCGGAGCAGGAGTAGGATCAGCAGGTGGGAAAAGCCCTTCTAGTTCCTAGAGACGAGTCTTCCAGCCACTTTGTGTAAACTATGACCATGCTCCATTGAGAGCATACCAGCTATCCTGCGTTCTTTTATCAATTAGCATTTTTAAAAGCCAAGCAATATGAAATCACAAGATAAAAGTCGCAAATAGCATACAACTAAAACAAAAAGAGTCGCATTTGCCGTCGCCACTGGTCACGTGAGACCATGCGGGCGCTAAACCGCATTTGGAACTAGAGCTGCCGCACTCGCAAAATTTCCTCGAGCAAATTTTTGGCCTTTTGGAGACTCCGACGACAACCACCAACCCTCAAGATGGCCGCCGTCAATAACCAGGAGATGGACTACGCCATCAAGCCCGAAGCGGTCAAGCCGACCGTTTCCTCTGAGGACTGGCCCCTTTTGCTCAAGAACTACGAGAAGTGTACGTTCTTTTCTTCTAGGATATCTGGCTCGTGGCTAACCGCGTCTTTGCGCAGTGCTCGTTCGAACCGGTCACTTCACACCAATCCCTGCTGGTGCCTCGCCCCTGAAGCGTGACCTCAAGTCCTACATCAGCTCCGGTGTTATCAACCTTGACAAGCCCTCCAACCCGTCCAGTCACGAAGTCGTGGCTTGGATGAAGCGCATCCTCAGGTAAATTCCTTCCATCCCACCCGACATCCCACTCAAACCCGATAATTCTAATCAATTGATTCTCTAGATGCGACAAGACTGGTCACAGCGGTACTCTTGACCCCAAGGTCACTGGCTGTCTCATCGTCTGCATTGACCGTGCCACCCGCCTGGTCAAGTCCCAGCAGGGTGCTGGTAAAGAGTATGTCTGTGTCATCCGCCTGCACGACAAGATCCCCGGTGGCGAGGCCCAGTTCCGCCGCGCCCTGGAGACCCTCACCGGTGCGCTGTTCCAGCGGCCTCCCCTGATCTCTGCTGTCAAACGCCAGCTCCGTATCCGTACCATTCACGAGAGCAAGCTATACGAGTTCGACAACGAGCGTCACCTCGGTGTCTTCTGGGTCAGCTGTGAGGCTGGTACCTATATCCGTACCCTCTGTGTGCACCTGGGTCTTTTGCTCGGTGTCGGTGCCCACATGCAGGAGCTGCGTCGTGTGCGTTCCGGAGCTATGGACGAGTCCAAGGGAATGGTCACCCTGCACGATGTGATGGATGCCCAGTGGGTGTACGACAACCAGCGCGACGAGTCGTACCTCCGCAAGGTCATCAGCCCCCTGGAGAGCCTGCTCACCTCCTACAAGCGTATTGTTGTCAAGGACAGCGCCGTCAACGCCGTCTGCTACGGTGCCAAGCTGATGATTCCCGGTCTCCTGCGTTTCGGTTCGTCGATTTTCCTTACCCCATGAATGCGATAGCAAGATTGCTAATTCCTATTTTAGAGGCTGGCATCGAGGTCTACGAGGAGGTCGTTCTCATGACCACCAAGGGTGAGGCTATTGCGATTGGTATCGCTCAGATGTCCACCGTTGAGCTCTCCACCTGCGACCACGGTGTCGTGGCCAAGGTCAAGCGTTGCATCATGGAGCGCGACCTGTACCCCCGCCGCTGGGGTCTGGGCCCTATTGCTCTGGAGAAGAAGAAGCTCAAGTCCTCCGGCAAGCTTGACAAGTACGGCCGTGCCAACGAGGCCACACCTTCCAAGTGGAAGAGCGAGTACAAGGACTACAACGCTCCTCTGGATGGGGCCGAGCAGCCCGAGACCAAGCCCGAGCCCAAGCCCGAGGCTGTTCCCGCTCCGGCTGAGGAGTCCAAGCCCGAGGCTGATTCTCCTGACGAGAAGAAGAAGCGCAAGCACGATGGCGAGACCGCCGAGGAGAAGGCCGAGCGCAAGAAGAAGAAGAAGGAGAAGAAGGAGAAGAAGGAGCGCCGGAAGTCCAAGACGGAGGACAGCGATGACAGCGAGTAAAGATGCTCAGGAAGACCTGCTGGTCTATTTCCTGTACCATATTTTGAATTTTTCCGGAGTCTTGGGTCAAAAGGGAATCTGTCGATTTGAAGAATTTATTTACTATTGCTTCGAACAACGCTTGTTGAATCTATTTGTAAATGAAAGAATCGAAGTAATGAAAAGTAATGAAAGTAAAGTTAAGGTGGCGCTGAAGTAAAGAGTCGAGATCTCGGGAGTTGATAGAGACGTTTGATAGGAACACGAGAGTTTCGGCTAGTAAGCTTCCGTCCTGCTAACATAACTTTCTACCATTTCATCCCATAGTCTCTAACTCCTAACAGTATTCCAAATTCCCTAAAAAGATGATTATGAGCTCAGATAAAAGGCGTTATTCCAGATAATATCACTAGACTATTCCGGAAGGCGGTATGTCAATCTCGTGTTTCTATCAATTGCCGTGTCGATCTCGTAACTGAGCTCTCCGCATTTCCCCTCTTCGTCATCACCGAAACTTCTCCTCCCTCCAACCGCGAACGAACCCGAAACCGAGACAGGATAATCTGCCAGCCAGCTTATACCTGCTGTCAACATGGCAGCCGAGCTAACCTCCATAAAGCTCAATCCCGAGAGCCATCTCATCTTGGTATGAATTTCTCCACTCCGTCATCGGAACTGGAACTAACCGCTCTCACAGGACCAACCACTACTCCGGCTCCCTCATGAACTAGCCCGACGAAACTTCAAAACGGTCCAACGATCCGTAGAAAGAGAGAAAGAATATGTGCTACCGGCACTCAAAGAGGCGGCCAACGCCTCCCTATCAAACACTCAGACGCCCGACCAAACCCTGGCCGCACTCGACGCAATGATCTCCCGCATGCAGGGCCTGAAGCGGAAGATGCAAAGCCTGCAGGAAGAAGAGAAGGAAATCCAGACACAGTCTCGCAAACGCATCCAACACCTCGAGACGCTGCATAAGATCCCGAGCTTGGCTGATGTCAAGTATGATCAATGGTCGCGCGTGCGGCTGGATCGGGTACTCGTGGATCATATGCTGCGGTCGGGGTATTCGGAAAGTGCGAAGCAGCTGGCGAAGGATCAAGAGATTGAAGATCTGGTGGATCTGGGTGTTTTTACGCAATGTCAGCGGGTAGTCGAGAGCTTGCGCCGTGGAGAGACTAAAGAAGCGTTGCAGTGGTGTGGCGAAAACAAAGCCGCATTGAAAAAGAGCCAAGTACGTGCAGCCATATTAATTCTGGGCTTCATCTTACTAATGGTTTGTTTAGCATAACTTGGAATTCGAGCTGCGGCTGCAGCAGTACATCGAGATGGTCCGAACGAAAGACCTATCGAAGAAAGTGGAGGCGATCAGCCACGCTAGGAAATATTTATCCCTCAACCCTGAGTCTCAAAAGGACGAGGTGAATCAGGTTGCTGGATTACTGGTTTTTACCCAAGATTCGAGATCGGAAAAGTACAAGGTAAGAAAGCCCAACGTTACCCAACAGAGTTCTATTTGATTAACCAGTGTTTCAGTCACTATTCTCATCAGATCGCTGGAAGTATCTCGCAGATCTATTCGTGCAGACTCACCATGAGCTCCTCTCATTGCCATCACAGCCACTATTACATATTGCATTGTCAGCCGGGTTGTCCGCACTCAAGACACCCCTCTGCCACTCAGCATACACATCATCCAGTTCAAACTCCCAGTCCACTTCTACCTCGGTGTGTCCGATTTGCTCCACGGAACTAAATGAACTAGCACGGAGGATGCCATATGCACACCACTCCAAGAGCTACGTGGAAAGCGACGCAATCGTACTGCCCAACGGCCGAGTCTATGGTAAATCACGACTGCTACAAATGAGCAAGAATGTCGGATCCGTCGAAGCCGGTCAAGTGAAAGACCCGACGACTGGCGAGATTTTCAGCGAGAGCGAGATGAAGAAGGTGTATATAATGTGAAGTCTGAATCTGAATCTCAAGTCCAAGGCAAATTCATTCCCATCTTTCGTATAAATAGAGTATTAAAGATCCTATTCGCTATCACTCAACTCATCTCTCGTTCTCTTCTTCTTCTTTTCCTCCCTCTTCACCTCAAACACATACATCCTTGCCTCACGATCCTCACCACGCCATCCACCCCTCCCACCATTCTTCCCTTCCACCTCCCCAAGAGTCCTTGCATGCGAATACCCCTCATAGGAAGACCACGGAAAGCGAAAACTAGTAACAACCTGCAACCCAGCATGACGCGCCAAATCCCTAATATTCCAAAGCGTATACGGCTCACCCTCGAATAGAGAAACGAGAATCTGACCCGGTCCAGTCCGAACCGCCTTTCCAGAAACCGTAACATCCTCCTCCTCATCCTCACCCCACTCATCCTCATCCTCATCATCCTCAACACCATCCACCCCCTCAGAAAGCAAAGGCACACAAGCCTTAAAAAACCCAACCAACAACTCCTGATTAAACCTCACCTGCCTATTCACATCCGTCGAAATGCCACCCACATGAGGAAAATTAAAACAAATCACATCCCACGGTCCAGATGGCTTATCACCATCCTTATCCTTGGCTTTAACCTTCCAAGGCGCAATCCTCCGCGGGAACCCATTCTTAACCTCCTTCCCCCCACCGCCCTTCTCGCCTAGCTTGCGAGCATCAATGGAGAAGAGTACTTTGGGGTAGGGCTTTGATTCATCCCCTGGGAGAATGGCTTGGATATTGCCTTCTGCTTGGGGATATTTCTCGAAGAGAGTCTCTTTAGAGTCGTAGCATGTGGCGAGCAGTTTTCGGCATTTGTATTGTTTTGCCAGGGAGCGGGCGAAGGAGAAGTCGCCTGTTTTACTTAGTTTCGTTCTTTGAAATGGGAATGAAAGGGGAGGTATTTGGAAAGGAGTATATGGGTAAGTAGAAGTGCATATCCATCGGTAGTCCGAGTCATTCAGATGGAGATGTCGAATGGAAATCAATCAAGAGATCAAGCACAAGAGATAATAATCAAGCATAACAAATAACTAGAAGACTCAACTCACCCTCTCCAATTAATAAAATGCGATCACCTCTTAAGAAAGGGATGATTGGTCGTTGATTTGCCTGCACCTTTGCATCTTTACCATCCTTAGATCCCGATGCCTTGGGCTTGGGTTTGGATTGTGATGGGCCTGGGCCTGGTTTGGGAGGAGCGGACTTAGACCGCGGGGGTCCCTTTTGCTTCTTGCGAGGCATGTAGATGTTGGAGATTGGATGGCATGAGAAAAATATATAGAGTTGGGGTTTGAGGTGGAGAGTCAAAATCGGAGACGGTCAATTGAAGATCCGGGCGGGTGCTCAATATGACAACCACTTTCAAACTTTATACAAACCACCGAATATTGCCTCGTCTATGACAATGCAATACATAATACGAGTATGCATAATACAATGAATTGGTATATAGGGTATATAGGGATATAGGTGTACTGATATATGATTCACAACAGTCTATCCTCGGCATAGCTATTTACAATTAAAACACTCCAGACCAGGCTATGCCCACGAAACACAAAAGAATTACTACAAATCGTACTGCAACCAATATGACAAGCTCTCCCTACTGGAAGAGACATGAGAATGAAAAGCCACCAACACCAAAGAAGTAGCGACAAAGAGCACCGGAGCCGCAAATGAACATGAATCATACACATGCAAGAAGGGGTTCCCCAATGGCATCAGAGGGAACAGTGATGCGCGGATCTTGACAAGACCAGGATCTAATTGAAAACAAAAAAAATATAGGTCATTCATCTATTCTTTTTTGGGGCCTCTTACGACCGCAGTGAATCACGCATGCTCTGGCTGCTGGCACTGACCAGCGGGTTTGAGGTGGGCAAAACGCCCGTCTTGGGCATGGCATTCTGCTTGATCTTGGCCACGGCATAGACAATGCCACTGACGAAGCCGACAAAAATGGCCGACACACTGGGGAAGGTGACGGGGGCGTCGAAGAAGATCAGGCCGGACAGGGCGATGGGCAGCTTGTTGAGGGCGCCGACCATCGAGTAGGTGGTGGATGAGGTCACGCGCACACACCAGGCGGAGGTGTACGAGATGAATACGGAGGACAGGCCGGAAAGAACCATGGCGAAGAAGATGCCGTTGCGGTTGTCCTCAGGGAAATTGCGGGCCAGGTTGGCGGAGGACCAGTCCTCGACAAGCAGGGTGAACACGATCAGGACAGGGATGGAGAGCAGGTTGTTGTAGAACATGGCTAGAATCTATTAGACTCAATTCAAAGCAATATGGGAAAAAGAGCATACTGTCAAAGTCCTTGAAGTTGGTCAGCTTGATGCGCTTGCGCATGCCCAGTACGTAGGATGATGTGCACAGGCAGTTGATCATCATCCAGACGTAGCCAGCGTTCAGGGTCGACACCTGACTGGAGGTATCACCGCTGCTCTCAACAGCGTGTTTGATGTCAGCCCAGGCGGCAATGAAGGAGCTGAGAACCATGAGACCGAAAGAGAACAGGGTCATTCCAGTCACGGAGCCGCCAAACCACAGGACCTCACCGTAGGCGATAAGGATGATGGTCAGGTTCTTGAAGATAGTGTATACTGGAATGGAAAGGAACTGGAGCGCCTTGGAGCCGGAATAAATCATGCCAATAAGGAGGAGAGTGATAGGGAACCCTGTTCAATCAATGCACGTTAGATCCCTGTTTCAGACCAGATAACGGAGAACACAGAAGACGGCTTACACTTCCTGGCCTCGTCGGTACTAAAGTCACGGTAGGTAATGAGACCCGAGGACTTGCATGTTTGAATCGCAACGATACAGACAATGGACTAGAACGGAGAATAAGTCAAGGGTCCAAACTGAACATTGAAGCGGCCACGTACCTGAACCATAAGCAGCAAAAAGTTCAAGTTAAAGTCCAAACCCGACAGAACATACTTGTTCATGACGGTCATCATAATGGACGAACCACAGTAAGCCAGAACCGGTAGGGCCGGGTGACTGGCCACAGCACTGGGAGGGGTACTCCGGGGCCGTTGTGGAGGCGGCGCAGCCTCGAATTCTTTATTGCCCTGGTCCAGCTTGTCCATCTCGACGGTGTAATCGTCTCTTTTCTTGTCCTCGGCCATGGTGACTGTGGTGACGGTGGTGGTGTTGGTCAAAGGAGAGATTAAAAAGATAGTGGAGCGTACACGACGCGCAAACACTCAAAAGGGAGAAAGAACTTTTGCCCGTGATCTTGGATGACTAAGCAGGGGACAGGGGCAGCTGAGTCAGCGTGTAATCTCGGGTCGTACTTTTGTTGTTCAACAATTTACTCCTTTCGGTCTATCGTTTCTATTTGCAGATTAAAATCAATTGAACCGATTGGTACGGAGTGCGGAGTACGGATACTCGGGTTTACATGGTAATGGTGGCTCAATAGCATGTTCTGGACTTGTAGAGATGCTGGAGCCCCTGGAAGACTTAAAACTATGAGCAGTCATCAGTGGGGTAGGTGAAGATCAGAACCTCCCTCCTCCAACTCACCACCACGCACTCCCTAAGTCAATTCCAATATACCTCCAGTACTCCCAACAATAATACCTCGACCTCCAATTGCACCTGCACCGCACATCCCACCACGCGTGGGCCCCCACACAGCAAAATGCCCGGCCACGAATCAGACGACGAGGCACTCTTCGCCGCGCTCGAAAACGAGGACGATCTGAGCTACCGAGACCAGCGCATCCAACAGCTCAATGCCGAACTAGCCTCACAAAAGACGAACCGTGACAAATCCAACACAAATCACGGCGCGGGTTTACGAGACAGTCCATACCCGACACTAGACGGGGACCAGGCCGTGCTGAACCTGACGACGGAAGCAACACGGTGCATTGTGCACTTTGCGCATGATGATTTTGCGCGATGCGGAGTGATGGATAAGAGGTTAGAGGAGCTGGCGAGGAGGCATTTTGAGGTGCGATTTGCGCGGGTGGATGTGCGGTCGGCGCCTTTCCTCGTGGAGAAGCTTGGAGTTCGCGTGTTACCTTGTGTGATTGGGTTCAATGATGGAGTGGGTGTTGATCGATTGGTTGGATTTGAAGGGCTGGGGATTGGCGGCGTGGAGGGGACTGATGCGTTCAGTGTCAAGACGCTTGAGAAACGGCTGTTGTACAAGAAGGTGCTGATGGAGGCCAAATTCTCCAGCGAGGATGATGATGATGATGATGACATCGAAGAGGACAGTGGCAGTGACGACGATACTGTACGGAGACGTCCAGCAAAGACGATTCGCAGTGGGAACACTCGACGAAACCGCGACGACGACGATGACGACTGGGAGTGAATTGACGACCCGCTACGACAGTCCTGTACATGAATATCGGACATCCTTACAAAAAGAGAAGATCAAAAGATCAGAACCACCTGGAAATGAATTGTAGCCAGACACGAATAGAAAAGAATCACTAATACTGCATCATCATAGAATTACAGGGAAATATCAATGGAGACCGTGAGCATAGAGCCGGATGAAAGCAGACGAGTCAAAAGCAATGAAAGAAAAAGAAAAAGCTCCCTAGAGTTACAACAAATGCCGAAGCCCGGACCGAAACAAGCAAAAAGGAAAGGGGGAATTCTGTACACAGAAGCAGAGCAGTGTCACGTAGAAAAGTTCGTCATTTGACGCCTGATTTGTGCTTTAAGATAGCAAGAAAAAAAGATCAGGTCGAGACTCGACCGGGGAAGAGAAGGAGAAAAGCTTTAGATGGCCACGTTCTTCATCTCCCCGAGGACCTCCGAGTCTATGACATCCGAGGGCCCTGCCGCATCGTCGGTCTTCTCGGACTTATCCGTGTCTGTTGACTTCGTGTCGGCCTTCTCGAATCCTTCGTTCTCCTTGTTGGAGGTCTGAGGGGTGGCCACCTCCATCAGGTCCTCCTGCTCCTCCTTAACGCTGTGCTCCCGAGGGTCTTCCGAAATGGTGGGACCTGCCGAGCTAGAGGTTTCTTCGGTCACGCGGGCGAGAGGGCTCGACATGCCGAACTGAGTCTTGGGGCTTTGGGCGGGTCCGCGGTTGGGGAAGCGATGCGGCGACCGGCCACGCTCTTCAGCCCGAGTCGGGCTGCCGTATGGCGACTCCTTGCTGTTGCGGTTCCCCGATGCATTCACACCCAAGCCGTTGGGGCCACGTCGGCGCGGCGGGCGGCGGCCGTACTTCTGGTCGGTCCGCCACCTCAAAATCTCTAGGTACGGAGGATTGACATTTTGCGACTTGAACTCTTTCAACCGCAGCTCGTTTGTCTCTTCGTCCACAATGACCTTGCCGCTGCAGAGATCGTCGGCGAAGCTGGCCAGGAATGCAGACCAGGACCGAGCGACCACGTATTTGCAATCGTAGTCACGGCCGAAGATAATCACCTGGCCCCATTTCCCGGCGGGACCGGGTGCGAGGTCAATTGCGAGGTGGTTACCGCCCCAATCACGGGCAACTGGGATCCAACCGTGGTGGGCATAGGCCTTCTGCACGGCGCCCGGGGGTTGGGAATCCTGGCGATCGAGCAGTTCATTCCGCCACGTACCCGGCTGGGAGGAGCCTGCGGCAGCCGAGGAGCTCGCGGCGGAACTAGAAACAGGGGCGCTATGCATCATCGCGTTGCTGAGGAATTCGTCATTGACGGTCTTCCAGTTCTTCCGCTCCTGGACAATCTCCTCACAGTCCAATAGCATACAACTGAAGAGGACACCCGTGGGCAGACCGGGCCGTTCCTGACCGTCATGGATCATCCAGGACTCCCGCACTTCCAAGGGTAGGCTGCAATCCAACTCGTGTTCCAATTCATTAATATCATTCTGGGTGCATCCCTCGCCGAGATTATCCAGCAATTCCTCGTAGTTGTGTTCGAGCCAGCGCTCAATCTTTCGCCACGAGTGGGCGACCGGCGGAGGGGGAGGCGCTCCGTCGTGGAAGCTCTGCATCTGAATCTCGGCGCCTTCTGGTTGATCGTGGGATCCTCGTTTTTGTGAAGCGATCGACCTCATGCCGGGCGAGTAAGGGCGGGTTGGGGAACCCAGTTCGGTGGGAGAACCGTTGAATTCGGTAGATTGTGCGGTGGCCAGGCCCTTGGAGGACTCATCATCGTAGGGGTTAGTGAGGTCGGGACGAGAATCGGCCGCGCTGGTAGCAATAGAGGTGAGAGGTTCATGGCGGCTTTGGCTGAGTGGTACGTGTCGGCCAGTGCGATAGGGAGAATCGTGGGATGCATGACGGTCATAAGAGGTCATGGTATGCCAAAAAGAGCGCCATGTCTCACTGATTCTGGGGAGGGTCAGTTGGGGAAGAGGTGCTGGAGAGGGGGAGGAGTTGGCACTCACAGATTCGCCATGGTTGCGCTGGAGGGAAGGGAGGGGGAAGGGGATCACAGAGGACGACAAAACAGGAAGATCATTGGCGACCAATGTATGAAGCAATGAAGGAAGTGAAACTGAAACTGAAAGGAGAAGACTTGATGGTTAGTCAGGAAGGAGGGAAAAATATGATAGAAGTTCCCCGTGATTTGAAGGATCCGCTCCTCCCCCCTGGCCGCATCCAGCTTCCAGCTTCCATCTATTCTGGCATGTAGATCATGATGTCGGTTGGCTGTTTGCCGTGCGCAGCATGCCTGTCTACTGAACTACGTGTCTGTATACGTTCTTATTAACTTGAGTTTCTAGGTGGCGATTACTGGGTGCGGTTTGTTTACGCAGCGCTCCGTACATAGTACTCCGTACACAGTACTCTCTAGATGAGATCCTTCATAGCCCTAGCACATTTGGCAGGTTCAGCCACGCCTGCCAGTGGCGTAAATATTCATTTACTGAAATAGGCTTCAAGGCGAGACCGACGAATCGAGTTGACCAGATTCCAGTATCAGGGATTCTAGCATGTTCTGTTATTCCCGGGAGTACAGAGTTACTCCGTCCAGAGTACATACAGAGCATGTACAGCTCTCCTCCACTCCCCTATAATTTCCACTACTTAGGCCTGCAGTACTCCATACAGCAAGAACCTGAAAGTGTTATAAAATTAGCAGCGACTCCGTAATGGCCCAGACAAAGTGGACCGGGGTAGTTGAAGTGGCGTCACGACCAGATTAAGGGGGACGTGTAGGAGTACAGAGTACACATTGTTGCACCCATGCAATCAATCAATGCCGTATATACTTGATGCCCAATTATATCAGATATTCGCTATAATCTATCCTTCACCTGGAAGACTTTGGACCCTTGAAGCTAGATAAGACCTAGACCCTAATTTCTAATTAGGATCAGCGGGTAACCAAACTGTGGCCTCTCGGCCCCATCGAATTTGCACTACCGTTTCTCGAACGCCTAGAGACACTAGCACAGTGGCTAGTGGCTAGTGGTTAGTGGCTGGCTCCGTGATTTTGCTGTTGATTTCTGATTTCTGATTTCTTTTTTCCTTGGTGGCGCCTTAGGCACAACCTCGGGACATTGCATATGGTTCCTTGGTTATACTCGGTACTCCGCACTTCTTTGTACTTACAGACTATGCGAACTCTACAAACTACGCGGATAGATGTAAAATGAGTGGACGGCGTGAGATTCACACCAGACATAGACAAAGACAGATGTCGAGTCCACAGACCCGGCGACGAAGGGAAGGGGAAGTTTCAACACAAAGGGACCGGCGTGAGGCAAACCTACCACAAGCTACGATAAGAGCCAGTGCACCGTGCCACAAAAGAAACCAGCAGACGAAAGAGCGACGGTCTCTCGCAAGAGACACACGAAACGAATGGAATCAAACAAACAAACAAAAACAGAGTGCCAATGCGTATATCATGAGCCATCCTCGGCTGAACTGTCCTGAAACCAACCAGGCACAAGTACTTGGAAAGATCCTGACTCCGAACGATGCAAACGGAGGCCCTGAAAGAGCCTCAACTGGACCGAGAAGCAAGAACCGTGTATCGCAGAATAACACCGCCACACCAAGCACCCTGTCGAGAAAGGGAGAAGACCGAAACCTGCCGAGGGAATAACCTTGGACCAGTCCAGGATGTCCCTATGAACCGAATGCACTAAACATGAAGAAACACCCAAACATCAAAAGAAACACGAAGCAAGTGAGAAAAGGAAAAAGATCATGCGCAGATCATCATCCGAAAGCCATGAAGCGTAAATTAAGCAGCAAAGGGACTTTGATATCCGCCCGGCGGGATACTCGAGGCCGAGCTTGCGGTCGGAGTTGCACTGATATTCAAGATGCGCCGAAGATCATCCTCCATCTGCTTGGTCTCCACGGACCGGGAAGAAGACGGAGAATGTGTAGACATGTTGAACGTCGCTTTTGCATATTGAGGCTGGGGAGAAGCAAAGTCTGGCTGCTGCATGTGCGCATTAGGCATGTAATACCCATAGGGAGATGGCGACGACCGAGTATGGGGGTGCGCATTGGTGGGGACCTCGCGCCTCAGCGGCGAGTTGGTATTACGGAATTGCTGCGGGCTGTTGGCGTACGGGTATGAAACCGGAGGGGGGCCAGCGCTATTGGGCACCGGCTGTTGCTGATTCGAGAAGCCGTGGGTGATTGACGCCGGAGGGCCCGAGTGGGTGCGCGTGGGAGTCGCATAATGAGGGACACTGGGGTTGATATTCGGGCGAGGCGCATAGGGCCCATGCAGACTCGGATTCGGAGCCGGAGCTGGGGACATCGAGGAAGGCGGCTTCTGGGGACGCGGGTTGAGTAGCATGTGCTTCAGCTCTGCGTTCTTCGCTCGGCGCTGCTCGTCCGTCATACTCGGAGATTGAGAGGGCGAGCTGGATGATCGTAGGGCATCCATGCGATCCTGGTAAGAGGGCGCGAATGCAGGACCAATATGCGCACGCGGCTGGTTAGGAGATCCCATTTCAAATGCGAAGACGTCACCCGGAACGGTTTGAGGCTTGGGAGGAAGCACTTTCGAATCGGTCTGCGGGGAGCGCAGCCGGGCGGCAGACTCTGGGCTGCGCATAGAGTTAGAGTTCCTCGCCTGCACAGCTGCCTTGAAAAGGAAGTCAAGAGGGCTTGGCTCGGCCCCATTGCCGGTAGGTTGACTGGGTTGGGAAGGAGGAGGTCGTGCTCGTGGTTTGGAGGGGGTGGTCTCCAGATCTTGCTCAGTTTCTGCATCCTCGCTATCCGTCTCGAGAGTGGTCGAAAGGTCCGACTCCGGGAAGGACTTGGAGAAGAAGCTGGGGATCGGCAGAGCCGATGGCGCAGGCGATGCGTGGAAGGTCGGACCTGCATATGCTGCGTTGTCCTTCATAGGAGTGCCATGGCTGGGCTGGGAATAGGTGTGCCGATGTCCATTCGGCGCAGGCGATGTGCGGTTGCCTGGATTCTGGCTCGTTTTCTTGCCCGAGCGCGGAGGTTTCTTCTTGGAGTGGACATTGTTCGACGAGTCGGTACCAGCACCAGCGGGACTCATATTTCTTGGGGGAGAGGATGGAGGCGTGTTGAGCAGGGCGGTCTTCTGTACTTGAGGAGTTGCGTTCTTCTTCTGACGACGGTTGTTGTGGGCAACCTTTGGAGTGGGAGGATGGGGAGAAGTCGACATGACGACGGGTGGCTTGAAAATATATGCAGCCGATGTTGGAAGGTGAAAGAGAAAGGAGAGCAGACGCTGAAACTCAGTGTAAAGATAAGGCGCCAGTCCACTGTCGATATTAGATACTTGGGACGCCGGCAGGACAAAGGAAGGTAAAGAAAGGACACAAATGAAACACCTTTCTACGGGACGTGAGAAATTCAAAGTGAGAACAGATAGCAGTAAATCATGTCTAAGACGATGGAAGATGGAAGATGGAAGTGAAGGAGAGTCAGAACAAGTGACGGAAGGTTAGGCGGGGACCTAATGACTAAGACTCCGCCACAGCTCTCACGCTTCAGTGGGGTTGACTCTTTGAGTTGGGAAGCTATTGATGAGGCTCTTTCTTCAATATCTACGTCTACCCCATTTCCCCTGATTCTCTCTTTGATTACCCCAAGGTCTCAAGGTGAGACCCGCCTACAGCTGCTTCTCCCGAGGTCCTCCGGACTTAACCTTCCATCACCTATCCCACCACTACCACCACCCATCTTCAACATCGACTACACAACCTACACAACATCATGGCGGACGTGGAAATGAAGGATTCCACTGCGGGCACCTCGTCCAAAGGCAAGGCCATAGCGAAGGACTCCGGTGACGGCAAGAAGAAGTTTGAGGTCAAGAAGGTACAGAGCAACCTTGGGAGCCATTTCAGACCGTGAGACTGACCTTTCTCCCAGTGGAACGCCGTAGCCCTCTGGGCTTGGGATATCGTTGTCGATAATTGTGCCATTTGCCGAAACCACATCATGGACTTGTGTATGTCCATTGTCTACCATGCTACAAGCCTACGCGATACTGACCCACCGGATAGGCATCGAGTGTCAAGCCAACCAAGGCTCATCAACGACGGAGGAGTGCACCGTCGCCTGGGGTATTTGCAACGTGAGTTAGCAGCCTACTATTAAGAAACTGGTCTAATGCATATTACGGTTCTAGCACGCATTCCACTTCCACTGCATCTCGCGATGGTTGAAGACGCGCCAGGTCTGCCCGCTCGACAACCGAGACTGGGAGTTTCAGAAGTATGGTCGGTAAAGCATCGGCGAAGCAAACGATCGAAAAAGGGCACTGGAAGTCCGGTTGCTGCCACTTGCCCATGCGCAATGGCTACCATGGATGTGTGGTGGACACATGATTTGCTTTTATTTCTGGCGTTCAGGTGCTTATTTGCAATGGATCATCAAAGCTCCGATATATTTTCTAAATTCCCGTCCTGGTAAATCGCACTATTTGGTAGACCCGACCAGTATATCTAGAACCCTAGATCCCGTTCAAGCCACCTTGACCCCGTCCACAAGTACTCTCGGCGTGTTTGCCTTCCCGTCTGTTGAATTCAACCACCTCTCTGGATTCTGGTTATATATGGGCCAAGGTGGGATAACAGCGAGTCCAGTGAACAGTGTGCCGGCGAGACCGATCCATAGCGTGAGGTGGATATCCTTGTAGATGTATCCGACGACGAAGCTGACAGCCTAAATGGCGTGTGAGCAAGGAACAGCATATATAGAGTTGATCACACCTACCCCGGAGATAATCAACAAGACTGTGCTCAGGATCTCTGCCAGGCGCTGGCCGTGAAAGTCCTAGGAGTGGTGTTAGAATGGCGCATCCAGGGAGCGGCTGACGACGCAACGGGCGAAAAATACAATCTGGCCTTCGAAAGCATCCTGGAGAGGTGCGAGTAGCTCGTCCATCGTTGTAAAGAAGGAATAACTGAGATGTAATGGTAATCAATCACTTCACGACTCGAAGGTCTGGGGAGCCGCGAACCGCTTATCGCAATGTTGTCATCTGCCCACCGCCTCCGCCTGGAGTGTCTGAGAGTCAACTACGACCTCTTTGAGGTTTCATATTTCCACCCATTTTACATTCTGTATGATAAGTTAAAATCCTTTATCCCAGGGAGCTCAACCTGGAATATTATAGAATTAAAGTAGACTATGTATAAAGTGGCGTAAATGTTCATGATTCGTCTATCTCTATGTCTGCGTACTCGTACCAGGTCCACTCGTACATATATGGAGCACAGCAGAAACTGAGAGGAGTCTCCCGTCCAAGCCCCGTGCAGATTCAAGGCAAAAGCCACCCGTGTCTCAGGTTGCATGCATGCTGCACTGTGACTGGCAAACCAGCGGTGAACCCGAGGAAGCGTGCGTCAACACATGGCCCATTACGTCGTGGCGTGGAAATATTACCAAGACAGGACCTCGTTCAGCAAGAAACTCTTCGCTCGCTCTAGTGTCGTGCTTCCAAGGCTCGAAGCGGTTGGTGCGCTTATGATCTTGCGCGCGTCATGCCTAAACAGGGACGGTCCGGATGACGCAGTTGGAACCGTTGGCCCCGCAATTAGTTAGGGCTCACGGTGGTACCAGCCTGAGCGGGCTCCAGGAGCTTCCATTGGCAGGTGATGTTGTTGGTGGCGAACTGTGCGATGATGCGGTCTGCGATCTCGGTAAATCGATCGGTGGCTAGGGCCAGGATGGTAGGACCTGCACCCGAGAGACAGATGCCCAGCAGACCTGGCTGAGTGGCCGGGGTCATGAATTGGAGAATCTCGGTCAGACCCGGGATCAGCGTCTTGCGGTATGGTTGGTGCACCTTGTCCTGCATGGCCAGGAAGATCATATCAGGGTCCGGCGGGGAAGTTCCCAATGCTGCGGGGAGCAAGGCCGCGCGTTGGAGGTTGAAAACCTGGTGAGCTGTCAGCTATATCCCAAGGATACGATTCTGGAAGGGTCACATACGACATCCGCCCTGGAGTAGTTCTGCGGGAGCACGTTGCGGGCATTGGCGGTGGGCACGACGAAGTCCGGGATAATGGCAATGGCCTTGATTTCCGGGGCCCAGTTAAACTTTCTGTAATGACCGATTCCCAAAGGAGGCTCCGGAGGTTTGAACCCAGTATCAATGCCTCCTGCCGGGGCGGGCAGGACTTCACTCAGCGGAATCTCTTTCCGCGCAACATCCTCGGGCTTCAGCTCGTTGAGGTAGGTACCCACAAATCCTCCGAAAAGCGAAGCGGCCACGTTATCCGGGTGACGCTCTGTAAAAGTCATTAGTCAAAGTGTTCCAATGCATGATCCTTTGTGTTGCAGGACCCCGCGGGACACTATCTCACCAATCATCAAGCAATAGTCGAGCAGACGCTCCTTGCTCAAACCCAGCTTGCCGACCTCATTGCCCAGCATAACTCCGGCTACGACTGCAGTTCCCGATGATCCCAAACCCCGTCCGAGCGGGATGGGGTTGACAATGTGTACTTTGGTTTCAACGGGGAACGCGCGCTGATCGTGGCATCGCAGGAGGTACAAGGCTACACGGGTGATCAGGTTGACCTCGGGGTCGAGGGAGATTTTCTCGGTGCTCTTGCTTTGGTCTTCATAGGTAATGGCGCAGTTCAATGGCAGCTCGGACGAGGGTTTAGAGTCGATGGTGACGTGAAGTTCGAGATGGAGGGACAAAGCGAGGCCGATCACATCGAAACCGGGGCCAATGTTGGCCGAGGAGCAAGGGGTTCGGATGACGAAGGATGTCATTTTGGGTTGGAAATGAATGTGAATAAATCCAAACCTTGAAAGATGACCTACGGGCTAGATTTTGACTCTCACCAACAAGTCCAGTTTATGACTCGATTGAATGCGGAACTCTTGGCGCACCAAAAAAATTCCCCCGTTCTCCGACGTCGGGGAATCAAGTGGAGCTGAGCAACTCACTCTCCATGATTGGACTCTTATTTAGTACGAATTGAACCAGAGATCTCTTGCTGCACATGCAAGTCACCCCGCGGCTTTTGACATTTTACTTTGGACTGTCACCGTCGGTGAAACTAGCCCTAATGGCGATTCTTCATGGGCTGATTTATACTGGAAACTCGCGTAAGTATATTTAGTTTAGGCACCAATTTGAGGATACGCATGAACGGCACATTTTGGGAAGGTCCTTAAGGTCCTTACGATCTTCGGTGATATTTATTGCTCATTGCTTGGACTGTTATTCATGCGACGCCATGGCGGAAAGTAAAACAAGACTTGGGCCACGAGGCCCAGGACAAGGATGTGTCGACGGAGAGAATTAATAAATGCCTCATGACATGCAAAGACTCAATGAAGTTATGAGAACAAAGGAGGTTAAGCACTACGGTTAGGGCTGTCTGCAACTTGACCCGCCTATGAAAATTTTCACCGTTACCTAGGTAGAACTAGGGACTTGGAATTGGGGTATAATAGCGAGTCTATATCCTTTAGGCCTTGATTTCTTTCTTTTTCCTTCTTTCATTTGTATCAAATTCACCTTTTATAGGTGGAGGCTAGATTTTCTACTTCCACTTGGGACGGTGTCCAGTAAAATTGACACCGCAATCATCTTAGCGTCTTTGTTCGCCACAACCTGTTTCACTCCCGCCTTTTTTCATTCTTCCCCAACCCCATCGAGGTAATTTTTTTTTTTTCCCCCTCCTCTTCTCGATCTAACACTTATTTTGAAAGTCTTCTCCTATTTTCAGTGAGAAACAACCTTCTTTTCTCCGGTCAATTGAGAATCTCGCAGTTCAACAGACGAAGAATCTGCGCAAGTTCTCAGCTCGACCTTTCCCTCTCCCTCTCCCTCTCGTTCGCGACCTTCGCGACCAAGACAGCAGCTCTGGAGCAGTCGCGCTCCTCGTCATCCCATCTATTCAAGTTGGCGGGCCTTCGCTACTCTCAGTCCTCTCTCTTCAACCCTCTTGCGGGCCCTAAGTTCCGGGTCTTCTGCGGGGGAGACACCAGACCTCCCTAACTTGTCTTACTATTACTTCCAACTTTGGCAGCCAGACGTGTGTCGGTAACGTCAGGCCCTCGCGAAGGGTCTGGCTTATGTATGGAGGGCCGTCACCAATAAACGGACCTCTTACCGGCTTGCGTCTGCGGTTGTCGTGCTGCCAAGTGCAACTATAAAACGAAAACGAATTCCCCAAAGAAAGAGAGAAATTTAGCCAATCTGGCGTCATAAACAGCTTCCATCGCAAGAAAAGTCGAAATGAGCGAGTCCCCGCGCTCCGAGAAGGAGCTGTGCCTGACCCGGTACAGCACTCCGGTCCCCGAGCTGGATGATCATCGTCACTATATGAACCCGCCACGGATTGAAGCCCCGAACGAGGAGCCTTTGAATCGACAAGACACCGTGCCGCAGGGGTTTGCTGGAGAAATGCAGGAACGCCCGGACTTGCTCCAGGCACAGGACGCCGTCCGAGACGCCGCGCCGGTCTTTCGAGACTTTGAACAGGCGATTATTGATGACGATGACGTGAACATGGGGGCCCGTCGCTTCTCGGTCGATCCTACTGCCAACTTCCACACCCCGCGGCGCATCAGTATCGGCCATCAAGACCTCGCCAATGTCGACCAAGCCTCGTCCGTGTCCGCTCGCTCGTCGTCCCCGCCCAACTCCGTCGACGCTTTCGCCGACCCGCGTCGCCGTGAGCGAGCTAACACGCTGGACAGCCATGCCCCTCCTGATATGGAGGCCATGCTGCAGCGCACGGTCTCGGGCGGTACCAACGCTCGGCGCCCGACATTCAGTAATGCTAGCGCCATTCGGCCCCAGCTCGGTGATGCCTCTGTCGTTGCGCCCGAAGAGGCATGCATTCGTACCTACGAAGAGCCTGGTCGCATTCCCGTCATCGACTACGAGGAGCTGGAGGAATTCGTCGCTTTGAACCAGAAAACCAGGGCTGCTACGGCAGGCAACCGCCGCAAGCACAGCCTGAGTTCCCAGAGCAAGAAGCCCCGGGTGTTTTATGATCTCCGGCCGGGCCTCAAGGGCTCCGATGTGGATGCGTTCAAGAAGTCCGACTCGACTGGTACATCCGAGTCGTTTGGTGTATTTGATGAATCCGAAAAGGTCGGCAAGGTGATGGATGAGAAGGAGCTGGTAGAGACGCTTCAGAACACCAACGAGCCTACTCGCTTCGGATTCTTCTCGTCCGAGTCTCAAACCACGGTGCATGCTGCTGACCTGGGAGATTTGGTGCTCCCGGGTGACACCTTCCGGGATCTTTTCCAGCTTGGTCCGGAGGGAGGTGTGTGGTGGCTCGATGTGGTTAACCCTACGGACGATGAGCTGGGTGCCATCTCTCGAGCTTTCAACATTCACCCTCTGACACAGGAGGATATCCAGACCCAGGAGGCCCGTGAGAAGGTCGAATTGTTCAAGCAGTACTACTTTGTCTGTTTCCGGACCTTCTACCAGATGGACAAGACCAGCGAGGAGTTCCTGGAGCCGGTCAACTTTTACATGGTCGTCTTCCGCGACGGTGTTTTGACCTTTTCCTTCGTGGACAACCCTCATGCTGCCAGTGTGCGCAAGCGTATCGGCAAGCTACGTGACTACGTCTCTCTTAGCAGTGACTGGATCTGTTATGCTATGATGTGAGTTTTCGGTCCCTCCCTGTCACCGCAGCCAAACCGCAGCCAAAGATACTAATGACATTTCCCAGTGATGACATCGTCGATAGCTTCGGTCCTGTGATTCGCGATGTGGAGCTTGAGTCCGAGGCAATTGAAGACCATGTCTTCATCGCACGAGTTGACGACTTCGAGTCGTTCCTCCCTCGGATCGGTGGTCTGCGCAAGAAGGTCATGAGCTTGATGCGGCTTCTCGGCGGCAAGGCGGATGTCATTCGTGGTTTCTCCAAGCGCTGCAACGAGCAGTACGCGATGACTCCGCGTGGTGATATCGGCTTGTACCTAGGTGACATTCAGGATCACGTCGTGACCATGATGTCCAACTTGGCACACTTTGAGAAGATGCTCAGCCGTTCGCACACCAACTATTTGGCTCAGCTGAACGTGACCAACATTGCGTTGGGCAACCACGTCAACAAGGTGCTGAGCAAGGTCACCCTGATCGCTACGATCCTGGTTCCTATGAACCTGATCTGCGGTCTCTTCGGCATGAACGTCAATGTTCCCGGCAAAGACGCCTCTGGACTTGGCTGGTTCTTTGGCATTCTGGGCGTGATGGGGGCTATTGTCGTTGTTAGCATGGCCATTGCTCGCTGGCAGAAGCTGGTTTAATCTTTTATGCATCGTTTGTTCTCTTTTCTTCGGTTTATTGTTTATCTGTGATTATTCTCAGCGGCCATGTGTTGATATATTCACTTTGATTTGACGATTTGACTGTGAGCGTTCTGCCAGTCCAAGTACAGTTGCCTTTGGGTAAAGTTCAATTTCTTTATTTTGAAAACTTATGCAAAGTCTGTGGATCTCTTTTCAAATGTAATATAACTAGAAAATTAATAATTATCTACATGGTTAGAAAGTAAATCAAAATCAAAGAAATCGAGACACGCGTCAGGCTGGATCCAGGCATCAAGGCAGCCACAACCGATAAGGCTGATTTCCGTGATAAATACGGAGTAGCACCACCCTCTTTTTCCAAAACAACTCACCAGACTACATGCTGCTGTTTGTACTACACTATTCAGGAAAAGGTCTCCAGCTGGTGTGTCATTCTGCTCGTCCTTGATCCTGTCATTTCACCGGTCGTGCGCCTCCTGAAACCCTCATCCATGCGCAGCTCCACGACTCGGCTAGAATCGACTTTCCATGCGATTACTCTCCACAACCCTGCAGTACTACCTGACTGCAACAGTCATTACCACCTTCCTCCTTCTAGCCTTTGCCAGTACACCTACGGCCCATGCTGAGGGTGTCTCGTTCCATGGTCTCGGAGCCGAGAATGTGAATGTCGGTGGACCGGTCGTCGGCGATGGAGTAGGGCTGCCCTTTTCGCTGGACTCGTTCAATGGGCTCGAACTACGGGATAACGTGGATGATGGGGAGGAGACCAATGGGCTGGACCTGGTGCGACGATACCCCAAGGCGGGCACGTCTCTGGCCAACAATAACTTCCAGAACAAGGTCATTGAGGCCGGGGACACGCAGTGGTGGTACATCACCGCGGAGGTGGTGAATGGCAAGAAAGCCACTGCGGGCAAGGGACTTCCCTCCTTTTTGGATTCGCGAGACCTGGACGATACGATGGAGACCGAGCACGAGTTGCGCAGACGGGATTTGGAAAAGCGCTCAACCACGGTTTATCTGTCGTTGACGACGTGTAGTAAACCAACTTCGAACAATACTGGGGATCCGGGCTCGTTCCCTCAGTTGGAGGTGTATGTCTCGGTGTCAGAGAAGGTTCAGGAGCCTGGGCCGGGAAAAGATGACACGCTGCAGAACAAGACCATTGCATCGGGGGGCTATGCTGGAATTCAATTTGATGCAGACAGCGATGTCTACATTGGAGTCTCAGCGCCGAACTCGACGGCCTACTCAGGCTCCTACAAATACCAGATCGCAGCCTCCATTGACGCTTTCTTCCATGAGGTGGTCGTCGATGACCCGAACCTGTACTTTATCGACGCAGACAACACTGCTGCTCTCTTGGTAACGAACAATCTGACGCTGTCTGATCCCAACTCGACAGACTATCAGCAGTGGATGAATATTGCGCCTCCGTACACCATGTTCGCGCATAACACCAACAACACAGCGCTTGCCGGCCTGGAACAATCTTTCTGTGCATTGGATGAGTTGGCACAGGTAGGACGAATTAGCAACTCGATCGAGGTGGGCATGACCAGTCGAGGACTTGGGAACAAGCCCAAGGAGCAATTCTACATCACTGGCCTCAACCGGAGTTCCAGTTACGACGGAATCCTAGCGATGGTGGGCAACTCGACGTTATCTGGGAACGGCGTCGTTGGCGGTGGTGGAAAAGTGTGGACGCCGATGAGTTTCGCCACGAAGGCCGGTTCGTATATCCTGCATCATGCATATTTGCATACATCAACTAACGTCAGCCAGACGACAACTGCGCCGTGCTATTCAACCTCAGCTTCTGCTCCGAAGTAGCCTACGCAGTCCCCTCCAACCCAAAACTCGACGTCCCGGCACTCCGCGACATCTATGACAACAACGCCCGAGCCTACTATCAAAACTTCAGCTACTCCCTCCAACAAATCCAATGCGACGCCAGCGAAGAATCCAGGTACTCACTCTCAGTCGGCTGCTCCGACTGCGCACACGCATACAAGCAATGGCTCTGCAGCGTCAGCATCCCCCGCTGCGCCGACTTCAGCAGCAACGCGTCCTACTTAATGGTCCGCAATGCCGGACAAAACTTCATCAACGGGTCATCACTGCCGAAAGATAGTCCATACAGACAAGCGGTCATGACGAATGCATCACGGAATAGTCTCATCGACGCAAAGATCCAACCTGGTCCGTACAAGGAGATTCTTCCTTGCCAGGATATCTGCCACAGTCTCGTCAAGAATTGTCCGATATCGCTTGGTTTCGGATGTCCGACAGGACAGTGGCTAAACGCATCTTATGGATATCGAGATCCAAATGGGGATATTACGTGTAGTTATCTTGGAGCAGCTTACTACTTGAACGTAGGTGCTAAGCTGGGTATTTGGGGAAGTGTGTATATATCATTTGGGATGTGGAGTGTTTGGTGGATGTTGATGTGTTAATCCGATTCCCTGCTCTTTTGTACAGGTCCAAACATACAACAATTCCCTACCTACAGTCTATTCTATTCATTAATTACAGACTCAATCAAAATAAACAGCCACACCTATATAAATCACCACTCCAACTCCCCCTTCTCCCTCTCAACAGCCCGATCCCCCCACATCTCCCTCCATATATCCCTCTCCTCCCTCCAAAGATCATTCACACACGGATCACACGAACTACCACAACAAACACCCAAACCCGGCTTAGGCGGCGGATCATTGAATGCGCGACTCGCAGCACGAATAAGCTGCTTTTCTCTCGTCCCGCTTAGCCGGTTCTTAAGGCGTTTAAACGTTGGTGTTGTTTTCGGTGTATAGTATGGTTCTGGTTCTGGTTCTGGTTCAGGCTCAGGCGTATTTGTATCTTCGGACTTGAAATTGGAATTGGACTCTATGTATGAGCCAAAAGGCCATAGCGATGCAAGGAGAGATTTAGACCCGGGTTGAGTCTCTGTATTTGAATTCGAGCATGGCGATGGAGATTGGTTTGAGTCCATGATGTCCTTGAATGTAGATATCAGAGTTCTACTTAATGAATTACTGATTATTTGATATTTTTGATTTTGTTTATGTACTCACCTGTATCGTTTATGAAGATGTTGAATATGAAAAGAACCTTGGAATGGCGGGTTCGGGCCGGTCTCGGATGTCGTTCCTGTTTGTCCCGATGGGGACTATCTTGCTATAGCTTCACTCTACTATGTACCTAGGTGGTTCAATTTAAGAATCATACGGGATCTCAGGCTGCTTTGAGTATCTATATCCATGGATACTTAAGCATACGGAAAATGGCTTTGGCGCTACTTTCCAGGCTACAGGGTCAAGTCTCATGCTATATGATACACTGATAGCAGTTATCACACTATCAATTGATATCTATATCTCTAACCAATATAAAAATCAGAATGAATTAAACGCCCCGTGGTATCATAGTCATAATGCATAAGAATAAAATCACTTCCGTCGCGGCGTTGGAGTCCACATATTCGCCAACCCTGATTTCGACTTCGATCCCGAAGCCCTTGGCGTACTCCCAACCTGATCAAGCAGTTTCTGCGCAGCGGGAGTCAACATCTTCGAGCCCGGACCCGAACCCGAGGCGGCAGTTGGGGTCGAACGCAGCCCGAAGTCGATCCGCGGACTACTGGCGAAGCGAGGGGTGGAAATGGGTGTTTTTGTAGTCCGGGCGGCCATTTCAGCACGTTTGTTGCGCGCGACGCGGTCGACCATGCGATGGTGAAGTGCTTCGCGTTTGCGGGTTTCACCGATTTGAAATGGATTAGGGGTGGAGTCGCTGGATCCAAGGAGGCGCCAGTCGGCTTCGAGGTCAGTGGGAGCAGATTCGGGTTCAGGCTCGTCTTCATCGACGAATGCGTAGCCATTCACGCGGGGTGTTTCGCCGCCCGCTACAGCAGAGGCTGCTTCGGACTCGCCGAGGCGCGGCCGGCCGGCGATGGCATCTCGGATGGCGGAGAGAGACGGTGATGGTGGGACGCTGTTTGTTGCGTCGGCGGCAGCTGCGGCATCCGCATCTAGAAGCCGCGTGTTTTGGTATAGAGTCCGCTTTGGACCTGCGCGAGAGGATGCCTCTGCCTTTTGATGGATAGTTTCATGCGTATCCTCAACCGAGGACGGGAGAAACATGAGCGAGTTATCAGGGCGAGAATCCCAGCCATCCGGCCTGGCAGGCCGTGCATCCATATCTGTTTTAATAGCAGGTGCTGCGTCGGCTGTCCTGATCAGGGCGGTCTCGGGGTTGCCACCCTGCGCGGTGATGCGCTTTGCTTCGCGCTGGTGATGGGCGATTTGCCGCGCAGACGGGACCTTGTTCTGATTCCAAAGCCAAGCGTACTTTTCTCTCTTCTTCGCATTTTGCTTATCTAGAACCTTATTGAAGGACTCGTTATCTTCGCTGGTGTATTTCGCCTGAAAGGCAAGTAGCCCCATATTCGATACATCAGGAATCTCCTGACCTTGACTTTCCGTAGCAGTCGAAGCAATCGACATGGGTGTATCACCTCCCCAGCCACGCGGAGTCTCATCTGCTCGACCGGGCAAATGCTGCGGTGTGCCTGCAACAAACCCGGAATCTGTCTTTCGGCGCGCATTCGAGCCCGGCGTCGGGGTGCGCATGACACTGGCCAGTCTTTTCTTGGAGCTTGCAATCCATTCATTATCCTTTGAATCAAGGGCATCGAGGTATTCCTGCTTGGCCTGGGTCTCTAAGAGGCCTGGGAAGAAGTCGCGGGCGATGATGTGGGAGAGAGCGGTGGTGTAGACGTCTTCGTCGAGGACGGTGGCGGGGCGCTTGATCCGCTTCGGAGCGGGAGGAGGGGGCATGAGCTCACCCTCCGATCGCTTGGCCAGGGCTTGGGACGGAGGGGACGCCATGGTTGTTTAAGCTTGCGAATTGAGAGATGAAGTTGTCAATGGTGAAGGCTGAGGCGATAAGATAGCGGGTCTTGGCGGTCAGATGACCAGCCGACAATGCACTCCATCTCGATCGAGTACAGTTCATATATGTACACGATACCAGATCTATACACTACATAACCAGAGGGTCATTGACTTATCGCTCAGATTCAATACCACGGTATCCACCATGGCGTCTATGGTCACAAAAAGAAAAAGTATAGCGAATGTCCCAATCCATCCTATCCATCCTTCCAATCCATCCCTTCCAAACCCTCTTTCCAAGTACTTTTATCCCAGGGCCTCCAGACACCAAACCAGAATATCGCTGAGAAATGCATCGAAATGAAACGATCGAAACGTATAACAAACATATAAGGCTGACAGATATAGGAAACAGGTCGTGGACTCGTGGAGATGTCTCTACCCAGGAGGAGCGAGAGAAAAAAGCAGAAATATGCAAACAGGATTTTTGCTCCGGACAGAGCGAATAAAGAAGCTCAATAAGCTGTAGGGAACAGAGAGTAGGAAGACTTTCGGGTCTTCTTGCGGTGTGGGTTCATAGGGGGAGCCGCTGTGAGCGGAGATTCGACCTTGACGGGGCAGACATCCACCTCGGAAGTGGACATGGCGCGGTCGTGGGTCAAAGAAGTAGGGGAATTGAGGTCCGACGCAGAGGTGTTGGCACTGCCACCCGCTTGGAGCAGCAGATGCGCCTCCAGACTCTTGGTCTGGCGGTGGTGGTGAGAAGAAGGGGGCCGACAGAGAGTCTCGCCGGCAGCCAGCCTATCGGTGGGCATCAGCTCGCGGCTGCTGGACAGGCTGTGGATCAGCTCCGGCACACTGGCGGTGGACACGGAAGAGCGGTGCTTGCGGACGATGGAAGCCGCACGGGAGAGCATCAAGCTCTCTTGGGAGTTGCATTTGCTGATGGGTGAATAGCTGCTCCGCGGAGAAACAGGGTTGTTCTCCGATACGATCATTCCCTGGTGGAAAGGAAAGTGCCGATCAGATTCTGCATCAGCTGTCAGGTAATCCTCGTACAGCGTTTCCTGGTTGATTTGCTTGGACAGGCCAGACGGCAGAATCGGGGAACTGACGGGTTGGAAGTAGTCGCCTGCGCCTGCGCGTCCGGTGATGAAATCCCGCTCGTACTCCGTGGTTGACGGGGTGGCAGCCGAGTGCAGTGCTACTGAACGTGTCGGGCTGGAGTCCAGATCCGGCGTGGGAAACATGGAGCTGCTCAGCGGACTCGGCTGCAGGTGACGAGTCTTGGGAGCTTCGAGCCAGGGCTGGTCGCTGCAGGGCACTCCTATCTGGGGGCGCTGTGCTTCGTCCAGAGAGGTGCGCGACCAGTCAAAGTTGGAGGTGGATTCGGCCGCATGCTCATAGCAGTAGTCGATATCGGCGTCCCACGAATCATATATTTCATCCTCATACGAGGATTGGTTAAAGTCCGATCTGCCCGGCGGATTGATCTCCATATGGGCGATGGGGGATGAGCTGGGAAAGGTTTGAGGGAGAGTTGGCGAACCAAGAGCCTCGGAGAACTTTCTCGACAGCTCCTCGGCCACGGAAATTGACATCGGTGCCTTGGGAGCGACACTGCGCGAGCGAGGTTCAACGGTACCCGGACTCACGTGCGAGGTGGAGCGGGAATAGGTAGAGCTAGGACTGGCGGCGGGGTTGTCTTCCCACAATCGAGCGGCTTCTTCCTCTTCTGGGACATCTTCCAGTTCATAATGGCTGCTTATAGAGTATTTGCGCGCAGGGTTGTCATCCGGTTCCGGGCTGAATCGAAGTTGCGTGGAGGGAGCAGATTCGATGTATTCAGGGTACGTCTGAGCTGACGACAGGCCCAAAATCTCATCAATTGCACGAGGCGCAGGCTCATCAGTTCCAGACTCACGCTCCGGGGCACTTGGGCTCGGAGGCGTGGTAGGGCAGGACCGAGGATATCTCGAAACCGGCCGCGAGAAGTTTTCACAAGTGCGAGATCCCCTTCGAACATGACCGGAAGGACTGGTCGAGCCTGACGCTGACGGTGAAGCCGGCGGGCTCTGAGGAGCAGGCTCGTCGACCGTGGTGGCCGTGCCATATGCAGCCAAGTCCTCAGTCGAGAAATTGCGAAAGTGGATGTCGTCGGCCCGAATGCCCTTGAGGACGGACTCGCGTCGTTGAGACGCCCGAATGACGGAGAACTCGGTGACGAGGTCGTTCTCGCGGGCCTGATCCAAGGATTGGAACTGGGCGGGGCTGGTATGGGTGAGATGGTGAAAGTCGAACGGATCGGAGATGAGGCTTTTCAGACGTTCATCTGCATATAATGAGTCAATTGAACTCGAACTCAATTGGGGATGCTATCAATTGTTAACAACTTACGGTTGTCAGTACGCCGGGCACGACGACCGAACATGTCGGATTTATCCGTTCGAGGATGCTGTTGCTGGGCCTCGCGGTCCATTTCGTCTTCCTCGTCCAGCGTGGCGACGATGTTGATCTTACTGCCCTGACGGCGAAGGATACGGCTTCCACGAGCGAGCAACGAACGTGAGCGATCCTTCTCCGGGCGCATACCCAGAGCGGAAGTGGTCCGCTCATCCTGAGAATGAACGGAGCTATCAACCGAGGTCATAGAGGAGCCGGGTGAACGACGGGACGAGGTGGAGGTGGTCGTGTTACTGCGAGACCGGCCGCTAAACACGGACAGCCGCCTGGGGCTATCGACGTGAGCAGTGGACCTGGAACGGATATGAGACAAGTGGTCAGGGGGATCGTTCGAGGAACGAGTAGACGGAGGGTCGCTGTGCCCGTCTTCCTCCCACTGGCCAGTCATTCGAGGCGAGAAAGTTGGCAGGGAATTCATGGTGAGAACTTCCCCCCAATTTATGTGCGAAGAAGCTGAAGCACCGACAGCGGCTGTTTCATGATAGAAAGATGTACATGGACCGCGACGACGGTTAGAGAGGATCTAGGTCAAAATATTGGGGGAGAAAGTCGACCTATAACTAAAACGAGCGGTACGATACCAAACGCGGTACGCGGGTGGAGCCGAGTTCAGGGGCGCCGATAATTGACGATGAACGATGATTCGAGGGGCTCCAACGGTTGCACCAAGACGCACGTTGCCGCTATGTGCGACTAGAAATTCATCTGTCAAGCTAAGCTTACTTTCTGGTCCATGTTGCTAGACTATTGGTCTATTGTCTATTCCAACCCCTGCCCCTATATGAAGAGTATCAAAATAGCTAGTTAGGTACCGTAGCTTTGTTCCTGCTCGGTACTCGGTACAACCCCAAAGATACGGATAGCACGAGGTTAGTGCGCGCCTGGGGACCAAGGGGGTTTCCTTTCTGAACGTGAGTGTTTTGAGTGTTTGACCGTGGGGTTCCGCTTAACTTGTTTAAGTAAGTATCTGCAATACGACCATACGCAGTACGGAGGCACAAAGTGTGTTCCTTACAGCTTAACCCTAAGTATCCATGGATCCATGGATTCAAACATCCATGGAAGCAAGAACCCTTGGCTATGAGGAATGTGAAATATGCACATATAAAGACACACATATTCAACCATCGTCTAGATCATTTCCCCGCCACCGACTAGTCCAGCCTCGGTTACGATTTTGTCTCGAGGCTATTTCGAAACGAATGCGCCCCGTACTAAACTTAGAGCAATTGAAAAGTCCCAGGCCCCCAGGCAACTCGTTAGTGTACATAGGGCTCCGATCGAATGATTCCGGTGGGGAGGATCTGTCCCACCTCCCAATCTAGTCACGATAGATCAGAACACGATCCTCCAAGAGTCTTATCTGGAGATCGGAGGCTGCCGGTCTTTGTTCCCTTGATTAGTCCCCTTAAAGCCCCTGACTGTTCTGCAATGCAATCGGAACTCACCGATGGAGGAGATGGAGATGAGGAGCGATCGGTGTATATCGGACGTTTCATAGTTGAAGCACTGGATATCACAGATAACAGGACGAGTCCAAGACACGAAGGCCGGTCATAAGATCCGGAGTAGACATCCCCCTTGCAGGAAGCCAAGCCCTACGGTACCGCACGTCGTCATATTCAGCCGTTCCCTCGTGTGTGCGAGGGGGAACTAAGTGGGACCGGGGCATCGGTGTTGATCCTTTGTAACAAGGGACCGAGACTCCTCTTAGTGCGCGGATGAAGTCGACTTTGCATTTTGCATCTACAGTAATACGGAGCACACTCCGTACGTGCATACTCGGTTACGTATGTACTCCGTACGGAGCCTTGAGCATTGAGCATTGAGCACTGAGTACACAATGTACTGTAGGCTCCTGACGATCCCCTTGTCTAGAACACTCGGTGATACCCAGCAACGGGCTCCACAGTTCGATACCCAGTGAAGAGGCTCCCTCACACGACGATCGGTTTTGGACATGACCTTTTGAGAAGGTCCGTAAATGTCCTCCACTATCCTCCACGCTCCTCCACTCCTGTCGTCATAAAACGCTCGTCTAGCGCTCCAAAATTGCATTGTTTGAGAACCTTGGTGCGTTTGAAGTGCTTGGGGTACTCCGGGTTCCAGTCCTGCATCTGACACCTTCTAGTTATGGGTATTACATTAGGTTTGGTGTCAATCCTGCCTCGTCAGCTATGGAAGTCCTAAATTCACATGCTCGCGGCTCCTGCGTTTCATGCAGGTACCGGGTTTCGTTCCCCGAGTTGAAACTGCAGATGCAGCAGACGCAACTGCAACTGCATGCGCGAGCGCAGGGCTCAGCAAAGACGCGTTGTGGCTCCAAAACGGAAGGGCGGAAATTATAAACAGAGCAAGACTGGTTCGCGCGGCTGGCGATCCACAATGGTAATTTCACGAACGAGTTCATCGTGCTCTGTATTTCTAGCACGTGGTACAAAGTAGGATTGCCATATCAAGTCTACGGAGTAACTCGAGGTATGAGTATGATTTTGATCTAGATCTTTTAGATAATTGTACGGAGTCGGCCACATGGCCGGTGGGACATAACGGTCGCCTAAACCGCACAGAGATGATTCCCGAGCCGTGGGGCGAGCGACTTTCATTTTATCAGATGTTTAGAGAATTGCACGTTGGGTCAATCCAAGTACAAGCGAGTGAATCCTACTTCAAACCTATCCATTATGACCATGCCTCGAGTCGTACTCCGTACTCCATACTCCATACTCTCAGCATTATACTATATAGGCGTGGGCCTTGCCAATCCTAGCGCGGCTATCAATAGATTGCCCTAATACACACTATCGATTGATTGCCATTGATCGCGCCTCATAGTCTCCATCTAACGGTGGATCTACGTTATAGTTTCATTAAGCCGCCCGAAAATTATTGCCCAACTATCCAATTGAGATATTGATTGAAAGACTATCGATTATCCCATATTAATCCGAAATCCCGTAAACGCCAGTCCTTAGCTTGCAAGGTTGTTCAGGGGTTCGTAATGTCGAGAACAGGGGTACCGACCTCGATGGGGCCGATACCATTGTCCTGGGCGTTTTCATCCCGCTTAATGCTGATGCCGCCACCACCGTGGTTGTTGCCGTAGCCGTTGCCTAGGAGGCCCAGATCGACCAGGTCCTCGGTCTTTTCGGCGTCGGGGGTTGAGCGCAGGCCGACAGGGCCGGCAATGGCGGTAGTAGCGAAGAGAGCGACGCAAGCGTAAAAGTAACGCATGGTGAATTATACGTTTTATAAGAAAGACTGATTATTGTTAGCATTATTCTCATTTCATTATGTAGCATGGACCTACGACAGGAAGAGGGATGAAGGAACTGGGATTGTAAAGGGAAAAAGAGGAGAATCCAGGACACTGGGCTCTTAAGTACGCTCCCAATCATCCAAGGATAGTTATCATTCCATTGGATGGTGCATCAAGGCACAGGAAAGAAAGTGAGAACCTGACGTGCTCCAGCACATCCATGGATAAGGCTAGTGGATGTAGAAAGAGATTTGCAAACATGAAGGTCATGACATAGTGAACTTTGCGAACGAGAGCGGATGGCCTAATGAGGTAAATCGTACAAGCTCAGCTCGGAGCATGTGAGGAGCTCTCCTGGACTGTTCCGGATCTCGGTGGGGCATTGCGTATTTGCAAAAGACGTGAGAGGTTGAGAGGAGCCAGGGTAGTAAATAGGGACAGGTAGGGTATGGGTAACTAAAACTCGGAGGATTGGTTGACGATCACTGACAGATCCAAGAGATAGAGCAGAGCCGCAATGGATGATTGCGCGATGTCTTCACTTGGACCATTATCCTACGCCAAAAGCAAAAGCAAAATTCAAGTATAACTACCCAATCCATCTACATAGCTGCTAAATCCAGTCTTATATTTGAAGTAAAAGCGCTCAGAATTCACAGAATCTTTTTAAAACGCCACTTGAAAGCCAACAAGCCTCAGGCCAAGATCCACCAACCTTAAAACGATAAAGTGACCTCAGTCCACCACTCTTCGCCAATGCAACACTACTACTCGGTGATATTTTCCGTTGAGCTCCGCTACCTGAGAAATGGTCCCGAGTATCGGTCGACCGGGTCTGATAGCGAGTCCTTAGGGTAGTATCCGGACGTCAAGAGTAGGTGCTATTCCATGGTGAACGGAAATCAAAAACGTTCTCCATTGTACCTGACCAGGAACTAGTTCTAATGATTTGAGCTGAGAAGTTCTTAACAGTTATTGGTTATTGCGTGGTAAAAGCTCTGCTTTCCGCATGCGGCATTGACTACTGACAGCTCACCAGGGTAAGTTAAGTGATGATCATCTTTGAATATCCTTACGGCAATCTATGACAGTTGCCGGTGCCCGCAATCTATTGCTTAAGCCAGGGATTCATTTTACGATATGCGCGATTGATTTGAGGCAGGCTATTCAACTGTCCCTGTGCCTAGCATACCCGAGAATCACATATTCTATCCACCAAATGAACAATGCTAAATAACGCAAAACAGCTTACAGTGCTTAAAGTACCCAACCCTGATCTAGCCCGACATCAACGCACAGTCGCCGAACTAAATATGCCTTGCATATGGACAGGATTTCTCGCACGCCTTGACGTTATCTTTCCGTTTAGTATTACTACTCATGAAGATATGAACACGCTCTGAGCAGTCTACGTTGCGTAGTAAATATAAACTAATCACCTTCCGCTCTGAACCCAACCTGATAGGGAGCGTAAGGCCTATTTGCGTAGTGAGCTACATAGTGTCCATGCGTGGGATAAAGTTGATAAACTCAGGATACGAGAAGCTTGAAACCCTTTTTTTTACGTGCTCAAGGTGATTTATCTGTCCTATGTTATCGCCAAAGGCTATTGAAAGATGAGAGGATTTCCACGAGAAACGTATACAGAACACTCCCTTCACGTGATCTGGGATCAATCGAAGGACAGAAATGAGGACCTCGGGAGTCGATATGGGTGCATATTTTGATTCAGACCAGGTTAATTCTGAATAACCTCGTGCGGAGTGGTAGTTTGGATGAAAGATATGCCAACATCTTGATGCGGGGTAGGGCATCAGATCTCAACATATACATAGCTAGCGAGTTCATCCTACTTGTATTAGTGATCCTGTATGCAGATGCACAGCACCTACCAAGATACAGCCTAGGATAAATACACATCTGATGGCGTTGCGCAGTGGAGGGTTTAGATATTCAATCGAAACTGTAGGCTAATTACACAAGGGTAAGAATCTCGCAAACTGTTCATTGTAGCAGAGGTTGCCTTTCCAGACGCCGCAAATAGTCACATTGAAAATAGGAAGTAATGTGGCAATTCAGTCCTGCATCTCCGTGTCTTCTCCCTTCTCATCACCGAATAGATCCTCATCATCCTCCCCAGTCTTCTCCGGCGCTTCTTGCTCTTGCTCTTCCTCGTCCTCATCCTCATCCTCATCCTCAATGCGGAGCGACGGCTTGCCGCGTCGACGGGGAGCGGCTTCTTCCTGCACCGGCTCGTCATCACCAAACAGATCTTCTTTATCTTCATCCTCCAGAGCTGGGGCATCTTCTTCATCATCCGAGTCCACTACTCGCTCGCTGCTCTTGAACTTGTCCGAGGCCGTACTCGTGGTGACCTTGCCGCCGGACCGCCGCTCGAGACGACGGCGCTTCTTGGGCGCAGTCTCGGTGTCGCTTCCGGGCTCGACGCTGCGCTCGGGCTGGTCACCCTCGTCATCGGCAGCGATAAAGTCGTCGCCACCCTTCTTCTTGCGCTTGGAGGGCTGCTTCTTCTTGGTGCGCTTGACCTTCTCGCCTTGGGAGTCGTCCGTCAACTCGGCCTCTTCGCGGGCGCGCTCGGCTTCTGCGCGCTGGGCCGCGATTCGCTGGGTTTCCTCGAGCATTTGCTGGCGTTCCGCGGCAATGCGCTTCTTGCGCTCCATTTCAACCTCCTGCGCCTTGCGGAGCTCCTCCTCGCGCTTCTTCATTGCAGCCTCGCGGGCTTCGCGGGCCTGTTGCAGCTTGGCCGCGTTCTTCTCCTCGTACTCCTTTTGACTCTGCATGGCTCGGTCCAGCTGCTTGCTGATCGTGCGACCCATGTTGGCACGCTGCTCCAGAGCCTGACTGGGATACGGCGGGTTCTTCTCCTTGGATATACGATCAAAGGTCTCAATGGCCTCCTTGAGACCCTCGGCCGCCTCCTGCACGTCCTGCAGGGTCTTTTGCGTGGGTTGCAGGCTGTATGCCAGGGAAGCGATCTGGTTCTGCACAAAGGCCACGTTGAATTGCAGATGAAGCTGGTCTGGAGAGACTTCCCGTGCGCGCTGTGCGTAGTCCAGTGCGGTCTTCATCGCGACCAAATTCATCTCTTGCTTGCCCTTCAGCCACCACACACGGCCAAGGCAAGCTAGGATCTGCACGTCGCGCGAACGATCCTTGGACAAGGCAGTCTCGTAGTGCTCGATTGACCGAGAAAACTGTCGAAGTTCGGCGTAGACATGTCCCAGATTGAGGAAGACGCTGGCATCCTTGAGCGTGTCGCGGATCTTGGAGAAGACCTGCACGGCAGAGGTGTAGTCCTTCTTGTCGTCGACGAGGGCGATAGCGATACCTTGCGCGGCATAGGCATTCTTGGGATCCAACTGCAAGGCCTTGTCGAAGAACTCAACGGCGCGTCGGTAAGTAGTGCGGCGCTTGTCCTTCTCCTGGTCTGTATCACGGCGCATGTCGCGGGCTGCGAGGAGATGTACGTTGCCCATTCCCGTCAAAGCGTACCGATCATGTTTGTCGTGGTACTGCAGAGTGTGCTTAAAGTGTCGCTGCTCGGGATCCTCGGCGAGGTTGACCACACGCTTCTTGGACTTGCTGAGATACCATCCGAAGAGTGCCCGAACTTCCAAGTTCGAAGAGTCCACTTCATAGAGCTTGCCCATTCTCTTCGGGCCCTCGTCCGTGGGGCTTTGGCGCAGGGCAATATAGGTCAGTCGTGCATTGGCCTCGGTGTAGTTGTTGTGGCGTTCTAAAAGTCCCTCATAGACCTTCTTCGCCTCATCCCACATGTCCGCTGCTTCATAAGTGCGTCCCAAGTTGTAGCTAATGGTGGTGACAAGGGCGTCATTGTCAGAGCCATCTTCTCTCTCCTCTGACTGAACGCAGGCATTCAGGGCCGACTGGAACATGCCACGAGCAAGGGCAACCTTCTCGTTCTGGTAGAGGAAACATCCCATATTGTTGAGGAGCTGTGGGGGCAGGCTCTCACGGAGCGCAGCCTTCATATCATTCTCGTCCTCAATGCCTTCTGGACGAGCGCTCTCGGGAATACTAGCAATCTGAAGCTCTTCCAGCTGGGTCAGGCACTGCATGCTCTTATCCGGGGCACTGCTCTCGTAGAGACGAGCGAGATAAACCAGAACAGACTCGTCTGGCGTCAGTCTCTGCTTTTCGTCCTTCCACATCGAGCGGACAGACTCCAAAAGGCTGATTGCGCGCTTGGCCTCGGTCGATTTGTCTTCCCTACTCCCAGACTTCTGGGCAGCAAAGACATCCTCCGCATGCAGCGCTGCCAACAGGATCATGGCTTCGGGGTTCTTGGACTGCTGTACAATCTTCTCCAAGCGGAATTTGGCGCCGTCAAAGTCCTTGTTCGTCACTTGCATCTGCACAGCACCGAACTTGGCAGGCAGGTAGCCCTTGTCACCGCCACCACGGGCTTGATCGGAGCGGTTATAAAATTCCGTCGCTTTTGTGGTGTCGCCTTCATAGTGAGACTTGCGGCCAAGTAGATACCAACCGTCACTGGCAATGGGCATCACATCTGTATGTTCAATAGCCTTGCGGGCAAGGGTCTCCACGGTCGGGTATTGTTTGCGCAGGAGGAAGTAGCTGCCAAACAAGGAACAGGTCATGGGGTATTCCTTGTCCAACTTGAATGCCTTTTGCGTATACTGGGTCATGGCCACCTTGTACAGGGAACCAAACATGGGATCGCTGGTGGGCCGGCGGGAGCTGTCATAGAGGTAATACACGGCGAGGAGGATGTTGGCGACCTTGGAATCGGGATTCTGCGTGTAACTTTGGTTAGCGAAAAAAAAAAAGCAAGACATAGATGAGGGGACGTACAAGGGCAAGCGATCGCTCCCACGCCACTTTGGCTTGGTCCTTGAAGCCCAGCTGCCACAAGCAGCAGCCAAGACCAATTCGAGGATCAGGGTCTGTGAGGTGAGGCACCTTCATCAGGACCTTTTGGTAACCATCAAGAGCATCTGCGTATCTTCCCAGCATGTAGTGTGCACGAGCGCGGCCCAAGATAGCCATGATATTGCGGCCACCAAATGCCTTGGAAGATTCTTCAAAGCACTTCAATGCCTGCCGCAGCGCTTCCACTCTCTCCGACGTATCAATGGCACCAGGGCGAACAGCCCGAGGAGGATACAAGGATGCACGAAGAAGGCATAGGACACCACGCGCCAAGAACAGAGGTGGGTATGCCGGGTTCAGACGCGAAGCCTCGTTCAATGTTGAAGTCGCGAGCTGCAGGTAGTGGTCCTTGGTCTTGGCTTCCGAGTAGAGTTCTCCTTCAGGCGCGACCCGAGGAGCCTGACGACTCTTCAGCATCAGCAGCCAGCAGACCCAGCCCAGTAGTCCAAGTTTCTCTTTGGTGGCTCCGTGGGCGACGGAGGCCAAGCCCTTGTTCAAGATGTCGATGGCATGATCGATTTGCTTTCGCTTGGCGTAGGCCAGGGCGATAATAACCCAGAAGTTTTTGGCAGCTCTCTCATTCTCCAGCAGTGTGCAAAGCTCGGTTGGGTCATCGGGGAGGTCGAGGAGGCTGACTTCGACTTCACTGTCGAAACTGGAGGCGGGAATATCGATGGCGTCGGGGATATCAGAGAAGCGCAGGGAGTTCATTGAGCTTGTTGGAGGCAGTGCATCTCCATTCAAGCCATTGGCGTGGCCGTTTTCGAGGGACGCCATGATTGCGACTTGCGCCGGGGGTGAGCGAGGGTAAAGAGGGTCACCGGGAATGCGACTGAATCAATAATCGTGACTTGCTTTCAACTCATGATCAAGTGAGGACCAGCAATTTTATTGGAGGAAATATGACATGCACCGATTGCCTAGGCTGGATAACCCCTGTGTCGCACCGTAGACGCGCAAGTGGCTCGGAGATGTCGCAGGTCGCGGTACTTGTTCAGTTGAGATTGGTGAACGGTGGCTGGAGTACACCGCCACGGGTGCGCCACACACTGTATACACTTCACTTATGAAAAAATAATAATAATAATAAAACTTCCAATAATAAGGGATGCTTCTAGGTATATTCGTCTTCTCATTATGCCTTTGCCAAAAAAGAAAAGAAAAAAGACAGAAAAAAGGAAAACACCAACCAAACCGTTCACAAGCCACCCCAATTAGCGAAACCAGCTGCCAATGAACCGACAAAGAAACCCAAGCCCAGCCAACACCATGAAGATTTTACCAAGCTCTGTCCAGTGATGCAATCGAACATTGGACTCTACATAGCCAGCTGAGATAGCCACCTTCTGTTCATCGGTAGCCTTCTTGGCTTGAATGGATCCAGCTAGTTCGGAGGGGAATCTACCGGTTTCAAAGTACCGCTCCATGAGCTGGTCCTTCTCAGACCATCGGGCCAGCAGCCAGGCCTCAAACTCTTTTTGGTCATCGAGAGGGATTTCAGAAACGGCGAAACGTCTCCAGTGCATGTTGACTGATGTTGGGGGACGTCCCTGTCCATAGGTCGAGCGCAGAGTGAAGTATTTGTCGGGATAGCTTCCCTGTCTATAACAGCATTCAGTAGATAGTCAGATGTGATGAGTCAAGGTCACACTTACGGCGGACCCTCATAGGCAATAGTAGAGTCGTAAACATACTCCACTGTTCCACGCAATTGCTGTAAACAGAAGAACAGGCCAGTCGACCGGGGAAGAATCACGTGCTTGAAGGAGGGAAGATTCTGCTTTGCTCCATACGCGTCGCTCCGCTTCTTCGTGTTGGTGGAAAGATTGGTACCCTCCGGGAAGATCATCAGCCACATAGGGTCGTACTGCGGGTTGGTGGAGTGCGAGCCGCTATGTCGGGTCTTCAGCTTCTCCAGACGGTACTGAAGACGAGGCTTATCAGATTGCCATTTCCGGGCCATGAAAATAAAGCCGTAGAACATCATGCCCTGGCCAAGGACGGGGATATACTTGAGCGACTCCTTCAAAATGATATAAACACGGCCGTGCATCACATTGGTGTATGCAAACCACCACAGATAGATCCAGTCGGTGTAGACCTGATGGTTTGCGATCATGACCAGGCGTTCCGGGAAGCTGGTCTGCAGGATACCATCTTCCGACAGATGAAGCTGGCCTCGCACACTCTCGTCCCCGCTGACCCGAAAGAGTGTTGGGGCTCCCCATTCTGTGAGAGCCGTAATTACCAATCCAAAGCACTGTTTTGTGTAGGCCATGTAGGAATAGTAGTAGTCTTTGTTGATCAGATACAGCGGAGATCCGACCAGTTGGGTCACAGCGATGACGATGCAGCAGCCGTTGAACCAAGCAGCCAGTAGTAGCGACCGAAGTACCTGCATTGTAATGCCATGTTTGAGGCGCGGCTCGGTTGGGGGTTTACTCGACTGCTTCAGAAGCTCGCCGTTCGACGGCTTGCTCTGGCGGACCTCGGCCGAATCCATGACTGGTCGCTCCTATCTTATAAAAAAAAGTGATGCTATGGCCGACCTAGATGGGGGCCAGGGCGCGCTCTGGGGCAGGAACAGCCCACCAGAGTCACCGCAAATTCGGCAGACGGCGGATGCGGGATCGATAGTGCTGCCTCGATTGCAGTCTCGAGCTGCAATGGAGGTGGTCTTGAGTGGGGGGGGGGGAAGATGTTTGGTGTATAAAAAGAGTGAAAATGGGGGTCTAAAAGTATACGAGGGATGAAGCAAAAAAAGGAAACTTTAGAAAGTAACAAGTACGAAGTCCAATGGTCTCGTGAACAGCTCCAAACCTAATAACGTCGGAGCTCTCGAGGCGGTGGGGCTGCAATCGGCGGAGTTCGTGAGCCTCTCCGAAGCCCCAACAACATCTTTAAGAGCTCGATGAGCGTTAAACTCGACCACACATGACCGAGTTCACCAGTGCACCCCGGTCTTGCAAGTCTTGCAACCATGCTGTGCGCCCTGAGACGCAGGTCTTTCAGGCAGTTCCTGCGCTGCTTCTCCTCCTCCGCGCCGCGTGACGAAATCCGCGATGTTGCTGGGTTGGCTCAGCGGCTAATCCCCAAATACCAAGGTGCGGCGCTTGCGCATGAGGCCTGATTCGAGGGCTGACTTTTCTACTGCTAGAAACCCAGGGTGAGTTATTATGTCTACACTGGCCAGCACCGCCTCGAAACGTCTTGTTGGTGCGCAAGGACTGCGCCCCGGCAGTAACTGATTCGCTTGTTCAATTCGCAAAGTATGTTGGTCTTATGCAGAAAAAGGTGGCGCATGGCTGACACGCTCGGTGATATAGTCATATTTCCTCTACATATCCTTCTGTCGCCGTCGTCCTCGAACCCAAAACTGCCGCGGAAGTCCATTCGTCCCTCTCATTCCCTGTCTATAGTGCCGCCTTGGAGGACAAGCCGACGGCGTTTCACGACAAGGTAGACCTCACCGTGACGCTAGGCGGGGATGGCACAATCCTACATGCGAGCTCGCTATTTGCGACGTGCGCCAACGTGCCGCCGATGTTATCATTTAGCATGGGTACCCTGGGCTTTCTCAGTGAATGGAAGTTCTCCGAGTTTAAGCGGGCGTTTCGAGAAGTCTACATGTCCGGGGCCGGTGCCGGAGATCGTACTCCGCTATTGGAAGAGTCTGCACCGGAGAAGCAAGGGAAACAGGATACGCAACTAGGGCCAACGGGCTGGTCCTCCGTACGGGGCAAGTCCATGGGCTCGACCCGGGGAGCACCCATTTTGATGCGCAACCGACTCAAGGTCGGATTATTTACGGGGGATGGCCGTGAGACCACTCCGGTCAGGGGCAAAACTGACCAGGGCCAGGGGGTATACGTGATGAACGAACTGCTGATTCACCGTGGTAAAGAACCACACCTGGCGGTCGTGGATATCTGGGTGGGGGGCCGATTCCTGACCGAGGCCGTGGTGGACGGGATTATCATCTCCACTCCCACGGGAAGTACGGCGTACAGTTTGAGCAGTGGCGGCAGCATCGTGCACCCTTTGGTCCCATCTATCTTGCTGACCCCGATCTGTGCGCGGAGTCTCAGTTTCCGGCCACTGGTTTTGCCGTCCAGCACACCCATAACGCTCCGACTGAGCGAGAAGAACCGCGGACGAGAACTGGAAGTTAGTCTAGACGGAGTCAACCTCGGTCAAGGGATGGCAGTCGGTATGGAGGTGCGAGTGTGGAATGAGGAGATGAGGCATGGGCGGAATGAGTGGCAGGGCGGTGTACCCAGTGTTATGCGGAGAAGTAGCGGAGAAGAAGCGCATGAAGGATGGGTGGGTGGTCTCAATGGGCTACTCAAGTTCAATCATCCATTTGGAGAGTGAGAGACTATGACGTTGTATGAATAAGAATACCCTTTAACCCTTCGACCCTAGGAAGTAGAAGTAGTTACTATTCCTAGATTAAACACCGCGCGGGTCTTTTAGAACGGACCGTGGATCAGACTCCGCGATTTCCATCGTCATTGGTGGAGGTATGTTTTGTGTAGATTGAACCGAGTCAAGCAATGAGACTAGTTCATGTCTAGTGCCTGTGTACTAGTTTATTGTACATCGTTGGTCGAAGTGATAGTCATAGTCCCCTGAAATTTGATCGTCTTCTACCCAAACTGTCTTTCCCCCCCCCTTTTATCTTCCCTTCATCCCCCACCAACCCCAATTTTTGTCCTTCGACTTTCGCGCTTTGATTTCCGCTTATTCGAGCAAATCCTCGCAGTGCGAGGTCCGCTCTCTATTTCCCTCGTAAGTGGTTTCCATTCTACCAATTCAATAATCCCTTTCTTCCCCTTCCCGCCCCTGGACTAACTGCACGTCCCTACCCCACCCACTCGGATCGTCTTTGGTGCTGTCTCCCCTGAACGTGAGAGCTGACCTTTCTCCCCCCTGTGCTTAGAGCCGCTAGCTTCGAGGGACCTCAGGAGGTCTCGGCGCGCATTCGTTTCTTTTTCCGTGTCCGAAGTCCCTGGCAAGATGTCCACGTACGGAAAGTGAGCCGCCCTGTGACAGCAACCGTGAAGATCACCCCCGAGAACACGTCCACTGACCCTCTTATAGTACCATGTACTCGTCGGACCAGTTCATGAATCCGGGGCCGGCTCCCCGCCCCCCTACTGATCGGCCCCAGTTGACCATTCCCACCAGCGGCAGTCCCAGCGTGGCGAGCTCGTTCAGCCAGATGTCTCTGCAATCGCCCAGTACCCCCGGCCCCGGCGGCAACCTCTCGCTTTTCCCGAACACCAGCTCTCCATCAATTGCCCGGAGCCAGACCGGTGGGCAGGGCGGCATGGGAATCGTCAAAGAAGGACCCGTGCGATGCAAGGAAGACAAGTTTTTGGCAACCTGGGGTCAGCGATATCTGATCTTGCGTGATTTTAAAATCGAGTTCCTGAAGAGTGAGACGGGCAAGACCGTCCTTTCCTTCCCATTGTCGACTGTCACCAATGTGTCTCGCTCCGAGGACACCAAGATGGCCTTTGAGATTGTGCGCCTGGCCAATCCCAAGGACGCGGGCTCCAAGGCCGCCATGATCTCTCGCGACGTGGCGACCAAGTCCATCACTTGCGAGGTGAGGACCGATGACGAGATCTACGACTGGATCGATAAGATTTATGAGCGATGCCCCGGCATGGGTGGTGTCAGTAACCCGACCAACTTCAGCCATCGTGTTCACGTTGGCTTTGATCCCCAGACCGGCGCTTTCGTGGGCTTGCCTCCGGAGTGGGAGAAGCTTTTGACCGCATCCGCTATCACCAAGGAAGATTACAAGAAGAATCCTCAGGCTGTGATCGAGGTCTTGGAGTTTTACTCTGACATCAAAATGCGCGAGCAGAACCCTCAGTACTTCGCCGGCATGGGCGATGCAGCTAATGGCCAAGCCAAACCGCTCGGTAGCAACACCGTCGGCAACTCCATTGCTCCCCCGCGCCCTCCCCCGCCAGGGCCTACGCAGCGCCTGGACAGTGCAGACAATTCTATGCGTTCTGTCAACTCGTCCCCCGGTCAGTCGAGTAATGACCCTGGAGCTGCAGATAAAATGCGCCAGTTGGAGGAGATGAAGCGACTGGCGGAGCAGGAACGTCGTCGCGTGGAGGAAGAGCGCCGCAGGGATGAGGAAGAATACAATGCGTCCTTGCCCAAGACGCGCCAGCCTTTGGCCAAGCAGGAGATTGGTGGCTACGGTGGCTCAGATCCATCTATGAACGGCCGCTACCAGCCAAGTCGTCCAGCACCGCAAGCCCCTGGAGCTGCGGCTCGTAGCCAGGGACAAGACCCTCGCCAGCTGACTGCGCAGCGTCCGGCTCCGGCTCCTCCGTCCTCGCAAAGTCCATATGGACAAGGTCCATCCCGAACACCCGGTTCTCAGAACCAGAACCAGGGTTCTGCCGGCTCCGGCTATCCTCCGAATGATCCTCGGGCTCAAGCTTCCCGCCAACCAAGCAATACATCCAAGGGCCAGCAGGCTCAAGGACCTCCTCCGACCCGATTGCCCGCTCCTGTTCAGGCCGTGAAGCCCCTGAACATTGCCAACAAGCAGAATGGAACCAAGCCAGGTGTTGCTGATGGTGTCCGCCAGGCCGAAGCCGCCCTGACCAAAAAGCCCGACGCGCGCCAGAAGGAGGTGCGCATGTCGGCCATGACTGAGAACGAAGTGATGGACCGATTGCGAGCAGTAGTGTCCAAGGACAACCCGAACGAGTCGTACAGCAAGCAGCGCAAGATTGGCCAGGGTGCGTCTGGCTCTGTGTACGTGGCACGCGTCAAGGAGCAGGCAACATCGCCTGTGGCCCGCGAGCTTTACCGCCAGTACGGCCCACGATGCCAGGTGGCTATTAAGCAGATGGACCTGCGCAGCCAGCCTCGCAAGGAGTTGATTGTCAATGAAATCATCGTCATGAAGGACAGTCAGCACGCGAACATTGTCAACTTCCTTGACTCGTTCTTGCAGGAGGCGAGCAATGAGCTCTGGGTGGTCATGGAGTTTATGGAGGGCGGCGCCTTGACGGATGTGATTGATAATAACCCGGTGATTTCAGAGAACCAGATTGCCACGATTTGCGCCGAGGTTTGTTCCCTCCCCCCCTCCCAACCAGATCATACGTACTGACCACTATCTCTGCAGACTTGCAAGGGGCTGTCCCACCTGCACAGCCAGAACATTATCCACCGTGATATCAAGAGTGACAATGTTCTTCTCGACCGTGTTGGTCACGTCAAGATCAGTAAGTCAGGCCCAACCACTGCAAAAGTCCGACACTAACCTCTTCCAGCTGATTTCGGCTTCTGTGCCAAGCTCACCGAGTCCAAGAACAAGCGTGCCACCATGGTCGGCACACCTTACTGGATGGCACCCGAGGTGGTCAAGCAGAAGGAGTACGGCCCCAAGGTCGACTGCTGGTCGCTGGGTATCATGGCGATCGAGATGATCGAGTCCGAGCCGCCGTACCTGAATGAAGAGCCCCTGAAGGCACTGTATCTCATCGCGACAAACGGAACCCCACGGCTGAAGAAGCCGGAGAAGCCGAGCAGGGAACTCAAGTCGTTCTTGAGCGTGTGTCTCTGTGTGGATGTCCGCAGCCGTGCCACGGCTGACGAACTGCTCGCCCATGAATTCCTGCAGATGGGCTGCAGCCTCGCCAGTCTGGCCGAACTGCTGCGGTGGAAGAAGGTCAACGGCCAGTAATTCCATCGCATAATCCCAACTCTACACTTGGGGAATTTGAGAAGCTTTGCCGCGCACATATGGGTCTGATTTACACGCCTCGGGTTAGAGCAGTGCTGTCTTTTCATTTATTCTTAACGAACCTGCATGGGCCATGACCCTTGAACATTGCTTTTTGCTGCAGGCGTGGGTGAATTCGGCGTTTTTCTTTTACTTTTCCCTTTTTTAATCTGTTCTTCTTTGCTTCTGCTTTCGCGTCCATGATCATCCCCTGTCCTTGCACAAAAGATACATCCCTACACCATCACCTTGATCTTTATCGATCCTATCACGCGATACGACACTTGCACTTTATCTACGTGGACACTAAAAGCCAAGTTAGCTGAATCCAAGCTTCTTAGTTGAATCTATTTGATATAGTGTGTCAAGCCATCATGTAGTGTGTCGGGCTATGATAGTGTCAGGCTATGACTTGTCCATGGTGTGATCGATAACCTTAGAAGTTTCAGCATCGTCATCTTCCCACTTGGGGGTCTCTTCATCCAACCACTGAGACATCTCGATATACTGGTTCTAGCTCAAGGAGCCGCTATTCTAGAGTAATACACTGAGACATAATCATTGCAGTAGTATACCAATACTTACAACTTTTCAGTTCCGCCTCCAATATCAAGTACCGCTAACATAGAAACATTATTCAAAGTACAAAAGTCCCATTTCAAAGACCCGACCCATATCATAAACTCCATAACGTACACCCAACCACCACCATCCCACCTACTTCCAACCCTCATTCCCAGTCCCACCCCTCTCTTCCCCAACCTTAGCATCCGTATGCTCCAAAAGCGGACTCTTCTCCAAACTAGCATTCTTCCTATGCGGATCCTGATTTGCATTCTGATTCACATTACTAGCAGCCGGGATCGGCGCATAGGGATGCGAAATGCTATCTCGTTGAGGATGTGCTCTGCCCGTATTAATCGCCCCACTATCCGTTTCGTGGTCCGTAGTCGACAGAGCAAAGTCGCCTGAATCAAAGTACGTTCGTTGCTGATTCGTTAGCATTGCTTGTACCTAGGTATAAGCTTGGAATCAAATACCTTCGATTGTTGGCCTAGTATACCTGGTCGTGGCAGTTTTCCGTATTTGCTGAAGTGACGTTGTTCACTTTCGGACATTGGCTGGTGGGATACTGTTAGCTTGGTTTGTAAATTATTTCGGGGTTGAGGGATTGTGGCACTTCTGGATCTGGGATCTTGCGTGCTGAATCCATTCTGGATTGCTTAGATGATGATGAGAGCGATATATTTGAGGTATCTTCATGCAGGACGTTATTTGTAACTATCGGGTGATCGGCGTTAGTCATCTGAACGGAAACTCTAAAGTATATTTCCTAAAAGTAAATAGTTCAAATTGAAAGTGGGATATTGCTATTTCGGTTTGTATGGTGGAAGCTAAGTATGAAAGGGGTTAGAGCTCTGATCTAATGCAGGATAAGCTTACACGTTCTGTTGATTATAGCACACTCTGCCGAGTCTATATCACATGGATAGTTCAAGGTTATTGGTAAGCTACGCCGGCGCTTATAATAGGTATAGCTCCGATCTGGATGTATAGAAGTACTCTAGTACCTTATGTAGAAGTAGAATAGAAAGAGTGAGTGTAGGCAGCTTCAAGTTAACTTGGGTCGAATGTGATAAGGGCAATCTAGAAATCTGAATATGGCAGGTATAAAGTCACTTTCAAGGTTCTCTGGTCGATGAATCATAGCGATCGAGTTAACGTAACCGGTAAGCGACCCGATCATGTAAGCGACCCGATCACCCAACCACCCAACTTTTTACTTTACACCACTTTTTTTAACCAAAACGCCAATATATTCACTAAATTATCTCTGAGTGCACTGGTTAAGCCTGTGCCCTACCTGATTACATCCAGAGCACGTAAATGCACGCCTTTTTGGTGGTGCTATCGCGGTTTGATTGGTCTGAACCCCGTCTTCCGGAACCGGTTGAACTGGATTAATAGGTGGCTCAGTAGACCGTATACGCTCCTGTGCTTCCTGCACCGATACACTAGCTTGGTAGGCTATATGCCTATTCGTACGAGCACGCTTTTGCTTCTGCACTACGTTGGCAGCACGTAAATCCTGGTTTTCCTGCTCAAGTAAGATGCCGTTTTGCATAGCAATCTGACAGCCTTTGATAAGCTGGTTTAACGCAGTTTTTGATGGTGTTGGCGGGCTATTTGACCGTCGTTTTAGGAAAGCTCTGATTGAGTCTGCTTGTTTGAGTAGCTCGGCGACGGTTGCTGGTGTTTTTGGTGAAAAATAGCTTAATTGACTGCTAGGGCGGCTTCTTGGGGGTGTAGGCGTCTTAAGCTATATATTAAGCTTTGAAAGCACTCGGTCGGGGTCGAAAGGCACTAAACTAGCTACTACGAAGCTGTTTTTGATAGTGTCTGTTTTAAATGCGTCTGCGCGAGCCTGTGGGTATGCTACGAGGAAATTAAGCTTATCGATATGGTTAATGCTAAGCCGCATTTTCTGATCAACTAAGCTTCCGTACGATCGTTTTAAAACCGCAAAACAACCAATATTAAGCGGCTGTAAAAGATGCGAGCTATGCGCTAGTATATAGACTAGAATTATGTTGTTTTCTGAGCAAATTTGGTCGAATAGTGGTGTTAAGTGGCTTCCGTGGCCGTCGAGGACTAGTAGTCGATATTGACCGATTGTACGACTAGTAGTAGCCGGAATAAAGAGCTTTTCTAGCCATCGAAGGCCAATTTTATCTGTCGTCTATCTATTTTGGCTAACCTCAAAGCGCTAGTCTCCTAGAAGGCTATCGAACCACGCTTGGTTATATAGCTTGCCTTTGAAGATAATAGTTGGTGGAAGCGCCCATCCAGACGCACTGATTGACTCGATTGTAGTCATCCACTCCCGGTTTCCTAGCTGTAAAACTGATCTCCGACCGTAGTATTCTGATCGAGTGATAACCTTTGCGGTTGAAGTAAGACCTATCGCGAAGCCCGTCTCGTCAAAGTTATAGATATCCTCTGGTAGGATACCGTGCTGCTGAATCGTGGCTTGTACGGTATTAAACCACCCCTAAATAACCCTTGGATCCTCTTGTTTTGCTCGTTGGTAGTCGTATCGACGTGAAAAACGTGCTTGAAGCTCGGGAGTGCGTTTAGTGAAGTTGTAGACCTATTTTTCACCGACGGTCTGGATTGGTGTAGTTCCACGCCTCGCGAGTAGTAAATTGGCCATTTCTCTCACTGACGTAGGCCTAGGGGCAGATCTACGTAAATCCATTGATAGTATCCATTGCTTTAGTGATTCCTCTTCTGTTTGGGTCAATTTATGGTTGTTGGCGCGTGATTCAGAGCGAAATTGGTGGCCGTGTAGTCGATCGCGGAGGGTTGAAAAAGGCACATTAAAACGACGTACTGCGTCACGTAGAGAGCTGATTTCTTCGTTTTTTATAGCCTGTATAGCTAATAAGATCCTGCCCTCTTGATGGGCTGAATTTCGAGAGGATTCAGTGCGTTTTGGTGGCATGGTTGGTGGTTGAAGATAGACAGTCGCGTCTGGACGCGAAAAAGTGGGTGGGTGATCGGGTCGCTTACATGATCGGCTCGCTTACCGGTTACGTTAGGAATTTGGATATGTCAGCAGGAAAAGCTGCAGCATAACTAGTCCACCAGTTAAGTAACTTTAAAGCTAGGTTCTTCCACAATCTGCTATTTCTTTGCTCGTATTCTAGAGATTGGTCCAGAAGATATGGCGTATCTATCCGCTATGTATCAGCGTAATTGAAAAGATGCGTAACTAATGGCGTGTGCTACCAGCGGTGTCAATTATCCAACCTTGAACTAGTTAACTTAGGAGACATCGACAGAGCCAGGTAGTCTAGAAAAGGAAGACATAAAGTCCTCTCCATAAAGTCCTCTCCCTCTTCAGAAGAACACCCTGAAATCAGTCAAAGTCGACACCCTTGTCCCAAACATAACAAAGACGGGTCGTCCTCGTCGACTCCCACATGACCCGGAGAACCCACACAACTAGTCCAATACCAAGCTCTCAATCATCTGTATACGCCTTCATGTATACACCTCATCCATCTCTACACCCTAGGAGTCACGAAGAATTCAGGTTCAGCACACTCGTTGCTACACTCGGCCTCTCACTATACTTGTATACAGCACTGCACTACTGATATTCGCCGAACAATATCCAATCATCGCCGGAACCCAACCCATCTACATTATCACTATGTTCTCTTCCAATCTCCCACTGCATTCGTATCCTGATAGGCCTCTAGTCCTACGTTTACGGGCTTTTCACGGCCCTTGATTCCCCCAACGGCGTAGTCTGTCAAAGACTACTATTGGAGCGAGTGAGGGCGTTGATATGCTAGTTCGAAGAATATGTGAGGAGACAATTGATTAGAGGTGATATTCGACTGGGGTAACACGTTGATGTTGATGTTGATGTTGATGTTGATGTTAGATTATAACTTGGTCTTGTTGGAGCTGTGAAGATAGAATTATAAGTAGTATTCAGCATAGGATATTCCTGTTATATGACTACTTCACTTCTATGTACAATATTTGATGGTGTAGAGAGGAAGAGGAAGGAGAAGGGGAAGGGAAGTAACATGAAGGGATGGCGGCTCTCAGTTTTAGAATGTTCGTCATCGGTCAGCAGCTGTGAAGCCACCAAGCCTCTAGACCCAAAAGCAATCATCATCCAGCGCGCCCACGAAGCCCACAGTGTCGGTGTGTATGTCGCGTTGGGAAGTGCCGGTCAACCGACCTGGATATCTACGCGGTCCCTGGAGTCGACGGGTCGGGAAGCTGGTGAAAAGCCGAAGAGAAGAGAAGAGAAGGAAGAGAAGGGGAAGTGAGAGATATTTATAGTCGGGTTTGGGTTGCAGCCTCAGGCTGATGGGAGTTGCCATTTGTATTTCCTTGCAACTCAGTGAATACAACTAGTCCCACCCTTGGACGCTGACTCTGTAAAGCTTGACTGCCATTCAATAAATAATACATTGCTATCGTCTATCATCGAAGTACTCATTTCATACAAAGCATCAGCTACAACTCGTCTGCCACCCACGCCCCCAGATGACCGCACGCCTCGCTGAACAATACACCCTGCAAGACCGACTCACCCTGATCAACAGTCCAGCGACCCGCAGCTTCGAGACGGCGTTTCCAGGAATCCTGGTGAGCGGGGGTCATCTCCCGCCAGGCGCGGAGTCGTTCTTTTTCCGACGGGCCGTGGCCGCCCTTGTACGCAGAAGATGTTTCAATAATCACGCTCTGCTCTGGGTTCATGCCGGACTTGTCGCAGCGCACAATCACAGACAGGGATTGAGGGGCTAGGGTCTCGATGTCGGCTGGGGCGGCGCCGGCGCGGTGTACGCGGTCGAGGATATCCTTCAGAGAGGGTAGTTCATCGGAAACTTGAATGGTTTCAGTGTGCCGGGGTGCAAATAGAGTATTGAAATAGGAGCCCTTGCCATCCGGCGGTACCTTGTATTCGACTGCCCAGTTTTCGCGCCAGGTATCCGGGAGATAGTTTGCAGCTCCTAAGTATGGCGGTGTGGCCCCGCGAATCTCGGCGAAAGAGAGGAGGGCAGTACAGATAACGAGGAAGGAGACGAGCAGAGCGAAGCTGAAGACGAGACCTTCCCAGAACTCGGCGGGACCGGGGAGACTCAGGATGTAGCGTGGGGAACGGGAAGAAGGCGGGAAGGGCTGAAGGGGTAGTGTGTGCACGACGACCGTGTTGCCCATGCTGACGGAGGCGAGCTTGACTTTCTGCGGGGGGACTTCCGGGGTGATGGGGTGTGCGGGAGCGATGAAGGGCGAGAAGCAGATCTTCGTCATAGAGAAGGGGTGCACATCGCGAAGGGTTGTGTAGGGCTGGATCTTTCCGTAGCCTTTGCTGGGCCCGTACTCTATCGTGAAGAGCGAGATGGAATGGTCGCTGCCACTGACGGCAACGATGGTCTGTTGTTGGCCGACTGGGTTTGTGCCGAGTGGACATACATCGAGGCCAAGACCGATCTTCACGCCTCGAGGGAGCTTGCGCCGGCGCAAGACCTTTGCCACGGCGTCCCTTTCGGTGGGTAGCTGGAGGAGGACAAGCTCGCAACCGCTGCGCTCGGGGGCATTCTGGAGCACCAGGATGTGTGTAGGCGACAAGAAGCGCAGGGAACGGAACTTGGGACGGGCAGCGCGGGCACCGCTACTGGGCAAAGGAATAGTCATGACTCTGGAAAGGTCGGGAGCAGCGTTGGAGCGTGTGGTAGATGATATATCACCAACCCACACATCCACGCCGTTGGTATAAGCCAAACGGAATCGACCCGGAGTTTCGCCCTGTTTAAGACTGGCAACATCGCCCTCATACGAATCGTGTTCAAGACTGGCAAAATCGATATCGTCTGCTTCCTCGTTGGCTCCGAGACGAATACGGCCAATAACGTCCGATTCGCTGGGTGATTCTGTTGCACGGAAAATGACAATCTCTCCCGATGGCGCGAGTCCCGTGGCAATGGCTCCAACCCTGGTATCCTGTATGCTTTTCTCCGAAGCATCGGCTTGCTTCCTCCAAGGTGACAATCTAAGTATGCGCTGATAGGTATCGCCTGATTCCCCGGATTTTGAGCGAAAGAGCGACTCCTTCGATAATTGTGCGGCCTTTCCAGGGATCATCTCGATCTTCTTTTCCTTCTCCTTCTTTTCCTTTTCTTCCTTGTCCTCGTCCTCGGATTCCGGCGTATCTGTAACCAAGGCTTCTACCTTTCGCGGAGCTTCAAACCGGAAGGCGCGCATGTGCTGATTATTGTTCTTCTTCTGCTCTGCAACGGAGCTGTTGATACCAGCCAGGACAACAAGCGAGTGCTCCTCATCAGTGGACTGCGGCGCCGCGGCGAGAGACGTTACCGAGTCCTCATCACGCGAGAGGTTCATTTCCACGGCTTCGGTGATTTCATCCCGGCGTGAGGTATCGATGAGTGACTAGACTCTAGCAATCAGCATAGTTCGTAAACAAAGCAGAGCAGCCGCGCACTCACGATCTTATTCCCAACCCCACTGCGGCCCTCGCCGCCGCCGCCGCCTACCAACAGACGGCCATTATTGCGCGGGTCAAAGTCGGCCGCGAAGAGCGGACAGGAGACTGTGAGTTTGGCGGAATGTATAGTGGGCGCCATGGTGGGGAACTGGGGAATCGAAGCTCTCCTTGACGGAGGAGAGGACAGATGGACGATGACGGAGATTGCCCCGGATTCTTGGCGCGGATGACCGCATCAGGTATGCCGCCGATTTACATTAAACTAGATCTGATCTTAGTTATAGTAGAAATATAAATAGAAACGTGTCTTAATCAGGCGAAATGGTATATTATTTTTTAGTAAATGACAGGCTCTTCTAACTGGTTTACTCAACTTCCTGCCCAGTGAACTCCGGCAGGCGCTTGATGATATCCGCCCAGGTCTCCTCACCGTCGGTGAGCGATTTGAGAGCAGCCAGGATCTCGTCCTCGCTGGCGCGAACTTGCTTGGTCGAGTCACGGTCACGCAGTGTGATGGTGTTGTCCTTGACCGACTGGAAGTCAACGGTGATACCAAAGGGAGTGCCCAGCTCGTCGTTACGGGCGTAGCGCTTGCCGATACTGGCGGACGAGTCGTCCACGCGGCTAAAGACACCGATCTTGCGCAACTTCGAAGACAGACTCTGGATCAGAGGCTTGAATGCAGGGTTGGTTGAGAGAGGGACCAGCAGAACCTTGGTGGGAGCGACAGCTGGGGGGAAGGAAAGGACCTATACAGTATCAGATTAGCGATAGACATGAGAAAAACAAGATACGAAACTTACACCACGAGCTTCATCGCCGGCACGCGACCAGTAGACGTGCTCAATCATGCAGTACAGAATACGGCCGATACCAAAGGACGGCTCAATGACGTTGGGGGTGTACTCGCGGACGTTCTCAACACGAGTGCGCTTCTCGATGTTGATCAGCTCCTTGTCCAGCTCGACCTTGCCAGAGCCAACACCCTCAACATCGATCTCGATCTTGCCGGTGTTCTTCAGATCCAGGGAGAGCTTCTCACGCAGCTCCTGCGAGAGAGCGTCAACGGCCGCCTCCACCGTCTTGGCGTCCTTTTTGAAGCGGGGACCGAACTTCTTCTTCTCAATGTCGATCTGCCACTCCTCGACACGCAGAGGCTCGGCACGGGTCTCGCGCACCACGAGAGGAGCACCGGTCTTGTTCTTGTGCACGGTCAAATCGTACGCACTGCGGTCGGCACAGCCAACACACTCGATCCAGCCGTAGCTGGTGTGCAGCTCGGCATCCCAGCAGTCGGCGGCGTAGTGAGCCATCTCGTTTTGCATGTGCTGGCGGAAACGCAGCTTGTTAAAGTCAACGCCAATCTTGGTCAGGAAAAGCTGGATACGGGCCAGGAAGTAACCCAGAGTCTCGTTGTCGACCAGACCGGTCTCAACGGCCTTGCCGATGGTCATCTTGGTGGTCTGAGTGCGACCCGACAGCTGCACATCACGGTCAAGCAGGGACATCTCAACGTCCTTGACCTCGACGAAGCGGGGGTGCTTCTTGCCACCCTCGGGGTCGACATAGTGCTCAATCTCAGCCATGAGGAACTCACGCACACGCAACAGACCGGCGCGCGGGGAGATCTCGTTACGGAAAGACTTGCCAATGGAGGCAGAGGCGAAAGGCATGCCCTGCTGGTTGAACTCGAGCAGCTTCTGGAAGTTCAGGAACTGACCCTGGGCAGTCTCCGGACGCAGATAGCCCGGCATGTTACTGCTGGGACCAATGGAAGTCTGGAACATGAGGTTGAATGCGACGGGGGGCAGCACGGGACCGTCGGTGACAGGGTTGCGAATATCAAACTTCTTGATGATCTGCTCAAGCTCGGGACCGTCAAAGTTGTCGAGCTGAGCAAGAGTTTCCTCGTATTCCTTCACGACGGCGTCGTCCAGCTTGACCGCCTTGGTCTCGCCCTTGGACTTCTTCTTCTTCTTGGCCTCCTTCTCGGCATCGACCTCAACCTTTTGTCCGCGCGCCTCCTTGTCGCCCTTTAAGCGGGCCTCCAGCACCTCCTCCACCAGGTGGTCGGCACGGAAGATCTCGCCGGTCTTGGGGTCCTTGCACATCCAGTCGGCGAACTTGTCCACATGTCCGCTAGTCTTGAGAATGTCGTGGGGGGTGAGCATGGTGCAGTCGACCTCGAGCATGTCCTCCTCGAGTACGAAGTGCTTGCGCCATACGTCTGTCAGGTTGTTGACCAGGGCGGTCCCGGGAGGGCCATAGTCGTACAGACCAGACACACCACCGTAGATTTCGAAGGAGGGTGTGTAGAACATGCGGCGGCGAAGCATGGAGTCCAGCACGAGGCGGTCGACCTCCTGGCCGGTCTTGGTTTTGACGGTGGCCATCTTGGGATTGCGGTTCTGCTTCTGGAGCGCGGGCGAGCAGGTGAAAGTCCTGGCGAGAATCGATGGAGGGGAAAGAAAAGAGCGGGGGAAAATGCGCGGCAGCAATTGAGTCATCCACCCACACTGGCCCTTGGTCTCACCACAGGGCAGTCGGCAAAAGAGGTGTCAATTAGAAATTCTGTGAATGGACAACGCTGGTCTTTTGGTATCGTTTTCTAAATTCCCCTTCATTCAACGGCGATCAACAATCAAAGATCGCGTGGATGTCGGAGCGCCAGCCCGGATCAATGATTATCCGCAATAATTATTTTCTTTGCGATAGAAAGATAGAAATGCCCGATTAACCAAGTACAACACCACCCACTCACCACGTTCGTCATGGGACTCAAAGGTCAAGGGAGGCCGCCGCCTGGTGCGGAGGTTGATGTCAAGATTGGCAACAAAATGCGCCGCCAGATGATGCACATTAAGCGCAAGAGAAATAAAGACTCGGCGCGGCGAGCGGAGCGGTACGGTTTCAAGAAGGAGGAAGCCAAGAACCCCAAATTGAGAGAAGAGCGCCTACGTCGCAATGTCCCTCTGACACTCGACCGCAAGCGTGTCTGGGACGAAGCCGACAGCGACGCCGAGGAGGACGGCCTGGGTCTGAGTGTGGACGTTGAGCGTATCAAGCGTGCCAAGAAGGAAGAAGAAGACGAATTGAACCGGCCTCTAGAGGATGGCGAAGATGACAGTGAAGATGCCGAGTCTGACAACGAGTCCGTCGACAGTATGATCGCCTCGAGCGATGGCGAAGGCTCTGACAAGGACGAGGACGAGGCCGAGGAGGATGAAAATTCGAGCCGCGGACGAAAGAAATCGTCGCTTCCCTCTGCCACCGAACGAGCCACCAGCCCAACAGCCTCGGCGCGCAGTACCAACTTGAGCCTGGCGCCCGAAGCCCTCGCTGCAAAGTTCCCCACGCTCTTCTCCGACGAGACTCCGCCGGCCCCGAAGATCCTCATCACCACCTCGCTCAACTCGACCCTCCACGACGAGGCCGAGATTATGACAGACCTTTTCCCCAACAGCGTGTACATCCGGCGCTCAGCACACCGCCACTCGCACAAGTTCTCGATCCGCGAGATTGCCAAGTTCGCCTCGAACCGCGAGTACACCACCCTGGTCGTGTTGAACGAGGACCAGAAGAAGCCTTGCGGTTTGACAATGGTTCACCTTCCAGTCGGCCCAACCTTCCACTTCAGCATCAGCAACTGGATCGAAGGCAAGCGGCTGCCCGGCCACGGTCGTGCGACAGGCCACTGGCCCGAGCTAATCCTGAACAACTTCCGCACGCCGTTGGGTCTTTTGACAGCACACCTTTTCCGCAGACTGTTTCCCCCGCAGCCCGACTTTGAGGGACGGCAAGTTGTGACACTGCACAACCAGCGTGATTACATCTTCGTCCGACGACACCGTTACGTCTTCCGCGAGAAGCGCGAGACGGAGAAGGCAGTGGTTGGCGCTGACGGGAAAGAGATGAAGGGCGCAGAGGGTATCCGAACAGGCTTGCAAGAGCTGGGCCCTCGGTTCACTCTAAAGCTGCGCCGTGTGGACAAGGGGATCCAGCGGGCGAGTGGACAGGAATGGGAGTGGAAGGGGAAAACGGACAGAATTCGGACGAAGTTCCAGTTGTAATGGGTCGTCTTTCTTTGCATGGGGTTGGGGAGTCTTCAAAAGCATTGGTTTCTATTTATGCCGGACTATGTTGCCGGACGATATCCATGGAATGAACAGACTTTGTAGTGATATTTGCCTGTATTCAACTGTTTACGTTTCAGTGCTGCGAACACAACCTTGACCGCACCATCATTGTCAGATTGTTGATACCTTGGACCACATCTTACCTGTATAAACACATCTGGACGTATAGCGACTTCATAAAAGACACTCCAACACCTTCAAGCCCATCTAAATGCATACTTAGAAACACGCTATGCAAATGCCATGATAAAAAGACCCCAAATCAAAACCAAACCAAACCAAACCCTACTCATCAGGTATATCATACTCATTAAACCTCCCCCTAGCCCCCTTAAGCATCCCCTCCCTCTGCACAAAAGAAACAGCCTTCCTCCCACTAATAATCCTCACACGCGCCACAAGCCCCCTCGCATTAACACACTCGCCCCCAACCCTCTCACACAACCCCCTAACCTCCTCAACCTCCCACCCCACCCTCGTCAACGCCCGCAACGCATACGCCTCCAACCCCTCAAGCAGCGCAATAAGCGCCATCTTGCCAGGCGTCTTCTCACTTAGATCCTCCGGCCATAGCCCGATGGGAATAGAGCGTTCCTGCACTCTGATATCCACAAAGCCCACTTGTGAAAGAGTATCCGCACAGAGATGTTCCAAGTCCCGAGGATATCCAGCCTCGTCTGCGGCTTTGAGAAGAGCAGCGGTGTATATACGCAGATGTACGAGTTCGGGATGCCCGGTAATAGTATCAGCAGCAGGGTCGAAGTCGGCGACTTCGATATATCCGCCTGGTTTCAGATGGGCTAGAGATTGGGTGTATATATAAGTCCAGTTCTTGAATGCGCCTGACAGGCCGCGGATGTGGATTAGATCGAATGGATCGTGGTAGGTCCAAGTGGATTGGGCATCTGAGAGTTGAAAGGTGACGTTGGGGAGGGAGAGGTGGGCTAGGCCCGAGTCGAAGATTCCTAGGTCTGAGGCTATGATTTGGGCGGTTGGGTGCTTGGTGCTCATTTCTATGGCCCAGTCGCCTGGTCCGGTGCCGATGTCGAGAATACGAGGTCGTTCTTTGTGTAGTGGCATGGTGGTGAGGTGGCCGTCTAGGAGGATTAGATAGATTTGGTGGACGATGTTGAGACGGGTTTGTTCGGACTCGTCGTTGGGCATGAAGTAGGTGGAGTTGGCATAGCGGCGGTCATTTTCGATTGTGGTGTGGAGGTGTGAGGAGTAGGAGTTTGTTGATTGTCTGGCTGTTTAGTTGGGTCTTACACCTAGGTACTTGTATACGTGCTCACATTGATGGGTCGGCGTCAGAATCACTGTCCGACTCGTCAAGTTCATCCGAGTCTTCGACAGAGGAATGGTCCTCTGGCTGAATGAATATGTCGTCCATGACATGACGGGTCTAGGACAGGATAAAAGGAAAGGGTATAGACAGGCCAGTTGTATACGTGGGTAGAACAGGGGCTAGGAGTCTAGAACAAAGCCCTATATATCCGGCCTTTTAACAGTCAATTGACAACACAGAAAGGGTGAAACCGAACAGCAGAGGGGCCAATAAGCCAATAAGCAAGAAGAAAGCTTTTGACGGATATAGTGGACCCGACAATACGGGCGGAGGTACGTCAGTGCTGTAGACTAGCAAAAAAAAAAAAAAAAAATAGAAATAAAAAAGCCCGAAGGCTACGAAGTGATAGATAATATATTAGCTATCAGACCCAGGGAGCAGGGTGGAAAACGGGGTGGGGAAGGGAAAAGGAGAGTGCGGAGACTGAAATTTCAACAAGACAGTGAGTTGTGGACTATGGACCATCAGTCTTCCATGTCGGGGAGTTCGACAGCTGAAGTGGACCGGGGGATGGCTCGATGATCATGATCACTTGGAGACTTCCAGTCTGTACTCACTGGTCCTGGTTCTTACTATGAGTTCATATAGTGTTGTTATTATAGTTCTACCCTATATCATGTAATTCTTTATGTATACGAACTATATGAACGACGAAGTATAGGATGACAGGAATGTATGTGTTGGACCCGACGGGGTGGGATGAGTTGTCAAGTGTCGGGGATCTCTGCATATGCATCCTAGACTGGACTATAATTAAGTTACTAGTCACTTACTCCATAGTTACTACCCGGCAAACAGGGGTGCTTCCAGCCCCCGATCGGGCCTAGTGCCGTACTGGCCGCTTTTACGTCCGCAGACAACCCCCCATCTATAAAAGCCCAGCCCTCCCGTGAGACGACATTGAAGATGCAGAGGTCTCGGTGATTCATGAATTTTTCTTTGCCAAAGTCTAGTTTTGGCGTAGCCCTATCCCTGATCTAGAGGAATCTCAACATCCGAGAGAGTTTGATACGTGTATTTACTTCCTAGCCTGACAATCTAGGTTGGATTAGCAGAATCGTCCATCCACATCCACCATGACGTAGCTGCTGGAGGCCCTATGATTTCAAATGCCTTCTCTCAGTTGTCTTCTTGCCAATGTCTCCCTTTAGAGGATAGGTCCTCATCAAGCGAGCGCTGCGGTGATCAACCCGTATGTAATAGACTCAAGCTGCAGTTCTTCCTCGGGGGACCGTGGAATAAGAGACAGAACCATCTCATTAAAGTCAGTGAAAAATTGCTGGGCCGATAATGCAGCACTCTCAAAGGCAGGAGGATATGCACCGGAATGAGCCCAGTCAATCAACCACACTTCTCCGTTCTTCCCCAAATCAAATTTCGAGGGCTTATGTCCTAATGAGTGAGGACAAAGGTGATGAACTGAAACGGCGGGGTATCTTTGGGGGCTTGGTTCACACGTTTGCATATATCAAGCTTGTGGTTAAACCAGCCTTCGAGTTCAGCAGTATCCTTGAACGGACCAGCGCTATAATCCGTAAAGAAGCGGCCACGACATGGTCCGCCACCAAGGAAACCAGGCTGTGAAATCACTATAGACTGCATCTGGGCGATCATGTCGGCAATTTGTGTGGCGATTTGCCTTTGGTCGTCGTTCGATAGGTTGCTCCAACACTCATCAAGGGGTTGGCCTTAAATAAAATCCATCACCATATATCCTCTTGTGCCGAAGTACTGCGTCTCATCTTGGATTTGAAATGAGCGATGGACTCGTGGGGTTCGGATATTGGTTTTGGAGGCAACGAGATTCAGCATCTCTGCTTCACAAGGGAGGACGCTGCCGCCACCTTTCATGACCAAATGCTGTGAGAGCCGCACAACACGTGTAGCGCTGAGTTGGTAAAGAACCGGGGCAGACTCAAGAAGGGTTGCCAGAGTCTCGTCTGTGACTGAGTCAAGGTTCTCCCCGTCTAGCGGGAAGACTCCCTCCAGACCACGGTTTTGGGGCTGTACGTGAGACTGTTAGAAAAAATACCTGAGCGAGAGCATCACATACATTGACAAATGGACTTATCACTGGCTCCATTTGAACAAGGGATAGATGCGGCAATTGTGGGAGTAGGTGAGCGTTACGCTGGGGATGAGCTGCTGCGGTGCGCTGAAGTCTAGCGCAGCCTCAGACAGGGGTTGCGCGTTAGATGAGCCGGTGGCAGAAACGTTGGCAGATGGACGGCCAAAATAGCGTTAAGAGTGGCCATTTCTGGCAGTCTGCTAGTTAACTGGTTTAAGGGAGTAATTAATAAGTCGAGGGCAACTAACTAGTTAGTTACAACCTAGTTAACTAGTTACTGTAGTTACAACCCATAGTTAACTACAGCCAGTTCCCTGACTAAATCCTACCATAGCCATAGCCATAGCTATACATAACCACCATCCCCTCTACCACCTAATTATAACACTCCTAACAGAAACCACTACTCTATAAATAATAAAAACCAACCCATACTTATATCCATACCATATCCATACCATATCCATACCATATCAATACCAAATCCACCCCTACCCAGACCCGACACTCCGGTATCCCACAAAACCCTCATCCAAAACCGGCAAAGAGCAACACCAGTCACGAGACGATCTCCCGTACCTGATCCAAACCCACGGAAATTTCACCCAACGTTCCAACAATCCGGTTCCCAATCAAGCCTCTCTCTACCCATTTCCTCCTCTACCTCCTCCCTCTTCTCCATCCACCCCACAGCGAAAATGACAACCCCCCGCCTCCTCTTCATAGCCTCAATAGGCAACCAAAAACCCTACCTCCGTACCCGGCACAGCGCAGGCCACATCCTCCTAGACGCACTCCTCCCACACCTGTCCTCCCGCTTCATCTCCCTCTCCCAGTACTACACAACATACCAAAGTCCCACATTCATGAACGAGTCCGGACCGAAACTAGCCCGCAATCTGGATAAATGGCTTTCCACGCGCGATAAGACGGCACCGGCTACATTGGTCATATTACATGATGAGCTTGAAGCGCCACTGGGCAAGGTGCGGGTTAAGAGGGGTGGGGCGGAGAGTGCGAGTTTGAGGGGGCATAGGGGGTTGATTAGTTCTTTTGAGAGTTTGAGGGGGAAGGGACTTTTTCCTGTTAAGGGTGGTGGACGGGATTTGTCCGTTTTGAGGGTGGGTGTTGGGATTGGGAGGCCGGAGTCTAGGGAGAAGAACGCTGTGGCGGATTATGTGTTGCAGGAGATGGGGGCGAGTGAATTGGCTGCTGTGAAGAGGGCTGCGGAGCCGGTTGTTGGTGTTTTGGAGGAGGAGTTTTGGTGGGGGTCGAAATGATACTTGCATTGGCCTGGATTGGATGTACTTGCATTGGGACGGAATTGGACTGCATGGTATGAGGATGTACGATATGTTACTATGGTTTGGACATTGCTCGTATGATACCCTTGGATGCATTGCATTGAACTCCTTTGTTCTCCGAAGGAAATTAACCCATTGATCATGTGCATGTGCAAGCTAAGACCCGAGAAAAAAAAAGACCGGCATTATGTTAAAACGTATCCCATAAGACAACCACCCTAAACGGTCCCAGCTATGCTCAGATCACGGATCTCCTGTAGCACCTCCTCAACCCGGTTATCCAAGTCACCGCGAGCATACTGGTCTCTCGTCTCTGCATCGAGGTACTGCTGCACCTGAGCCATTCGCGAGTATGCCTCGGCACAGAAACGCAGCTGGATCTTGACCAGGGCTTCGAAGCTGGGATCGAGGTAGGGCACGCGTAGGTCGATGAGCTGAGGCAGTTCGGTGTAGAGCTGCTCATTCAGCTGCTCGTAGGCTTGCTTGGCCATTTCGGCTTCGCGCTCGGTACGGGGCAGTTTGGTGACATCCTTGTCGGGTTTCTCGGCGAGTCGCTTGACCTTGGCGCGCACGGAGTCATAATCCAGAAGCTTGTGGTTGCGTTTCTTGATGCATTCATTGACGTCGGGGAAGTAGGCACAGAAGCGGGAAATAGGGTCGAGAACGGTCGCACTATATGAATCAGCCAATGCCCTGCATTAAGAACCTGCATTCGTACCGATAAGGTCCGTCCAGAGCCTTGATCGTCTCTGCGTCCAGATCCTCCACAGCGGTCTTGTAGCTCCGGCTCACACCATCCTTGGTACCAGCATCTCCGTAGAAAGCATCGATAGTTTCCGCAATGCGCATTTGAGACGCAGTCATAGCTATCCTCATCAGCACAATCCCAGCTCCTGCTCCTCGTGTATTGACAGTCTACTCACCTCGCAGCGAATCCAAGTAACCCTTAGCCTCCTTCTGCAGCCGATTCGAAGCAGCTTCCATAGTCCGATACCGCCTGCACAATCAGTACAGTACATCTCACGTAAAGAATCCAAGTCCTACCGCTCCTCAATCTCATAGTCCCGATCATTCGTGCGCTCGACGTGACCTGTCCAACCCATCGATCAGTACATTCCCACCCACTGCGGGGTAGCATTCCGTACCAGCCTTCATCATAACCTGCGTCGTAGCGCGGCCGACATTCTTCTTGAAGCCTATTCCACAACATCAGCAATGACCTTTCCATCCTTGAGTACTGTGCGGGGCAAAATGGCGTACCTGCCCACGACATGGCTTCAGATCTGGATTCGTCAGGTTCGTCGAGTGGGTATAAGTTGACAAAGAAGAAAAGCACAAAGGAAAACCCCTGTACCTGATCAGGGCAGGCAGTAACAGAGTCAAGCGGCAGAAGGTTCTCGTTTCTGTAGTCCAAGGCGGAACCGGAAAGTCTGCCTTATGGCTGTGGCGGTACCCAGCTGAGTCATCACCGGATGCGGCTACGTCACTAGGGCTGAACATTTACATCTTTTTACTTTACTTTTCACTTTACGAAGGTAATTAAAACATGGTCTGTTATTTGATTTCCAAACTCTTTGGGTGCTTGAATATTACCAGGTCTGTGGCTGTGATTCTGTAGTACTCCACCATGGCGCCGAGACTGGAATGTAGGTGCCTAAAGACTGTTGGACAGAAGGGACTTGGCAAAGCAAGAAGTTCAGTAGTGATTTAAATGTGGATCTGATCCCCATGACTGACGTGGAAGATCAATTTGATCTTCCGACTACAAGCGGGTCTGTATCGGATGTCGTCGGCTTATGTAGATTTGGCTGATGTCATGCTGCTTTAGTCCAGAACCTACAGTACTCTACTCTAGGATCTCTAGTGAAGGTGGATGTTTTCCAGTTGATTGGATATTCTATGTACAGAAACACACGGGTGTTAAGTACGCGACCCGAATAGCAAACAGTGGTCAGACATCCAAGAAGTACAACTCACTGCTCCTCATCTCATCACTCATCCATCATCATAGTAGTACAGAGTCACCAAACGCCTCAAGAAACCAACTCAAAAAGAGACAGAAAAAAAAAAAAAAAAAAAGAAAAGAAAAGAATAGTCATGACTCTTCGTTGCATTGACGTGAAAAACATGACAACCCCAAACACAGCTAACATGAACAAGGCTGAAAAGGATATAACAATGCGCCGGGAATGAAAACAAAATAAAAGGGCCTCCCTATCTAGGAGCATTGCAAGGACAAGAAAACCTCCTTTTCCTTGAACGGGTCTAAAGACAGATAACCACCCTATGCATATAAGGGGGTATGAAAGTATCCAACCCCATCCCCTGACCTGTAGTTCCTAGTCGGTACTGTTGCAACCCGACTCGACATTCCAAAGAGAACCAGAACCTCAGAACCCTTCCTCCCCAGCCTTGCACAGCTTGATCTGTCGTACCCACTCAGATTTGAGGACTTGAGAGGCATTGATGCGGCGGGAGGGGTTAGGGTCCAGGATAGAATAGATCACGTTGCGGCATCGAGCCTTTGAAATATCAGTTGAGAATCCTACACGCAAGGTCCCTGTCTTGCTTACCCGATGCAGCGTCTCGATGGGCGCATATCCATCCTCATGTTTGCGTCCCTCCAAGTATCGTTGATAGAATTCGTCTTCCTCCTTGCGGGCCACACGCCACAGATGTCTTCCGGTGCGCATGGCCATATAGATCACGCCCACCGCCCATAGATCCACGGCGCGGGGATCGAATTCCTTCTCGACGTATTCCTCGGGGGCAATGTAGGGTGCGGAACCACACAGGCCGGCGGTCATGTGGGCTTCTTTTTCCCAGGCCATCCGGAAGCACTCGCCGTTACCGAAATCGGTGATCTTGAGTGCTCCGTGGGTGGTCAACAACAGATTCTCGGGTTTGAGATCACGGTGGGCAACGCCCATCTCGTGCATGTACTCCACGCCGCGCATCAGCTGCTTGAAGAAACAGTCCGCTTCGGCGACCTCGAGTTTGCCGGCGGCAAGGACCAGGGTGTATAGATCACCGCCGGCACAGTACTCCATGACTTCGCAGTAGTCGCCCTTGGCATCTTGCAGGAGATCGAGGGTGTGGATGACATTGGGATGACGAAGGGAGGAAGAGATACAGAATTCGGATGTCAGGCGTTTTTGATATTTCTTGGCAGTCTCTTGAGGACGACGGCGGAACTCCTTGACTGCATAGAGCTGCTCGCATTTTGAGTCCTGAGGATCGACCTTGTGCGATATACGGACGATACCGAAAGCACCACGGCCGACGATCTCCTGACATTTGCCGTATTTGTCCACCAGGGATGCAGTGGCGTTGGGGCCGCCCTTTTTATCCGCGGCCAACTTGTCGCGTTCGGTTTTAAACTGATCGATCCAGGTTGACATAAGGGACAACTGCGTCTCGTCCACCTGATCCTCTCCCTTCTTTCTTCCACCACCAAGCATGTCTCGCAGGAGGTCGGTTAATTTTTCCTGTCGTCTTGCACTTCGTAGGTTGTGGGCGTGGTTTCCCAGGTGCTCGGGGAGGATCTCGAAGCGCTTGTGCTGGGTGGCACTATCTTTCTGTTCCTTCCCACCAACAGTCTTCTTCTTTTTTTCTGTGGGCTCATCTTTGAGAGACGGTTGTCGGGATGGAGTCCGGGTAGAGGGGGGTCTGGAGTTTGGACCAGACGACGGTTTGGAAGATGGTTTCTCCTTTCCATTAGGAGGATGAACGCTCTCCGCGCTGCTGTCCGAGAGGATATCACGCTGAGCATCGCTCGTTGGAGTTTGCTTTCCGGTGCTGGAGAACATGCGCGAGAGACGAGCGGTCATTTTGGGCTTTTGAGCTTTTGGGGCAGGGGAGGCAGCCAGGGAAGAGACGCCATCCCCGTTGTGTGGGAATGCGGACGGATTCATGCCCGCCAGGGCTCTTGTTACCGAAGGGTCTCCATCCCGGTCATGCGAATGTATTGAAGTGGCGGCGGAGGAGACTGCGGACGGAACAGGTGAAGGAGAGGAAGTCATGTGCGGTAACTTGTCGAGAGAAGTTTGGGAGACTAGGTGATCACGTTCGTCCCCGGAGAAAGAGGACGAGCGTCACTCGAACGAAGCTGGAAGCTACCAGCTGTAACCGGGATAATAACTTGGTCGAGGTGGTGGTGAGAAGAGTTGCGGGTGGAAAAAAAGTGGTGTGGTTGCAGGGTGGCGGCCTGAGTCCTGAGGCAACCAGAGCAAAGTGACGACAGCACAGCTCAAGGGGATAGTAAGAGACGAATAGAAAAACGCTGAGAAATGTACGGCGTAAAAACCAGGCCAAATGGCACTGGGAAAGACCCCGCGGGGTAGGTTCAGACTATAAATGTAAAGCAAAAAGAAAAGAGGAGGGAAAAAAAAGAGAAAAGAGTTCAAGGTGGCAGACGGAGAGGAATAAATTGGCGATGGGGACGTGGGCAGGGCAGAACCGGAAATATTAGAATACCACATGTATGGGGGAAACGACGGATTACTTACGGCAGTGCTTAATAAGCTTAGTAGGCGCAGAAACAGAGAGTCCACAGTGGAAAATGTGGGACTGCAACGTAAAATTCTGTACATTACTGCAGAGTTACAGCTTTGTTACTGTCTACGGTGGTATTTCTTATATTTCGGAGTGAGCTAGGAGTATGTAGTTCACTAGTTAGATAGTGAGAACGAGTAGTAACTCATAAAACATCTATTAAGAACCAGCTAAGCAGCTACAGAGTAGAGTACGAATACCTCGGTACATACAAAGACTTCTTTGATGTGGTGGCGCATGCTCTCCTGCCTCGCTAAGGTGAGAGATTTATTGTACAGTAAAATACTAACCGGCTCTTTGCTGAGTTACCTGGATCCGGCGCTGGGACTTACCCTATTCCGTGCTCAGCTAAGAAAGATTAAGCAACTCTCTCTGTGCTAGTCCGAAATTGCTAGGACGATCTCGATGACGTCCCCCACCAAGTCGGAGACATACCTGATGCCGTAGGGTCTGACGTCGAGGGGTCGAGAGGGGAAGGACATCAGTTCCTCTCATAACATTGCCGCACTCTTTCCTTGCACGGATGTCCGTATAGAGGCTGTGCACCCTCTGCACCAGTATCAGTCGGGATCTGATTCGATCGCGGGCCCCGCACCAGCAATAAGAGCCGATGTGCCGGGTGCGCTGTGGCGCTACTCGAGACTGAGGGGTTTTATACTGTACCACCATTTCACCACCGTTCCACCACCATTGTTTTGTCTGTATCGTAGAATGTCTGTCATCCGCCATTCTGTATAGCTTTTGATCTCTATAGTCTGTAGAGATCGGAGTAATTCTATCTCATCCCCACTCATATCTATGGACATTTCAGTTCCCCTTGAAACAAGTATCTCCAACGGACGATCGCTACGGGGACATCATGCACAGCTCCCTAACGGGCTTTCATGGAGCCCGCGTGGGGCCACAGCCGAGGAGTATGACTCCATCCTAATGCGCGTGGTGTAAGCTCGCTGCAGCGGCATTCAGATGACTATTGACTTTTGTCCAACTCTGATAAACGGGGCCTATCAGGGTTACCAGGGCTGCACGAGGAGCACCGAGCTTCACCGTCTACTCAGTAGGACGGGCATTGTTTTTCATAAATCTTCATCGGAATGGATCAATCACATTACCCCGGATTGTGTGATGGTAGAAGAGTTTATTAGTCTATTTACTCGGTCATGAGCACATGCGAAAACGGTTAAAGAGAAGAGAAAAGCCCACTTGGTATTTGTGCACACTACGAGGCATTTCTCACCAATCACAATCCGCGAAGAGGGGCTACTCTTGTGACTGTACTTTGTATGATTTGACGGGAATTCGATTTTCATTTCCACTCCATACAGACATAGACACGTTTGTTCAAGTCTGTATGTTGCTTCAATTGGTAGATGTACATCAGCACTCGCACATAAATCCCCGAGATGAAGTCTGTACAATGTCAATCACTACCCCTCAACTCCACCAAACAAGCAGTGGGTGATACGCGGTAAGCTTTTCCACTGGACCGAGTGCATCGACTGACCGCTAGTTCGGGGGTTGCATTGCAAGGCCAGGTTAATTTACAGGCTCTGGATTGGTCTGCTCGTTAAAGAGCTCGAGATAAGCTGTGGTCCTCGCCCTTGAGCTCAGCTCGACGTGCATGAGCTTGGGCCGTGGCTGGTGTACATGGATGTACTGCATGCAGGTTGGAAGAGGGGCTGAGCAGGTTCCAGCAGGATTCGCTTTTCTCACTCGCGATAAACGCTTTCAGCTCCCTCGGCTCCCTTTTGATTCACTCTCGGCCTGTTCTGTGCTCGTTCTTGTCTAAGGCTACCCCACGCCAGGACCAGATACTCCACGCCACGGTGGCCGTGCATCAGCCGCACGGGATTAAGAGCTGTTAAGTCTTGGCTGCATCCGTTGAACTGATTGGACGCCCGGCATCTGTCGGGAATGACTCGGTGCATGTATTCTTGTGTGACGGGCTCAACCCGCAGCCTTGTTTGGCCCAGCTACATCCCGGGATACTATCGACTATAAAGACATGCCGCCTTGACATCCGAGTTATCCCGCCCTTCTCTGCAATTCCCTCAGCGGTCTATTCCTGGTCGATATAAAAGAGAGCTATGGTGCAGGCCCCGGGTTTATCCCTTGTCGAGGTCGAGGGCGGGCGTGCGCCACGTGGGAACGAGGGCTCATTGAGCAGCCACATTTGAAACAGGCGGTGTCTGGGTTCAGCTCCAAGGTGTACTCGTCTGTCAGGGATTGTAGGGCGCCATTGTTTCGCGGGAGCTTCCATTACGGTGTGTTCCGGCATTTTCAGTTCTCTTGGGCAAACTGGTAACTTCGGGACGCGACCAGTCAGGGTCGGTCACACTTGGCGGTGCAGCATCATGGATGCTGGTGGCGTCATTAAATGCTGGTCCTCGACTGGTATCACGCTAGAACACGAGTCTGCTAACAATCAGAACAAGTCAACAAAGAAAGGCTCATTACGCCTGATTTCCGGGCTGGACCGACCACAAATTGTTCGAGGGACTCTTCGAAAAGTTCATTGTTCACGCCGACGCCGCCGGGGTGCTCGACCGGGGAAAGTGGGTTTTTGACGACTAAAGACTCAGTCAGAAGCCGTCCAAATGCAACCAGAGTAACCACGAACCGTATTCCACAAAGAGATTAATATAGATCTGCTGTAGTGCGATACGCATGCTGGGACTCTTGAGGTCCGTCAGCATCACAAACTTGATATTGGTCGGCGTCTCGTAATAGTGCAGCTTGTACTGGCTGGTGCTGTAGGAAATGAAGCTAAATCAAGTGGTTAGTGATTGAACCAGCCATGTCAGCGGGCAGCTTACTTGTCCTCATCACCACCCAACTTGCGCACCATATTCCTTAACGAGAAGACCGTGCCAAATACGAGCTTCGCATCATCGTCTCCTGCTTTCACTGTCTGCCCAAGCCCTGCTGGTCCAGCTCCCGTAGCCTGGTTTGGCTTCCCCACGATCGAGGTCGGGCGAGGAAGCCAGCGGCGCTTGTAGATGCATTCCGCTGGAGAGGGTCAGTCAATGTCATGATGGAGCACTGTCGCAGTACATACCGTGGCGATCGAAGATGTAGAAAGAGTAGACGGTCATGGTGGGCAGGGATGACACTCTCCTAGGTGAGATTGTTGATGTTCAGGGGAGTTGGTCGGGCGGTGAACACCGCATTGATAACAAACAGAGATAAAGAAAAGAAGCTGCCTGATGAGACTTGGGATTTACATTGCATTCTTCTTTTCCTCCTATTCGTCTGATTTGCCAGAGCTCTTCTCGTAAGGCTGACGGGCTGCACCCCCGTTATCTCTAACCCCCGCCTTCTCGTACCTTTCCAACCCATCTACCCCACATCCACCCAACTCAGAATCTTCCAACATGGACCACGCTGAGACGGCTCCCAATATGTCCGATCCCTCGGTCGATTCTATAGATGGTGTGGGTAGTGTACCCCCGCGGCCAGTCCGAGTCACGTAAGATTGCCCGCTACCCGATTGGATATCTTGATCATCTTTAGAAGACTGACGACTGCGAACTACGTTCAGCTCGGCCGCATCATTCGATAGTCCACGGAGACACCATCAGCGGAACCCTCGAGCAAAGCGTCAGGTGAAGGTCGGTTTCTCAATGCCCTTCGTGACAGACCGAAACTGATTATGGAACATTAGGAAACGCTAAACGCCCGCTCCGAGTATAGGACGAGCCAGGATGACGGCACGGCCGAACATCGCATCAACCAATATGTGATCAGGCAGGAGATTGGGCGAGGATCGTTTGGGGCCGTCCACCTGGCCACTGATCAATATGGCAATGAATATGTACGCGCACAGCAGTCGAGATCCACCCGCGAACAATAGTGCTGACTGCACGCATGATATGCAAAGGCAGTGAAAGAGTTTTCGAAATCGCGGTTGAGAAAACGTGCTCAATCGCATCTTCTGCGCCGGCCGCGAGGACCCCGACGACCGAATACCGGGTTCAACTCGCCTCTTCATCGACACCCCTCGGGGGACGATAACGAGAATGCGAAGAACCCGCTATATCTAATTAAAGAGGAGATTGCGATTATGAAGAAGCTGAACCATAATAACCTGGTCTCGCTGATCGAGGTGTTGGACGACCCCAATGAAGATTCGCTTTATATGGTGATGGAGATGTGCAAGAAGGGAGTGGTGATGAAGATCGGACAGGGAGAAAGGGCTGATCCATATGACGATGAGCAATGTCGTTGCTGGTTCCGCGATTTGATTCTGGGAATTGAATATCTGCATGCGCAGGGCATCGTTCATCGAGATATCAAACCGGATAACTGTCTCGTGACCAGTGACGATGTGCTGAAAGTGGTTGATTTCGGTGTATCGGAGATGTTTGAGAAGGACTCGAACATGTTCACGGCCAAGTCGGCTGGCTCTCCGGCATTCCTGCCACCGGAGCTCTGCGTTGTGAAGCACGGTGATGTATCGGGCAAGGCTGCTGATATCTGGTCCATGGGAGTCACCTTGTACTGCCTCCGGTATGGGAAACTTCCGTTTGAGCAACAAAGCATCTTCGAATTGTATGAAAGCATTCGAAGCGACCAGGTGGTATGCGAGGATGAGCCGAATGAGGAATTTGCGGATTTGATAGGTCGCATTCTGGAGAAAGATCCAGAAAAGCGAATCAAAATGCGCGACTTGCGGGTGAGTCTACCCCTCATGTTGTGTTGATATTTACTAAAGTTCCATTTCAGGATCATCCATGGGTGACAGCGAACGGTGCCGATCCGCTACTATCTTTCGAGGAGAACACGGCGCAAATCGTCGAGCCTCCAACCGAAGAAGAAATGAATCACGCTATCACGAGGAATATGGGTTCTCTGATGACATTTGTACGTGAGCCAACAGGTGCTGTGAGGCTTTGCTAATCAATCATACAGATGAAAGCCGCAAAGAAGTTTAAACGGCTGATCGAGCCTTCAAAAGGTGCTCCAATGCAAAGTATCCTCGGTGACGAACACGAGGCGCATTTCGTTGAACCCCCAATGGAGATGGATGACAGCGATGACTTTCCCGCCGTTGGACTTGATGCGAATGCCCCTGGTGGTCCCAATTTAGCCGGTGGTATTCGCAAGGTCCTAGGGCGACATCCCATGTTAGGCGGCCGTGAAGGCTCGGTCGAAGGCTCAGGATACAGCGAAGGAAGCTTCTCTTCCAGAGCAGAGCATAGCCCTTCCAGCAGCCGGTGGCCCAGTGGAGTCTTCGAGCCCGAGGGAAAACCCGAAGGAAAAGACTTCGGATCAGTACGCAGTGGTCAATCAGGCAAGGCCGAATTCACGAAAAGCCACTCGCAATCTCCCCACCCTGCATTATCGCGAGCCAATTCAGCAGCCACCAAACGAAGCATCGAAGGAACAAGAGGCCATGCCCGCGACCCCCTGGAAGAAGAATACCCCTACCTTTTCATCGGCCCGTCCACATACACCGGCAGCTCGCCACAAGAACCAAGCGACTTCAACATCGGCAGCGACCCAGCACCTATCTTCGCCGAGCCAGAAAGCACAGACCCAGACGAAGGGCCCGAATCTGTAGAGCCGATGCAAATCGTCAGCGAGTCACCCGGAGCCGCCGAATTCGACATCTACGAGACAGCCTACCGACAGGAACTGGAACGTATCGAATCAAAAACTTACCCGGGTGCAGGTCCAAGAGTATACCTGACTCGGCGGGTACAAAACACCCACGACGTATTGAATTTCGTCAAGGACAAAGCGCTGGATCTGCAGATTGGACAGAAGAAGCTCCTCGATGCGTTCCCACAGAAAGGCCAGTCTGGGTTCAGTGCGGCTGTTAGTATGCTGCGGAGGGAGATGGATCAGAAAGAATCCGAGGAAGCGCAGGGAAAAAGGTCTCAGTCTGAGTCTGAACAGGGCCAACCTGGCGAACGGCGCGGATCGTATCCGCCCTCACCTCTCACGACGCAGTCTCTTCCTGGTCCTGAGACATCGTTGAATGAGGCGACGGGCGTGGCTATCTCGGAGTCGAATTCAAGAGGAGAGGATTCGCTGCGGCGGCTGTTAGGTCGTCTTCGTGACGAGTCGTAAGTGAGCTCTTGTTGGTTACATCACTGCCCTTTGGGTGCCTTTTGGGATGCCCTCTAGGATACCCTCCTAAAGATGAGAGAAGAGGTGAACAAATCCACAATCTACCTAGGTACATTCTCATTTCATTTCCTGCATGTGCATAGCTGTTTAGCGAGTTGATCAATCTACCGAGTTGATCCTATATGCAACATAACATGCGTATGCATATACAGACTGAGGACTGAGATCTTCCTAGCAATCTCTCATACACCAGTTCGCTTCCAGACTATCCAATTGAAATGCAAGCTAACACTGCTTGGACATGTTGTGTAACACGCTCCCAGATCCATCCCTACATTTGGAGGACCCGTACGTACCTGGTCTAGGTAATACTCATAGTTGGTTTATATAGAAACTGGAAGCATACGCTGTACATTATTCGTCTGTAATCTTACATGGATCAAAAGCAAGAAGAGGAAAGAAAAGAGAAAAGATGAGAATGAAGGATCAATCCAGCTAAGATTCACCAACTATCCTGAAACAGGAATAAAAGATTAAATAAAGTACAGCAGGTAAGCGAATCAAACAAGATTGAAAGCACAAGAAAAGCTCAAAAGACCGCCACATGCAAATCATGATTAAGTGTCACGTCACGCTATAGCAAGCACAGAAAAAGGATCATAGTCATTGAATAGGACAAAAGCTCAATCTCCAGAGCATCAATTTAGTCGTAGCGAGATCATCGTGGTCATGGACACATCAGTTGCTTGTCATTGTCATTGTAATTCAGGTCGAGCGTAAAAAGGAAAGTAGCACGCAAGAAAAAAACAATAAACACAGAAACGCTGTCTATTGTTCGTCAGTTCATGGATTCATGAGATAATCTAGTCGATCATGGTCGAGGTGCATAGTCGACCGTGTAATGTCATCGTTTCTCGCCTGGCGTCGTGCTCGTCCGGCCTTCGTACGGTGGATCCCCACGGCTAGTCACGGAGTCTCTCCGACCATCTGGTGAAGAGAAACGATCTGGAATAGCACTGAAAGAGCCACGTTCACTGGTACTATTTAAACGTGGGGTAAAGCTATCGGGAGGACCGAGTTGTAGGGCATGTGGTGAAGGCAGTCGAGGCATCTCTTGAGGTCTGGGTAGTTCCCGCATGCCCATGCCCATATTATGAGCTAGCATGTCGCGGCCTCCGAGTGGACCGGATGCAATCTGCCGTGCTGGGATATCGTAGGTCGAGGCTGCTGGTGGTCCTGGATAGGGAGCTATTAATGGGGCTGCGGGACTGGATGGCGAGGGGGCCTTGAGTCGACCCGAGTTGGACCTGCGTGGAGGTGGGTAGGGCTCGCCGCGTGCTTCGGCGGCTGCTTTGCGTCGCTCAGTCTCTGCTTTGCTGGGACGGCCTCGTTTGCGTGGTGGCTCGCCGGAGACGTCGAATCGAGGTGATAGCTGGGCGGAGCTCTCGCTGCTGTAGGATGCAGTGCTGGCTGGTGGTCGGGGTTGAATGGGGCGAGGAGCGAATGGTTTCTCTGCTGGGAATAGCGGTCGCTTGCGTAGCATTGGATCTATGGGAGCGGACGTCCCGGACATTTCGGGACGAAGAACTGGTGGAGCTGGTGGATGGGATGTTGGTTGTTTCTGCTGTCCTTGATGTTGCATGTTGAAGAAAGCCATTTTGCACGAATTGAGCGAGCGGCCTGTATATCATGTTAGTTGTGTTCCCATATACGAAGTATGGTTCGTTGACTACCTTGCGGCAAGGGAATATCATCCCAGTTAGGATTGATACGGAACTCGTTGATCATGCGAACGAGATGACTAGATGGGATGCCGGCCTTTTTGAGGATTTCCGTAAGCAGCGCATACTGTATGAGTTAGTGATCCGTCGCGTTATATCGGGGGTAGTTAGCATACCCTCTCCTCCTCGGTCCACGGTCTATCGGCTGGATTCGACATGTCCAGAAGTCCAGACCATGGACAATTCTCCGATATCAAAACACAGAATACAGAATACCTCCCAGGCGCAAAAGAAGGTCAAAAGGATGCCACACACGGTAGAGAAACTCGGCCCTCGAGAAGCAAAAAAAACAAATAAAACACGCGAAAGAGAGAGAGAAGTTCCACTCTTATGTGTCCATACCCATAGAAGGATAAAAAATGAAAATAAAAAAATGAGAAATAAAATAAAAATAAATTCAAGGAGCAATTGAAGGAAAGACGCATCCGCCACACGAAATGGAAGCAAAACAAAAAAAGTGCATATGTCCCGGCTGGAAATGATCGAATGGATTGGCTGGGAAAGAAGCAGCCGGGATCGCGCAGGGAGGAAGAAGAAGAGGAAAGCTGCAGAGGAAGGAAGAATTACGGGGCAGTTTCATCTTTTCCAGAAGTGCGAGAAGCTCAAAATTACGGCTAAAAGTACGATATAGTGGGGGGTAAAATGTGGAATGCATCAGGAGGTCGTACGGAGTACAGTTTGGAAACGGTTGGCCCTGGCAGGCCCAGAGCCAAGGGACAACCTGCGGGAAGCAAGTGCTTTTTTCAGAGTGGAAACAGTGTTAGAAGAAGTTAGTCCTAATTGAACGGAGATGGAGTGAGTCTGACCCAGTGAGAACTGGTCGGGGCAATTTCAACCAGTGAAATGTGAGGTTAAAGTGGGTTGGAAGGTGAGAAGGTGGGGAGAGGGGCTCAGGAGGGCCAGGAGGGCCAGGAGGGCCAGGAGGGCCAGGAGACCCAGGAGACCCAGGACGTTGGGTTGATTGTGTTTGAAGCTAGGCCCAGGGGCGGTTTAGGCTCGATCCACTCTGGTTGGAGTTGGAATTACTGTAGAAAGGGGGTTCGATCTGCATGGTAGGGCTAGTGCAATGCAGTAGGATTCGCTAGGAATTCATAGACGGGGCAGAGAACGTTGGTAGATATTCGTATAGAGTACATAGTTAAGAGCAAACTATACGGAGTAAAAGTTAGGGTTACGTGACATTCCCTAACCAAGATTGTGTCCTTTCTACCGAGTGAATTCTACCTTTCATCTTCTAGTTATGACCTCGGTATAACTGCATCCTATACTACTCTATACTTCTAGACTTGCTATATTGTAGGTAACTATAGCATAGTTACCCTGTAGCAGAGATATATTTATCGCGCACAGATTTGCGTTCTGCATCCTGCATCTGCATCCTGCATCTGTCTCCTCATCCTCATCTTCACAGCCTGTCCAATCGTTTCCCGCCCGAACTCAATCCCCAATTCACGTCCACGCCGCTGTCCGTGGACGTGGTCCTGCAGGGGCTTTTGCCGTTATCTCTCATCCTATCATTTTGCTGTTTGACTTTCTGCGAATCGCACGGCTCGGGTTATCTTTTCTTCCCTCGGCCCTTTTCTACAACCTCTGCTTTCGGTTCATACACTGTCGTCATTCCCTGCCATTCATCTAGGCTAAGTAGGATTACGAGTGCAAATCCACTATACTGCTTGAACACAATGGAGATGTTCAGGGCTATCCACAAGATCTCAACCTAGGATCTAGCTACCTACCAAAATACAGCCTGGCTCAACGAGGATATGGATAGGAACATGGACACCAACATCTTTCTCCTTTATACAGTACACTTTAGCTGCTCTCTTCTCTGCTCTACAAGGCACTGTTCATGCTTCGTGCTTGCTCTCACCAACTGGACAACGGAAACGCGGTTCGGCGGTGACAAAAGCGGTGAGCTCGCGCCTCAGTTTAAGATTATCTCAATCAAGTCTGCTTTCTCCCTTCCTTCGCTCTCTACCTCTCTTACTTCTCTGCATTCTCTATCCTCGTAGTCCGTGTCGTCATGTCTGCCCATGGCAGCGCGGACTCATATGACCCCGAGGCAGTCCTGCATTCGCCGGTCAACGGCGACACCAAAGATGACCTCTCTGCGACATCCTCTCGCTCCCTCGACCTGAAATGTGAAGACTCCGATCACGACTTGAAAAAAGAACAGGAGACCATTTGTGGTGGCATCGTCGTCAAGCAGGAGCCTGGGAAGCCGCCCAAGCTCTCGCGCAGCTCCTCCCAGAAGGTCATGACTCGACCGCGCCAGCTCTGGTCTCACCTGCCGGACAGTACCGCCGATGCGCTAGCCTCGTTTGAACCGATAGAGGCCTGCTGGTATGCCAACAAGTACATGGGATATACCGAGCATGCCATGGAGTGTGACTGCGCTGAAGAGTGGGGTAGGTCTTCAGTCTCCCCTTATTCCTGACTTTTCTGTTAATCGGGCTGACCACATTCAGACCCGGAAATTAAACAGAATCTGGCATGCGGCGAAGACTCCGATTGTATCAACCGGGCAACCAAGATCGAGTGCGTGGGCGACTGCGGCTGCGGCGCGGACTGCCGGAACCAGCGTTTCCAGAAGAAACAATACGCAAAGGTGTCAGTCATCAAAACAGACAAGAAAGGGTTCGGGCTACGAGCGGAAACGGACCTCGAACCGCACCAGTTGATTTTCGAGTATGTTGGGGAGGTGGTGGGAGAGGCCCAGTTTCGACGTCGGATGAGACAATACGACGAGGAAGGCATCAAACACTTTTACTTCATGTCCCTGAACAAGGGCGAGTTTGTGGATGCAACAAAACGAGGTAATCTGGGTCGATTCTGCAACCATTCCTGCAACCCCAATTGCTATGTCGATAAGTGGGTGGTGGGTGAGAAGCTGCGCATGGGCATCTTCGCCGAGCGAGCGGTTCAGGCGGGCGAGGAACTCGTTTTCAACTACAATGTGGATCGATATGGCGCGGACCCCCAACCCTGCTACTGTGGGGAGCCCAACTGCACGGGTTTTATTGGCGGTCGCACCCAGACCGAGCGTGCCACCAAGCTCTCGAACGCGACGATTGAGGCTCTCGGCATTGATGACTCTGAAGGCTGGGATACTGTGGTGGCGCGCCGTCCCAAGAAGAAGAAGACGGAGGAAGATGACGAGGAGTATGTGGACAGCGTGCAGCCCAAGTCCTTGGATGAGGATGGTGTGACCAAGGTCATGGCAGCCCTCATGCAGTGCCAGGAGAAGTGGATTGCCGTGAAGCTCCTGGGTCGTATCCAGCGTTGCGAAGACGAACGAGTCCGGAATCGCGTCGTAAAGATGCACGGTTATCAAATTCTCAACTCGCAGCTGGCGATGTGGAAGGAAGATCAGAACGTGGTGCTGCAGATCTTGGACATCCTGGACAAGTTCCCGCGACTCACGCGCAATAAGATCCACGACTCCAAGATTGAGTCGAAGATCCAGCCTTTGACCACCAACGAGGACGAGCGCGTGGCAAAGAAGGCGGTTGCTCTGCTGGAGAGCTGGGCAAATTTGCAGCTGGGATATCGGATCCCTCGCATGAAGCCTGGCGACCAGCCGAAGCAACACCATCCTTTCGAGCGTCGTGATCCTGGACGCGAGCGTCAACGCTCCGTCACTCGTTCTCCCTCTCCTACATACGAAGCTCCGCGTGGCCCACCACAGTCGCGGTCTCGCAACCGCCCACAACAACACCACCGAGATCGACAGTCAAACCGCCGCGCTCGCCAACAGCCGTTGCCGGAGGGATGGTTCTTGGCAGAGGCTGATGGTAAAGCCTACTACTACACGGCCAAGGGCGAGACCACATGGGAGAGACCAACTGCGCCTGCAACACCGGCTGAGCCTCAGGGCAGCAAGAAGAGTAAGGGGTTGCAAGATATCATCGACAACATCATCAATGCGAATGCACGAGAAAAGACGCCTTCTGAGAGGAAGACCGAGACACCCGACACGCCTCAGCCGTCCGAGCAGCCAGAGAAGAGAAAGGAGCGTGACTGGTGGAAGAAGCTGTCCTTGGAGAAGCAGATGAAGATTTATGAGAACACAGTAAGTCGGATAGTGTTTTGACACTGTAGAACGAAAGCTGACATGCCCAGTTACATCCTCACATCAAACCTATCGTCGACCAGTACAAGCACAAAATTCCCAAAGAGCATCTCAAGCGGTTTGCCAAAGACGTACGCCTCCTTCCCTCATGGTCTGATACACGCTAACAACCACAGACGGCCAAGAAGCTCGTGGAAGGCGACTACAAAAAGAACCGCGTAACCGATCCCACCCAGGTCAGCGAGAAGCACCAACAAACAGTTAAAAGCTACTGCAAATCCTTCTTCGACAAAGCCGCAGCCAAGCAAAAAGAACGCGAGAAGCGAAAGGCCGCAAAGCTGGAGCCCGCGAATGGCACCGACCCAGACACTAAGATGTCCGATGATGAAGCCGAACCAAGCTCCACCTCCCCAATGAACGAAGACGCAACCCTTAAACGGAAACGCGAAGAGCAGCTCCACCCTAACGGCGGTGACAGATCGCCATCCAAGAGGCAAAAGTCCACACCTCCTCCTCCCCCTCCACCACCCCCGGATTCCGCCGAACCCGAGTCCAAGTCCAAGTACGAGGAAGCAGATAATCCATCCCCTCCACCCGCACCATCTCCTCGTCAAGAGTCACCCAGCTACGACATCGAGATGGACATCAAGCCATCTCAGATGGAGATTGAGGGGAGAGTCTAGTTTGGAGAGCTGGTATTCTTGCCTTTGAATATCAATTGGGGGAGAAAGATGAGAATGAGACTCGGATGGATAAAAGCATGGGGTGCATTTTACTGGGCGGTTGAGCGTTGGTTGTGTTTTTGATTCTAACCTTATTTCTGACCATAAGCCAATACCCCGATAGTTATGCATGGAGTTCAACTGTCTGTCATTCCAGAACTTGTGTAGATGTAGTCTATACAACAATGTACATCTCTACATCTTTACATCTACATCTACATCTACTACACAACCATTAAGCAAACCAACAACCAAATTTCAAATCTCAGTCATCAAATCATTGCCAGATTCCATAAAATGCAATCCCAACACTGAAACCTGAAAACCCTAAGCATATCAAATCATACCATAGATTCAAAAGAAAACCCTCCCTGATTCCATTCACATCCTCCCACATCCCCAAGAGCCAAAACCAAGAGTTTAATAAAAACTCTCAACAATACTCTCCTTACTAACCCCTCCAACCTGTCCCCCCATCTCACCAAGTCTAAACACACTCTCAACAACACTCAGCTCCGTAGCCGTAGTATCCAACCCCGTAATCGCAAGCCAATCATTAACCACCAACCCAGCCCCAACAACAGCACTACCCCGATTAACACTCCCCGCAACAAGCGGCACCTGCAACAACGAACTCAACTCATCCTGATCCCTAACACTCGTCTTAGGATGAACGATACCACCCTGATTCGAAAGCGCCATGTAAGATCCCGTAAGCACGTTATCAGCAACCGTTTGGCGGAATACTTCGACGCCTAGGACGTCGGCGATGATTTCTTCGGTTTCGCGCTCTAGATCAGGGTGCACGATTGCGACGTGGTCGTTGCAGCAGATTACGTTGCCGAGGGCGGAGAGGCGTTCTTCGATTCTTTGGATTTTTACACTGTCTGGGAGTGTGTTGCGGAGGTGTTGGAGTTCTTGGTCGGTTGTTGTTGTTGGGACGAGGAGGCCGTTTTTGTTTCTAGAAGTGTTAGTGTTAGCTTGGGGTTTTTGTGATGGGGGTAAGGGAGGGAGAGGGTGAAGTGAGGTAGGGAAGGATCTTACCCGACTGTTAACCGGCCTACGATGCGTGTGCCGGCGATAGTGGCGTGGCAGATGGGGATGACATCTTGCAGCTCGGACTCGAAGACACTATTTTGTATCAGTATATCAGTATGGAATTTTTCTCTTTTTTTCGCTTTCTCTCTTTTTTTCTTTTTCTCGTTTCTGCTAGACTTACCTGTAGAAGTTCTCAGAGCCACCAACAGCGACGATAGCATAGGAATTAGTCAGGCGAGAGAAGACGCCGACACTGTATTTGTTAGATCTGTTCTGGTTCGGCTGAGACTTGGGCTGGCTTACTCGTTCGAGTTCTCGAATTGCGCGCGCACAGCCATGCTGGAGTGGTCTTGAGTCGAGGGTATCACGGTAATGGTAGAGAAAGCACACGGAATAAGTGCGTGAAAGTATCCAGACAGCAATGGGGGTTGCTGAGGTGGTGATGCTCGTTCTTAAGTGAAGTGGGATGAAGAATGAAGAAGTGAAAAAGATCAAAAGCTCGAACCAATCAGGTGGTTGGATTGCGTTGCCCCGCTGTGGTGGGTCAGGAAGAGTCATTATGTACTGGTACTTTGTTTCTATGCTAATTTATATGGCAATATATGTACCTGTACCTACTTACTATTGACTCATCCTGTCTCATGTTGACGGTGGATTCATTATCTTAGATATGTCATCTGTACAAAGGTGTTGGCTGGCTACTGCAAAGAAAAGACTGCTATTGCTAGCCTGAACAAAAACTAGGTATTCGGACGGTGATCCCCCATGACACATTGACACATCCCCATTGGGGACAAACGCCGACGCTGAAAGACAGAGAAGTAAAGTACATCCGAGGGAAATTGTAGGGAATCATCGAATCCCTCGTCCGATGATCTGTAGTGGTACATTTCTGCAGATACTAATGGTGTGCATTAGTATCGACGAGGTGGTGGAGGAGGTGGCCCATGTCCATGTCCATGTCCATGCGGTGATTGGAAGTACATTGAGGGCGGGCCTGGCGGACCTGGAGGCCCCGGGGGTGCGTGCCCTGAAGGAGGAAGGTAGTTGGGGAGGGGCAGACTCCGAAAGTTCGACCCCGGCGGCGGCGGCAGCTGCGGGGGCCCGTTCATGGCGAACGGGTCCGGTAGGCCGTGGCGCGCCGGAAGAAGATGGCGAGGCTGCGAGAGATTAGGGGAAGGTCGGGGAAGCATAAAGGATCGCGGATCGGTGGGGCCATGTGCCATCCCAGGTGGTGGAGGAGGCGGAGGCGGTACTTGATGGTGTGTGAGGAGGGTGCGGTGGGAGTGTTGCATATTAGGATCAATGCGCATCTGCGGAAGATGCGGTGTTAATGGCTCGGCGAGTGCCGTGTCTGCCAGCATTGAGAGGGCCCTGGGCGATACGTCTTGCACCATGCCGCTCTCCTGGTCATAGATCACTTGTACGGCGTGGAGAAGAGGCTCCAAAGATCGGTCGACCTGATCCTGTACTGTCGCGTCCACGGCATCCAGAGCGCGCATCTGCGGGTTCAGGTCTTCGCCCAGTCGAACCTTTTTGATAAAGTCCTCCCACATCTTCAGGCCGCGTTCATGCGCAGCTGCACCGTCGGGGTTACGTACAGCCTCTGCAACGAACCCGCGCTCGACCTCTCTGATACCGGCCTTGCCGATTCGGAAGAGGTATTGCGGCTCCTCAGCATCGGGGTCAGAACCGTCAGTCTGGGAAAGATTAGTCGATATCCAGACCCTCGTCAGTGTCATGCTCACCTCTGTATGTTCATCATCTTCGGCTGCCTGACGGCCCACAACCAGCTCCATGTATTTGCCACGGGCTGCATGGAACATCTCCTGTTTGAGTTCTCCGATTTGCACCTGAAATCGTTAGATAAGTCGGGCATGGCACACAGAAAGAGCTCACCTTTGCTCGCTCCCTGATATTGTAAATCTCCCCAATGTAGACCTTTTCTTCGGTCTTCACCTTCAAATCGTAATACTCACGGAACCGATTCAGCGCCTTGCGCTCATACTCGGCAAGTTCCTTTTGAATCTGCGCAAACTCCGGGCAGTCCTTGTGCGCATATTTGTCACGCGCGATCTTCGTCATGGAATGATCCGCCAGCACACTGAGTGCCAACTGCTGCGCCTGTCCCACCTTCTTGAACAGTGCTGCGAGTTCTTCCTGTCGATCTTTGATCGGCTGCGTAAGTGGAATGGGTGGAGGGGATTGTCGGCGACTCTCGCTATCCCAGATCTCGTCTTCGATTCTCTTCCCACGTCGGAGTGCGGCTGCTGCTGCGCGGGCCCGTCCGCGGCCTCGTCCGCGTGCGCGAACCACCGTCGATCGAATGGGTCCGATGGCTCCTCCTCGGCCGCCGCGTCCACGGCCTCGGCCTCGACCACGTCCTCGCCAGCCACCACGACTTCCGCGGCCTCGGCCTCGGCCTCGGGTGGAGCCCACTACTGAAGCATCGTCTGCGACGGGTGCAGATGCATCGGCCGTGTTGTCAGACGGAGATTCGGTCTGAGTACCATTTTGCAGGCTACCGTCGGGAGTAAGCTCGGCATCCTCTTCAATCTTGGGCTTCTTGTTGGCCACTTCCGAGACGAAGGACTCCGGGTCCTGGCTTTCATCCTTCATTTCGCTGGACTTGCGTTTGCGTGACAAGCGCGGGGATAACATTCCACGTGGTTCATAAGTAGCAGAGCTATCATGAGCATATGTTGGAGAGCCTGAAACAGCCATTTCGTGATCTTCATCAGTTTGGTCTCTGTCAGATTGATGCTGAGATGCATCAGGCCGTGGAGAGTGAGAAGCATCCTTGATTCGAGGCTGGGGGTCAAAATCTTCATCGTGACTCGCTTTGTGCGAGTAGCCATCATCTTCGCTGGCATCAGTCTCGGCAGATTTACTAGGTGTGTCGTTTGCCAAGTCAGAAGGCTTCAGACGAGTCGACTGCCGAGTGGTCCTCGACGATTCGGGGACAGCCATGGCCCTTTTAGACCGGCGCACCCGAGGCGTCTCGGAATTTTGAGAGTCCTCATGTGTGCTTGAAGTAGCAGAAGAAGTATCAGCGTCCTCGGTGGGATCGCCCGATGTACTTTGCAGAGTGCGAAGAGCAGGAGTTCCTACTCGGAACTTGATAATATGCGAACGCACTTCTGGTTGGCTGGGTGGCGGGCTCTCCTCAGTAGCAACACGCCCTGGCATACTGGCTCTACGAGTCCAGTGGTTAGCCCAGCGGCCCCTCCCACGGCCTCGACCACGACCGCGGCCTCGGCCGCGTGTGGGAGTGGGAGTGGGAGTGGGTACGGCATCTAGATGGAAATGAGTGACTGAAATGAAAAGTCTACGGGGGATAAAAATTACCAGCTGCATTTCGCGAGGATCGCGTGGCCGGACTGGAGTGAATAACAGGCCCTGCGGTGGCGCGGCGACCTCTTCTGCCCACCATCGCTGTCGTCTTTGCAAAGTTAGTCAAGCAAGTAAAGAATGAAGAAGGGGAAGTAATCTCCAGTCAAAACACGAGAAAATCAATCATAAAAATGCGTAATGAGGACAAGGCAGTTGAAATGGACAAGGGGTGGATGAACAGACAAAAACACACAAGACTGCGATGGTAAAAGACGGGAAGAGAGGAGAAAAGGAAAGAAGATAGTAATGACGATGTCTCGCAATAAGATAATCACATTACGGGAGAAATAAGAATGGGGGACTGACAGTAAGAGTAACGGAGAGAATCAAGTAGAGGAACACGCGATCCACCAGAAGTAGGGAAGTTGGACAGGGGTGCAATGAAAAACAGTACTCGGAGGGAAGCAGGTGAAATAGGGGATTGGAAGAATCGGAAGCACTGGATAGAAGACGGGAATGAAAGTAAAAACTAACCTTTGGTAAGATATCGCGATGGGGGTTGAATTCGTGGTCAAAATTGAAAAGAGGTAAAAGAGGTTGGGTGGAAAGGATCTACTCGGGACGCAGGATTTGACTGGAGCCCCGGGTGGAGCGGCGCGCGAATGGGATGGACGCAAGGGCAGCAATGACGGGAATGGTAGTAAGGTATAGAAGTGAAATAGAAAGGAGGAAGTAGAAGTAGAGTAGAGAAAAGAGGGAGAGTGAAAGAGTAGAAGTAGAATAGAAAGTAGAAAAAGAAGGGAGGAAGAGTAAGAAGTAGAATAGAAGAAGAAGAAGATTACAATTCCAGACTTGGTTCGGTGATTTTTCCCGCGCGTCTACGATAACCCCATGACTAGGCACTTGACTTGTTCTTATTTTCTCGTCTATTGTCTATTGTCTATTGAATTCATTCTCTATTGATTCTATCTCTTCACTGATCATTTCTAGCTACTGCCTACCATCCCCGACCCACTTGTTCGCGACGAACGCGGCCATGACATCCCTACAAGCCACATCTGACTATCCACACTCGGCTATTGACTCTTACCTTACTGTAGTATTCACCGATTCAACGCTTCAATAGTCACCCAACTGCAGAAGTTATGAAGTTGTCAAGTAATCAAGACAAATCCATTTATTCCAATATTCACATCCAACACTTAGCTTTGTACAGAATATCATTACACGTAAACCGATCATGAAAATCAATCATTTCTCCTCCGGCGATTCATTCAAGTCATATCTCCTCTTGTACTGTGAAGTGCCCCACCTTACATAGCTCAGCGACAACCCGGAACCCGAGTCCTGGCGCACGAGCTCGGGCCTGCTCTCCGGTAGCGGCGAGGGAGTGCGCATGTTCTGCTCACGCAGGGAACGAGCGGATCGCATCCGCGTCAGTGTGGTTCTGGTAATTGTCTGGCCGGCAGCCGGGGAACCTTTTACCATCGTCCCCAGTGTGGGTGTGGGTGACGGTGAAGGACTGGTGGAGCGGAAGAGTGGGTGGATGTTATCTTCGCGACTGTCTGCCAGGTCGAATGTGGATTGAGAGGGGGATTCCAGGTTAAAGGTACTTGCTGTTGGTGAGAGGCTGTCGAGGCATTGTTGGGATGGTTCTCGTCTGAGACTAGGCATACTACGAACGCTGCCGTTACCTCGGAGGAGAGGGCGAGTGTCTTGCTCAATAAATGGGTTGAGGGCCATATTTCCCTGGGTGGGAGATGGCTCCGGGGAGGGAATTGAGGAGGTGTCGAATGAGTCGTGATAGGCTTCTTTGGGGTCCTGCAGACACAGTGTTCCACCCGAGTACCGGTTGGATCGTCGAGGGAACTTTCGGAGAGAGGATCTTCTGGTGTCAAATCCAGCGACTCTGGCATGAGGGCCGTGGGATGCTGGAGGAGGAGTGATGGAGCTGGGGCTCTCGGGGACTGTTTTGAGCTCTTGAGAGAATGAACGCGGCCAGATTGGGTCGGACTTCTTTTGTGTCAATTGCACCAGAAGATACCCATAGTATAAGCCTTGCATCAGGAACGAAGTAGCCCAAAAGACTGAGCAGGCAATTCGCAGGCCCGAAGGCGAAGGCGAAGGCAGGTTTGTCGCCAAGGTCCCTGCAGAAGATACATCGGCGACGAGGAGGTATACACCCGCAGAACCAAACATTCCTGTCTTCCAGACCGGCCATTGATGGCCTCCTCGGACCTCCTTATGCAGGAGGATGCCGAGGGCAACCAATGCTACACAGCTGATAGCGCCGAGGTTGACTGGGGCGAGTCCGGTGGTGGGCGAGGATATAGACAGGAAGGTCGCATAGGCGATGCCACTAAGAATCGTGGAAATCAAAGTCGAAAAGACGGCAGCCGCAGCCAGGGAGTAAAACATGACGGCATACATTGTTAGAGAGCGATTGAGAAAGAACGAAAGTAGATCGACAGGCTGTAAAGAACGATTTGATATCACACTCCACGCTAAATGAATGCGTACACGGAGGGGCAAAAGAAAAGACTTTTAGATTTTGGAATAAAGTATATCATGCAAGCTGAGGAGAACCCATATTTATGAGCATTTTGCATGGGCCGCCAACAGCAGCAGCGTGGCTCGAAGTGTATATCAAGCCGTGTCAACATGTCATATTTCTGCAGGGCAGCTCTGATCAGTCAACCCAGGAAAGCAACTAGACTCTGATTAGGCTCTGGGGGATGGCAGATCGGTTGAATCGGGGCCCGGCGCAGGAACTACTAGGAACTACTGTATGTCAGGAATTGACATGTCGTAGTGCAGGTGTACAAGTGGACAGGTGGAGAACGAGCTGTCGGGAGATAAACCTCCGGGAAATGGAGATAGAAAGGCCAGGCCCTTTTTCCCTATAACTAGTACCTTCAAACGAGCCGCTAGCAATGAACATCTATCTGATCTGTCAGGCTACATATAATCGGATCGCTGATCCGATCTCCGGGCCGCTGAATGTGATATGTCATCCCAGTAAAACAGTTTGCGTTCCCCTGAATCTTTGGTCTATATGCACTGTATGCAGCTTGCAGTTCCCTCTCTAGAGTATCTAGAGGATCTACAGGAGATCAGTTGAATGGTTCCTGGTAGCATAGGGGCATAGATACAAGGGTCTTAATCCTGGCGGGACCGCCAATTGGATCTCATAGATAATGATAGACTGAGATTTCTGGAGATATCAACCATTGTCATTTGTCAATCTGGTATGTGTGAATCCCCGAGTATTCCCAACAGTTGATTCCTCATAACAATGTCGGTCCCGCGTTGGGTTTGTCTCTGCTCATGCTGGTCGAGTGGCTTATTGCAATCCCAACTCGGATACTTTACAGGCGAGGCTAGCCCAGAATGTTCCCTATTAAATAACAGAGCAAGATCAGCTGTGCAGATCTTTATTCTTTGCCACTGGGAGAGAGTCCGCTGTCTTTCAACATTAATGACTTGCAGACTTTCATGCCGTAATATTCAAGGCAGCAAACCAGAACAGATGAACATACACACAGACGAATCCTCTTTCTGTATCCCTGTTAATAGCATAATGACTGAGTTAGAAGCAGGGATGACCAGAAGAAATAACCGGTCTGAGGTAACAGGTAACAGTACAAACACTAACAGGAAATGAAGACTCTTGTCATCGAAGTGTGGGGCGGTGAGGCAACTCTCCGCCTCAGGCAGCTTGCCGCATCATTGTCTCTTCTGCTCGGCCCCTCTTGATCCTTGTTCCTCCTCTTTGAAACATTATCCTTTCTCTCATCTTCTATCTCGACTTCCTCAGATTCTACCGCCCTCTATCCAGATTGATCAGGCGGCACTCGGCAAAATGAAGCTCACCTTCAAGGTCCGTCAACCTGAATACCGCAATCCTCGATCGAACAGCTTTCGTGTCAGACAGACACCGCTGACATCGGCCTTTTTTTCTATATAGGATTTGAAGCAGGAGAAGTTTGTGATTGACGTCGAGCCTTCTGAGACTGTATGTGATGATCATACCGCTGAAATAAACCCAACGCCACTCTGTGCGGGGCTAATCAATTTTGTGCCGCAGGTTCGAGAAGTCAAGGCAAAGATTGCCCAAGAAAAGTCTGAATATGATGCGGAGCGAATGAAAGTCATCTACTCTGGTACGTGGTCAGGATGGAGAGCTTTCTTGAGGAGCTGCAGCTAATCTGCTTTCTGGTGACAGGCAAGATTTTGCAGGATGACAAGACGGTCGAATCTTACAACATCCAAGAGAAGGATTTCCTGGTCTGCTTGCCTGCCAAGGTACGAGTCGTCATACTGTCAAGTTTATGAGAGGATACTCATAGAACCAGGGACCTAAGCCCGCCGCTTCTGCCTCTCGGGCTCCCTCCACTCCAGCGGCCAGAGCCCCCGCATCGACCCCCGCTGCCCCTGCTCCTGCTGCCCCTGCTCCTGCTGCACCTGCTCCTGCCGCTACTTCGACTCCCGCTGTTCCTGCGACTCCCACCCCGGCTGGCGGCGCCCGGTCGGGCGAACCGGCCGCCTTTAACGATCCCTCTGCGTTGACTATGGGCGCCGATGCCGAGAACGCAATCAACCAAATGGAGAACATGGGATTTGCCAGAGCCGATGCCGAGCGTGCTATGAGAGCTGCATTCTTCAACCCGGACCGTGCGATTGAGTATCTCCTGACTGTAAGTTTTTTCCAAAACCTTTGACCACTGATTTTGTCTCCTAACATTTGCTAGGGTATTCCCGAACAGCCCGCACAGGAGGCGCAGCAACAGCAGCCGCAGCAGCAGGCTGGTGGCGCTCCCTCTGGCACCGATGTCAATGTCGATGTCAATTCCGCCGCTGCCGCGCTGGCTGGCGATGAGGGCGGTTTCAATATGTTCGAAGCCGCCGCGCAGGCCGGCGAGGGTGGCGGCCGCACTGGCGGTCGTGGTGGTGAGGCTCTCGGTAACCTGGACTTCCTACGCAACAACCCCCACTTCCAGCAACTCCGCCAGCTAGTCCAGCAGCAACCCCACATGCTCGAGCCTATTCTGCAGCAGGTCGCAGCTGGCAACCCGCAGATTGCCCAGATGATCGGACAGAACTCGGAGCAGTTCCTGCAGCTGCTGAGTGAAGATCTTGGTGAGGACGAGGAGGGCCAGCTGCCGCCGGGCACGCAAGCCATCCCAGTCACAGAAGAGGAGCGGGATGCCATTGAGCGTGTAAGTGCACTCAACCTAGCCATTGCATTCAACACTAACCCTTTCCTTTTCCAGCTGTGCCGTCTGGGCTTCCCCCGGGATTCCGTCATCCAGGCATACTTTGCGTGCGACAAGAACGAAGAGCTCGCTGCCAATTTCCTCTTCGACCAGCCCGACGACGACGAGGAGTAAACGCGCGGCTTTTCTTCTTCTTTTCCTTTATGTTCTGATGAATACCAAGCATGCTGATGTTTCACTGGCACAATCTCTCTTGCCTCTTTTCCTGATTCCGATCACCCTCGGTTTCTCTTGCTGGACATTGATGCCGATATATCTGGCTGACCAGCTCTTACCTACCCTCCTCGAAACGACTGTCATGTACTTAACTTAATGGGTAAAATGGAACGTTTTCGCTGTGAGTTTCTAGTTGTAGATTATGCATATGTACTTGGTCGAGCAGAGCCGACCCTTGTATGACTGGTGCGCTACGATATGTACGGGTCAGTGCGCTGCTAAGTGCTCAGGTGCTTGGGATCATGCGATTTAACGAGTGACCCGTCGATCCTCGAGTGCCTAGGGCTTATATCTCGCTAGTAAGGTACTTGGTATGTTTATCTGATATTTTGACATGGTTTTACCTAGGTAGTGTGTTGAAAGTTCGTCCCGAATGCTAGCTTGCAACCGTATATATTTGTACTGGCCGGGGTTCGCAGGACCATCATCCCACCAGTAAACATAACTAGTTAACTATCCAAAGGAAATCCATATACTCCAAGACCAACTCACAAGACCATGACAGATTCAGAATCAAAATTGAAGTATATAGCACAGAACCACATCTAGCTTCACATCCTGATGGGTAAGGTATGTTATGTATCTCGCAAATACAAACAAAAAAAATGGAAATGAAGGGTATCATAATACCAAAGATTCAATAAATGTAGTAGGCCAAATGCCAAAGAAAAGAATGTTACAAAACCAGGGCAGAAGTTATCACTTGCACGCACGCCGTACAGACCATACACCTAGCCCGCGACGACCTATGACGCGATTGAGGGTGCGAAAAATACCGTCCTCGCCAAAGTCGAGGTCATCCAGGTTTAGATGTTTGCGGTGTGTCCAAAGACGGTAGAGTTGGAGGTTTGGACTGTGTGGTGCGGCGAGGGAGGAGGGCGAGGTGTAACCATCTAGGAATGAGGCCGATGTAGGCGCAACCAGGTACACAGGCGAGGTAGTGGCGCAGAGTGGGACGGCGTTGTCTAAATGCTGGATCATTTCTAGACCAGACATGCCCATCAGGTCGAAGGTGTCGATCTGGGTTTGGTTGGTGTCTGGACCGAGCAGCCAGTGCGGCGGGGAGTAAGTTTTCCACCAGAAAATACTGGCGTCGGGCGTCGATTTGATGCCCTGACCTGCGGCGTTGGATTCGACGATGTCGCGCATTGCGAGTTGTGCGGGTACGATTCCGCCTTGGTGGTAGACGCCCATGAGGAAGCCCATGGCTGCGTTGAAGATTATCCATGTTGCTAGGAAGACTCGCGAGCGGTGCATGCGTACGCAGCTGAGGAGGAGTGGTACGCATGGTAGGAGGAAGCGTGGTTCTTGGTGGGGGAAGATGGAGAGGATGACTGTTGCGGAGACAGCGGAGAGGGCGCGCGCGTTACGCATCCAGTGTGGCACTATTGGCCAGCTGAAGAGGGAGAGGATCATCGCGATGTAGGCGGGGCCTAGGAGCTGGAATAGATTTGCTAGAAAGTGTTGGTGGTGTGGGTGGAGGCCATGGACTGCGAGATTGGATGCGTCGGTGTTGTAGAGGATATTATTCAAAGGGGTGATGATTGGGTTGCGGATGTTCTCGAGAAAGGAGTTAGAGGGTCTGTAGAAGGCTGTGTCGGTGTATATTGCTATTGAAGCGAAGAGGGCGCCGAAGCCGATGAAGGCCGCGAGGGATGTTGGTCTGGTGGGGTATGGATTAGTATATGCGCACTCAAACTGAGAAGACAGGAGTACTCACTTGCGCAAAAAGTACGGCAGTAATTGCAGCCCCGGGAAAAGAAGAAATGCAGGAAAGGTAATGCGATTAAAGACCCCAGCGACGGCGATAAACGAGAGCACAGCATAGGAAAAGAACGATGAGCGTTGCTGCAGCAAGTCAGTTGGACAACTCCCCTCCATAGCCGCGGAAACGGAACGAACCTTGTTTTCGACAATGCGACGAATCAGAACCAGACCCCAGGCAACCAACAGCGTTTCGAGGGAGTTGGAGAAGGTGTGCGTCTGATATGTCCAGGTGACATAGGACGAGGCGACCAGGACGACCGTCGCACGACGGTGGCGCGGCGACGGTACCAGCTCATACACAGCCCAGTCTTCTAGCACAAAGCTCAGTAGAAACATTCCCCCGCGCAGAGCATTGTACACCAGCTGTGGCGGCGGATTTCCCGATCCGATCTCCATGTAGAACCATTTCAGCAGGCTCATCGGTAGCTCGTAGATCGGCCATAATGGAAATATACTGCGTATGGGCCGGTCGGAGGTGAATTCCCATGGAAGTTTAGAGGGATAGGAGAAAATGCGGCCTGGATTGTGGTTGTGTTAGCTGGCTGCTAAGATGGGCTGCTAAGATGGGCTGCTAAGATGGGCTGCTAAGATGAGGCTGTCGCGACATCGCGAAGATCCATGAAGTTGACCCAGCGCGCGCTCCTGGCGATCGTCAAGGAAAAAGGTCAAGCGCGTCGCAAGAAGATAATCGCAATATCGCAAGAGAATCGCAATGTAGGCTTACCGGCAAAGACCTCGGGGCCCTGGAAATTCTCATCGGGGTGCAGGTAGCTGGGCGACAGCGCGAAGTAAACGCGGATCAGCAGCAGAAGCAGGTAGGTTCGTCGCCACATGATTCTAAGAGCAGAACATGCTGAGAATAAAAGGAATGAGATAAGAGGCTCAATACGAAAGGAGTGGAAGGGTGAGGATGAGGGGACAAGGAAAAGAAAAGAGAGTACGCGCTGCTTATTTGCCATGATATCACTCGCGAGTCGCGCCTAATCTCATCTCCCTGAGTCTGCGCTGTACACTGTACCTTCTGTCATGCCGGATCTATAAATTTTAGAATTTTATAGTCGACTTGACGTGATTTAAGGTAGGTCGAATTATTTCGGTATATTCTAATGTTCTAGAATAGAATGATGGGTACGCATCCGTGGCGCCCTACTTTCTACTTTCCCCATTCGGCACTTCATTGGCCTTGTATGAGCAAAAAAGCATAATCATAACCTAGGTATCGAAAACAGAGCTAGAACCTCTCTTGAAAGCACAATTATGACACATTCCCAATAGGGGTTTGGTTGCAGTCAAACAGGCACTATTCAGGCTGAACACGAAACACAGTCGCAGTGTCGACTGACTAACGCCCGAACTTCTGCTATCGCTCCCATCTTTTGTCTTCGTCACTTCTTCTCTTCAACTTACCTTTCTGACCTACCCTGTTGCAAAACATTACCATTCTCATCAAAGTGAGTTCTGTCAAAGCCCATTCGCCTAACTCCGACCCCGCCCGCTGGCCCCTCCGTCTCAAGCTCCACGCAACTCTGACGCCTCAACTTCTCTAGACTCCAACGATCACCATACACTACCACAACTATGTCTGAACCTCAGGTCACCCTTGCCAGCTCCGATGGAGTTGAAATCACGGTCGGTATGTTGCATATCCGAGGCACCCTATATGATCTCGCAGAACTAACACTGAACAGAGCGCGCTGTCGCTGAACGCTCAGTCTTGATCAAGAACATGCTAGAGGATCTCGGTGACTCTGGCGAATCCATCCCCATTCCCAATGTACATGTCCTTTTCTTTGTGCCCGTCGCCCCTCACTGACATCACCGCCTGGCAGGTCAACGAAGCCGTCCTAAAAAAGGTCATCGAGTGGTGCGAGCACCACAAGAACGATCCTCCTACCACCGGTGACGACGATGATAACCGCCGCAAGACTACCGATATCGACGAGTGGGACCAGAAGTTCATGCAGGTGGACCAGGAGATGCTCTTCGAGATCATTCTCGTCAGTGCCCCTCCCTTCACACTGAAAACGGAACAAAGACTTAACTGTCACACACAGGCCGCGAACTACCTCGACATTAAGGCCCTCCTGGACGTCGGCTGTAAGACGGTCGCAAACATGATCAAGGGCAAGTCGCCTGAGGAGATCCGGAAGACGTTCAACATCCAGAATGACTTCACCCCCGAGGAGGAGGACCAGATCCGTCGTGAGAACGAGTGGGCGGAAGAGTAAGCCATTTAGCCACCTCTTTGGAATCTTTATTGAATATTCACTAACTATTCCCTAGCCGCTGATATCTCCTCCACGATTTGCTATCTCGCGATGTTTTCCTTTCAACGATATTCCCCAATAAAATGAACTCTTCCACCGGATGATTTTACTCGTGCATGTAGATGGACCGGGGCCTTGAAATGGGGTATCTTGCTTATGGCGTTGGGCTCCTGCTTTTTATTTTTCCTCCTGCCTTGAGAGCTGTGAGCTGCGTCTACATCCTCTAAATCCTGTATCTTCAGGCGCTTGGCTAGAGAGAATACCTACTTGTTACAGACCTTGCTACTCCACGAGTCTGTAGGTCTTGCCTGATCTCCTATACCTTAGGATGTAGGAGACTTGCTACTACCATAGTCGTGGTAAGTCACCGGAGAGGAACAAAGCCGTGAATATGGGCCTGGGGACAGTTTCAATCGATCCCATGTCCGTGGACTTCACGAATAAAGCATACGAGACTCATGACATCCAGCTTAGTGAATCTGCTGGAGGTAACTATGCTGTGAACGTGTGCTTCGGGCGCGCAGTTTGATCATCTTATGTGCACCTGAGGTTTAGAGATGTCCTGGGGGTGTAATACAGTTGGAGATGAAAGGCGAGCTGCTTGACACTTGGTTCACGACTGACCTGATATGCAATCGAGGCATTTATGGCATCACTACATCACCGAATATTGGTAGGACTCCCATGTTCAACTGGTTCAAGGCGAGGCAAAGAGGTGCTGGTGGATCAGCATGGTCCTCACCACCGTACCAATGCCCAGGAAGAGCATCGTAAATGAACTTGCGCCAAAATCAAGGTACAGCTGGACGTCTACAGACTACATTGCCATCACATTCACGCACCGAGGGTGCACCTCGGTGCAACAGCAGTGCAGGACAAAAGGGACGTCAATTCAATTCCATCAGATTTTTGTAAAGAAAACCCTCTCGCCATCGAAAACCTGATCTCCGGCGAATGCTCGCCCAAATACCCAGAACCACTCCATCCGAAAATTCATCATATCATTTGCAAGAACTGTCACTCGGTGGGCCTTCATTTCCCGGTGGAAACCGTGGGGAAACAAAGGTCAAGTCGTGAAATATCGGCTTGTCGAAATACACCCGAGGGACAGTTGCAGACTTGAAAGTAGGTCCATTAAAACTAACGCGGCCAAGTCGAGGGATTGGAAGATTCTTTTCGGGGCGGGCGTCACGTCATAACTATCTTCATATCGAACACAACATCGGCGAACGGGAATCTCGAAGGCGTAGAAGGGTGCAAAGACGAGCCTGGGAGGCGCTTAGATGCCCAGGCGGGTCTTGCGCCAGTGTCGCCGCTTAGCGTTGTATCTGTGGGATGGCTGTTAGTCCATCTGGTATCCGTGCGAAATTTTTTCCCGTCATGTGGAATCGGTCGATTCGAGTGCCAGTGTCGGATCTCCTTTCTCTTCCGGTCCAACAATTCGAGGGTTCGAGTCGTGATTTACCTGATGGTGTTGCCAGTGCGCAGGCGAATCCACTGGGGAATGGGGCGGTTCTGACGCTGAGCTTTGGCAAGCTTTTGCTTGGTGCGGAAAGTCTTGTGGCTCTGTGGACGCAGGAGAGTCAGCGGGAATATTTCTCTTGTCGAAGAGGTCGAAATATTGTGGTGTCACTAACCGGCATCTTGATGGCTTGGTCGCGACGGCGAGCTGGTTGGATGGGAGAAGTGTCGACCTTGGGGAGCGGATGGTTTGTGTGCGGGCAGGGCTTGGCTTCGCTTCGGCTGGGTCAGGTGATGTACCTTGTTTGCCTGAGGCTGAGATACATTACGTATGATTGGTGCCTGAAAATGTGCTTTGGCCTAAGGCTGAATAATTACCCGATCGGGATTCCGCCGGTTCGGACCAAATTCGTCCGTTTCCTGTCCGTTTCTTGTCCGCCGTTACATTCCAGTCGTGGGCAGAACTTTGTCCTCGTGTCCAGGGTATGTCACAAACATGCGTCAGAGGAGACCAAGTTTTGGGCAGGATGACCGTAGAGTTACAGGATGACCCGGTCTTCGCAACTCATACCTTCGTACCGGTTACAGGATCAGATCAGGACTAGACGAGTAGTTCACCGATTATTGAAGCATGGGCCCAGAGCGTTGTGTACATTGGATCGACTTAATGTCTCGCATTAGGCCTATCCTAGCTTCTAGTTATCAGGCATCATCCAGCGAGGATGAGTCAAAGAATACCCACTTATTCGTATTCGCGACGCGCATATTGGTCATCTATTGTCGCAAAACACAGACTAGCATAGTAACCATGTATCACCTGGAGCCTAATTTTATGACCTCCAAACCTTGGTATACCTGGATTCGAGTTGCAAATTGGCTCTCCTGAACTCCTCACGTTCCACGGGGAGGAGAGTAGGTGTCTCTCAGGGGATGTCGAATGATAGTGGAAAAAGAGCAATCCCCTACATGCCCTTGCGGCGAACAAGAATGTTCTAGCGCGTGCGGGTGAAGATGCAAGTGTAGGTGCATAAACATGCCAGCACCCGGCCCACTTTGGATGGAACTCCGTTCTTTTCTTCAAAATCTAGTCCATAGTCCATATGTAGTCCTCGTGGACTACTTTTCCGGTAGTTGGTCCGATCGCTTATTCCTTAGCTTTCTTATCGTTCTTATATTCCTGACAGCTGGTCTCGGACCAGCTTTTCAAGATCCTTTAATTACCTCCCTCGTTCCATCCCTACTTGCTTTGTACTTTACCCTTTTTATCGCCCCTTTCGTTGATCTGTCGATCTACTATCCTAATCCTTCAACCTACACTCCTCATTCTCTTTTACTCTCCGATACCACAAATCCGAGTCTGGATGGAGTGAAGCTCCTCCATATGTGGGCCTGCTACCGATAACTAGCGAATCCCCACCGCCACGATGCAGCAGCCTGAAGAAGGCACCATTGCGATCGAAAAGATCCCCGATGAGATGGTCGCAAGCCCGGAAACTCTTCATGAAAGCTTCCACGACACCGAAAAGCACGATCCTACTTTTGACTCTGGGACGACACTCTCGGCTCATGCGCCCAAGGACGACGGAGGCAAGAATGCAAGCAAGACCGCTCTGACTGTAGACGACGATGCGATCTTTGCGCATTTGCCTGAACACGAGAAGGAGATCCTCAAGAAGCAGTTGGATGCGCCCAATGTGAAGATTTCGTTCTTTGGTCTCTACCGCTATGCCTCGAAGTTGGACGTGCTCATTCTCGTGGTCAGCGCCATCTGCGCCATCGCCGCAGGTGCTGCTCTACCTCTCTTCACCGTAAGTGGTCATGTCATCAAAAGTGAACTGCAAAGTCGCTAACAAGCGCAGATTCTCTTTGGTTCCTTGACCAACTCTTTCTCGGGAATCGAATACGGTACCACTCCCTACGACAAGTTCTATGACGACCTCTGCAAAAATGTCCTATACTTCGTCTACCTCGGTATTGCCGAGTTCGTTACCACCTACATCAGTACCGTCGGCTTCATCTACTCCGGCGAGCATATGACTCAGAAGATCCGTGAGCACTACTTGGCGGCCATGCTGCGCCAAAATATCGCCTACTTTGACAAGCTGGGCGCCGGTGAAGTGACCACCCGTATCACAGCCGACACGAACCTAATCCAGGACGGTTTGTCCGAAAAGGTCGGACTCACCCTAACCGCCCTCTCCACGTTCGTCACTGCATTCATTGTGGCGTATATCAAGTATGCACGGCTGGCTGGTATCTGCACCTCTACCATTGTGGCGCTGGTCGTCATTATGGGTGGTGGATCCCGCTTCATTATCAAGTTCGGTAAAATGTCACTGGATTCCTATGGCGCTGGTGGCACTGTTGCCGAAGAGGTTATAAGCTCGATTCGCAATGCGACTGCCTTCGGCACACAGGATAAGCTGGCCAAGCAGTACGAGGCGCATCTGCGCGTGGCTGAACGGTGGGGGATGCGGTTACAGATGGTTCTGGGAGTCCTTGTAGGCGCCATGTTCGGCGTCATGTTCCTCAACTACGGCCTGGGCTTCTGGATGGGGTCCCAGTACTTGGTTGAAGAGAAGGTCAATGTCGGCCAGGTCTTGACCATTCTGATGGCAATCCTCATTGGTTCCTTCAGCCTGGGCAATGTCAGTCCCAACGGACAAGCTTTCACCAGCGCTGTATCTGCTGCTGCCAAAATTTTCAGCACCATCGACCGTGTCTCGCCCGTGGATCCTACTACCGATGAAGGTCTCATCCTCGACCATGTCGACGGTGATATCGAGTTGAAGAATGTCAAGCACATCTACCCCTCTCGCCCGGAAGTCACTGTCATGCAGGATGTTTCGCTGAAGATCCCTGCGGGCAAGACCACAGCTCTGGTCGGACCCTCGGGCTCTGGAAAGAGTACCGTGGTCGGCCTGGTTGAGCGCTTCTATCTCCCCGTTGGTGGTGAGGTGTATCTGGACGGGCACAACGTTCAGGATCTGAATCTGCGCTGGTTGCGTCAGCAAATCTCTCTGGTCAGCCAGGAGCCTATTCTGTTTGGCACGACCATCTACAAGAACATCCGCCACGGTCTTATTGGAACTCGCTTCGAGAATGAGCCTGAAGAACGCATCCAGGAGTTGGTTGAGAATGCCGCCAAAATGTCCAACGCGCACGAGTTCATCGTTGCCCTTCCCGAGGGGTACGAGACCAATGTCGGCCAGCGCGGCTTTTTGCTTTCTGGTGGTCAGAAGCAGCGTATTGCCATTGCCCGTGCCATCGTCTCTGACCCCAAGATTCTGCTACTGGATGAAGCCACCTCCGCTCTGGATACGAAGTCGGAGGGAGTTGTGCAGGCTGCCTTGGACCGCGCTGCTGAAGGCCGTACCACCATTGTCATTGCTCATCGTTTGTCCACCATCAAGTCTGCCCACAACATCGTGGTCTTTGTCAATGGCAGCATTGTGGAACAGGGTACTCATGACGCCTTGCTTGAGACGGATGGCCCATACTCCAAGCTCGTCGAGGCCCAGCGCATCAACGAGGAGAAGGAGGCCGATGCTCTGATTGAAGACTCTGACTCTGAATCTGACGAGGCTACCGATAAGCAGCACTTGTCTCGTATTCAGTCTGTTGCCAGTGCTGCTACCCTGATGAAGGGTCATGAGGAAGCTCGCGCCTCTGGGCTCTTCGAGGCGGATATTCGCCGTGCGGATTCTCGCAAGTCTGTGTCGAGCGTCGTCCTGCAGAAGCGGAGCGGCGAGCCCAAACGCAAGTACTCTCTTTGGACACTGATCAAATTCATCGCCTCCTTCAACAAAGAGGAATGGAAATGGTTGGTTCTGGGTTTGTGCTTCTCCATCCTTGCTGGTGGTGGCCAACCCACTCAGGCTTTCTTGTATGCAAAGGCCATCAGTGCTCTCGCTTTGCCCAAGTCTCAATATGCTAAGCTTCGGTCGGACGCCAACTTTTGGTCACTGATGTTCTTGGTGGTTGGCATCGTCCAATTCTTCACCTTCTCGATTCACGGTATTGCTTTCGCCTTTTGCTCCGAGAGGCTCATCCGCAAGGCGCGTAGCAAGGCCTTTCGTACCATGCTTCGCCAGGACATCAACTTCTTCGACAAGGAGGAGAACAGCACTGGTGCTTTAACTTCATTCCTCTCCACCGAGACTAAGCATCTTTCTGGTATTAGTGGACAAACTCTCGGAACTATCCTTATGACCTCGACCACCCTGTTTGCGGCCATCATCATCTCGCTTTCCTTTGGCTGGAAATTGGCTCTCGTCTGTATTTCCGTTGTCCCAGTTCTTCTCGGTTGCGGGTTTTACCGGTTCTACATGCTTGCCGAATTCCAGTCGCGCTCCAAGGCTGCCTACGAGGGCTCAGCCAGTTATGCCTGCGAGGCTGTTTCTGCTATCCGCACCGTGGCATCCCTCACCCGCGAGGACGACGTATGGGGTGCGTACCATGACCAGCTGGAAAAGCAGGGCCGCACAAGTCTCATCTCGGTCTTCAAGTCGTCCCTGTTGTATGCCATGTCCCAGGCCTTGGTGTTCTTTTGTGTTGCTCTCGGCTTCTGGTACGGTGGCACCCTGCTTGGTCACCACGAGTACAACATGTTCCAGTTCTTCGTCTGCTTCAGTGAGATTCTGTTCGGTGCGCAGTCCGCCGGAACTGTGTTCTCCTTTTCCCCCGATATGGGCAAGGCCAAGAACGCTGCCTACGAGTTCCGCAAGCTGTTTGACCGTCGCCCGGTCATTGATACCTGGTCCACCGAGGGTGCGAACGTCGAACACATGGAAGGCGAGGTTGAGTTCAAGGAAGTCCACTTCCGCTACCCCACTCGACCTGACCAGCCCGTCCTCCGTGGACTGAACCTCAGCGTTAAGCCTGGACAGTACATCGCCCTGGTGGGACCAAGTGGATGCGGAAAGAGTACAACCATTGCGCTCCTCGAGCGCTTCTACGACGCCCTGTCTGGTGGTGTATACGTGGATGGCCAGAACATTGCCGACCTGAACCTCAACTCCTACCGCAGTCACCTGGCGCTGGTTAGCCAGGAGCCCACTTTATACCAGGGTACCATCAAGGACAACGTCCTGCTCGGGATCGACGCAGACGACGTCCCCGAAGAGCAGCTGATCAAGGCCTGCAAGGACGCCAACATCTACGACTTCATCATGTCTCTCCCCGAAGGCTTCCAGACGGTCGTGGGTAGCAAGGGAGGCATGTTGTCTGGCGGTCAGAAGCAGCGTGTGGCTATTGCCCGCGCCCTCCTGCGCAACCCCAAGGTCCTCCTTCTCGACGAGGCCACCTCGGCGCTGGACTCGGAGTCCGAAAAGATCGTCCAGGCTGCACTTGATGCTGCCGCTCGTGGGCGTACTACCATCGCCGTGGCCCACCGTCTCAGCACAATCCAAAAGGCGGACATCATCTACGTGTTCGACCAGGGCAAGATTGTCGAGAGTGGCACGCACACCGAGCTGCTGCGCAACAAGGGCCGCTACTACGAGCTGGTCAATTTGCAGAGTTTGGGCAAGACCCAGTAAATTTCCCTGCTACTTGTCATCTCTTTACTTCATCTTTACTATCATCTCTTGCCATTGTCTACATACCCAACCTTTGCCTCTACCCCTCCTATCTCCATGTCCTTTACTATACACATCATCTCTATTCATTGTATCAATTTCTTCTCTTCTCCATGTTTGCGATAGGTCGGAGTTACGGTCAGGAGTTGGCCTCGAAAAGTCGAATAGAAATGAATGCAGTTCATGATGCCATTAATACATGTATTAGTAGTTATACCCCATCTTAACGCCTTGACTGTAATAGTCCTTGACTGTAATAGAATAGTACTCCTTGAATCTGAAACCCCTTCATTCAAAACCCTTCATTCAGAACTTAATCCCCCTCCTTCACCCCAAACTCCCTCTCAACCTCAACCTGTCGCACACCCCTCGCATCCGCAATCAACCCGATAAGTCCCTGCGCAGCATCCTTAATCTCATTATACTCGTGAAGCAAACGAATATGTCGATTCACAGTGACGGAGGGATCCTGCCTGTACCAATTAGACACGCCTGTTGCTCTTGTAAACCTTGAGCATACTGTAACTTGGACATAATCTCCTCCAGCTCAACCTCCATTTGAAATTTCTGCCCTTCCAGCTGTGCGATGGACTCTCGAAGAGAGTTCTGGTCATGTTAGTTCTTGTATACACTAGAGGAGACGAACTGACCAGTCGTGAGGCCCGGATGTCCATGTGGGTCGTTGTTCCGTCCTCGTCGATTGTATACGCGTTTCGCCAATCACGGCGTGGAGCTGAATAATCCCTTCTCAGGAACGGGATCCGAGATCCGAGTCTTGAGTGGCGTGAGGAAGTAAATCACGACGATAATCTTGAGTTCTCAGTTGTCAGTTTGTTGAATGTTGAAGTTGAGAGTTGTGGGAAGACCTTCAGTAATTGCTCAGTCTAAATCGGATGCTCCGGATTGGCGCAAAGATCGGCCGCATTACCCTCCCCGTTTCCTTTCCTCTCCTTCTTTCTCTTCACCACCCAACCATGCAATCACGATCGGTTTCCCTCTCCATCTGGGCTGGGCTGCTCTTCGCCTGCATAGTCTCTGCTCATGGCGGCCATGAGGCTGTCCCCGAGGGTTCTGCGACTTCTCAGGAGCCCATCGTACGTGTTCCTGTCTGCTGCTAGGTGCCCCCGCTGACTTTACAGGATTCCACGCTATGGGTGCATATGATCCTGATGGGCTTTACGTTTGGAATTATCTTCCCGATTGGCATGGTCCTCGGTGTATGTTTAGTCTATGACGACCTGGTGTCGATTCTAACTTGTATAGATCGTTCGCTCGCGCTGGCACGTCCCCCTCCAAACCGTCGGCACGGTTATCGCCGTTGTCGCCTATTTCCTCGGCCATGCGCACAAGGGTCGTCAATTCGGACCGAATATCCATGCCAAGTTTGCGAACTGGTTGATGCTCCTGCTGGTTGCGCAGGTTGTATTGGGCGTTTATCTCAAGTTGCATCTTGAAAAGGCTGGCCAGGCTCGTATTCGCTGGATCTTCGTCATGGCTCATGGCGTTATTGGAAAGATCATGCCTGTGGTTAGCTGGACGCAGATGGTGTTTGGTGGCATTGCCGCCATGGGCTTCTGTCGGGATGATCACCTTGGTCAATGTGCGGCGCACTTTATCATGGGCAGTGCGTTTATCGGGTACGGTATCTGTCTGACTATACTTCTGCTGGTTGGACAGTACTGGTTACGCCGGACGGGTCGGAGCCAGGAGTTCTTCGACTCGCTCATTATCGCGGCCTGGGGTTGTGTCAATACCTTTACTGAGCACCGCTGGGGCGGTCCCTGGGTGCACAATGATCTGCAGCACACTACAATGGGTATTGTCTGGTGGTGTGCCGGCCTCTTGGGGATGTGGTTGAGTCGGAGCCGTAATGGCCGCCCGAAGCGCAACCTCATTCCTGCCATTGTCATTATGTTGACTGGGTATGCTATGTCGGCGCACACGCAGCATCTGATGATCAGTACTATGGTCCACTCTATCTTTGGATGGACTCTTATGGCGGCTGGTCTCACCCGTATCATTGAGATTTCATTTGTCCTGCGGGATAAGCCCTCTGTCAGCATGAGTGGCAATGACCCTAACAGCTTCCAGTACCTCACACCATTTGTATGTCCTACTCTGCTCCTACTCTCCTCCCATGATCATCGACTAACTATCACAGTTGCTGTACGCTTCTGGCTTCCTCTTCATGGGCGCCACTGAGGAGCAGATGCAACTTCTCAACGATGCCGGCGTCATGCACGTCGCATACGTGCTGATCCTCTACAGCATTGCCTTCATCCTCTTCCTCTGTATGTCCATACACTTTCCCTCTACAGCCACCCACTAACCCTATCCAGTTGTCAACATCCTCCTCCACATATACGCCGTCCACGCCTGGCCCAAGGGCGAGCCCGACTCCCAAGAAGACGACAGCTACGCCCTTGCCAACGGCAGATCCAACGGACACGCGCGCACCACCTCCGAGGTCCAGCGCATCCAGGATGCCGAGGCCTTTGAGCTACAGGGTCTAATCAGCGACGACGAAGAAGCCGGGGCCTCGATGGGACCGAAGAAGGCCACCGATGAAGAAATGGCCAAGGAGACTCACCAATAGGTTGTGCTTTTCCTCTCTCTCTGCATTATTTTTCTGGCGTTGGGTTTGCTGCAGTATATCAGTGTTTAATCCATGGACATATAGGGCTTTTCATAAGATAAAAGAACGGGAAAGGGTTGCTACAGTTAAATGCATTCTACTAATATCGTACACGAACATAAGTCATGGCCTTGTAGGCAATACAAATGAAATCCAAAATCAAATCTCAACGCCAGTCCTTCCAACCTGCCTGAATCCTACTTCGTATAACTACTTCTCACGAAATAGTCACACGTACCATTCACCCCATTCACACCGCACCACTCGCATCCACATCAATAGGAATAGGATTCCCAACCGGCGGCACAGCCCCCAGACTCTCCATGCCCATCTCAGAGAAAGCAAAAGGATGCAATGGATAAATAGGTCCGATTGACTTCTCACCGTCGAAAAGCAACATATTCTGCAACGGCTGCTCCCTAGCCGAAAGAACATTAATAACATCCTGCGCAAGCGAACCACCGAGGAACGCAGCGACAGGACTAAGTTCACAGCCTAGGTTTTGAAGGAAATTGCGCAGGAATGCACTGTCCAATGAGGCCATATCGAGTCTTAGTTCCTGGTGTGCTTCGCGCGCGAGCCTGGTGAACTTCTCCAGATCTGCGTGGGAGAAGGTAGGTTTGTGGCCGGAGGATTTTTCAAATTCCCATAGTGCGCGGAGGCAGGAGAGGAGGGGTGTTACTTGCTTGCGGCGGCGTGGGAGACGGGTGTAGTCTTCTGGTAGGGGGGATGTGTTGGCGAGACGGAGGGGGGAGTAGATTTCGCGCTTAGTGACTAGTTCGATGGTCTTGTCGCTTTCTTTTTTGGTCGTTATATCAATGGTGCTTCGGGTTGGGGTTTCTTGGCGTTGGGAGGGGACGTTGGATTTGGCGCGTTCGATTACAAAGTCGTGTGAGATTAGGTCTGCGAAGACGTAGCCATAGAAACCGTGGAGTCCTGCTGCGTAGAAGGGTCTATTGAAGAGGCGGCATGCTGCGTTGATTGTGTTGTTGGTCTCGTAGTCGAGCTCAGTGGCGATGACCAGGTCGAATTGACGGAAGAAGTCTGCCTGCTTGGTGCGAATGTCCGAGGTGTCGATGTTCAATCTCACTCGAGGGTTCATCTTGTGGATTTGAGGACCGGCGACCTCGGCGCGCTGGGCTGGTCAATACTTGCTTTTCAAATGGAGAGTGACTGCCTTACATTCTTGCCCTGCTTGATAATTTTCTCATCTCTATGCGCTTCCTCCAGGAAGAATTGCGCATCCAGGTCCGCCTCGGTGACAGGTTCATGGTCGATGATCGTGAGCGAGCCAATACCTGCCAGGACGAGGTTCTTCGCTACCTCATTTGCGAGGGCTTTCATGGTGATAAGAAGGATGTTCGCCTTCCGAATCCTACCCGATTGTTAGGGGTGTTTCTTCTCGCGCTCTGAGCAACTCACTTCTCTTGCGCCTGGACTCCCCAAAGCCGGATCTGTCGGTCGTACAGGGCGATCTCGTCTGGATAGCAATGAGTATTTGTTATTCCAGCAGATCATAGAGCCTTACCAGCGCTAATTGTCTGCCCATTCTCTCCTGGTTCCGCCATCTTGAACTTCTGCTGAAAAGTGAAGAGAAGAAAGAAGCTCAAGCTCTCCCCACATCGAACGATGATCTAATAGGATCACGTGATCCTCCAATAACCAGCTTTCTAAGAAAACCGACGTTCACAACTCCAACCTTTTGAATATATCTGCCTGTTTGTCTTTGCCTTTCCTGGCCCTTGTTTGGGTCTCGTTTTCGTTTGATGTGAGACTGGTCATATCAGTCCCTCTGTCAACAGGTAATCGTTGTCCAAGCGGTACCTGATCGGACTAACCCACCGCCATGGTATGTTTCATGATTTGTGCCTGAATCTTCCAGACTAACCATCAAACACAGTCAGGGAACTACGACTATCCTCCTGCCTCTTCCCGTCGCCCGTCCCGCCCCAGTGGCCCCAGTGAGCCATCCAGTCTCAGCGAACGCTATCCCCGTACCCAAGAACTTATCGAAGCGTTGAACTCGCAAGGAACCACTTTTCAAAGCCAGGACGACGCAGTGCTGCATACACTTCTATCGGAACTCAGATTTAGAGGAGGCCGGGCCTCTGCAAGTCTTGACCAGCTGTCGAACATCAACACCACTTCCGATCAGAACGACGAAACCCCGCGCGATATTCCACGCTCCACTCTTAGACCACCACCACCGCCGCCACTACCACCCACAGGACACCTAGACTACTTGCGTAACTTGATCCAGTCTGGAAGCAATCGAGCCAATCCAGATGACACAAATCGTGCTCTAGAAGCCTTGAATCGACACATCGAAGAGCACCATCTGGACGTGCCCCGTGTTAATCACACCAACTTGGCTCAGGTCGGAGCCATAGCCGAACGACAAATCCAACAGTTACAAACCGATATAGTCGCAACACATTCGTCTATTATTGATCAGCTCCGGAATCCGAATCCGCGTTCGTCTCCAAGCCCGCTTCTAAATCAGGAGCCCTTCCCACCGATCAGCAGAACCCTCCGACGCCGTTCCTTCCGACCGGACCTCCGAGGAATCTCCACTCTTAACGAGACTCTTCCAACTCCATCCCTCATGCCTCAGCCGGGTCACAATGGCCGCGATGGCCGAAGACAAAAACGGCGGAAGCTGGAGACTGACGATAATCGCGAGGGTGTGCGGGGGTTCAACTACGGACAGTATGGTCAGGTTGTCCCGGGCGCTCTGAAGATGGAGATTGCTAGCTGTGATGGAGGAACCTATGATCCTGACGGGGACAGCTCATTCCCGGAAAATGTCCTGAAAAATGACCAGTCTGTTTACTGCACCAAATCTGATCGGTGCAACTTGGTTCTGCGACATCGGGGCGAAGCGCCCTTCTGTCTAAAGAAGATTGTCATCAAGGCCCCTCGCACCGGGTTTGATTCTCCCATCCAGGAAGGCATGGTGTTTGTGTCCATGACCTCTGATGAGCTGCTCGCCCGCACCGCCCAATACCAGATCCAATACTCCAGCGCACGTCGCCGTCGCCGTGCTCGTCGTGCGAATCTGCAGCCATCCCAAGAGTACCTGCATGGCTTTCGATCGCCTCTTCAGTCGCTGGAGCGGACTGTCCTGATGGGGCCCGACTCGAACGCTGCCTCGGAGAGAAATGAGAACGCAGACCGAAACGCAAATGCCTCGCAGGCCGAGTTCCGGGTGACCACAGAGTACGATGAAAACTCCGAGGATAGTGTGTTCATCCAGCATGACGACGAAGATGGACCTTCCATCGCCGAGCTCGAGCGTATCCAGGAAGACGACCTTATTTGCTCAGACACCGACGACAGCACAAGCGATGACGAAGACAACGACGATACCACAATGAGCACCTTTAACCGCCGCCGTCTCGAACTACAGCGTCGTATCGGAACCATGCGTCGGCAGTATTCCGACTCGTCTAGACGTCCGCAACCTCCGAGTTTAGTTGACCCTCTCCCTTCTGCAACGTCTGGACCGAATGGGTCGAATGGGGCTGCAGCTGGTGGGGAGGTGATGGAACCACATGCGCGCTTCTTCATCGAGCGGGAGAAGAGTATGGTCAGCATCAAGTTTGACCCGCCTCCGTATGTCCCGCTGAATCCCTTTGCAATTGCAATACGTAATGGTGATACTGACTCTCCAGGTCGGGCCGCTTTATCCTCATCAAGTTGTGGAGTCCCCGTAGCGACGGTAATATCGATATTCAGAGTGTCATTGCCCATGGATATGCGGGCCCAAGATACTTTCCCAGTGGCGGGTTCCGATGAGCGCCTTTTTCATAACTTATACCCTTGACTAGAATCTTACTTGATGACTGATGGTAATGAAATGATGCTATGATTTGGGCTCGAGGCTTGCCATGTGCTGGATGAGAGCTGTAGGCGGTGCGTCAAGGTCTGAGGTTATAATCTCGTAGTGTCGAGGGTCTGTTGGTATCACGTGACCATCATAGACCTATCTAGGTGTCTTCGAGGTGATGCATGAACTTCCTGCGCCAGGACTCTTGGCATGGGAGAGTCACCTACTTTACATGTTCATGAGCAGCATCCGTAGGCCTAGTCATCCGGGTATAAATACCAACCCGCAACCAAGAGACATCAAACAAGACAAAGGAAGCTTTGGCGTAGATAATACAAGAACCTAAAGGCAAACAGGAAAGGGAACCAAAGGGGAGAGAAAAACAATGTAACCTGAATTGAACTCCATCTACTGGACCTTAGGATAGTATAGCCTTAGAGCAGGCTATGCAGTAGGTAGTGATCAACTTACCGCTATACCTACTCATAGTTTCAGGAGTAATTACTTTATCCTAATTCCCTAGATATAGTCTGTCCCTGTGATATTTTTGGTTTAATTAAACAAAATGTCTTGATGAGGCTGAAATATTCGCTTAGCAAAAAGAAGGAGATAAAGGATATTCCAATTGATGTAGAGAAATGTTGCTTTCTTGTTTTCCATCTCCCTCTGACTATGCAGCTGTCCTTTTTCAACCGTCGTTAGATCCGTTCTTTTGAACTATACTGCACTTTCTGTTAATAGTCACTCTCTATATAGTATCTTTAATTAATTCATTTATTTGACTTATAATGCAGAATGAGTATATTCAAGTCCTTGGACTTTTGAGTATTTACTGATCTTAAATAACTATTGCAAACTCTCTTGCCTCTCCTTAGCTACTAGTAATGTTACCTCCTCAATAAAAGAGACCAACTGTTCTAGAACCTTTATTTGGAATAGGTCTAGACAGCAGACGGTATTCAATGGATATTTGGGTGCCTAAGAGACTCTGATGTAACCGACGGCGGTTATTACTTGTATAATTCCTCCCAAACGATAACCGGACACTAACAGTCGGACTACTGAAAACATTGTTAGCTACCCGATAGTCAAATCAGGTAAACTGTGAATGGGCTAATAGAGGGACACTCCCACACCGTTTCCCATAAATAGTGATGCATGCCATCAACATGGTGCAGACACTGCGATGTGTGGATACCCACTGGTAGATCTGAGCCTCTGATATTGAGAGATATCAAATGTTGACGAGATTAACGAGGCTGAATCGGACTAGATGACAGTGTGATGTATGTCTTTGAGAACTGAGGTTGGTTATTGCAAAGTGGAGATAGGAAGGGCGTATGGTCTAACGCGATTGGGACTAGCGTATCCACTGGGTATAGATAGATGCCTTAGGTTCTTCGAGTTAATTTGTTCTCTTACTTCATCCACTGTCTGCTCAACCATCACCTATGTATTCTGCTACAACGTCCAAGGCTCTTTAGACTTCCCTTGCTACTTCCAGCCACTCGAGTGAGCCCATCCATATCTCTCTAACTCCTATTGTTAGGAAGAAAGACGAAGAAGAAGCCAGAAAAGCATACGATCATGGATGATGATCTAACTGGAAGGCGCGGGGTTATCCCCGGTCTCCGGAACAATAAGAGACCGAATGTCCGAAGCTATGCAATACCTATTGCTCGGCCAAGTGATACTTCTCAAGCTCATTCTGTCTCGTCTACATCACGCCTTGTTACTATCACTTCACACCCCCTCCACTACAGATCCGTTAAACCGTCCAGCTATACTCTTGCTAACTTTGCTTCTGATATTCCTACAGTCACCTCCACTGTTGGTACTCTGCCTAGCAGCCCCGTGGCGGTACGGAGGAGAGACCAGAGGTCAACAGTGCTGCCGGTCGAACTTCAGAGTGCAGTACCTGAAGGCTACCTGTCAAGTTTCCTAGGTGAAGCTTGTGAAAGGGGGATGTGAGTGTCGGCCTTGACGTCTAGTCGAAGATGCAATCTCTAGTACGCACCCCAAACTTGGAGATGTTCAATTCAACGACTCGTTGGGGCAAGGCCGCTATCCAGACTCGGGGCTCGTATGGTAGCCAGGCACACTGGTGGAAACGATTCTCTACTTTGGAGAATTGCTTTTTCACCACAGTTCAAAAGTTGAAAAGCTGTGTGCACCATACGGGGTCCGCGTAATATCTGGATGGTGACCTTGCCCCATCGGGTTGTTGAATTGAACATCCCTAACTTTGCCGTGCATGCTAGGGGTTGTGTAAAGGCGGGTTAAGTCGGTCAATTCCCAGAGAATAGGTTAAGAGTACTCACCGTTGGGGCAGAAGGGAAGTCCACCAACTAGCGGCTCTGGGTCTGGAAATGACTCTCGCTCTGAAAATAATAGTTCCGATGTACTGGCTCTGGTCCCTCACAGACTACTCTTGAGCTTACAAACTCGACTATTTCACCCATACCTCGACCATTACTGCTTGCCCTGTTACCGTGACCGCCCTGCGAGAAGCACCTACGTGAGGATCGATACGGTTCTGTTTCTATCACTGTGAGTACCATCAAAACCACGTGGTGATTGTCGCACAAAGTCTAGCTTCATCCCCAGACTCCATTCTAAATGAGAAAGACTGATCCTGATCGCAGAGGCATACTCTAATACAACTCGCCTCTAGATGTGTGCCTTCCTACCGTCATTGTATTTGACATAGAACTAACAGCGCGTAGAAGATAAAACATACCCTCTTATTTCTCAAACTGACAATTTCACCCACGTGCACGTTCAGGATTGGCCTCCGGTTTGGCTATAGGCTCCTCGGAAACTTGAATTAGAGATAAATCAGAAAGAACATCATCAGCAGAATCGTACTGCTGCTTCCAACATTTCTCCGTGACGTGATAACAAGCATGATTGTCAGTAGGAAATAGCCTATTCTCAAAGCGAGACAAAATCTCCTCATCAATTCCCTCTTCCCAAGTGTTAAGCTCTGGAAAGACCTCATGTCCAGTCATGATTTCATAGATAGCAGTACCAAGCGCAAAGAGATCAGTCTTCACACATACATCGTCACCGACTCGAGGCATATATGCCTTTGAATGCTCACGAGCGCCCCCGTCTAGTAATGTTTTGCCATCAGCGGACTTTAACACTCCCTGAAAGTCTGCAAGCAGTAGATCAAGGTTCTTGTCAAGCAGAATATTCCGGAGGCTTATGTCACAGTGAATGACATTTTTTTCATGTATATAACTGACTGCTTGCGCAGCTTGTTTGCACCAAAGTAATCTCCGCTCGAGAGGTATAGACGTCTCCGATTTAATGTAGTCATTCAAGCATTTCCAAGCACGCTGGAGAATAAGACCATGTTCTGTCATGCCTTTTGAGGCGATGATGTGGGGATGGCCGGGGCTTCCAAGGACCTCAAGAAGCTGCGACTCTATACGAACGCTTTCTTCCAATTCTTCAGGTAGTTGTGGATATTTTAGAACCGTGGAATCATCAATAGCACCGATGAAACACTGCCCACCGCTGGCGATGATTTCTGAAACCCCAGGAGGGCAATATCGACTTATGTGGATAACGGTAACGTGTGGTCTAGCTGGATCCTGTAATTATGAGTGATCATATAAATCAACAAGGACATCGCAACTTACGATTTCTGAAGTCGAGGAGGCAGATGTATCAAGTGCCTTAGAGTCAGTCATTTGGAGTGTCTGACCACGCAAGGTCTTGGTGATGGAACTACACAGATTCTCGAATGGATACCATATTGCTCGAAATATGGAGAATATAGTGGAAGAAAGGACTCGAGTTAAGGATAACATTGTGGCAAAAGGACCCCCGGAGACGTGAAGGGTAATTTCCAGTCGCAACATCTTCTCAAATGGACGGAAGATATCTAGGTGATATAGGAGAATGATGCAAACCGTGCAAATTTTATAACAAGGATGTCTCAGCCAATTGCCGTAGCTATCTGCACTCATATGAGATCCTTGCAAAATCCCATCTAGGTATTGACTGGGTCTTTGTCTTTCTCTTATTCACAGGCGTGGAAAACTGTTGGGAGTATAGCATTACTCCGAGCAGGAGACACGATAGGGGTAAATCAGTAAAATGCTCCTCGCCCGAAAGTCGTTCATGTGACCGAGGACAGCCATCCCTGTCACAGCGTGCATATAACCTATAGCTTTGATTAGTGCATTATATGGGACGTGTCATGTTCGACAGTAGCGAGATGTGATCTGCTGGAGTCAGTAACGGGCCGTCGCGATAGTAGATTCTACGTAGTTCGCTCCTTTTGTGCCACCTTCCATTTTAATAGTGGATATCGTTCATCTGCCTCGCTGATCAAGTACTTAGTAATTTAGAAGAGTAGCATGCGGAGGGAAAGACCATTCTGAGGGATCATAGAGGGCATAAGAAGTCTTGACCGTACCCGTCGGATTATAACTAGATCGTCCTATCCTGAAGGCCCGTTACGCTCGGGAGAACATCACTTCCCATGAGGTCAACTTCCACGCTCAGGTGACACTGAGTTTCTACCCAGGATCCTGGACTGGTGTCGAGTAGGCAGTCGGAAACATTCTCCAGATTTCTCAACAGAGAAGGCTCTGAATGTCAGCTCTTCAGACATGCGTGACGTCTCAGTGTTCTCTAAGTGCTCATAAAGCTGTCGATCAGTAAAAATGTCACCACGTGGACTCTTGCAGGATCGATACTCGGAACTTAGAGGCCCCAGCGGTGGAGTGCAGATTGAACGCTTACGAATGGCTCGTTATGAGAATGACTATCCAGGAACTGTGCGAGTCAAGTAAACTTCTGTTGCAGAAAGGGTATGTAGTCTCTCTTCCTATGATCAATGCTGCTTTTCAATCTACGGCTGCTATGACCTATATCTACAGCCACGAGTTCGACCACTCGGTCCCCTGCAAAATACTTATGGTCCAGATCTGCACGTACACTGCCAATCATTTAAACCAATGCCTGGTTCAGGCTGGATGGCTAGGACCGGCAACTCAAGTCACTAGTCGCCTTCGTCCATCAAATTCAGACCAGTCACGCTCCAGAACTCTCCCAAATGATCATACTTCGCCTTGCCGTGTACCTTGCGCATGCCGTTCTCACCAGCTAAACGGCACGGGGTGACTGTCTGGTACAGACATGCCGGGCTATATCCACAGCTAAGCAGAACGAGGCTCTCAAGGGTCCGTATATGGCTATTCTCGAGAACCTTGATCCGATTATTTATCCGTTCGAGCTCGGCATGCCGAAGCTGTGTACATGAGCACGAGGTTGCAGATAAGCAGGGAGTTGTGTGGGGCTTCGAGCTCAGGGTCTAGACCAGACTAGCGAGACAAAGGTACTATTGGTGGGGAGATGACGACTTCGTTTCCAAGGTTGTGGATATATTCCGGATATGTACCAAGGTTGGAGGATAGGGCGAGGACCCCGTGCATCTTCAGGGGTCCAAGATTGACCATTCCTAGGTGATTGGGCTTGGCTGCCTAAAATGTTATTCTTGTTTCTTGATCCCCATGAGGTCATGCCAATCACTGCCTGCTGCAGGAGTAACTTTACCTAGGCTAATAGACTTTCACCATTGGTGCAATAGTCAATGTCTGCATTGGGATGGGTGCAGCGTACTAGACTCTAGTAGAAGGTTGTTTAGAGTAGTCGTGGGATGGATCCATCCTATAAGGCTTTTGTGCAGAAGAATGGCTGAATCGGTAGATTACCGAGTGTACACAGACCCTCGGCCATGTAGGTGCACCGTTTGAGGCTGTAGGCTGTAGGCTGTAGAGTGGGACGGTCAGTTCTTCATATTAGGCACCGTAGCGGGATGAATTCATCTGGGTTACTATAATCTGGGTTACTATAGCTGCGGTTATAGAGTTATAGAAGGTTGTAAAGGTTGTAGTTTGAATTTAGAGGTCAAGTTTGAAGTCTGTATTTGAAGGTTGAAGGTCAAGTCCGCTATCTCGATACAAGAGCTTTTGATGCGGGGATCCACGGATCACGGAAAAGTGAAAGTGGACAGAGCATAATTCATCATTTACTTGTAGTACAAGGTGGATCGAATGTAAGGGGTATAAGGTCCTATTCCCTTCCATCTCCTTCCACTAATTAGTGGTGTCAGCTCCTTATTTAATCAAATAGCTCCATCTCCATCTCCATCTCCCGATCTGATCCCCATTCTTGCACTTTCACTTCCCACCCCCGCACCTCGCCATGTGAGTCCCCTGCACTGCTGCACCCCAACCCTCCTAATCTATGAACCTTGCAGGCGTATCACCGTCAGCGTCATCCGCCCCGAGCAGGCGGACTCCGACCTAATCAATTTCGAAGTCGGTGGCGACATGACCATCGAGCTCCTCAAAGCCATCGTGCAAAGCGAGACCGCCATCCCGCCCGAAGCCCAACAACTCGTCTTCAACAATGCCCTTCTCCAGGATCCAAACCAGACCCTCGATCAAGTCGGTATCGTCGAGGGTGACATGCTCGGCGTACACGTCACCCTTCGCCCCGGTTCAACCCAACCCACTCCACGAGCCACGCCAGGCCCCAGCGCCCCTCGCCAACAGCAGATTCAAACCCGTCCCGGTATGCCGGATCCAGAGACGATTAGGCTACATATCCTGGGCGATCCCCGCGTGCGCGAGGCGGTGCGCAGACAGAATCCCGAGTTGGCGGAGGCGGCGGATGACGCACAGCGATTCAGAGATGTGTTGCTTTCGCAGCAGCTGCGTGAGAGTCAGCAGGAGGCGGAAAAGGAGGCTAGAATTGCCATGCTGAATGCTGATCCGTTTAACCCGGCGAATCAGCGTGAGATTGAGGAGATTATTCGCCAGAATGCTGTTACGGAGAATCTGCATAATGCTATGGAGCATCATCCTGAGTGTGGGTTTTCCTTTGATTATACATATACATGTTGGCAGGACTGATTGTTTACTAGCTTTTGGCCGTGTTACGATGCTCTACATTCCCGTCGAAGTGAACGGTCACCGTTTGAACGCTTTCGTCGACTCCGGGGCGCAGGTTACTATCATGTCGCCGGAATGTGCTACAGCGTGCAATATCATGCGTCTGGTCGACCGGCGCTACGGGGGTATCGCGAAGGGTGTGGGCACTGCTCCGATCCTGGGCCGGGTGCATTCGGCGCAGATTAAGATCGGGGAGATGTTCCTGCCGTGCTCGTTCACCGTCATGGAGGGCAAGCAGATTGATCTTTTGCTGGGACTGGACATGTTGCGACGACACCAGGCGTGCATCGACCTCAAGCGCGGGGCGCTGGTTATCCAGGACCAGGCGGTGCCGTTCCTGGGCGAGGGGGATATTCCCAAGCACCTAACTGAAGAGTTTGAAGATGAGCCGACGGTGAAGGGCGCGGACGGTGCCGAGGTCGGTGCTCGTACTGGTGCTGTTACTCACCAGGCGGAGAATAAGCCCGGCGAGTCGAGCAGCGCCGGCGCCAGCACCAGTACCAGCACCAGCAACAACGCCCCCAAGATCAATATCCGACCAGCACCGGCTTCGCGCTGGCCACAGGATTCAATTGCCAAGATCACTGAGCTAGGATTTACCCGTGAAGATGCAGTACGGGCACTGGATGCCGCCGAGGGAAACCTAGACGAGGCCATCGGGTTCTTGATTTGAATGCATTGATTACGGCGTTAGGGAGGATTTATATTTAGCGGGGTTTCAGCATTGCCCGTAACGAATATGTACGATTATGTGGTGCGTCTCGTGCTGTTTATTCGCGCTTGGGTTTGGCTTTGGATTTTGGGAGGAGCTGTGTTTGTAGACGAAAGACCATATCCAGGGCCATCAATGCGCCTGCAAGAAATACTAGTTAGTAGTTAGGTATATAACATAGTTATCTTCTTCCGGGTGCCGACATACCGAGAGCTACGTAAGGACCGTAGAGTGAGGTGATCTGCTGCTTCTCGGCAACGGAGCGGTCCGGCCAGTTCCAGACTTCCACCAGACACGTTAAGGAGGTGACGAAAGCCTGAACCCCGAAAATGAGAAGATGGACGGGAACCAATGGGTGGTCTGAGGTGTCCCAACGTATAATTAGCTTGGAATCCTTCGGAAAGATGATGCAGTTCCCCTGGTAGGTGGGGACTCACCGCGCAATAACCCGAACACGGCCCACAAACTCAATGGCACATGGTAGAGTAGTTCCATCCAAATAAAGGCTGTGAACCAGGTTGGGGGTTCGGAGAAGAATTTGTCCCGATAGGTGGTTATGTAGAAGTCGCGTAGGTTTAGGGAGAGGTTGTTGACGAGGTAGCTGGGTTGCAGGGGGACTGTGTCGATGAGGAAGATGATGGGGATGTGTGTAGCGAAGAAGATGAGATATGCGCAGTCGCGTTTGCGAGTGGGGAAGGAGAAGGGCGTGGTGATCACCATGGTGGAGTATGAGAAATTATCTGATCATGAGAGAGGGAGAGAGGGAGATGCTACGTAAGAAGAGAAAAGAAGAAAAGTACCTGACAGAGCAGTGGGGCCACCCGGCGATCTGGTTATGTTTGCTTTTTCTGTGATTTAAGCTCGGAGATCTAGTTCATCACTAACTATTTACTGTTTACTGTTACTGTTACTGTTACTGCTAGCTGTTGACCGCTAAGTACGGACTACGGACTATGGACTAGCTATTGCTAGACTATGGATACACCGATACTCAAGACTCAAGTTTGGTACTTGGACTGGGCGGCCCGATCCCGCACAGGAGAGCCCAATGATCCACTTGGTCCCCAAGGTGCCCCTATACTAATACTACCTGCTATCTAGAACTAGAACTTGAACTAGAACTGAACTATCTACTCATGCACCACCGGAATCGAACCTCCCGAGTTCCCGTGGCCACCGATCAGGTCAAAGGACAGACCGCATGTTTGAAGAACCAATCAATCCGGAGCAACGGAGCCAGATGAACGATCCCGGTTCAACTAGAACTAGTGTATCCTCACTAGAAGTCTCCCTTTGAGCTGCCCGATTCGTGGACGCTATCGCCTCGAGTCTCACTGATCACCGCAGATAATGCAATTGCCAACTCGACTGCATTGCCTTATCAACGCCCTGGATGAGGATGTAGTCTACATGGATTTCCGAGGTCCCAAGGTTCACGCCGAGGTATCATAGAGCGGTGAAAACTGAAAATCCTACGGAACGCACCGGGATTTCATCCGTTGAGCTTGACTTTCACTTTTGTGCTGACCGCTTCTCTGGCGAGCCACTACGGAGATGTAGACGAGCTAGTGTTTGAGCAGGATGACCCGGTGGAGTGGATGAGTGGATTTGGATTTGGATTAGTGGATTAGAGTCGGGGTTTCTGGTTTCTGGTTTCTGGGTCTACTGGATCTATATAAATGAGGTAGGTAGGGTTATCTGATTGATCTTTTTATTTCATTCCATACTCTACACTCATCTCATCCTATACCCATACTCATACACTCAACATGCCTTCCTCTGCCCCGTTAATCCGCAAGCCCAATGCCCACAAGCCCGAAGTCCCTATTAGTTATGACATCAACATCCCCTACGTCGACGTCGACAGACAAGCCAAAGTCAACACCCCATATCCCGAGTACCTACCAACCTGGGACCCAATGTGGTTCGACCCACTACCTCCATTCGACTACCAAGACCCAGCCCTACGAGTCAAAGACCGTACCAAGGCAAACCTACTAGGTCCCGACGCCAAAATCAACCACATCCAGCCCAACATCGGCTCCATCGTCGAAGGCGTCCAACTAAACACCCTCTCCGACGCCGCCAAAGACGAACTAGCCCTCTTAATCTCCGAGCGCAAAGTCCTCGCCTTCCCAGACCAGGACCTCATCGACGCTGGCCCGGAAGAACAGGAACGATTCATGCGTTACTTCGGTAAACCAAACTACCAACCCGTCTCAGGAACCATCCGCAACCACCCAGCGTTCCACGTCATCCATCGCGACGGTAACCGCGATGAAATCGAACGTTTCCTCTCCCAACGCACAACAACCACCCTCTGGCACCAGGATGTGAGCTACGAGATCCAACCACCAGGCTACGTCATGCTAGGTCTTCTCCAAGGACCTGAAGTAGGCGGTGATACCGTCTTCGCGGCTACAGACATGGCGTATAAACGACTTAGTCCTACGCTGCGCTCATTCCTCGATACGCTGAAAGTCGTGCATAGTTCGGCCAAGATGATCAACCATGCCAGACTTACTGGTGGTCTTGTTAGGAAGGATCCTGTTGATACGGTTCATCCGCTTATCAGGGTTCATCCGGTTACGGGTGAGAAATGTTTGTTTTTGAATGCCGAGTTTATCACGCGGATTCAGGGGATGAAGGAGCCCGAGACGAAGTGGATGACGGATTTCCTCATGAATCATATTATCACCGGTCATGATTTTCAGGCTCGGGTGAGGTGGCAGCCGAGGACTATTGTTATCTTTGATAATAGGTCTACTACTCGTGAGTTCCTCGATCCTGGTTAGTTGGGTCAGTGCTGATTGTGCAGATTCTGCTATCGTTGATTACCTGGATGAGGAGTATGGTGCTAAGGCGAGGCATATCTTCCGGCTGATTGCTTTGGGTGAGAAGCCGATTCCGGTGTATGACGAGTTTGAGTGAGGATTTGAGAGTGCTGTCGTAGATGTTGGTTTCGGTTTTGGTTACTCGTGATTCCCGATTGTTTTCGTGTTTTACTTTTAGGTTACTTAATTTATAGTCTAGTTGAGTAGATTATGGATGTTGTTTCAAGTTAGTTACTTCTACTTCTGGTATTGTAGACTTTGAGTAGACCTCGGGAATTGCAAGATCTGCTTTAGAGCCACGTAGTATGTACTACTTTATGTACATGTACTACCTAGGTAGGTATCTACGGAGAGATGGAAAGTTAAGTTTATCTAATATGCATGTACATGCACACGTGTACTAGGTACTTCTAATCTCCCACTTGAACAAGTTCCAGCAAAGCAGACCCGTGGATGCACGATTTGTCATTCATTACCATCTGCCCAAACGCCAACGAGGGTACCTAGGTACCACTAGAGTACAGGAAAAAGAAAACATCACATCACCATCACCTCACCCAACAAGCTCCACAATACGCTGTCTCAATTCTTGACTCGCCTCCCCAATGTCTGCCGTGCCTCCACCCTGCTGCAGAAGCACCAGAGTCTCCGACACCCGCTCGGCCATGACATCGGACCCAAAGACGGTCCCGCCCGGTCGTGCGCTTTCCATGAACCATACGTCGAGCAGGTGAAGTAGGTCGGCGGCGATGATGCGGCGGTTGGAGCCGTGGAAGGGCGCTTCGTCAGTGTAGAACATGGCTTCGAGGACACCGTAGAGCGATTCGTGCGGTACGCCTAGGTCCAGGAATAGGTCGACGACCCAGTGTGTTCGGTTGAGTTGGCGGTGATACTGGTGCTCCAGTGAGTAGCGTTCGAGTAGAGGGACCAGCTCGCGGATGGGGAAGACGGTTTCGGACATTCGGAGTCGGCTGCCGAGACTGCGCACTTTTTCGATCACGGCTTCGTGCGGCAGCGGCGAGCCGCGTCTCTCCGTGGTTTCATGCACGTCTTGGATCAGGTTTGCCCAGGTTGCTTTGATGTCGGCTGCATTGCGGTAGTCGGCTGCGGAGAATATTTGCAGACAGATGTCGTAGTAGCTGGCTGAGTCGGCGTATTGGTTGAAGAGCTGCACCTGTCAATATCTGAACGTGTGGTAGTGTTAAGAGGTTAGACATACCGTGCTAATGTCCATCACCGGACCGTCCACGTCGCGCAGAACCTCGACCTTTCGCTCAGCAACAATCCGAGTGTCATCCTTCAATCGCTGCAAAAGGTCATCCTGGATGTTGGCCACCTCAATAAGGTTGGTGATTTCCTGCAGCAGGCGCTGCCTCGACTGGCGACCCACGTCGGGTGTAAATGTAGAAGCATTAGTACGGGCACGGCCCAGGTATTCAATGCGCCTGCTGAGAGGCAGAGTGAAAGCGCTCTGCGCAAGCTGGAACTGAACCTTGGCAGCTTCGAAGAAACGCTGAGACTGGGCGTAATACCGCCAGAGCAGATCTGCGTGCGCAATGTCGTCCGTGGATTTTCGTTCGAGGTAGGTGACCACAAAGGGTGACTGTGTTTGCAAAAGGCGCTCGTTCCAGCCCTGCTCCAGGTACCAGTCGTACAAGCTGGTCAAAGACACTTCGTCGGTGGAATCGGAGATAACGCTGTAGGCCTCGTTCTTGCGCTTCGCAATAAGCGTCAATTGGCCGTCGACGTAGCCGGGGTCGGATGCAGCCAGGGTGTCGACAGCAAGTATAACCTTGAAAATTAGGTCATAGCATTGCTTGCGGAATAAAAAGTAGTCCTTGCGGGGGTCCTGCCATTGGGTGAGCGGGGAAACTGCTGAATATTCCGAGGGCATAAGCACCTGTGCGGGTCGCCCATCCATGATCCAGGAGAGCGCAAGATTCGCCTTGTCGGAGCGGCCGGCCACATTGAGGGCCAATTGGATAGCACCTAAAGAAATCAGCAGCTGGAAAGGGATACCAGGGAGAGAACTGACCGGCAAAGAATTGATTGGCAATATAGTTGTCCACGGCCGAAACCAAATAATCCATGGGGAGGTTGTCAGCTACCTGCTGGAAAAGATGTAAACTCTCATTCAACAAGTTGCGGCCCAATTCTGAATTGGCACCGGCCTCTGTCGCACGCTTGAGCAGCTCCTGCGCCTTGAAGATCACAACATCCTCTGCACTACAGAAGCTGCCGCACCTCCGGCGCAGTGCATCGGCTACGGTCTCAACGTTGGAGCCCTTTGCAATGTTGCGGTTCACAATGCCTTTGACCAGCTCCTTGGCAATGTCATGGCCCTTGCTGCTACTAAACAACTCCTCAAACGTTAGCTTGAGGAATCGCTCCTTCGACTCAGCGGGTAGCGTTGCTACAATCTCCTCGACTCGCTCGTCGAAGAGAACCAGGACGAATGAGATGCCCTCGATGGTGTGCGACACCAGCTGCACGAGAGAGTGCAAGGCACGGTGCTCGGCCTGTAGAGCAGTTTCTTCCTGCTTGTTTGTCACTCGAGCCAGGGCCTCGGGCCCACTCAACCCTTCGATGAAGCTCTTATTGGTCTTGAAGAAGTCTTGCAGAGCTGCGAGATCATGCTGGATGGTCTGCAGCTTGGAAGGAGCCACCGAAGGGGTAACAGTCATCGCACCGTTCGGGGCACTGCCCACTTTGGCAATTTGCTTTTGCCAGATCGACCGTAACAGACGCGACATATACAAGGCAATGCCGTGATGACGAGGAGAAGGGTTCCAAGCATCAATGGCCGAGGTCGAGTCAGGAACAGCATTCTCATTTGATTGTGGTCGGCCGCCATACTCGATAAAGACCTTGCGGGCAAACTCAAGCACGTCAGGATCATTAATCCGAGTCAGGCGCTGGTCCGAAGAAATTTCAACACCCTGGCCACAAGCCACAGCCAGAGCAGTAGCAAGGACCTCACTTCGACCGTACTTTTTGATCAGGTTGACGACTTCGCCTTCCAGGCCTTCCTCGCTTGTCCCGCCGCTGCGTACCAGAGCGGCAAACATGTCCACCAGGCGTCGTCGACGAACGATGTGGATTCCGGAATTTGTGAGAATCGCCACTTCCGCAGCAGGGTGATCGAACTGAATTGCCAACTCATTTCCGAACCCGGCATGTGTGGTTGGTGGAGGCGGCGAGCAAAGTCCAATATCCTCTGCGCGGCCACCCAGGCTTAGCCAGATGCCGGATTCGTCGGACTTGCTGTGCACTCCTTGCTCTCGTGCCGGGCGAGCAAGAAGACCGGGATCGGGAGACGAAACGAACAATGTGTCCGCCTTTTGCGTGGCATCCTTGCACGTGAAACAGAAGAAGTAGCCCGGAGGGAAACGCGAGGCCATTCGAGTAGGCGCCAGAGAGTGGATAGGATATTTAATGGCGGCCATGGGAAATTGCTGGGTCATGCTCGCATTTGCAGCATTATCGATAGGAGGCGTTTTGACGTGCTGAGCCTGCATGCTCGTGGGTGGGTTGGTGCCGTTCTGACTGGGGGCCCAGCTGTAGGAGCCTGTGGCACTGAGGTAAATTCGGTAGCCAGTGGCAGTCGTTGCGACCAAATGGTATCGCGAAGCCTCAGCGGCTGGAACCGGGCTGATAGAGACAATTTGTACCTTCTCGTTAAGAGTTTCGTTAGATCCGATAATATGTCCGATATTCGAGTAGATGTCCCTGGCGAGTTTGGTGATGACGAGGTTGAGCGATCCATCGGCCCTCAAGTGGAACACCCGGATAGTTGATGCAGAGGACAGAGTATAGAGAAGTTTCCGACTGTCGTCCACCACCATCTGTTCGACATTTTCGGTAAGGGACCTCTGGGCCAGATTTGTCAAGCTGATAGATGGGCTGAAAACCGACAGCCGCGAGCTGGTGTGGTTGACTTTTCCGCAACGACCCTGGAACCATCGCTCTTCTTGCTGGTAAGTGAGCTCGTACACGTCGTTGTCGGAGGAGCCTCCGAAGAAAATGCGGCCAGAGTCTGAGGAAGCAAAAACGTGAATGTCGAGTCCGCGGATTGACACCGCCATTCCAGTCTGATAGAGCGCAACCTGTTTTGAGCCACTTGCAGTTGTCTCACAGCTCATACCCAGCAAGATGACATCGGCGGTGGTCGACACCACCAGTATGTGCGTGATGGCAGGCAAGAACACGCCCGGGCGCGGCTTAGCAAGCTTGACCGCGTTGATGCTGTTGGGTTGCTCCTCGAACCCGACCAATTGAGGGTTGGGGTGTGTGAAATCCCAGAGATACAGCGCGTTGTCGATAGCCACCCACGCGTGGTTCAACTCGGCGAAAAGACCCATGCTCGTCGAAACTTGTGCGCGATTGTACTGATCGAAAATCTGATCGGGAATATTGTACATTTTGACTTTTTGGAAGGGCGCCCACGATGTGGCGTGCGGGATGTCATATTCAGAGGAAACTCCTTCTGTAAGGTGTTAGCAGTCTGTCAGTATTTTGAAAAGGACGCGACACTGACGAGACAAATAACTATCCAGGTCTGGGTATTGCGCTTCCAAAGCCAGGGTCTGGCTTATGGTGTGCGCTCCTCGCTCCTCAGCGCTCAAGGTCTTTGTAGTCGATGTCGAAGGCAGCTTGGGAATCGGCACCATTGGTGTCTGTGGAGATGTCCGCTGCACCGGGGATTTGAAGAGATTGTCATGGCGGGCGACAGCAGGAGTCTGCAGGTAAGCACCAGGAACTGCTTTTGGCGTCGCGGGAGGGAGGTTTGGCAGTGTTGGATACGACATGGCGGAGATGCCACGTTAGGAAGGGGAGAGAGGAAAAAGCTCCCCCGCCGAGGAGAAAAAGAAAAGCTGCAGTAATTAATGAAAGAAGAGACACACAACAAATAAGAGGTTGGGGGGCGAGGATGCGGATGTAGCTGTAGCTAGTGGAGGAATTGGTGTCCAAGTTCTTTTCGTAGGTCAACATGGTGCACAGACCACTTAAGGTGATCTTCCGCCTTGTCTGCGCTTTTGCTCTTATTATTCACTATAGACAATTGACAATTGACCATTGACAATTCACAATAACTACAGAATTGGCAATTGACCATTGTATTCAGTCATGTTTCAGGCAGCTCGTTTCACTTCCCGGGTGCCTCTACGCACACCCATCTGGGTGCGTTGGAATTCCTCCGCCCCGGTGCTGCCGCCATTAATGAGCACACTACGGAATGATCTCAAGACTGCTATGAAAGCAAAGGACACTCCGAGGTAGATTAACCAATCTTCTTTACTTTGGTCTCTGCTAAACCTTGTCGATTAGACTCAATGTTCTTCGCGCTCTCATCTCCGAGACCAACAATGCCGCCAAAACCGCCTCACCCATCCAGACAGACATCCAGCTCCTCTCCCTCATCCGGAAACGCGCATCCGCTGCGAAGGAAGCAGCAGAACAATTTGCCAAAGAGGAGCGGGCAGACCTCGAGGAGAAGGAGGATTTGCAGGTGACTATCCTGGAGGAGTACGCCAGTCAGATCAAGACCCTAAGCGTGGAAGAAGTGGAGGCTGTGATCGCAAAGGAAATCAACGCCATCAAGGAGGCTGGAAATAAGCTAGAGATTGGACAGGTCCTCAAGTCTCTGTTTGCTCCCGGTAGTGCCTTGGATGGCAAGCCGGCAGACCGCAAGGAAGTAGCTGGACTGGTCAAGAAGGCTGTCTCCGCGTGAGACTAAAGCCTTGGAAAGCTTTGTGTACATTATGTGTTACTATTACAATATATCCCCTCTGAAATGACCAGAAAATAAGGAAGGGTTGGTTTAACATCAAGTTCCAGTTGTTCTCTGTATGCAAGCCTCCCCAGTGGTCGAGTGGTTAAATACAGAATTAGGTTGACGGCCTGAATCGAATGATACTTCCCCAAGACCTTCTGGACGCCTAGCCACGGGCGTTACTGTACAGTGACTGTGCAGCGGGAGGCTGAATCAGTGGCGGGTGGGTGGGATCGCCTACGGGCGGGACAAATACGGCTTGATACCTTTTTTTCCTCTGTATATTAGACTAGAGGCTATTGCTAGTTATCAATGAATTATTATATGTCTATTGTAAAATATTTCTAGACCTATCGTAGGGGTGGTGAGGCTATCGCGAGTCTATGCGGGCCTCAAGATATAACAGAAAGACGAGTCTCAACGGAGTCAAGTGTGTGGCCGGTATTTAATCCCAAGGTTGACCGTTCGAAGCCAGAATGCAACATTCAACTTCGGCTTTTTCTTTTTCCTGTCAACGCGCTTAGACGATATGATTATGACTGGGATAGCAGTGATGGACGCAGACACCATCACATCGGTACAATTCCGAGAAATACACAACGAAGATATTCGGGACTTAACAGTCATAATAGTACAGCTCGTCATCATTGACAGTTAACTGAAGGTAGATTAAGACAAGAAAAAGGCGATACCGCCGAGAGAAGTCATCATCACACCAAACCACCACCATCGGTCTGGATTGATCAATTCCTCCTTGATGACCAGATGGATTCCAGTTCCAGAGAGATCGCGCTTCTTTTTGCCACCTGTAGGCACCGGGTTCAATGTGTTTGTAGGAAGCATCTTGGGAGGCCGATATGCCAGGTACATGGGTTGCATCTTCTCGCCGTTAAACTTCGTCAAGTCAAGTCGTTGGACTTTATGGTATTTGTCAATAGACACAGAGAATCCCTAGCGTTGTCAGTGGTTACCTATATCAAGCTTGAATATGCGACCATACCTTGAAGTGCTCGGTGTTGTTGTACCGGGTATACGCGCCAATATCCTGTCTGCAAGGCTCCGACAGTAATTGACGGCCGTCGACTGCAATAGGATGGAGGACCAAAGATCCATCAGCAGACAGCATGTAGGAGCCGTGCTGCCACTGCATGATGCCACTGGTGCACTCGGGGCTGGTGGCTGCATCGGGTCAGTCCTGTATAGATCGTAGATCGGATCCACTTACGATTGGCCAAGGCGCGATAGAACGCCTCCTCATAGTTTCCATCGGCATCGAATGAGTAGGAAATGCCCGTCCGGTCGGGCTCGATCAGTCGGTCATTCAGCGGATCGTAGAATCCCTGTTTCCGGTCAGTTGATGCTCGTTTTATTTCGGAGTGTACCTACAGGACCCGTGAGGACCTGTTGAGATTTGGTAGTCCACGTTCCAACTAGTTCATCGGCACTAATGGCCGTACTGACTGTCGCCAACAAACTCCAAATCCAAATCATGGTTGTTTTCGTGGCTGGTTTCATGGTTGATTAAAAGGAAAAGAAGGAGAAGCCAGGTCAAAATGGAATCCCTTCATTCAGGTGGGGGACAACACAGGACCTCAGCATGCCGGTCCACCCTTATCATTATCGTCTGGAATGAAACTCTCCGCAACAACTTCCCGCAGCTTTTGACAGCTCATGGCTCTCCAATCGGCCAAGCGCGAATTGCGCAAGCAGATGCGCGAGGTCTTTGGAAGATTGTCTCTGGCATCTATCAATCAACAATGTCTGTCTTTGCCCATTCTATCGTCCGAAGACTCATCACTGACCCCTCGCAGCCGGTGTTGCGACCACCAAGTTCCTGTCGCTCACCGAATACGAGAATGCAAAGAGCATTGCCGTATACTTGTCGATGCCGACCGGAGAGCTATCAACTACTAGCATCGTACAGGATGCGCTACAGCGCGGAAAGAAGGTTTACATCCCGTATATTCACACCGTTGACAAGACCTCCGTCATGGACATGCTCGCTCTCGAGTCCATGACCGAATTCGAGTTATTACAGCCCGGTAAATGGGGAATTCCTTCACTACAGCCTACACAAATCCCCGGTCGACAAAACTGCTTCACAGGAACTGGACTGGATCTCATCGTCATGCCGGGCATGGCGTTTGATCAGGGATTTCGCCGACTCGGCCATGGCAAAGGGTATTATGACCATTTCCTAACGCGATATTCTAAATGGAGCAATAAAATGCCATTCCTGGGTAAGAGCCCAACTTTCAAACAAGAACCCCGTTGAGAAACCCCTTAAATGAAAACTAAACGCCGTGGTAGTTGCTCTCTCCCTCCAGGAGCAGTTGCTCGCCCAAGATATTCCCGTTGTGGAGCATGACTGGCTGATCGATGCGATCGTGGTGGGTGATGGTCGGTATTTGGTGCGATGATTTAAACGGCTTGGATGAGGGAGACGTTGTCGCCCTTGAGAAGGATCTGGCCTGGGGTCTGCGTTAGCTTCATAACACTTCAGCTTCAGCGTCGGGTCTCCGAATTGACATACCAAGCTCTCTCCGCTTCTCCTCCTCGGTCTTTGTAGCTTGGCGCACCTCTACGGCATCATCGATAACCAAGTTCATAAACTCATCGAAGCCCTGGTTTCACGTTAGCAGCGAGTCCGAGCTCGGCGCGGGACAACGAACCCTGATCTTGCCCTCAATGCGGAAGGCAAGCTGCTCGTAAAGCCAGATTTGAACGGTGGCGCGCTTCTGTAGCAAGCTAAAGATATAGTGGATAGGAGCCAACAATGTCTTGCGGCCTGCCATGATGGTGGTGATGTAGAGCAGATAACGTCGAGATAGAAACGAAGGAGTCAAAAGCTCTGCGTCCCGTGACGTACGGTAATACGGATACGCACCGGCGCCCGTCACGGGCACCAACATCCCACCTTCCCTCCCTCTTGCACTCTTTTGCGCCCCCCGTCCTCTTTTTTCTCAACCACTATTCATTCCTTTCAGGTTGAATGTCCATTCTGCGCTGCTGAGCCTATTTACGAGATCTTCATCATGGCCAGCAAGGAAGATGGGCAGGCATTTGCCCCGGTCCTGGCGGCCGTCGCAACCATGCAAGGGAACGTACCTAGGTCCGAGAAGACCCAGGCTCATGAATTCCTGGAGAAGTTCCAGAAATCTGTATGTCTGCATTGCACTCATGTTCGCTTCATTCTAATGCGTCCCAGATCGAGGCATGGACCACTACCCATGCGCTATTACAGTCGCCTGATGTGCCGGTGGAAGCCAAATTATTCGCCGCGACTACATTAAAGGGAAAGGTAGATACCCCGCTGACGATTGCCGGTGCCTTGCTAACTCTTCAGATCGTGTTCGACTTGGATCAACTCCCTCCCGACTCCGTACTCGCGCTTCGAGACTCCGTCCTCAATTTACTCGTGGCGTTTGCCTCGGGCCCGCGGCCCATTCAGACTCAGCTATGTGTGTGCTTGGCCAGTTTGGCTATACAGATGATTGCATGGAAGGACGTATTGGCCACCGTCGCCTCGGCATTGGGCAGCAATGCGGGGGACTGCGTGCTAGAGTTTTTGAAGATCCTGCCGGAAGAAGTGACAGAGGGCCGCAAGATTAACCTCAGCGTGCGTTCTCCTTGATAGTGTCAATCTGGTCAATGCTGACATCTTCACAGGAGGACGAGTTGCTCGATCGGACAAAGGAACTGTTGCAGGATAATGCGGAGCAGGTCATGCAGCTGATGATTCAGTACGCCCAATCGTCGCGTGAGTACACCCCGGACAAGAAGAAATAAATTATGCGACTAATAGTGTAGCTACCGCCGCAACCAACCCGCGTCTTCTCGACTGTATCACCTCATGGCTACGCGAAATTCCCGCCGCCAAGGTCGTCGAATCGCCTTTGATGGATGTTATCATCAAGGCGTTGGATAATGACATGTCGTTTGATGCCGGTGTCGACTGCCTTTGCACCCTTTACCGAGACACCAAGGACGTCGATGAGTCTCTTCCGGTCATCCAAGCTCTATACCCCCGATTGATGGCTCTCCGACCAAAGATTGCGGAAACCGCCGAGGCTGAAGACCTGGAGGCGTTCAAGGGTATTACAAGAATGTTTTCAGAGGCTGGTGAAGCATGGGCCGTTCTGATTGCTCGTCTGCCATCCGAGTTTCGGGGTCTGGTGGAGGCTAATCTCGAGTGTGCTGCGCGGGACTGGGAACGTGAAGCTGTGTCGCTCACATTCATTTTCTGGTATGAACTTAAGCAGCAAATCACCATCGAGAAGTTCATGGAGGCCCGAATGAACTTCCAAGATATTTACTCGCAGCTGGTAAACATCATGGTCAAGCACCTTGAATTCCCCACCCCGGAGGAAGGTGAGACGGATTTGTTTGGCGGTGATCGCGAGCAGGAAGAAAAGTTCCGCCAGTTCCGTCACTCCATGGGAGACGTGCTCAAAGACTGCTGTGCCGTTGTCAGTGTGCAAGAGTGCCTGGGCAAAATCTATCAACTGATCCAGCAATGGGTGGCCAAGTACGCGTCGCAAGCCAGCAACGAACACGTCCCACATTGGCAGGAACTGGAAGCTCCTCTCTTCGGTCTTCGCGCTATGGGTCGTATGGTCGATCCCGAGGAAGCGACTATCCTGAACCAGCTGGTCCCGCTTATTGTCCAGATTCCCGACCAGGAGAAGGTGCGATTTCAGGCCATCATGGCCCTGGCTCGGTACACCGAGTGGACAGCCCTGCACCCCGAAACTCTCGAGGCTCAGTTGAACTATGTCATTTCTGCCTTCCATCACTCGTCCCAAGAAGTGGTGCAGGCAGCCGCCCTTGCATTCAAGTTTTTGGGCACTGACTGCCAGAAGCTGCTAGGCGGTCACATTAATCAGCTGCACTCCTTCTTCGAGTCGGTGCTGGACAAGCTGAAGCCCACCAGTCAGGAGGAAGTGACTGAGGGTGTGGCTGCCGTGGTCTCTGTGCAGCCGCTCGAAAAGATTTATGATTCCTTCAAAATGTTCTGTGATCCGATCATGGCACGAATTATGAACCTCGCCAACAATGCCCAAAATGAAGAGGGCCAGCGAGCGGTGGCCGATCACCTCCAGTTGATTACTATTTTCGTGCAGGTTGTTACCCCCATCGTTCCTTTCGGCGAAGAGAACCCGGCCGTGAAATACGTCGGCGAGATCCTGCCCATCATGACCACGATTGTTATGAATTTTACGTCTTCCACACCTATCCTGGAGCGCGTGTGCCGCTGCTGGCGCTACATGATCATCTCGTACCGTACTTCCATGATTCCGCTACTGCCCACGCTGGCCCAGAGCATTGCCAGTGGATTCGAGACTTCCCGCGAGGGTTGCTTCCTCTGGGCCACTGACGCAGTGGTGCGTGAGTTCTCTGACGGTGCCGAGTACGTGGATCAAGCCACCAGTGACGCCGTGTTCCAATTCTACGAACAGCAAGCGCTCGCATTCCTCCGGATTTTGAATGAGCTGCCTCCAGAGAACCTCCCCGATGGTGAGTAGTAGTGCTCCCCTTTCCGTACGATATTCTAACTCTGCTCCAGTCATTGAGGATTTCTTCCGGCTGTCATCCGACGCTGTCCGCTACTACCCAAAGAAGTGCATCAGCTCGTCCCTAGCCGTTCCTATTTTCTCTGCTGCTCTTAGCGCCCTTACCCTCCAGCAGGTCGATCCTCTCATCGCCACGCTTCACTACTACCGGGACTTGTTCGGCTTTGCCTTTGACAAGCCTCTAGTTTCCCAGTTCACCAGCCCCGAGGGTGAGCCATACACAAACCCGCCCGAGGTGCGGGAGGCCGTCAAGGGGCTCATTGCGTCGCAGGGCCAGCCTCTGGCTCAGCGTGTGTTGACCGGCATGATGTTCACATTCCCTGGTGACTGCTTCCCAGATGCCTCGGGAGTGATGATGACCATGTTTGAGCTGCTGCCTCAAGAGACTGGAGGCTGGGTGCAGAACACGTTGCAGATGCTGCCGGCTGGGACCATGAAGCCAGGCGAGGGGGAGCGGCTGCTTAAGAACATTTTCGACAAGGTGCAGTCTGGCGAGACCCGAAAGATCCGGGTTCTTCTCCAAGGTGAGTCCCTTGCCTTCCCTTCCTCACTCATGTTGCTAAGCTTTCTAGACTTCACCAACTCGTATCGTCGCCGCAACGTCGCCCCACGGGATGGACTGGGCCGTCTGGAGGCGACGCGGTTCCGCTTCAGCGGATGAACGGATGCAATCTTTTCTCATGTACATTGTTTTTTACTTTTTGGTGTTTTCGGGCCCCGCCCGGAACAGGAACAAAAACCACCCCCGGAGCATTTACACATCAGGTGTCGGGTCCATTACTTCTTGACGCGCCGTACATATGTGGCACGATGGCTCGAATGCGGTCGTCTTGTGATGAATTTATGATCCACCGGTCTACCTAGGTAGCCGGCCAGAGATCCCATTCCCCGGGGATTCGCGTCCCAGTTACGCTCCGTGATGACCAGGTAGAAGAATACATAGACGTCTTATCTTATGCGTATTATCATAAATCGAGGTGTATATACATAGAGGAGATATTGTAGTGGTATGAAACAAGGTCTTGCTGATCTCCATTTCGGACTTGATTGTCACCAGACTACACGTGACTTGGACTATGCTGGCCATGGAACCGAGATGATGTCGTAGTTATCAATCTTTCTCACATCTGCAACTCTCCCTTCTACGATTGGAATCACCTATCAAACAGAAAGACTCGATCATTATTAATTTCATAATTTTAATATCCAACATGGAAGACTCTTTGGCTCGTGAACTAGAGTATGTCCTTCCCAGTATCCACCGATATCCATACAAAGGAAGGGACGACTTTGTAGAAATCTGGGATTATGAATTATCCATTCCCGATAGAGATGACTACTTTCTCATGACAAACATCAACAAACACACCTTCGAACACGACTTCGTCGGCACCGACGACAACTTCTTCCTCAAAACGTGCAACGAATACTGCCATTTATCACAATCACTCCTCATCAGAATGCGTTCAGCCGAGCGTGAATACGCACGCGCGGAGTTCACCAACTTGATTTCGGTAGCTGCTGTCCAAATGGGCCTACCCCATGCCCTCCAATTTCTAGGGAGCAGAGATTACCAGCTGGGTCCAAAAAAGAAGCAGGCCGACGACGCCTACGTCCCCAAGGTTCTCGCCTCCAGGCCATACCCATCTGTCGTGCTTGAAGTAGCCTGGTCCGAGTCTGCCTCAAAGCTGCGTGCCGATGCCGAGCGCTGGCTGACGGTCTCGAACGGGGAGGTCAAGGCGGCAATTACGATCTTGGTCAAGAAGCGTAGCTTCGACATCATAATTCAGAGATGGAATATTGTGGACGGTGCCTTGGTCATTCAACAGGAGACACGAATAATGAAGCAGGATAGTGGAGTAAATTCACGGGCCTCTGTTGTATTCATAGGTGCTCCTTTCATCATCCCCTTTCATATTCTCTTCTTGCGGCCAGCAGCACCTAGTACAAATGAAGGAGACATCGTGCTAGCCGACATAGACCTAATTCACTTAGCCAGGGACATATAGGACGACCGTTCTCTTATCATCGGTTGATATCAGCTCGAGTATAGCAGGTGATAGAGAACTAGGTCATTTGCTATATTAAAGATATCACTCCGAGGGTTAGAGCATTAATATCTACTTCTCTACCTCTTACTTTGGCCTGACTTTGGCCTTACTCTAGCCTTACTTTGCCTCTACTTTGCTCTTTGTCTAGGATACTTCCTCATATTCTTCTACTAGTGGCTATATAATGACCGGCTATTGTTATGTATGAATAGGAAGATGAAGATGCTCTATTCAAACTATGGAAAGAGTGGAACTAAAGCAGTCGGATGACTAACCATCCGCTGTGTGACAACTATCCTATCGAAAGGGGAGATAGAATCGACATACTTTTTGGTAATTATACGGAAATATATCTATTGATCCACCTACTATAGTAAGTTATCTTCCAGTCTATGCCAATGCTCTTCAATGCAAGAACTTGATTTGACTAGATAGTCGCAACATGAATCCGACTGCTATTCATGGAATTACGCTTCAATATCGAGGACTTTACGCTACAAGATATAAGGATAACTTAGTAAAATCTAACACCAATAAGCGACGGCGAAAACTGAGTCAAAACATCTATAAGCAAAAATATACAATTGCTTTTTCGCAATACACTAGCTCAAGAGCCTTATCATTGCCCCTATGTCCTAGTAGTAAAGGCTAACAAATATGGATCATATAAAAGGCGATACCAGCACCGCCCTCCCTATCTTGATAGAGCCTTTCGGCGATAGTACCAAGCATCCGAATGACACAAGCTCAACCATCGGCGGCGTAGAGTTTATCCCAGTGCCCTCGGGATACAACAAATCAACACTAGTAATACGTCTTTCACGGAAGACGCCTATAGCAGCATGCACTCCGAGAATCAAACAACTACCGTCAGGGAAGGTCAAGGAAGGTCATGAAAAGGGCAATCTTTGGGGTCGGCGTAGAAAGTTCCTCCTAGCCTTTCAATCACCAAGCAACGCTCTTCCATAGTACGGGCATTTTGCAGCTTTGCTCCACCTTTCTCACTCGCGCCCTCTTTTGTTGTCTTCCAAACCCACGCGCCACCGTCAGATGTCCAACCAACCCGAAGATAATCATTAGACCTTTCATCGGGGGTGACTGAAATTTTGCTTTCAAACCACGCCAATTCGCTTGGCCACCATGTTGGCCCAAGACGTCGCACTGCCAGGAGTTAGAAATATACAGCGTCTCAATAAAAGCATTATTATCACTCACTACGATCACAATGCGCATTCTCCTTTTGCTGCCATTCGGGATCGGAATTTGCTGGACGCCGCGTATTGTTAAATGGGTCCAATTCCAGGAATTCTATCTCCACTCGGCTAGAGACATCAAGCGTATAGATTCCGCCTTGGGAGGGCCATCCTCGGACTGTCATGCCAGGCCCAGACGAATAATATGCCCAGAACTGCGGCTGTCGTGTAAAACAATCATGAGGGGTAGTATGCTCACTGCTCAATTCCTGGAGTAGTTCCTGGAGCATGTCCTGGAGCATGTCCTCGGGCAAGGTAGGTAGAATCTGAGGGGCAGAACTCCCCGGTTTAGTTGGATAGCATAACCAGCCAACTATAACTGATATAAGCAGTGGGATTGCAGTCCACCAGTTCAGCATTTCGCAGTTTTAGAGACGGACAAGTCATAGGGGACAATATCAGGGATAACAAGAAGCGTAAGTTTTAGGCAGAGATGATTGCAGCTTCTCAGTCATTCACGAGGCAACAAAACAAGTCAGCAGGTTCTGCTAAGATGATTCTGCGGTTTACAAGGTCATTATGTTAGCGAGATGTGGCGTTTATAACAATTTCAGCATAGTCCTACGATTTGATCCTAACTTCATTGATCTATACTCCGGATGTTCTTCAGTCAAGTCATCACGTGGACAGCAGCAACTGACACCTGAGGCACCATTAATAAGCACAGCGGCGCGGGCATCCGCATAGTCTTACGTAGCTCCAAGTAGCATAGGAAATACACACCGTATCTTAACCACCGGCACCATAGCCTTCACCGCTCGCCAACCCCTCCTAATCCTCCTCCTCGCACTCACCGTGGCGCTCTTCCTCCGTTCCCCCGCCCGCCTTTCCTCTGTGCTGGGTCACCTCCGAACTAATTCGCGATACCTGACAACCTCCAGCATGGCCCCAGCTCACCTCCGGCGCCCGCCGCAAGCCCCGCCCATCTTCACGGCCACCCCGCAGTCCGTGGTGACTGACGCAGAGCGAATCATCAAGAGCTCCCGCACTATCCAGGACAAGGTTGTCGCCGAGATCAAGCCCGAAGCGGCCACCTTTGCCAATGTGCTGCGCCCACTCGCTCAGGATGAGAATGTCATGGCCCTCGAGGCTCATATCCTGGGCTTCTACCAAGCTGTTTCAACAGACCAGAAGCTGCGGGATGCTTCCTCTAAAGCGGAGGAGCTGATGGATGAGTTCTTTATCGAGTCGGCGATGCGGGAGGATATCTTCAAGCTCGTCGATGCTGCCTTGAATAAGAAGGAGAACATTGATCCAGAGTCTCAGCGTCTCCTGGAAAAGGAGCACAAGGACTTTATTAGGAATGGATTGGGACTCCCTGCTGGCCCGCAGCGTGCCCGGTTCAAGGAGATCAAGATGCGGCTGAGCCAGCTCAGCATTGAATTCCAGAAGAACTTGAACGAGGAGAGTGGCGGTATCTGGTTCACCCCAGAGCAGCTGGACGGTGTGCCGGATGACGTCCTGTCTGGATTGAAGAAGGGCGAGGGCGAGAACGAGGGCAAGCTGTGGTTGACCTTCAAGTACCCGGATCTATTCCCCACCATGAAATACGCAACCAACCCGGAGACCCGTCGGCAAGTGATGATTGCCAATGAGAACAAGTGCAACCAGAACGTGCCACTCTTCCGTGAGGCCATTGTGCTGCGCGATGAGGCTGCTCGCTTGCTGGGCTACCCTAACCACGCCGCCTTCCGGATCGAAGACAAGATGGCCAAGACTCCCCAGACTGTTGACAATTTCTTGGGTGATCTGCGCAACCGACTGACTGCCGGTGGAGAGAAGGAGCTTAAGACTCTGAAAAAGCTCAAGGAGCAGACCGAACCCCAATCAGATGGTCGTTACTACCTGTGGGACCATCGATTCTACGATCGTCTGTTGCTGGAGCGGGAGTACTCCCTGGACCATCAGCTCATCGCTGAATACTTCCCGCTGCAGACCACTATCGAGGGAATGTTGAAGATCTTCGAGGAGCTCTTCGGTCTCGAGTTTGTCGAAATTACCGGCGAGGATCGCGATGCCGTGGCCCCGACAGGCAAGGGCAATGACATTGTCTGGCACGAGGATGTGCAGGTGTTTAGCGTTTGGAATGACGAGGGCGAAGGCAGTGGCTTTGTCGGATACTTGTATCTTGACCTGTTCCCTCGTGAGGGCAAGTATGGCCACGCCGCCAACTTTAACCTCCAGCCGGTATGTTTATCCGACGATGGACGAGTTCCAGACCACGGCTAATATATTGTAGGGCTTTATCGATGCTGACGGCAACCGACGCTTCCCTGCCACTGCCCTGGTGTGCAACTTTACCAAGCCGACCCCAAAGAAGCCCAGTCTTCTCAAGCACGACGAGGTGGTGACCCTCTTCCACGAGCTGGGCCATGGCATTCACGACCTCGTGTCACGGACAATCTACTCCCGATTCCATGGCACCAGCACCGTGCGCGACTTTGTCGAAGCACCCAGCCAGATGCTGGAGAACTGGTGCTGGACACCGTCGCAGCTGAAGTCACTGAGCCGACACTACTCCACTCTGTCGCCCGAATACCTAGCCGGCTGGCAAGAAGCGCAGCAGAAGCGTAGCGGCGGCAAGACAGCCACCGGCCCGCCACCAGAGCGCATCCCCGACGAAGTGATTGCGAACCTCATCCGTACCAAGCACGTCAACGAGGCACTCTTTAACCTGCGCCAGCTGCACTTTGGCATCTTCGACATGACGGTGCACGAGCCCTCCAGCCACGCGGAAATTGAAGCCCTGCCTCTGTCTGCAACATACAACCGCCTGCGCCGGGAAATCACCCTATTGGAGGGACCCGAGGCCCTGGGCGAGTCGGAAGAATGGGGGCACGGGGAGGCTACCTTTGGCCATTTGATCGGTGGGTATGATGCTGGGTACTACGGATACCTCAGCTCGCAGGTGTATTCGACGGATATGTTCTACACTGTGTTCAAGGATGATCCTATGAACAAGGCTGCTGGACGACGGTACCGGTACCAGGTCCTGGAGAAGGGTGGTTCCCAGGATGAGATGAAGACTCTGACTGAGTTCCTTGGTCGTGAGCCGCGGACTGATGCTTTCTATAAGGATATGGGCTTGGCGTAGGAGCTATATCCATCAGATACAATGATACGAATCTAGCCATCAGATCACAAACATATGCATCGTCTATACATCCAACTACTATGGTATACTATAAGATAAATCAGAAAACATAATCATAATCTGCAGGAATGTAAAGAACAAGCCGAATGTAATCGTATCAGTGTAGAGCAGATGCGATAGCTGATAAGCCCACCGCCTTCACTTCTCCAGCATTCTCACTTTTACATTTGCAACAATCCTCAATTCAACTAGACATTCAAATCGGTTGAGCCCTACGGTGTCTGTAAGTCTATGCAGGTTCATAAACCCAGTTCCAATACCAGGTCAACACGCTAACCCACCTCCCGAATCCAGCTCCATTCATAACAGTCAACCAAACCACATAGCTCCAAAACCACATCTAAACCTCCATCACCAAACACCAATCCCAATCCCAATACGGACGCAAATACAAATACAATGACAACAGACCCAATCCAAACCCACCACTGCCGCTTCTGCTCGCACCTCCTCCTCTCAACAACGCAAGACATAACCAAACTCCTCCGCCGCGCCGACCCCGCCCTCGACAAAGCAATCATCCTCCCCCTCACACCCTCCAACAATGAAACAAAGCACGTAACACTCCTATTATCAACAATAGCAGATCGGCGCGCAACGCTACTACGACGCGAAGACGGCATCGAGAAGAGGATCCTTTTGCGCTGTGGGCGGTGTCGGGTTGTTGTGGGGTATCATCTGGATAAAGTTCATTGGGATAACGAGGAAGGGGAGATGTCTGCTGTTTATGTTCTTCCTGGTGCTCTTGTTAAGACGGAGGATTTGGGTGGTGAGGGTGTTGGGGAGGGGGAGTGGAGGGGGTGGAGTGAATAGTTCTATACTTGGATTTCTTATATGGAGGACTTGAGTCAGGGAATGGTTGGAGTATGTGAATAATGTAATCAACTAGGCAAGGCTAAACAATAATACAAATATTCATATCTCAAAGAGATATCGGATTCAACGCCCTGCTATTCCTTCCTATTCCATAACCATAAACGTAACGCAATCATAAGGGTATCGGTGTAATCAGTTGGCCAGGATGGTGCGCACAAGATCGGTATAGTTGATCTCGCCGGAGCTGGTGTCGACAGCCTTGAGGAGTTCGTCGACTTCATCATCGGTCATGCGTTCGCCGAGGTTGGTGAGGACTGTTTGCTTAGTATGGAAGCTGTGATTCCAGAACAGAGGTACTGTACTGGACATGAAGGGAACTCACTGTATCGCAGCTGTCCAACACCAATGAAACCAGTCATATCTTTATCAAACACCTGGAACCCACGACAATACTCCTCCGGTTCGCCGGGATCGCGGAAGCCGCCAGGGCGGTTGAGGACTTTCAAGAACGCATCGAAGTCGACTGATAGGGATGGTTAGTGGTTATTCAAGCATGAATGATGAATGAATGAATGTATGCTACGTACAGTCACCACCGATGGATTCCTGGAGATCGGAGATCTCGGCCAAAGTGGGATTCTGGCCACAGGCGCGCAACAGGTCGCCGAGGAGGTCGCCGGACACTCGACCTGTGCCGCGACGGTCGAAGAGGGAGAATGCTTCTTTGTAGTTGGTAGAGGCCTGGTCTTTGTGATTAGACATTGTGGATGGTGGGATGGTGAGATGTTTGGGACAAGGGATGGATTGAGGGGAAGGCGGAAGTGGAAGTCACCCGTTCGAAAGAGGCAGGTTGTCAACAACGGGACGGAACATACCATGATTGTGCACAACGAGGATGTGAGAGGATTGGAATGTTGGAAGTTCCCAAGGTTGGAGAAGGGGAAGAGTGGGAATTGGGTCGAGTGAGATCGGCGGTTGCGAGGGCAACGGTGTTAAGGTGGGTTTAATAGGGTGATTCTCTATCTCACGATCTAAGTACAGTACTAATATTGATATTAACTACACATAAGTACAGATACTAGGCGAGGGAGAAGCTACGATCTCAGCTTCGTGATACAGCTGTCCAGCAGCCGTGCCGCTTCACCTAGCAGCTCCCACCGCGTATTTGCAAACGAGTCGCGGAGAATCATCAACATGCCCAAACACTCGTTACGACCCTTCATCCCCTCCAATTCATTCGGCTCGCGCACTCCCGCAACTCGTCCCAGATACATCTGCATATCGTGCTGCTGTTCAGCCAGCGTCGCCAATGCCGGCGGTGCCTGCAGAGGCCCGTCCAGAGCGAACCCATATGTCCACACGGTCAGCGCCGCGAAATAGATCACCCACGGTCGGTTCAATAGGTAATCGTCGCGAGCCACGTACTGGCCAGAGGGCATTTCCAAGAAATACGTGGAGAGGAATCTCAGTGCGTAAAAGGTAGCATCGCGTGCCGAGGCTTTGGTTGCCCAGCGCTCGGTCTTTTCTCGCGCCGTTCTGTAGTCGCGCGCCGTGATGGAGCGACCCATGAGGCGACCGGCACCGGCAAAGATCTGAAGATCGACAATATCGACATGGGATGCGATATGGGCGATTCCATGGAGGACATCGCGGGTCTCGGCTTCCATTGATGTGGATGGTCCCAATGCTTCGTCAAAGTCACGCCGCCAGTTATCGTAGGACCGAAGCAGTGCTGTGCGCCATTTATCGCGACCGCCCAGTGTCTGACCGACTCCGAGTGAACTGACCTGCAGGTCTCGTTGATTCAAATGCCAACCAACGCTCAACAAACCAGCCATTAGGATGATCCGCCCGAATGCATTGGTGCGTACAGGCTGGCCGTTGAGTGTCCGCTTGAGACCATCGAGGAACATGGTTGGCCGCACACCGTGCGACTGCAGACTCGACTGCACGCGAGCCACTTCGGCTGCGCTGGTCGCAGCCCACAGGGCCTCGTCACAGGGTAATGGGAGACGTAGCTCATGGGCTACCATCTTAGCGGAATGCCCGAATATAATAGCGTGGGTTGAGTCCAGTACAAAGGCAGCGAATGCTACGCGACGAGTAGCCTCCGCCTTGATCCAGTGCGACCATGACTCGTCCTCTTCCTTGGTTTCAGGTGTGTCAAACGAAGACCGCCCGATCAGCGAGCTGCCGCGGCGCATCAGCGTCAAGGTTGTATCATGGTGGATATGAGCGCGCTCGTGCATGGCACGTGTAGAAAACGACTTCTCGTAAATTTCCAGTAGCAGCAGCGCCTGGAACACCCACAGCCGAGCAGGCGGTCTAAAATCAGTATCCATAAAGATCTCCCAGCGCAAATGCCACGCAATAAAGCCAGCCAACTCAGCCGCCGTCTCAGTCGCCGCCCGTCCATGAATTTTATCCAACGTCGCCGCCCCAATAGCCATGATGGCCAGTAACAGAAGATTGGGTGTCCGATCCGCGGAAAAAGTCGGCTGGTGCAGGATCGGCAACTGCGCATGGAAATGATACCAGTACGATCCGATATACGTCTGCATCATACGCAAACTCAACACATGCCGATCATTATCCAGATCCCCATCCATCAGCGCATCCTTGCGCTTAGCATCCGCCGAATACGCCGCCTCGTTGAACCTCGTAGCCATCAAATGCAGCAGCTCCTGTCGCTTCTCCGCCGAAATGATTGCCGGCAAAGACCCCGAGTCCAGAATACTCGTCACACTCATGGGATGCTGCGGGATAACGGTGCAGATATTATGATACGACGGCTCGTTCATGTAGAACTGGTTATGATTTTGCACAAACGGCATCATGCCATAGCCAAGCGGCGCCATCGGTTCGCTAAACAACCACGCCGCAAAATCATCCGCCATGGCGAATGGTGATCGGTTATACGTCTCGCCCCCGAAGATCGGGTATGCATTTGACATGGAGTCGAAATCGAGCATGCCGTCTGACTGGCTGAGAGCGCCGGAAAAGTCTGTATATCCAGGTACCGGCACGCCTGCTGTTTCGATGTCTGTGGAGAGAGGGTAGGATGTGCTGGGCGGGGATTTGGATATGGTAGCGGAGCCAACCATAAAGGCATAGTCGGTTGTCATAGAGGGGGAGGAAGGCGAAGAGGAAGTGACAAACTTGGAGTCATCGTGCTTGTCACTTGCGAAGGTGTCGCGCTTTTGCAGCTGGGAACCCCTGGTGGTATGGCGCTCGCGATGGCGGACGCAGAGGTCCTGGCGCACAAAGGCGCGGTGACAGTTGGGGAAATCACAGTGAAAGATTTGTTTGGGTGAGTCTTGCTAGAGTTAGTCTAGGACTGACATATAGACTGGCCCACTGGGGGGAACGTACGGTTCAACTGGTGTCGGTACAGATGTTCGGCGCGCGAATAGCTCTTTCCGCAGCCCTCGTGTGTGCACTCGAACTTGCGATCAGACGGGGCGCGGCGACTGCGACGGCGTCGCTTGGAGGGTTGTTCATCAGACTCGGCCATGTCTGCTTTCTCAAGAGGCACCATTGGGTGCCATAGCACGAGGGGATGATCGCTGCAAGGAGTGAGGGGTGTCGATCGAGTCTGTACCACGTGAAGAGGCAACAAGTAGATGTCGCATGGTTACAAAGTACGTGGAAAGTGAAAGTGTGTTCTAAGTTCTGGGGATGCGGAGAGTGGGGTAAAGCCCGTATCGGGAGACCTACCGTAGCAACATCAGCTCGACCTTCTTATTTCTATATTCATCAACACCAGCTTCATCAGCTTCATCCTTTACCCAACTCCCGAACCTTCTTCTTATACCCATCTTCACTGTGGCATTTACTTATCAACTTCACCTTCATTTACGATCTCATACAGTCACGCCGATTAGCTGGAAAACGGATTACAGCAGACGAGAGTGAGCGAAGTGCCATAATCATTTTCTCGTCAGAAAATTAGGTCGGCACTTAGAGGACCTCTGGGATTATTCCCTACCGTCCGAAGCTAATGCGGTTCGAGAGAGTCATCAAGTTTCCTTCTGTTTCTAGTGGTCAAGGAGAACTGTTTTGTATACGTTCTTTATAGAGAATAGTTCGTAGGAAAGACATAAGTATCCCCGAACTGGGTATAGATTTAGGTGCTAGGTCTACCAGAGATGCTATTGCCGAAGATATAGGGAATCAACAACCTTGGAAATAGTCTACATCTACATTCACATTCACAGGCACTCGTGTTGAGATCATGTGACCCGTTCCGCACTTCCCCTCTTTCTAGGCTTCAGCTCTACGATTACACGCTCAACAATCCACGGTAACACTACGCTAAACCACGGCAACTGGGAAAATAGAATGAAAAGCGAATGAAAGGTTCATATCTTAATTCATGACATTATGTATGTGACAGTTCGCTTTTAAGAATAGCAGAATAAACGCCCGAAACACCAGCCCATCACTCAATGCAACGCATGGAACGTTTTAAGCTGCATCCGCAGTGGGGATGGGCTCGGGGATCTTGGTGGGCTGCTGTCCAGCCCGAATGACCCGCTGGCCACTCTCGTCACGAACGTACTCGGAGTTCTCCTTGTGGGCGCGCTTCCAGATCTCAACCTCGCAACCGCCGCGGATAACACCAACTCGCATGGTGGAGAGCAGGTTGTGTGCGGCGTTGGAGTGGTAGTACACACCGCCGTTGAACATGGCGGTGGTATCCTTGCCAATACCAGAGCTGATCATGGCCTTGCCACCAGGGTGGTCCTTGATGAAGTCGGTCACGTCGTGGACGACACCGGCAATGGCCACCAGACCGCGGCCATTCTTCGACTGCTCGACATAGTCATCCCACTCCATCACGGGAAGCTGGTCCAGAGGAACACCCCAGTCCAGCTTGGCACGCTTCTGGTCGATCTTCTTCTGCAGCTGCTGAACACGGCCCTTCTCGATCTCATTGGCACGGAACTTCTTCAGATCGTAGGCCAGACCCAGCTGCTTCCAGGTCCAGATGGTCCACTTGGTGGGGTCGTACTGGTGCCACTCTATAGCATTGCGGTAGTCCGAGGGGAACTCATGGTGGAAGTTGTGGTAACCCTCACCCAGGGTGACGAGAGCGGTGATGACGTGGTCACGGGGAGAGTTGCGGTCGTCGAAGGGCTGCTCACCGAGCCAGTGGGCCAGCGAGTTGACACAGAAGGTAGCCTGCTGCACGAAGAAGATACGCAGGATACCGGCATAGACGAAGCCACCGAGCCAGTCACCCCAGCCGAGACCGGCGACCATCATGGGAACCAGCAGACCCATAACGAAGACGACCTTGAGGTAGTGGCGATGCTGCCAGACGACGACGGGGTCCTCGTTGAGATCGGTGATGTCGGTACGGCCGATACGCTTGGGGTTCTGCTTCATGACCATCCAGCCGAGGTGGGAGTACCAGAAGCCCTTGCGGACGGAGTAAGGGTCCTTGTCGGTGTCGGTGTATCGGTGGTGAGAGCGGTGGCCACGAGCCCACCAGCGGATGGAGCCCTCGACGGCGCCGCCGCCAACAAGGGCGAGCCAGATACGCAGAGGCACACTAGCGGAGTAAGAGCAGTGAGCCCAAAGACGATGGTATCCTGCAAGACGTTAGCTTCTTTTCCTTCTTCTTTTCCATTCTCCAAGCATTTTGACTTACCAGCAGTGATGCCGAGACCAGTGAAGAAGTAGTATCCGACGGCCCAGACGGCGGTCTTCCACTGCAAAGGCGTCCAGAAGGCCTGGATACAGCCCATAGCAGGAATGCCCAGGATGAGGAAGACGTTCAACCAGTTGACATGCTTGTGCCAGTTGCTGCGAGTCATGAGAGTGTCGGCGATGTGCACCTTCTTGGTGTCAGGTGCCCGAGGGCGAGCTGTCTCTGCCTTGGTCGACATGTTGATGTGTGAAGAAGAGAAGGTATGAGAGGGCCGGGACAAGGGCTTTTTTTATACGGGGGCCCCACTTAGCACCAACGTTGGGGAGAAGTAGATGTAAGGCAGGGATTGATCACCAACGGATATGGGGAAGTGTTTTCCACCAACTCAATCACACTCAGTCACGAGGGCCGAGGCTAGAAAAGGTGAAGGAAAGGGCGGAAAGGAGAAGAAGGGAGCAGATCAATTCTTTAACTTGATGAGTGGCGACACTCAGCGGTTCCGAATGAAGTTGAGTGTTGGGTCCCGCCCCAACACTTTGTGGCCTCAGGCAGCAGTTTAGATAAACGCTGCATTCGGAAAACTCAGGCCAATGCAAGGCACTCCTTGTTTGCTTTGCAGGTGTTTTGTCTTTATGGCCTAGACTAGGCCTTTTTCAACTATGTATGCTGGCCCAGTTATGTATCCGCCTATAAGAAAGTGCATGATGGAGCTGCTCGGAGAGCTACGTACAGTATGTACCATGTGGCGACCGTATTATTGCAGCCTTTTAGCTTCACCTACTAGCTCATACCTAGGTGGGTAAATCGAGTCCGTCCTTATCCTAGGCAAGGTGAGTGTAGCTTTTCACAAGCACAAACCTGTCACTAACGTCATCGAGACACTAGTAAGGAGATCTATAAATTATTATTTTCTCTTTCTTTTTCCGACTACATTTCTGCGCAATTAAATCCATCAAGAATATCTTCAAAGCCTACCTGCAAGAAGTACATCGAATTTCATTGATCACATGTCAGCCTATTCGAAGTTATTCGCACGGCCATCCCACGCTATTGCACGGCCTTGTACCCGAGGTGGCAAGTCAACGAAAATGCACGAAAACTACTCTGTGGAGCACATGTCATATTGACGTGCATGAGGCAATACAGCATCATCTCTACTCCATGTTGAGGTTGTTGAGTGAATTAGGTCCAGATGAAGTTAACATCTTTGAACTCGAGTGACACACGGTGCTACCAAAGGCAGCCGAGTTACAGACTCGGAACTCAGCCTTGGAAAAGCAGGTTGAGAGGAATCGGCGCCTTCCACTCTCCACGGGAATCTCCGCCAATTCCAGAGATAAACCCCAGATGTCCAAGATACGGGGCAATCCTCACCCGATCCTATCACGCCCACCCAGAATGCATCGGAGGCCCACCACATGTACGGAAGACAGTGAGAAGAAGAAAGTGCACTAGAACGAGGAGTGTTGGACGGCTAAAGATTCCACGGCTTATCTTTGCCCGTACCGAACTCGCATATTATTGGTTGACTGCCCCACGGCAGATAACACGGTTGTTCGTCCAAACTCACGACCGTCTTGACTTATGCGATCCTCTTGCTAATGTTTCATCTTATCGGATCCATTCTTCAATATTAACTACGTACCTCTATAATAATATTATTTTCGTGATTTGTATATATGTGCCCACTCTCTAGGTAACTATTCATGAATTGATTCCACTGATCGTTGAACATCATCATCATGGACGGCCCAGATCAGATCGGGCCTGATCTCGCGCCTAAACGGGCTTTCCGTGATAGACTTCGTCGTGTTGTCAAGACGTTCACTACTCGGTATGACCTCGGACTCGACTGGGCAATCTTAGGTGTATAGCTGCTAACTCTACCAAGGGATGGTCTCATCGGCGACTATGACTACGCGTATCTGTTTGTTCCCCGATTGCCCTTCACCAAGCGGGCTCGTAAATCCGCTCCCTTCTTTGGTCTCGAGGATAGCGTGCCCGTGGTGCTGGCTCTGATCTTGGGCCTGCAACATGCTCTGGCCATGTTGGCGGGTGTCATTTCCCCGCCCATCATGCTGGGTGGTTCCTCCGGCGTCAACTTCGGCGATGAGCTCTCCCAGTATCTCGTTTCCACCTCGTTGATTGTCTCCGGTCTTCTGAGCGCCGTTCAGATGTTCCGCTTCCATGTTAAAGGCACCAAGTACTATATCGGAACTGGTCTGCTCTCCGTGGTCGGTACTTCTTTCTCGACTATCACCGTTGCCGAGGGTGCTTTCTCCCAAATGTACAAGTCGGGTTACTGTCCCACTTCTGCTGATGGTACGAAACTGCCCTGTCCCCAGGGTTACGGAGCTCTCTTGGGCACTTCTTGTCTCTGCGCTTTGCTGGAGATCGGTCTGTCCTTTATGAGCAGCCGTATTCTAGCCCGCGTCTTTCCTCCGCTCGTCACTGGCCCGACTGTCCTGCTTATCGGTGCTTCGCTCATCAAGTCGGCCATGCAGGACTGGGGCGGTGGGTCATCGTGTTATCCGAGCGGCTCGACCAGGCCTATGTGTCCCAGTGCCGATGCTCCTCACGCTCTACCCTGGGGCAGTCCCGAGTTCATCGGTCTGGGATTCCTTGTATTTGTGACCATCATCTTGTGTGAGCGCTTCGGCCCTCCTATCTTGAAGAGTTGTGCTGTCGTGGTTGGCCTGCTAGTCGGGTCCATTGTTGCGGCCGCTTGCAACTACTTCGAGAGGTCCGGTATCGACGCTGCCCCTGTGGCGTCTTTTGCCTGGGTGAAGACGTTCCCATTGACTGTTTATCCGCCGCTGATTTTGCCACTGCTGGCGTTATACGTTGTTATCATGATGGAGTCGATTGGTGATATTACGGCTACCTGTGACGTCTCTAGACTCCAGGTCGAGGGTGCTACCTTTGACTCGCGCATCCAAGGTGGCGTCCTGGGTAATGGACTGACCTGCTTATTGGCTGGTCTGATGACTATCAGTCCCATGTCCGTGTTTGCTCAAAACAACGGTGTTATCGCGCTGACCAAGTGCGCCAACCGTACTGCGGGCTACTGCTGCTGCTTCTTCCTGGTGGTCATGGGTGTCTTTTCGAAATTCGCCGCTGCCCTGGTTTCCATCCCCAGTGCTGTACTGGGAGGTATGACCACCTTTTTGTTCAGTAGCGTCGCCGTCTCTGGTATTCGCATCATCGCTACCATTGACTTTAATCGCCGCAACCGCTTCATCATCACGGCCAGTTTCGCCGTGGGAATGGGCATTACCCTGGTCCCGGATTGGTGGGCCTATTTCTTCTCCTACAGTGGGGATAACCACGCCCTGGAGGGTCTGCTGAATGCCGTGGATCTAGTCATGGAGAATGGATTCGCTGTGACTGCCATCATGGGTGTTATTTTGAACCTTGTCATCCCGGATGAACCCGACGAGCCGATGTGGATTGCCACTGAGTCTGACGAGGTGGAATCCACCCCTGCACCAATTCCTCCAAAGGCCTAGTTACGTTCACCTGTATTATACCCATTTCCTTTAGCCTTATCTTACTAGCCCGCCATATACCTAGGTACCTCATATACCTAGCTATCTCTTATATTACAGTTCTATACCCAGTAGATGAAAGATCAAACACCTTCCACCTTCTCCCCAGTCGCCAACATCTTAATATACCGATGCTCCCCCCTCTCCAAAACACCCACCTCATCCCCAACGCAAACCCGAAACATCTCCACCGCTGGCACAAGCTGCATCCCCAAACACGCATTCGTCCGATCCCCATCATCAACCCTCCTATACGCCTTCAACGTCCGATCCGGCTCCGATAAATGCCTCTCCCCAGTCCCCGGATCCACATTCGGCAACTTACATCTCACAGTCCGACACGCAGCGTAGATCTCCGTCCCCCCAATAACAATCCTCTTCCAAGTATCTTCCTCAAACGCACCCGGTCCTTGGACGATCATATTCGCACGAAACCGGCTAATACTCAACCTTGGAATTGTACATCGCGACGCGACATCCATGTGACTTGCCATGTTGAGTAAATGGATTGGGTACGCATCTGCGAAGGCGGTTGTAGGTTGGAAACCTAGTTCTTCTCGACGGGGTGCGTTGCGGTAGATTTGGCGATTGTGGAATGGGTTTGCGCGGAACAATGTTAGCGGGGAGTTTGCGTCAAAGCCTAGGAAGTTGTGTAATGAAGCTGGAATTAGACTTCCGTAATCCCAGGCCAAGGGCTTGTCTTTCCAGATTCGTACTGGGATTAGTGGGAATCGGTTATCCGGTGGGAGGAGTGGGACGCGGAATTCGTGTCGTGGGTTTAGAATGCGCATCTTCATGCCCAGTTTGACGAATGGGTTGGTGGCGATGCGCGGGTATGTGATTACCATCTCGCCCTGGATGCTTGAGTCGTAGTCTGGTGCAGACTGATCGGGGATCCAGATCTCGGGATGGATCAGGGCTAGACGTTCGAAGCCGGCGTTTCGTAGTGTGCGACATGTCCAGCCGTCGGGGGTGTGCTCGGCGAAGACGAATTGGCGGTCGAATTGGAGGCCTGTGGGCTCGACTTCGGAGGTTTGGAGCTCGATGCCGCGGCATGATTTCAGTGGGTAGGTGAATAGTGCTTTGACGCGCCAGGTTGGTTGGCCGTCGTCGTAGGTGTTTGGGACGCCTGTGCTGTATCTGGGATCGAATTCATCGTCCAGGTTGCTCTGTCCTTTCGGGAGACCGAGTCGACGACATCCTTTGGGATGGGACTGGGCTGGACGGGGTAGCACGAATGGGAGGCAAAGGCAGCATATTAAAATGATCAGAATGGAGGGCACATCTCCGAGGGTATCCCATGCACTGGAAAATGACATGAGGTGAAGTTGGATATATAGTTAGCTCGGAGCCGAGTCGCGTTTTCTCTTGGACCCACCGATTCCACTTTCGACTACACGGAACTGCGTCAACGACGAGCTAGAGAATGTCCTAACGGTATGCCTGGGTGAATGGGACGTTATTCTTTTCAGAGTGACCGTTGCGCCCGCCATGAGCATCAACACGGACCTTCTTGGTCTCGACAGCCAGGACACGCGTAAGTCAAGCAGTCTCGCGAATCACCCAGGCGCTGATAACAGTAGTACCCGTGGTCTCAATATCGGCCTCGCAGTCTCTCAAAGACTCGGCTTCTTCCAGAGTCGCGATTAGCACGGGATTGACGCGTCTGGATGAGGCCCTGGATGATCTGGATCAGGGGCGCGCTGGCATCCTGCGCGGACAGGTCGCCGAGGTATTTGGGCCGCCAGGCGCGGGGAAGACCTCTTTCGCGTGAGTTTCCAACCGCTACTATCGAATTTTACTAAGTGACCAGACTCAACATTGCATCGCAAGCAATCCGTGATGGCGGAAAAGTGGTCTGGATCGGTATGCACATCTCCCAGTGTATGTGTATGGCATCAGCTCACCATCCCAGACACGGGTTCGCCTCTACCCGCCCACAGACTACAAGCAATGACATCCAACCTTGACGACGTGATATATTTCCGCGCACACACTCTACCGCATCTACTAGCACTACTGATGCGTCCACCAAAGGGGTTCCCACCGGAAGAAACCTCCCTCATCGTCATCGATTCCGTATCATGTCTCTTCCCATCTTACTTTCCTAATGCTGCAGAGCTCAAAGACCGTCTAACTCAAGGGAAAATCACCGACAAGGCTCAGCTGCAATGGCTTCTCAATCGGAAATGGAATGTTGCTAGCGAGCTTGCTACCCATCTTGCCCGTCTTGCGGCTGGCAATATTGCTGTTCTGGCTATCAATCAGACCCATACTAAGATCAAGGGCCAGCCTCGCGCGACATTGTATCCTGTCTTGGCGGGTGGTGCTTGGGAGACTAATGTGCAGACGCGCATTGTCTTGTATCGCGATCTTCCGGATGCGAGGTTTGCAGAGGTTACCAAGCGCAATGGGAAGACGCTTCCTGTTCGAACGCCGGAGTTGATTGTGCCGTTTCGAATTGAGTCGGTATGTTCTTCATCTCTACTGTGAGTGTTCTAATGTGAGTGTGTCCTAACTTCTACAGGACGGCCTTTACGAGGTTGAGACAAAGGACGAGATTAAATCACCCGACCCTACACCCAGCCGCAAGCGCAAAGCAGAGGACGAGATTGCAGACAGCCAAGACGAAGACTCGGAAGCGGAATACGAATGGATGGAAAATGCCTTGCTTGACAGTAATTAATTATCCACAAGTCTCCCCGATTCCAACGCCCGACTTTCCACCATCTCCTCATGTTTCGGCCCGGGCTGATCATGTCGATCTGGCGTCTGTGTGAACGAACACAGTGGCAGGGTATCGGCAATGGCGATAGAAATCGGATGTCGCGAACCCTGAATAAGATCCACCAGCCGACCCAAAACAGCAAACTCCAGCTTGAGTTTCAGCGAGTATATAAAGCCCTTCAGCGTGATCTGCACTGCATAAAAGTTGGCATATTCCAGACCCAGCAGTAGCAAATCCATGGTGACAATGGCACAATTGATTCCAATCAACTGGTACATGATGCACCTCGCATCAGGACGCGTAGTCGACTCGGCACCGATTCGAAGCAATCTAACAGTTTCAATCACGTACAGCGTCGATATCAAACTTTCCTGAATCGTGAACCCAGTCAATTGAATCTTCTCCATGATATTGTACCCCTGCACCCAAGCAACCTCCCCACTATGTACGATATTCGCCCCGAACGTCAAGATCGTCGTGGGAACATGCAGCAGGAAGAAATTAGCCACAATCAACCAAAGCACCCGTCGCAAGGTCTTCTCATCTCGCAATACAAGATGTAGTCGCGAATACAGCACAACAGATTGGCCCGTTACCATCGTCCACCATCCAATAGTCAAAACAGTCACCGATAATACCGAGTCTGCGTGTGTGAAGAACTTCATCATGAACCCGATCGTATACGGCACGACGCCTATACAGCGTGATGCTAGTAATGACCAGAAGTAGAGGCCCTGCCAGCGCCGGAATGTAGACGGTACTAGAACCACCAGCTCGGCGACGTTGTAGCATGCTAGCGCGATGAAGGCTACTAGTGTCATTTGGAGCACCTCGCCTTCGGATGCTAATGCGCCGGAGATGCCATCTAGCAGATCTTGTGGTGGGTCGTTCATGCTGCTAGATCTGGGGGAGTCGGATTCTGCCCTGGGTGAGCATTTAACATCGTGCAGAGTGAGGTAGAGGTAGAGGTAGAGATGTAATTGATACTAATACTCAAGGACCGGGGTTCAAAACCCGGGGTAGATTGAAATTAAGAGCGTAGTAGTATTATATACTCGGAAGATCTAACGCCATTGTTATTGCGCCGGTTGGGTTGCCGAGGCTTCTGCGGGACTTGAGACGGATCTCCTCTTTGGGATATTGTAACAGGGGTGTGTCACCGTTTTCTTCCTGTCATGGCTACGATAGCTATGGCCGTGGTCTTTGTGGTATTATTTGCTGCAGAGACCCGTCGGTGAGATTACGAGTTGGAAGTAACAATACCAGTAGGAAAGCATACAGCAATACAAACAACGCATCAGGGTGTAGTTAATAATGCAGAGAGATCCAGTCTTGATTTCAGAGGGATCGAGGATGCCCCGATAGTCACCGTTACAGCTGCGGATAACCTGAGAAGAGCGATACTTCCAAGGCATTGACGGTGTTGATGTATGGCGGTTTAGCCATACTGATGCCTTACATAGAAGGCATCAATCTTTCTCCCGACCGCACGAGCCAGAGTTATACCATAACTCCCCGGACTCAACACTTTCCTTTAGGAGTACTACGCTTAGATCCACAAGTATTAGGATGCAGAGTTTTTATTGTATACGTTCTCTATAGAAAATTGACTCTAAGAAAGGGTATATAAATATCCCCTAGAGGAAAAAGAAAAGAAATAGACAGACAATTACAAGTTTCATAATTCTTAGCTTCTATCATTCCTTCCTTTATTATTCTTCGTCTAGACCTATATTCTTAATAGATCTATCTAATATCATTCTTATTACTGGCGATGGTAGCAATACATTGGCAGAGGAGGAAGATATATATGGGCCACCACTACTTGATATTCCGACTGATACGCTTATCAAGGATCATCTAGATGATTTATCCATATGGGCTGCAAACAGGGAAGGGGTATGAGAAGAGGATATGTCTTATGTTGAGGCTTTGACGAAGCTACACGCAAGGCTACAGATAAATGCGAGAAAACAGAAGACACTGGAGGAGATGGGATTCAAACCTAAATAGGAAATCAGGGCTAGGGCTAGAGGAATGAATATTATATAATCAGTGCCCCACACATGAGATGCTGCATACATTGGGGGCGTGCAACATCATTTTGATGGATGGCGGGGGGTGTTGCTCACGAGAGTCGACTGTATTTCCTCTCTTCGCTATCCGGCCTCCGAACTTCCTGTATGAAAACAGAATATAAACACTTTTCCTACCCTTCCACTCACCAAGGTAAATTTGGTCACAATGACAATACCAAAAAGTATAGGTATAGCTAAAGGCAACAAAATATATTACTACTCAACTTTCTAATTTTCTTCAACCCAGGCCCAGCGGAATTAGGGTCTCTTTCCGAGTCCAAAAATAAAAATAAAAATAGGCTAAGCATTCAAGATTAGATTCCAGGCTACGCGCAGTCACGACCATTCTCACAGCTCACCCCTAGCCCTAAACCAAATCCAAGTAGACCCGTGTTTCGCTTTCATTCCTTGTCCTTGACCCCATATTTCTTGATAAAGTCCTGGAACGAGAGAATTTCGGGCTCGCTGATATAGGCCGTCTCTCGGAATTCGTTCGCTGTTTCCAGTCCATTAGGGTCACATTCCAAACCAATGGCCTATGGAGGTGTGCCAAAACCCCAGATATAGATAGACTTACTCTTTGCCTTCAGGTCATCCCATCTCTTGGTCATGTTTCTGAGTTTGACCTTTTCAACGACTATATTAGGAATTCGATCAGGATTGTTCTGGGCCTTGTCTTCCAGACCCTGGAGATCGTCCTTGATGATCTGCCAGACCGTCTCTAGTTTCTGGAGTGTCTTTATCGCGGGATCAATCAAAGCAATAAGCGCATCGACACCAAGCTGAGAAGAGAGTCAGTCTTCAACGAAGGAGAATAGAAGGAGTGATTCCGGGTGACTGACGTTCATGCGCTGAGTATCAGTATTCACGATCCTGGCTGCCTTCAGCTTCTTCTGATCCGTGTCTATGTTTTCTCTAGCTGCCTCCATAGCGTTCTGCATCTCCACGGCTTTCTTGCCGTATATCGAAGCGACGGACACCGCCGCAATGAAGCCAAAGATTGTGCTAGAATAGAATTTAGCCACTGTGGAATAGGTTTCTTCTAGCAGAACGATAATTCAGAAAAAGGGGCACTCACCACCACGCATAACTCGGGGTTGAGGCGGCAAGCTTGACGTCTAAAGCCGTCCGTACCACTTCATCAGTATCGTGAATTCATCGGATGCGTCCCGTACAAAGTTATCAAGACTTACCGCGGTCGTATTCAGCCTGATCCTCTTCCAGTTCCTTCTGGAGCTCCTTGATATCATTTTCCAGTCGAGCAATCTCGCCTGTGGAGCCTTCAAACAGCTTCTTGACCTCGTCGCGGTTGGTTTTCAAGGTCAAGCTATGGTTGCTGGTTAGATTCTTGAATGTCGCTAGATCGTCCTTGGCCTTTGCGCTTGCTTCCTGCAGCTTTGTGATGGAGCCGATCAACTCTGAGGTGAACCCGAGGATAGTATCTTTCGCTTCTTCCATTGCCTTCCGGTTTCTCTCGCGCTTGGCGTCGTTGTAATCCTTGACAGCGGTCAGGAGATTGGCATAGTACGAGCTGTCGATGTCCCCGCCGGCGTCACTGGCATAATCGGAAATCTTCGCGGCCAGATCAACCAGCGACGGCCAGGTGTGGTCTCGGAAGTTGATATTGTCCGTTTTAATCTGATGAGGGAATGGGTTAATCCTATCTCTCTCTCTCTCTCTCTCTCTCTCCCCCCTCTCTCGGGGGGTGGTATTGATTTAGCGATTTACATCTTTATAGGCCGCTGTCATCAGATCAATCTCGTTGGACACCGTGCCAACGGCCTCTTGGTCGATGTCCATTCGGCGAATGTATTCGTCGCGGGTCGCGGGGAGATAGCAACCGCCCCAGACATATCGCATCAAGGAGAGGATATCGGGATGCGACAAGGTAAAGACCTCCTTCTCCTTTGTTTGGCCGTCTGTGTCGGTGCCACTGATATTTTCGGTCAGACCCGAGTCGGGGAGGACGGACTTTTCGTCCGCCCCAAAAACAGCATCGCCGCTCATGGTTCGATAATGGTCGGTGAAGATTATAAAATCGAACTCGGCTCCGAGGCAAAAGCGAAATGAATTGCTTCGTCCGGCGTCCTGCTAAATTTACTAGGAATCATTTATATCTACTTTCATACTTAGTTATGCACGATGCGTAATGCTCTCAGCTAGCTACATCAGCCAGCAGTTGTTTTGTTTCCTCATCGGGGGTGCATTGCATATGTTGTGTTACAGCGCCGATCTCTCAGCCGTAAAGCTCCACTCAATCGGCCAGAAGATGCATGACAGGACTCCGGTGGCAATGTCCATAGAGTAAATTTGGAGGCTCACTTTCACTCATGATCAGAGGTGTCATCGGAGGCTCCTTTTTTAAAAAAAGATTTCCAGGACCTAGAAGTGAAGCATGAGACCAAAGTACCTAGAAGAGTCTCTATACACCACCGCGGCTTAATGGCAGTGACCACGCATCGCCAGACCCTACCCGTTCCTAGGCTCGTGATTTACAAATGCAGGCCACCGAAGATGAGATTCGCTGGAGCGGGAAAAATGCTCTATCGGAGTGATAGTCGAGATCTAGACAGCCCATCAATTCGAATCACACGAGGAACAGTGTCGAGCTATGCCCAATGGCTAAATTGACGTCTGAAATGCTCATGCACCTCTAACCTCACCCAACACTCCGGATGCATTGTGGAACCATGACACACTATCTAGCATCGAGCCCATGCTGCAGAAAGCCCTGGGTTCCAGGAAAATATGGATCTCAAAAAAAAAGGCGCATACATAGTCGATTCCCACGCCCAGGGATCGGGGATCGAATGGTGTCTGACGTGGCCAAGAAGACCCAGGAAAGATCGTCCACGATGTGATGAGACAGAAGGCATCCGCATGAGGGGGCTAAAGTCCTGTCGTAACAAGACGTATGTGTAAAATTGGGTCAAGATGATTTCAACTGTATTGACAGGAGTCAACTCAACAACATCCCCACGGAGCAAAGCCCCAGGAACAAATACTCACTCAATCTTTATTTCTTCTGCTGATACCATGTCGACCGGAATTATGAAAGTACAACCAACATTGGCCTCGGCGTGGAAGAAGTACGCGGAGTCTCCCGAAGTCAAGGTCGTTCCTTTGAGCAAGGATCACTATGAGACGGCGGTACGAAATCAAGTCCTCGGCGTTCAAGATGGTAGCATCCAAAGCTGATTGAAGCGACAGAACATCTTCACCATTCGCGACATCTACCTCGAGTATCCGCAGTTTGTTTCAAAGTCCGCTGACACGGTCAGGGCCTTTGCCGACGTGATAGCCCTCGGCGAAAAGGTTCCCATCGACCTCGGCAAGGTCACGAGCACCATGCTCTGCACCCGAGTCTTGACATCCGAGGGGAGCGTGGAGCTAGACTTCAATCTCGGCACGGCACACGATGAGTCGGTGTTTATCATCCACGCCGAGGTCGTGGACCATCCCATCACTTACTCGGTGACTGGAACGGACTTCCGGGGCACTATCGAGGTGATCAAGAAGGGATATGCGGGTGTCATGATCTACTTTTCCAAAGGCTCGGACCAGCCTAAGTTCGAATACCTGGATGACTATGACAATACGATCGAAACCGAGCAGCTGGTGATGAACATGAAGACACAGCTGCGGATTGCCTCGGCGCTGTTCTTTGCCTGGCCAGAGATCTCCATCTCGCAAGCCAGGTATCTTGCCGGGACGACAACCAAACTGCCCGGGCTTAGCGCGATGAATCTTCAGGCCGTGTCGTTGGGCCAACAGCTCGCGGCACAAGCCCTAACCGGCCCGAATATGAACTATGCCCCGGTGCTCAGCATAGGCGATTACCGGCGCACGGTGGAATCCATGATCACAGCAGCAGAGGGATATGAAACACAGTACCATCGATTCCAGGATCGAGGCCTTGCCAAAAAAGAGCGTCTGGAGGCCTGGGGCTTCATGACGAAGCACGTTGAAAACGTCACCGAGATGCGAGATACTCTCATCAAAGCAGCCTCGGGAAAATACGAAGGGGCCAAGATCGTAGTGGAAAGTTTGACAAAGCAGGTCAGAGATGACCAAAATACCTTGGAGCGCGCAAAGTCCAACCTCGAACTGGGAATCAAGAACTGGAAGTTTGGGACGAAATGGGACGCCGCATTTAAAATCGTTGGAGCGGTTATGGGTGAGTCCACGAATGCTTGTCAATCGAGTATTTGGAGCTAATGGCATCCCTTGCAGAGTTTGCCCTGGCCATTGGCATGATTTGCGTGGGTCTCCCTTCTGCAGGAGCAATTGGCGCCGTCAAGACTGTGGAAGAGGCGAGCAAAGCGGCCGGCGAAGGCAAGAAAATCGCCTCCACGGTGCTCAAGGTCCTGGATGACTGCTTGAAGGCAATCTCCCAGCTTTACCCAACCGTCGGCGAGGCAGTAGCTTCCCTCAAGAAGCTGGAATGCAATCTGGAGGCGGATGTGACTAAACTCAAGGATGTGATCGGAGGAAATGCGAACGCCGTCGGGGTGGCCACGCTGGCCGCCTGGGACAAGTGGATCTTGGACAGCGATGCGCAGATCCAAGTCGCCATTGACCTGAAAATCCAGCACGCCCCAGAATATCAGTTAGAGCTCCGCAAGCACGCGGTCAATGCCAAGGCACTCGTCCTGGCGCAGGTTGAGGCGATCAAGGCGGGTCAGGAGTACGTCAACGCCTCACTCGAACAGAAGCTGGCCCAGCGTGATCTCGAAAGTTTGAACTCACTGCAGAAGAAATGGGAGACCGACTCCAAGAATGACCAGGTCGTCGAGGCCATGTTCTACGACCGCTTCATGACCATCCGGACCAGCATCGTCATGGGCATGCGCAACCTCCTTTGGGCTTACAAGTACGCGGCCTTGGAGGACAGCAGAGTTATCCTCAGCGTCCAGAAAGCTGCCGCAATGTACCGGCATGATCTCGGGACCATATCGGATGAAATGGACCATTATCTGGAAAGACACAACCCGGGATTTACTGGTCAGTGGACATTGCTGATCTCAAGGACATGGCAGATCCCACTGACATACTTCCGCAGACTTGACCCCCCGACCGATGGGCGTGAAAGATGTACGTTTTCTTCTCCCGAGCAACGACATCTTGTGCTAACCCCGTGTCCCCAGATTCCCAGTCCCTATGGATCGCAGCTGATCGCGTCCTTGAAAACCAAACACCTGGCCATCTTCACCCTTACACCGGACAGCTTCAAGGAAAACCAGAAGCAAAACGTCGCCGGTCCATTCAAAGATGGCGAGCATTTCCGCGTTCTTTCCCTCCGCGTCTTTCTCGTTGGGGCAAAGGCGAAGCCTGGGAAAGACGACCTGGATGCCGAATTCCAGCTCACCATTTCTACCTCAGGTGTCTACGCCGACTTTCAGGACAACAAGATGTTTGAGTTCACGACCAAGCCTCTGAGCAGGATCCCGTTCAAGTACAATGTCGTGGATGGAAAATTTCTCCCTTACGCTGAAACGCCCTTTGAATCGAAAGATTTCCCCGCCCCTACTCCGTTCACGCAGTGGACCATTGCGATCAAAAACCCCGACGAGATAGACCTGTCAGGATTGACGGACGTGCAACTTGTATGGAAGGCGAAGTATTACAGCTTGAGATGAATGGTCTGGTTTGATATTTTTATTTTTATTTATTTATTTTTTGTTCTCATTTGCAACCGCCCAGGTCAGTTTTCGTGGAGAGCACATTCGTTTAAGCACTAAAGGCAACCATCCACGGTCCCCGTGCTTTTTGATCTCAAATATACATAACGAAAATGAGGGTTACGATCAATAATATAGTTGTAGTCGTATTGATGTTAAGAAGATACCGTCCGACCACAAAAGCCAACAGTGGTTAAGTGGCGGCTGAGTTCCATACTCTATCTTTTCTCCGGCGGGACTTCGATTTTTGTGCTAAAATAAAGGCTTAATGGATTTGATTTTCTTTATCTTTTGAACTAAATAGGAAGAACGACAACATTGGACTGACTGCTGACTACCGAGGCAAGTGCTACAAAGTGTACCAACGTCCAGAGCAACGCCCAAACTTCTATTGGAATTTGCTTATTGACACATCATCTGCGAGGGGCGCTGTCCACCTCCTTCAATGCAGACTGAAGATGGACTCTGTTGAATTCGATCACTAGCAGATGGTGAGCCAGAGTGGACTGGTCAAGTGTCAAGGTCATCTTTCCTTACCTTTCTCTTTGACAACTTTCCACCCTGAAAGGAGATGCGCCAATTTAACTTGCATGAATCGGTTGCTTGGCTCACTGTGAGGGTGGTAGAGAAAGTCTTCCAGGGAGGCCGAATCCGCTGCAATCATTTCCCAGGAACCTAGAAACATATGAGCCACGTTGATCGACGAGAACCTTGAATGCTTTAACCCACCCCGCAGGTGTTCTAAGTCCTTGATGGCTTTGTTGGATTGATCATTGATCCGGTCCAGCCATGCCAGGAAACCTTCTAGACCAGGAAGTCGGCCACGGGTCCCGAGGAGTTTCTCGATTATGTTTTTCACTTTCGGGTCCTTCATCCTCAGGGTCAATTTGTGATAAGTCTCGCGCATATACACTCCGACTTCACTCAAATCATTGACAAACGTGCCAAACGATACCATGCCGGACGAACGAGCAGCATTATTCGCAGCTATAATAAGCTCCATGTTGAGTGCGTGGAGCTCGGTCTTGACTTCCGAGGTTGGGCTGTCCCTCAGCTGGCGAAACAGTTCAAAGAGCTTGGCTGGAAAGACGAAAATCGATCAACGGCCTTGCCCCAGGTTAGAGAGACTAAACACGTACAGAACTTGGATTGAGCCTTGTCAGCAAACTCCAAGGTCTGTTGGCAAGCTCGATCGAGTACGTGGAGTGTATTCTGGGGTCATCGATCAGCCATTGAAAGACATGGACACGGACAGCACCACAAACCCGAAAGTCATCGGCGATTTCAAACAATCGAAGGAAGCCCTTGTGGAGCTGCAGTAAGATGTCGGCAGTCTAGTTCAAAGTAAGCTGCATGCTTGGCCATCATATTCCAAGTAGATAAGGACCTGGTTGTATTCGGCGTCGCTGATGCCCCCTTGCGCTTTCATTCCCTCGAGAGACCAGGGCAAGTTCAGGCACTGCACGGCGAACTTGGTCGAGTTCGAAAGGAGAGCACCATCCAGGACTAGTTGATTGTCCCGAATGAGGTTCTTGGGTGAAAGGAAGTCCTGATTAACCTCTGCCATTGTGTCTTTGACAAGAAGAAAAAACTAGAGCCTGATGAAGAGAAGTTGATTAGGAGAGGTAAGTCCGCTTCATGGTCAATATAAAAAACCAATTCGTCATCAAATATAGATTCTTCCTGTATGTTTTCCCGTATTGTTCTTTTTCCTCTTCGTTATTTACGCCCCATACTTCCCCAGCATCTGCACTGTCTTCGCACGCTCGGTACTTTTGTTCGCATGATAATCTCCAGCTCCACATCTACCAGGAAAATCCTGTACTAAATAGGCTCCACTGCGCGATTTCCTGTCAGCTGAAAAGAGGCATGTGCACAAACATGTCCTGCATGCAAGTCGGGCCAGCACAGTCACGCCGATCAAACTCCATGTCAAGAGATCCCCCTCCTCGTCGGAACAACAAGCGGTGCTACGGTGGATCCCGGAAGTGAGCGCCGATGGAATCCGCTTGCGTGGTTGGTCGCGAGATCTGCGATATAAAGCCTCACTCATTGCTTGGATTTTCGAAGTCTAAGGGCAAGCAGAATTTTCTATCCCTAGCATTCTTCCCACAGTACCACTTGAAATACCCACAATGGCCTCCAGCATGAATATCGCGTCCCATGAATACTGGAGTCCCGACGCCAGTTTCACCCAGGTGGTCAAGGGCAGCTGGAAAGGCCAACGAAGTGAACACGAGGTGTTCATTACTTCCAGTCCCCAGTTCCTGGCAACATTACGGTACATCTACGCGGGCACGCATCTGCCCGTCAGCCGAGAGGAATACTCTCGCTACTTGGGCGTCGATCTCTCTAGCATCCCCGAAATCGCAAGCAGGGTGGATGGACTCGTCAAGTCCTATGGGGAAGTAAGATTCCGTTTCTCAACGCCAATGGCAAAGGGGATGAAATAGTGATGGTACTGACTCAAATATCCAAACTACAGGTGAAAAACAAAGCCATAGAATTCCGGGACAAGACATGGCAAGCTGTAGTGAACTTTGCCAGCCAAATCCATGACTATTCGCAGACGGCTGGTGGAAGCCCAGATGATTCCTACTATGGGAATATCTTGCAAAGCATCACTGACTACAACCTGGCTAAAAGAAAAAAACCCCAGGACACGGCGAAAATGGAGGAGTCGAAATCGTCCATCGCTGATTTTGTACAAGAGCTGCTGGGGTACACCTCGAAACTTCAAGAGGCGAGCAAGGATCTCCAAGACAGCTTGGACCACTTTGACGGCGACACTTACAATCATTGGGCGTCGCTGAATGCACGGCTTGAAGATGTCAAGCGGCGTCTTGACAAGGATGAGCGACAACACTTAGAAGGAGTCATCAAGACACTTCAAGAGGCGTCGCTCATCCAACGTTGGGGATACGATAATGGTATCAAGTCTATTGGAGATAGCAAACTCAGGAATTCCTTTCTAACACCGCTCCTTCACCAGATGTGACTTCTGCGGCTCAACCTCCAGAGTACGCCCGGTGGTAAGTCGTACAATTCCCTTTTCGCGAGCCCCTACTCCATCTAAGACGTCCAGTGCCTTGTACGGAGTTCTGCCCCTGACGCCGGCGTCTAAACGAGGTCCCCGTGAATCGGCAATCAAGGACGTGGTGTACGCAACAGAGGAAGAAATCAGGACCGATGAAGCAGGGTTGAAATCAGCCCGGGTGGTGGCCACTGACGCCCAGCGCATAACTGTATGTGTCGGACAGATCCTCCGTGTCCTGATGCTTTATTCTGCGAACAAAGTTCTAACTCGCCCTTTTCGCACTGTAGCAAGAGGCCAAGGCAGTGATCAAGCACGTTCAATCTGCGAAGGATGCTTTTCGAGACCTGGATCTCGCCTGGGGCAGGATCACCACCCTTCTCCAAAAGCTCCAGAATTTAGTAGCCCAGAATGATGCGGTTCCCGATGTGATATTTGAGGCGAGCACTATCAAGAGTACCATTGATAGTTGGAACGCATTCGGCTCGTCGGGTACGTCATTCCGTGGGTTTCTATCGCATTGGCATCTCTGAGTACTAATTTTTGCGCTGTTTTCATTATAGTCAATGCTTTTCGTCAGTATGCCTTTACCATTGAGCCTCTGGACCTATCTGTTGAGGAATGGATCAAGAAGATAGGCTAGTCAGGGGGTCTTCTTTTCTTGTCGGTCGGAATTTGTGCTCGCCCGTGTTGTCGGGTCCCAGTCCTTGACATGTCTAGGTCGTCGGGGATCTGGATCCAATCGAGGGCTCATTTGCGGCAGCTTGGCAAAGCCAATATGGCGAGTATGTACCCAAGAAATAATCTTTGTTTGGATATTTCCAGAGACTGGGAATGAAATGGCATTGGGTTGTTTGAATGAAACGTCTATAGCGCATCTTTACACAATTGTCAACGGCGTTCACGTAGGATATTTTGCACCGGGATATCTCTCGCAGCCCTGTTCTTGGGCTCGAGATTCGCGATTTCGGCCCGGCGTTGAAATTAGGCAGGAATGTGAACGGGCACAAGGCACCCCCAACTTGTACCCATCTTTGATAGAAGGAAACAATGTAAAAGAAATTCTCTAATATTTCAAGTACAGTACGATCGACCAAACTGAAACAATTCGATTAAGTTCTCCTTTCAGTCCCCCTGGGCCCATGTGGAGTTGGATCTTTCACCAGGACGTCATCTGTCGAAATCAAGAAGTGCACTACGGCTCGAAAGGGAAGTCTGCTTAGAGGTGTTGGAAAGTATATCAGGTATCGTATACCAGCCGAGAAATGCCGAAGGCTAAGCTTCTTTGTTGTCATTTGCAAAAAATTCCGGCTATATCGCTTGGTCGGCTTGGCGTATAATGGAAAGCCCATCGGCTGCTGTCCAATCGGGATCCCTCGTATACGCTTGATAAATCTTGAAGTTGAAGCGCTGCGGGGCTTGCCCTTTGCTCGAACACATTCCGGACAAATAACTGCCTTCAAAGTCAAGAATAAGAATGGCATTGATTCGAGCCTGAAATGGAAAGGCGAGCCTCAGCACGCTTGCGATGAGGTTGAACTTCACTGGGTCGAATCAAAACAGGACCTTGTTGTCCATTTCGATGTGAGCACATTCTTGAGTTGATCGTTCAGTTTCGTGTTTGTGCTAACCAGCTCAGGCGGACCAATTTCCACTATAACATTTCTTGTAGGACAACCGGGTTCTCACCCTACTAATATGAGCACGAACATTTTGTTGATATATGGCGGTTCAGCCATTCCGATGCCTTACATAGAAGGCATCAATCCGAGGGTCGGCCTTTCTTTCTCCCGACCGCAGTCATACCATAACTCCCCGGATTCAATACTTTCCTTTAGGAGTACTGCACTTAGATCCATAAGTGTTGGGATGTAGAGTTTTTATTGTATACGTTCTCTATAGAAAATTGGCTCTAAGAAAGGGGATATAAATATCCCCTAGAGGAAAAAGAAAAGAAATAGACAGACAATTACAAGTTTCATAATTCTTGGCTTCTATTATTCCTTCCTTCATCATTCTTCGTCCAGACCTATATTCTCAACAGACGGTGCCAGCTCATCTAGGAGTTGCTTTATAGTGATAGTTCGAGTGCCACGGGTTATGATTTTCCGATCGTTACATAGATACTAGATCAGGGTTCGACTTGCGGCTTCTCTTGTCGGTTTCATCGTTCTTTAGCGAGGGAGGAGTTTGATAGGCAAACCTGGCCCTAGAAAATTTACTGGGAAGGAAATTGGTATAGCGGCAGGAGATAGAGATGGGATATGTGAAGGAAAAGGATACTCGAGGATGCCGACACCAGCAAGCCCCTTGGGTTCTTGTAGACGGATAGATCTTGGATTGTGGGTTAAGTGAATACGCAGATTTGAACTGTTTTCTCATTTCCTAGTACGTTGCACAAGTCATCCATCCTACCTCATCTCACAGGTTGGTCAGGTAGTCCTCAATCTGCTCCTTGGTCAACTTCCTGAACCGCGGTCCCTGCGCGCCCTCGACGCCTTCGTAGCCCAACAGGTGGTCCGCCGGCGGGCCAACAATTCCTGCCGCTGTTAGCATGCATACAATCCCTCAAACTGGGGTCCCACATACCAATCTCTATTGTGTCCCCGTTCATCTCACCCTCAATCGTCTCCTTGAGCGTCAACAGCGCAATGTGGATGGCATCCTCCAGCTCCAGTCCCTCGGTGTACCGCTTCTCTAGGAAAGTCTTCGCGCTGGTAGCGTGCTTGCCAATGGCTGTCGCCTTCCAGGGGTAGTAGCTACCACTAGGGTCAACCTGGTACAGACTAGGGCCGCCCTTGAGGATACCGCCGGTCTTGCCGTCCTGGTTTTCTTGAGGCTCCACGCCCTCGTCCCAGCCTGCAACCAGCAGACTGACACCGTAAGGTCGAACACCTCCGGACTGCGTGGCTTCTTGCACCACCCGCGCCACATCCTGCACCAGTATCCGTGTCGGTGGGTATTCATTGTAGATTCGCTTGTAGCCCGTGTGTGACACCTTTCGCGCCTTGTCCACTAGAACCCGGTAGTCGGGACCCATGCCGGCGTACACCATCCCGATATCTGGGGTGATCAAAGAGATTTTTGACAGGGAGGGCGGGTCAATCAGTGGCGAAGAGGACTTCTTTTCGGTTGCCAGGACAATTCCGTTGGTAGCTGTGGATGGTCAGCGAGAAAGGGTCAGCGGAGTCATTGGTCGAAGGTACCTTTGATTCCGAGGGCCGTGACACCCTGGTTGACCGCATTCAAGGCATATTCTGTAGATTTGATCAGTGATTGCAATTTGATTCCGCGTTGTTGATCTTACCAATCTGCACCAGCTTGCCGCTGTTGATGGTGTTAGTTGTCATCAGTTACCCAGACAGGGAAACATACCTGGGCGAGAAGGTGGTCAGGGAGAAGGAGTAACGGTCAGCCATGATTCAATTTCTGTTGAAAAATCACGGCGAAGGGACAGATTAAAAGATGAAGTTGTAGGCAGACGAGGGTGACGTTTGGGGGAAGCTCAGGTGTGAGCTGCCAAAGGCGGTGAACTCTATCGGGTCGGCAGATAAATGCACGGGTGGAGCTACTTTTTCACACAGTTTCTTCTCCCTTCGCCTCTCCCATGCCCGACGCGACAGCTCAGCCAGAGTCGGCTACACATGACTCGACCGAATCGACAGACCCGGGGTATCCTCCTCGAGTCTGTAGGATCTGTCTAGAATCTGTCCTGCCTACCTTTCAACCCTCGGAATTCCTCCAGAGACCTCGCGTTGTCTATGAATCAGAAGAGTCCGGTCGTCTGCTCCGCCCCTGCCAATGCAAAGGCTCCTCGCGATATGTGCACGAGAACTGCCTACAGACATGGCGACATGCAGACCCCCGGTACGGGGCGAGGAACTACTGGCAGTGCCCGACCTGCGGCTTTCAATATCGGCTACAACGTCTGACCTGGGCGAGGTGGATCAGTAGTGCTGGCACACAGCTGCTTCTCACAATCGCCATTTTGCTTTTTACCGTTTTTATCCTTGGTTTCATTGCTGACCCCATCCTTGATTTGTATCTCGGGCCTGTCGACGTCTATGCAGAGTTGGAAGAGGAGCTTGACGAAGGTGCTTCGTGGATTGCCCATCTCGTCAAGGGACTGGCCTCTCTTGGTCTCCTATCCTTTGTCAGGTCTATCTGGTTCTTCTCTCCATTCTGGGGCCCGCGCTCAGGTATCATGGCTGGCCGCACGACAGGACGAGATCGAGCTCGATCCCTCAACTGGTTGGTCATTGTCATTGGCATTGGGACCTTTCTCTGGGTACGTACTGAATAATGCGTTGACTGTCCACCACTAACCTGCTTAGGCTGTTTACAAAGGCGTACGGTCCTGGAGTAGACGAACACTAGAAAGAGCAGGCGAAAGAGTGATGGATGTCCCTTTACCAGAGGACGATGAAGATGTAAAACCCGAATGATCGCACTACTTAAGTTGCCGTGTTCTACCTTTGGGTACCAATAACACGCTGATTAGTCGATGTGCGAAGAATGATATTGTCTTCTTAACTCTCGTGCGTCTTGTCTGCGAGGCTTGTTGTATGGCATCTGGAACGTTTTGTTTCTCGTCGTGCTCTTGCTTCAATAGCCAGGCGGACGTCGAGGGGAAGGCATAACCACGTCTCGATTCTATGAATACGTCCTGGTCTTCTGACTCTTTTACGACTTTTCGGATTGAGGTGTGGTAAATTCCATTAGCAGAATCAAGTTCACTTTTACTCTCACTTCACTTTTCATTTTCCACCCTCCATCTTCCATCTTTTACCTCCATATCTTGCGTCCCTTCACATACCATCCAACATCATGGAAGTCGAGCAGCCTGCCGAGGTAGCGCTGCTCGATGCCGTGCGCACCGAGCTCACCAGGCTCACCCTCGACTGTGACTCTGATAGTTGCCCGAGTCTGTCCCCGACGCAGCATGAGGGGTCCCTCCCTGATAGCAACTTCTCACCCAGCAGTTTCTCGACCAGCATCGTCATGGTTGAGACCCCAATTACATCCCCCGACAATGAACTTGAGCCATTCCCTGAATACCAAGATGCCCCGGACAACTCCGCAGACGAGCGACTCTGGGAGGAACTATTCACCCTCGCCATGAAGGAGGACATTTGCTCTGAGCAAATCGACCCTCACCTCACTCTTACCTTTGTCCCTACCGAGGCCCAACGCAATCGCCTCGACGATATCAAAGACCTGCTCTCAAATCCCAAGCTGCCCAAGGAGTCTCGTGCTAACCTTGTGGCCATCACCAAAAAGGTCATTCGTCTTGAATACCTCCTATTCCGCAACTCAGATGAGTTTCTCAACGCCAAAGACACAGCCGAAGCTCAGAAAGTCGCTTCCTACATACTGGACTGGATTGCCGCCGTGGACAATGAGGTGCAAGAATCCTTGAATACCACGTCGCCTGTCGTTGAGGTCCTGGAGACCCTGCAGCATGAGGATATGGCTGCCGTGCATCGCTTCCGCCAGATGGCCAGTGTCGTATTCTCGTGGGTATTCTTTCACTCGCGCGCTTGCTCTACTAACATTCACCAGCAACCTGTCCAAACCCCGCTCCTCGGAACAAAAGTTCCTCTTGCAGCTGCTTGATCTCTATGACGAATGGATCTACCGCAAGTTCATCGACCTGACCATGGAGTTCAACCCCAAGTCTGCCCACGTCGACCTGGCACGCTACTTACAATGCACCCTCGAATACTTCACCCGCTGCTGCACAAACTACGAAATCTACCGGAGCACTGTATGCGCAATTGAAGACCACTACTTCACACCACATGGAATGAAGATGGAGACATATGACGCATAACTTTGACATCATGTGTAACGAGATATGACCGATATGACTGATAACAAATGGAAGACTAATCTCATATTCACATTCACGCAGTACTATCCTTGTAAGCCCCCAACTTGAACAACTTCTTCGCATTCTCCCGTCCAATCTTCACCCTATCCGACTCATTCAACTCCGCACTATCAAACCAATCACACCCATCACTAAACGTCTCAAAAGGATAATCAATCGAGAATAAAATCCGATCTGCTCCAACCTCCGCCATACAAAAATTCAACGTCGTCGTCGAGAAATGTCCACTCGTCGTAATCCACAGATTCTGCGCAAAGTACTCCCTTATCGTCTTCTTGCACGTCTCCTCCAAGCCCAGAAACTTCTTCCTATCTTCGAACCAGTGATTGATTCTCCACATGTCGAAGGGGATGTGTTCGCCCAGATGACCTAGAATTACCTGCAGGGATGGATGTCTGTCGAAGACTCCGTTCGTTACCATTCCCAGGACGTGAAGACTTACTCCCTGCGCAAAGGATAAGGGTGGACCGATCAGCCATTTCCGATCAGCCCAGAGTTTCTCATAGATTGTTCCTGTGGGGTTGCGCGGATGCAGGTATAGTGGTACGTCTAATTCAGTGCACGTAGCCCAGAATACGTCCCACTTGGGATTATCGTAGAAGATCATATCCTCGCCATCTGGACCAGCGCGTTGTGTATCATTGACTAATGCGCCGAGAAACCCGTACTGCGTCACGCAACGACGGAGTTCCTGGGCTGCTTCATTGGGATCGTGCATGGATAGTGTTCTGGAATAATGTTAGTATAGGTAGCTTCCATGTATCAGAGACCTCGGGGGTAGGATTTACGCAAAAGCAGCGAATCGATCAGGATGCGCTTTTACTTTCTCGGCAATGTAGTCGTTGATTTCCATCGCTAGGTCCTGTGCATCCTTCTGGTCCCAGATATCTTGTACGCCTGGCGCGGTGTATGAGAGGATTTGTAGTCCGACGCCGTGCTTCTCGGCGAAGTTTAGTCGGATGGTGTCGACGTCGGTGATCTCGGCGACATGTTTGTCCACGTCTGTTGCGAACATTCCTGCCCACCAGCGTGTTTGTTCTTGAAATCGGGGAAGCGCAAAGGCTTCTTCGAGGGCGATCTTTCCGAGCATTTTCAAGGTGGATGGTGGATGCTAGGATGGTAGGGCGGTATTTTGCTTGCTTTATATGTCTGCCCCGCACGGAGGAAATGGTTAGTTACGTAGGTGCTTTTCTTCTTACTCATAGTTTTAAAGTACTTGAGAGCGGAAGTAGGAATCGGCTCCACCTCCGCATTTGCGGGACGGGTCGGCACGGAGTGTGTAGGGTGTGCCATCCGACTTTGTCTGGTTTAAACTACTAGGATAAAGCGCGAATACCAGTCTTTCCGATCTTCCAGGATGGTAGTGAGCTCTATGTGAGTGCGGCTACCCCATCGACAGCCTGCATAGCATACATCAAAAACCAGTCGTCCACACTTGCCCCGACAGGTTTCTTGCAACATGATCTGGAAGACTGATTCATGATGTAAAGCATGAAGGCTGCCGATGGGATTGCCTCACATAGAGCTCACGTCCGCCCTGGGAGATTAGGAAGACTGCTCTAGGTACTATTAATTAGTGAATACCTCAAGGTATTATCAGAGGGTGGTGACTACTTACTCTCCCATGGCTTCTTGTCCTTTAGGAGCACCATGGATTGAGCTTCCTCCTGCATCGAGACCCACAGTCCATGTTTGAGCCGGCACCGCGCTTTAGTCTTGATGAGCACGTTCACTTGCCCGCCCTCTGCACCCTCAAGCACCATCTGTTGCGGCTGCAAGATGGGCTCGATGGAATTTAGCCTTGAGTCCGAGTCAGGTTTCTAGCCATTTAGGTCGATGGCTTTTCAACCCATAGCCACAACAGATGGGTACTAAGAACCCTATGATGACTTTCAAAAAGTGGCGTTTGTAACTTATGAATGTAAATGCCCTCCCTTATTGATTTCTTTCTTCCTCAATATCTCTTTATCCGTTTTTCACTACCCCAACCTACATTCCATCCATCGTTGACCGTCTTTATATCACCTAATCGCTAAGAGGACAAACGAGCGCTCTTACCAGACTAATACGTCACGATATCAAAAATTCAATAGGCAATATCAACATGTCTAGATCTCTAATAGTTATTCAGTTCCATCTCTTGTTTCGACGACCAATATCCTGCCTAGTAGAGGCAAATGCCTAGCTCGTAGAGAGACATCTAAGAGACATCTAAGGGTCTATAAAGGCGTCTATTCTGCTTTTGTCTAGCAAAATAGTATGTTTCCGTTATTCCGACTCTTACTTTGTGTCTGGCTTTCTTATCTAACATATATGGCCTACTGATCTTGATACTACCCTTCATAGAGTACCCAGAAGGATGCATACTCTCAAAAATCTCTTAGTGGCGGGCTCGACCGAGACACATGAACGCCACTCACGATCAAATCGGACTTGCAATATTTGAGCTTGCTCATTATGGACAAGCTCAAGTTCTCTCAGTGACCAAGGCCGGCCAAGTTATTCACGAATGCTCGGCGAACTCTTGCCTGATCAGCCTACTTTCAGCCGTGGTAAGGGAGCACCCAGACAGTGGGTACCGTTGGACCCCTACCGGAAGGCTCTTGAAGCTTATTTCCACTCCAGAGCTAAGTTTGAAGCTCGTCTGGAGATACTTTGAGAGGAAGGACAGCGGTGATATCAAGAGTCTTCTTGAACGATCTATTATATACACCCAGGCAATTTCTGAATACCCTCTGACTCACCTAGACTTCTAGAGCCTTCCGGTGGGGTGTCCGTCGCCAACCTGCTGTCTGGTGCTTGCTTATCATAGCTGAAACTACGCTGATCAGGCAACAGTTCACCGAGTCTTCGTCAATAACTTGGCCGGCCTTCCAAGATGTGCAGTATGGAAATGACACCTAGGACACCTAGAGATGGCAGAAAACCAAGAAATCACCGATTCTTGACGAAGACCGTCTTCCTGAAAAGACACTGCTCTGGGTCAAAGTCTGATAAAAGCCCTAGCCGCTTTCTGCGATGCCTCCACGCTTTCGTCAGATTTTGATGTAGGAGCACTGTCTTTTCAGGATGACAGTCTTCATCAAGAAGAAATAGTGATTCTGTGGTTTCTCTCATCTCTGGGTGTTTTGGGTGCCAATAATGTCAACTCGCGACCTCATTGCCAACCTAGTGACCTGCTAATGCGATGCCTTCGAGGTGAGTCTGAGGGTATTCTGGAACTGCGTGGGTGTATGCGATAAATCGGTTCAAGAAGAATTTTGATATTACCACTGTCCTTTCTCTCAAGGTATCCATCCAGCCAGGCTTCAAACTTAGCTTGGGAGTGGAAGTAAGCTTTAAGAGCTTAGGTTTTCTCGCTCTCATGCGAGGTATGGGTGGAGGTATATTATCTGCTTTTTGAGATATATAATTCCTGAGATTTTTATGAGAGGGATGATATGATGCTTGACATAGGAGCTTCGAGGCTTTGCTGTTGAGCGTTTTGTATATGCATCCTGAGACTAAGCAGACTAACAACATACCTACAATATCTCCTTTTATATACATCTCACTCTGGTATAACAAAAAGTGAGTTCCAAGGTTCGCACCAGAACCCAAACCCTAAACAGAGTCGGGGGTTCTTCCACAGCCACTCCGCAATTTTCAAGCTTCCTAGCTTCCTTTTTTCACGGAATTCCACAGAAGACATCACTCCAATGGCCGAGTCTCCCACCAGTGAAGAGCTTGACTTTCAAGCGGAATACTATTTCCTCTACGGCACCCTCATGGACCACAACGTCCTAGCTAGAGTCCTACAACAACCACACAGACCTGAGATCTACACCGCCACTATCGAAGGATGGAAGGGCAAAATGTGGGGAGAGCATCCAGCCCTTGTTCAAAGCCGGGCAATATCGTGAAGAGAGTGGCATGCGAGGTTCGCTCTCCCCGGGAACGAGACCGCCTCATCGCGTAAGAAACAGATGCATACAAGTTACAAAGCTGTCTGATCGAGTTCGGGAATGGGAGGTCCGTCCAGGGTAAGACGTTTGTCTGGAATGATAGTACGGAGGTTCTTTGCTACGGCAGGTTTGATCTTAAGGATTGGGTATTGAAGGAAAAAGAGTTCTCGGAAAAGCATTGATTTTATTCGGCTCTATCACTATGACTCGGGTTCCTATGGATCTAATTCATCAGCGATGATCACATACATGGCTTGACGAAATGCAAGGTGGAGGTTTTTCCCAAGTCAGATAGCAGTTGGACATTGACGGTTTGTCTTCAATATAATTCTGATCGCTGTAAAATCATGCTTCATCGTTGAAATGGGAAAAAGCAAAAAGAAATAAAAAGTTAAAGTAAAAAAGAACCAGAAGAACTCACCCATTCAACTTATCCCGTTGACTGCATAAGCAGCCAACGAGCATCTGAGAAGCGACTATATGCCTCAGGAGGTATACCTAATCCTTGATGGTTATTAGCAACGATCCGATCGTATTATGGAAAGACAAGAAAGTTGAAGCTTCATCAGAAATTGTGATGCATAGATTGTTATCCTCAAAATAATTCAGAACAGGTCTGTGAGAAATCGATATTTCATCATCGAAGCAAAAGCGAAAAGGAAAAAGGAAAAACGAAAAAGGAAAAAAGCCGGAACTCACCCATTCAAACTATTCCCGTCGACTAAATGAATAGCCAACGAGCATCTGAGAAGCGACTATATGCCTCAGGAGGTATACCTAATCCTTGATGGTTATTAGCAACCATCGCATTGTGGAAAAGAAAAGTTAAAAAGCTTCATCAGAAATTGTGATGTATAGATTGTTATCCTCAAGATGATTCAGAACAGGTCTGTGAGAAATCGATATTTCATCATCGAAGCAAAGCAAACAAGAGACTCACAATTCAGCCAGTTTTCATGAGGCGATAGAACTCATCCTTCGGCAGTTGCCTCAGGTATTGTCTAGCTCCCCACATTCCATTCTTTCGAGATGCTGTGTGCTATTCACCGCCAGGATGGTCACAGACCATCCCATCAGTGGAGGGCTCCCACCTAACGGCGTGGGAGGCTTGGTCTTCATGATCCAGGGTGGCTCCACATTCATTTGCACGGCATTTGCCAACAGCATCTCCAGTGGCGGCCCTCCCGGACGAATATCCAGCTCCATGACACCCGTGTTAGACCACACTGGGTGCATGTAGTCTCCAGTGATCGCGTTACGGGCGAGATGGAAAGACTGCGAGCCGAAGAGATCAGATAGACAGGACCAGAGAACTTGCAAGATCATCCCATGCGCCACCACGCCGATGACCGCATGACTACTCGTAGTGCAATCGGCCATCAAGGGCAGGATCTGATCTCGCAGGAATCCATTGATCCGCATCTTCATCGAGGCTATTGATTCGACTCGCATCGCAGACATAGGCATCGATCCATGTCCAAAACACTGCTCCCGTAATTTCGCCGTCTGGAATGGCTCCAGCGCAGGCCCACTGCGCAGCTGGTGCCGGCAGATGACTCGGGCAGTCACGGTAGCACGATTGTAATCCGACGAAAGAACACGGTTGAAGCGAATCGGACGATCACGAAAGTATCGAGCAAGACGCTGCGCCTGTTCTCGCCCGAGTGGGGTCAGGCCCGAGTGGCCAGTATCCCTGCGCTGTTAGTAGGGGTTGGGTGCTCCATCCGCGCACGTACAATGCTTGGCCCACATTACGCTGGCATTCTGCATGGCGGATGAGGAACAGTTTCATCTTGTTTTGTCGGGCTGGATCCATGACAGGAACAGGACTAGAAACAAGCTGAAACTGGGAGCTCAATGGGAGTGACGTCCATATGAACACATCATTGGAAGGCGAGAGCCAATGGTTGGGTAATTAGAGCAGACATATCCATGGGTCTAATCAATGGCCCTGAAGCTGCGAGAGCTGTAGTTCCTGTGTGGAAATCTGCCATATTTTGAGGAGGAAAAAGAGAAAATCGGAAGCGAGAGCTAAATAGTCGGCGGTGGAGAATGCAAGAGAAAAAAAAAAGCAGCCACTCCACCCGGTAGCAAACAGTGCAAACGCAAACAAAAAAATGGATGAAATGCTCACGGCAGGCGCAATTGATTTTGGCTGGTTTTTTGTTTCAGTCAAAATCTGGTGAGGTGATTTCAGGGTCGAGTTCAGTGAGCTCAATTTCTGGGTATCTTTTTCATCCCGTGGAAACTGACAGTTGCAAAAAATATGGCCGACTCCGAAATCCCCAGAGAGGAGGAAAGTGAGTAACCTTTCCAGCATATTTCCAGCTCTCAACTGACCAGACAAAGCTCCTAGAACTCCTTACCATAATGTCCGCACCAGTGGACGTGCCTTTAACTCCGCCAATTGGCGTACCAAGGGCGATAGCCCCCAGGCCTCTCCCTCGCCGCGTACCAGCACCTCTCGTTCAGCCTTTAGTCGCCCAGGACCCCATGCGCCTCAAGCCATTTCAGAAGGCCGCCGCCTTTATGTGGGAAACATGCCATATGCGGCTAAGTCGGAGGATGTGGAGGCGCTGTTCACAGCTGCGCAGTTCCCCATGTATGCAAACATTTGTGCTGTACCTGCGTTCACCTGCTGAGTATAACATCATAGCGAGCGCATTGATATTGCCATTGACCCTTTCACCGGCCGCAACCCCTCCTACTGTTTTGTCGACCTGCAGACCAAAGAAGCGGCTGAACGAGCCATGAGCGAGCTGGATGGCCAGGATATGCTGGGCCGACCTGTCAGGATCAAGCCCGGTGTCACCAAATCCGCTAGTGAAAGAAGCTCTGAACAGAATAAAGGAGTATCCAACAACATCATCAATGCCCGCTGGCGCGGTTCAGCAACGACCCTCACGCCCGTCACTGATTCCAGCCAGCGAGTCTATGTCGGAGGCTTGCCGCGAGTGTCTGAGCAGGAGACTGTCGGAAGCAATGTGAAGACCTTTTTCCAAGGATTCAGCGTGTATGTCCCAGGTTCTTCCCTTTGAACTGGGGCTATATTGACCTTTCATTAGTGAGGCCGTGAGCAAGCTTTTCGCACCCCATCCTGCCAAACGCTTTGAGGCTGGTGACCACTACTACCTGTTTGTGGAATTGAACACTGCGGAGGAAGCTCAGCGGGCTGTCGACACTCTGAATGGCCAGCTCGGTCCGTGGGGAGGTCCGCTACGAGTGAATCGTGCACATGGACCCAACCAAAGGCTTGGGGAGCGTAGGGAGGGAGCGCAGGAAGCATGAGAATATCACTGCATGAGAGAACGATACATTCATAATGGAGTTATTGAAGACAATTGCATCATGAAGAAAATAGGTTAACAAGTGAAGGATCAGAGTACAGTTGACAACAGAGAGGTTGGGCTCAATGCCTCTGAGCTAAATGATTTACCTCACCGCCCTACAGACCGCTTTGGATAGAGTAACCTAATCGGACTACCTCTGGGATGTAGGTTAACAATCTCCATGTCCTACATTCTGATTTACATACTAAATTCTGGCCCTTTGTACTCCTTTTTGGCCTTCAAATAACTCAATGGCTCATTTTGGACCATGCTAACGCTAACAAACACCGATATGCTTGGTGGACGCCCCTAGGTCGACATGGAATCCTACAAGGCCAGCTTCCAGGGATAGCCTTTGACCCGAGGACTCCCATCCCGAAGATCACTACTACAAATCGTACTGGAGAAGAGCCTGTCACTGGCCAAGTCCCGTCCTAGAGGAGGTTTGTCAACTGCATATATTCTAATGAACTATACAAAATCAGTAAGAATATGAAATTCATATATGCTATTAACATGTATCTGAACTATCTATCCTAGTAATCTCAGTAATTGACCTTACTTTTGAGGGTGTAGGTAGAAGCAGACTGATTTAGAGATGTAGGCCCCGATCTGTCCCGTACCCTGGCAGAATCCAGCCATCAATGCTAATATCGGGCATACCGCCTCTTTCTGCCATGAAATCCAAGATTGATCCCAACCTCTCTGTCGGCTGCCTGTAGATCGGATGACGTTAGTGAGTAGTGGAGCCGGCGAAATCCAGACTCACGAGACACGCACCTTCACCGCATTGCAAGATCCTGATCTTTCCACTTTCATCTACTTTTCTCGATTTTCTTATTCGTTGAGCCTTTTGCTTGCCCTCTTCTACCTATCTTGGTCTGCATGTTGGGTAGACTACGACCTGCTTGTGCCCTCCCGCGGGTCTAGAACCTCTCCCTATTCTTCCCGAAATACCTTCAACAGCAGACATGCCGAGTGGTAGTGTGATCCGAAGTCAGCAGCAGCACAAGGTGTTTATTGCTAGCGTGAGTCTTGAGTCTTGCCCTGTTCTATTCTGGCACGTAGCCCTATGCATCATCTCATGGATTGTGCTTCGCGGAATATCTGCATTGCCCCTCCTTTTGCCTCGGCTGTGCCTCAGATAGACTTGCTTCTAGTCTATAGCCCTGTGAATCAGTATAGGCAGTCATTTAATACTGCAGTATTATCTGACATCTGACGGCGATGTCATTGGTGTCAGCATGGAGTTCAGACGTGATGTCGTCCCGGATAGGCAATGGCTCACGGTACCGTCGCGCGACTCATAGCGACGGCGACTCAGCGCAACGTCTCCGCGCAACGTTATATAAACTCGATCTTCTGCACTCCGATCTTCCCCTTGCTTTTGCCCTGGATCACCTTTCACTCCAAGTTCGATCAATATGTTCGCTAACAACTTTTTCCAGTCCGATGACTCTAAGATATGTGTGGTGATGGTTGGTCTGCCTGCGCGCGGCAAGAGCCTCATCGCCGGCAAGGGTTCGTGATGCCGAAAGCCAGGGTAAAGTGAAGGCTAACGAAGAGTGCAGCCATGAGATACTTGGCCTGGGTCGGTATCCCTGCTCGTGTGTTCAATGTCGGTAGCTACCGTCGAAACAACACGCCCCAGCCGGCAGCCAACTTCTTCGACCCTCACAATGAGGAAGGCGAGCGCATGCGTCGCGCTGCCGCAGAGGCGGCCATGTCAGACATGCTCAACTGGTTCAAGGCTGGCAAGGGTGTTGTAGCCATCCTGGATGCCACCAACTCTACCAAGGAGCGTCGCAAGTGGATCGACGAGAAGTGTCGGGAGGCTGATATCGAGACCCTATTTGTCGAGTCCATCTGTGATGACGAGGATCTGATCATGACCAACATCCTCGAGGTCAAGACTACTTCACCTGACTACAAGGGCCAGGATCCTGAGCTGGCTGCTGTGGACTTCCGCAACCGAATTCGCAACTATGAAAAGGCTTACGAGACTATCGGCGAGAACGAGAAGCATTACACCTACGTCAAGCTCATCAATGTCGGATCGACTGTGATTATCAACCAGATCAAGGATTACTTGTCCAGTCGCCTGGTCTATTACATCCAGAACTTGCACATCAAGCCGCGATCCATCTGGCTTTCTCGAGTAAGTTGTGTCCGCTCTTGTTTAGTATCCAGAGACTGACTTTATTTTGCAGCATGGTGAATCAAAGTACAACCTGACCGGAAAGATCGGTGGTGACTCCAACATCTCCGAACGTGGCGAGGCCTACGCTCGGGCACTGCCAGAGCTGATGCGCCAGTCTGGCATTCCCCCCAATACCAAGATCGTCATCTGGACATCCACTCTCCGTCGCACCATCCAATCCGCCCGCCACCTCAAGGCAGAGACGGGCTTTGAGAAGCTGGAGTGGAAGGCCCTTGACGAGCTGGACTCGGGCGTGTGTGACGGCCTGACTTATGAGGAAATCGCAGAGAAGTACCCCGAAGACTTTGCTGCCCGTGACGAGGACAAGTACAACTACCGCTACCGCGGCGGCGAGTCCTACCGTGACGTGGTCATCCGTCTGGAGCCCATCATCATGGAGCTGGAGCGCAGTGAGAACGTTATCATCGTCACCCACCAGGCTGTCCTTCGTTGCATCTACGCTTACTTCATGAATGTTCCCCAGGAGCAAAGTCCCTGGATGGAAGTCCCCCTTCACACCCTGATCAAACTCACTCCCCGTGCCTACGGCACCGAAGAGCAGCGCTTCAAGGCCGACATTCCCGCCGTTTCCACCTGGCGTGGCAAGGGCACTTCGGCCAAGCATCAGGAGTTCCCCGCGGAGGTCAAGGGGATCCAGCACTAAGCATCGGAACGGCGTTTGGTCAATTTCTCTGACCTGGGAGAGGAGAGCATATGAGATTTCTGACACGGAAACCATCAGATACCACGAGAAAATATTATTATCATGTATTAGTTACTTAATGGCCTTTCTATTCTTTTTAAACTCCGACGCCACGTCAAACTTAATGCCTTAGACCCGAGGCAGAAGCCTGACTCAGCCGTAGACGTCACATGGCTCGGAGCTCCCCTCGAAGCAGCCGCAACAAGAAACCTCGAGGACATGAATTGACTCCTCCTCCCGGGCTGTGATGTTATCCGCTTTTACCGCGCGGCCGCTGGTCGAACTCAAGCCGCGCGACAAATCAAAGATCGACTCCGTGCTCGCCTACGGCGACCGTTTACTCGCCGGTCTCAACAATGGCTCCCTCCGCATCTACCGCATCACCGACGATGGCACGACCGAGCTTCTACGTGAGATCGAGAAGTTCTCCCGCTACAGGATCGAGCAGCTCGCTCTGGTAAAGGAAGCTAGAGTGCTGGTCTCGCTTGCTGGTGGTTATGTTTCTTTTCACGACTCCCAGACCTACGAGCTCAATCAGCAACTCCCGCAGACCAAGGGCGCTTCTGCTTTCGTTATCACCTCCAATGTTGTCAATGATCCCGATACCAATGTTCCTGCTATCGTTTCCCGTCTCGCGGTTGCTGTTAAGCGGAAAATCCTTATGTGGGTGTGGCGGGATATGGAGCTGGAGCCGAATACCACGGAGTTGAGCTTGGTTAGCGCGGTGAAGACCATGACCTGGGTTTCTGCTACGAAGCTTGTGGTTGGTTTGAGCTCCAGCTTTGTTATGGTTGATATTGAGAGCGGTCAGATCTCTGAGCTCCCTGGACCGGGCAGCATGGAGGAGCCTGGCCGATTTACGGGGGTTGGAGCTGCGAGTATGAGCTATATCGGCATGGGTGGTATGGTACCTCGGCCGCTTGCTACGAGACTGAGTGAGGGTCAGATCTTGCTGGCGAAGGACATCAACACTCATTTTATTGATGTGGACGGTCAGTCTCTCGGTCGGCGGCAGATTCCTTGGAGCCATGCGCCAGTGGAAATTGGATACTCTTATCCGTTTTTGCTGGCGCTGCACGACACTGCCAAAGGTGTGCTCGAGGTGCGAAACCCGGAAACTCTGTCGCTGCTACAGTCTATTCCCCTGCCCTCGGCTAGCATTTTGCATATTCCTCAGCCGAATATCAGCCTTGCACATGCTGGTAAAGGATTCCTGGTCGCCAGTGATCGGACTATCTGGAGGATGGAAGCTCTGAGCTATGATACCCAGATTGATGCCCTGGTTGAAAAGGGGTACTTGGACGAGGCTATCAGTATGCTCAGCATGCTCGAGGATGCTCTCTTACGAGACAAACCCGGTCGACTACGCTCCACACAGCTCGAGAAGGCGCAGAGCCTGTTCGCTCAGCGTAAATACCGCGACTCGTTGGATCTCTTCACCGAAGTTGCAGCTCCCCCAGAGGTCGTTATTCGTCTCTACCCCCGCTTGATTGCCGGTGACCTCTCTGCTGTCCCGGAACAGAATGGATCGGATCATGTCAATGGGTCTCAACTCGACGGATCATCCGACGGGGCAAAAGATGGGCTTCAAAAATCTCTTTATGCTCCCTCTGTCCTGTCTGCTCTACGAAAAACTGAAGATGGCAGTGACGCCAGCAGTACTCGTGACGCCAGCAGTGCTCGTGACGAAGAGAAGGATCTGAAGTCTTCTGTCCGTGAACTGCAAGGGTACTTGGCAGATGTCCGCCGGCGTTTCCAGCGGTTCCTGGGTCCAGATGGTAATTTAAAAGTACCCGCGCCCACTGAAGCCACGGATGAAGCGAGCGCCTCTGTGCTCAAATTACTCGATTTCCCGACACCTGAAGCCTTCTTGGAGGCCATCCGCGCCAAGGCTCGACTGGTTGATACTACGCTGTTTCGGGCCCACATGTTTGCAACGCCATCTCTCGCGGGATCCTTGTTTCGAATTGCCAATTTCTGTGATCCCGACGTGGTGATGGAGCGTCTGGAAGAGACTGGTCGATACAATGACCTGATCGACTTTCTCTACGGCAAGAAACTCCACCGCCAGGCTTTGGAGCTGCTTTACAGGTTTGGTCAGGAAGAGTCGGGGCTACTTAGTGGACCGACACGCACAGCTGCCTACTTGCAGAACCTCCCACCCAGCCAAATCGATTTGATTATCGAGTTTGCGGAATGGCCGCTCCGCGAAGACCATGACTTGGGCATGGAGATCTTCTTGGCAGAAACCGAGAACGCAGAGACCCTGCCACGGCCTCGAGTCCTGGCCTTCTTGGAAAGTATTGATGCCAAGCTTGCGATTCAATATCTCGAGCATGTCATCCATGAATGGAATGATATGTCGCCTGATCTGCATCAGCGGCTTCTAACGTTGTACCTTGATCGAATCAATGCCGACAAGAATGACAAGGAATACAAGGACAAGTTCCTGACTATGCTCAAGGAGAGCGAGCAGTATTCGCCAGCCAAGATGTTGGATCTGCTGGATCGTGAGGGTATGTATTGTTGCCAACCTGGCCGGAGCTAGGTCTCTCTAACATTACACAGATCCAGACTTCTATGAAGCACGAGCTATCGTGTTTAGCAAAATGGGCCGGCATCGTCAGGTTCTGGAGATTTACGTGTTCAAGCTTCATGACCACGACAAAGCGGAGGAGTATGTTACATTCGATATAGTATCAAGTTCACTCTAACTCTGACAGATACTGCAACCAACTGCATCTCACGGGAACACGCGAATCCAATGAAGATGAAGACGAAAAGTCCATCTACCTCACGCTCCTAACCCTCTACCTCGATCCACCCCACGGCTACCAACCCCAACACGGCCCCGCATTAACCCTCCTCGCCAAACACGGATCCCGATTACCGGCAGACGCAGCCCTGACTCTGATCCCTGCAGCTTTGCCCGTACAGGAACTGGAGTTCTACTTCAAGGGCCGGATGCGCGCAGCCAACTCCGTCTTCAACGAGGCCCGCATCGTGGCGAATCTGCGCAAGTCCCGCGACATGCAAACTCAGGCCCAGCTCGCCCTCGGCGAAGGTGTTCGCGGAGGTGGTACCCGGGCACGCCACGTCACCGTCACAGAAGAACGCATCTGTGGTGTGTGTCACAAGCGACTGGGAGGAAGTGTGATCAACGTGTTCCCCGAGTAAGTCTCTGTTTGTCCTCTTTCATATCTGATCGTATCTAACTCCTCCAGCAACACTGTCGTCCATCTGGGCTGTGCGAGTCGCAGGTCCAGCATTCGTTCCGGGTAGCGAGTATCTGTGGCTTTTTGGTTTCGGTTCCAGCGTCGTTTTGATACCCAGTGTAGCATATGTATTTTCGCACATTCATGCATCATCCTCAACCACCTCCTCGCCGTAGTTTGCCTCCTCCATGGCTTCCTTTTCGGAAATTTTGCCCTTGTCTTCTTCCATGCGCGCGGTCAGGAAGACATTGATTTGGTCTTGTAGCTGGGGAACGAGAGACTGCAAGGCTGCCAGATGGGCCTGTTTGGCAGTGAACTGGTCGGCATCTGAAACGGCGGGGATTGCGTGTTGAAAAGTCTGTTTAGCGCCAGGGGCAGAATAGACAGCCTGAAGAGTGAGGGAGCTGGCCATATTGCAGAGTATAGAGTATGAGAGTAGCAGAGTAGAGTAGAGAAGCAGGATATGTAGAGAGAAGAATTCAGATTCGGTGGGGAAGATCGTCCAGGCGGAGCTAAACCAAAGGGGGCAGCTTTGCACCTTCAACTTGACACAATCATTGCCGCATCTTTGTTTATTCATGTATTGAGATATGAAGAGCCATGAGCAATAGCCTGCGATCTTCCGCCTCTTCGGGCTATCCTCAGCGAGGCCCACCAGTCTATCGCCATCCCCATCCCCCCTCTGATGACGAAGATGAGGAAGATGACTCCGACGACGACGAATTGCATCGCCCCGGATCATCCGGCAGTGAAGCCTCCTCCAATGTTACAACGGTCTCGGCGGCCCCCATTACCCCAGTTACGACTCAGCCTCCAGCCGCCGGTTACTTTGCTTACCATCCACGACGCTCCTCAACCACGACATCGCCTCAACACGCGGCTCGCACCATGCCAGACGCAGGCGGCCGCCGGCCTTCTGGTCGAGGTCCCTCATTCGAGCTACAACGACATCGATCTAGACACCATTCTCAAGGCTTTTTTGAACCGTCCCTGCCCACCGCCTCGTCAGACCAGATGCCGGTCTCGGCATCTCGCATCGCGGCCCAGGCGGCCATGCAACAGAACAGACGCTCGCCAAACGTGACCAGCCCTCATGAAGGCCACAGTCGGCCTGGCAGTGCCTCTCCTCCACTCATGCCTCCACCGCTGCGTATAAACCAGCAACCGTCCCCTTCTCTTCCTCCCCCGGCAGTACCCAATGTCGCAACAACGGCTGCCAATGTGGTGTTCCCGCGGGCCGGGGCCCAAACATCGGAGCACCCGCCTGAGAAACAAAAGAAGAAGAAGCTGTTTTCGAAACCGAAACACATGAATCTCAGCCGAGACAAGGATCCACGGGACCGTGGCCTCCCCTCGCCGAGCAAGATCGCCGGCTTATCGCGTATGGTCAGCGCGTCCACCAACAGCCTGGCTGACCTCCCGTCCAACAATTCGTCCATGTACAACCTCTCGAATGCATCTGTGAACACGGTTGTACCAGCTGATCGGTCCCCAGCCCCGCCGGAGAAGGACAAAGACAAGGAGAAGGATAAAGAGAAGGACAAGGAGAAACACAAGCATCACTTCCTGTCCAGGCAGAAGCTTAAACTCAAGGAGCGCAGCGATGACCACTACAACCTACCTCTCTCCTCGGCATCGAGCAACTCCCGTCCTGCTGATCCTAATGCCCCGCAATCTCTCTATTCATTTACCAGTCCTGCATCTCCAGCACCCGGTGCAACATTTGGCAAATCAGTCAGCGGCTTGGATCTTCTCCATGGCGGACGAGCTCTACGCGAGAAGAAGAAGGAAGGAAGGGAAAAGGAAAAGGCGCTTGCCGACTCGGAGCAACTGGATTGGCTGGCCAATTCTGCTGGTGGCATGGCGAGCTCATTCCCAGGACCGTCTTCACTGAACAGCTCGGGTGGGGTGCTGGGTGAGGCTGTGCTGCGAGAAACACTGCAGGGCTTTGGTTTGAATAACATGTCACCCGAAGATGCATGGGACTTTCTCAAGGCGAAGCTTCTGGTCATTTTCGATGGCGAGGATGTTCGCATTGCCATTGAAGATCTCAACAAGCTCGTCCTGGTGCACTTGCAGCGCTGCGTCCAGAAACGGGCTCCCGCGGCGATCATCATGGACCTCCAGGAGCTGCTTGAGACGGGATTTGCTACCCTAAATCACAGTTCTTTGATTGGCGTCCCGGATGAGAAGCTTGTGCCGCACTTGGTGCAAATCTGGATGCTAGTCTTTGGCACGATCTTGCCGTTTATCCAGGCAGTTTTCCTTCCCCTTGATCTCGAGTTCAAGGGATGTGGATCGATCATGACTAGTCGAGAAGCTCTCGACTTTTGGGGCCCACCACCGAGTGGTGGCTCACTCGATGTACGGAGCTTGGTGTTGATTGCCTTCCGGGATTGCATCATCTTGAACCGCTACGAGGCTTTGAAAGCTATCTTCTCTCGGCTCAGTCTTGATAGCATCCACGCGGGATTCCCTACCCTCAGCGTCACAGCCAAGAGTACCGGCGTCAGCGGTCGTCCTGGTACTGCCGCCTCCCTGGATGCAGGGTTCGGCAGCTTCAACTCGCAATCTTCCACCCTGCTCAGCACCGGTGTTGCAGGCAGCCAATCTTCCGACTCGATGAGCGCTCTTGGCCCCCGTCCTTCAAGCAGCGACTCTCGCAGCCGTGCTGCGTCTAATACCTCGTCCAACCCAGACCCATTGGTCTTTTCCTCCTTGTCCTCCCCTCCAACATCCAACCAACGCCCAACCATCATCCACCACACCGGCTCCGCAGACACATCCCACGTCATCACCGAAACAGTCGGCCGCATGCTCCAGTGCGTCAGCGTCCTCGCCAGCGTCCAAACAGACGACGCATCCCAGGAAAAGATCGAAGTGCTCAGCAAAGCCCTCAAGCACAACTGGCTTGGACGCGGCCGCACAGGTCGTGATCGGCGTGGTTTCGTTGGTGCCAAAATCCGTCCTGTCATGGTCGGAGGCACCCCTGCTCTCGACGACACCGAGTCACTCACCACGGCGGGGATCAGTATCGGTGCTAGCACGAGCACTGGGGGTTCTCGTAATTCTCGTCACCGTGGAGATTCAGACTCGTCGGAGTGGAGTGGCCAAGGCCTGAGTATGCGTGGTTCGAGGCGTGAATTGAGCGTTATTTGATATGATTTATGAATGGGATAGGATAGGATATCCTAGGCTTAGGATGGTGGCGTTTGGTCTTCGGTTATAGGTAGTATCTGATAGGAATGAAGTCTTGGTATGCTGCTGATGCTGCTGCCTTCTTTACTGAGTCTCTACACTTCCATAGATGTACTCTGTTGTCTATGACTAGAGGATAGGGCATCGAACCCTATCAAACATCCCCTACCTATCTGATTATTCTTTCTCCACGTTGATACTTTTACACAATGCACATGGTTGATCTGACCATTTTGGCTGTCGGAGCATTTTAATCCCATTACCTTCCTTCCACAGACTGAAAGTCGTGTCTGGGAAGAAAATGCCCGGACCAAGTCCATCGTTTGTCCCGGTCTTCTCCATTTCCGCCATTGCCAAATCTAGATCATCAGAATGTATGATGCCGGTATCCTCTCTCATTCTTAATAGGTTATTGCACATCTCCAAGCTGTCTCGTGCAACCTCCAGTTCGACCGGTGCGCTCGTTTCCACGCATGCACAGGAACATGTGAGTTTTTACATTAGTCTCACCTAGCTTTATACGTTCTACTGATAAAGGGACGAGGCCTAGGGCGGCCTGTTTCAGAAGTTCGCGATATTGATGGGTTCTTTGCAACGTGCCATTGAACTGCTGGTTTTCGACGTGCCTGACCAGGTGAGGCTAATGGCCGATGTAGCGCATCGAATGCCCTCTCGAAAAAGACCCCGGTCGATCGCTAGCAACAGAGCAAAGGTGCTATCTGGCTCCGGGCAAATGATGGCGAGAGCGTTGTCAAGAACGATGTTGACGACTTCTATTGTGAGCGCATGGCCCGGTCAAGATTGAGCATTGGTCACCTGGACGAGTGGTCTTACTGGGGGATGCTGCATATTGTCCCACGGTAAACACTGCGATGGGTACTACATGCGCGATAGTGGGGGCTTATGTCTTAGCGGGCGAAATTGCAATAAACTGTATATGGGGCGAAGATTTTGCGATTAGCCACAAAAGGGAGTGTCTGATGACTGCGCTTGCAGCATACGAGCGAGAATTCAGACCATTCATGGATCAGGTGCAGAAAGGTGTTGGTGAAGACGATAGCAAGTGGGACTGGGTGCCTTCGACGCAAATTAGTGTATTCCTACAAAAGTTCCTGATGGGGCTGGCCTCTCTCTTCGAGATTAACATCGCCGACTACATGATCAGTGAAACGGTGAAGGATTGGAGCTCCCTGATTACCAGGAGCTACGTTGAAGAGCTGCGTCTGATGCCATCATGGCATTGTCAATACCCAGCACTGATAGCCGGCAATGATCAATCTCAGCTTCTTTTCTTGTTTCAAAGTTTCAGTATGGTAATTTTGCAGCATTGAATGTAATTCGATAAGAAACGCAGACGATTTCGATATCTCGTGATACTGATACGTATAAATACAGTAGTCGTCTGTTTGAAATTGAACCGTTCAACATGTTGAGAATAACGGCCCTGAAGAGAGATATTGACGGTATGAACTCATGAAGTAGAATGAGAAAAACTAGGTAGAAAAGCTATATGTAGCTTGACTGGAGTAAATTCAGATAATACTTTATGTAGCTGTCGGCGGCCTAGTAGATACCAAGAGTAATCTCGTTTACTCTACTAAGCCATAGACACCATTTTCATATCCTTATTCGAGTTCTTTGGATATCATTCACCAATATCATAGTAAATACAGAACCCATGGATTTCTAACCCGTTCCATTCCCATTCCCATCATTCCCTCATCTCCTCATTCATCAAATACCTCATTCTTGATATCAGCCACATCCTTCGAGCCAACCTCAGCCGAAAGACCTAAACAAGTCAGCAAATCATCATCATTCAAGAAAGAAAACACACTCTTCCTCTCCCTTTCATCCAAATCCCACATCTTCTCCGGCGGATTCCCCAAACTCGCAACAATCTTCCTCCATCGATTCGACACCGTACTCGCCGAATACCCCAAACCGCTAATCTCATTCCACTCCTCTGTAATCTCCGTCCAGGTCCCACCATTCTCTTTTAATTTGAAAATCAACAGGTCTTCCGAACTGGCCGCTTCCCAGCTTTTGGGAATTGGGATTCCTCGCTTTCCGCTTGAGGGTTGGGATTGCGGTTGAGTTCGGAGGCGTTTTGGTCGTGGTGTTTCGGGGTTGGGTTCCTTGCGTTTCAATGTTTGGGTTGGTTTGGTTGAGGGGGGTGGGGATGGGATGGCAGTCGGTTCTTGGTAGATGAGCGAGGGTATGCAGACTTCCACACGGGGGTATTTTTGGGCTTCGAGTTCGGTCATGAGGGCGTCGAGTTCTTCGATTGTGGATGGGCGGAGGAGGTCTTCTTCTTCTTTGCTGATTAGGAGGAATGGGTTCGTGGAGTTGGAGAAGGACATTATGAGAGGATGGGAGATGCAAACAAGTAAACATGGAGGTGTGGAGTGAAGAGGTGTAAAGTAGACTGAGAGATGTGGATTGGTGTTTGGATTGGATTCCAGATGGATGAGGGAATGATACAGTGAGAGGTTGGTTGGACTTTGAGGTTGTTGTGTAGTGAGACTGGAGTTACTTCATATCTTAATCTTGATCCTTCTGGCGGAAGCTTGGAGGCTTCTCGTTTATAACCTATAAGCGGATGTCTAGTCTAAGTATGGGGCTATTCTGATCTTTTGAGCCTGGGATTGCTATACTTAGCTTGTTAGTCAGTTACCTTGGGATCCGAGGCAATGGATTAGAGGAGAGTTCGGTAGCATGTTGCATGGTGCTGATAGGCAGACATGAAGCAAGTGACCTATTCAATGAGTTGGCTTTGGCAGACGTGTTGTTTATCTCTGCCGATGTTTTTGTTTACTCTATAGATGTGTTCTATACCTGTGACGTTACTTAAACAAAGCCCATTGAATCAAAGATCCAGAACAATGCACTACATGTGTAGTGATTAGAAAGACCGTTCAAAGTACCTAGATAGATCATGAATGTAGTTGTCTCCTACATCAAAGACAGCTCCTTCGATGATTCAAGTCTCGACCTTCAACACCACTTCTCCATTTTTACCCAGTGCGTTTTGTTGTAAGTATAATTGTACTAACACCTTCTCAAGCAGAGGATCTAAAGTGTTGAGACGATCTACAGCACAAGGCTCAGGTATGCTCCATCTTTAATCTCGAGATCCGGATGAGAGCTGAGACGGCAATGTATCGCCCACCCGTGAGGATATGTTATCCCCTTACCATAGTTGAACTGTATTCTAATCTCCCACCATACAGAGTGCTGCTACTAGAAAGTAATGTAGAATAAATTGATCAAGATATCATTAGAACGCATTATCATATATTCAAGGTCATTTCCTTCAATCGTCGAATCACGTATTAAACATTCACCTTACAACGACTTGAGCAATGAGTCAATCAGCGGCAGGAAGCCCGAAACATCTCCAATAAGAGTCTGGGTCTCGTTAACGAACTTGGCCGACAAAAGGTCCTCGGCATTGTGCAACAGCGTTGTGATACCCGTGATCGAATCCGGCTCGAGGAGCGTCTCGATCTGTGGCATCGACTTGTCGACATTACCCAGGATCTTCTTGAGATAGCCGACTGTCTTCTCGTCGAGAAGAGAACCGGCTTCGTCGATGAGTGTCTGGGTCTCGTCGACGAAGTTGGTCGTGAGAAGGTCGGTGCCGTTGCCGAGGAGGTAGCCCAGGTTGTGCAAGGTTGTGGAGTTGAGGAATTCGCTCTTGATGTCGGGGACGACGGGGACGAGGCCGCTGAGGAGCTCGTTGAGCCCACCGATGACGTAGGGGGTGAGCAGGTCGCCGGCGCCCTCGATGAGGGACCGGGTCTCGTTGACAAAGTTGGGCGTGAGGAGGTCGTTGGCGTTGGAGAGGAGAGAGCCGATGCCGTCGATGGTGGATGGCGTGAGCAGCTTCTTGATCTCCGGAAGTAGGGGTGTGACCTGGCCCAGGATGGCCTTGAGACCCGTGACTAGGTCTGGGGTTAGAAGATCGTCGGCGTTGGACACGAGGCTCTTGGTCTGGTTGGCGAACTCGGGAGTCAGGAGCGAAGAGCCGGAAGACAGGAGATTCTCGAGCTCGTCGAAGGTCTCCTTGGTCAGGAAGGACTTGAGCTCCGGCATCAGAGGGACAACAGCGTTGAGAAGCGATTTGAGCGCGTTCACAGTCGACTCCGAAAGCAGTGAGTTGGCATTGGTAAGGAGAGTCTTGATATCGTCGATGGTACCCTTGGTCAAGAGCGACTTGATCTCGGGCATCAGAGGAACAATAGCATTGAGAAGCGACTTCAGGGCGTTCACAGTCGACTCCGAAAGCAGCGAGTTGGCATTCGTAAGAAGCGTTTGGATATCCTCGATGGTAGTCTTGGTCAAGAGTGACTTGATCTCCGGCATCAAAGGAACAACAGCGTCGAGAAGCGATTTGAGCGCGTTCACAGTAGACTCCGAAAGCAGTGAGTTGGCATTGGTAAGGAGAGTCTTGATATCGTCGATGGTACCCTTGGTCAAGAGCGACTTGATCTCGGGCATCAGAGGAACAATAGCATTGAGAAGCGACTTCAGGGCGTTCACAGTCGACTCGGTCAACAAGGAGCCGGCCGAGTCGATCAGAGATTGGGTCTTCGACACGAACGAGGGCGTAAGCAGCGAGTTACCGTTCTTGAGCAAGCCCGAGAGCTCGGTGAAAGTATCCTTGGTGAGGAAGGACTTGAGGTCAGGCAGTAGAGGAACCACAGCGTCGAGGATCTGCTTGAGCGCGTTGGTAGTGCTCTCGGTCAACAGTTGGCCGGCAGAGTCAATCAAAGACGAGGTCTTCTTGGTAAAGTCGGGGGTCAGGAGAGCAGCACCGTTGTCGACGAGGCTTTCGATATTCTTGACGTTCTGGGGGGCAAGGAGGCCGTCAGCCTTAACAACCAAATCGTTGACCTTGTCGATGTTATCGAGCAGGGACTGGATGCCGTTCAAGTTCTTCTCAGACAGGAGGTTGTCAGCCTTGGAAAGGATGTTGCTCAAGGTGGCCGTGTTCTTGTCGTTCAACAGCTTGTTGGCATTGGTCAAAAGGTTGGTAATGACACCAGTGTTGGCGTCGTTGAGTAGAACACGGATGTTGGTGTCAACAGGGGGAGCCAAGCTAGTTGAGAGATACTTGAAAGTATTGGTAAGGTCAGAGAGCAGGCTAGGGTCCAGCAAACTGCCAATGCCCTTGAGCAATTTTTCGAGATCATCACCAGCGGACTCGAGGCCGCCGAGAGGGCCGGAAGAGCCACCGAGGAGGTTTTTGAGAGTTGACTCAATGTCGGCGGTGGAGTCGGAGCTGGAGGAACCGCCAGCATTGGTGCTACTAGCAGTAGAGGCAGCGGTGTTCTGAGCAGTCTGGCCCGAGCCGGTCTCAGCAGGAGATACAGTCGAGGCAGCATTGGCTGTGCTAGAAGCGGTACTACCAAGAATATTACCGAGAAGACCATCGGAGCTGGCAGTGTTTGCGTTTGCGGGGTTTGCGCTCGCCGTATTGGCATTTGTAGGGTTTATGTTCGCCGTGTTGGCGTTGGCGGCAGGAGCAGTGTCGGCAGCAGCAGTGTTGGCTGGGGCATTGGTGCTCACAGTTACACCATTGGCGTTCGCCGTATTGGCATTGACAGTGTTAGACGCATCATTGACCGGGGGAGTATTCTGCTCCTCGCTATTGGCATTGGTCTTGACAGAGTTGGCCTGAGACGTAGCAGCAGCCTGAGCAGCGTTTGCTAGGGCCGTGTTAGCCGAAGCAGTATCAGCCTCGACATTGTTTACTGCAGGCGCGCTAGAAGCCGATGCGGCTGCAGGCGAAGCTCCCGCTACATTACTCGCAGCGAGCAGAGCAGTTGCGAAAACAGGAATGAAACGCATATTGGCTCAATGTCTTGTGTGCGTCCAACCCGCAGTCACAATGGGCTTCACGTCTGGGGAATACAGTCACGGAAGAGCCTGGGGAAATCTCTCAACTGGGGTCGCGCCAGGTCTTTATTTTGGCGTCCCCTGTGATCGCCAGTGGGGAATATCATTTTGGGAAGAAACCCTCCACCGGCTATGGCACTAGGGCTGGACCGTGTGGACCGACACCGAGGCAGGACACCGAGATTAGTACCATGTGATGGACAAGTGCCCGTACTTTTTTACATTCAGTGCGGAGTTTAGAGAGTTCGACATCACGGCTTGTCCGGGGGTGGGCTCGAGAGCGCATTGGAGAGGGGAATCTGGGGATCTTCGAAGCTTCCCGAGGCATTTGGGCCCATATCGGGGGATGAACTGTGGTTCAGGGGTAGTATTTGGTCTTCACATGTCCCTGCTTGAGTCAATCGATAAATTCTGGTTTCTTTGTAGGTCTGTGGCCTTTTGGGAGGTCGCGGCGCCGGTGGAACAGATGAGAAAGGAGAACTAAACCTGAAGCGGGATAAATGAGCGGGGACTTAAGCTTGAACTTCACCTTTGGATCAACTCCACAACTCCACTTGATTCATTTCGTTGGACGGCAAATGAGGGGTTCTCGGCCTGGCTCCAATTTAGGGAACGCTTTACCCCAGAATCTCGAATTGTCTGCTTCATTATTGGTCCGATGAATCCGTAAAGTTTACGAGCTGACCTGCCGATCATTAACTAACGCACGAGCAGAGTACGGTGTATTGCAAAGCGAGTTACGTATAGAGTTTGGCCATGGACCTGCGTAGTTCTAGTACCGTAATGTACCATAATTTAATTTCCTTTTGTCCCTATTTAGTGGATTTCGTGACATTTTCTACGGATGGGCCGATGAGCCCAATTGATCGGAGAGAAGATCTCCGCTCTAGGCTAGTACGGATACGAAGTACTACTGTACAATTCAAGACATTCCGGTCAATCGGTGTCTCTCCAAGGGTTTGATCGGCGACTTTGTTGGCTCGTCTATTCCCGGACCTGCATCTCGTGCTTATCCTTATTTCTTTTCCCTAGCCTGCGTCATGTCCTCGGTAGTTGATCACAGCTGTACGACATTTCTATAACCACAGAGTACTAGCTTGAAAATGGAAAAGTAAAAGGTAAAAAGTAAACGTTCGGGAAGAAAAAGACACGCGGCTCGATCCGGGGTGCACTGACCGTATTTCAGTAAGATATTGCCCCCTTTCATATTCTCTTTTTCCCAGCTTGCATCTGCAGTAAGCTCGGACGGGAATTGTCTCAGCCTTGAGAACCAATCTACGTAGTCTCAATCTCCGTCTTCATAGCTCCAATCTATATGATCTCAGGATCTCCGGTATCACCCAAGTACGGTAGCCCCTCCGAGATGAATTTTCAGCCACCTGCATCATAGTCTTGGAGACAGGTGATGTGCTTACCTGGAGAATGTATCGGCCTCGGTTGTCTGCGCCCGGCTCCAACCAATGCTCCGCTTTGAATGTCTCGGGTTCCTCACCAAATACGTCTTTGTTGCAGGCTGTCACGTATGAATTGACTCCCACTTTGGTTCCACCGCTCCTGGCACTGTGTAGCCTAGTGGTGGCGCCTTTCGAGGGAGTGCAACGATGGGGTGGTCTTGCGCTGCTTCTTCCATACACACTTGGAGATAAGACAGTGGGGTCGCTTCTTTGTATGTTATATGGATGGGGCCGATTCTGTCTTTTTCAGGGGCTTTGTCGATTTTATTCTGGACTTCCTTGTAAGTATCGCCGTCTCGAGATGTGGTAGAGTATCGTGGATAAGTAGATGGCCGTAGTACCACCACCACCGAAGAAAACTTACCAGGCTTCCACTTTGACGTAGTCGATGCCATGGTTGATGCTTTTCCCTTGCTTATAGTAAATTTGGAGCACTTTGGTGATAATATTCAATCGCTCTGACTTGGCCTCGTTTGGGCCTGGTTGAACACGCTCTGTGATACCCCTATTTAACGCTTCGGTGAAAGTCTCCAATGTAGCCACTGCTTTGCGGAGGTTGGGAAAGAGCATTTCTGTCGACATAAAAACAGGCCGAACATACGTTAACATCAAAACAAACAAAGTCATCACGGGAATCAAATAGTTGGCAGATGCATGAACTCCGAATGGTCATGTCTGGCCTCGAGAAAGCCAACCATCTTGCTGAAGAACAACTCTCCAACTATATCATATGCAAAGAAACGACCCCATTCATGGAGATCAACGGATTCTCCACTGCCTGCAAAGTCTGAAGATTGCTCTAGTCGAACTTCGAGACAACGGTCCATATACTGCTTAGCTTCCACCATAAGATATTATGCAAAGAGTACACCGTTGACAATCCGTCGTCGTTCAGCATAAACTTTTTGTCATCAGAGGAGAGATGAAATCAACCTACCGGGGCCCGGAAGGCATGGTAGAATCAGCTTCACCCTCTGATCAACTTGGGGTACTCACCTTCGTAAAATTCGAATTCACACCGTGGATAGTCTTGTTTACCTCAGGGCCACTAAATATGAGCTCATCGGAAGCAACTAGCATAGTCAATTCTGGGCAATTGGCAGTAATCAAAACCCCCACCCACCTGAAGCTCCTTTTGAACCCGTTCTGGATGGCCACCACAGCCTGACGAATTAGCCGAAAGCTCAAAATTGAATCGAAAACTTTGCCAGTCAATGGCAGAGTCGGGCATAGACAATCCAGGATATCAACTACACTATGCCTTGGCCTGCGATATCCATGGATATATCTTTTGTGTTGATCTCCATGGCTTGTCCGAATTCAAGGTTGACCATTACTTTCTTCTTGGGCCCAAGCTGTGTACTACCATCAAATTGGATGGCAGGGTCAGCATTCTAAATGTACTTTTGATACACCTATTATACGCTTAGTCTGCAGGCTTCCAAAGTCCACTACGTACATACTTAACCTGTCAAACGGCTCGGCACGGCCCAAGAGTGGGGCCACATGCACCTCCCCGTACATAGTGTGCTTCTTTGGAGAAGGATTGTTTGTTCCTTTGACTCCTTGATCTTGAAGGTCATTTCCGTGGGTGTTCCAATTAGCTGCGGGAAGATAGCTACAGCCTAGAGAAGCGCCGTTTGTAGTAAGAAGTGTTATAAGGGACCCTCTTGCCCTGACTTCTTCTTCTTTCCTTTTCTCCTCAACTTGGTTTTTGTTTTCTATAACCTAAATCAAGGTTCTTCCTTCTTTTATATTGCCTCCTTGTAATAGTAGGCCAACATCACCATCGCCATCCCAACCCACATTGGTTCGCCACTTTTCTTTCTTTCCTTCTTGTAGAAGAATTCTGCCCACCCACCGCCATGTCCAGTGAGAAGAATAAGAAAGAGCTCTTCGTTGTGGTAAGTGCTTTTTGTTTCCTTCTGTGTTCTCTTATTGGCTTTCCTTTCTCTTACCCTTCTCTCACCCTTTTCCGACTCTTCTCTTACCCTTCTTGTATCCCTAAATGAAATCTAGGACCAGATATCATCTAGCACGGACCAGATCTCACTGAATTCTAAGATCAAGAAGGCGAGCTAAACGCCACCGCTGTATAAGGTGCAGTAAATATGCATTCGTCTTGAGTCTTGTCTAGAAATATAAAGTCCGACTTGAGATCTTTGTATATACGAACATGAGCTATGTAGTTACAGTACTATACAAGAGAAACGTTTCAGGACAGTTTACCACCCGAGAGGACTGTCAGCTGCAAGACCTAATAGACAATGAGAAGGTTTACGAGACTCTAATGCCAGAACTCAAGTGCATTATAGTCTCTATTACACTAGTGTCATATTTATATATGTCCACCACAGCATATGCAATTGAGAGAATTCTCAACACTACGCAAGCTAGATGCAAATATCACAATGTTATAAAACATCTGATATGTGGCTATAATTGAGATAATAGATGCTTCCATGCTAAATTCTGGTTTTATGGTACACTGACAAAATATTATAGTACACCACTGTAAATATGTTTGCACTACTGTATCTATTTGACCTTACTAATGACCTATTCAATGTTATACATGAGAGTGATCACACTATAGGCATATACATGACAATTCTTGGTACCATACTGTTTGCATACATACTTTGGATTAACATACATATGGTACGTAACAAGTGCATCTACTCTAGAAGGTATGTAACCTACATCATCTCGTGGTATAACTGCTTCACCGTTACGTAGCACCTGGTCTACACCCCATGTCTTTATAACGTGGTTTACATCTATATCCACTACTTCTCGTTCCCCATTAGATACCAATTGTACCAATGCGGTGTCGTGATCTGATAGCCCACACCATCGTATGTATTTGCCATCCTCGATTTCATCTTGGAGATCTCTGTAATCTATTTGACGATACATCGTTATCCGTGGTTAGTGCAACGGTGTTGCACTCCACACAGAAACCAAACATGAGTAACATAAAGAAATATAACATCGCTACCATAGAAGACGAGAGTGTATGGAAAAGAGTAAGAATACCACCTGACATTGTAGATAATATAGGTCCAGAGTACCGATCGCCTACCAACACTACAATTACACGAGTACTTGTTTCTGATAACCCAAGCCGTCTCGTATCAGGACTGAAAGATTCTATAGTAAAGCACTCTGACCCGTATAAGCTTGCTACCGTGGTTGTATACTCTCTGAACAGTAATAACTTCAGAATACTTTTCCTAGCAGGTGATGATGACTCAGACACCACAGAATCTATGTGTATGAAGATGGCCACTGATGCTCGTGTAGCATACTTTGCACTAAGTTCTCATCTTAACGTACATATGAACATAGTAAAGAAGTCACAGCTACCTATCACAGCTCATAGCATTATAGACAACAATCACTACACGGAAAGTCGTGGATGGAAAATGACTGATATTATAAATTTGAACAGTATTCATGGAATACAGCATATACAAACTGACACTCAGAAACACTCTAATATTAGTCAATTTATCTGTTAATTAGGAATTTAAAAAACTTAGTTGCGTGCGTTTACCGTCACGAATATATCTAATACATTCAGTAATGCTATCCCCTGTAGTTATTAGAATTCCATTCTGTACGGCCAAAGGCCGTACGATAGGACTAGAGCTAGATTTATTGATTTCACTACATTAAGTTCTGCTCAAATGTATCAAAGTGATCATCTCCCGATTCTGCGTATGTAACGTACAGAAACTTTTATGTATCGCTATAAGCAGGCAACCACGACAACACAATCATGGGATGCTGCTCCCAGGAATCATGATAACTTGAAACAAATATTTTAGCTACTCCAAAGTGGAGAAAGGAGTTAACCATATACAGCTTAGCACCACATGTGATTAGGGTTTGAAAAAGCTCCTCTGTGTTGTGCAACATGGAAGGCGAAAGCGGTTGCTACTGTATACAATACTGTAGCAACGCGCGTAATACTTCTAGGTAGGGTCCTTGAGTAATGTCACGACGCCCAAGTACGGAGCCAAATCATGATAAAAAATCAATGGTGCATTCGTAGTAGCAATAACAGAGATAACTAAGCTGGGGAGAAGAAGAAGGAAGAAGAACCAGAACTGGAGATGTAGTAGTCATAGATGCATTGTTGGAGTGTGAAATGTATGGACCAATCAATGAAGTGAATAACTCTGTATTACTATACCCCTGAATCTGGCAATTTATGGGGTTTCTAATTACATAAGAAATAATCGGCACGGATTAATCCTAAATCCGGCCCCACGCCTGTATTCGTTCCGACATGCATCTTATGCCTGAGGCATAAATTGACGAGTCAGAGTGCAAACATGCAAACATCATGTGACCAGTGATCGTCACCGGTAAATCCTTGGGCATCCTTTCCTGGCCCCTCAAGTTAGCGTCTCCCTACATTTATTTCGAACTCACTTGTCCCATTGAAATTGATCGAATTCTAAAACAAACGACTGCTTAGTCACCTTATCAACAATGAGCAGCGTGTCAGGCGTGAAGGAAGTGGATGGCAGGCTTGTTGCTATAGCCAGAGATGTTTGTTCACTACCGTTTTGACCACAATTCTCAGTTAAACTGATAAGAAGCATTGAATGAGATAGATTGAGCCACCGACCGGATGGACAAACGACTTTGAAATGCTAGGTGGTGAGACGATGTGGGGAAGTGATGGCGAAATACAGGCTTTGTTTGAAAGCGTGGGCATCGAGACCACCGAAGTAAAGCCCCTCTACACGATGGAGCCTTGGACTGGTGACGCTTTTGTGATGATGGAAGCGGGCTCGCCGACAGCCTTCTACCTCTACAACCCCATTGACAGTTCTCTATTCCAAATCACCCAGCCGGATGACTTGACCAAGATTGTGGAGTTCGTCGGCGATGAGAATAGAGGATTGGCAAGCCTCGAGGTGAAGCAAATATGTTAAAATCTACGCCAAGATCTTTTGGATAAATGTGTGGCTGCTTCCCTATTCTCCATCTTTGATCGGGATGGCCAAAAAGAAATGCTCGAGGTGATGGGAGGATAAAGAAGCCTCTTACTCAGGATGGACAGGACTCATGGAGGGGCAGAGAGATACCATGTGTATGGCATTTTCGTGTAAAATACATATTGCTGTGTATGTATCTTCTGGAAATGTAAATTACCACATCTATGTCTGGAAATTGAAGATCGACGGCTATACCACATATAGATTAGCGTATACCAAACTAGGGTTCGGGAATTGATTGGTAAGAAGGTGGAGTTAAAACTGTCCTCGATGAATTGGCGAAGCGCGCTGCTGTCCGAGGAAATGGAGCCCTCTGGAGGTTTGGAAGAAGTGCACTGGATCTGCACCCGAGGCATCAATTCATGTCTGCACTCCAAGACCCCAATCCACAATAAGTGCATACACATTCCTAGGTGCTGGTTATCCGAGTCCCACTCCCACTTGTCTACCGTACGTGTTGGCTTCGAGGGATGTGGTTCCACTGTTATAGTGTCCGTCTATACTCGCTCGCGTAGAGGCATTGATGCGAACTTGGATGTCGCTCAACAACTGGACCATGAAATTCCTTGTAGACTTGACTCACTGTAATTCATAGCTAGTTATAGGCTAGCCTTGGCTGCGCTCACAAACAGAAACTGATCATGAGGATTGGACACAAAGCATCAGACAGCCGTCACGGGGTAGACTGGAGTCACCTATAGAGAAAGGGTTATCAGTGCACTAGTTCCTAAACCGAAGTTACAGAAACACTCGGAGACATCTTCCGATTGCTTGAGAGTTTTGTCCCTAGCTCTTTCCCGGACTCAACAGGATCACACGGTCACAAGCCGTAAGTGGGTTCAAGGCCATCACCATGAACATTGAAGATGCCCTCTGCAAGTGGACACCCGGTCGTGCACCATTCGACCCTGTCGTCCTTGGCCATGACACCATGACTGCGCATACCGACGGCTTTCTCAAAACGTTTGATCGAGATAGGATACCGGATATCCTAGCCATCATGGAAACAAAGCTTGCATCACGGAAGAAACTCTGCGTGTTTTGGCAAGAGTCCGTAGACATGATGGCTTGGATCATGCACAATGCGATCGAGGGTCACCAGAAATGTCGCTCAACGATCAGGTGTGTTGAATCTTATGATGCTATTGCCGTTTGCTATACTAACAAGTTTTGAAAAGATATATGCTTCTCTTACTTTTCAGTCACGTTCCTAGTCTTTTCCATTTACTTTTCTCTCACTTTCTCTTTACCTTTCTTTTGCTTGTCTTTCTCTTAGGTTAGGCTAGTGTTATGCTAGAGAGGCAATTAGTAATATCGAAGTCGTCGTTGTATTTAACCAAGACAGAGAGTAGAGTCTTTGCTAGACTCGGCTCCCTAGCCAACCTAGACAAAATCTATATAATATTCTCCTCTCTGTCACATTACATTAGGTAGCTTTGTATCTATGTCTACGTAGCTTCCTAGTTCAAATAGGGCTTAAGTAGTTGCACTCCTTACTAGCGCTCGTAGACAGTGGATTATCTTCACAGTTCTACATCCTCTCTGGTAACAGAGAGCTGCTTACTACACCTAATATGACGATCCCAATCATGGTTTAGTCGACCCTACTGCCCTCTGAGTTTTTCACACCCTCAAACAACCTCTCCACCACCATCGTAAGTTTATCACCTAGCCCTTTCATCGTTCCTGTCCACAGATGCAAACTTCCAATGAACAGACTCAGACTAGGACGAGGAGACCAAGTCATCGCTTGTGGATACCCACGTGAACGCGGGCACCTAAAAAAGCATGGCCCCACCTATATTGACTACCTCAAAAGGCGAGGTCTCTTGCAGCTCAGTCAAAGCGGAAATCCCGTCTACTTCAGGCACATAGACCCGTTGGACAAACTGTATGTCTATTGTGGCATGGAGAGTTGTGAAAAATATCCATCTTGTGGAAAGTGCGTTTATGAATTTGATTTGTCTTCCTCTTTCATGGCCTCGTTAACTATATCTGAGAGTTCGGGATGAATCCTCGAGAAGTGGATCATTAGACGGTCATCGCTCCTCTATTTTAAATTTCTTCGCTTAAGTTAGCATTGAGAAATTGGAGTAGCTCTGGTACATCGTCAGGCTCCCCATGTAAATGCCACCGATGGACCAAGTCTTGTCTAGAAATGTCCCTCGAAACATTCGGGAAAGAAACCTGCGTATTCCCAATCGATGATTGCATTGATCTTCAATGTGTCAGGGTCAACAATGATGTTTGGCTGGGAAAGGTCGTTGTGACAGAATACATATTCCTCACTTGCCGACGGCTGCAATGTCCAGGTATCGTTCTCCGTGGAATCCATAACTCGATACGGAGGAATCACAATTTCTAAAGGTCCGCCAATTGTGTTAGACCTAATTGCGTGAAGGGTGGCTATATGCTGATTGAGTTCAACATGTACAACTTTCTTCTGGTCCTCTGAAAGGTCTGACATGCTAACACCGTCGATATATTTCGTAATCACAAAGTAAGCACCATCGACCTCGAATGCACCGTATAAAGTCGGAACAGGGATATTGCTAACACGGCGAATCAATCGTAAGGACTCGGCCTCGTTTTGGAGTCTTTCTTTGCCCAGCCGTGGGATGTAGAGTTTCCCGTTTAATGATGTTCCGTATTCGCTTGGCCGTAAGCTTCTTTTTATGAAAAGACCATCACGAACATAGTAACCCCTCTCGAAGGTCACAGCACTCCACTCATTAGACGAGGCGGAAGGATCATGTGAGGAATTTTGATCTTCTTTGGCAGTTTGAGGGGCCTCATTGTCTGGCATCTCATCCGGTTGAAAGGTTTTCGGGAGAGACATTGGAGTGCCGATGAGAAAACAGTACGAGGCAGATGATATTGGTATATCGGCCAGAAGCAGTGAACTTGGATAAGAAATATCCCTGATGGAATGATTCGATGAGGTCAGTGTGGGAACAAACAGCTTTGGAAATTGGAAAAGCCTTCTAAGTTGCAAGATGGAGTGAATAATAGTGCTCCCTACGTGGCGGAGATCGCGCCTCCTGTAATACCTAAATTTGTCTTGGCCACTGTTGCTGTCGGAAGCGGTGAGCCCCATGACGGGCAGTTTCTCACCGCCCCCGCGTTTGCCAGCCCTCATATAGCTGAGGGGTGCGCCAGATAGCTTCTTTCCATGATCATGAGTTTTTCCCCTCCTGATTCCCCTCCGAGAGTAGGCTAGTTTCTGTCCTTCCCAGCCCTCTCGACAGTTGCTAAGGCCCCTTACATTGAGAAAACAGCCATGACAAGGTCCGGTGATGTTCCACACTAAAACTACAGGCGCCCGATAACCAATGTACCTGTTAAGCACCGAGAGAGAATTCGGAAGGACCTATGCTGCGCATACAGAGGGTAAGTCTATCCTAAGATTCTGTTTCAAACCGTAAGCCATCTCGTGACCGCCCTTGATTTTTAAATGCAAGCCACGTTCCTATATCACATCACCGACGGGGCCCACCTCTGGTCGATGGTCGACTCATACCTGCGGTAATTTCCTTGTCCATTCCTGGTTGCCCGTTCCACCGGAACAGAGCGTACACTAGAGAGAGGTGGAGACGATCACTTAGAGCCATCAGACCCTGTCGTGGATTTAAGAAGTCGATATTGAGCGGGGGCCTGACCTCCGGAGCCAGCCTCTCCGTCGATTCCCAAGGCGACAACACGGGAAAGATTCGGCGTTAACATTCGATATCGGATCGGGGAGGCAGGTTCCCCAATCATTCGATTCTTCCGTAGCCGGTGAGCGTCACATAGGGCGAATCAATGTAATCAGAGATAGGCGCACTATTTTCTTAGCATATCGTGCCGAACCCTTTTAGCTTGGTGACATATGCACTCGCAACTGCATTAGAAGTACATAGGCAATGCATATGCTGGGGCTATTGTATAAAGTGAAGTGGCAGGTGGGTCGAAACTTGGTGTGGCTGGCGTAAAAAAGGCCTAAACTCCACTGCTAGTGACGTGGTATTTTCTGAGTATTCAGCTGAATAATGGCTGTGGGTGGGATGTATATGCCGGTGGACTAGATATAGTAGGTGATAACCCGATCTTCCCGAAATGCCGCAACATACATATAGACGAGTGGATATTGAGGGTATTGCATCACTCTGGGATCCGTGAACCCAGTCTTCATTGGTGTAGATGAATAAGAAGAAACCTGTGCATCATTTTCAGCTCATGCAGAAGTATGCACGTCCGACAGCCAACGAGCTAATGAAATGTAGGACGTATGAACTCATAGATGCACCTTATCTTGGCTTGAGTTAATCGGAGAACAACTGCGGTGTGTATGGTGAATACATATAGCGCCAAATATCCAGTAGCGTCCTAAATCAAATCTCAATCTTCTAAATTCCAATTGTGAACCAAGCCAAACTCAATACATCGAATGAACGTTTCAATCCAATCGCCATGTCTGACCCACCCATCTCCGATCTCACGGAGGGTCTGGAACTCTCTGAAAGTGAGATAGAGCAAAAGCTCGGAGAACTCAAGTTCGAGCCCATGCAATACCACCTTCAGTCGATCATCGAAAATGCCCAGTTGAAGTTCCGCGACAATGTTGAGGCCGAGGCTCCCGAGGACGCTCCTGGCCTTGTTTATGGGGATTCGGAGAGCGACGAAGAACTGCCCACGCCCCAGGAACGGAGCGCGAATAGGTTTATGTTCGTCAACGCTGAGCCAGTGTCCCTGGGCAAAACAATCATCGGGGGTGCAGTCGTTAAGAATCTCGCTTTAGTGGTTCCTGACGAAAGTGCCAGTACTTTTGGGGATCTTCCTGTCTTTCCAATCACAGCGACTGAGCAGGACACGACTGAGCTAGTTGCTGTTATCTCTCAGGGTACAGAGGCGGGCGGAGTTAGGAATGTCCCGCTTTTGCTTATGCCAGACGAAGAAGGCTACGAAGAAGAGGCTACGAGGAGCGCTGGGGATAAAGTTGCGCGGCTTGCGGCTATCTCTGCTCTTTCAAACTTGGGTAAGATTGCTGGGAATGAGGAGGCGAAGGCTGCCGTTAAGGAGAAATCGAAGGGGGGAGGCGATGACCCAGCAATTGAGAAGGCGGACGGAGAAGACAAAGGAGACAAAGTCGCCAAGACTGAGCTTGAGAGCTATGTGCTCTCTGGAGATATTGAGAATTTCTTCGGTATCAAAGGACTGACAGGGAAACTTTACAAATATAAAGGTATTAATTTGACAGGCCAATAAACTCTGCCAATACTCACTTTTTCCTAGGTCCCGAGACCAAGGACAAAACGGATGGAAACAAGGAAGGCTCGAAGGATAAAGAGGATCAAGCCCCTGCGGATGATAAGAACGAAGCTGAACCGACAGCCCAAGGTGAAGGTAAGAACATCGCAAAGGCCAAGGCTGACGAAGACAAGGATGACGGAAAGGGAAAGGACGATTCCAAGGACAAAAAAGATAGAGAAAAAAAAGAACCAGTTCGCGAGAAAGTCAAGATCAATACGAAGAGTGTCTCTCTAAACGGGAAACCCTTGGGAACGCTTCTCCCATTCCTCGAGAGTAACGAGATCAAAAACCTACCTATCGAAAATCTCGAGTTCACTTATTGTGAAGAGAAGAGCGGTCACTTTTTCCCTCCTGGTCTGAGACTTGAAGTTGATGTCTTGCTCAAGGATAGCCTACAATGGGCCACCGATGCACTACAGAAGATGTTTGGTGAGAAAAGAAGACCCAAGAAGATCCATCTTAGTGCAGAGCTTGGGAAGAAGAGGGACTGGTCTAAGCGTCCAAAGGTAGATGATTTTGCGCTGCGAGGCTATTTCACCGAGTTTGGATACGAGACCTGGGACATCCTCCATTTCAAAACTCTCGGTCTGGAAATTACCGCCACCAAAGCAGCGAAGAATCCATCCAAAGAGGATAAAGCTGGGAAAGATGGAAAGGATGGAGCGGATAAGACGAAGAAGAAAGACGGCGAGAAGAACGAGAAGCAGCCACCCGACGACACTGCAGAGGAGGCTCGTACGGAGCCCCAGCCTGAAGTCACGGTAGAGCAGGTATCTGCATTGCAGGTCAAATCTGATTCTCCGAAGAGCCAGGTGAGTTAGTCCTTTCCTCTATTCAAGGCTGGAATCCGAGAGACTAAAACCTATTCACAGCCCAAACCAGATGTAGATGCCAAAGGTGAGGAGGGTTCTGCTTCGAACAAAGATGAAGAGAACCCGTCCAAAGATAAGGAGGATAAAGTGAAGAAGTCATATAATTATGGCTTCGGTTTCTTCGGAACTGTTTCGTTCATCAAGATTCCTCATGCCAAAGCACCATTGGACTTGCATATTCGGATCGGTAGAGACTTTGAGGTCGAGAAGAACAAAGACAAAGGAAAGGACGAAAAAAACAAAAAGGAGGGTCAAACGGAGGAAGAGAAGGACTCGACCAGCGAGAACACTTCGCAGGGTAAAGACGTTATCCCTACAGACAGCAAAAAGGATACTGGCGCAGAAAAGACAGGCGCTGGTGCAGAGAATGCTGTGGAGAAAGCCAAAGAAGCAGAAAAGAAACCGAAGGAGCATTCCGATGGTCGGCATAAGAGAATGTGGAGGGTTGTGATCTATTGTGACGAGTGGAAGGACGTTTATGGTGTCAAGAATGTGACAGTAAGTGAAGACGCTCGATATAAAAACCGATCTTGGCTAAGAATTGAAGATGAAAAAAGCCGAGCTCAAGTGGTCCTTTGAGCAAGGGAACTTCAAGGGAACAATGGCCTTTGACTTTACCGCGGATGCAAAACTCGGTGCAGGCACCGTCAAGGTCAAGGGCAAGTTCTCGAGAGGTACGTTTGGACTATAATCACATATGGAAACGAGATTAACAACCAGGACAGATGACAACTTCATCGATGGTGAAGTTGGTGATCTTTCACTTACCGACATCAAGAAAATACACGCCCAGATTCAGGGCCACGAAGTACCAGAGGAAAAGAAGAAAGACGAGAAAGAAAAGACAGCAAAGGAAAAGGAGGAGGAAAAGAAGAAAAAACAGCAAGAGAAGAAGGATGAAGAGGAGGAGGCCAAGGGTAACGAAGTCACCTTCAAAAAGATCCACCTCAAGCTGTCCAGCAAGTTCATCAAGAAGCAGAAAACCACGAAAAGATCCCTCACGCTCGAGGGCCACGTCACATTTAACGGAGAGGCTAGCGCGCAGGCCCTGCTTGAAATCAACAACGATGGTTTGACCATTTCAGGAGGGCTTGCGGACTACAAGATTCCTGGAACCGTTGTCACTATCGAGGACGCACAACTGCTTATCTTCATCGGGTTCAAACAGAAGAAAAAGAGCGAGGAGGATGGCAAGAAGCCAATCACCGATGCTCCAAGTGCAGGAAAAGAAAGTGACCAGCCAGACAAGACTAAAACAGCAGCAGAGGCCCAGTCCTCCAAGGAGGCCAAGAGTGACGACCAAGGCAAATCAGTCTTGAAGCCTGATGGCAATAACAAGAAGACAAAACGCGAAAGTGAATTTGCGATCCTAGGCATCGTGAAGATCGAGGAAGTCAAAGTGTCCGTCGGTTTCTATACCGCACGAACAAAAGGAAAGGCGAAGCGCGACTGGCTTGCCTTTGGCAGTGTCCAAAGCCTTGTTTTGTCAGATCTGGTATCCGGGATCCAGAACGAGGATTTCAACCTACGTCTAGACAATGTTGCACTCATTGCATCGTCGGACGACAGGGAGATAAAAGAAGACGAGGAAGAAGATGAAGATGCAGACAAAAAGGAAGGGAGCGAAGGGAGCGAAGATAAAAAGACGAATGAAAAAGACGGCAAGAAAGTTGAACAGCAACCAAAGGGCGAGGAGAAAGCAGTGGCCAAAAAGGACAAGGAAGGGAAAGGTGGCACGAAGAATAAGGATGACGAAGACTCTTCCCATGCAGGTGTTCTGAAAACAGTCGAGTCCTACAAGTATCCAATTCGAAAAGGTAAGTCATGACACTGCCTCTATTCACGCATCCGACATGAACTGATTGGAAAGGGGTACAATTGTGTGCAACAATCCGGAAGTTCGAACCCCTGGAGCAACTGAACAACAACAAGAAAATTGACGGCCTGATTTTGATCATTGCCTTTACCCCTGAAGGTCTCGAAATCAAGATTGACTTGCCCAAGCGCCTGCAGGTAAGAACAGTACCCATCTGAGATGCCTCAACCTCTACCTGGGCATCTTATAGAGGCTAATGACAAATAAATAGGTCCCACTGCATCCGCACGCTATACTTGGAGATTTCGGTGGTACCCTCTATGCTGCCGAAGGAGCACTTGAGCTCTCTACCGCATTAACCCTTTTGTGTGATGACCAAAAGCCCATCAGAATTGTCGGCAAAATAAAGGGGTCACTAATTGGCGCGACTGGCGAACTGTTAGTTCTTCTAAAACAAATCACCATTCAAAGACATTCTGATTCTGACATACATACTTTGCAGTCACATGCACAAGAATGATAAATGGGTAAATCCATTCGACGTGAACGAGAAGGTTGTGCTATCACGACTAGGGTTCGGTGCCGGAATCACCTATGCCACAGTATGGGCTCAGGGACCTGAGTAAGTCAGCAACCGGATTACTTGATCTTATTCGACCTAACACGAGTTAGCACACTGTCTTTCAGTGGCGCCATTGATATTGGAAGAGACTTCCATGCCGATATGGCGTTCAGCATAGGGGTGAAGAAAGAGCAACTCATCTCGGTCCACGTCACTGAAATCAACCTGTCAGAACTTGTTCGACTAGCTGGAGAAATGACGGACATCGTGTCTCTACAGGAGATAAACGCAGGAGATGACATCCTCGTATTCCGTGAGATTAAATTCTACATGTCCAACGGTGGAGTGGTTCTTGGTGTCCGCTACGATCCGGGCATACAGGTCAGGGGCATGATGAAGTTTTTCGGGAAAGAAGGCGAATTCGATGGTAAAGTCAACGATGACGGAGTTATGATCAAGGGAGGTATCGACAACTTCAACATCGGTGGTCTTGAAATTCGGTCAACCAAAGCTGGCGGCAAACGGGCAACGATGGACATCGAAATGACCAAGGACAAGCAAAAGATTTTGGTGGATGGCATGATACGTTTCCATGCCTTTGAACTAAGTATATTCGTTGATGCTTATCTGCAGGAGAAACGCCTCGATGCCGATATCTCCATCCAGTTTACCGAGCAAATACTGCTACATCTGAAGGCGAAGACTAATGTTTCGGGTTCCGAATCATTGGACGGCGTGGTGATGGACTTTGAAGCTGAAATACGTCCCGATGTGATCGGGGCGATCTTGGAAGCAATCAATCATGCTATCAAGACCATACAAGAGGCGGCAAAATCGATCGAGGAAGCGGAGAAAAAGCTTGGGGAACAGGTTGGCGACAAAGAGCTTGAATTAAAGGCAATGGAAAACCAACTACGACATTTCGAGAACGAAGTGGAGAAAGCAGTACAAGATCGACAGAGGAAAATTGAAGAAGATAACCAAGAGAGACAGAGATTGGAGCAGGAGCTCGAGCAGCTCGAGAAAGCAGTGAATGACGCCCAGGCAGATAAGAACCAGAACGAAACCAAAATCCAGGAGTTGAAAAACAAGCAGGAAAGTACGCAGCGAAGATTTGATGACAAGGTACGCGATAAGGAGAACGAATACAAGCAAAAGGAAGAAGAGGAGCGCAACAAACGGAAACACTGGGAGAGTGAAAGGAAGAGGTTAGAGTATGAAAAAGAGTCCTCCTTCGGTGATGCACTGAGGAGTGCAGAAGAGGCGGACAGGAGTTGGAAATGGTGGATGGGTAAGTCCTTATACCTTCGATCCCTTGCTACTAGGAGTGCAAAGTAGTACTCACCATCAACAGACGAGGAGACAAATCAAAACGACTGGCTCAAGAGCCTCAAGGACAAACTTCTCTGGGCCAAATGGTGGGAGGTCCCCGGTTTGGTAAGATAGTGCTTGAAGCCCTTTCGTCCCGTTGTCACAAATCGCTAATTAATTTCTGACATAGGCAGCTGAAATAGCCTGGGCAGAGGGGAAACTCGAAACAATCAGAGCACGGAAAGCAATTGACGCCGAGGCCCGTCATGCAGCCAGGGCTTTCCTCAGCACTCCGGAATGGAGGAATATCGAGAGGGGTATCAACGAGGCCACAGAACAGATTGACAAGATTGGCAAAGTCATAGACCGTGTCCTGGAAAACGATTACTACGAGGCCATCAAGACACTGAATCAGGATCGGAAAACAGAACTGAACAGAGAGATTGCGACCATGCGAGAGCTCGAAGAGATGAGCAGAAACATCGAGGCAAAACTCGAACTTGCCCGCCAGGCACTGAAGGAGAACGGAGGTCGTATTACCGACAAGGAGAAGAAGCTTCAGGGTGAAGTTGAGAAATTGCAAGGAGAGCTCGAAAAGAGGCCCTTCGAGAATGCCTACAAAGCGAAGCTCCAAGACCATGAAAGTGTCAAGGCTCAGATTGAGATCATCCAGAAAAAGCTGAAAGAGATCAGAGAAGGCACCGAGGAAGCTGCGAAAGAGGCGCGAGCATTTCTTCATTTGCTTGAGCAGGCCATTCCCACCGTCAAACGCATTGTTGTGATTGGTTCTACCGACATATTCGCCAACAACAAGCCACTGATATTCAAAATTGAGGCGAGGTGGAACAGTAAACCGGTCTATGCTGAAGCGCAATGGGCACCAGGCTGGAGCGTCACCGATCTGTATGACGATATTGGCTTGAAGGTGATCAGGGCTACAGGCGCGCAAGCCTGAAGAGTCCAGGGCCAATGATTACAGTATATAGCGATCTTGACCAGCAGGAAGGAAGCCAAGTTATATTCCAAATTTGAAGCTCTCCTTCAAGTCTACCACATTCTATGGACTACAATACCCGGTAGTTTAAAAGCTTAACCTTTAGATTAGCTGACCAGGGAGCGGACCAAAGGCTTCAAGCGCCTTGGTGATGGATAGTCCGGTGGCATAACATACCAATGTTTGTCTCGCATAATACCGCTGTAGATATTACCTCAGTGCTTCGGTGAACAAGATCGACAAGACACCACATTACCCCTCTGCTGAAAAGCCAGCAACCGGCAATCCACAACGAAGTAATGGACACGAAGCATCATTGTTCATCAAGACCAGAACCAGCAAGGTTGGACTCTCAGCCACCTTCAAACTAATGCAAGGTATATCTGATCGAGTAGGCATCATTGCCCTTCCATGCGAATAGGAAAACGACCTGCAGCGAATAACCACAGAACCGATCAATATGTAACCGGCGACCCTCATTTCATGCGTATAATTGGACGAGCCTAGTGGAGCTATTACCCCTCCCTACCAAGTTCCTATGTAACCAGAGCAGACCAGTGGGAACCGCGCATGCATATCTTCCTGCCTAACGTACAGTCGAATCGCCTTGTGGAGTCAAGCGAGAAAAGGCAACCACATGCATCCCCCACCGTCTACCATAAAAGGCAGACCTGACCCTCCATTGAATCCATCGACAATCATTTTTCACATTCCAAGACCAAATTATGCTCAGCATGGAGAGCATCACCGTACCCCCTAATGATCCAACGGCCCCAAGATGGCTTCTGGACCTGCAAGAGTGGAGGATCCAGCCGTACACTGAGGTCCCGGAAGAGATACTGGATAGTGAAGGCTATGGTGTGGTTTCCTATACCTGGGGGTATATTGCGCAGTGGGACAAGGCCGCATCGGATATACCCGAGGGGGTTGTTTGGATGGCGCCCACTACTTCGAAATGGCCCTTGTCAAGGGCAAGAGAGGTGATGCGGAAGCTTGGAACTCGATATATTTGGTGGGATTGGATGTGTGTTCCTCAAGGTCTAGAGCACCATCTTACCCCTGAGCTATTTAAGGCTAAAGGAGAAGAGATCGGGAAACAATTGTGAGTGAAAAGCCCGACTTTCGATCTGGCCTGCTTCGGTTTTGCTTGGAGTAAGCGAAACGAGAAGACTCTACATTTTCTAACTACTCTCAGCCATATCTACAAGAAGGCGACCAAAAGTATTGTTTGGCTCCATTCAACTTCATGGGAAGAGGGTTCGGCATTGAAAGAGCTTCTTCTTTTGGAAATGGCACGACCTGGTTTCCAAGAGCCAGAGGCTGTTAGGAATTACACAAGCAAGGTTAAGAGCTGGCTTTTGACCGCTCAAAAGGACGAACGCTGGTTGAAATCGGGTTGGACATTACAGGAAGGTGTCCTATTGAGCGGTACTTGTTTGGTTGACGGGCATGGGAATACTCTCTCCGGCAGATTTCACGACGGACACCAGGCTACCGTCCGTGATATGTCGCTTCCCGTCTCAGTCCTGACTCATAATCTCGCGTCTGCCTATTTTATACAAAGCGAAGGTCATGATCCAGATATTACAAGACCTGGCGCTGGTCAGTTCGGACACCTGCTACCGAAATCACCCGAATCAGTGATATGGTTACGTCAAGCAATCCAAACTCTAGCTCAATCTGGGCTGGTAGGGTACTTCGAGTATAGTCCTCTTCCTATACTATCCGGTAAGAACAGCCGGGAATATGGATATAAAGAGGATTCCTGCTGGGCCTTGATTGGTGCAATGGAGTTGGAGAACATTGAAGTCAGCTACAATATCCCTATGGATGAAATCAAGAGAAGGTTTTTATCCGCACTGTTCGAAAAGTTTCAATCGATGATGCTTCTTGTGCCATTTTTGGAGTGTCACATTGAAGAGACGCAAATGGAAGAGACTATCAAACGGCCCTTCCAGTGGACCGATATTGTCGATGGTGCCTTGCTGCCTGTTGATCTCTTCTTGGTCGAATCCAGTACAAATCCGGAATTGCCGAAGGAGAAGCAGCCAATACTACACTTTTCGGACGAAAAGTTTGTTTCCGAGGACCTCCGAGTCAAGGCACCCGAGGGTCAAACTATGACTCTCTACCGCGCATCGATAGACCAAATCACCTATTTCCGTCACTATCGCCAGGACTCCAACGGCTTACGAATCGTGTCTTCCCGGACAGTCACTGTTGCGGAGGATCCTCTTCTGACAAATGCAAATGCATGGTTCCTGCCTTTATGGAATGTCGACAAGAAAGAGAATGTGACAGGAAAGCGGTGTCTGCTGCTGCTGAATTTAGAGGGCCCGACTAAGGGTGATCATCCTTTCCATGCAGCTTTCGGTGGGATTATTGATGTGTGGGGAATCGGATCTGGAAAGGTTTACGTTGAGGAAATGATCTTGGATACTTTTCCATGATATTGTTCGACAGGATCATAGTTAGGGTACTCCAGAGGAATCAATCCTCAATCCCTTTCTCGGTTTAATTTATTTGTTGTACTCGCCTCTCTTTTCTGCTTTTGAGGATTATCCCTTCACATCTCACATTCCTGGGATAGCCTAATTCGATTAGCGATGAACATCGGCACATCTCGATCGTGAATGGCGCTGTCTTGCCGGCAGCATGAGAAGATATTCATAACCGTCTGGCAGCCTACCCAATGGCCACTGCCATTCACGTTCAACTTCAGCCAGTGCCTCTAATGGCTCTGTGTGGTCCACAAAGAAACTGGTGTTCACGCCGGAAACCATCCCGCTCGTATCACGGACGTCAAATATCGTTCCACAAAGCTCGGCATTACGAATATAAGGGATCGGTGAAGTCAATAAAACTTCATTGGCATTCTTGCTGATGAATTCAAGATCCACTTTTTCGATGGCTCCTACCCGAAATAAGAATTTCAATTAAGCACTATAACCGCGGTGAGACTTACTTCCATAAGCTTTGGCGGCAGCCAGACACGCAGCTGGGTGTGAGCTCATAATGCCGTATATGTCATCAGAGTCTCGGGCAAGTGCTCGCAAGAGAATACTCGCAAGTCCTTTTCTGCGGTGATGCCGATCAACCACTAATTGACTGATCCAGCAAATAGTCCGGCTCTCGCACTTCCAGCGACAGGCAAATGCATTTCCGACGAGATTCCCATCGATAAGCATTCGGATATAAAAGCTCTCGCTCTGGTCCGTGCATGGCAGAAGGTATTGTTCTCGCAATTTTCGCACATTCAGCTTGACGGGGTTTCCTGGTCAGGAAATTAGAGGTGTGCCCGGAGACGGATTTGTGTTGCCTCACCAGGTCTATGGGACAGCGGGCCCCAAGTCCCATAGTTTTCGTTAAAAAGCCGAGCGGCTTTGGCCAGCATATCGTCAGTCACCTTTTCTGCAGTGAAAACCTCGTACGTTACTGACACCATGTTGGATTGCCCTTTGAGGATAGAACTTTGGGTGAGAGTAGAGGATTCGCAAAAACAAGAAGAAAAGAAGTGAGGGGGGTCGGATAACACGACCAAGGGAGCTAGTCTCGATATGGTTAGTCCACTTCACTTCCTCCAAGTCACGCGGCAGTTGACCGCGCAGTCTGAACTTGAAGAAACATATTAGTACAAATTTTCAAGTTCTCATTCAATTCGAAAAACAAAATCCGACCCTTATTAACACTAGCTCTGATTACTTGCAAATCATGAAAGATTTATACACATGTGTACAAGGTCATGGATGGATTAAGATCACGCTCAACGCTCAAACGAAGCCACCAACTGAGGCCTATTGCTCAAGAACACTACTTGGATCGTCTCATAGACTTCCACTCCACAAGTCCCGCTGCAATGATTGAAAGTGCCGCTGTAGCCACAGACACATAGAATGTCTGGGTAACCGCAACGTTGTATGCATACAGCACAGATGGAAGGATCTCTTTCGGAAATCGGTCTCCCAGATTTGCCGCGCCAGCCTCGATGACAACGGCCGGATTAACTTTTGGCGCAATTCTTGTGATATTGGCAACGAGTCGGTTTTGAAAGACGTTCTGGGCGATGGATATGAATATAGCCCCGCTCAAGCTCTGTGCGAAGGTGATGATAGCGATCCCAACTGGGATATCGTGCAGCGGTAGGACGGTTTGGAGAGCGTTGATACACTGCTGGAACCCAACGCCAGCGCCCATGCCTATAATTATTTGGTATGCGATCCATGGGCCGTGGCCGGTGTCGACTTTGAAAGTTGTGCATAACCCTGATCCGATTGTGAGAAGGGCACTTCCAAGGAACATGAGAGGTGTGTAATATCCGATGAGATTCACGAGAAGTCCGCCAACGGCTGAGCATATAATCATCGAGACAACCATTGGGAGATTATTTACGCCCGACTCTGATGCCGAATCCTCCTTGATAGCTTGGAACCAGATTGGGAGCTGCAGAGTTAATAAGGATTCAAGCAAGGGGATAATACAACTTACATAGTAGCCGAACACGAAGAATGAGCCTCCCAAGAGCATGGCGTGAATAACAGCACCAAGGACATTGCGATTTTTCAGTAGTCGGGGTGGAACTGTTGCTTCTTCTTGTTTCCAGAACTGAACGGCGCACCATAACGCTCCGAAAACTCCGAAGAGAACAAACATTGCAATAATCCGCGCATTTGACCACTCGTATTTGGTCCCTCCCCACTGAAGAGTCAGGAGGATGCAGATAATAGCGGGTATGAAAACGAGGATGCCAATAGGATCCATCCGCTTCAACTTGTTTATCTTTCCGGGCTCGGTCTTAGCCTGGGTTGGTGAGTCTTTGAAGAAGAAAGTGATAAACAGCGCGGTAATAGCACCCAGGGGGATGTTGATATAAAAGCACCATCTCCAGCTGACCTTATCAGTCAACAGACCTCCCAATCTATCAAGTTATCAGCAAATACCTTCCAATCGTGAACCGAAACAGATTCTTACAGTGGCCCTGTCACCGTTGCAATGCCACTTGTACTGCCAATGATTCCGAAGTAAAGGGCTCGACGGTGAAGCGGCAAGCTATTCGCCAGCACTAACAGAGCACCTGGAGATAATCCACCCGATCCAATCCCGGCAATTGCTCTTCCAAATATCAGACCTTTCGATGTCGGTGTCACAGCACATATCAGGGACCCTATCTCAAACAGCGCGAGGGCGATCATATATGTCCATTTGGTGGAGTAGTATGTGTAGACCTTGCCAAACGGTAGGGTGACTGCGCATGTCGTCAACAGATACGCGCTTGCATACCAAGAGAGGTCTCCGAGGGAATTGAACTGTTCGGTGATTTTTGGGATTGCCGTTGCAAGGATGGTGTTATCCTATAAAGCGTCAGCTTCACATCGTGTTGTTCCCAGCTCAAAACCCACAAGCGCAATACAGAACGACTGAAAGCATAGCCCTACAAGAATAGGAACTAGCTTTGCAGTTGACGGGTATTCCTTTTCCTCGTCCGCGATGTCATCACTCCCAGACTCTTTCAATGGGATATCATCTCGGTTTTCGTTTTCGATGTATCCATTATGACAATCGCGCATCTCTGGGCTATCGGCCATCAAACCAACAGAAAGTTCTCCAGTCTATTCCCGTAGACTGTGAAAACTTTTCGGTTTCAAGTATGTCCAAACATTCGGACAATTTGAGAGAAGTGAGTTGCAAGTTGTAAGTCGTAAGTTCGAAGTTTAGGGTCCAGGTTTTAGCTCTTGTAGAACTGCAACCTTACTACTAGCTGTAACCTATCTTTTCACGCAAGGGGTACCGAGCTTTGTACCTCTCCCACACATTCCACGTTGCTGTCCGGTATGCTCTAGCTCCGTCACGACGAGAACTTGCCCAACTATGTAATCATTCGTACCAGGGGTATGGTTCTGGGATCTTTTCAAAAATACGATCTGATCTCGGAAACCAAGATTGAGTCGTTGGTACTTTTGCCCGTACCGCATAGCCATCTTCTGGTAAATAACCCGGGGATTTGGCAGAGATCGTGTCCCTACATTCCAAAGAGATGTGCTCGGCCTCGTCAGATTAGCTTGAATTATCCGCGATACGGAGATTTCTGCAACGTGACTGGATTATTAGCCGGTATCATCTGAGCGCACTGCGTAATAAGGGATTATTATGAGCCTCCATGACATAAGGCCATGTCCAGGAGTCCAATAAAATTCCGACGACAAAGGCGGATAAACAGGTTTGAACTGATATTACCTATCCAGAAAATTGTCCTTCGTCTACTATACGCTTATCTTGCATGTATAAGATAACCTGGGGTAGGGTCCTTGTGCTATAATAACACATATGAAGCCCGTCGTGAGGCAGGGATGAGATTTGCGGGTAACCTATCGATCATCATGCCCCAGCGCACTTGTTCAAGTTTCAGGCATAGCCTTCGTGGTCAAGCCCGATAGGTATACTGAGCTGGTGACATCCGAGCCTGAGGTCATACGAGTTGGTGAAATGCTACCCCATAGCAATATGGACCGGATATTGATGCACTGAAGCCCGATCAATCTTCAAGTGGTCCACACGTCTATCAAAGAAGGAAAGTCTAATGAGCTCAAAGTAGCTATAAGCCTGAGCATTATTGTGCTCACTTCTCGAGTATTGCGAAATACTGAAGCACGCCAGTATTAAAGTACAGTTAACGTCATTTCTAAATACGGAATCCAAGGATAAAAAATGCCCGCTATCATTCAAAATTGTAGTTCATAGGGTGTATGTATTCAAGCCCCGGTCTTTGGTTCCTGCGAATCCGAGTCGACCAGGGATAGAAGAAGGGGCATACTACATCCGCCCAGGTCCTGGAGCACGCGCAAGCAGATCACAAAGGGGCCCCAAAGCTCTGGGCCAGCGCGATGCCGAGGCCCGGGGAATGCGCGAAAGGAATCCTCGGATCGTGGACTCGACTTCCGCGCTTGCTTAGCGGACACCGATTACATTTGAGTTGTGACTTTTCACGTAAAGGAGCTCATGAGGTAACCCGGTGAAACGTATGTAGGAAACGAGTGGGCATAATAGCCCGGGGGTTCGTGTAGGCTACTTGGGATGATGTATACGGCAATACTTATATGCTTCCAAGGTTTTGCTCATGCAGTAGCTGCGTACGTTGTTGACCATGGAATCTATATCGATTACATGTGAAAGCTTCCTCGCTGAAGCGACAACGCGAAAGCTCACGTCGAAGTACACTGTAGGATGAAAGATACAGTACTAACCTTGGAAATTATCCAACTCCGAAAAGCTTCAAGATTGAGCAGATTGCATAATTGATCGAACAGAACTCAATCCATCAATCGCATGATATGCAAGATAATGCATTCAGCATGGATATGCCTGGTTCTGCCCAGGTATTACTTTGACTTAATGATTGCCCAGCATCAGCAGAACGCAACCGGAAAGTTCCGAGCGACGGCCTCCAAGTACTCTAACATCCAGACAATCCTACAGGTAACGAACCATTTGACTTTTTAAAACGCCCCTCGAGCGGTAATGGCCAATCCTTCTTGGTGGAGCGCATCGCCCCTCGCAGTGAAGTATGCCCTACAGGAGAGGATAATCTTCAGCGCCCCACGACCTACCAGCCGTCGAGTCATGAGGCGCTCCATGATTCTGGAAATAATCTCCTCCCGATCGTGCCATGAACCGATCAAATAAGGCAACCCGGTCGGGCGTGCTATAGCTACGCCCTGTCGATCAGTATTGAGCTTAGAGCCGCATCTTGTGGCCACTGACCACTCATTTACCGTGGTCAACGACATATTACACCGAGCGACACATAGACCACCATGTGGCGCAAGATGTGAAGCATAAGATATATCACAGATCGGCATCTACAGATACAGAAAGAAAGCAGTTTTCGGTTCTCAGCCCCTATTTCGAAGACAGGACCGTCCATCCAAAATAAATAAGCGACTTACTACCATTTATTCTCACTTTTCCATGTAAAACCGTCGGGATAGCTGCGCATCCAATACACGGCAACCGGCATACGGCACCACCAGCCCCGAGAGGTCAATTCTCCGTGATCGCCACGCCATGGCGGAACCCAAATAATCCATGCGAGTCACGGATGACTTCAGTGGCGGCCGGGAGACGCCATCCCGAACACGGCATCATGAGGTCCCGACACCATTCTAGAAGATCGCGAGGGGGCTGAGAATATTTATGGCACCAGGTCATGCAGCCCAGATGGAAAGGAAGACCGGAACTGCCTATCTGGGCAGGTCGTACAGTGTATCCCCCAGAATTCGGTCGCAACCGCGGGTGGGGGTCACACAGACACAGAGGCGGAGGTGGCCAATGATATAGCGAATTGTTATTCCATCAGGCTTGTCTAGGGTGGAGTACCCCGTGTCCGTACCTTTTCAGCAGAGGCCACGACCAAAGGGAAATTGTAACCTGACGATAATGACAAAGTTTCCAAAGTCGGACTGTTCTCTGCAAAAGTCGGGGCAAAGTCAGGAGGTGAGGTACGTCCAAACTGGGTTCAAGCGAAGCATCCAAGTCAGTGGCTTGTCGTAGCTTATCCTACCTTGACTTGGGCTTGGCCACTTGGCTGCTTGGCTTGCCAAGTCTTGACTTCCGTTCCAGAGATTATGTATGTCTTGCTATGCGATTGTGGACGCGACTAGGTTTGTGCGGGTTACGCAGAGAAACCGGCAGTGATGCGGCCTCTCCTTCAAACTCGTAGAGATCTGCCCGTGTATGTTTTCACCTTGTCAATCCAAATGAAATACGTATCCTAACATCCTATACCTAGGTATTCATACATAGGCCTTTCAGATGACCTTTACTCGAGTGGCGACCTCGGGAGTAGCGAGATCCCCAGATTTTGAGCACCCCAGATCACGTTTCGGACCCAATTTTCCGTGGGAAACAGTCGCGGGGAGAAAATAGCTCCACATAATAAACGCGAAATCTAACAGGCTCAAGATCGGCGGGGATGCTACTGAACCTGGGGATATGAAGAGGCCCAAGCCGAAACTAACCGAAACTGGTGAAGCCGAACCCGCGCCCGATTCCGTCGTTTCTCTTATTGGCAGACTCTCGCGTGGCCCCGGACTTTCACTTCGAGATCCAAGATGAAATCGGCTGCGCCGTTGCCTTTCACCTGACCCGAAACGTCCGTGCCATGAGCCTTTGTAAACCACCCATCATAACTACTATCACAAATCCGTATGAGGAAACAAAGGCGTGTGGATCCCTTTTGATGCCTCTCGAATCACATCTGCTGCTTCTGGTCCGGCTCGGGCTACGAGAACGGGAAAACCTAAGCCAGAAACCCCGGTCACTCAGACTGGGGTCATGGCCCCATGCACGGCATTGTGAGGCTTTTTAAAAAGCCCTCCGCGTCCGCGTCTCCGCGGATCCTCGGTCTTTCTTGGTTACTTTCGCGTTTCTCTCCGGCTGGCTCGGTCAGTTTGGTCTATATCTTGGCTTTTAGGGAATAGACAAAGAAGAAAAGACCATAGATACCTTCGGGGGTCGTTCCATCATTCCAAGATGCCTACCAAGCGGTTCTTGGGCCTCAATGGCACCCAGCTTCAGGTTGCTATCGGTGTTCTGGCCGGTATGGATTTCCTGCTCTTCGGTTATGATCAGGGTGTCACCGGTGGTCTACTCACCCTCAAGTCCTTCAACAAATACTTCCCGAGTATCGACACCACCGCCGATAAGTCCAGTGCTCAATCCACTCGTCAGGGTATCACCGTCGCCGCATACAATTTAGGATGTTTCGCCGGTTCTATCCCTACTATCTGGCTCGGTAACATGCTGGGTCGTCGCAAGGCTATCTTCCTCGGTTCCTTCATCATGTGTATCGGTGCTATCCTGCAGTGTACCTCTTATGATCTCGCCCAGTTGGTGGTCGGCCGTCTGGTTACTGGTTTTGGAAACGGTATCAACACTTCTACCGTCCCCACATGGCAATCCGAGTGCTGCAAGACTCATCGTCGTGGCCAGCTGGTGATGATAGAGGGTGCTATGATTACCTGCGGTATCACAATCAGTTACTGGATTGACTTTGGTCTTATGTTTGCCGATCCTAATGAGGTAGCCTGGCGATTCCCATTGGCCTTCCAAATCTTCTTCGCTGCTATCATCTTGGGCTTCGTCATGTTCCTTCCCGAGTCCCCGCGTTGGCTCATTCTGAAGGGTCGCGAGGAAGAGGCTCGTGAAGTTCTGGCCTGTCTGATGGGTGACGGCGTCGACGAGCTCTATATCGATACCGAGTTCACTGCTATCAAGGCGACCGTGCTAGAGATGGCTAAGGGTTCGTTCCGAGACATGTTCACCATGGGCGAGGACCGTCACTTGCACCGTACTTTGCTGGCCTACGTCAACCAAATGTTCCAGCAGATCTCCGGTATCAACCTAATCACCTATTACATCCCTACTCTGCTCGAGAAGCAGGTTGGTATGAGTGGTACTATGTCTCGTCTGATTTCTGCCCTTAACGGTACCGAGTACTTCATCGCTTCTTGGGTCGCTGTTTTTACTGTCGAGAGATTCGGTCGTCGCTCTCTGATGATATTTGGCGCCATCGGCATGTCGCTTTCCATGGTCATCTTGGCAATCACCGACAGTATCTCTGCCACCCATAGGGGGACCCCGACGGGAACCAAGGCCGGTATTGCCCAGGCGGTGTTCCTTTTCGTCTTTAACTCTTTCTTCGCCATCGGTTGGCTCGGCATGACCTGGCTATACCCGGCCGAGATCGTTCCCCTGAAGATTCGTGCTCCGGCCAACGCTCTTTCCACCTCCTCCAACTGGATCTGGAACTTCATGGTCGTCATGATCACTCCCGTCGCCTTTAACAACATTGGCTACCAGACCTATATCATCTTCGCTGTCATGTACGTCTCTCTCCCTCCATTCTACTTACATTCGATACTAACATCCCCAGTAATGCCGCTATCGTCCCCGTCGTCTACTTCTTCTTCCCCGAGACCACCTGTCGCTCTCTGGAAGAAATGGACCGCATCTTCCACAAGACCACTAGTGTCTTGAACTGCGTCAGTATCGCCCGCAACGAGCCCCACATGTACGGCACCCATGGCGAGCTGCTCCGCACTCTGGATGACGTCGAGGATGAAGCCGTTCGCCGCGTCAGCGTCCTCAGTAATCCGGCCAAGAACGCCGCCCGTGACCAGCACGTTGAGCACAACGAGAAGGTCAGCGATGGCAACTCCTCGGAGGAGAAATAAGCCGCCTCCAACTGAACCCTGTGCTTTGGGACGGTATGCCGTGATGATCTACCACGACGTGCCTTCGGTTCGCCGAGCTCCTTTCTTTTCATGCCGAATAATGTTCAAACGGTCCAATACCCATGTTAGACTGGTTATGCTTTTATTTTAATTGAATACCCATTGGTGATCCACTTGGTTCTGTAGATGTGTAGCCTCCTACTGTAGGCTTGTTTTGCATATTGAGCTAGGACTGCAGAGATAATCAACTGTTGAATATCTGGCCCACTGGTTTACAGTTCAGTATTATTTCTGCACCAGAACAGGAGGGATCAAATAATTTCAACCGCTCTAGGAATCAGTAAAAAGCCGAAGAGGTTCATTTATCCAAGGTGTTTTGACTTAGTAATGCCATGTGTAGCTTGCTCAAAGGCCTTTGATATCCGTACCATTCAATGCACCTTGGGTCTGGCATTGTCGCAACGTACATTCTACATTCTCAACATTCATTCATCAACTCATTCATTCTACAATCATGCAAGACCTAAATACTACAGTCTAAACGACCTCCTCATGAGTAGCATCACCCTCGTCCTTGACCTTCGCCTCCCTCTTCTCAACCTCCGCCCCAAACGGAGTCTCAACGTGATTGGTCCGCCAGGGCTTAACATCCGCATCGAACACCATATCGATCTCCTCCAGAGACCGGCCTGCAGTCTCGGGGTACATGAAGAACACGTGGATGGTCATCGTGAAGCAGAATACTCCGAAGATGATGTATGTCCTCCACTGGATGTTGTGGAAGGCCGGGGCTACAAAGTAGGCTAGTGCAAAGTTGAAGATCCAATTTGCCGAGGCTGAGAGGCCCACGCCTTTGGCGCGGTATTTCAGGGGGAAGACTTCTGATGCGTAAATCCATCCCGTCGGGGCCTGTGTCGTGTTAGTTTTGCTCTTCTTCATTTATGACTGGGGACTTACCCAGGTGAAACCGTAGATAGCGGTGAAAATGTAGGAAAAGGCAATCACGGCCATGCCTGAGCTACCCTTGATCTCCCAAGTCAAGTTGGCGTTACCGTTGACATCTGGGACGGCATGGCCGTGGCTAGCCATGACACCTGCAATAATAAAGTGGACCACCATCGCGCACACAGAACCGGTAAGAAGTAAGGTTCGACGGCCGATCCGGTCGATAAAAGGCAGCATAACACCGGTGGTGACCAGGAAAATGACATATTGAATAGCCGAAGACCAGAGGGTAGTGTCGCCAGTCTATACCAGTCAGCAAATCGAACTCTTACTCCCACGATGCGAAAGACTTACCATTCCAGCCATTTCGAAAATGTAAACCACGTAGTACATGGCCACATTACCACCCAGTAACTGCTGCCACATCTGCACACTCATACCACACGCAGTACGTTTCCAGATCCGAGGTCCGAACAGCGCCAGAAATGAGACATCCTTCGCCTGGTGTGCTATCCGCGCAGCTTCTTGCACTTCTTCAAACTCGACTTGCACAACCGGGTCATTGCGGTTACCCTTTCCATGCATCAGGGCCAACACATCCATCGTCTCTTCCCAGCGCTCCTTTCCTGCCAACCAACGCGGCGACTCGGGGAAGAACCACAGCGCAATGAACAGAATCAGACCAGGCACGGCTTGGATTCCCCAGCAGATCCGGAATCCAGCTGGGCCCGAGACACCGACTGCACAGCCGTAGGCGATCAGGTACATGATCAGAATACCCCATTCAATAGCCCATTGTTGGATTCCGACGACTCGGCCTCGGATGCGAGCTGGGGCTAATTCCGATAGGTAGACCGGGGTCTGTGATGAAGTCACTCCGACGGCAAGACCGCTTACCACGCGACCGGCGACGAGATGTGTGACGTTTTGTGCACTGCATTGGACCATCGCTCCGACGATCCAGACTAGTGAGGCGATCTTTAATGCGTCTCGGCGACCGAGACGGTCTGAAATCCATCCTGCTGCGATAGAGCCAGCGAAGGAGCCGGCGGACATGGAGGCCGTAATCTAGAGTCTATGTTAGCTGGGCTCTAATCCGGGGTTGAATGAACTGTTCATACTCCTCCTTGGAGATCTGAGTTGGGGGATCCGAAGTAGTCGTTATAGGTGTCGACGCCAATCCAGGCACTCATCGAGCTGGTGAATGTTAGTTATGATCGTGTGACTGTGGTGCATCTTGCCGTACCTCACATCGAAGCCGAAGAGCGCACCACCAATGGTGCCGAAGGCGGCGAGGACTGTGTAGTATTAGCATAGCTCATTGTTAGGATTCTAGAGAACAAACCGTAGATATTCGAGATACGATACATGGTTGCAGGCGACCTCGATGATCTTGGCATGAATGCAAGGAGCGAAGCAGCTTTTATAAGTAGAATCGGTTCCACGGGGCATTGCGCATGGAAGTAGCTTCGGGTGGCTTCACGGGAACGAAACAACAGTAGCGCAGTGCATGGCACCACGACTGGCCACTCTGGGCCGGGGCATGATGCTCAGTCCGGAAAAGATCGACCGGGTGGAATGCGGAGAATAGACTGGAGAGGATCCCGGGGGAGAGTCGGGGAAGGGCCTGCGTCATTGGCTGTGGGTTCGGTTGCAGTCTGCTTTTAGCCGAGTGCTTTTTACCCGGACCTTGTTCTATTCAAGTCAGATTTCAGCCGATCGTTTCCCCTTAGTGTTGCACTCCGCTGTGGTATGAGCGATTATGCTACGATTTGTGGGGATCGTGGCGCCTGTGCCGTTCCCCGGTCTTTTTTCTGTAATTGTCCGTTGCTACATACGCAGCGGTAGAAGTGAGCCGGCCCGCTGTCCATGGAACCCCCCCCCCCGATCGGCATGCCGACGTCATGCCACCGGCAACATGTTGTGATTTCGCCATGGTTGGACCCAAAGGTCGGCATTGGGATTTGGGTGGATGGGATTTGGACGGAGGGGAAGTCCAGGATTGAGTTCCCTGAGCTAGAGAAGATGACGCCGGCATCGGTACGGGGTACAGGAGCTACGCGCGTTACTTTCCGGCACATCCAGTTCCGAGTTTCTCTACTAACTGTGGCATAGAAAGTTACCTAGTGGAATTTGACTGACAAGAGACTAAATCGCTGTGTGCGGCTCTATATTACAGTTCGGCCACGGGAATTGAGCAGCATGTTCCAAAGCATTCAAGGTTGTCTTGGCACTTGCAAAGTCCGGCGAGGAAGAAATTCAAGTAAATGATCCAACTATTCTATCGGCTGTTTGAAATTAACTGACTGATATCTAGAGCCTACCTTGACCAATCTCTCAACTAGCAGCCCGTGGTGTGAGAGAGCTCTGATTATTCCTTGCTCGCAGTATGTGGCTGCGGTCCATAAGCTTATGGTTAAATGGAGTCTCGGTTATTTTCCACAAATACCCCACATCCACACGTGCTTTTCTGGGGTACGGGCCCGGAGCCCGGGGCCCCAGACACGAATTACCATACTCGCGCGAAAGCCAACATCCGCACTACCATCAACGCCATGGCACTACTTGGACGCGGGCGGCTTCTTGCCGATTGTTCCGGTCGCACCCTTGTGAGATGCGACCGGTCTACAAGGTCAAGGCGCGACACCGCGAATCTTGTTTTGGAGGCCGTTTATCTTTTGGTCGCCTTTTCTTTCGGGCCGAAAACCGGTTAATTTGTGAACGGGCTGCACCGCCGAGGAATTCCCATTTTATTTGCGGCTTCACTTAATCTTTGTCCTTGGCCAAAGTCGATGCATTTCTTACTAATCTCTCATTTCGGTTTCACTTTGCTGCCCCCGACCACCTGCCCGAGATCGCTACATCCCGTCCTAGTATGGCGCCTTCATACGGGGCCCTTTGCCTCTTTGGGTTTAGTGCAATCCCGGCCGCTTTCACCCGGTCGCCATTCATCTATAAAGACCTGTGTGACGCGAGTCCGAATTCCTAGGCTAGAGAGGCTCACGCTGTTGGGTCTGCGGAACAGGTTACCTCTTTTGATCTTTTCGCTTACCTAGCCACTGATTCCGGTCTTTGTGACCTTTTCTCGAAGTCCTTTTTAGTCGACTTGCTCGCTCTTCGAGATGTCTGTCACGCTCGTACATACTTCAATTTTATGGAGGGTCTCGAAATCATTTCTAAGGCCTATTGTTTGGTATTTGTTTGCATCGTGATCGATGCTTAGCTTCGTTGTTTGGTTTGCAATGCCTAGTTCCGTCGATGGATTTGGAGGGAGATTTAGGACATTTCTGCTAGAGCATACTTATTTCTTTCTTTGTACGTCATTGAGCATGCCATGCTGGATGTTTCAGGTTGAAGAAGAAGCAGAAGAAAAGAATTCCAACCTAAACTTACAGAGCTAAGTGATAGCAAACAGTCGGTATCAAACAGCCTAAGGCACCAAAGATATCCCAGAGGTATGAAAAGCTGCCTATAGGCCTAGATCTCTACTTACTAGCCACCCATTACTTGCAACTTCTCACTTCTCAACCCTCCCTAACCCTGACAACCAACACTCCTACTTCTTTCAAACCTCCCTGACTCTGTCAACCAACACTTCTCCTCTTTCTCCAAGTGACAGCAGAATCATCACAATGGCACCCACAAATCTCCTTTCTAGTGAGCATCGTGATCTCCTCGATATTATCGACAAACTGAGATCTGGAGGGATTACCCGTTGGGTAAACCTTCCAGAGATTATCGTTTGCGGTGATCAGTCATCCGGCAAGAGCTCAGTGCTCGAGGCAATTTCAGGCATGTCCTTTCCGACAAAGGACAACCTGTGTACCCGGTTCGCTACCGAGTTGATCCTCAGACGGGCAAACAACACAAGTATCAACATATCTCTCAATCCGGACCCGGCTCGTCCCGAAGCAGAGCAGTTGCGACTCCGCTCTCAAAAGTTCGATCTCTCGGAGCCTGTCGACCTTGGAAAGGCGGTGGATACTGCCAAAGATGCGATGGGATTAGGTGGCACGACCAAAGGCTTTAGCAAAGATATCCTTCGAATCGAGCTATGTGGCCCGACCCAGCCGCATTTGACGATGGTGGACCTCCCGGGTCTATTCAAGGCCGGGAACAGAGAACAATCTGAACAAGACGCAAAGTTGGTTAAAGAGTTGGTGATGGGCTACATGAAGCGCCGAAGGAGTATCATTCTGGCCGTGGTCTCCGCCAAGAGTGACTTTGCTTTACAGGAGATCACTGCACTTGCTCGACAACTCGATCCAGATGGCGACCGCACTCTAGGCCTGATCACCAAGCCGGATACACTTGAAGTTGGATCGGATAGCGAACGCGCATATCTAGAACTCGCCCAGAACAAGGACGTGAGATTCCGACTTGGTTGGCATGTTCTCAAAAACCGGAACTATCATACACGCGATACCAACTCTGTAGAGAGAGACAAGGCCGAGGAAGAATTCCTGTCCAACGGCGTATGGACGGAGCTGGAGTCGAGCCAGCTTGGTGTCAAAACGCTGCGACCACGACTGAGCAATGTCCTCAAGGATCAAATCCTTTTGCACCTTCCTGATCTCCTAGGCGACGTTGAATCAGGCATCCTTCAATGCAATGCCACCCTTGCCAGGCTTGGGGCCTCCAGGGCTACCTTGTCCGATCAGAGAAGATACCTTGGGAAGGTTGGACAAGACTTTTCAATGCTCATGCAAGCTGCCGTAGACGGCGAATATTTGAGTCATTCGTTCTTCGGAGACAGCCGCTCTGATGACGGTTACCGCAGGCGTCTTCGTGCCGTTATCCAGAATACTCTGATCTCCTTCGAGGAGCGGATGCGCAAAGAAGGCAAGGCACGAGTCATTTTCGATGGACAGTCAGATGAGGCAGAGAAAGAGTCGGACAAACCAAAAAATAAAGAACATTCCCCTCGGATCTCCCGGTCTGACTATGTGGATGAAGTCAAGAGTCTGATGAGACGCAATCGTGGTCGTGAACTGCCTGGCACTTGGAACCCAATGATTATTGTGGAGCTGTTCAGAGATCAATGCCAGCCGTGGAAGAATATAATCGGCTTGTGTATCGCTGAGATAATTCGGGCTGTGCGCCAAGTAACCAGCAGCATTCTCGAGCACGTTTCTGTTGGCGAGATTACAGAAGGCATACTTCGAGATATCATCAACCCGAAGATGGAGATCCTGACGCAGAATCTCCAAGAAAAGGTCTCGGAAATTCTCCATCCGCATTACTCAGGGCACCCCATCACCTACAACCATTACTTGACGGATACCGTGCAGAAAGCGCAGGAACAGCGCTATCTTAGCACCGTCGAGGCAGCTCTAAGGAACTCCGGTGGAATCAAGCGGATCAACAACAACACGCACGTGGATTATGGTGTTATGGCCAGGGCCATAACTCAACAGGTCGAGAGAGATATGGAGCGAGTCGCTAGCTCGCAAGCCGTCGACTACATGGAGGCATACTACAAGGTGAGTTTTTTTTTTTTTTTTTTTTTTTTTTTTTCATTGACTAAATATCCGTCTCGCTCCTTTCATGATTCCAACGGATACGTACATATACTCCTAACCCTCGAGAACTTTCGTTAATATCCTTTGACAATTAGGTTGCCCTGAAGAGCGTGATCGACAGCATTGCGGCCCTGGTTGTAGAAGCCTGCCTGATTCAAAAATTACCGACTCTTTTTAACGCGGACACTGTCTATGACCTGCAAGACGCTGACGTGCAAAGCCTCGCTGGCGAGAGCAAGGAAGTTCTTGAGGAGAGGACAAGAGTGATGCAGAAGCTCAAAGTGCTTCAGTCCAGTATTCACGACCTAAAGCGGCTCGATAAGTACGGCGCTGCTCAGTCGCAACGGGCTAGTGGCTAAGAGGTCAGTATCCTCGGAACCGGTTCATGCTCTGGGTTACTATTGCCAGATTGAGGGTCTTGGCGGAGCTCTAGCGAGTAGACCACCTTGCGTGTGAGCCAGACACTGGCATGGGGAGCTTCATAGTTAGCAAAAAGCCAATAATTTGAGAAGAATCGTTAAGTGAGGATGTCCCAGATAACTTAAACTATCATCCACGTATCTGATCTCCCCAGCCACATGTCTTTTGTAAATAGGGACAGGTACCTGATTTATGAGGTGGGGGGAGGCGGGGGTGGTCGCTCCAGGGAAAGGGGAGGTCGTGCCATTGGGACCCTACTTTTATTTTGCTCTTCGTTACAATGTCAAGCTATGAGACATTATGGTTGAAGTCTGACACGCCTACTCAGATGCCAAGCTTAGCGCATCAACCGGTTAAAAGTAATTTACTATGGAGCGTACTGCGATTATTCATTATTTGACGATGGCCGCAGGATTCGGGACTTGGTACTTTCTAATCACTTCTAAGAGATCCAATTATCTCTAGTATCTAATATCTAACCACGAACGCACGTAAATACATCAATATAAGGAATACACATGACCGGGAATCAAAAAAGAACACCTAGGCACATACAGCTTTACAGCTTACTCTTGGGCGGCTTGTTCTTGAGAAGCGCCGCGTTCCATGGGTAGGGGTCAAACACCAGGTCGTTAACTGGGTTCTCCTGGCTGGCACGGTGGAACAAGTCCTCGTAGACCTTGCCGTCAGACCGGCCCAGACTGCTGTCCAGCTGCCAGTCGGGAATAGCCCAGGCGTCTACCAGGCTGACGGCGTGCGGGCGGATCTCATCGAGTAGCTTCATCACGGCAGTGGTGCGGGTCAGTGTGATCTGGCGCACGGTGACGGCGCCCGATGAGAAGAACTCGGCGGCCTCACGCTCGAGCGTGTGAAGGGCGTACAGGCGGAAGAGAGCGTGCATGACGGTCTTGGTCTCGGGGTCCAAGGCCTGGGAGAGTTGAGGGGAGGAGACGGCCTCGTAGAAGTTCCGCACCACGAGGTACTGGGAGTGGGCGGTGGACAGACGCCAGAAGTCAACCAGCAGGCTGTTCCACGAGCGCTTCTCGGCGTCACGGTGCTTCAGCGCCTCAAAGGTCAGGTGGGCTGTTCGCCAGGCGAAAGCTTCCACGATGTCTTTGTCTTCCCCGAGCACGTCGAAAGAAGCACCCTTGTCGCGGCGGTCGAGGTAATTCTTAAGGATGCGGGAGGTGTCGTTGTCAGCAGGCTTGCCTGAGAGCACGGCGCGAGCGGACTTGAGCAGGTAGCGTGCAACCTGCTGGGTCAACATATAGTTGTCACCCTCCCAAGTGAGAGTAGGCAAATAGTCAGCGTAGTGATGTCCAATACCGCTGTAGCTGCTGTAGCCGTGGCCACCACATGCGCGACGGCAGATCTCGAGACCTTCACCGGCGGTGGTACTGGCGAGGGCCTTGAGGCCGCATGAGGTTGCATGCAGATCTGCCAGCAGATCGGCACCGGCCCGAAGCTCCTCGGGGCCGGGGCCACGCGAATTCTGGCCCGGGGAAGCAGCGGCCTTCATGCGGTTCTGGTTCTCCTGGTACAGTTTCATCATACCGCGACCGGTGAAGTGCAGGGCGTACATCGACGCCAGAAGCGGCAGTAGGCGGACCTGCACCATCTTGTAGTTCAGCACCTGGTTCTCGCCGGCATTGGGCTCCGCATCACGGTCCTGGAACTGTCTCCGCACAGCAGCGTACCGAGTGGCAATCGTAACACCGCGGGCGAGGATACCACCGGACTGCAGAACGATGTTCGAGCGCACCCATGTCAAAGTGCCGTAGACCAAAGACGGAAGAGCGGGACGGATGTACTTGCCAGTCTCCTTGTCAATGCGCGAGAAGCGGGCCAGCATGTTGATGTGGGGAATCTTGAAGTTGTTGAACAGCAGGAAACCATTGTCCATGGTATTGTAGCCGAACTTGGGACCAATATCACCCACGTAGACATTCTCCAAAGGCTGATGGGTCTCGACGTCGCGGACCTGCACGACGAAGGGGTGGGGACCAAAGTTCTTGCCGCCGATGAACAGCTGAGCCATCACCACGGCATGGTTGGCAGTGCGACCGAGAGAACCAATCCACCACTTGGCTGAGGTCAATGTGGGGGAGTTGATAGTGAAGGTCTGGTCGTCTTGATTCCAGGTGGCGGTGGTCTCGAGACCACGGACATTGGAACCATGGCCCAATTCAGTCTGAGCGTAGCAGCCGATAATCTCGTACTTTGCGGCACGCTCAAGGAAGTGCTTATGCTGTTCGGGGGAGCCCTGTTCCCGGAGGGTCACCTAGAAAAACAGAGCGGTTAGCCGCGGGACTCTTGGGAATCGACTTTTTTAAGAGGTACGAACTAAGAACATGCTTGCGTGCAATCCGTACGGAGTGGGCTCGCCAATCAGCTCATTGGCGGCGTGAAGCTCCTCCATTGACCACTGGTTCTGCTCGGCCAACTGTTGTAGGCGCTTGGCCTTGGCCAGAGACCGCTGCAGCCGCTCAACACGACCGAGACTGTGATTCTGGGACTTGTCGAACACCTTCTCAGGCTCCAGCAATCTAAGAAGCTTCTGCTGTCGGTCAAGAGCCTCCTTCGTGTGAAGCAATTCGGACAGTTTGTCGACGTTGATATTAGACTGCGCACGCTCTTGGGCGAGCAGTTCGGAACCCTGGGGGCCCGAAGGCTTGAGGGCCTTGACCCAGTCAGGAGGAGGAGAGGGCATAATGAATAGTGTGTGAATAGGGAGATGGTTGGCAAAAGAAACTGACGGGAAGGAGATTATAATAATATTCCGGGGTCCCCGGTGATGTGCTGCAGGCCTCGGCCGAACAGCCGCCGAAAATGGAAAGAGCCGAGGCCCAACTGCGCCCGCCAACTCTGGCAAGTACAACTGGCCGACAAACACCGATCTCGCTATGTAACCAACTAGTCAACTAGTCTACCTATTGATGCTAGGGATACATAAAAACAAGCAGACATCCTGCTTGGACCTCCGTCACTTGCGTCGACTATATCTACAATGTGGTGGGCGATCGGTCTCGGATAAGCAAAGTCCCGGAGTGAGCCAACACACCGAAGTCGGGGTTACTGCGCGTTAGGGATCGTCAACCGACACTGGCGATCGGTGACTTTCTATTTTGCGGCTGGTTCTCGACGGGTGTGTCATTCTGGATTTGTCTTTCATTTATGGGGGAGAATATGACCTCGGTATGCATTCCTAGGGTACGGCGTGGCTATTTATGCCTGTTCATGCTGTACATAGCGCTGTCACGTCCTTCCGAAGATCGGGAAACGCCATCATACATTAGGGGCCAATACCACGCACAATTGAACAAAGTCACGACTTTTATGGACATCGGCTTTGTTTCCTATCTACCTCTTTCTATGTCATGACACGTGAGATCGGGGGACATGCCAAAAGAAATCCACGTTCATCGGGGCACGGTTCGGGAGTTTAATTGCAACTCGGATCAGATAAGAAGATCGGTCCCGATATTCACATGTCAGATGCGTCCCCTGCTTGTGAGAGGGCACGAGCCTGCCACGTTATTGATGACATGCTCAGGCTACTCGTTCCGTCGCACTTTCGACACCCGCGGTAATCCCAGCCACGCGAGGAAAATGGCTCCGGAGAGAGCGATGATGAAGGGCTGCAATACACCTACCCCTTTTGCTTGTGCCAGGGCTCCCACCGCGAAGGGCAGAATGGCCGCTCCGCTACCTCCAAATGCAGCAGTGAATCCGATCGAGCTGACATGTAGGTGCCGTGGGAGAAGCTTTGTGATCATCATAATTGCGCCCGGGAAAAGAGGACCTAGGAAAAAGCCCTGCAGGGAAACGGCCACGGCGGACGCATAGAACTGAGGCACGAGCCATAGGACTAGACCGAATGCCATAGACAATACAATATAAGCCTGGAGTCATTGGATCGTCAGCTTTGACTTCGGAATGTTTGTTGGAGTCTTACCGCAACCGCTGTCTTTTCGCCCACTCGCGGAGTTACGAACCCGAGCACGACTCGGCCGACAGTGAGACCCAGCCAGAATCCCATGGCAGTCATACCACTGGCAAATGGCGCCCCGTGTCGGACACGGATCATATAAGTGACAATCCATCCACCCAGTGCAACCTCCACTCCCACATAACCCAGCAGGAACAGAGCGCATAACCAAGTGACTCGACGTGAGGGTCGCTTGAACAACGCATCTTTGAGGCCGCCCTTTTTGTTATCTCCAACTGAGTGGGAGTTGACTGCACGAAACACCTCGCCCGTAGATTTCCAGAAGCATGTACCACAGGCCGCAAGCTCGACAACGGCACATCCCACCTAATGAAAACAACCGATTAGGTGGTTATCGGAGCAGAGAAGGGAAGCACTCACCATGACATAATAATAGACGTACCAGGGCAGACTACCTCTGGCAATCATCGAAGTCGCGATCAATGGACTCAGGACGGCGCCAGCGCCATATACACCGTGGAGAAGTCCCAGCATCTCATTGGCATTGGCCATGTTACCGATCCATGCATTCCACGCGGCATCCTCCAGGCCATTTCCAAAGCCGGCAAAGACGAATGAGACCACGAGCACTGGGTACGGTGGATGTGTACAGTTCACGATGTAGGCGATCAGATGGCAGCTTGGTCCAATCAATGCTACACCACGCTGCCCCAGACTGAAGTGGATACGGTGGTTGAGGAAGGCTGCAAGAGTGTAGCCAACTAAAGGTGATAGAAAAACCAGCGACACGATCGTGTACGAGAGATTGTAGTATGTCTCGAGCTGTATAGTTGTAAGCTCCGTGTCCAGCACTAGAATAAATCAAGCTTACATAGGGGATTAAAGCCTATCAAAATATCAGTAAGATCATGTATAACCAAGTCCAGACGCCAGGTCAAGAAGCGGCACATACACCATATGCCGCATCATTCGCTCCCATCACCAAGAAACTCCAAAAGGTCGAGAAAGAGCGATAGATGTTGATGCGAGGTTGATTCCATTTTTCCAACGCATAAAAGCCATCTGAGTCACCAGCCAGTGATTCTGTCACTGAAACCTCGCGAGGAAGCGCCTCGGGCGTGATGTTCACATCGTGCGACTGCTCCTGAGTGGACGCCATGGTGAGTGTTGTCTAGTTATCTGCACGGGAATAAGGTATTGGAGGATAACATGCAAGTAAAAGAGCCTGTAGTCTCGCTTTAACACCTAACCCGGCCTGTTGACTGAGTCGAGATTGCGCCACGTCCGCAGTGATGTTTGGGATCGGATGGGGTATTGTTGTTCGGATGCCTCCACGTTATTATTCACATGGACGGCTGATGCTCCGACAGCCCCCGCATAAATACGCCCTGATTTCTAAGGTGTCTATTTCCTTACGTATTATAGTAAAACTACTGGTTTAACATATGTACTATATGTATAAGCCTGAATAAGGGTGTGTAAGTTAGTTAACTAGTCGGGTTAAGTGGTTATTCCAGCTGTGAGGAACCTATAGTCACATGGATAATGCACCTAAGGGATTGATGCATGCCTACACCATAACGCGACGACTACATATATCTTTCTAGTTCTAGTTTTCTCTTTCCTTTTCTGCTTAGTTTATCTTCGTCTTGCTATCTACAATTTTAGAAATACACACCACACATCACTGATTCTGGCTACATAACACGCTTAGGACACTAAGCTCTACTTGATAAGGATAAACATCATAATTAACTAACTCTCCTTCTCTTGACTAAGTCACCTATTTATATATACATATCATATTCTAGTGATAATTACGAAGAAGGAAGGGAAACATAAGAAATGATTATGGGAAATTCAGAACTACTTCCACACATAGCTGCTAGCAAATAAGTTACTATTTGATGATAGCCTGCTATAGGAGTCCTAGTATAGTCGAGTGAGGATTATCGGTATGACGCTGTCAAAAACATTGTGTTCAGGGACTATGCTTAACACGAGATTATGTTTACTGATATCCTTATATAAAGAACATTTCTAAATACTTTGTTCGATAGCTAGATGTCTTTGGTCTAAAAAAAATAAAACGAAAGAGGGTCGATGATCACTTACAACAGATCGAAGAGCAGCTTCAAAGGGGCACTCACTGTCACTTTGCTTTCCAATGGTTGATTATCAAGCATCTAATGGTTCGAATCAATGTGCATATTGAAGATTGGCTATTATTATCGGTCTGCGAATAAGCTTGTTTGTACCTGTAGATCTCGTCGTTAATCATAGGGTTGCGACACCTCAACGCAAAAGAATGTTAATTTTCTAGACCTATAGATGCCCAGGCTTCAACCATGGAACAACCGTATGGTAAATCACCGACTGTGACAATACCAAACAGGATTTCTACTGTCCGTGCGTGTCCCTACCAATGCGTGGATATGATTGGTGGGGGTTAAACACGATTTGCGTCAGCGGATCCCATAACTTAAGAGGAACTCGCCTCCTCTGCTTCTCCCAGTCCTGCTGACACTACACCTTGACACCTAGTGCTGACAGTCATGTCCACCACTCCACAATCAGAGACTGCCCAGTCGATCCCTGCGTCCGATAAGGCCGCAGACGATTGGACGGGCCTTACCGACCCGGCTGAGCGCCGAAGACGCCAAAATCGACTTAATCAGAGGGCCCACCGTATGTGTCTTGATCTCACCGAAGTGAACTGTCAACTGTGATGCTGACGGCCAGGTAGGACGCCGCTTACGACAGGGGAATAAGGATGTGGATCCTAAGAGTTCCGTCGTGTCCCCGTCTGCGATAGTGCGATCTGGAGCCAGTTCCAGTTCTAGTTCCAGTCACAGTCCTAGTTCCTCCGGAAGAACAGTGTCTTCAAGTCCGTCGGAGAGAAAAGACACCAGTTGTCTTCCGCCTTTGCTCATGCGAATTATGCTCGAGCAATTTACTGAGGCGGCCTATCAAAGCTACATGCTCGGTGACCCCGCCTCCGACCAATTTTTAACGCTGACCAGACTCAATGTCTTCCGAGCATGTACGCACAACTTGAAAAGCATCGGTTTCGACATAGATATCATGACCGATGACTCGATATCGCCCTTCAACCTTGGCTCAGCTTCCGAGGAATTATCATTGCTCCATGACACCAAAATGCCCGCCAGTCTCCGACCGACCAGAATGCAAAGAAAAGTACACCATCATCCATGGATCGACTTCTTTCCCTTGCCGAAGATGCGAGACAATCTGATCCAGGCCGGTGATGATTGGGACGATGACGAGCTCTGCCATGATATCATGGGCTTCTGGAATTCACCTGGATCTGGTAATGCCGGGCTCCTGGTGTGGGGAGATCCGTGGGATGTGCAGAACTGGGAGCTCACAGAAGCCTTCTTGAAGAAGTGGCAATGGGTTGTGAGGGGATGTCCTGAGATAATGAATTCTACCAATTCGTGGCGGGCGAAACGTGGTGAAAAATTGATATTCCGCTATATCTGAAACGAATGAACATGATGAATGATAACGACCGCTAAAGTCTGTTCCTGTATCTTTTGGTGGTGTAGTGGCGTTGAGTCGGCGCTAATGCAAGTTGTGTTGAGTATATGTCTAGGACGATCCTCGGCACCTACATGTAGGCTTTTTGGCCGAAGGGGAATTCCAACAAGTTACTGACACTTTTTTACAACGGTGGAGATTTGATGATATTGACCAATCATATGAAACTAGGGCCATTTTTTACGGAATAGATTTCGGGCTGGCGTTGTACTGTAGTGTATATACGACGGTAATATACCTATCTTAAAGATATGTAACAGTAGCTGCCTGGCCAAGTGAGAGTAACTCGTGTTGACTGCAAGTAGAAAGTGTGTCAAATTAGCCTGAATTATTGCTTCGCTCATAAGGTCATCTATACACATGAGCACATGTGCTAAACTGATAACAAACTGATCATATTGCCCAAATCGCTCAAAGAGCATGCTCCTTTTCCTCCTGTCTTCCTGCAAGACCAGAGTGTACTGAATGCAACCGAGAATATGGAATGACCAAGGAACTGACTGCGGGAGTACCTGGCTGGAAACCTGGATCACGAAGCGAGGAAACTAGTTATCTGCATCTGATTCAAAATATCCTAAAGTGGAGATCACTCGGATGAGTCTTAGCCAGCGGTGACAACCAAGTCAACCGGTATTCGACACTCAAATTCCATTCATCTGCACCCGCGCCGCAGGCACACGTTGGCGGCTTCACAAGTCTCTATGAAAGAACGCATACAAAGCAGTTTTCCTTCACCTCTACCCGTAGTCTATAAGAGAAGCAGACAGGAACTTGATGCACGGAGACTCCATCACCCTGTAGACCCTCTCAATACTAATATGACATTCTGCTAGAGAGAAAAAAGCATGACTCAGTTTCGACCCTTTGGTCTCTATTGCCTACCGCATCTTCCATCAGTGGAAGTCAGCCCGTCACTTCGCGATCATTATCAGTGCTTCTCCCACCTACGACTCTCATCCGCTACGGTTCATTTCAACTACATTTTCATTTCCACTCATCCATCAATCAAGATGGACTCGACCGATGCTCTTCAGCGTGAGAATTTCCCTCCTGCTAACCGCCGCTATGCATACGAAGGACTCGACGACTTCAGGAAAATCCATCAATCGTCCCTCTCCAACGGGGATGAATACTTTCTTATGACCGACATCGACGAAGTCACTTTTGATCGAGACATCAACAAACATCAACAATGTGCACAGTGATTTCTACCATGCGTGGAGAGAGTACTTCTCTTCCACAAAGTCGCTTCTCATCAGAACACGTTCTGCACCCCAGAGAGTTGCATCTGGGAGCTTCATCTTCTTGACAATGGAGGCATGTCAAAAGGGCCCCGAGTATAGATTGACGCTTACATGGAGGATACCCATGGACATCGATGGAAAACTTGTGGTTCCAGAGGCGAGTTTCGTGCCGGAGTGTCTTGAAGAACGGGAATACACGACAGTCATCGTTGAAGTGGCCTTTTCCGAACCAGACGCTTATCTGCACGATAAAGTCAACTTTTGGTTGAGGAAGTCCAACGGTGCTGTCCAGACAGTGATCATTATTCGCGTGAAGGCCGGGGACAGACGGAAGGTGGTGCTGCAGAGGTGGTGCATGAACAATGGCGCCATTGTTATGGAACAGGAAACTGTTGTCGAGAAGCAATACGGCAAAACAAGACCTCCTCAGGCGGAAATTCGAGTTACAAATGACCCGTTTGTCATCCCCTTCGACAAAGTCTACCTGCGACAACGCACACGTAGTGCGAGAGATATCCGTATAACTGGGGAAGGCCTCGAGGAACTTGTTGGGGGCAGGTGATACAAATCCAGGGTAGGACGTGTGTCGGGCCCCATTATTGCGTTGCTTTATCTTTTTCATATGTAGGATGCTTCTAGGTATTCTTTACACAAGTACCATTCATGGCAATCATCTTAGGTATCATTTTGAGCTGCGCATTGATACATACAAATCATCATTCTTGAATTGCTTCATGTCCGTTTCCTGTAAAACGAAGCAAATTCACCCATGCCCAGACTCCAGATACATATCCAAATCCGACAATGCTAATTAACCTGCAGGGAACGTCGAAGAACCGTCAAGCTGTCCATGAATAACAGAAGAAAACGTGCGAAATCGCGGATTCACACCTCATCTAAGCCCATTAGGAAAGGGTTGATCTCGGGCTTTTCCTCAGGCTCGGGACTCTGGAAAGCACCGCGCCGAGTGAGGGCCTTCTCAATGGAGGCACGATCGAATTCAAGGCGCTCACGGAGGTGGGAAATCTCACGGAAGGCCTTCCGAATGGTGGCGAAGTCCTCGTCCGCGTAGGCCTTCAGGATCTCGGGGTTCTCAATGGGAGAGGTGTACCATTGCTCACTGAATTTAGGAGGCTCGACCTTATCCTTGCGGGAGGAGTAGGCGCGGGTCTGATCCTTCCGGGCAGAAATATGAGGGGACGAAGTTAGAGGGCTGGGGGATAGGACCTTGACGGTTTTGCGGACTAGGGTCGTAGGCGCATCCTCTACAGCGCGGCGCTTTCTGGGAACATAGGCAAAAGCCCCTACATGAGGAGTAGACGGACTTGCGGCGGAGACCACGGAGGCTTGAGAGGACTGTTCTTGCTGGCGAGGGTTTGCACGGGTATGGTTGGCTCGAAGGGCAGCTTCGACCAGCGGATGGCCGGGGTTTTGCTCGCGCAGGGGCTCCAGGATCCATTTAGGTAGGTGCTCGGATTTTCGGAAGGAGCATTTCTGCCCGTTAGAGGTGAAGTTGCACGATGCGCAGCCGCCGGCGAAAACAAGCTCACCGCGCGCGATCAGAACGCGGCATGAATCGAACGGACCTCCGCCCGAACGACATGTATCACAGGCGTGGCCTTCCGGGGCTGCGAAGCCAGCGCGCTGAACGTACGCAGCCCGTCTTGCGGTTGGTGACCGGCAGTCTTTCCAGTTGCCATTGCGCCAATCTACGTCTCGGAGGGGCGGAACACTGAGGATTAGGCGGTCCAGATCGGTCCAGAACTCGCTGGTAAGTGGGTTTCCATGCATGTCAAGGCTGATGAACGAGCCACCGCGAGAATCGACAGGACTCGTCATGTTGGAAATGGAGTTTGAGGAAACTGGATGATTTGACTCGGATAGAGATGCGACCTTCAGACCCAGTTGTCAAATGAGGGAGAAAAACAAATTTAGACGGAGGTTCACAGAAAGAAGAAGGGGAAGGTGAGAGAATCTGGGATAAGTAGTAAGTCGTCGGGGATCTCCGCAGAAAGATTCGTCGTACTGTTCAACAGCTTTAGCAAAGCCTACAGCACGTCGGGCTGATAAATCCATGATGCTAGGCAGTTTTGCATAGTTAAGTAGTTAGAGATTACCTAGTTAGTTAGTTAACGCCATAGCTAGTTACTTTATAGTGTTATTCCTGATTAATCAAGTGTACTTTCACGACAAATATTTGATCAACAAATCCTTTTTGATTGCCTTCATTAAGCCACGCCCTGTGTTGCAGGGCACAGCCACAGATTCGGTATGAGTTGCGTATATACACAGACAGTCCTGATTCAGGGAAAAGCGAAGCCCAATAAGTAAGAAACAGGAGGAAACAGGAGGAAACAGGAAGCAAAGCAAGAAACCCAAGCAGAAGGATTCCGCCACGCCGATTAAATGCCGTATGAAGGATCAACAAAACATACCCACAGAGGGATCTCGCAAGGAAGACTCGTAAAAGTCAAATACCATGCTCATGGCTCATCTCTTCGTGCAAACCAAGTCGTAGGAACGCCGCCCAAAAAACAAAAGAAATTCTAAAACAAAAGAAACACCAATTGGGATATTTCCAACTCCTTTTCAAACCCGGAACCAACAAGGCGGAAAATTAAGTAAACTTAGATCACAACCACATCGCCCTCGGCGTCCGCAGGGTCCGAAGCCATCATGTCTCCGTATTTACCCACCGCAATCATCATGGGGTCATCGCCCAGATCGATTGCGCTGTCATCATTGTTAGGGGATTGAAACCCCACCTCCGCAAGAGCCAGCTCCTTCTCATCAGAGGCGTGTTTCACGTCCGATTCCTCATTGCCAGCGCGACGATGAACTGGATTTGTGTTCACCGAGGAGCTAGTGTTGGGCTTTGAATGAGCATGAGTGACGCCGTCAACGTTCTGTTTGAGGTTGAAGTTCCCCAGACTTGGCTGTTCAGCACCAAAGGTCACATGTTGCAACGAGTTGGCAGTGCTTCGCATGAAGCCACCCTTCTCCGCCTGCCAAACCATCATCTCGTGGAAGAACACCTTGGTCATCCACCAGGCACTGAAGCTAGCCGCTCCACCCAAGGTGAGGCGGTGCAGGATGCAGTCCCACAGGGCGTCGACTTTCTCAACGATGCATTGAGAGGGGTGATGGGGGAAGACCGCCGGAAGGTTCAAGATGAATGAAACCCACTTATCAGGAAAGTTATACTCGTCTCCAGAAGCAGTTTCAACAGGGAAGGGGTGGGCATCCATGTCGTCCGCAAGGTCCGGCTTGGAGAAGAAAGGAAGACCCGTCGAGTTATCGACATCAGTTAATGGGGTGAGAAGAGCACGAACGTCGTGCTTGAGAATTTGTTGCGTGGCCTTTTCCGCACAGGCCGGGATGTTGGCCTTGGAGATCATGTCCTTAGGATCTACGAGGGCCTTGAAGTCGTACCACATCTGATTCCGGTTATCGGGGTGGCAGAGCCATGCGGCGGCGGCATTGGCTGCTTGGTTCACATCGAGCATGTGTTTGAGAAGATTGCAGAAAATATGGGCGGGAACGAGTCGCGCGATCGAGACGTGCGAAGGCTGAGCCTTGAATGTCTCGGCGATGTGGGCGCAAAGCTTGTGAGATATGGAGCTAAAGGCGTCCAGAACGACCTTGGGTACGACTTGTGTTGTGAGAGGAGCGACAAAGGCAATCATCTTCTGGTACATCAACCAGTCGCATTCCTTGATCCACGGTGCCAGATTAGGGTGTGTCAAGAGTTTCTGGACGGGGACGGTCAGGGTGCCATGGAAGGCAGAGAAGTACTTGAGAAGGTTGCGTTCCTTGCAGAACCGGAAACTGTCGATGACGGAAATGCAGTGAGACCGGTAGAGGGCGGCGAGGGCCTCGGCAACCTTTGGATCCGTGTGTACAGGCAAGTAACCGCGAATGTCGGGGAGAACGAGGACATCGTTGTCGACCGCCGGGGCTTCGCCCTTGGGGAATTGCAGCATTTGGTGAATCATCTTTCCAGCCTGCTGCCCGACATTCTCGGTGGTGATCATGGCCTCGGAGGCAGAGGGTGACTGACCCTGACAGCGGCATCCAGAAGCGGGAGAGTCGGCAGGGAAGCGGGGTGCGAAAGAGGTGGTGGGAGACGGGAATACCGCTGTGTCCGCTGTGGGTGGAGGAATGCTGACGCTGAAACGTCCATCAGCGCTGCCTGGGGGAAGCGACGGCGACTCATCGTACCTCCGTGAGCCCATCACACTAGCAGGCCTTTCAGGAACACCGGCAGAAATATGCGAGGCAGGGGCCACCTGAGGGTTGAGAGGCACAGGCTTTTGTTGCTTTTCCTCGATGACGGATAAATCGACATAATGATACTTGGACTCTCCACGGACGCCAAGTCGTCGAGTCTGTACGTTGGGGAAGATTATGCGGACGAGTTTACCAAACGACGCAGGGTTGAGAACCGACACTCGCTCCGTCCCACACATTTCAGCATAACAACAGTACACCCGGTCTCGTCGTACGGAACCATTACTCTTCCGGCAGTTTTCACGCAGCCTAGACCTGAGTCAGAAGAGAGGGGGGAGAAATGGGAAATGGAGGCGGCGATCTTGACTTACCAGATCATGGCGAATACCTGCTTCACCTTCTCTGCCTTGCCACCGGCTCCTTCGTGCTTCATAACCTCGGCCGCCATTTGTTTCAAGCTGTAACCTTCGTATTGACGAAGAAGCTTCCGCAGCTCGTTGTCATTGGCAAGCGTGGAGCTAGAGCCTCTCTTCTTCTTTGTACCAGGCTCCGACGCCTCTTGATCCTCCATCATATGGTCGGGGATGTGACTTTCGATCCCACTGTCGTACATGGATTGATATTGCGGGACAGGTACGGGTGCACCGTTGGATGCCATATCCGGCGGCAATCCGTGATGCGAAAGACTGTGTCCGTGCATAGCGTGGCCGGAAAACTCATCTGGACGGGAAGCAACGGAATGGGAGTCTCGCATGCCATGCTCCAACGACGCGCTATTCGTCTGTTGAGCGAGCTGATGTCCAAAGCGCATGATCATATCTTCCGGGTTGTTTCCAAAAAAGGCCTGGGCTTGGCCTGCGCCGACCTGAGAAGGCAAAAACTGCGGGAACCCATCGATATGCTGGTCTTGGGTCTGCTGGGTCGTGCTCGAATGGATGCTAGCAGTCGAAGCCCGGGACCGGGGGCGACGACCGGCTCGTGAGATGGTTTCAGATCGTGCTCGCATAGGGTCTGCGGTGCCCGGACGACTGTGTGGACCCATGTGTTGTGTGGTCTGCGACACGACGCTTCCTTGCGACGGGGCGCGTACTGGGAGTCATGAGCAAGAGTTCCCCCATGGAGAGCTGAGTCGTTCTCACCTAATTCTGGAGGCATCCTGGTTTATCTTCAATCCAATCTGGGAAGTGGAGGAGGCCCGTCACCAGGGGGATGACCAGGACCTGCACGGGTCGTGTTTAATCTTCAACGGCTAGACACTGGGCGACGAGGCTCATTCAGGTACCAAAGCAACACAAAACCAATGGTCGTTAAGAACAATCAACAATAAACCAAATGAGAGTCGTCCCAAGTCCGCAGGGCTAGCGGTCGCCGCGTTGTGCAAGTCGAGTCGAAGAGGATAAACAGAGGATGCCGTTCCTCAGACAACGTTGTTTGGTCGGTCACGTGGCTGAGGTAAGCATGCTGCCCAAACATAAACAAAGGAAAAATGTGAATACAACACTGCAATCGCTGCAAGAGTAGGGTGTTTAATTATTGTCATAGACTCTTTGATCTATGTGTGCTATCTACTGGGATACTTTGAAGTAAGAAAGCCGGTTTGGCGGAATAGGGGCCTTGAAAGACGCGACCATCGCTGTCGAGAGGGATTAAATTGCCGCTAAATGTAGGAGAATAGCGCATGAAGAAATAACTAACTACCTAATATGTAACTAACTAGTTAAATTCCTCTTCTACGAGTTCATGGATGATGTGCTGCATTTTGATATTGGTGGCCTCAGGCAGTAATTCGTACCTATGGTCCAACCGTACTTCGCATTTCGCATCTCGCAAACTCCTCCGTCATCTGCAAAACGACTTTGGAAGCGTGGTTTAGCCAGAACTTGTTCACATTGAAGAAGAGTTTCATGTACTAAAGGGTCTTATTGCTCCGGCATGCTAATAGAATAGTACCTAGGCTGCCCAGCTGAGCCACATACGGAATTTAAAAGGAAATATATCTGCCACCCGCACTCCACTGGCGATCTAGCTACTATTTCCGTGAGTGAACCCCGTAGCCCACTCGACTTAGATATCTCTAGGCACAAGTCACTACCTATGTACCTCTGTAGGTAGATTATTGGATACTTTAACCATCGCAAATTTACATTATAAATGCCCAGGTACTGCCAAGATGGTCCAAACCCTCAGTTCCCACGGTTCAAAAGGTGGAGCCCCAATTTCCAAGATTCCTCCGGCTCAGAAATATGTACTGGAAATTAGAGCGGAAACGCGACACAGGATCTTTCTTATCTCAGTGGTCAATGGGCGGTGCCTAGCTTCTCACAGTACCTAGGTACGCGGTGCATATATATAGGTACGATCTTCGGAAGATAATAGGGCGGTAGGTGATGTCACCGTTTGGGGTTATTTTTGGTCTTTCTACTTGTGTTTTCCCCTCATTTCTCCATCACCTCGGAACATCACATCCGTCACCATGCACAAATTCAGGGGAAAGTTTGAAGATAAGATCGAGAACCTGGAAGAGTCATTCCGAGGTCCGCCCTGCTATCCTCGACGCCCGTGAACCCCACTTACTGAAATATCCTCTTCTCTAGACCATAGTCTCCACGACACCAAAGCCAAGGCCACGCATTTAAAGCACAAGGTCGGCAAGTTCTTCAACATCATCAACCCGAATCACCGCCACGATGAGGAACATGAGCAGATCACCGATGCGAAGCGTACGAAAATCTGCCAGTCGCACCGTTTCGAATCTTTCGCCCCCATTCGTGAGGGTAACAACCTCAAATGGTACGTCGATGCCCTCGATTACCTCTGGGCGGTTTCCGAAGCCCTAGAACAGGCGACCGAGACCATCTACATTGCCGATTGGTGGCTTTCGCCGGAATTGTTTATGCGCCGCCCGCCCGCGAAGCACCAGGAATGGCGTCTGGATCACATCTTGAAGCGTCGCGCTGAAGCCGGTGTCAAAATTTTTGTCATTGTGTACAAGGAAGTCAACCAGGCCTTGACCTGCAATTCTGCACACACCAAGCACGCGCTGCAGAATCTCTGCCCCGAGGGGACTCCCGGCCATGGCAACATTCGTGTTTTGCGCCATCCAGACCATAACGTCTTTGAGAATGCAGCTGATATGACGCTCTACTGGGTATGCTTTATCAGGGATCGGATCGCGGTTTTGTCAAATACTTACTCGGAGCGATAGGCGCACCACGAGAAATTCATCGTGATCGACTACGCAATGGCATTTATCGGCGGCATTGACCTCTGCTTCGGCCGGTGGGATGCCAACCAACATCCTCTCGCCGATGTCCACCCCGGTGGTTTGCGGGATGACATCTTCCCCGGTCAGGAGTTCAACAACAACCGCATCATGGACTTCCAGAGCGTCGATGACTGGCAGAGCAATGAGCTGAGCAAGGTCGACTACGGCCGAATGCCGTGGCACGATGTGGCCATGGGCCTGATCGGTGATTGTGTCTACGATATCGCTGAGCACTTTGTGCTGCGCTGGAACTTTGTCAAGCGCGACAAATACAAACGCAGCGACGACGTGGACTGGCTGCTGATGGAAGGCCGCACTGGAGAGGATGAGGACATCATCGCTGTGCAGCGACCCAAGTATCCTTGCGGAGACTATATTCAGCACCCTCTCTCGCCACTCTCTGGCAAGCCCCGTGGACAACAGGGCACCGTTCGCGCCCAGATCGTGCGAAGCAGCGATGACTGGAGCAGCGGTATTTTGAATGAGCATAGTATCCAGAATGCCTACTGCGAAATTATCCGCAATGCCGAGCACTTTGTCTACATCGAGAACCAGTTTTTCAGTAAGGACGACGCCTTTGTGAAAAGCAAATGATTTTTCAATTACTGATCTTTCTTCCAGTCACTGCCACCGGAGACCAGCAGCATCCGGTTTACAACCAGGTCGGTCGTGCTATCGTCGATGCCTGCGTTCGCGCCGGTAAAGAGGGACGTAAGTTCCGTGTCATCATCGTCATCCCCGCCATTCCCGGGTTTGCTGGTGACCTGCGCGATTCGGCGGCAACGGGCACTAGGGCCATCATGGACTACCAGTACAAGTCTATCTGCCGCGGCGAGCACTCCATCATGGGTCAGATCAAGAAGGCTGGTGTTGATCCCACGCGTACGTCCCGATTTTGTCCCTGATTGTCTCGTGATACTGACAGATTAACACAGAACAAATCTTTGTTTTCGCTCTGCGTGCCTATGACCGAATCAACAAGACTCCCGCCCTCGAAGAGCTCGAGACGAAGGCTGGTGTCAACTACCAAGACATTCAGCGTGGTATTGCAGAGTCCATCATGGGCGAGAGTGTGCACCCGTCTATTGGCAAGGAGGGCGATCGAAATGAAAAGGACTACGAAACCGACTCGGCTCAGAAAGAGAAAGAAGAGACTATGCGCAAGCTGGAGAAGTTCGAGGAGCAGGTCGAACAGCGCAAGGCACAGCAGGGCCAGGCGAGCTGTGACTCGGTGGCTCACACTACGATGCTGAACGGTGGCAAGATGGTCGATGAGATCTGGGAGGGCGATCCTGAGGCTGAGAAAGACAATATTGTCCAAGAGGAGCTGTATGTGCACGGCAAGGTGTGCATTGTCGACGACCGCGTGGTTATTTGCGGCAGTGCCAACATCAATGACCGGGTAAGTGAACTGAATTTCCACAGCGGATTTGTGTCTTGACTAATGTCTTGGGGGGTGTAGTCTCAGCTTGGCTCACACGATAGCGAGCTCGCTATTGTCATGGAAGACCAAGAGTTCATCGATAGTGAAATGGACGGTAAGCCCTACCGCGCCGCTCGACACGCAGCAACGCTCCGCCGTCAGCTCTGGCGCGAACATCTGGGTCTGCTGCCCGCGCAGGATTACGACGCTTCAAGCCACCCGAACGCGCGACCTCCAAACGCCTGTCCAAACCAGATCCTCGAGGGCGCGGAAAATGAGTTTGTCACCGATCCGCTGAGCGATTCTGTCTGGAACACCTGGACGGAGCAGGCTAGCGTCAACACGGACACGTATAGGCTACTGTTCCGTGCGGACCCAGACGAGAATATCAGGACTTTTGAGGACTACGACAAGTTCTGCCCGCGTGGGACGAAGCAAGGCCACTTGTTCGATCCGTATATGCCGGCTGCAGAGATGCGGCAGAAGTTGGATCGCATCAAGGGCCACCTGGTGTGGCTTCCACTTGATTTCTTATGCGACGCAGAGATGGCCGAACCCGGACTGGCCGTGAATCAGATCACCGAGGTGAGTGTTTCCGCTTTTCACTTGTGGATTGATGTGGGTTACTGGAGTTGGTGCTAACGTATTCGCCAGAGCATTTACACCTAGTATGCAGTTTCTTTACCGAGGCTTTTTGTTTTCATTTCTTGACGTACCTTGTGCTATTCTGGGCGCTAGCTATGATAATTCTCCTTTCGCAGTAACTACTTTCCCAGAACCATGTCCCCGGATACCCTTGGAAAGCAGCTAGGGAATAAATTCAATTCCACAAGCCCACGCTACCGGCATAGTCTAACCTTACCTGTACAATCCGTACTTTTGATGGACCCACCAGAGCCTCCAGTAGCTGGTCCTTGCGTGTCTCGGAAGTGGGGACTATGGACACAATAGAGTTAGCGGATCCAAACCCCTGGAAATCCTTAATACCGTTTGCTGGCCTTTTGCCTGAACCAGTGAGCTTCAAATAGACGGGTCAACCATGATGAAATAGGGAGGGTTCGTGCACAGGATTAGCCCAACCATAGATCACGAAGGGAATTATACCTCCACCCAATAGTACTGGTGGGGTGCTCTCCCAGCCTTCGGTTGGCGTCAACTTAATCCTCCGAACCACCCAGGACGAACCGAGTGGTCCTAGGTTCCAGGCTCTAAGTCCTAGGGAATGCGCAAATCGTATCTCGGCTATGCTGGAACCGCACTATAGCATTCCGTCACACAAGGGAGGCAAATGAACCCTACATCCCATCAATGTAAGGGAATGATCGACTTGTCATTGCGTAGCCAATGCAATCAATCGCGATCACATCGATCAATGGGATACACCGCCACATCCCAGGATGAACCTTTGTTGTTATAGTACTCGGCTTTGGAAACGTCTATTATTAGAATGTATAACCTAAATTGTCCGACCAATTGTAACCGTGACTTGTAATGTTTGAATGTCTGGGACGCCAAGACGATGATTTTCAGGCGAAAATATGCAAGTGCACGAAAACAGTCAAACGTAACACAAATCTAGACCTGGACAAATAGAGAAGAAGAAAATTAAAAGAAAAAAAAAAGGAAAAGAGGATTTTTAAAACTCCATCCAAATGCAAGATCTAAACCCATATCTTTTGAAAGCAGACCACTTTTTTGGAACCGATGAAATGCGCGCATGTAAACGCAGCCAAAAGGGAGACAGGACAGGGCTGAGGAATTGCGGAATTGCGTGGATGGGATACCCTTGCTCGAGTTCAAGCAAGAGTCTGGTCAATGCGGTCTATTTGAAAGGTTAGCCAAATCCGCAAAATCAGATCCATAATACCATGAATGAACTTACAGAGTACTCGTTTCAGCCTTTGGAATTGTGGCAAGAGTTGCATCGACAATGGCCACAGATCTTGCAGCGCCAGATAGCTACAAAGGGGCCCGAGTTGCAGTCGGAACAGCGCCATGTTAGAATGTTGCCGTTGGTGGCCTGGACGATGGCGAAGACATGACCGGAGCACTGGTTGGCCATGGTGTAGAGAGCTGGTCGGTGTTAGTGTTAGTGTCAATATCTTGTATGTTCCGAGCCTCTATGACTTACCAAATTAGGAGGATGGTCAAAAGGGTCCGAGGGTTTGGCTTTCGGAAAAGGCTTCCGAGCGTCTATATTCGAGTAAAGGAGGAATGAAGGTATTTCACCGAGGAGTAAAGAAGCTCAATGGATCGAGATTGAGTGACGGAAGATGGGAAGGATGAGATGCTTCAAGAGCCGTTGGACCAGGCCATTATATACTCTTCTCTATCAAATCCCCAGGAGGGACAGAGAAGACAGGCCTGGGAAGAAGCCAGTTCACGACCAAAGCTTTGCACGGTCTGTACAATGCCGTCAATGACGGACGCACCTATCCGGTTGACTGGTTCTCCAGGGTCAACCAAAGGGAAGAAAAAGAAAAGAAAAGAAAAGAAAAGAAAAAGAAAGGGCAAATCGAGGATCCAAGAGTCTAGGGTAGTACGGGAGAAAACAAAATTGGTCTAGGGCGAAGGAAACAAACTAGATCTCCCCGAAGCTCAGCTTGCATGAAAATTTAGGGCGAAACAGAAGAAGCCAGTAGATCATGGTATCCAGCTATTACCCTAAGGACAGGGCAGAGCCTATCGGTAAGGACAGGGCCCCGTAGAACTGATTTTCCTAGATCGAGTGGAGCCCAAACTAGGGTCGTATCTGTGGCAGCACCGAGTAGGAAAGGCACAGATTCCGGAGTTAACTAGTTAGTTAGTTGGTTAGGGTCATAAATCTAGTAAGCTTAACAGAGTATGTAGACGCGCTAAACCCGCTATACCCACTGAACCCGCTCAATCCGAGCCTAGAAAAAGTAAAGGATCGCCGCGCCTACATCTAACTATCAGCCAATATCAAGCAGTGGATACACTTCCGCCGATTTGCGATCGTCGGCCTATGCATCCCAGTAATTCGGATTGGGTCCGATCCTCTAGTGTACACAAAGTACGGAGTTTCCTATTTTTTGACTTTTTGGCCCCCCTGTTGCTCTTTCAATAGACTTGATACATCAAACCCTTGGACTTGGACTAAGGGCCTAGTCCTCCGATTCTCCACATGGCACCGGGAGAAAAGTCCCCAGCCTCGGTTTTTTCTTTTCTTTTTTTTTCTTTACAGTATTAATTTTTCTTTTTATTTTCCTTTGCCGACGCACAAGTGACAAGTGACGACTCCCGCAATCCCTGCTCAGATAACGATCGACCGGAAAGTGCCTGCCCGGCGCTAGTGTCGGGTCTGGCTTTTCGGATCCGATCGTCTGGTGAGTTGGGATGCCAATTCGGCAAAATTGGAATAAAATGGAATTGTACTCGGCCAATGACAACCGCCAAGTACTGATTCATCGCTGCTACGTAAGGTCCCTGGTTTTTAAGGTCTCCCAAGCCACGGGCAAACCATTTCCCGAGTAGAAAGAATACATAGACAAAACAGACAACTATAGACCGGACACTACGCGTCGCACCCGTGAGCCTCTGCAGATGCCGGATGGAGTTGTCGTTGTGGATCCCGTCGTACAAAGTGAAGTACCCGAGTTCTTTCCTTTGTGACCACGTCCCGTTTGAGACCTGGCCAGTTATCGCCGATCCGGAGAGCTGATGAATGAATACGGACTATGCCTCCACCGAATGGGGCAGTCTGGCTCATAACCCATGGAGATGTGTCAATAGCGGCTGAAACGGGACCTGACCGGTCCCGATGGGCCGTCACGTCAGGCCGAAGGCAGGTCACTTGGAAATTCTGCACGGATCGGCTTCCAGAACAGAACATAAGTACTTAAACCGGACTGTTGGGGAGAACACGGCGAACCGCATCGACCATTGACATGCCAAAAAGTTTGGGAAAGATATTCGGGAACACGGGACGACGAATTGCCGCTGGATTCATAAATTGACTGAATGTAACTGTTTGCTATTTTTGTATCGATATATCTGTGTATGTTCGAGGGCTTCTCCTGCACCGAGTTCACCGCCAGAAGCTGTGCGGGTGGAACCCACCAGAAACCGGTGCATTCGATCCTCGTCGGGTCTTGTGTGCAGTCCCCTTTGTCAACTCGAAGAGAAGAGCAAGAAGAACTCGCGCACAAGACTCGGTCATGTCTGATCTGCCAACGCTCCGTTAAGAACACCTCGTGGGTGACGAGATGCTCCTGCAGTACCCAGAGTGGACTGCATCGCTGGGTGAATTCTGGGCTTCCGTCATTCTCTACGCGCTCGTCTGCGGGAAGATCAACTGCTTGAGGAAATGGTGTCTTCCATTGGGTGAAGAAAAATAGAGGTATCATGTGGGATCTTGTAAAGGCAGAGATCGGAGTCTGCAAGGTCAATCAATAGCAACGCCGCCCTAGAAATGTCAAAGTATTCTTTTTTTCAAATTCATCACAAGCCATCGGCCATCATTCAGTCATTAAGGTGGAAGAGGGCCGACACGCTAGCAAACAAAGTTAGCATGGTCGACTGAAGGATGCTGCAGTGAAACCAACCTTTCACCGTAGTGGTGGCGCCGGATACTCTCCGCTAGAAGGGTGGATATGTCGATGATGATCAACTTCTTTGACCGCCGCAGCATTGACGGCTCGATCGGAAAGGTGTTGGTCACTACGATGTGGTCAATGGACTCACATGCCTCCATCTGATCGAGCGACTCGGTTCCGAAGAGACCGTGAGTCGCAATACAGTACACCTTGCGGGCACCGCCGCGCTTCACCACCGTCTCGGCGGCGGCGATCCATGATCCGCTCTTATCGATCATATCATCGACGATGAACACGGTCCGATCACGGACCTCGCCCACCAGTGTGATGGTCTTCTCATGGTGTTCGTTACCGACGACGCTCGTCTCATCGTCATCCGACTCGACCGCGTCGAAGGAGCCCCCCAGTGCGTGGTCCGGCGGTAGTGAGGAGACGTTGGAGATCATCGAGTTGGACATGGCATCCGGAACCCCCTCGGTGTTCTCGCCGCTACCGCTGCCACTGGCTCCAGGAGTGGTGCCGCCGGACTGTGAGCCGGACTCGGGATGATGATAATCATCGTCTACCAACTGACCTTGGACCAGACGACCGGTGATAACATCGTGCACCCGTAAATCAGTGTACTCGTGTTGAGCCTCGAGTTCCGATGGGCGACGAGCCGGCTGGGGAGTCTCGGGACGCAGAAGAGTCTCCGCAACATTGACCGGCTCGGTCTCTTCGGGGATGGAGGGGGTAGCATGGGCACTCTGTAAGTGAAGCTCGAACGGCTGCTGCTGACTGAGCACCCGGGCCTCACCGTCAACAGCGTCGAAGAAGACGGTGCTGTCGGACATGGTGACTGAGGCTTTTGGGCGGCGCCGGTCGGTGGTCACGATACCGAAGTTCAGCTTCAGGGTATCGGCCAGCGATGTCACTCGCTTGGTGCCGCCGGCATTCTTGCTTACAACCACGGCATCCCTCCAGCCCTCCACATTCACCCTGATCCAGCGGGCAATGAAGGGCTCGGCGAAGAGATTGTCCACCGGTTTGCCAAAGAAGCCTTGCATCTGAGATGCCTAATGGGAGATACTTCGATCAACACGGATTCAAATTAGGGAACGAAAAAGGAAAAGTGTAGGGCAACGTACGTGCAGGTCCATAGTGATGACATGATCCACGCCGGCGATGGAGAGGAGGTTGGCGAGCATACGGGCGGTAATGGCGCCGCGGTGGCTCTTCTTCTTGGATTGACGCGAGTAGGGGAAGTACCTCGTCTGGGTCAGCATGCAACTGTGATTTTGATCAAACAAGACGGGCAGCATACGGCATGACCGCTGGAAGAGATCGTCAGCTTTCTGCTCTGTTTTGGAAGATGACGGCGGATGCATACCAGTAATGGACTTGGCAGAGCCACCCTTGCACGCGGAGATCATAATGAGAAGCTCCATGACACTGTCATTGATCTTGCTGCTGCCACTTTGCAGGATGTAGACATCCTGATTACGCACGGAGACGCCGATGTTGACGCTGGTCTCACCGTTGGCGAATTTGCCTAGGTCGGCTTTGGCGGGGGAGGCACCTAGGCGCTCGCAGATTGTATCTGCGAGGCCGGGATGCGAAGTCCCCGAAAAGATCTGAACGCCCCGCATGGCAGTTCAATATTTTGGGAGGAAGAAGAAGAGAAAGTAAAATTGAAGGAAAAGTGAAAAAGTTCGAGAAAAGCAAAGTGCGCGGGCGGTGTGTTCGGCTCGCCGTATGCCCCACGTCTTTATCTTCGTCACCAGACCTTTTTACACATATCTTGATCTTGAGAATGTCCAAATTCCCCGAGATTCAGGGAGGAGGCTCGCTGATCCTGGCCTGGCAGGTCAAGAGCAAGCATGTTGTTGTGATTGGCGGTGGCGAGGTCAGTTCGTCTTTCATCTACATCTACAGCTGTTACAGCTAACTAACCCGAGCTTTAGGTCGCCGCGGGGCGCATTGTACATGCACTTAACGCCGACGCCAAAGTGACCGTCGTCAGTCCCTCGGCCGGGCTTAACGAGGAGGTCGCGTTCCGAATCTCCGAGAAGCAAGTCAGCCATGTTGACCGCAATTTTGAACCCTGCGACCTCGACGACGCCGATATGGTGCTCTGTGCCATTGATGATCCGGAAGCGTCGACTCGGGTGTGGAAACTCTGCAAGGAGAAGCGTATCCCGGCAAATATTGCGGACGTACCGGCCGAGTGTGATTTCTACTTTGGGAGTATTCACCGTGATGGTCCATTGCAGGTGATGGTCAGCACCAATGGCAACGGACCCAAGCTGGCCAGCATCGTGCGCAAGAAGATCGCTGAGACGTTACCGGACAATATGGGAGCTGCAATTGAGAATGTCGGAAAGTTACGCAAGAAACTGCGCGAGGTCGCTCCCAATGCCAACGAAGGGCCCAAGCGGATGAAGTGGATGTCTGCCGTGTGTGAATCATGGAGTCTGGATCAGCTCGTGCAGATGTCCGAGGATGATATGGACAATTTACTGACGCATTACGAGTCTGGCAAAGTGCCCACCTTCCGGGAAGTAAGATAATGGAAGAAAAAGAATAATATTTTATCTTATGAGTACAGCTATGCATCTAACTTGGGGGATAAGAAGACAAGCAGGATGCTTAGGCTGGAACAATAGTGAGCAGAAATAAGGTAGACGCCAGATCACCCGTAAATTACAAAGCCGGGTGAGTATATCCCAAAAATACGAACCGCCAAATGAATCAAGATGAAAGCTGGCTATCGCGGCGTGACGCCTTTTGCGAGACGGAGCTCCGCGGACTGATCGGAGCGTCCAGCGGGTTGGTCGGAGCCACGCCCAGGCGGACTTCACCGATGCGACGCAGCAGCGACTGCAATGCGACTCGGATCTCCGGGTTGAGATCGCGGCTAAGAAGCTCCACGCCCAGTGGATAAAAGGTCTCGATGTGCTTCTCAAAGCCGTCCTGGGGGAAGTTGTTGTAGCCGTCGATGACATCCACCACCACTGGCCGCCAGGCCACGATGTTGCGATTCTGGGTCTCCTCGTCGAGTCGGACAAAACTGCGAATGATATCCGCACAGAGGCTAGGAAAACAGGTCAGTAACAAAAATCGGATTGTGAGTACGACTGCAAAACTCACGGAATCAGGGCCGCCTCGGTTTCGGCACGGCTGCTCTGTCGCTCCTCCCGCTCATCGTGATACATGCGGAAGAGGATATGCACGTAGGTGGCAGCACTTCCGCTCTCCTGCTTCAGCAGGTTGGGCGGCTGCTTCATGAAGCCCTGACGCCACAGCTGCATACGCAGGTCCTTGTCCTCGTTGAACTTCTTGGCAAATTGGTAGCTCTTCTTCAAAAGACCCATTAGCCGCAGGAGCTGGTGGCTGGGAATCTGTGCGTAGACATTGTCATTGGAAAACAGTTCGTGAACGGTCTCGATCATCAGAAGTTGCAGGACGCAGTTGGTGATTATGCGGTTGAAGAAGCGACGTCGTGCCACGGTGACGGCAGCCGGCTGTTGCGAATCGGTCTGCGGCCGGTAATCCTCGAGTTCCGCACGAGCTTCACTTTGCGCGGGCGGGTCACCCGCACCAGGGAGTGTGGTAGCGCTCTGTGATCCGTTAGGCTGCAGGGCATCGGGCATCTCGGTCGAAACTTCGGTGGCAGTTTCGGAAGCCTGGGCAGTATCACCGTTGGTGGCCGCAGCGTCGGTGAGCTTCGACACCGAGGCTGCTGCTGTGAACAGTTCGTATGCTGTAGTCTTGCTGAACAGCTCCACAAAGGCCCCGACAACCTGAATCCAGTGCTCCTCGCGGAACTTGGAAACGTTCTGCAAGATCAGCTGCTGCAGGCAGTTGCTACCGATTCGTGCGATCGTATCGTTCTCCTGACAGATGCAGAGAGTGAGCAGCTCCAAGAAGCGGCCAAGCATGTACTCCAAAGAATCAAAATAGTGAGTAAAGAGGGTGATCATGTTCCGCAGAGCCTGGATCATGGTGGTAGACAGCCAGACAGAAAGATCTTCGTGATTGGGAACCTTGGACATCTCAGACTTGGACTGCAGAACCACAAAGATCGGATAGAGCAGCTGCCGCCAGAGTACATCCCAGAAATCCCGCGGGAAATCACCGCCGTGGCGGATCAGGGTTTCAAAGAGGTATGTGAGTGCCCTGGCTTTAGGTTAGCAAAAAGGCCGAAATATCTGAGAACGAGGACACCTACCGAGATCGGACTTCCAAATCATCACCAGTCATGAGCACGTCTTGAAAAGCGATGAGAATTGGATACCAGAATTGTTCTTCCTTTGACTGCCGCGTGAGTTGCTTCGCCAGATTAGTTCCCTCTTCAGGAAGTTTGGGTGCAGAGTCGCCCCGGTGGGAGAGAGGGCACTCCGGGGTACGCAGCATCTTGGTGACGGTCGACTTGAGGAGCTCGATGGCCTGCAACGACTTCTTCTGGAACTTCGAGTTCTTGGAAAACTCGGTCAGGCAGACAATGAGATCCGCAAATGCACCCTGAGTGATCACGACACCAAATCGCTCGTTGTAGATTTGAGTGACATGGTCAAACGCCATGTTGACAATGCCCTCTTTTGAGACGTTAGCATGAATTCCGCAAGAGATAATAGATCAACGGAGAAAAAACTTACCATACCGCTCCCGAGCTGCCACCGTGAAGACACCGAACATGGTCTTCCACCCAGACCGAATGTTGTCACCCCGTGCCTGGATCATCTGAATCAGACAGCGAAGAATCATGTCCTTGACGGCAGCGGTGGTGCTGTTCGCCATCACGTGCTCGAAGGGCTTGAGGAAGTCCTTCTGGAACTTGAAGCCGGGCAACTCGCCAATCTCCATGAACCGCATCGAGAGCTGCCGGAGCGAGTCCAAGGCAAAAAAGACCACGGTGGTGTTCGAGTGGCAACCAACTTGGTTGAAGTGCTGGCCTAAGACCTCCCAAATCTTTGACCACTCGATACGAACACGGGTCATGTTATAGTAACTGATCTCGACCAGCTTCTGCAAGCTGTACGTCCGCGGAGAGTCACTGTGCCCAGAAGACTGGATCTCTTGCCAGCTCACTTCACTCAGCGCCCGCACAAAGTCGATGATTGCTTCGTGCGATAGGTTTGCGGTGTTAGTGAAGATCCGATCTACGCCACGGACCATATCGGCGGACCGACTCTCCATAGCAACCTCTGCACGGAAAGCCGTCGGGCCGTTCACCGAGCGTGGGCGTGCTCGTCGCGTGCTCTGCATGGATTTCCGAGGAGCATCAATTGCCGAGGGAGCACGCGAAACATCGGGCAGTGAGCCCTCATCCACGCCGTCGCTCAATAGCTGCAACCGGTCAAGCTGGCTGACACAAGTCAAAATCTCGCGCCATGAGCTGTGCAGACGGTTACCCTCGGTGAGGGCAACATCGAGCAACGACTTCAGGGCCTCGAAGTTCTTGGCCTGCATTTCCCTCACGTTTCCAAGGTTGGTGAACTTCGCAAGGGCTGTGACGAATGCGACTCGGGGGGTCTCCAAATCAAATGCACAGCTGATGCGAATCGACAGCTTCAATCCCTCCATGCAAAGTCGAATGGTCTCGATGTTCTGGGTGTCCTGCATTGGGGCGGACAACCCAGACAAGAAGGACATCCAGGTGACATTGAACATTGATCCGACGTGTCGAACGGAGGTAGCAGGAATGAAGCGGGAGAGAGCATCGCGAACCGCTGTCTTGCGCTGAGCCCGGATGAGAGAGCGGTACAGCTGCTCCGTCTTGTTGGCCATTTCTTCAGACGCCTGGGCGTACTTCTCACCCTGGATGTCGCGGCCAACGGTCGCAAACACCTGGCCAGCGCGAGTCGCCAGCCCAGCCGGGGTAGAGGGCTGGATGCCAATATTCGCGGCATGTTGCCGTTCGGTGTCCAAGACAATCTCGTTGTTCGCAATTTCATCAAAAATGGATACAAGGTACTCAGAAGGTAGGTCCTGGTTGTCATTGATGCCGCGGTTGTTCCTAATGAACTCTTCCTTGGTCATGCGAGGGCCTTTCATTTTGGCACTGTGCTGGTCAGTATTCAGCAGGATCACCGAATACGCAAGCACATAGGCGGTGTCTGCGTTGGCGAAGGCATTGGGGTTCTGAGTTGTGTATCGCTCGGCAAATTTGAGCATAAATCGATCAATCTTCTGGGATTCTCCGGGCAGTCGGAAGTGCTGCAGGAACGAACGGAGGGCTTCAACAAAGCGTCGCTTACTAAAGTCCATTAGGTCCACAAAGGAGTGCATGATGGCAATGTTCTCTGGCTCGCCCTCGCCCAAGAATTCACCCAGCATGGCTTTGTCGAGACGATCATTGCGCAGCAAAAAGCTGGCAATGTCATCCGGAGCATCCGACCGGATGAATCCCTCCTGGAGGAAAAGCTTGATACCGCGCTTGGGCTTGAAGTTGAACTGCCGAATGGCGTTCATCAGAGCAATCTTTCGCTGCTTGACTTTTTCCATCTGGTTCGGATCATCGTCAGGCACAGGGGTGGACCGGCCCGTGTCAAGAGCTTCGGGTCGCGGCGAGGCAATAAGATTGGTGTCTAGAGACTCGCGGGAGTTATCCATTGACTTGGATGGATCGGCTGGCGGAACTGACTGGTCATCCAGACGCTGTGAGCCCCAGTTGTCCAAAGATCGCAGAATTTCCACAAGGGATTCCAGAGCCTGCTGCTTCAGAATATAATCGGGCGGTATGCTTGGTGCAGCGGGTTGTAGAGGGGGCGTGATATTGGCGGTTGTGAGCGAGGGAGGCAGTGTGCCACGCTGATGCCATTCAGCCGCAATACTGGACATTTTGGTATGATGCTCCAGGAAGTGGTGCTGTTGGGAAGACGTGGTGACAACCGGCACGCTTGCATGGCGCGAGAGTTGTTCAATGATATTTTGAAATATATTCTCCAAGGCAGTTCGGTCACAATCGTAGTTAAGATAAATCTCAACCAGTGCACGCGGGTCGCTACCCAACCTCTCCAGAACTTCCATGAAGTACTGCTTCTGGAACGACGGGGCAGCTCGCTTTTCGAGAATTGCCAAGTAAATTTCCTTGAGAAATACTTCCAGCTCCTTCTTCATCATGACCCGCATATCCTTGAGCATCAACCAGAAAAGCTCACAGCAAACCTTGAACACATGAGGCACCGCGCTCGAGCCATTGCGGCTCAAACTCAGACAGAGATGAGGCCGGACGGCCTGAAGGAGTGTCATGGCCTCTGTACTGGTGGAGCTATTTTTGATCGCTGCGAGCGGAGAGGTAAACGTGTTGACGTGGTTGTTGATGAGATAGTGAATGAGGTGCAGCGACAGCAACTTGGACCGCATATTTTGAGACTTGAGATCCTGCTGTTGGTCATGGCCGAGAACCTTGTGACTCAACTTGCACAGAGCTCGGAAGACCAAGAAAGAGTCCTTGACATAGACCTCATCCACCTCATCCTCAGCAACGTTATCATCATCCTTCTCTTCGGGGATGCCAGACATTGAGCGGGTCTTCGACCGCGTCAATTTGGCCCGAGTGACCGTAGTCGGGGCATTGTCGTTGACGGTAGTGACCTCCTTAGGGGACTCGAAGCTCTGCAGGGTGAGCTTTTCACTGGTCGGCTCCTTGGTGACTGGCTGGTCAGCCACCGACACAGAACCAACCTCTGACATTTGACCCTGATCACTGGCCGCCGCATCCAGTCCGGTTCCGGCTTTTTCAACCTCGTGAGTCCGGAGTTCCTTGAGATCTAGCCGGACTCGGACCCGATCAAACACCGTGCTCACCATCTGGGTGAGAGACCCCTGGGCGATCTGCTGGTTCTGGCTTGACTTGGAGTATATAAAGATGTTGTAGATCTGTCGAACAGCTTTCAGGAGACCAGCTCCATGCACCACGACCCGATCGTTCAGCACCGCTGCCAGCAGAGATTTGATTATCTGCTGCTGGATCTCATTGGGGGTGGCTTCGTTCTCAAAACAGTCGCAGATGGCATCGATGGCACGCTCGATCAGGGGCGGCTTTTCGGGGGCAGTCCCATGTTCAGGTTCGGCGGATGGGAAGGCGAAGTAGGAGTATGTGATCAATTTGCCAATGCAGTCCAACGCTGTCACCTGAAGCGGAACGCTGAGCGTCTTGCTAGCCAGGTGTAGCGGACGAAAGATGAGTTCCGGGTCAATCGGTTGCCCGTCTGAAGATCTGATATTCGAAAGAGCCACCTGCACCGCATCATCCAACTCTTTGTTCCTCCGTGCCTCCCGCGAGGCACCAATTGTATCGAGTGCGGTCACGATGAAAACAGTCGAGCTGACTGCGCCGGACCGTTGCGTAGCGAAGGTGGCTGTCGTGGACCGAGAGTCGGATCGCACTCGGCTCCCCGACCCATTGTCTTCCGTGACCTCCGGTTCCTGGATCTCTGGCGGTGCATCTGCCCTTTGTCGTTCCGGCTCCTCGGGGGTTTCCTTCTCGTCATCCTTCGGTGGGACCTCAGGCTTGACCTCGTTTTCTGCTTCATTATCTCGTTCTCCCTGTTGATCCACAGTCTCCTCGCTGACTTCCTGCCATTCTGTCTGTTCGGTCAAGACTGGATTGTCGTCCGCCAAAACCGGGGGAGCTTCGGCGGAGGCATCAACGAAGGCCTTCTCGGGGTCGGGCGAGTCAGAATGATGATTCGGCTCGGAGCCGGGATCCACATCCGCCATTGTCACAGCAGACGGGGATGAGGCAAGCAATCTAGAGCATCGATTGGCACTTGAAGTGTTGTATACAACGCAAAAGCAACGAATGCGTGTCTTCTCCAAATCGGGACTACGGCGGACGCTGACTCAGCCCGTGCTGCCCCAAGGCACGTGACCCGGAAGAGGCCGCTCACCGGGAACCGTAGTAGCTCAACAGAAAAGTTCCTGACTCGTTAAGAGGTTATCTGTACTCAACACTCTTCATTCAGGGCTTCTTCAACCTCCACCCTCTCGCCGTATTCCATTGAGCTTTTGTCTCTGTGTTGAGGGCCCTTTTCAATCTATACACAGGAGCAATTCCATCCATCATGGTTGCTGCTGCCGTCCGGATGCGCACCCCGAGTGCCATGTTCCTCTCTCGGGGTGCCGCTTCCATGCGCCGTCCCCAGGTTTCCTATAAGTTCCAGGAGGTCATGCAGTACGTGCCGCTGATTTGCGTGACTGTGTTCCACTGATGCTGATATGCTTCTTCCGCAGATCTCAGATGCCCGCAATCTCCGCTCTTTCCCGCTTCTATGCCTCCAAGTGTATGGCTCCACATGAACCAAACCCGATCTCCGGTTCCATCTGAATCTAATGCATTCGTCTTCATAGCATTCCCCCCGCACACGATCATCACCATGCCGGCCCTTTCGCCGACAATGACCGCGGGAAACGTCGGTGCATGGCAGAAGAAGGCCGGTGATACCCTTGCCCCTGGTGATGTCCTCGTCGAGATCGAGACCGATAAGGCGCAGATGGACTTTGAGTTCCAAGAAGAGGGTATCCTCGCCAAGATCCTGAAAGAGACCGGCGAGAAGGATATCGCTGTTGGCTCGGTAAGAATTTCCCTGAGCTTCAGAGGTTCTCCGCGGACATTTTCCCCAAAGCTAACCCTCCACGGATTAGCCCATTGCCGTCCTGGTTGAGGAGGGTGCCGATGTCGCTCCATTCGAGTCATTCTCTCTAGCCGATGCTGGTGGTGACAAGGCTGCCCCTGCTCCCGAGAAGAAGGAGGAGCCCAAGAGTGACGAGCCCTCTGCCCCTACCCCGGCTCCGGAGCCCGCTGCTCAGGAGCCCGAGACCTCCGAGGAGAAGCTCCAACCCAGCTTGGACCGTGAGCCCAATATCAGCCCTGCCGCCAAGGTTCTGGCTCTGGAGAAGGGTGTGCCTCTCAAGGCCCTCAAGGGTACTGGCAAGGGTGGTCAGATCACCAAAGAGGACGTGCAGAAGTACCAGCCCACTGCCGCCGCCGCTGCCACCTTCGAGGACATCCCCATCACCTCGATGCGCAAGACCATCGCCAACCGCCTGAAGCAGTCGATTACCGAGAACCCCCACTACTTCGTCTCCGCCACCCTCTCGGTCACCAAGCTTCTGAAGCTGCGTCAGGCCCTGAACGCCTCCGCTGACGGCAAGTACAAGCTGTCCGTCAACGACTTCCTCGTCAAGGCCTGCGCCGCCGCCCTCCTGAAGGTGCCCCAGGTTAACTCCAGCTGGATCGAAGAGAACGGCCAGGCCGTCATCCGCCAGCACAACACGGTTGACATCAGCGTTGCCGTGGCCACTTCCTCTGGTCTGATCACTCCAGTGGTTAAAAACGTCCAAGGTCTTGGTCTCGCCAGCATCTCCAACCAGGTCCGCGACCTGGGCAAGCGTGCTCGTGACAACAAGCTCAAGCCCGAGGAGTACCAGGGCGGCACTTTCACCATCAGCAACATGGGCATGAACCCCGCCGTTGAGCGCTTCACCGCGGTCATCAACCCCCCTCAGGCCGGTATCCTGGCCGTCGGCACCGTCCGCAAGGTTGCCGTCCCCGTCGAGACCGCCGAGGGCACCCTTACCGAGTGGGATGAGCAGATCGTCGTCACCGGCAGCTTTGACCACAAGGTGGTTGACGGTGCCGTCGGTGGTGAGTGGATCAAGGAGCTGAAGAAGGTGGTTGAGAACCCTCTGGAGCTCCTGCTGTAACGGCAGCTGCGCCGGGTATTTAATCTAGAGCCGTTTGACATTGTAATTTGTATTAAAACGTTTGACCTTTAAACCCATCGAAGGTCCATTTTCTTGTTTGGTTTTAGCAACTGCGATCTCATTTCCTTCGTGCCTTCTATATAAGTAGACTTTGTAAGTGTTCCAGGTTGTTTCCCGTTACCTAGGTAGGCGTTTCCAAGGTTCCAAGGCTCCCGAGGGCCGGTGGGTCACTACTGCTTCCCTAGGTACAGTAGTGCGCCATAAGTCCTCGGGATGTACTTCGTAGGTAGGTAGCGAAGATCCGCTCGGAGATCTACTGGGTTTACACGGCCCTGGAGGTCACTGGTTAGCCAATCTGCGAAACATGTCGCTGAGCGACTCGTCGCGAATAAGTACAACCATAGGAGTTATAGAATCTGGATAGTGCCTATGTATCTACCTTTTCAAGGCTATAAGGAAATCTTTGTCAGGTCATTTCCAAGGTTCAAGAAGTAATACTTACAATAATATGGTTGGGTGGAACGATAACCTTGGACCTGCACTACGAGGTACCTATGTATATATCATGCCAGGGACTACGAAAAGATGCAGCCAATAATAGCATAAAACTGTTGTGTTTGAATGTCTATCTAAAAAAACAGACCGTCTAGACCAATCGATGGCTTAATCTAAAGCCTAAATAGGGAGTAAACAATGAGGAACGGGATCACACGTCAGTGGCTGGGCCCTAAGAGTAACCACTCCCAGTTACTTGTACACCTCAGATAATTCATGGTAGAGAATGAAGATCTAAACCGCCCTTATTCTGATAGTTCTATAGATACAAAATAAGAGAAAATACCAAAAGGAAGACGACTGAGCTACCTAATCGGCCGTGGGCAATCGTGACTCCACTAAATCCATGACGTGATGTCACACCCCGAGCTTCCCTGGTTCCCTGGCCAGATGTGGGTATAAAGGCTCAACCCCCCGCCAACGGCATCCCCCCCGAACTTCACCTCACAGTCTTGGTAGGTGATCATTCTCTGCTTCCATTCAGATTCCCAAAACTGATTTACGATCACCCCCCCAGTACCACCTTCATTTACCTTCCCACCGCTGTATTATCATGTCTTACGCCGACGCTGCTGCCAAGGGCCCCAAGCAGTCGCCCGAAGATGTAAGTGTGCCGGTCATTCGTGAAACCAGAATTACGAGCTAACCTTCCTGCATAGGCGTAAGTGATAAAACTTGTCTTCCCCATCCGTTACATGCTAATACATATTCCAGTCGCGCACCCGATGTGGGCGGCATCTACAAGGACGAGTCGGAGAGCACGGCGTCATTGATCGATGTCGATTCCCCGCATGTCACTGCGGTCGATCACGACTTCCTCCGCCAGGATGTTAAGACCACCACCCAGGCGGAGCGTTTGGAGCGCGAGGCCGCCGAACAGGAGCAGAAGCGCACTGAGGAGGAGTCCTCCAAGAAGGCCAAGGCCCGCGAGGCCAAGAGTAGTCTGAGCAACAACGCGGAGAACCCAGTCTACATCGGCAACGCGATTCTGTACACTCTCGTGGGCGCTGGCCTGAGCTTCGGTGCTTATCACAAGCATGCGCAGGGCAAGCTCTCCTGGGAGACGATCGGTCTATGGTCTGGGGCCGTGGGTGCCTTTGGTGTGGTGGACTACTTTGTTAGCAAGTAAGTGAACGGATGGAAGGCAGAGATGATGCGGTAAAGCTAACGTTGTCTTTAGGTGGTTCCTGCAGAACAAGTACCCGCCCAAATAAGTGGGACGTTAGCTTGTGCCTGATTGCCTGATTTCTTTTGTTTCCATATACCATCCCTGCTCTTCGACTCTTGATTCCGATTCTGATTCCACGTCTTGTGCTTTGGCGCGAAAGGGAGTTGCAGATTGGGTGTATCAATAGCCTCAAACGATATCATTTTCGTGATTTTGGCACGTGACCGTAGACTGGCGCCCATCGTACGAGTAATCATTAATGTACGCCAATTGCGAAAGCTGCAACGACTCTGAATAGAAGCAGAAACAACGCAAAGAGAAGTGTAGAGAAGAGTACGAATGTAAAGGCCTTGGATATATATGCCTGAAGGCGGTGAATAATCCAAACACCTGGCCTTCGCGTGGCGCGGTGTCTTTTGGTGGCATTCGAGTTACTCCCTCGACTTGGGTTCTTGACTTGACCTTTACTCGTCTCCGGTTCCAGTACCGCCATTGCATGTAAGTGGCAGCTGCCACCCTCGATACCATGGTTAGTGTCGCATACTCTGCACTCTGGGACAGTTTCTGACATCTTGATAAGAACTCCCTCTTCAACTCGGCCCTGAAGCAGTCGTCTGCGATTCGCCGTGACCTAGATACCTTCTCCCTGTCGCCTCAGACCTCGTCTCCCGCTCTACAAGGTGCGTGTCTCTCTACCTCATGTGTCGTGGACCAGTGATTGACCCCTCCGTCTCTACAGGCCAGATCGCCGCATCTTTGGCGTCCTTGTCTCGCACCGTCGATGACTACTCGGCCCTCTCCAAAAAGGAACTCATTCCCGAGAAACAGCAAAAGGCCTTTGACCGGGTCAAGAACTTTCGTGACGAACTGAGCGACTACCGTACACAATTCGACCGGTTGCGCAAAGAACGCGAGGATGCAGTACGTCAAAACACCGAACTTCGGAACTCCTTACTGTTTCATACTGACCTATGGTAGCAATCGGTCACCAATCGCAATGAACTTCTCGGTCGGCGCCCACATCACACCGCTACACCCGAGAATCCCTATGCCCAGTCCTCGCTCCCACAGACCACATCCGCCTTTGCGCCTTCTTCCGGCCTTAGCTTTGGCGCAGGTCCCGCAAACCAGAGCAGAGAAAGTCATGCCCTACGCGAGCAATCATTCTTTGCCAACACTCATAACCAGCTGGATGACTTCTTGGACCGCGGGCGTGCAGTGCTGTCCGACCTGGGCCAGCAGCGGGAGGTGCTGAAGGGTACCCAACGGAGGCTCTACAGTGTGGCCAACACATTGGGAGTGAGCGGAGATACTATCCGTATGGTGGAGCGACGGGCACGTCAGGACAAGTGGATATTCTGGGGCGGCGTAATCGTCTTCTTTCTGTTCTGCTGGGCTGTATTGCACTTTCTGCGATGAGCTCGGCTATTGTATAATTTCTGTATTGGGACTTTCCAGTTTCTATCTTCCTACCTTGCGGGCTTTTTTTTCATCAGCGACGGCGTTCTGGGAGACTTTGATGGAAATGCGGATGAAGATGCAAATGCAAATGCCAATACCAATACCAATGCCAATCCCATAAAGTAACTTGTACAGTACACAGTATAGGGTCGAACCACACGAAAATGACGATTGCCGAGACCAAAGCAGAGAATGTGATGGCCGGACATCGGGACGTCGGAAACAGTTGTGGAGCATCCTTTACACCGGGACCCAATGACTCCAATCTCTTTCCTCCTCCCCTTCTTCCTTCTTCTTCCTCTTCTCATTTCTCCATCTACCTTCACGTCCTTGTGAGAGAAAAATAAAGATGTTTGCCCGCCGTTCCTTCAGCCTTTTCCAGAAGCGCGCCTTCTCGGCCTCCGCCAGCCAGGTGAATTCCCTTCCATCCCTCAAAACACCTTTGTCGCACGTTGCTCACTCTTGCAGGCCTCCAAGGTCACCGTTCTCGGTGCCGGCGGTGGCATTGGCCAGCCTCTGTCGCTGCTGATGAAGCTGAACCCCCGTGTCACTCAGCTCGCCCTCTACGACATCCGTGGTGGTCCCGGTATGTTTGTGTCTGGTCCTTTTTTCCTCCAATGCGGTCCTGACCTCATTTGAACAGGTGTCGCGGCCGATCTGAGCCACATCAACACCAACAGCACCGTCACCGGCTACAACCCCGATGCCCAGGGTCTCTCCGATGCTCTTAAGGATGCCGAGATTGTCCTCATTCCCGCCGGTGTTCCCCGCAAGCCCGGTATGACCCGTGATGACCTTTTCAACACCAACGCCTCCATCGTCCGCGACCTCGCCAAGGCCGCCGCTAAGGCTTCCCCCAACGCCAACATTCTGGTCATCTCCAACCCTGTACGTCTATTATCAATTACCGACTGCATTTCGCTTATCAAACCCCCCAAATACTAATGGTCGCAGGTCAACTCCACCGTCCCCATCGTTGCGGAGGTGTACAAGGCCGCTGGTGTCTACAACCCCAAGCGCCTGTTCGGTGTTACCACCCTGGATGTTGTTCGTGCCTCGCGCTTCATCTCCGAGCTCCAGAAGACCGACCCCGCCGGCGAGAAGGTCCCCGTTGTCGGCGGTCACTCCGGTGTGACCATCGTCCCCCTTCTGTCCCAGTCCAACCACCCCTCCATCTCTGGTGAGGCCCGTGATGCTCTCGTCAACCGCATTCAGTTCGGTGGTGACGAGGTCGTCAAGGCCAAGGACGGTGCTGGCTCCGCCACCCTCTCCATGGCCATGGCCGGTGCTCGCTTCGCCGAGTCTCTCCTCCGCGCCGCTCAGGGTGAGAAGGGCGTCATCGAGCCCACCTTTGTCGACTCCCCTCTGTTCAAGGACCAGGGCATCGACTTCTTCGCTTCCCGCGTCGAGCTCGGCCCCAACGGTGCCGAGAAGATCCACGAGGTTGGCCCGATCAACGAGTATGAGCAGAAGCTCCTCGATGCCTGCCTTGTCGACCTGAAGAAGAACATCAAGAAGGGTGTTGACTTCGTCAAGGCCAACCCTTAAAGTAAAATCTCCTGTATATCATTTTCTGGTCCGCACTTGTCTAGAGTTCCGACGGCATCTGTATTACTAGATCGATATCCATGTCATAATCTAATATCGGTCTGATCGGCTGTCACTGCTACGAAACACCCTGTAGTCTTCTTTCTAGTCCCCGGACTCGGTAAATTTTCTTCTCCATGAACTTGATGTCTGCTAATTAATCTTCCGTCCTGAGTAGAGACGAGTGGAGATGAAAAATTGAAAGCAAAATGAAGCAATTTCCTGTGCACTGTGTCGCCATAAACCTGTTCCATCTTCCATGCAAGGAAATGGTTTCCCGAAGTCCCCAAAGATCCCTAAGTGTAGCTACGCATCGCATCCAGATAACCCGTCCCGCCACGAAGGTCGTGATCAAACGTCTGCGCCACGTCCAAGACGCGCTTGATATGGTCCATCGACAGAGGCGAGTCTTCGTTGACTGCCAGCGCCTGTGCGGTACGGACCGAGTTTTTGATCTATGTTTATCAGATTAGCATTCGTGTCTTTTCTATCCACAAGGAATGAAACAGGGAATGAAACAGGGAATGAAACCCATACCTGACGGCCGTTCAAGGTATGCCGAGATAGTACGTCGTAGTCCTCCTCGGAGAAACTACTCGTGCGAACTCCTTCGATAGCGCGCACTCGCTCCAGGAACATCTTCCAGATGCTCCGTTTGGCCTTGGTGGTGAGATCGCCATATCGCAGTGCAACGTGAATGCGGGACTGGAAAGCATCGTCAAAGGTCTCGACCCGGTTGGTGGTCAGGAATAGAATGCCCTGGAAATACTCGAGCAGTCGTAGGAAGATGCTGACCAGGGCATTGCGGTGGATATCGTGGATCGTGCGCTTCTCGAGGAAGACGTCGGCCTCGTCTAGAAGAAGGACGGCACCCCACGAGTGTGCAATATCCAGGATCTTGTTCAATTCGGCTTCTAGCGTGCGCGAGTCGGTTCCCAACTCCCCGGCACTGACCATGTACAGAGGCCGTCGGAGAAGCTCTGCAATGCCTTCGGCCGTGAGCGTTTTTCCAGTCCCTGGAGGACCATGTAGCACGGCGACGAGGCCCTTGCCTTTGCCCTGAATCACGTCGTCAATGTTCTCTGCGGCGTGGAAGGTGTGTGATTCCACCAGTGCCTTGACAATGGATTTTTGATTGTTGGGGAGTACCAGCGAGGCGAAGGCATCGGCATTCCACTCGATGTCGCTGATGCCGGAGATAGTAAACTCGAGCCACAACTTCTCGCTGAAGGCAAAGCCCAGAACTACCGGGCTGGCGACTAGCAGTTCCTCTTCCGTGAACTCTCGCTCCTTGCTGTCGGCCGCGTCACCTTCAATGCGATCCATCTTCTCCTTGTGAACCTCATTTCCATTCTCATCTACTTCCACCTCCACGACTCGCGGGTTCCCATCGTCGTCCTCGATGACCTTGTAGACGGTCTGTGGAGTGTCCGATGCGCAGCCGCGATCAGAGTCCGAATCGGACCCTCCGCAGCAGCAGCCTTCACTTCCATCGTCATCCGCGTCACTAATCCCGGCCTCGGAGGCATCCAGCAGGTCCGGATCCTTAGGCCGGACGTTGCTGATGGGATAGTTCGGATTGATGCGTCGGTGAATGGCAGGGTCGATCATAATTCGGCCGTTGATATTCACCTTGACCACGAAGGAACGCTTCTTCTTGAAGAACGCCATGCCTTTATGGAAACGGTAGTTCATGCCACGCAGGGCGACGAACCGCTTGCCACGCTCAATTAGCCGTGCCCGAAGAGCCTCGGAGTCACGGTGATACTGCAGTGGATAACATGCCAGACTAGTGATTTTGCGTGCTCCCTTGAAGGATTCTACCTCTGCAGACATGTTGCCGAAACCAAAATCTTTACCGTCGTACTCCAAATACCGTCCCTCCACACTGTACCATTGTCCCTTCATGAAGGAGGATTCTTTGATAGCATATTCAATTTTGAAGGCCCGGGGCTCATCGCTGTTTCCATAGGTCGGGGTGTAGGCAATGGTGTTGGGCTTGAAGAGCGCCCACAGCAGATCAAAGGTGATGGTATTGGCCTCGAGAAGGGGATAGAGAGTTTTTTTGATGTCGGCATAGTCGGCATCAAGGTACTTGATAAGCACCTTAAGATGCGCCGCCTTGACAGCGGCGCTCTTCCGCGCCTTCTTTTTCTTCTCGCTGCGCGACTGGCGCTTGAGCTCCTTCATCCACTGCCGAGTCTCTTCCAGATATAAGAAAAGCATGTTGGGGTCGACGATGGCGGGCTCCTGCACCAGACTGACACCCTTAACACCGTCCATGACCTTCGCAAGGGCATCACGCAGAGGCTTGCTTTTGATATCGACGACGGTTTCCAGGTACTTGTTCTCCCAGTTGAACTTACGGCGCACGGTGAAGATATACTGGTCCCACTCGTCCGCGTCCGGGTCCTCCACGGTCTCGGTGAGCTTGTATTTGTGGATGGTGTTGTCCCAGACTGTGAATTGCCATGGTTGTCAGCGTAAGCTAGTGAGTAGTATAAGAAGGATGGGGTAAACGCACGTTGATCCACTCGCTTGAATGCCACCTTGGATGCCGGCTTTTTCTTCTTCGATCGCTTGTCCCGACGACTCTCCCCTAGAGGATCATTTATCCCCAGATCATCTTGGGTCTCATCCCGCAGACGTTTGGCTCGCTTCTTAAGCTTAAGCCGCGTCACCAACTTGCGTAGTGCCTTTTCGTCCAGCGACGAGTCCGAGTCGCGAGAAGAGTCGGAATCGGTGTCAGAGCTATCTGAGTAGTCGGTATCGGAGTCTGTGGAATTTGACTTGCGCGACCGCATCTTTCTTTTCTTGCGTCGCTTCTTATCCTTCTGCGCACGCTTGGCCCGGGTTTTGGTCTTCAGGCGATGGCGTCGGCGTTTGTCGGACTCGGATTCACTAACGACGGATTCGGAATCGGCATTGGCCGACTCAGACTCGCTGGATGAATCGGTGGACTCACTGGAGTCGGACGAGCTCTCGGAGGCATGCTTCCCTTTACTCCGTTTCTTCTTCTTGTCTGACTTGGCATCAGGGTGCTTCTTGCACACGGTACCTTTGGCGGTACTATCAGCGGGGACAGTCGTGGTGGTGGCAGCATCCTTGACGGAAACCCCAGAGGCAGGCTGAGCCGAGCCGTTAGCATTCTTGGGTTCAGCCTCGTGTTTGCTATCCTCGGAGGGATCGGCCATGGCGGAGATGAAGGTGGAGCTGAAAGCTCGGAGTGGGGGCAAAAGTGGAGAGCTGGAGAAGAACTGAAGCAAGTATTGGAGAGCTAAGAGCTAAGAGCTGAAAGTTGAAGACGGTCAGCTCCCTATAGAGGGGAATCCGAGACTCAGGTTTGAGACTCACCAGAGACAGAAGTCAGAAAGAAAGAAAATTGTGGGTGAGACGGGGGAGAGTCAGTCATTTAACCCATTTGCAAGTGCAATCACTGCAGTTGCTGCAGCCTGCAGGTGAAAAAAGGATGAAGCAACCCAATCACGAAGGCCCACGCACGCCTTTGCGCTGTCTTTCTTAGTTTGATTTGATTTGAGCTGCGGCTCCGCCCTGTTTGTTGGTCGGTTACACCGTCACCTCGTCGTGTCCTTGTACCCTGTACCCTGTATGTAGGCTGTGGCCTAGAGGTTGTGGGGATTCCTTCTGTTCGGAGTCGTCTCCAGTCCTGTTGGTGATGAGTTCCCATAAAGCCATTACCCTTGAGTTGGGGGTTTGGGGTTATCTCCAGGTATGCCTGATCAACCTACGGAGTTGATTATCCCCTTCGCTTGTTGTTGGTTGCTGCAGATAGAGGTTCTAATTCAACGGTTGGCTGAGTAGATCTGATTTTCCCGTATTTCTTCAAAATAATAGTTTCATGTTTAATACTAGGGGTACTATAGTTATCCTAACACGATCTCTTGTTCGTGTTCCAAGAGGATAGCGATCACTGTTTCCATTTTTCCTTCTAGTTACTTCAAGCCACACAAAAATATTTACTCTGTTCGCTGAAATAGTATATACCAGACCAGCCCGAGCCTAACTTATCAAGTCTCAAGAGCTTCGGAACTCCCATGTGCCCCCGCACAAGCCACTTGCGGCGCCGTTAACCAGAGACTTACGTTGCCCATCCTGGGACACCAGCGTTCCCTGCACCCCGGGCAGGAGTACACTTCCAGTAGTGGACCTGGGGGTGCTGAATGAGAAGTGGCTATAGTCAGAGCCACTACGTCGGAAAAAGACCGAAAAGAGCCCCTTGGAAGTGGACAGCCCGGCGTCCACCACAGTCAAGTTTCCTGGTTGAGGAGCAATCCGCCAGGTAGCACCCGCAGGTCCGGTGAGTTGGATCCCGGCTGCGTAAGTGGTAAGGGCAGAAGTTGGGCCGGTAGACCAGCCGTGGGCATGGGAGATGCGTGGGTCATTGGTATACGGGGCATAATGAAGCGACCCGTCAGTCGAGTAGCCTTCAATAAATGTGGACTGGGTCATTCGGGGATCCTGCAGCATGAAACCCCATTGCAACCGCATCAGGTCGAGAGCGGCTCCAGCTTGATCAGCCAGATAGTGTGCCTGTAACTCAAACCCGCCGATGAAGGGCGAGACCGTTGCTCCTGCTTCGGGGGCTGGGGCACCATAGGGACCCCAACGAGAACGCAGAGCTTTGGAGATGGTGAGGCTCTGCTCATCGGAAAGAGTTAAGTTGGCCTTTACCGCCCATGAATTTCCATCCTGTGGATGCATAATCGTAGTTTGGTTGTCACGGTAAAGCCCGGCTTCATCATCCCACAGCAACTTATTGGCGGCAGACTTGATGCTCGCTGCGGTACGACTCCACACCGCCGTGAAGGACGTGTGGTTGAGTGCCTGGGCCAACTGTTGAGCCTCCTGGAGCACAAAGTAGAGAATTGCGTTGGCTTCGATGTTCTAGACTTTGTCAGCAAATAGCCACGCATGAAAGTCGCGATGATAAACTTACATGACCTCCCATACCGAAGCGCAGCCAGTCAGCGCTAGCGGTGATATTGGCCAGTCCAGTACTGTCGACACTCGATAAGGCCCACTCGACGCCTCGGACATATTGACTCCAGTGAGTCGACAGCCAGCTTTGATCGCCGGAGAAGCGATACAGATAAGACATTCCGATGAGGCTGTGTAGGTGATATGTATAGCTCACGGTATCGCTAAAGGGGTTTCCGGCGTAAGGAAGACGGCCGTCGGGCTGCTGCAGAGCCAGCAGAGAGTCCAGCGCCATCTGAATACTGTAAAGGTCTCCCGTGCTTACTGCAATACTCTCAAGAGCAATTGACATGTCGCCGGGCCATACCAGTCGGTCTCGTTTGGCCCCGTCCGTAATGGTACTGCTCCCATTGGTAATGATGTAGTTGTTCCACCAGGCATCGGTCTGGGGCAAGCTGATGTTATCGGCCGACGAGATGCGGCCCAAAGCAACAAGGGCATCGCCACGTGCCGGGTTGATAGTGCATAGCTGGTTTGTGTAGGCCCCGGCATACCAGATTTGATTGATCAATTGGTCGTCCGAATGAAACCAGCCGCTGTAGTCTCGGAGATCTTGCATGGGCGCAGCGGTAAAGTTGACTCGTAAAGAATGAAGAGGAATGGTTGCGCTGGTGTTGCTGACGACTGTAAGGTAGCGAAAGGCGCCTCGAAGGTGCTTTACTTCGGGCGTATATTTCCCGGCACCCTGGCCAACAGGGAACCACAGTGGAGCATCAAGGCCGGCATCCGCAGTGGCATCGCACGCCTCACTACTGATGTAAAGGCTCGACTCCGTGAAAGTAACGCCTAAAAAGGCCGACGAGGATGACGCCGAGCCAACTTCAAGAGAGACCAGACCTTCCACATTTTTCCCAAAGTCGTAGGTGACGGAAGACACACCATAGAAAGTGGCATTTCCACCAGAGGACCGTGTTAAAGCCTTCGCATTTGTGACTGAGCCATTGACGTGATGAACCGATGCGGGGACCAGGTCTCGTGAAGCTGGGGCCAGGATGTAGTGCTCATATGGCACGCGAGCCGCGGTCGCCAACGGCGCCAGGAATAAGGTAACGAAGCGCATCAGCGCGAAAGTGAAGCTCAACATAAAGAGTATAGCTCATTGCCCTGACTTGGAATCAGAGGAGCTATGCGCCCTTCTTTGTACCGGGGCAGCTCTCCGCTGTTGCCATTGCCGGACCTGCCGTCATCCTAAGCACCGAATGGGAGGTCCATCTCCACGATCTCGGGTTAAGCCAACCCGATAGTGGAGACAAGAGTGGACACAAGAGTATTGCCGAAATCTCCCCGAACAGTGCGAATCCTAATGCACTCGCAATCGGCCGATCAAGATTCCGATGAGCCCGTTGAAGATTGACGAAATGTGGGGGTTAATTGCATTTCCGCATTCCCCCAAATTTCGCCCCCGTTTGTGCGCTGTAGGGGACTCGAGTTGGGTAGCAATTATGCAGTATATATCAAGCTGGAGCAAACAACCTCTTGCTTCTTCGGGAGTTTCCATGAGTCTGACCTAAAAACAGGTAATTCGAAAAAGTCGAGAATTAATAATCAGGTATTCAAGTTGTATGATATTCAAATCTTAAAAGTGGCATTAAGGTCGGACAATGGGACCAGTGTTCCTAGGTGATGCACTGAGTGCTATTAAACTTTTAGCTAGCCAGAGACCTGGGTAATCAAAGTAAGTAATCTAACGTCGCTTAATCTACGAAGATTTTCTGCAAGGTATAAATACTTCTCGTTCAAAGATATATAAAGCTCCAGGGCTCCACGTAGAGCCAAATTATACCGGCTCCCGAGGTCATTCACTCCGAGCCACTAGGAAAGATTACGACAAGGTGGCCGACACGAAGAAAAATGTGAATCATATTCATTATTATAGATCGGGGTCGATCAACACAACCTTGGAATAAGGAACCTAATCAACCTATTAGCCATCAATCGGCCACAGATCGCAAAAGCAACGGCAAAACGCAAATCCAAAGAATTTCAGCAACTCAGAGACCAATTCGAAACAATGTAGATTGACATGATTTCTACAAAAAAGTTGCAGAAAGGGAAGTGGTCAATCATCATAGAAGCTGTGCGCACGACGGTCGCTGGCGGGGCAGGACAGATAAATTTGATTGGGTGCAGGGGGGGGTTCCCGTACCTTACCAGTCAGAAGGTCCACGACAGGGATGATGGCGGGAACCTTGGAAGTATAAAGCCGGAAATAGTATCAAGGTCATGATATTGGGTAGGTGCCTGGAAATATTGTTCCTGGATGCGGAGCGAGTGGATTCTGGGAGAGTTATTTCTGGCTGTGTCACTGTCTGTTAGTGCATGTCGTGAGGGAGCCCGGCATGAGTGGCTTCCTCGATCATATCTTAAATTGAGCAGGAATGTGGCAAAAAAAGTAATTTTCACTCTGTCTGGGGAATTCAGAGGTTTAATCCTGGTGTTCCTGGACGATCTTAAATACATACGCTGAAGAGGACTAGGGCATCGGCCCTATCACTTTTCCCCCTGGTGATCAGAATTTTATATGGAGAATGCGGCCGTAGATGGAAGCTGCGCGACGGGTCCACCGCACATAAACTGCAATATGACGATTGCCGGTGGTTCCTGTTACGAAAGAGGTTCCATATTCCCGAGTTATCTTCAGGGGGTGATTATTAAGAAGACTCAGTACTTCGAAGGTCTTGGCAGTGCATCGAGTTGCACTCGGGAATATTTTAGTTTTGTATTGTGCACGACAACGAGGACGCTAGCCAAGATGTAATGTAAGGTATTCTGCTTAGACGGAGAGAGGCGCTAGAGTAATGTCGAAGATTGCCACTCTTCAATAACATTACGTACCAATTCCTTCCGAACAGAGTGCGCCTTAAAGTTTGGCTTTCCTTTCTGTTCATGAAAAATTGCTATATGTCTCTGAAGGAATTTCCAGTCATGAAACAGCTCCTGATACTGATAACTCTGGCTTCTCGATAGACACACGACACATCTGTACCTAGGTATGTAGTCTCGAAGTTCAAGTAATGTCTCATCAAGTAGATAAAAAGCTCTTGTAGTGGCTATCTGTCGCAGAGCATTGTACCAAGAAGCCGGCAAAATGCCCCAGGAACAAACTCACTCCACCGCTATTCTTTTTTTTTTTTTTACCGAGGTACACAGCTTCCGAAGGTGCTCCAGGGCAGATCTAAATTTGGGAGCAAGGTAGAGAGGTACTGGAGAGAGTGAATATCGTAAATAAACATGAATTCAAGTCGTCTTACTTACCTAACCTCCGCTCTGTCTCCCACCCAAGGATTTCCTGGTCGCTAAGTTCCCCAAGGGAATGAATGAATCTGATGACATATACAAAGAGCTTGCTTGCCAGAAAATGGTTTTCTATTTTCTACCCCACACGCATGGCGCATAAAGTCTACAGTAGCTGTCATCTTTTCGGCCGAGGTGCGGCCGAGACTAGCGGTTTCTGGAAAAGAGCAAAAATAAACATCAACAGAGAATAAGTTAAAGCAATTCAAGTCAAGGCAAATGCCGTTCGTTGACGTCAAGAGTGGCAGGTGACTTGCTGACTAAGCCGATGGGACATCAGCATCTCGAGTTGCACCGAGATCTCACGGAGAAATCATGATTTGCGACAAGCCATTTTAACCCTTTTGTGAGCTATTCTCTATGTTAGTTACCAGGCATGATGGTAACTCCTTGTTCCTCGTCAATTATGCCACACAAATTCTCTGTTTCATTGTGACGACACCCTTGGTTCTCCTTCGGGTCTTCGTTCGATGGAAAGTGAATCGGGCGCTCGGTATCGATGATGGTATGTGCGCAATTAACCGATCGATCTAGAAATATTGCTGATGACTGTAGCTCTTTGCCTTTTTGGATGGGTAGGCCACAGCCCTGTTGCAAGCTTTGTGTCGTAATCTACTAATGCAATGCTGGCTAGGTCCTGTTTATGGGATTCTGCGCAAATGCTATGATTTGTACGTTTTGCGTAGTTTGGCTTCTTGAAATTATCTAACACCATCTGGCTTAGATGGATTTTCTGGCTGCACCAAAGTGCACGATGAACTAGATCAAGATCAATTCGAAAATTGCATCAAGGCAAGGCCAACAACTCCTCTCAACAAAAGTCCTGCTCATGCTGATTTGATTGCAGTTATCTTACGTTGCTACTGCAATCTACGCGCCGACGGCTCTTTTTGTCAAGGGCAGTCTAGTATATATTCTGATCAGGGTCTTCCTACCTTTGTCCAAGGGAGTGGTGGCCCTGTATTGTCTTTTGGCTGTGGTTATTGGTTATTACTTTATCATCACATTCATCAAAATCTTCATCTGCAACCCTGTCTCCGCCTATTGGAGATTTTCGGAAAGAGAAAATGCGACGTGTCTCAGCCAGTCGGGGGTAATTATCGCCGATTCTGTGATCAGCTTTGGAACAGATATTGCAATATTTGCTTTCCCAGTCGCATTGACCTGGTCACTGCAGATGCCTTTCTGGAAAAAGGTCAAAGTGATATTTCTTCTTGGGCTAGGTGGCATAGCAGTCGCTTTTAGTCTTTACCGACTTGTGATTGGTATCCGTGAAAGGGATCGTCCTTATGATGCGAGGATGTTCATGAGGTCAATTTTTACTGCGTAAGTCACTGGACCCCAACTCTGAACTCTTTTCCCCTTTTTTTGGAGTGGAACGTGGCCTAACATTGAATTTCAGCAACGCCGAAGTAGGACTAGGGCTCATTTGTGCTTGTCTTCCTGCACTCAATGTGCTCACCACGTACGCCCAGCAACGCTTTTCTTTGGACAGGCGACTTTTTGGCCATCAAAGACAGGGATCGCGGTCACCGGGCCATATTTTTGACGGAGCCCGACCGGGAGAGCCCCAGTACCACTCCCGAAGTGAATTGAATACCTCCGCTCATCGAGTCTCAACAGATTCAGCCAGACTCATAGCCAGTCACCAACCGTCGGGTTTACCTGTCGGTGAAAATCAGGACACGATTATCAAGATGGTTTCTCTGAATCAACATTGGGAGAATGTTTCTCAAAGGTTGGGCCACTCGTATATTGCTTCGCTCTCCAGTGCCAATTCAACTAATGTCTCACAGCAACGAAACCCCGACAGATCCGAGATAATATGAGCCAAATATACGGCTCTGGTGATAATGTAATGTTATAGCGCTCTATTTAGCGTTTCTTCACCGACATCACACCTTGCAAATCGGAATGATATTTTTCTTCGCCTTCTCACCCAATGATATTAAGCTGTAGGCAACGTTTTTCTGGAAGCCCGGCTTGAGGTAGTAATCCTCACGCGATGATAGTCCTATGCTGATCATGTCTTACCGTGTCACTCCTGCATCTGAAAGGCTTGTGCGGCCCCGATGGATTGTCCTTGACAACACGGGACCCCGGAACTGGCCTGCCGATTTGGTATATTGATCGACATTGTGAATGAAAAAATTTCAGTGTAGCCAAAGAATCGGGACAATTGAATATCTCTCTAAAGGTATTTACTGGATTTTACCTTGGCATGAAGTATCTCTATGGTGAGGTTCTAAATTTTGATTTGCGGAGGTATGGCAGTACCAGCTAGTACACGGTGCTTGGAACGTGTTGAAGGATCCTGTTACGGCAAAAAGCCTAGATACAGGTGAATTGTCTTAGACATGCCCTCAACAGCACCTAGGTATGCTGTAGTATTTGACTAACCTTGGAATTCCGACTTGGATATCTGATACTATAGCAGTGTGAAGGAGCTTGGATTCCTCTAGCATATTTCTCTGACCCTATAGACGATCACAATGCCATCCTCTCAGTGCGATGCTTAGTTTGCGTTTCCTTCTTACTTGCCGCATAGCAAGGTGCAACGTGGAAGATGCTTGATTACAAGAACGTCGCGGGCGGAGGCACAGAAAATTGGGGCGGCGGTTTGAAATGGACCGATTGTGGAATCCTATCAACAACTGGGGACTGTTGCGGCTGGTCTCTGCTCATTTGTAATAAAGTACTCGATACGCGCAACAAGATTGTTCTAGAGACCACGGACAGACTCTGTAGCCAGGATTCCAGATAGATACGGATCTTTAGTGAAACCTTCCCAGTTTCGGCCCCCTTTGGCGATTCTCTCAGCTGACCCTACAACGGGACCCAATGCCACGTTGGCGCCCTTCTTTTTATACTCGATGCCCATGTGAAGACCCCGGGAGTGGGCGAGGTCACGGATTGCAGGATGCGCCGACGTGCAGCCCGGCCGGGTACGAGTTGACCATGCCAACATCGCGAATCCCATTACGAGCATCTTGGAAACAGATACTTGGGAACCCAAGTCACGGGATGCTGCCGGCTATACCAGACCAGCCCGTGGTAGTTGATGCGTGGCCGTATGTAAAGTTGCTTTTCTCTTCGTTGGTCATTTGAGAGACAAGCTTCCGGGCTTTAGCATATGTGCCGGCTCGGTCATCCGAGCCTTTTGCCACAGCTACAGCAGAAGAAGCACCAGTGCTCTAGTCCTCGGGGTCGCATTTAAGAAAGAATACTTACGGGTTTCAACGACCGGCTCTGAACGGTCATAAGACCAGCAAGTGAGAGTTATGGTTCAACCCCGGTCATCGTGCAAAAGACGCAATGAGAGCGCCAGAGTGATCAACTTGCACCAATCCGAGCATAAAAAGCAGGCACCGAGTCGGACCGATGCGACGCCATACACAAAAAAACGTCGAAAATGACCCGGGGTTTAACCGATGGCTGGAGCTGGATTGCCTAGTTCGAGGCGAGGTGAGGGGCGGGGAGGAGTCTGAAATTATGACATGGCCCACGAATTACGTGGAATGAACTTAAGTCATGGATCATTAGAAGCTAAGGCTTTATAGCAGAGAAGAAGAGAAGGAGCAGGTGGGGAACTGGAAGTCCCGTGACTGAGCTTTACTCCGGATTTTTACACCGCGGGAAGGTGGGTCAACCCCAAATCCATTCATTCCCCACATCTTCGGATGCGGGCTTTTCGCTTTCGTCCCCCGATATTGTTTATCGAGTTGTGTAAGACTTTAAAGGAATGCTGAATGAGTCTCAATTATGCCTCTCTCATAGCTCTCCTAGGGGCGGCAATGCATCGCAGTTAGATTCTAAGTTAGTTTCTCCGCATACAGAGACGGATAACCAAGACGACGGGTGCTGAGCAAGAGCGCGCTGAGTTAAGCCCAAGGCGCAAATCAAATGAAGTTGGCCAGAGCTGATCAATCTTTGCGCTTCTGCCGGCCATACTTGCTTAGGCACTCCTCGACCTTTGATTAATACGCCTCCCGGGATAGTATGTCTCTATCAATATCTTCACTTCACCAGCAATACTATGCCCAGATGTGGCAATAAAAGTGAAAGCCTCATCCGCGACCAACAAAATTCCAAAGTCCTCTCTACCCAGGGAAGCGCTTTTCACACGATGTAGTCGGGGTCAAGATATCCTGCAGTCTGGCTCTAAATGCCGCAATATACATCCTACAACAGTTTCGAGACCATAGACGGGTCCGCTATGGAGGAACGATCAAAAACTAGTTAACGAATCTACTTTACACGCGTTGGAAGGGACTAGTCAGTATTTGAAGAACAACCCGGATTCTCAGAGTAAATTACTGTTAGGTAACAAAAGGAATAGTTAGCTCCCTCATTGAGGCAGAACAATTGGCCCTCCGCACACCCTGACATGCAACCTTAGGGACACTATTGAAGTAAAGTCAGTCTGGCTTTTAACAAGGAAACATGGTTTTCAAGAGGACCCATAAAGAAGCAAAAAAGGTTGGATTATACATATCACATCAGAGGCTGTACAGCAAGCCTCTAGGCACTCGAAGAGAGCCTTCACAAATGGCTGGCTCGCACACGTGCACCCAGTCTGAAGGTAGGAGCTACATCCTGCGGCCGTAGCGGCCTGTTTATTGCACTGTAGCTAATTTTCAAATTATTCAGTAAGTAAGTCCTGGGGACTCGCTATGTCAGAAACCCTTACCAGGCAAGGCGTCATATTCTGGGGGTTATTATGGTCTTCTCCCACTGCAAATGAGAGTAGAACAGTGAGGGGAATAAACACTGAGAGCTTCATCTCAGGAATAAGTTGTTCGGATAATTTGAGTGAAGACAGAAGCAGTGCGTAAGACTGGCAATAATACTAAAAGGTTGTTAGGCTATCATTTATAGACACACCAGTACTTAGGAACATAGACCTTTCTGACGTAGCGATTGTGAAAGCAACCAAACTTATTCGACATAGTTTGTTCAGTAGGATTCCTCGGAATAAGCGAGTTCCCTGTTTCTGGGTGGATGGGGAATTGGTGATAATGTCCGGAGATGTAGTTTCAGAATAAATTGTAGGAGGGATGACATGTATCTAAAACACTTGTATTTATCCCTGCGGCCTATGGCTTTCCAGACATGAGATCACTAAATTGAATAATGCCACGAGCTTAGAGCAGAATAGTCCTCATACCAAGAACCCCGGGACTTGGAGATATGGAAAAGGCAGAGATTTGATACTGGAAAACACCAAAGGACAGGCCCAAGAAGAAATAAGAGGTGACAGACTACATCGGCGTATAACTAGAATCTTTAGGTTTCTATCTGAGCACTAAGAACCAGGGATCGGGATTGTGGAGACAAAGTACACCTCTTTGCTACGCAATTCTAAACCAGATTATGCATAAGATACTTTTAGTAATAGTGAGATCATGAAATAGCCCTGCTCTCTACTTGGTTAAACATATGGTTTCTGTACAAGGACATGGTGACACGTGTGCCATTCTTCATGTAACCTTCAGAAGGAACAACCACCTACCTATGGACTACGAAGAATATACCAGAATAGTGTTGTGAGTCAGATATACCACTCGACCAAAAACCCATCCTACTTCGACAAATAGCGTGGAGGGCAAACAACTTCTACCACCACGTCGGCCCTAGCGCGCATCTAAAAATTATTTAGTGGCACAGCCCTCAAATGTCATCGTCTTCTTGTCTGACCCGGAACCCTAGGCAGACCAGAGTAAAATTGTGACACAGGGTAGGTGAGATGAGGTCGAGGCGGCGCTTTCCGCGTGGCATCTGACTATTTTGGGTCTTGTCAGGCTACACCTAAAGAGAGCTTTCTTTTGTGCTCTCTTTTTTTTTTTTTTTTCTTTTTTTTCCAAAGTGGACTCTCTTGATATGTAGTCGGAGAGCGTTTTGCCACCTGCCGCCTTGGCAGCGACGACCTTTCAATACTGCCAGTAATAGCGCATCACTCGATGACCTCTGCAAGGACATGAGGACATGAACATGATGAACCCTGGCTGGAGACTCCCTCGCCCACTCTCCCAACTCACGATACTTCATCGACATAATCAGAACATACCACGCCGATTTCCGTTCACACCAAAGATCAGCTGTCACCGCAGAGTCTCTCCGTCATTGCCCCTGTTTCGATGCCTTCACGCCATGGCTGACTCGTCAGATCTACCAATGGAAGATATATACCATCCTGAGGTAGATGTAGAATATCTCGAGGAATATGTGCCCGGCGGATACCACCCAACTCTCATGGGAAACACATTTTCCAGTGGCCGCTACACTGTCGTTCACAAGCTTGGGTCCGGTGGATATTCAACAAATTGGCTCGCCTGGGATAAGCAACGACGGCGCTATGTATCGCTAAAGATACTGACTGCCCGAGCCTCGCCAGATAGCCACGAGGGGGACGTCCTTCATTACCTGATGAAGGAACCTTACTCATGCTGGAAAGCGATTCATTCCGCCGCTACTTGACCAATTGTGGTTCCATGGTCCAAACGGATATCATCAGTGCTTAGTCGGAAAGCCTGCTGGCGGTAGTATTGCTAAGTCTAAGGAGGATAGCACAAACTTCATGTTTCCACTGGACGCTGCTAGATCTATTGCCGCCTAGCTCCTTAGGGTTGTCCTATTTACATGCAAACGGCATCTGCCACGGAGGTGAGGACAATTACGTTGTGTATCTCGGTTTACTGATTCCGCATACTAATCCTAGGCAGATCTCCATTTGCGCAACTTTCTTTTACGCATACCAGACTTGGACGGCCTAAGCATACCTGAGCTATACCAGCGCTTCGGTAAACCCTACGAGGTTCCCATCCGACGAGTGGATGGAAAGCCTAGTGAACCCCACGTACCGCCGCATGCTATCTATCCTATGAGTTTGACTATACCTGCCAACGGAGTGGATAACCTAGAAATCATCATTTCGGACTACGGGACGTCCTTTATTGTGTCACAGGCGCCCTCACCGACTCTCTACACCCCAGCCCTCTACTCTCCACCAGAAGACTTTTTCAATGAACCCATCACTCAGCCCACCGCAGCTGATATATGGACCTTAGGTGTCAACTTGTACGAGGTCCTGGGCGAGCGTCCACTGTTTGAAACATTTGACTGGGATCGAGATGACATTGTCGCCGAGATTTGTCGCCGAGATAATCAATACACTGGGCCAACCGCCTATGAGATGGTGGAACTCTTGGGTTAAACGCTCCGAATTCTCCGAGGAGGATGGGTCATCGGTTGCTGACTTTCGCCGTATCAGTACTCCCGTCTTCCGGCGTCTGCGTCAGCGCCTCTGGGATATGGGCCGTGGCGAGACGGAACAGACGTGCGAATGGGACGTGGCAGGTGGTGAACTACGTGCGTTGGAGGATATGCTTAGAGCTATGATGGCGTTTGAACCCGCGGAACGACCCACGGCAGACCAAGTCCTGAGATCAGAGTATATGGTAAGGTGGGCTTTGCCCGCGTGGGAGAGGCAGAGAAGGCAGAAAAGCGCAGACCCTATAGATGAGGAGCATTAGGCTGTCTGCGCCCAAGTAAACTGGAAGAAGGGCCGACCGATATGCCTTATCTTAACAGTCCAGCACCTAAGGTAATATGCATGTCGTCATAGCCTGACATGGGCAGGCATCTATCTATAAATAAAAGCCGTTACGTATCACATCCGTGGTTCACATTTTCATAACTAAAGGCATTGCAAATTTCCTGTTGAGATCAGAACATCCACTCATTTCTCATGGACGACCTTATGAAGAACTATCAACAAGCCCTTTCGATGACAGATTTCCTCCGAATAGAAAGGGAAGGGACTGCAATGACTCAATATCATTAGATACTTGAATAGCAATTAGCAAAAATGATCAGAGCCAATGTCTCCAAGCAATTATAAATAGCTAATGTTCAATTCAGTCGCCAGGAACCTTTCACGACCGCAGTCAAGAAGTCATTATTTTCGATCAAATATGAGTGCTCAAGGGAAGAATGTGTTCCAGTCTCTGAGATCAACTCAAGTGGGTAATTGAGTAGAGGCGCATTGTCTTACAGAGGACATATTGAAGCCACTTAAGCTAGGCAAAAGCTTTGCCTTTTTTGTTAGCTGACATGGAGTGACAGAAAATCAACGCGTCAATCACCGGGCAAGGAGAGGCTGATCAGTATATCCAGAGTGTGTTCTGTTCGCGCCAGTACCGAAAAGGGCTCGGAGAAATCAAAGGTGAAAGAACTTATCATCAGACCGCTGGCGGGATAGCATCTGATGGCCCCACGGATTGAGAGAGATTTCCCCAGTGTAACAAAGCCAGGCGATTATGTGATATGACAGAGGATTGGGGTAACTTAGCAGGCGGTATTTATAGACTTCTTGGCTTGTCTTGTCGCCCAGTATTCGGCGGGGACCCTCGGCGAAGTGGGACGCTTCGTCGGCTCCTGGCTAAAATAACTACATGCACAACGTGGGAAACCCAGAGTATCATCCTACACCAAGGAGCTGCTATGGGCCGACAAGAGAAAACCATGGTTGATGGGACAAATATTGAACTGAGCAGGGCCTTAAGTTGTCTTCCAATGAGGAAAAAGGGACCATCGTTTCATGGTCTGCTCAGGATACTTTGACCCAAATGTGCATAGACGGCATACATGAAATACCAGTGTTTCTTCTGCTCTTCTGGTCCAGGGCCCCTTTCAAGCTCTTCGTAGTGGTGTCTGGTCTCAACAATAGCGCTCTTCCTGCAAAGAGAACATGGTCGAGCAGGTCGGGAAAGCAATGCCCCTCATGGAAGCATAGTCAAATTGATTACATCATGAGTTTGAGCTTAGCGCACATATTACAGCAGCGCCCACGCTCGAGCCCTCAACGGCCGGTACTAGTTGCGCAGGGCAGGCTTGGTCATCACAAGGCCATGCAAAGATATCCTCCAAAGCTTCCATCACCCGGTGATGGAATTGGGGGTATTTGTTAAAGACAGAGCCATCTACTACAACGTGGTATGTCTCTAGTGACCTCTTCTTTATTATAGCCGCAATCCCACATGCATACAAACGCGCTGCACGTTGTCCAATTAACTGCGCAAGCCGCCGGCAAAACCCAATTCATCCGTGGTGGCAGTGAGAGAATTGCTCTGTGAAACTTGTTCTGCACCTAGTGAGGTCACCACTTAGGTCTTTCTCGAGTCTCCCAAGGAAGGAGCAATCCAGGATAAATGGTTCTCTCAAATGAGAGATATCCTGATGGGCAAATAGTGCTCCGTGTTTCTCACGGATGTCGACAAGAACCCGTCGATAAATTTCGCCCAGATAGTACCCGGCGACTAGCTTCTCGTAGAGCTGTTGCCCCGGCCTTGGCGAATCTCGATCAATCTGGTCGTCGTACTCAGTGGAAGATAGGACGTGCTGGCCATTATCGAATTCCCTGTATTCGCAATTAATTGCCATGATACCGTCAAGCGCAACGGCGCCTTTGGCAAGTTTTGGTATATCAGAGCATCGTTCCATATAGGCAACGTTGCTGCCAGTTCCAAAAATAGTCCCAATTTGTGTCTCCGAGTCCGCGTATGAAGATGCCATGAGAGTGCCAGTGGTGTCATTAATAAACGTAGCTACTTTCATAGGCAATCCCTTGTACGATCCGATCAGTAAAAGCACTGTGTGCACTTAGGTAGCCAAGAATATTTCACATCCTCTTGGCGAAGGACTTTCTCTAGTTCTGCCACTACGTCGCGGCCCTCCACACCACTAATATTGAAACCTTTCATCCATGACGCGCGGAGTGTCTTGGTTAGATCAGCCATAGTGCAGTAAGCCCGTATAAACCAGAAATTCACAAGGCGGTGTCGTTGCGCGTTTCCCTCATATACGTATTATTCTCAGCCCTTGGGATGATACATGGATAAAAGGATGTACAAAGGCCGTCTCGATGCTCCCTCTTATATTGCTCCTATCACCCTGACGTGCCAAGTGAACGTCATATTAGCGAAACCGGGATACGGGTGTGTTCGTAGTGCCGCGTGCAATTGGCCTATTAGAAGCCGATCGGGTTCTAGCCACATTGGTCTACACACGAACTGGGTGACTGGTCAAGGCGGTGGCCGACAAGGGGGTTAATCGGCACGCGAGTGGGTCATCAAAGTCACTCCCGGTCGGTAAAAAGCGATAGGCTCGCCCGACCATCGAGGTCGTGGACCGAACGCCATACGTTGGGACTTTGTCATATCTACGTAATGGTTCGAACGGCTTCTCTTATCTATATGCTTGATCTTTCCTCTTCAGGGTCAGACCCATTTCTTTCCTTGTCTACGTATGGATCTAAAGCGAGATCTACATATTAGCAGCGTCCAAAAAATCCCCCATTGCGTCACGAAGTACATGCGACAAACTGTTTCAATGTACGCAGAGGCACATCTGCACGAGGCTTAAAAAAGTTCTCGTGCATTGCGAGCGAGGCCACCCTTGCGTGATACCCACTGTTTAGACCTGAATCTGCCGCGTGGCTTTCTTGTGGCGTGGCAGCAAGAGTGAAAGTCCAGCTACTCTGTTCCAACTCTGTTATGGTTACATGACGTATGCCAAGCCTCCTTGGATTGCTCATAGCAGGGAAGATAAACATTTGTCTTGCAGGTATTTTACTTTCCATGGAAGGATATTAGGTGCTTCAACCGAGCGGCCTACGTGCGAACAAATCTAACTACTGCCCCTTGAACAAAAGCAACAGTGCGAGCACACAATGGTCCGTGATCAATCTTCCAGCAATCAAAGACTTATTATCGCGTCAAATCGTCTGCCACTCTCTATCAAAAAGAATGGAGGGAATTATGAGGCAATACCATCAAGCGGTGGTCTAGTGGCCGCCTTGCGGGGGCTCAGTACTGCCAATTATTTGTGGCTGGGATGGCCGGGAATGGAGATCAACGAGAAGGACAGAGAAAGCGTCAGTACCGCTTTAGCGAAGGAGAACGCGGGCGCGGTATACCTTGACGACAAGCTGGCCCAAAACCACTATAATGGATTTTCCAGTGCGTACTGGCAGATGCAAGTACCAATCGGTTGCTGACTGAAGTCGCTTAGATGCCATCCTGTGGCCAATACTTCATTATCAGTCTGGGGCGGTCATGGATACAGAGGCGTGGGACGCGTATCGATGCGTGAACGAAACTTTCGCTGATAAGATCAGCAAGGAGGCGGCAGACGGCGATCTCATATGGGTCCACGATTACCATCTTTTTCTTCTGCCATCACTTTTACGAGAGCGCCTACAATCCCAGAAAAAGCGCTGTCCCATCGGATTCTTTCTCCATACCCCCTTCCCAGTGGATGATTTCTGGAGAGGTCTTCCCGTTCAGGAAGACTTGCTTCATGGCATCCTTGGGAGCGACATCATTGGATTTCACACGGATGAATACATGAAGAACTTCACCGGTGCCTGCGAGATACTTCTGTGCGTCCTACTTGTTTAGGTTCTGGGCTGAGGCCATGCTGACCTTCCACAAGTGGCACTGGCGTGGAGAATCACAAGATCCAATATGAAAACCGTACCGTCAGCCTAGGCAAATACGTTGTGGGGATTGACTATCAGAGATTCACGGATGCAATAAGTGATCGAGCAGTCCAGTCCAGAATACAAGAGCTTGGAACCTTGTATAAAGACAAAGCCGTTATCATCGGCGTTGATCGCATGGATTACACCAAGGGTCTGCCCGAGAAACTCGAGGGCTTCCGGGTCTTTCTCGATGAACACCCAGAGTGGAGTGAAAAGGTTGTCCTTATTCAGATTGCCATCCCGAGCCGTGAAGAAGTCAAGGAGTACAAAATCCTCGAAGAAGAAGTCAGCAAACTTGTGGGCCAAATTATAGGAAAGCACGGTAGGCATCTACTCACGTTCCCATCAAGGACTCAGACGCCGATGCTAACCAATACTAGCTACTCCCCACTCGACGCCGTTACTTTATATTCACCGCTCTGTATCTTTTACTGAGCTGACAGCTCTCTACTCTATCTCCGACGTATGCCTTCTTTCGTCGCGCCGAGATGGTATGAACCTTGTGGCATCAGAATACGTCGCGTGTCAGGAGGACCGACACGGCGTGCTGGTACTGTCCGAATTCACCGGCGCAGCAGCCTTCTTAAAGCATGGCAGTCTATTGTTCAACCCTTCCAGCGCAAACAGTCTCTCAAATGCGCTTCATCAGGCTCTCATCATGAAAGGAGAACAGAAGAAGAAGCTTTACGAAGAATTGCGAGACTTTGTCACCACTCACACGAGGTAAGCCAAATAGCCCGCTGGCCCTTAATAGGCAGTAAGCTGACTTTATACAGCGCTAAATGGACGGAGACATTCATAGACGAGTTGTTGCGGTTGAAGGGGTAGATAGATGGCGAAGGCACTCAATTGACTCTTTATCTTATAACTGAATTTACGACTCTTCCGCTGCAATCAAAGCTCCTGGACTAGGAAACAAAAGAAAAGAAATTATATAGGCTGGTCATGTCTTCTAATCCGCTAATCTAAGCGACGTGCTGATCTGGGCGACATAAAATTAAGACAACCGTCACCGCTTCTATCAATGCCGTAGCCTGGGTACGCCTGTCCATTCTCATCTGCGAAGGTATTCCAGTAATTCCAACCCATTAACGTACTTACAAAGCGAAAGTTACAACAAGCGAAAGTTACAACAAGCGAAAGTTACAACAAGCGAAAGCCACACTCTACCGCGCCCGCATCATGTCCTCGATGTGTCGGCCATATGCCTTCTTCAATGGGCCAAAGCACCCAACATCTAGTGGCTGAAGGATATGAGACGAATGAGGAGGCATACAAAGGGTGATAATGTTGTTTCCTTGCAGTATTTCTTGAATTCTTCCGAGTGGTGGCTCTCATGGCCGTCGAGGATCAAGAGGCGATAGTTACCCACAGTTCGGGGCCTAGTATGCTTTTCGAAATGCCAAATCCAATCCACGCATTTCTCATTTGTTGTCCAACCATTATCGGTAACAGCGATCACCCATTTGGGTGGGAAATCGCTGTTTTGGTACCAAGACGAGAGGTGGTTTTTGCCTGCAACAATGACGAATGGCGGCACTTTCCAGCCCTGGGAATTAACGCTCTGGATTACTGTAACCCATTCCCGATTACCAGGCTGTAGCCTTTTTGCCTTTACACGTCCGTCTGAGCTTGTGACAACTGTTGCGATAGAGATAACGCCCATCATAAACCCAGTCTCGTCAAAGTTGTAGATATCTGACTCCGCAATAGTATAGTTACTTCGCGATTATAGTGCACACAAGCTCAAACCAGCCACTAATGATCACTGGATCTTCGAATTTGGCCCTCTGGGAGTCGTTTTTCCGCTGGAAGCGCGTTCGAGGCTCTGGGCGGCGATTAATGAAGCTAGAAGCTCAACGCGTCCCGACGCGTGTCGCGAGAAATCGATTTGCGATATCTCCCACAATAGGCACCCGGGGAAGGAATCCTTTGACAGCTAAGTCGAGGATAAACTGAACAAGGACTAATTCATCCAAATTGGACAATTTCCGTGAATTGGCCAGAATATCGCGTGGTCATTGTATGCCGCGCTTGCGACGACTAAGCTTCTCGTGGTCCGTAGAATAGATCCTCCCTTCGGCTCGAGCGCTTAACTTTGGATCGTTTTCCATAGCTTGGAGGGCTAATATGACCTGACTTTTGTCGCTTTTCTGAGGCATCTTTCGCTATGTAAGTACGTTAGGTGCTTTTCTTCATTCGCTGTTCGTGACCTTTGCACTAACCATAGTAGCTATCAACCTGCTTGAAAAGATGCTTGTATTTGATCCACACGGACGGGTGACCGCATCTGAAGCTCTCGCTTTTCCGTATCTCGCGCTGTATCATGATCCGACAGATGAACCGGAGGCTGCAAGCAGATTTGATTGGACATTCGACGGCATTTATCACCCAGTTGACACGTGGAGAGCAAAGATGTGCGCAACGTTTCCTCCTTGTGCGCGAATAACAGCACTAACTGATGGATCAGATTCGCCGAAGACTGGAATATCATGAGCAAGCTGGGGTGTAGGAATCTGTTGAACAGTGGCTGCAGACCGAACCTATGGCAGTAGATTAAACATCCAAAAGTCTCCAAGCTATAACCCCCTTTTCAGTGACAAGTGGTTAGCTTATTCAGTTTCTCAAAACCTGCATGCGTAGACACGATCATGTGACAACACTAGTGTGTTAGGATTAGACCTCGCCAAGCGCGGGTTGGGTTGTGTTTTCAATTTCTTTACCCGTCCACGGGTAACCCACCGCGCGTTTTGGCCTTCATGAACCCGCCTGTTGATTGAGAAGTGATGCTTCGGTGTTCATACTGTCGATGGGAGTTGATTGCGTGCTGCTGTGTTAGATACAAGTAAGCTGGTAGACAGGTATATGTAGGCCTCGTAATTGAACCTCGAGAACCGCGCTTCTGAACCGCACCGCACCTCGGCGGTACGGTTCTTGGTGCTAGACCTTGGAACCGCGGTGCAGTTCTAATATTTTTGGACTCGAACCGGAGGTTTCACAAACAGGACAAACTCAAGAAATTCCGTGATATGCATATTTTGTGCAGATTTTGGCTGTATTCTTGAGTATTTTGCTTACGGAATAGTTTATAATAGTCAGATGAAATCTTAGATGGAAGGTAATTTGTAAAAGATCAAATTAAAAATCTTTTCATCCTTAGTTCTACTAAATCTATGGCTATTTATACACAAAATCTTCATCTCGCCTTGAACGCTTCGGAAGCCGTCCTGATCAACGCCTTTGAGTACTGTTTTCTCCCTGTATGTGGATATTGTTAGGTAGGGGAACTTCATCCTCTTCATCTAGTTCAACCACACACGCTTGGTCTGCTGTGATGTTTTCTGCCCTTGGTCGTTTACCAAGCGCATACTCACTGACCGGTTAGACGATTTGACATATGACTGCTGAAGGTTCATCCTCGCTGCCACTGATTAGATCAAATACACACTCTTCCTTCCGAGCATCCTTTTCCTCCCTTGCTGCTTGCGTCTCTTGGGTGGTGAGATAATTATCCATCAGGGAAAGCTGTTCAGATTCCATGTCAAACTTTGGTGTACACATAAATAGCATGAAAGTGATTGCCCTCTCTAACCAAGTTTCCAGGGTAGATATGCTCTCTTGACTGGCTGGGTTAGCCTAAGCAGAATTCAGTATTTTAGGACAGTTGCTCCAGCGACCTCTATAAAGATCCTCTGCGCAAATTATTAGAAAGATAGAATATATACCAATGCAGTCTTTTTGTACTGCGTCCAGTCCCCTGTAATATATCCACTCGTCGCTCAACCTATCAAACCTGCTTTCTATATCAACTTCTCTTTTTGCTATTCTTTAGTGGGTTCTATTGGCCAGCGTAAGTTGTGCGCTCACAAGGCGTGGCCACGAAAAAAACACGACGAAAGAATATGAGAACTGGAACTGCCGTTCTCTGACAACTAGATACAGGAGATTCTCGCTGCTATCTTTAGCATCGCTTGCTTTATTGCAATATGCGGCATCCTACTAGCCAACGATAGCAAAACAAGCCCCAGGCTTCGATCTGGTCTATCATTGAACGCAATTACCTCCGTGCTTGGGACAAGCTGCAAGTCATCCATTTTTGCGTGATTGTGAGACCACAGAATTGGATGTGACTTAGGCCTCTTGGCTTTTGAGTGTATATTGGAGTATATTCTTTGAATATTTCGCAAGACCTCATTTAGTTTTGTAACTTTTACTACTCAACCCGGCCTCTCCCTTGGCGGTCGTGTATTTCTTGTAGATAAATCCTCTGGGGGGCAGCACTACCTCCATCCAGAAAGTCGGCCATGAGATGTATCCTCTTGACGGCTCTCCTAGTCGTTGGCATTGAGAAGCCTCGTAATATTTTCCAGAATTTGGGTCTCTTCGCCGTACGCGATATCATCCCGGATGATTTTATTCATGACCTGAACATATCGACGAGACGGAGACAACTCCAAGTCCTTCAGTGTAGCCGGGACATAATAAATCAGAAGACTGAGGAAACTGGTGACGAGGTAGACTATGAAGATTTTAAGCGAAAATCCACCAGGGGTGCCTTCACCATGGAACGTCAGGCACCCAAAGTAAATACCAAGTCCGATGATAAAGGCGGCAAGTGCATATTTCAATAGAATAGTCGGTGCCTTGACCATCAGAATGGAATGGAATGAAGCTGATTTCCACCGGTTTTTGCTTCTGAACAGCTTGACGAGTGATTCTATCTCTGCCAGCTTTTGCTGTCTCCAGGTTGCTTCTTCCCCTGCTGTCTTCATTTTCAGTTGATTTATCAATAGATCCAGCTCTCTCTCGAAGTCCTGGGACTCTTTGGAGCCACCGGGTCTACTGAAAAAGTCTTTCACGTCGTCGGTAGTGAAGAGACTACTCATTCTTTGCTGGACCAGGCAAGCATAGAATACAGACAGACCACCTGTTGATAGGCTGACTATAAAAGCTGCCTTCGCAGTCCAGTGCACTTGATCGATTTCCTCAAGACCCAGGGCCGTAATAGCGACTTGGGCCACAATGGCCGCCTATAAGACGTTCAGCAAAAGCACTATGGGCCGAAGAAAATATTCTCATGAAACGCACTGCCACAGCCAGCATTGTACAATCTTCTGATGCGGATTTCCGCAAGACCAGAGCTTCCTCCTCCTCGGTGTCTAACACGTGCCTTTCGATTCGATGCACAATCTGTCTTGCATCCGGAAATATTGCGAGAAGAACTAGTGCTTGGATTCCACCGAACCTTTTTTTTAGGTCGGAATAATGGTAGCGGACCGGGCGGAAGGAGATTACTTCCCACGCAAGAAACACAAGTCGAAACGCCGACGAGGCTAACCGAGTGACCTCCAAGACGAGGCCAACCGCCTCCATGTTTTGAAGATGTCGCCCGATTGGAGAAATAATGACTTGGAAGAAAACGAATGTAGAGTTCGATCAAGCGAAATGCGATTTAAAGCTTTCAGTTGCCCCTGATTCACCGGGATCCCGTCTACAGCCGCATATTAGGGGAAGTGGGGCTATTGGTCGTCGGGGGCCCACCTTAGCAGTCCATTAACGTAATTCCCAACCGAGTAGCACCCTACCAAAACATCGCGTCTTCCCACCCACACTCTACCACTTCAACCACCAACCATGCCACCGAAACGCAGTAATTTTGGACATACGCGTGAGAACCAAGAGGGCAGATTAATACTTGCCATAAAGGCTTTGAAACCCGACAAAAATTTGACTGTACGTGGCGCAGCAAGCCTATACGATGTTCCTAAGTCTACTCTCCGCGACCGTTGCAGTGGCAAGACCGATCGCACTACCACTCGGGCCAATGGCCATAGATTGACCCTATATAAAGAGGATGCGCTTAGCGAATGGATATCCATAATCGCGGATTTGCCCCTGAACCTGCCCGTATAGAGGGTACAGCTCGCGCCGCCACTGACTAAGCGGGACCTCGCCATTGACTAACCCGATTTGGATTCTAGTTAGTTAATGGCGATCTCTAGATTAGTCAGTGGAGAGCTGACCTAAAAATTTTAGGGCTAAAACAGCTGTATTACCAAGGACTTAAGGCTATGCGTACTCGACTATTTTACTAGATTATTATACGAATGTAGGCGACCGGCGGTACTATCAGCTCGATATCGCTAATAAACTAGCTTATTACATAGGAAAGTAGGCGGTAGTATACTATGTAGTAAGTACTTGAATATTTCGATCTTTGTGTAAGAAAGTGTGGAAATGTTGGGGGGGCTTAGGGGAGTACGGAGTATATAGTAGATGGTAAGTTTGGTTATGGAGTGAAATATAATATTATGTGGGGTACCTTCTATTTTAGACGGGCGTTGATAGATCCACGATGGTTTTTTACTAAATCTACGATGTTTCCGTACCGCTTTCTAAAATAGGCCTAATATCTCTAAAATAGGCCTAGTATTATTATGTTCTGCCGACATATCATCTAGCCCTATTTATATCCTACACCTCGTCACATTATGCCCCGGTTCGCCGCATTTTGAGCATCTCCTGGGGGCTTCTTTCTTCCTCTGCACTACTATTACCCTGTCCCTTCGGTCTGGGACGTTCGGCGGCGGTAGGGGCAGCCGAGGTTCTAGTAATGGTCTGTGATCCGACTGCCGTTGCTTAGACGTTAACCACATAGGCCAAAAGGTCTAACCAAACTGTTCGATGAGAACAGTTTCGGTTGCAACGGTATATATAGATAGGTAATACGTCCCGTATTACACTACCCTGGTGACGTGTCGGGAATAGAGTTAGTCTATACCCCCATCAAAAACTAAGACCCCCAATTTTCAATAATTTTTCCTACGCCCCCTAATAGTCCGATGTTTCTCAAAATTTGATATATTAGTAGTTACTATCAGAAATATAACATACTCAAATTTCAGACCAATCCGAGTACCCAAAAGCCCTATAGGCCTAATACCGCCTTCCCCTACTATATATACTACTACTCTCTGTACGGGAGATATATATTTCTATAAGTCGCACCTTTATACAAGTCCCAAAGAACAAATTATACTATTACCGCCTTATTAAGAGTCCAATAACGTCGATACTATAATCATTATAATCCTCGCGACGCGCTCTATCCAATGAATATAAACTTGCATCCGTAGCGAATAAAAAATATTCTACCTAAGCTTTTTTATTAATTACATACGATCTAGTAGTATTATTATACTAAAGTTACTACTATATAGTAGCCTAATTGTAGGCATATTTTTAGCAAAAAACCCGATCTTAATATCTTACCTAGAATAGGAGTAATCCTAAAAAAACAAAACCGACATAGAGAATCTTGGAGCCTTATGGATAATACTTTATCGGCGCCTTATAGATAAGGCTTATCGGAACCTTAAATATAAGGCCCTAAAATTAACCGAAAAGGCATAGGCCCTCCGTAGCTAGAGGTCTTGGCATCCCCCATCAAAAGAAAACACCCGTTTTTGCAACACTTAATTTCTACCACTTCTAGTCGTCCTGTCTCGCTCAAAATTTAACAGATTAAGATTTACTATCGGGCGAATAACATACTAAAAAGTCAGCCCTATCCGACCAATAGAAACCTTTTTAGACCTGGTGCCAAAATCCGGACGGTACTAGGTCCCCGCCCCGCTTTTCCCTGCCCGCTCTCGACCAATAATAGTCCATACTAAGACGGTACCACCCTGGTGCCGTGTCAGGAATAGAGTTAGAGTTGAAGATTTAATAATCTCAGATATAGACGTATTTTGAAAAAAAAAAAAAAAAATAGAAACCTAAGATTTCTATGTAACTCATTCGCCCGTATTTGGCATATAGACGCTCTGGTGGTCCCGTGCTCACATGGGTCGGCGAAAGGAGGCCATATCGGAGATATCGGAGATATCGGGAAAAAAAATAACTTTCTGCATCTCGCGTCCTTTTCCAAAGCGCTTTCGTGTTCTGTGTCCGGACGTGGGAGCTGTTTCCTATAAAATCTTGACATCCCATGTGGCCTCCTTTCCGTTCCCTGCTTACTCGGCAGACACATTACCGACGCGTTATTAAACCAGCAATCCGCAACATGAGCACCCCACTCACTACTGAAGTGCTATATGCGCTGACTGTGGCGAAATCCCCAGCTAGACCTAGTCCAGAAGATCTCTTGGAGAACAGTCATCACACAAAGAATGGTTTCAGAAACCCATGGGAGTAAGTGAGGCTCTGTAACTTGCTGTGTTTTCCATTCTTTGTCGCATAAACTAACCAGCAATGCCGTATTGTAGATCTTATCGCGATATGGATTCGAAAGATATCATGCAAATGATAATGTATGTGTCATTGCCGAGCATTGAAGCGAACCAGTATCTAACGCGTCCAAATGCAGCTTCCGTCGATTGAACGGCAAAGCGAACACTCCCGATACCACCCCGCCAACTGTCACCGTTCGCAAGCCCGAATTTCTTCCCAGTCGAGATACCCCCAAGCTGCGCGCAACATGGCTTGGACATGCGTGCTATTATATGGAGTTCCCAAGCGGTCTCCGAGTACTGTTTGACCCAGTGTTCGAAGCGCGTTGTGGGCCATGCTGTGGACCATATCAACTCGGTCCGAAGCGCTATACTGAGCCTGCATGTCAGGTCAAGGATATCCCTGTCATCGACGCGGTGATCATCTCCCACAACCACTACGACCATCTGTCCTACCCAACCGTCTCCGAGATCGCGAAAAGGCACCCCAACTGCCACTTCTTCGCGCCGTTAGGCAACAAGTCTTGGTTCCACAGCTCAGGCATCCTAAATGTAACCGAGCTGGATTGGTGGGATGAGCGTGATATTGAAATGTCACCCAAGGAGGGAAAGGCCCCTCAGATTGAAAAAGTAGGCGAAGCTTCCCCCGCAGCAGAGATCAAGGCAACCATCAGTTGCCTGCCTTGTCAGCATGTAACTGCCCGCAGTCCATTCGACAAATACAAGACACTATGGGCTTCCTGGGCCATTGAGTCTTCTGGTAGCAAAGTATATTTTGCTGGGTATGATATGATACGCTTTCCCACGTTACCATAATGTTGTTTGGCTGACCTTCAATCCAGTGATTCCGGTTACAGGGCAGTGGACGAGCTACCAGAAGGTGAGGATGATTGGGACCCCAAGTACAATTTCCCCATATGTCCTGCCTTCGAGCAGGTAGGTAAGTTCCGAGGACCATTTGACCTTGGCTTGATCCCCATTGGAGCATACGCTCCTCGTCATATTTTCAGTCCAGCACATTCCGACCCCCATGATGCTATTCGCATTTTCAAAGATACTAAGTGCAAAAAGGCACTGGGCATGCATTGGGGCACTTGGGTACTTACCGAGGAGGATGTGCTTGAACCGCCCAAGAAGCTCAAAGAAGCACTAAAAAAGCATGATCTCGCTGAGAACGGTGTTTTTGATGTGTGTGATATTGGAGAGAGCCGGGAATTCTGAACAAAACTCCACTTCGTGTGCACTACTTTCATGGCCCGTGTCAGCCCGCCCTTTGCTCTTTTTGTATGATTATGCATTTCAATACTGCCCTTCACATAACAGCGGAGCGATACTATATGTTTGGTTCATATAGGTTTTATTAATTGCCATTTCTATTCTCATTTAAAGTTGGTTCTGTAGGTAATAAGGCTAATAGATTTGCCTAGGGGTTCTAAAGTTCTTCATGTCGTCATGTTTACCTAGGCTTCTACATATTTTTCGTTGTTGATGAACGTTCCTTCCTTTATTGTTCAGTGGATGAGATAACAGTGATGCCGCCTAGCCAGGATACATATGCAAAGAATCATTGGAGTTGATATGAGGCCTCCGAAGTAGATGATCTTCTCATCCTCTTTTCCGTCCTTTTCAACCAAATTACGTCACAAGGCCAGCTCTCGGTCTGGAAACCCGAGGGGACGCGAATGAGAGAGGCTATGTTGTCGGGGAATTTCTCGGTTCGCACCTGTCGACCTTTCGCTGTATACAACATCCTCCGTAGCCATCTGTTTCAATACAAGCATTAAGCGTGGCTTTGAGTACTCTGTAAACGGCGGACCTATGAATTACCTACGGTTAGTTTTGCCGTTTCTGGTCTAGCGCCCCGGGGCAAACTAGTACTGCGTACTTCCATCCGCCTCTGTTATGTCCCTTCTTTCCCTAAAGACATAATGTTGCATCCTGGTGCGAAGCTATCTAGATCGCCCTCAGCTGGTGGAACTTCCGACACTGCCTTTTCTTTTTTTTTTTTTTTTTTTTTTTTTAGGTGACCTCACTTACAGCAGTCGCCGGTTGCTCCATTTTGCCTTTCAATATACGGTAGTATTGCACAGCCCCTGGTGACGTAGACCCGCGTGCGGTTGTTTCGTCACAAATGCTTTCGGCCCCCAATCGTCGTCTGCCTCTCCGATTCCTCTGCACCCGGTCGAAAGCACAGCGAATACGAGCCAATCGCGTAAATACTGCACATACACCTAAACTCTGTCAATGCTTTACTAGGTGGCCAAGTGAGATTTGCCTCGTAGGCGAGCTACGATCTCACTAAAACGAAAACTTGGAATTCAGAACGCCTTCAACTCCGGAAGAAGAGTCGGCTAACTCGTTTACCATTTGCCAAGTGATAATCGCACTCAAGTCCTTTAACGAGGCTGATGGAGCAGTCTCCCCCGTGTCAGCCTGGTCTAAGCGTTTCCATTTGTCCTCTAGACATTAGAACGATTGACAAGCAGAAATGACACAGTACCGTGAGTGCCTGGCAGAAATGAGATTTATGAGATTGACTGCGACTTGCCGTCTGTTATTGTCTTTTTTGACATCCTCAAAAAATACATTACTATGAATTGACGGAGACACAAATATGTCAATGCGTTGAAGAAATGGAACATATTTATTACGGTGAAGGTGTTGCAATACGAAAAGAAGAGGACTGGAATGTTATAGTACCGTGCACATGCAGATGGGGACAAAACGTGCCAGCAAATTGTGTAAAAATGACTAAACAGGTAATTCTGCAATGTCAAACAAGTTCACCGATATCACCCCAACAACAGTTCGGGTAAAATAGATTCTGATTCAAATTGATGATTCTTCATCAACACACCGATATGCTAAACAACATCGACCAGCTGGAGGGCATGAGAGATGATGGCGTGAGGCTCACTCCCCTCATGAAGAACGGCCCCATTGATTTTCAAGGTAGAGTCCATGGGCACTCCGCCAGAAATAGGATCGGGGGCATGGCCTATATAGGTTCCGTTCCGTGTTCTGCTGCACGTGACGTTGTAATGGCTCCCGGGACGAGTTTGGAGGCACTTTGAGTTGAACGACGCCAGGAACCGAGCCTCCAGCATATTGCGCATAATCAGGGGTCGCGGTCCAATCGGTAGATGTTGATGCCACTATCTCATGAGCTGGTAGCCAACTAGCGTCTAAACCAAAACTGTAGACTGGACGTGGCCTATCTCAAGTTCGGTCAAGATCTTGTCTTGTGGGCAAATGGACAGAGCAGTGAGGGCAAATACATCCTCGACGCCAAACTTGAGTACAGCCGAGGCGAATTTGGCGACAAAGTCCTCATGACCAGCGAGATCAGCGCCTGGCTCTGTGGTGAACTCATACGCGATCATGCTTCCGCCTTGGGCAGCCTTGAAGTAGAGGCCGCGCGCGCTATGACAATTCTGCGGAACCTTGGGGCTGCACAGAACGAAGTCTTTATGGGCCATACTTTCGACTTTTTCGTAGACCATGATTCGTCCCTTGGGGATGTCGAAGTGTTTGTGGACTAGATGAAGAGAAAAGGTCCCTGACAGTCCATGAGCGGCGATGAGCCCAAGGAGAACAGCATGTGCTTTGGCATGATTAGCCGCAGCTTCTTTCATGCCATCAATATGAGGAAGTCGGTTGTACTCAGCTGCAGGGAGCGGCGTCTCCTGAAGGCGAGCATTATTTAGATTGTTGACGGTGTTGGCTGAAGTGGACATGATGAAGTGTCCAAGGGAATAAACTTCGTGGCTTATGTTTGGGTGTTAACGGAGGGATCCTAAGTAATTAAAGTCAAAGGCGGCAGGTAGTTGAGATGAATTAGTAGAGAAGGTTCCTGCGTTCAACTGGGCTTTAAGTATTCGAAGCATCCTCCATTGCTATGCGCTTAAGCCGCTGTGAGCCAGCATGCTTTCATTATCCTAGCTTTGTTTGGTGGCTGTTTTGATTCATCACGCAAAATTGGACCTATTATATGGCCGTTCCAAACGCCTTGCCAACTTGCTACACCAAATGAGCCTATCATACAGTCGTTCTTAGCGCTGTACTACGCCTGTGGGGGAGCCTATCGCAATAAATAGATTCGCAGGTTAAGATTGGAAGCACTTACACCATTGGACAACTTTTATTAACTCCTCAGACATTATTAATTGTTACTATCGATGTTCTAAACTTGGCATGGCCCTCTTCACCGCCTTGCAGTACGTACGCGTTCTCCATCCCACTGAAACCTTTTAATTTATTCACACATAATATCGACTTTGATTTCTTGTCTGTGCTGCTCAAAGCTTTAACCCTACAAAATGCCACCGATCGCTTCTGACAAAGACCTCCCTAAATTGCTTGACACACCCACAAAACAAGTCAAGTGGGTAAAAAAGCTGGCCCTCAAGCATCTGGGTAGTGCTGTCAAGCACATCGACAGGCCTCCTATGCAGGGAATGTTTAGCCGGACCTTTATGTTGGCATTGGCAGACGGCCGTGAGGTAGTGCAACAATTTCGCACTGAGCCACTCGACCTAGACGCTTTCAAGATTGCAAAGAAGGCCTTGGGCTCGGTCGTACCTGATGCGGTGGCTTTGGAAGACGAGGACCTTCTCAGCGAAGGGGTTTGGGCGTATTCCTTTACTCGTCTCTATGGGAAGATGTGGCTTCACGGAATTGCCGGCAAGGGGGCAAAGGGTCGAATTGCTATAAATAAATCTCTTGGTCGCGTTTTGTCCAAAGGTTGCCTTGACAACAACAGCGATGAGGTCGTGAATAGCCGTGTCAGATCCCACCTTGAGGCCCTCTTAGCATCGCCGCTAGAAGACATCAATCCGTACCGACATCAGCTTCAAGATTTTCGTGACAAGCTAGATCAGCTGAAACAGCTCCCACTATGGGTGGCTCACTATGACCTGAACGAAGTAAACGTTCTAATCGACGAGGAATGCAATATCACGGGTTTGATCGACTGGGAGCTTTCTACACCTCTGCCATTTGGAGGCAACTTCGGTCGCATCCACACCTATGCTGGCGAATATACGGGTGGGGAATTTTGGGTGCCTGATGAATTTGAGGATGCAGAACGAGCTTTCTGGAACGAGCTGTTTCGTGGAATGCCGGCAGAAACTCGTGACAAACTGGAACAACAGATTAACCTTGTCCAGGATGCCGTTATTCTGGGAACCCTTTTAGATTGCCTGTCTTTTGAACAAGGGAAGGTTATTATTGGCTCGGTTTCTAAGAAGGCTCTCCCGAAGCTTCTTATCGAATCCCTTTTGTAAGAGGGGACGAGCCCCCGTACAGAGACTAGAACTAGGACAAGCCACGCCCCAAGAAATGTCATACCGAGACGTACTGAAGAAAAACCCTCTTGATGGTTTGTTTTTGCTCCAGCACCAAGTTGTTATGTTATTTGGGTCTGAATAGATACTTATCACTGCAAGCCTCGGCCTGCACTTCCTGCTTTGTCTGCGCTGACATAACCAAGTTTCCCTTTCTTTCCGGCCGAAGAAATATAACTTTTTCATGCAGAAGCGAGCCTGAAATAGCCCGGAAACACTAAGAGGTCTTTTGCCCCAATGACATGACGTCAAATCCACTCAATAATCACCTAGTATACCTGGCTAGTGTATTATATCTTCGCACATACTGAGAGCCCATTCATGGTAAAATTTACGAATAGGAGGTAAAGTGCTGGATTTCACATATGCGGATTTTGTACTGTACTGTACTGTATCGCTCCAATTAGTGGGACTGTCAGCCTAGGGGAAGTTGTTGGTCGGCCGTCCCATGACTTTACTGTTCCACGCATGTCACACTGAACCCGAGTTGTAGACTCAATTGCTTTAAATGCAACTCCATATTATTCATAATTCACTGAATGCGAGCGTGTCTACTGTTTGAGAGATTAGCTCATAAATTGAAAATTCATTCAGTCTCTCTCCGAGGAGCACTAGCATTGACCTATTGGTGGCTGTTTAATGCGAATACGAGACTTATGTCTCCCTCCGATTATAGCCTCAGAAGACTAGAAGACTGACTATATGACATACATCTTTCTTCGAGAAAGAGAAAAGTAAGAACACAGAGGCAGAACGGAAACCCAGATGAATCAGACGTCAAGGGGTGATTCCATCATCCTCGACAGTGACAACTACGGTGCTTTGCGGGAGTAGTACACCGCCCAGCGACTAGTGAGCGTGGCCATGCAGTATTGATTTTCTGAGACTCGTCGAGGCTAAAATTCCAGAGTCCCTGACACTCGAATTAGCTTATGAGGAGTCGTTTATAACGTATGCACAAGGATAAGAGGAGTGAGAATAAAGAGCAGGCGAAGGGGAAAGGATATGTGACTCACATTTTGCATTTCACTTTCCTCTTCCTCCACACTAAAACCCTAAACTCAGCCCTCGGTTTATTAGGCAATTTAGGGTACTTAAGGTAATCGGAAAATAGGTATATTAGTTAAGCCTACTAAGTTAATACAATCGAATTTATAACGTCTTCTACGTCTCCCTCTTAGAACTATAGAAAAAATACCCTAGAAATAGTACTAATTCGACGCCGATACCTAAGCTTAACGATAAAGATAAATACGAAGTTAAGGAAGTACGTAGCGAAAAGATCTTTAACGATAAACGTTATTACTTAGTTAAATAGAAAAGGTAGCCCTTAGAATATAATTAATAGGTCCCCTATTATAATATAACGAATATATAATATATAATTTAGTAGTTTCTAAAGGTATTGAAAGGCAAAAGATTATCCTAAATTATACGTATAAATTAAAATTAACTACCGATACGCCCCTATTCTACCTACGAAACTACGTATTTAGATACGCTTAATAAGACTAATAGGAATATTATCCCTAATATTCTCTAGTATAGCCTATATAATACTATCTAATAAGACAATTATACTATCTATATCTATCTCTCCTAACTAGATATATTTAGTAGTATAGCCTAAGATAATAGCTTTAATCGAGGCTATAAAAACGTATTTAGCCCTAGCCTAGGACTACTAACTAGGGTCCCTAGATAGCATACGTAGTAGGCGATTACTACGGTAATTATCCTAGGCCTTAGAATAGTTATAGATTAAGGGCGTAATAAGACTAGATAACTCGCGATAGCGCTAAGATCTGAGGCAAAAGAGTATGTATTGTAAAACGTAGGGGCTAAGGATCAAAAGGGTACCTAGAAGGCGGTAACCGTAGCAGAAAACTAGGTAACGTAATCGTAAGGGTACGTATATAAGGTTCTAGGATCATATCCTCCCCTACCTAAAACGAACTTAGCCTTAAGTTCGCGCTACGTCCTCCTAGACGTAACGGCAACCGCCGAAAGCTTGCAACAAAGGACAATAGTACGTATAGGGATATCTAGAAATACTAAAAAATATCTATAAAGACGTTTGAATATACCCTATTTCGTAGACGCGAAAAGAAACAAAAGAAAGTAAAAGGAAACAAAGGAAAAACCCTAGGCGTACTTCTAGCGCCCTAAAATATATATAAAGATATAAAAGGAAATACGTTGCTACTATAGGCAATAGGGCGGTACGTAGCGTCGGCGTTTTGTAGATAGAAACGTAGGGAAATACGTAAAAAGACGTTACGTACCTATAAACGGTACTTTTTAGAGCCGCCGTTAAGTCGATCGCGAAGGTATTAGATTACGTAGGGTAATAGGACTACGTAGGGATAAGCGAGATATACGATAGTACGTAAGATTATCTTTTAGAGCGGCTAATTAGTAACGAGAATTAGAATTACGTTTATATAGCGTATTATAAACGCCTTAGATTAATTAACAAAGAATCGCTAGGCCCTAGATTATATCCCCCCTATCTATAGGTATAAAGATACGCTCTAGGCCCTTACTTTTCTTTTCTTTTCTTCGCGTTTTTATAAATTTTCTTTTATATCTAGCTATAATATTCCTATTCCCTACTTTACGCTTCGGCGTATATCTACCCCGTAATATATCGTCTATACGTTAGTATAATTCCGTATAATTTTACCGGCGGCGGCTCTAAGCCCTATATATCTTCTATTTACCTATTACGTAGACGTATACCGTAGTCTACTAATACGTCTCCGTCTACGCTACCGCGTTTCTCTTCTAACGCGTCGCCGTTCTTTTCGGTAAACGCGCGTTTCGCCGTAGCTAGGCGTACGACGCCTACGTTAATAAACCCTCCTCTTACGGCGAATATACCTATAACCGCTACTATTCTAACCGCCCCCGCGACTTTCTCTACCGCTACTAGGCTAATAACCCTCGGTACCGCGACTACGTCCGTACGTACGGCCGCGCCCGAAGATAGGTTTTAACTATATCCTAGTTTTAACGGACTAGATATCTATAGAAACCTAGATATACGCTACGTCGCTACGGAAATAGACGACTAGATTAAGTCTACGCCGATCGTCTAGTCTATAGACTAGCGGAATAGCGTCCTAAAGCGTTATTCCGTGCCTAACCCTAAATACGTAGTACGCGTATAGTAATCTAGGTTGCTAGCTCCTCTAGGCGAGGAGTACGATTCGTACGTAGCTAATTATAGGCCGTTTGCGACCTACCGCGTACTTATCTACGACGGATAGGTCGGCTTCTCGGGCGCGTATATATATTATAGCTTTAATTCGAACGCTAAGCGTTGCTCGTTCTACTATAACGAACGCCCCTAATTCGTACTAGATAAACTCGCCGAGTAGAACCTAAACTATAAATAGCTTATAGAAGCTCGTAACCGCCGTAGTCTAGGAGCCCGTTAGGAGGGCGCTACCGGAGCCGGCGAAAATATAGGCGAATCCTTATTATCTCTATCCGTTGTAGAAGTTACGCCTACCCTAGTTTCTTATCGCGTAAAGAAACGCGTACGTTATACTAAAAAAGACTTTAGCCGTAATACCTACTACTAGGTCGAACCTATAGAATCTTAGACGCGTTCTACTACTTATAGTACCGCTAACGTAGCTCCTCCTATTGTCTACTATCTTGCTATCTACCCTCCTATTATCTATAAGGAGGTTTCTACCCTAGTCGCTACCCCTACTACTATTACTACTACTATACCTACTAGTACGACTATTAGTACGCCTACCGCTATACCTAGTATTGTCTACAGTATAGCTAACGACCTAGTCTATATTCTTAGGTATCTAACGTAGTAGTATATATCTCCTATTATATCCCTAAGCGTTTTATAGGCTACGGAGATATACGACTTTATAGAGCTTCGATATATATACTAGGAGTTAGAGAAAGTATATACCTAGCTTACCTTCGACTCGGTACGTATCCGCTAGTATATCGAGGGCTAGGGCTAGTCGTTAGAGGATATTTACGGGGACGAGAAGGACTTCTTTAACCCGTTTCTTTTCGAGGGTAAGTAGCCGTAAGGGTCTTTTTAGAATTTTTAGGTAGCGTTTATAGGTAGAGTATATAGAGGGAAAAAGGTATTCCCTATCGATAGGTAGAAGTACGGAATTAATAGATATAATTTTTTTATATTTTCTAGAATTTTTATATATAAGGGCTCCTAAAGCTCCTAAAAGGTCCCGAATATATAGTTAACCTTTAATTTTTCGTCGTATTCGTAGATAGAATAACTACTATAAGAGGGCTATTAAACAACTTACGCTTACTAGTATTAGCGTCCTAATATAGTAGCGCGTTTTCTCTTCGAGGAACGTCTTCCTCGAACTCCTAATTAGGCTCAACGGATCTAGCCTTAGACTCGTAGTCGTTTACTTCTAAATCCTATTTATTAGGCTTAGGGGCTTTTATCCGCTACTTTACGATAATACGCCTTATCGCCTACTCCTCCCCTACCGAGTCTAAGCGTACGCCTAAACGCTTAAATTTATCCTATTCTTCCTACGTAAACGTAGACAAATCGGAATAACTCGGAGGTAGAGTATCTTTATTAAGGATCGCCCGGATTTCTTCTAGCTTCCGTAGCTATAACCCCGCGCGACGTAAGGCTTTACGGGCTACCGAGGATATCTATAAAGACTTAGGATCGTCTACTTACGCTTCTAGTAACTACGATCTATTAATTAACGTCCGGAGGATATATCCCCTCGGCTTAGTAAGTATATATATCCTAAGCGGATAGGACTCTAGGACCCTATAGGGCCTAAACTACTTATCTTTAAACTTCTATCCGCTTTCGTTTCGTAGTAGAACCTAGTCTCTAGGCTAGAAGCTTATTTTCGTAACGAGACTATCCTATATACGTTTCGTCCGAATAGTACGCGTAAATAATAACTTATTTGCTTTTATCCTTACGTTACTTAGGTTAGCTAACTCGTCGGCTCGTAACGGAGCTAAACCTAAGGGATCGGATAGATTACTAGGGATCCGTAGGTACGCGTCGTATACTAAATAAAATAGGCTAAAACTAGTAACTATATACTTATATATACGCGTAGCGAAGAGCGACTACTATAGGTATAGGTCCTAGGCTCTCGTAGGCTTATTTATTAAATACTTCGTTAATATACGCCTAAGAATACTATTTAAATTTTCTACTTTTCCGTTCGTATAGGGGTAGTAAGGAGTTATCGTCCGATAATAGGTTTATAGTAATTTTATAAAATACTATATACTACCTACTAATAAGTTCGGACCGTTATTAGAGATAATTTCCCTTAGAGCGCTATAATAAGCGAAAACCTACTTAAGTATAAACTCGCCGATAGCCTCCTCGGTCGTATTAGGAACCGCTTTCGCGACCGACTAGCCTATAGTATAGTCGATCGCGGTAATAATCTAGCGATTTCCGTTAGGAATCGTCGGAAGACGACTAATTAGATTAATTCCCTAGCGCTCGAAAGATCGTAGGTTAGCTATAACTATATATTAGGCCGCCTTACGCTTAAGACTCTTCTACGAACCCTAGGAAACTTAGTAGTTTAGGTATAAACGCGTAATCTCTTTAACGTCTTAGCGTACCGTCGGCTACTACGCTTAGGGCCGAAGAATACCGTTTAAACCTAGGTAGCTAAGATAACTAAACTCCTTGTATAAGCGCCGTACTAAATCTATACGTAGGATAGGCTTAAGGTAGGACGTAATAGTCCTATCCTCGTAAGTAAAGACTAGCTAGCGATTCTCTACGACTAATACTTTTGCTAGGAACGGTAGCTTCTAATAACTTAAGTTCGCGGTAAATTTAAGTATAGCTCTCGTAGTCGATTTATCGGACGGTAGGATACTTTCGTCGAGATATCGCTCTATAGCCGCTAGCTAATCTTCCTTAGGTATCTTTATAACCGTACTAGCTACGTTTAATAAGGCTCTCTATACCGGAATAGACTCCGATACGTTTATAGGGCCTTTACTAACAAAATTAGGCTATCTACTAATAGTATTAGGAATAACGGCGTCCGATCTCTTCTAGTACCGAATTCGTAGGTTATACTCCTAGAATTCTACGACCTATTACGCTAGATATTTACTATAGATCGTAGACGTCTATAGATACTATAGGCTCTCGTAGTCTATAACGACTATTATAGTAGTACTATTTTCGATATAATAGTCCTAGACGTATAGAGCCTCCTTAATTATAAGAAGCTTCTTTTCGTATACTAGATAGTTTAATTCTATACCCTTTAGTTTATAGCCGTTAAAGGCTATAGAGTATAAATATCTATACTCGTCGGCCTATAATAGGACTATCCTAATTGCCTACTTAGAAGAATCCGTCTCGATTATAAATAGCTTCGCGCGATTAGGTTAGATTAAGATAGGTACGTCCGTTATCTTTTCTTTTAGTTTACGAAAGGTACTCTTATAAGCGATCGTCTACTTAACTAGGCGGAATTTGTCTTTCCGTAGCGCTATATCGAGCTTCTTTAGGAGATCGTAGAGTAGGACGTAAATAGTAGTAAACCTCTTAATAAATCGACGATAGTAGGTAGCTAGACCTAGGAACTAGCGGATATTATATATATTTTTCGGCCTAGGCTAATCTCGAATAACCTTAAGCTTTTCTAGTACCGGCTATAGCCTACCGTTACCGATAATATATCCGTAAAACTCTAGCTCTTCGGTCGCGAATACGTACTTCTAGGACTTTACGTATAACTTCTACTCTTCTAATAATAAGAGTAGCTTCTCTAAATATTCGTAGTACTCTTCTATCGAACTCGAGAAAACAAGGATATCGTCGAGGTAAACAACAACGTACTATCCTAAGAGCGGGCGAAGAGTCTTATTTATAATAGTCTAGAAGGTCGTAGGCGTATTATATAAGCCGAACGGTATAGCGAGCTATTCGTACTTTCCCTAAGTCGTATTAAAAGCGGTTTTCTAGATCGAACGCTTACTTAACCGAACTTACTAGTATCCGGTAGCAAGATTAATCTTTAATATAACCTTCGTAGTCTCTACTATATCTAGGAGCTCTTAGATATACGGTAGGGGATAGCCGTTCTTCGTTATTATTTAGTTTAGGGCCTAGTAGTTAATATATATACGCTAAAAAGTACTATTAGGCTTCTTAACGAAGATTACCGGAAAACCCTAAGGGCTACTAGATAGGCGGATTAGTCTATATCTCGTTAACTCCTCGACTTATTAGGCCTATTTATTTAACTTTTCGGCTAATAAGGAGTACGTATTATAGTTAATAGGAGCTATATCCCCTATCTCGATATTATATTTAATAGGTCTCTTAGGCGGTAGCGAATCCGGTAAGTCTACCTAAAAGATATTCTTCTACTTCTATAAAATTTATTATACGTAAGGATCTAGGTATTATAGGATTTTAGAATTATACGTCCTATCTTTGTCCGGTACCTCGCGAATAGTAAACAATATCGTTTCTACTAGCGGCTTCTTAGCTATATAGACGTACTACTTCGTAGAAAGAAGGTTAAAATAAATACTAGTACTATCGGTAAGGCTAGGGGATTTACTTATAGGCGCAACGTACGTTCTTCGGCCGGCCTAGAGCCTTATACTCTTAGTTACCTAATTAATAAAGGGATTCTCTATCTATAGAAAATCTCTCCTAAGAATAAGCTTAAATTCGCGGAGATTAAGAATCTAAGCCGTAGTAAAACTATACTATATACTAAGCCGAAGCGAGAGGTAGATAGTCGAGGACGTATATAGACGCCTACCGTTTAGTAACTTAACTTCTATAGGCTCCTAACGCTTTATAGCTAGTAGGTAGTTTCCTAATCGTTTAATAATATTAGATAAAATAAACGTATAGCTTATACTACTATCGAGTAACGCGTATACGGTTAGGGTAGGATCTTAGATTCTAAGCCCTACCGTATAATAGAGTAAGGTATCGCCTATAATATTAAGCTATATACTAAGTTCGGCCGATTTTCTAGTCTTCTTACTCTATAGGTCTAGTCGGTCTAGGCCTAGAAGATCTAGCGGGAATAAAGCCTTCTTTAAGTAGGCGGCTAAGGCTTTATAATTACCGGCCTACTCTAGTTTTTTGACTCGTCTAGGGACGTATTCTTATTATCGGACCTAGATTGCTAGCTTCTCTAGCCGTTCTTCCTTAGCTACCTATACTACCTTACGATATAACCGATCTCTTTATAATTATAATACCTACGTAAGGGGCGACTTTAACCGTTTAAGCTAGATAAGCTTAGTATAGCGTCTAGCTCTATCGGATCGCCTCTACCGTTCTAGCCGATATAGCCTATAAGTATATAACCGCGTTTAAACTCCTAGAAACGCGTAATAACGCTATCGATATTCGTCGGCTTATTCCGGTCCTCGGCCTAACGCTACTAGAGGTAGACTTTCGCTCTACGCTATAAGAATTCGAGTATAATTCCTTCCGGTAGCGGCTTATCTAGGTCGGCCGTAAGCTACTATACGTTAATTATGTATTCGTAGAAATTTTTATTATCTTTCTATTTCCTCGTTAAGAATTTCTCCTAATACTTTTCCGGACTAAGGTATTCGCTAAACTTCTACCTAATCTAGGTATCGTAGGCCGACTACGTATAGATAGGTAAGACGTAGTTCTATTGTTTAAAGCCGTTCTAGATAGCCTCGGCGTTACCCTTTAAGTAGCCGCTTACGTATACTACTTTAGCTTCTTCGGTCGGCTATCCGCTAATATATACGAAGATTTCGTTAAAGTAATATTTATAATTACGTAGATACTTTCGTATACTATCGTTCTAGATCTTCCTATAGTAGTCCTAGATAGGCCGAACGTTCTTTATAATAGCCTTCTAGGCCGAGCGCTAGGCGCTACTATCTACAGTAGCTTCCGCGGCTTTTAACGTACTTAGGGCGACTAGGTTAGTAAAGGCTACCGTTGCTAACGTATTTATATTTAGCCGTCGGACGTCGTTAGCGAGATCCTATACTATACGTTCTAGCCGGTCGGCCCGTTCTCGCTCGTACGTCCCCTACTATTCGTACGTAGCCGGTTTAGTAGGTATACGCGCCTACGTCTACTAGAGCTTAGCGGTAGTATTACGGAGGAGTTACTCGTTTTAGTTACGTTTATTCTAAACTTAGGCCGTATACTTAATAGCCTAAGCTTAGGTAGCTAACCCCTCGTCCGAAGTCGTCTCTAGTAGAGCGAAATAGGTTACCGCTATCTCCTAGGGGAGTATCTATAGGGCCCGATAGGTCTTAGGCGAATACGACCGCTAAATAGGGTCTCTATAGGGGAAATATTTAGATATTATAGTAAAAGGTTACGTTCGTAGATAAACTAATATTCGAAAGCAAACCTTACGGTTTCTACGTAGTATTTTTCTCGAGAGAGAGAGGGAGTAACGGAGAGAGAATCCCGATTTACTCCTTTAACCGCTTTAGACCGAGCGATTTCCGGAGGACATATAATGCCTCTTCTCGTAGGCGTAAACTAGCGAAAACTCTTCGTTTCTAAGTCGATCTTTTCCGACTATAGTAGCTTATAGTAGGTTATCCCAAAATTCTGCTTGCTACTACCTCCGAACGTTTCCGAACGACGTCGTAGCTAGCAAATAGGAAAAAGAATAAACGTAGGAAAAGAAGAGTATAGCGCCTAGTTATACGCGTCCGCGAGTAATCTCGTTAACGAAGAGATCGTTTATAGGAGGAGACGCGTTATATCGTTAGCGTACCCTCCCGGCCGGTCATAGAAGACCGGCTAGATAAGGATATGCTACTAGATAAGATTTGAGGCAAAAGAGTATGTATTGTAAAACGTAGGGGCTAAGGATCAAAAGGGCACCTAGAAGGCGGTGACCGTGGCAGAAAACTAGGTAACGTGACCGTAAGGGTGCGTACACAAGGTTCCAGGATCATAGCGCTAGCAATAGAACTTCTCGTATATTTAGTTTACGTTCTATAGGAAATATTAACGAAACCTAGCCGAATTATAGCCTTATTACTTACGGAGACCTTCTTCGCCGTCTTAGAATCGCTAAGAGAATAGGCGCTATAATAAGCCTTTACGAAAGTATCGAAGACGCCGATAAGGGTAGCCTACGTAAAAGCTACCTAAATCTAGTAAGATTCGGTCTATCCTAGCGATATATTTTTAGTATCCTCCTACTAGAACTCTTTAGTAGTCTAATATAGGAGCTTACGGTAACGATATCGTAGAGATCCCCTAGGATCCCTATTAGGGCCTACGCTATATTAGTATAAAAGGGAGCTAAGATAAAGGTAGCGAAATATACTAGAAAGTATTTATCCTATCTCTCGGAATACTACTAGTATAGGATAGATTTAATAGCGTCTAGAACGTATTAGACCTTAAAAGGTAGACCTACGGTAGGGTTAAAATTAGCCGTAGTTAAATAGATATAAGCTATATACTAGAAGTATATATAAGCTAGCGGATTTATATAGTAGGGATAGTAACCCTTTAGCGAAACAACCCTAATTACCTTAGGGACCTTATTATTATTAGGGGCTCTAGGGGATACAGAACCCTTATCTTCGACCCTCTCCTCGTACTTCTTAACCTTACTAAGTAAGACCGTAACTTCTTTAGCCTCTAGGTCTATTATAACTAGGCGAATCGATAGTAATTAATAATAGATACGAGATAGAAAGATTAGAGAAATAGTAATAATACGTAGGCAAAAAGTTTAATATTATAGTAGTTAAAAGAAGAATCGAGGGGAGAAATAAAAAAAATACGTTTTATACCTACTAATTTTAGGGTATATATTTTGATTTCTTTATTTACAAAAATATTATATAACCTATAACGCCTAGGGTTAGGCGTTAGGAAGAGGAAGTATAATTATTATGAGATAGGCTTCTTTAAAGCTATTCCCGGATTCTTCGTTATACGTACCGGACTAGTAGCGATTCGCTACCGCTACGCCCTAGCTTCGCTTATAATTCCTTCCCTACCGCATAAATATTATATTAGCCCCTTCTATAAGAAGAGGCGTCCTATCTTTTAGCTATAATTCTCTTTAAGAATTAGTCTCTATTCTTATTACAATATACTACTCCCGCCTCCCCTTAAGAGTTATCTCCGTCCTTAAGACAGTTGTGCCTTACCTGATCGATAGGCTTACTGTCCTGCCAACTAGTTCGTAACATACGACCCCTGGGTCTTATAAGGTCGGCTCCTAAAGACTCCGTGTACAGTTTGTATGCGGTAAATTCATCTGGATTCTGGCGCTGACACGAGCTGACACTATCTTTGACGCCCTCGAAGCCCTCAAGCATCTTCCTTTACAGAAATGTCCTCCTGGTATCTTGGAATCTTCTCACCCGCTCGCCACTTGAACTGGGATCCATAATGGTCTTCAGGCAAGCGTTTCTCTCCTATAAACACCTCACGCGCTGTAGCCCCTTCTTTTTCCACGTTGGTCCGGAAAAGGCCTCTGGCGCGCAGTTCCGGCAAAAGAAGCTCAATCACATCTTCGAATGTGCCTGGATTGTGGATGTGAGCGATATTGAAGCCATCGACCCCGGCGATGTCCACCCATCTCTCCAGTTCATCGGCGACGGCTGTGGGGCTTCCAATAGCCTTCGCTCCCAGTCCGCCCAACGATATAAACTCCGCAATCCTCGCCTTCGTCCAGGGGAGATTATCCGTTCCAGGAACCGTATCTGACCAGCGCCTTACAATCGATTGGATGCGGGGGGATTCGGTACATCGGAAATCCTCATCGTTGGAATAACTTGATAAGTCGACGCCCGTCCAGCCACCGAACAGGGCCAGAGCCCCCTCGAGGTCGGCATATTCCAGGTACTCTTGTTTCTTGCGCTGTGCGGCTTCATCTGTGGCCGCGACAATAATTCCGATTCCCAGAATGACCTTAATGTGGTTTGTGTCACGACCTTCGAGTCTAGCAACCTCGCGGATCGAATCTACCACTTTACGGGCGACTTCTGGTGTCTGTCCGCCAATGAAGATCGCTTCTCCATGTCTTCCTCCAAATGCATTGCCTGCCTCGGAGACTCCCGCTTGGAAGAGAAATGGCGTTCGCTGGCTTGAAGGCTCGCAAAAATGGGGCCCTGGGACCTCGAAATACTTGCCCTTGTGGTTGATTTCGCGCACAGTGTTCTCCTCGATATAGATGCCCTTTTCGTGATCGGCAATCACTGCGTCATCTCGAAAGCTACCTTCCCAGAGCTTATAGAGGACCTCCATGTATTCGTCAGCCCTGGCATATCTCTTATCGTGGGGGATCTGTTCTTTCAGTCCGTGGTTTCTGGCTGCTGAGTCGAGATACGAGGTGACAATATTCCAGGCCAGTCGGCCCTCGCTCAGGTGGTCAACCGTGGATAATCTCCGAGCCAATACATAGGGTTTCTCATAGGTCAGGCTCGCTGTTACCCCAAATATCAAGTTCTTCGTTGCGGCTGCCATCGCGGGAACAAGGTATAGGGGGTCATTCACTGGAAATTGAGCTCCGGAGGCCAACGCAGGTTGAACATTAGCGGGGCCCTTGTATACATCATACGGACCAAGCGTGTCCGCGATGAACATCGCGTGGAAGCCCGCCTCGTCTAGAAGACGGGCAATATCAACCCAAAAGGACAGTTTCTTATAATTTTCGGTCTTATTCCGGGGATGCCTCCACTGGCCAGGCGCCAAATGGCCTGGAGTATTCATCACAAACGCATTCAAGATGATCTGCTTCTTTGCCATACTGGGGTTTCCGGGCGACAGGGTTAGTTGGGATAGAAACGCAGCAAGTCCAGGTCGCTGGTGAGCATCTTAAATCCAATATGAGCCTTTTCGTATATCTCGTCATTATTTGCGACGATTACGTCCTTTTTATCGGCCGATTCCCCGATATCAACAATTTATCCTCGTGGTGGATTTCCAGGAGAATTTATCATTAGCCGGGCATCGCGTGCTATGACACAAGAACAGTCGCAGATCCCCTCATGTATTTTGCGCCTCAATGAGCTTTTTCCTATTCGTGAAAAGCCGTTTAACTAGTTACCTTGAAAAATGACAAAGAAAGCTTTCCGACTGCCGATTCTAGGGCGAATGGTCTTTCGCCTTCATAGCGCAATAGCGGATAAACGCAGGGTGATCTCAAGATAGAACGAAACGCGTTCCATGAGAAGCACCTCAATTCCCACCTATTTCCAAATCCTCCGAGCTTCCTCTGGTACTTCTTCTGAAATGATTCTGCCAGTTTTCTGCAACGTCTAGCTCCAGTTCCAGTATCGGCAACCATGTCCAACGCCGCTGAAACGGCCAATTCGCCCCTGATTCCCCAGGGAGCTGCCTATGGCCTGTTGATTGGGCTAAGCATCGTCTTTTGCGGGATAATTCTCTTATCTATCAAGATTCAGAAGGATTACCTCGCTGAAGACTCTGGACAAAGTGAAATGTTCATGGTAAGCGCCCCTCTTCACCCTCAAGATTCAGCTTCTAAGTCGGTTTCAGGTCGCCAATCGATCAGTGGGAACAGGACTTACTGCCTCAGCAGTGACAAGTAGCTGGGTATGGCTGAACGAAAGCGTTTTAGCCGCTGCAATGTGTTACAATTACGGAATAGCGCTACCTATAGTAGGTTTTTCGTCCCTTGACAATGTCCGAGCTCCAGCTAACCAGTCCAGTGGTGGGGATCTGGTCTTTGTTTCCAGGTAGCTCTCATGGCTGTTCTCGGCGTCATCTCTAAGATACGGGTGCCTTTTGCACATACGAGTCTAGAGATTGTTCGCCAGCGGTACAGAAATGTCGGGCATGTGGTCTACATTGTACTCAATCTCGTGAACAATGTCTTCGGATGCGCCTCGATGATAATGACAGGGTCGCAATTGATTAATGGCGTCTCGGGAATGCATTTCGTCGCAGCTACCGTTCTCATTCCACTGGGAGGTACGTCAGTCCATTCTCAGGCTTGTCCCTTGTTGGGTTGCTAACCTTTTTCAAGTCGTTCTGTATACCGCTGTTGGCGGACTGAAAGCAACATTCCTCACCGACTTCCTCCATACTACGATTGTATTGATCCTCATCATTTACTTTACAATCACAGTTTTGGTCCATCCTGAGGTCGGGGGAGTCTATGGGCTATACGACAAATTGGTGGCCACGTCGAGCGAGAACTATATCTCTGGGAACTACAAAGGCAGTGTCCTTACTTTCAAGTCAAAGGGAGCAATTATCTGGGGGCTGATTCTCAAATTTGGAAATCTGGCATTGGTCGTCATGGTGTGTCGCGATCCAATGATATCCAACTCCGAGTACTAACTCAATCCAGGACACAGCATTTTGGCAAAAATCATTCGCGACCGAGGTGAAAGCCACTGTTCCTGGGTATAATATCGCAGCGGTCGCGGTATTTGGTATACCTTGGGGCATAGGAACGGTGATAGGCTTAACCGCGAGAGCTCTGCATAACACGCCCATTTTCCCGACTCATCCACTGACACAAACTGAGATTAATATGGGTAAGTCCGGACTTCTGTTCCACGTCCACATACAAAAGAAAAACTAAATTAGCATCAGGAATGGTGATGCCCTATACCTTAAAGGCTCTGATCGGAGACCGAGGACTCATAGCGTTTTTCTTCCTGGTATTCATGACATTGACCAGCACGATCTCCTCGTCTATGATCGCTGTCAGCAGTATCCTGAGCTATGATATCTACAAGACGTACCTCAATTCCCGCGTGACCGACAAAGGCCTCGTTCGTGTCAGCCATATCAGTGTTGTGCTCCACGGGGTTTTCATCACAGTGATTGCCATCATCCTTCAATACGGGGGTGCTAATATGACGTGGATTAACTATCTACGGCCCATCATATCTTGCCCTGGAATCATCCCTCTGATTTTAACTCTTTTCTGGTCTCGCCAGACTCGCCTGGCAGCGATCCTTTCGCCTATTCTGGGATTCTTCTCAGGTCTTGCCGTTTGGCTTGCTACAACCAAGTCCATGTATGGCTCAATATCGATCACCACCACAAGCAACGAATATCCGGCTCTGTATGCTGCCATTGCGTCCTTTTTTTCGCCCGCTCTTTACTCTGTCATCATATCACTTTACAAACCCTACAAGTTCGACTGGAGGGAATTCTTGCGGATAGAGTTAGCTGATGAGAATCAGCTCCATGAACATGTCTCTGGCTCCACTACGCCTAGTGAGGTGGTACCATCTTCCGAGCGGGGAGACCCAGAAAACATCAAGGACCTGCGTGAAAAGGGCCCGCAAGCGGAGGTTTCGCCATTGCCAGCAAGGCCAATGTCCCTGGATGACGTCCAGCATCCGTTCGACGATACGACTCTCAAGGAGCTCTATAGGTGGCTCAAAATTGCCGTGGTCACATTTGTTGTCCTTGTACTGGTAACATTTATTCTTTGGCCAATGTCATTGTATCGAGATTATGTCTTCACCAAGTCATTCTTTTCTGGGTGGATTACTGTCGCGATCATATACCAGTTCCTCGCATTTTTCGCAGTTGTGGTCTTCCCTCTTTATGATGGACGTCATGAAATTGCTCGTGGGGCCACTGGGGCGTGGAAATCCTCGAAGGGATATTTTGACCGCAAAAGCTCTTGAGTGATTGGCTGGACGAGATGGGTTGAGGAGCTTGGTAATCAGATGGGTTCATTATACTAGAATATTACAGTATTTCGCAGTCCTTTTGGGTTGAAAATGTTATGTCCCGTGGAATATTTCCACATCATAGAATTAGAACCATCTTTAACACCGGCGCTGCTCGCGACAGACCCTAACTCTATTCCCGACATGGCCCTGGGGTGGTGCCCTTTTAGTATGGGTTCTGATTGGCCGAGGGTGGGTAGGAAAAAGCGGAGCGGGGACCTAGGTCTAAAAGGTTTTCTAGTAGTCGGATTGGGCTGATCTTTTAGTATGTTATATGCCCGATAGTAAATTTTGATCTGTTAAATTTGAGCGAGATCGGACAACTAGAAGTGCTAGAAATTAAGCCTTACAAAAAGGGGTGTTTTTTTTTGATGGGGGATGCTAAGACCGCTAGCTACGGAGGGCCTATGCCCTTTAGGGTAAGTTTGGGGCCTTATCTATAAGGCTCTGATAAAGCCTTACCTATGACTTACCTATGAAGCTCCGAAATTCTCTATGTCGGTTTCGATTTTTTAGGATTACTTACGTTCTACGTAAGATATTAAGATCGGGTAAGTTGCTAAAAATATGCCTACGATTAGCCTACTATATAGAGGTAATTTTAGCATAATAGTAGTACTAGATCGTATATAACTAATAAAAAAGAATAGGGGGAATATTTTTTATTCGGTATAGATATAAGTTTATATTTATCGGATAGAGCGCGTTGTGAGGATTATAATGATTATAGTAAGATAACGAGACCCCCTTTTCGGTTATTTACGGGTCGTATTTATGCCCGGACAATCCCTTTCTTTCCCTTTAGCCCCTAAATACGTCCTTTTCTGCCCTTTTTGCTCCTGTTTTTACCGCCTGTATATACTATAATACTACGTACCTATATATGTAATCCAAAATATACTTGTTTCCCTCTAGGATTATAACAGTATCGACCTAATTGGATAATTGGTAGAGTGGTAATTGTATAATCTAGTCCTTGATAATAGTATAAAGGTTCGACTTAAAGAAATATATATCTTAAGTAGTAAGAGTAAAATACAGTATAGAATTTTTGAGTAGGTTAAGGGTAGTTTTATAGGTTCTTTTTTGAGTAATAAGGTAGTTTTATAGGCAAATAATTAGCTATGGTAGCGTAGAGATTATGCGGTAGGGTAGGGCGTAGTTTTAGTAGGCTAAGGGTAGTTTTGTAGGTCTTTTTAGGTAAGAAGGCAGTTTTATAGGTAAATAATTAGCGGTAGTATCTATATAGCAAATATAGGCGAATAAGTTACATAAAAATCTTAGGTTTCTATTTATTTTTTATCTTTTCAAAATACGTCTATATCTAATATTATCAAATCTTTAACCTAATTATTTTTATCTATTTTATTCGATTTGTTATAGGCGTTTGAATTTTGTTAACCTTAGGTAGACTATATAAATATTCCCTTTTCGGAATTTTAGTCGATAGTATTTTCTACGACCTCTAGGCCCTATATATTAGGTAAATATAAGGTACTAGAGAAAGCTACTACTATAGAATTTTATATTTTTTTTGATACTACTAGGAAGCTAAGAGTCTAAGGATTATAAATATATTCTTAAATAAATTATTAAAGTACTATATATAGTATAATAAGCCTCTAAAGTTAGCTAGTTTTAGTATAGTACTTAGGGTAGAGACTATGTACGCTAACCTAATCCGAATAAACGTTATATCTACTAACCGTATTTAAATAAACGTTATATATCTTTTTTTACTTAATATATTATCTATTATCTTTAAAATTTAGGATATACTTTAGTTTACTTCTCGTAAACTATATTATTTTTACGGGATTATTATAAGTAATATAAAGGCTATAGGGGGAGTTATTATTCTAACGCCTTTTACTATAGCGACTCTATACCGCCTAAGTACGTACCTTAAGTAAGTACCTACCTCGAGTAAGTACCTATATTAAGCTATTATTTAGTTAGTCCTATATCCTATATTATATAATATAAGTAAGTACCTACCTTGAGCGAGTACCTACCTTAAGCAAATATTTACCTTAAGTAATTACCTACCCTAAGCGATTACCTACCCTAAGCAATTAAATACTTTAAGTAATTACCTATATTTAGTAATTCCCTATATTAACTTATTATCTTCCTTAAGCGATTACCTACCTTAAACGAATATTTACCTTAAGTAATTATATACCTTTAGCGATTACCTACTTTAGGTAATTACCTATAGTAGGGTATAATAAATAAAAAATACTACTATCGTCCCTAAGCTTAAATCTATATATAAGCCTTAACTTTATATATAGATATATAGAGTACTTCTCTATCTTTACTCGTAACTTAATAATAATCTAATCTTAATTTAGTTTTTACTTTACTCGTAGCTATATTATATATATATTTTATAGTAATAATTAAGGCTTTAGCCTTAATTTAGTTAATATATTATAAATAAACTCGCTACGAAGCTAGTTACTAGCGACTTATATTATCGGTATTTAGCTCTATAAATTTAATTACGTAATCGAGTAATAGTTAAGAAGATATTATAGAGTATACTATTAAGATACCGATATTCCTATATACCTATAAGTTATAAGTTACCCCTATATCTTTTATTCCGCCTAGATTATATCTTCTTTTAACTTACTTATTTCTAAATTATAGCCTCCTAATCGCGATTATAAGTAATCGAGAACTACCGCTTATAAGTTAGTTATTAAAGTCGGTCTATAAGATTTTTTTATTGTAAAGACAACTTTTTATAGCATTCTACGCATACGCGAAATAGACTAATAGAACGGATAAACTCTATACACGGTATGGACCAAAAGGAGGGGTTTTGTGTCAAAGCGCTTTTTTAGAGAGCAGTTCCTTGGTATTTATACCCAGGTGCTTACAAAGATACGTAGACAACGAGGTCAAATGCCTCATTATAGCCTATTATAGACTGCTGCAAGCGTATATCTCTGCTATGTCTCGTTGTAGCAGAGGCTCTTTAAGTAAAAGATTTCATTGATCGCAGCAACCCTAAAAGAGATAACTAAGTAAAATCTGAAATAGGAATGGAAGATACCAAAAGTGAAGATGCCTGCGGAATTGAAATCCAGCTAGAGTAATCTCAACATACATGATCAATCCATGACAGGTACGTTGTAGAAACCCTTCAGGTTCCAAAACTTGACAAATTGCCGTACCATATTCCCATCTAGTGAACGATATGCAATATCCGGTCGTCCCCGCAGAGCCTCGACAGCTTGATCCGCTCGATACCACGGGGTATATTGGCTGGCTGTCCAGCGTGTGAGTGGCCCCCGAACTGGCTCCCGGAACATTGGCATCAGCGGTGCCAATGGTCCATCTGGTTCTTGCTCTTCAGCAACCTGCGCCACCCAGTCATCATAGTCCACTAGGCGCACCGGATACCCAGCATCGTTGAGCACCCGACAGGTATCTTCAACCGTGACTGAATGAGCTTGATCCGGTGAAACAAGGCAATACGATCGACCGAGATTAGCGTTATCCGAAGCGATATGCAGCATCCCGTTGACTACATAGTCAAGCGTCACATATTCCAGTCGTTGGACCAGGCTAGGCCATGTCCCCATCTGAATGCATCCTACCAGAAGTCGTGACATAAAGTCTGATGGATTACTACAACCTGTATTTGGGTCTCCGATCACAAACCCAGGTCTGTAAATTGTGATCGGTAATCCGCGGTCTCGCATGCGTCGCACCATAGACTCCGCGGTCCACTGGCTTTGCGAGTAGCCTAGGTCAAAGCGGACACCTTGAACATGGGGGAGGAGCGGCCCGTCTTCTTCTACGGCTTCCGTTCCAAGCGTATACCCCGTTGTACCCCATACATCGATTGTGGACATATAGTGGAACCCCTTCCGGCGACCGGCGGCAGCCAGCCGGAGCATATTGCAGGTACCGAGGACGTTGGATGAACGGTGTTCGCGATATGATTCGCAGAAGTTGATTTTTGCTCCGAGATGAAAAATAACCGACGCCCAGTTCGCAAACCACTCGAACTTCTCCTTCCCAACACCAAGGGTCCGATCAGAGAGATCACCTTCAACAAACATCAACTTCTCCCGCGCCTCCACTGAGTCAGGCCACAAGTCATATTTCTCAAGAGAACGTTGCACACGCATCGCTGCGGACACTCCTTCTTGACCACGAACCAGGCATGCGATTTGCTTGACCATGGGACGGATCATTAGATCGTGCAGGACACGTCCGCCCACAAAGCCTGTGGCCCCTGTGAGAAATACCCTTCCTTCGTCTGGAGCATCCCACTGCGGCACCATTTCAATGTCATCAACGAGGTCGATGTCGCCAATCCAGACCTTGCTGTCGTCGGAGGCGTTCTGACGCCTGTGACTTTCTGCGGCTTCTGTTTTGGAAGTAATGACATCACACAGGTCTGAGAGTCGGGAGTTCCGGTTGAGTTGTTCCATTGTAATGATACAGTCTAAAATTCTTTGGATGTGGCCGATCAGCGCCGCGGCCTGGAGCGAGGTTCCGCCGAGGGCAAAGAAGTCATCGTCGTCTTGGATATGTCGCTTGTTTAACATCTCAGTCCAGATCTTCCGAACCTCTGCCTTGATACGTTCATTCTCATCCGACCCCCAGTCTTTCGGATCCACCTTGCTTGTAGCAGTGTGGGATAGTTTACCGGTATCTTCTTTGAGTGACTGAAGCTGTTGCTGAAGCAGCTGGTTGCGGTCCACTTTACCTGTCTTGGTGAGTGGGAGCTTGCTGACAAATTCCACGGTGTTTGGGACCATGTAGGCTGACAGCCGATCTTTCATCAAGCCAAAAAGGTCCTCTTCGCTTGGGGAAGGTGATGTACCATCTACCACAACAAAAGCTACAAGTGCTTCTGTGCCCTTTGTAGAAAGAGGCGGCTGCTGAATGACAGCGGCACTTTTGATCCCATCAACCAACTGGAGAATGCGCTCGATTTCACCCAACTCAATCCTAAACCCATTGTGCTTGACCTGATTATCCTTGCGGCCGATGAAGTCAAGAATGTCGGAGTCAGGTCGCCATTCGGCTAGGTCGCCTGTTCGATAAAGTCGGACAGTGCCGCTCTGGTTCTCATTCAGCCCCTTTGAGGACCGCGGGTTGATCAGATGTTCTCGAGGAAAATCGACGAAGGATGTCATGTTTTCTTTCTCTCGCTTCCAATATCCCAGCGACTGCTGCGGACCTGCAATGCAGATTTCGCCCTGTTCCCCTGGCTCGTAAATGACACGATCCTCCTCAAGTAGGTAGACCTCCATGTCGCCCACGGCTCGGCCAATGCTGATTCGATCTCCTCTTGTCTCTGGCGCGGTTACTTCATACATAGTGGCCAGAGTAGTACACTCCGTTGGGCCGTAAGTATTCCACAGATGTTGTGGGGGGCCGTCACTCTCTAGAACTCTCCTCATTGCTTGCACATTTGCTATATCACCAGCAGTGAGCACATGACGGAGTGACCGGTAGGCATCCGGGGATGCGAACACCGTGACTTCGAATAATGCCGCCATCAGAATCGTAATAGTTATGTGATTGTCTCTCAGAAAACTATGGAAGGCTTTCGGGTCTGTGGCGATATGTCGGGGAACAGTCACGATCGTAGCACCGGCGATGAGAGTTGCCCATATTTCAAACAAGCTAAGATCAAAGCCAGGATTGTTGAACTCAGTAACACGATCAGTCTCTTCCAGTGGTGTAATAGGTGTCCGGGTTGCCAGGTGCAAAATTCCCGATGCTCGGATCTGCACTGCTTTTGGCTTGCCCGTCGAGCCTGATGTAAAAAGGATGTGACTCCGGTCTGGAGGGGAGTCCTGCTGCAAGAGCTCTGCCACAGACACCAATGGTTCGTCCGAACCAAGAGAGATGGGAATCAGCTTGAATCCCGAATCAATCAGCGATTGACGCCATATCTCAGTGGTATTGTTGGCGTCAACTATCAAGCGTTCAACTTCGACATCATGAAGCATGTCAAACATGCGCTTCTCTGGCAAAGAGGGCGAAGGCTCCATTGGAACGCATGTTCCACCGGCAAAGCGTACTGCGAGCTGAGCCACCACTTGGTCGATACCGGGGCCGAGTAAAATTCCGATAGGCTCTTCTGTGGAGGAATTGGTATTCTTTTCGAGCAGTGAGTGCGCTAGGTAGCTTGATTCACTGACAAGCTCAGCGTAAGTCAATGACTTGGATTCATCGAGGATGGCCAGGGCGTTGGGGATACGCTGAGCGTGGGTAAGAATGATATTTTCCATGGTACCTCGAGCAACGGTGAGTTTGGATCAGGATTGGTTGTTTTGGTGCGCTAGTGCTCTGGTGTTCTGGTGTTAGCACAATGGGGAAAGTGCAAATAGGAATTTGAATAATGAAACCAGAGCTGACAAAATGCCGCCTTTTTAAACGATTTCCTCGGCACGCGGCGCATATGATGATATGAAGTTCTGTACAGCAGCATAACGTTAATGATATCATATACAAAGCGATTTTGCCCGAAGTATGTCTTGTTTTTGCAAAGCACCAAGGGCATCCTCCGTGGAAAAACTAATCATTTGTTGGAAGAACTTGTCGTGAACAGGTATAACACAAAGATGACGTAGTCAATAATCGTGGCAACTCGTGATAAAGCCTTAGGTACACAATTTGAGGCTTTAATGACGTGCAACAGGCGCCTAGGCTTCCAGTGTAGTGCTCGTGCGCAGTGTGCATTTCTTGATTTATCCACCTCCAAGTACAAAGATCGACAGTCAGAACTCGCAGGAAATCCACGTGTGACCTGAAATAACAGACATTCAACATTTGTGAATCGAACAAAGTAAAACAATGCTACGCTTTGTCCGCTAGGAATATAATTCCAGCATAAATATAATTGGCGGGTAGACTAAGCGAGCTAGATGGCATGGACAATCAGAAAAAATTTGAAAGTGGCGCGATTTCGCACAACTGGACATATACATATGCAAGAGCATCTGAAGTTGGTATGAACTCCGGACCCCAGAGAACATCAGGGCTGGTTCTGCACGGAAGTTGTCGGCGGAAAGTCTAAATTGCATGGCGGCATTTAACGGCTATTTCAGATTCTTCACCTCAAGGCCGCCTATTTACCCTCTTTGACTTGTTTCTACTTAGGATGTCATATTACTGCTTTGTTTGATGATTTAGATCAAATGATTCCCTTGTTATTCATCGCTTCTCTTCTAATGCTGAATTCCTGGCTTTCTGAAAATATTAGATGATATACTAAGTCCTGAAACCTACATAGGAGCACAACTGGCCTATAATCACAACCCTCAGACAAAAGTCAGATAATGATCTCCTCCAGACAAAGTCCAGAATCGCAGGCTCTATCAATGAATTAGCATGACTAGCCTCTATCGTGATGATGTAACCTATCCAAACATTGGCATTCTTTATAGAGCGAATGAAACTCACATCAAGTGAACGATTACCAACTCTCGAAATGAGCCATCAGATTAGCAAAGATTTGCCACTCAACCCTAAATCCAAGTTTTGAGGTAGCGTCCTCATTCGGATTGATGCATATGACCGCCAAAAATGGCATCTTGCAGTTTTGAGGTAGCGTCTTCATTCGGATTGATGCATATGACCGCCAAAAATGGCATCTTGCAGTTTTGAGGTAGCGTCTTCATTCGGATTGATGCATCTGACCGCCAAAAATGGCATCTTGCAGTTTTCCGCTGACATATTTGAAGTTTCCTTGATCAAAGTATCCCAACACAAGGATTTATTACGTTGCTCTAATTTGAAGGTAGAGGGCAGAATATAAAACTCCCTAGAGCATATACTGACAAACATTCTATTTCAATATCTTCTCCCGCAAACACAACACGGAATACCAATATTGATCAAGATGGAAATATTATCAGCCAACCTCAACTCCTGCCTGAATAGCCGAAAGGAAGATGGTCGTTTGATGACACCATATGTCATGTCGACACATTCTGAAGGAGCAGACTTCGCCTCGAATGATACCCTCTCGCTGAGCTCCTCGCGTGCCCTCAGCAAAGCCTTCCTGGAGGAGCTAGATCGAAACCCGGGATTCGAAATAGGAAGCGGCTCTTCCCGCTCCCTTAGTGGTACGACTGAATACCTGTCCAACTTGGAGGACACATTGAGAGACTTTCATGGCGCCGAAGAAGGAATTATCTTTAACTCTGGATTCGATGCTAACGTGGCCCTTTGGTCCACGATTCCTCAAATTGGTGACGTTGTTCTCTACGACGAATACGTCCATGCTAGTATCCACGACGGAATGCGTCGTGGGCGTGCTCACACACAACCATTCCGACACAATGACTGTGGGGATTTGAGAAAGCGTTTAACGGAGTTGAAGACCGATGAAGGGGTTGCTGAAGGCCAGAAGGTGGTCTTCATAGCAGTGGAGTCATTCTACAGTATGGATGGAGATGTGGTCCCTCTGGAGGAGATGGTGAAGGTTGCCAAGGAGATGCTGCCGAAGGTGAATACAGTACTGGTAGTCGACGAAGCGCACTCGAATGGTATCGTTGGGCCTAATGGATCGGGTATCGTTTCGCACTTTGGTCTTGAGGGCCAAATTGGGTTGCGAGTCCATACATGTGGGAAGGCGTTGGGGTCCACCGGAGGTAGGAACTACGAATACTCGCCTTTTCTGACGCAACTAACAGTAACAGCTGTTTTGCTCTGCAACAAGGCTGTCAAATCCTATCTTATCAATTACGCTCGCAACGCTATATTTTCCACGGCTCCGACATTCGTGACTCTGGCTGGAATCCGGGCGGGATATAATTTGTTAGCAAGTGAAAATGGCCACCAGGTATGTTGTTATTGTACCATCATGTGAGGATGAGAGGTTAACTATAGGTACTAAGCGCCGCCATAAACTCGAAAGAAATGTCCAACTCTTCCATCGACTTCTCCAAGAGCACCCGACATGGCAGGAGGGTTCTAAGCAGGATATCTTGTCGATTGCTGACGGAGCGACACGGTTATCTGGGCCTTTCTATTGCCCTATCATTGCGATGGTAACCCGCCCCGGAGAATCTGACAATCTAGCTGATGCAATTCGTGGTGCGGGATATTCGATTAATCCTGTGAAGTATCCACTTGTTCCAAAAAACCTAGAACGAGTGCGTATAATGTTACATGCTGATAACACGGACGGGCAGCTTCTAGATCTGGTCCAAGTTATCGCGGGCTGGTTGAAGGAGAGAATAGAGTGAGGGTTAGCCTAGATTGAGATTCTGCGTATGTAAGAGAGAATGTTATTGATTTTGTTGGAAAGCGGTGAGGCCCTATGTCGGGCACTATCTCACCGCTTCCCACCTTCTACAGCTTCCATACATCGTAGCCGATGGTCCAGTTGGATGCCTGAAAGTTGTGTATAGTATGCCCTCTTAGATACGCCGCTAAAATGAAGAACAGAAGAGCCAACACTTCGCGCTCTTGATCCACAGAGCCACCTTCAATGAGGTAGAATTCGTGCCGTGCTCAAAGATCGGGAACTCTGGTTCAAGAGCAATTAGAACAACCAAACGGTCTTGAGGCTCAACCCAAGCCGCAGAAGGCTTCTTCAGACAAGATGGCCCGTCAACTGCGAATGAACGTGCGTCCCACCGCAACCGTGTCCCCTCGTACCCGCTTAGGATTGAGGTACTTTGGAAGACAACGCCAGCAAAGTCGACCAACTGGTAGTAGACTATTAAGTTCAATTCAAAATAAGGTTTTATAATATCCATTGTATACTATTCAACTTTTACCCAAAATTAGGTTGATCTGCTAGCATATTTAATCGCAAATTGCCTTCCGTTCCCTAATATGGTTCTGTGGCAAATTGTGCTAAGCTTCTATGGTACTTAACCAACCGTTGTTTATGATACTAAGCTTATAATTCTTAGTAAAGATATACATCCGATCAATATTCCAATAGAAGTTATATGCTCTATATATAAGGAAGGATAGAGTAATGCCCGCGCGTAGTAGAGAGTAAGAAAAATAAGGTTTTTTACTTAGGTTGAGTCTAAATACATCTATTAACCAAGATTATAAGGGTTTTTCCCTAGAATTGATGCTTAGTTATGAACTATAGTCAGATCGTAGAATTGCCACAGAAACCTAAGTGCGGATAGGAAGATTTTCTACAGTAAAACATGCCCTCAGCTAATAGTAATTTTCGATTAAATTGGAAGAGATATATAACACTAGTATCTATTATATCATTAAATACTCGTTTACGATAATTTAACGCCATTATGTTGCCCTTCTTTAACGTATCTTCTAAAGTATTCTTACTACGAGCGGTAAAGGCGGGAAGCGGTTGCGGAGGGATACCCGTTAGTAAATCCCCTCTGTTTTTGTCATATACGTCATGAAACTTCCAAGGCTACCTTGACTTATAATCCTTCAATATTCGCAATGTTAGATCGACTCGTAATCTACATCTCCGTTGAAATAGTCACGTAATACACGCGGGCCCTGATTCAAGAGATCCCGCGAGCCTACAATAGTTGGTATAATATTCCCGAGAGCCCGAAACCAAATATAAGTTTCTATAGCAATCTTGCTTGCTAGGTCTAGGTTAGATAGCCTTTCCTAAGAGCGACATAATTCCGTTGTAAAGGGACAGTAAACAACTAGAATTTATGCTATAGCTTATGGGTAAAAGTATAGCTAGTTAGTATTTAGCCCTCAAAATATCAACGATAGATATATCAGAGCTATATAGACATAAATGGTGATACGAAGGTAGTAGCGCTCGGCCAGAGGCTCCGTAGAATAAGATCTTACGCAAGATCCTACTAGGCTTAGATTCAAACAATTATAAATCCAGTATATACGACGATCTAAATTTGGCCCTCATATTGCTAGAAGAGTACTCTATAGGGAATTCACTTAAGTAGAACAAACACCATAGGCGCGGATAGATAATTCTACGGCCTACTCGCGTTATAGAGCCGTAGTTCTTCCATTTCACGTCTATACAAACAATTATCTAAGTAGTAATATTTTACTATTCTATATTTCGAAAAGCTCCGTTCTAGATCAGGCTAGCATTTCTGGCTTGTCTTCATTACACTTTGCCTTAGGTAATACAGAAGGCAACTCTCCTCTTATTCGCTTACGAGATAGTCCCGTTACTCTTTGAAAGATTTAGCCTATATTGGCCAAGCCAATAAGAGGGTAACATCAAATTCTGCGGCTATCGTTAGTTACAATCACGAGAATCCCTTAAACCCGCTTTTTGCTATTCTCATACGGATAGGGGGGATAAGTTTCTTATATTGACCTATATCAGTATTATGACTACATATTAGATAGCTTCATATATATAGAAAATTGTATATAGAGTCTTAGAATTTGTTCTACTTTTCTGCTAACAAGTAATAACAAATAACAACCAATATAGCATTCGGCCTACTAGCCTAGTTTAGTAATCATAAACGCCTTAGATAATATTTGCAAGTACTACAAATTATTATTGCTCTAGTTCTCATGCCGTTGAAAGTAGACAAACAGCAGTCTAATAAAGAACTAATAAGGAAGGGGGTAAACGTTCGTAGGATCTGGCAGCTTAGCCCCTTCTACGTTTAGAGTAGAAGGGCAGCGGTAGAGCGGACTCGTAAATTGCTACGGTAAACAAGTCTATTCGATTAAGCGTCTATAGCGGCAGAGCATTCAAGAAGCATTTTTGATAGACACATCTAAGTAAATCGCTTACGGTAATGATACCGCGTACGTAACGGTTGAATAGAGGAAGGTCTTGAAGCCGCAAACTTAGAAGCATTAGGAATTTGATTATATAAGGTTGCCTCGAAATGAAAGAGAATAGATCTAGGAGTAGAATTAGTATAGGAACCGCTAGCATAAGACATAGATATAGTGAAATAGAGAAATATAGAGCAAAATCTTTACTCTAGTAAGGCTACTCTAAGGCTATAACGGCACGTTAGTTCTATCGAGCGAGGAAATTTTGATAAATCTTAGGATTAATCTCGAACATAGGCCGTCGATATAAACCGGATATATAGACTATAATATATTATAAACATAGTACGTCCTAAACCTAGTGCAACCACTTACTCCCTTTGACTAGTTCTCCGGCTAAAGCGCTAAGACCGGCTAGTTTATACTAGTTGTGCTACGGCTTATACTCTAAAAAATACGGAATCCGGTGTAGGAATACTAATATTCCGGATCCATCCGGAATTTAGACTAGCTTATCTTATTGTTGTGGCCGCAAGAACATTTAAAGAGTATAAATAGTTGCACCGGTTTCGGGACGAGTCCTATCAATATAGGGCTATAGACCCTATACATTATATCTATTAGAGCGCGGCTAACTAAATAAGTAGGCCTTTTAAGACTTAAATAGTAAAGCGTTTTGCTACCGCTTGTCTACCGCTCGACTAATCTTCCTACCTAGTATTGGTCTTTTTAGAGCTTAAATCGCTTACTATAAGTCGCCGCGTCTCTTCCTCCGCGCATATTTAGTAAATATTCAGCAGCGCTTAAGTGTCTCCCTTTTCGAATTTGCGAAAGGAATCACAATCAGCGTATACGTATACTTCTTAGCTACTAGGTGCCAGCTCCGATAGTATTCAAATTTAGCGCGTATACTAAGATACAAGTAAACTATACGTTACTTATAGAGCGACTAGTACTATAGTTAGACACCGAGGGCCTATTAAAGCAGAGGACTTACCACACGTTGGCATCGTTAGTAATAATAAAAGGCACTCTATCTATAGCGCTTCTATACTTGCTCTCTCCGCCTCTCTCCTCACGGGCTTTCGCGGCCCCAATTCGGTCTCTAGGAAGCATTGGTGTTCTAAATAACTATAAGATTCCAGTCTACATAAAAGTCACAAGGTAGGCGGACTCTGCAATTTCCGTCCTAGAACCGGGTAAGACATATCGAGAGAAGTATTATCTTCTCGCGCAAGGCGGGACTTCTATCAAAATAGCAAAAGATACTTATAATTTGTAGAGCGGAAAGAACCAAGTCTAAGGCGAATATACTTATACTAATCAATACTATATAGACATATCACTAATTAACGATAACGATAGGTTTCCTAGAAACAATACTACCTTAGCTTTAAGACCTAGCGATCTTAGCTATAATATACTAATCTATATTGTAGGAGATTCTACGTACAAAGACGCTTACTTTAAGCCGACGGACAATCAAGCCGTTCGCGCTTACTCCTTAGAAGCTAATTAGACGCTTACGCTTTACGCGAACCCCTCGGCTTAATAGCTCCTCGCCGTATGCTTTCTACGGAGCGTAGAGGGGCAAGAAAGGTTATCGTAAATAATTCCCTTTCGTTATTATATATGTTCAAGAGAAGTATTACCGTCCCTAACTTACGCGAAGAGCTTTAGATCCGTATCGATATTATATAGGGAGGGAGGCGGACATCTTATTATATCTATTATATATATATACGAAAAGCTTAAGTTATAATTTAGATTCTAGATACTACGATCCTTATATTTAACTAACTAATTAAGATAATTAGCAAAGAACTAGCTATTGCAACCTCGTAGTATATCCGTTATATAGGCTTCGTATACTACTAGATCTCCCTATACTCTCTAGTTAAACTCTCTACCTTATTAGTACCTATCTACCGAAGCCTTATATATTACTTATAGACTATAATACAAAAACGTTAGATATACGGTATAAAGAATAAATTCTTCCCTTCGCTTTTTCTCTATAGCTTCCCTAGTACCGTACTAGAGTCTCGATACTAAACTAGATAGTCTATACGCCTGCCTTATATCTACTAGCGTTTTATAGAGAGATAACGGAGATAGACTAGTTTCTTGATTTATAATTATACCGATAGATTCCTTTCCCTTTAGTATTAGCATATATAAGGCCTACGCGTCGGAGTAGAATAGCTATAGTACTTACTTACGGCGCCTAACTATAGCTCCTAGACATAGGTCCTACTATATCCTTAAAATAGTAAACTATATATACGGTATTACTATTCTAAGACTAGACAAAATTAGAAGTTACTAAAATAGAACGCCTATTTTAAATACCCTCTAGCACTAATATAGTACGTAGGCTTCGGTATCTAGATTCGAATAAGACAATTCTTAAATATAGGGAAAGTAGCTCGTAAGATTATAAAAATTGTTAATACTAGAGATAGGAAAATTACCTTTAAAAAGAGACACGATAGTATAATAAAGAAAATATACGAGTTAGGAGTACTATATAACTAAGATACTTTTTTTTTGTGCGAGATCGTATAACGTAATAGGTACGAATATTCTTATTATCTAATAAAAAGTTTATACTACGATATATATCTATTAAACAAGAAGACCGTAGAGGTCCTAGTAACATAGAACGTTATTACAATAAGACAATAAAACCTACGGTACCGGATACTACTATACCCTTACCGTTAAGTAGTAAACCCTAGTATAATTTAGATATATTTAAAGCTTTGCTTAAATAAGCCTTAGCTTATTATAGAAAACTATAGTCTATAATATCCTTTCGATCCTAACGGCGGTCGATCGAGTACCTACCCCCCTATTATCGTCTTTAGGGCTCTAATTATATAAGCCTCGGTCTTAAGGGTATTAGTTTCGGTAGATAGAATAGATACCGCTATATATAATATAGGAGAGATAAAATATCTATAATCTATTCTTATTATATACTAGTACTAGTACTATATACGTAAATATAACTCCTCTTCTTTAGTTAGAAATAAATAGGGTCTTATTACGTAGTCTATAAATACTTATATTAGTACTTTCTATACCCCGTAAATTAGCTAAGTTTATTATCAACGTTATCCTTACTAAATCAAATATAGCTAGGTTAAGGTCTAATCTAGCTAGTCGAGTATAGTTAATAATTTCGGTGTTTAGGAACTTAAGACTAGAGGGGCTCGAAATCTTTAACCGATGTCGAAGATCTTATAGTCTTTAGTCCTCTAGCATACTCTTTGGTACGATTCTTCTAGGACTAATACTAAGTATCTTTAGCGTAGATCCCGTATATAGAGAAATAATAGGCAAAAGTAGTACTACCTATAATAATATAGCTACTACCTTATAGCTATTATAGGCTAGTATAGTACGTTAGGCCTATAATTAGATAATATCTATAGATAGTACGCTTCCCTTAGATATCGAATATATTCCTATGCTAAAGGAGGCGAGCTTCGAAGGCTAGTAAATATCGGTTAAGCGAGCCCTCGCTATTGGTAGTAACTATATCCTTAGATTCAATAAGCCTAATAAGTTATCCTAGGTAGATCTAAGTCCTTCCGAAGCCGCTGATTACTTCAAATAGTATATAACGCCGTTTCAAAGCCGAGCTAAACTAGTTAGTCCTACGGTTACCTCCTCCACCGAGACCGGTAGGGGTCTTAAATGGCTAGATGCGTTTATAAAAGCGTGCTTATCCTACGAGATCTCTGCTATAGCTATGCACTAGTATAGAGATACCTTCCAAGACTTCTAGTCTTTCGTAAGGGATACGATCACATAAGCCGAGCAGTCCTATAGTTTGTCTAAGGTCTGGATCACCGAATTTGCCCTAAATACGGATATCAATGGCGTAACCCAAGGAGCTAAAGCCTTTATTCTAGATGCTGCGTCCTAGCTTGACTTATAGTCTACTATGACCCAATATTTGTACTTTATGTATGCTAAAGGCTATCTTCTCTCTAATAGCTCTCTTAATAATACTAGCCACGTATATATCAAAGCTAACTCTACTAGCCTATCTATATCTTCGACCCTATCTACATCTTTAGGCTCGTTTGCTTTATCGAATACGACTTCTATATCTGCTTCGAGCTTATCTATAATACGGAACCAAGCTACCTCTTCGGTTTTCTATAACGGGGCTACATAACTTTAGAGTACACGAGACGTACCGTATCATAATAGCCTATAGCGCAAGACGACCTCTAAGACAATACAAGATCAATCAAGCGACTTCTTTACGTAGTCTAATACTACTTTGATAGTACCGTTTGGGTATGCGACAAAACGGGAGAATAGCATATCTATACTGCTAGCTTTTCCCGTTATAGTATCTTATGGTAGTTTATTGTGTCTCCTATAGAGTAATTGTCCGCTTACTGCCTCGCTCTAATTATACATAGTACCGTGGATCAACGTAGTTGAGGTACCTTTTCGTTAGCCTACCCCCGGCTCGTAAGGGAAGAAGGCGGATACGTAGGCAACGCTCGACTCTTATTTTCCTATATAGGTAAGATAGACGATAACACTAGGATCGAACGATATAGCGGTTTCCCTATCATAGTTAGGACTATATCATAGCCATAGGATGCTATATAGAACGCTTACCCAAGGGCGCTAGAAGCTATAAGTATAGTCGGGCGGAAAGGTAACCGTTATAGCTAGATAGACTAGTAGTAGGGCTGCTTAGTATATTAGAACCTCGGCGCGGGCCTCCTACATCTCCACAAAGTAGTTTATAACTCTTCTATAGCGTCTTCACGACGCCTTGTAGCACTTTATAGTACTCTTCCGATCGGTCCACGCGGGATTAGAGTTGTACCTTTTCCGCTTTTGTTCGCTAGAGCTCCTACTCTACGCTTTGTTGCTTTTCTCGTGCCTCTTCGAGCTCTAGGCTTCTTGCTTCTAATATATCTTGCTGCTCCTCCTTTTTCTTTTTTTGGTTCGCGCGAAACTTTCTTTGGGTATCCTAGGACGATTTTCTAGCTTTTATGATCTTTGCCCTCGGATCCTTCCGTAAGGCAACCTAAACATACGTTAGCGGGATGCCAAAACAGTATAGGGCGATAGCTAACAGTATATTCCTCGACACCGTCGCTATAAGCTCCGTCTCGTAACGGTCTCGGGTATATTTCGTTAGAATTTATCTCTATAGTTGTAGGGTCTCTAGGTATAAGGTAATTCATTGGGCAATAGCGCGGGGCTAGTAGTCAGAACTAAGAGACTTTTCCGGCAGTAAAAGATTCTACTAGTATTGACAATAATACGTTAAGCTTTATATGTCGTAGGGCCTAACGTAGTCTATGCTATCTATTTAGTATAACGTAAAAAGACTCGCTACCTTGACATCTACCCTTATTGGTAGCGAGAGAAAGTGTAGCTTAGTGGTATAGTACGGTTAATAGGTAGGTCTATTTGACATCCTACTAGACAAAGATATAAACCAAAAGAATAAAAGGAGCGAAAATAAAAAGAAAAAGAAAAAGAAAAAGAAAAAGAAAAAGAAAAAGAAAAGGGACAAACAAAAACAAGAATAAAACGAAGATTAAACAAAGTAAAAATTGATATTTTCCTTCCAGGTCGGGAATAGCGTCTTGACTCGTTTACGTTAGATAGAAGATAGAAGCTACTTGTTAGAACCTAGAGATACTGACTCACGTTGCGGTTTTGCGAAGGACTTTTGTATAGAGTACTTGACTTGAAAAGCGAAGGTTGGCGCCTCTGTCGGCGCGGCATATTTACGGCAAAGCTAAAAGACCGAGAAATAGTTCGAGCGGAAATGCTACAAGCCCTCCGGATCCGTTGGACATAATAGCCTTGTCAAACTTCGACTAGGTAGATTTGTACATCTTTGGTTTGTTTCTATGCGTATTACATAAGAAAAACCTAAGTAGTCAATTGATTTTATTTAGTTGTGCTTTATGATCCTATGCAATATAAACTCCTCGACGCTATTCGTATAGCTATCCGGTCTTCCTAGTCTTATACTATTGACCGGCTTTAGCCGGTGAAAAGTGAACTTAATTTAGTCCTACTGTCCTTGGGCTACTGTCAGTGACATAGAATTCGTCGACGACAGTAACGTATAGTTGATAGTAAGCAAGCTAAGTAAAGGTATTCGGATAAGAGGAAGGCTAACTTAGTATAGAAAACTCAACGATTTGTTATTGTTTGTTATGACGTCAACGGAAGCCCGTTACTTATCATATGCCTATGAAAATATTCCACACGTGACACGACACAGAATTTGTGATTTCCCTAGATGACAATAGGAAACCAAATAGACACCTATATAGAACCCTTTAGATCAAACTAAGTAGCCGCTTAGTAAGTCTTATTAGAACGAACTATTTTCTCCCTTCTTCTAGTTGTCGGGTTCTATAAGCAGCTACATAGTCTTCTAGATACTTTCTTATAGCCACAATAAAAGACATATTAGGTAGTGTCCCGTGATTACCGTTAAGAACTAGCCTTTCCACACCGTTGGTAGTCTAATTTAGGTTCTCTATTCTACCAACAACATTTTCTCTAAATGCCATAGCAAGTAGAGACGTTTGTCCGGTCTTTAGAATTGTGGTAAAGTTTGAGGTCAATCTAGTAAAAATAGGTCCGTTATATTCTTCTAACGTTAATCACTACCGGACCGATCATACTACCGAGCCGATCACCCAACGATTTTTCTACGCGTTCATCTCGCGTCATCTTTTTTAACCATCCACCATGCCATCACCTCGGGCCCAAACCGGCCGAAATTTGGTCGAACAAGAGGGGCGCATCCTATTAGCCATCTAGGCTATAGAAAAGGGGGATGTGCCATCGATTCGCAGAGCAGCGCATCATTTTAACGTCCCATATACTACGCTTCATTAGCGGTTACGTGGGACCACAAATCGCGTCGATATTCGCGCAAATAGTCATAAATTGACCCAAATCGAAGAGGAATCACTTATTAAGTGGATTATCTCTATGGATGATCGCGGAGGGGCCCTCCGACCATCGATGGTACGAGAAATGGCCAATTTATTGCTCTCGAAGCGCGGTTCGACCCCTATCCATACGGTCGGCCATAATTGGGTCAGAAAATTTATCCAACGGCACCCCGACCGGCTTAGATCACGCTTTTCCCGTCGCTATAGCTATGAACGCGCGAAACAGGAGGATCCGAAGGTGATTCGGGAGTGGTTCGATACCGTGAAAGCGACGATTCAGCGATACGGGATTCTAGATAAAGATATTTACAACTTCGACGAAACTGGGTTCGCGATGGGCCTTACGGCCAATGCGAAAGTGATTATATGGGCTAAATATTATGGTCGGAGGGCTATTTTATAGCCCGGGAATCGCGAATAGGTTACTGCTATCGAAACTATGAATACGGCCGGATGGGCCCTCCCGCCTACTATTGTTTTCAAGGCCAAAACATATGATTTTGTATGGTTTTAGGACCTCCTAAATGACTAGCGTTTCGAAGTAAGCCTAAATAGATAGACGACCGATGAAATTGGCCTACGATGGCTACAAAAACAGTTTATTCCGACGACTAATAGTCGTAAGGTTGGGCGGTATCGGCTTCTGATTCTCGACGGACATAGTAGTTATTTAACCCCCCAATTCGACTAGATTTGTGCTAAACACGATATTATACCAATCTGTATGCTAGCGTATTCATCGCACCTATTATAGCCCCTCGATGTAGGCTATTTTGCGCTATTAAAGCATAAATACGGTTTGATAGTCGATCAAAAAATGCGGATACGTATCAATCATATCGACAAGATTGATTTCGTTATGCTATACGCAAACGCACGAAACTAGGCCTATAAATCGATCGGATACTATCAAAAATAGCTTCGCAGCTACCGGTTTAGTCCCAATTGATGCCGATCGGGTGCTTTCGAAGCTCAATATCACTTTCGAAGCTCAATATCACTATCGAAACACCCCCCCCCCCCCACCCAAGCCGACCGTCTAGTTAGGGCAGTTTTTTCCTCCAAAAAACGCCCCAAACTAGCCACCACGCAGATCGTTTAGCATCTTCAATCAAAAGCCTACTACGCCATGCCCTAAATAGCCTAGTTCGGGCCCAATTTGGCCTATTTGAGAAGGCTTTACACGAGCGGGATAATAGGGTCACAATTCTGACGAAAGAAAACCATGATTACCGGGCGGAGAATGAGAAAAAGAAGCAGAAAAGGATGCGTACGCATAGACGCATCGAACATCCATTAGGCCTATCAGTTTCGGAAGCTCTGGAGCTATCTAGGCCTAATAAGCAGCCTAATAATGCGGTTTAGCCTATTCCGTAGGACCCGGTTCAGCCGGTTCAGCCCGCTGCAGAACAACCCCGACGGCGTCAATTTACATGCTCTTTATGTAATCAGGTAGGGCATCGGTCAAATGTATGTAATCGGAGATAGTTTAGTTAATTTATTGGCGTTTTGGTGGGTAAAAATAGGTGTAAACCGGAATGTAGGTGGTTGGGTGATCGGCTCGGTAGTATGATCGGTCCGGTAGTGATTAACGTTATAAATTGGAGTTGGCGCTTATTAAGTAAGGATCGCAATACATCGAGCATAAGTTGCTTACTGCTGCTTAGGAACGGATTCCAAGAACGAATAAGCTTCTAGATTACCCTACGGAGACCTACTAGATCTATTTTGTTAATGCTTTGCAACGGCATATAGTAAACTTTCGAGTAACCTATAGAGCATGAGGTGAGAAAACTACCTATTGAACGGCCAAAAGGTATAATGTTCCAATTAACAAAACTTCTTGGGAGCTAATCGATTAGACATAGGCTTATCTGGATGCTACTCTTATCTCTAACTACTATACGTAGGTTATATTTTTCCTACTCGATCTTCGGTGAATTTAGGAATTCTCGCTCCAAAGTATATAGGATCGCACGGAGCTACGCCTCTAGAAGAGCATTATTCTTGCCCGTCATAGGTAAAGACCTATCTTCATCAAAACTGCTATACCTAGGAGGGTTTACTAGTATTAGCTAAACCTCTAAACCGAAGTATTTCTAGAAGTCTAACACGATAGCTCTAACCGCGCGAGTATTTCCTAGATATCCTACGATCATTTGTTAAGTATAGGATGGCTAGAGCGGTAGTATATAGTAGGCTTTTACTTCCGAAAAGGGGGTCTCAAAAGAGAATAGAACTAGTTCTCGACCGTTGAGGTTAAGGTCCCAATATTCTAGACGCGGTCTATATCCGCCTAAGAAAGAAGGGGCACTAAAGCAAGGTAGTAGGACAACAGCAGCAACAAGGCGTCCTAGCAGGAATAATATATACGCTAGGAGATATTGATATAAGATAGCCAACAGCAATATAGGAGCGATAAAAGGGGACCTACTTTTATTCTTGATATATAGAGAAAATATAGTAACTTAGATACGATAACCGACAAAGTCCCGAGGAAGCCCGAGGTATTATAATAACGGTTTCCTAAAATTTAGCGTAAGCATACCAACCCTAAAAGCAGAGAGATTAAGACTCGCTTATAAACAAGTTAGATTATATAGATATCCTAGTTTGGCATCGCCCCTTGATTAGAGGACTTAATCTCTATTGTGCTCAGAATGTCTAGGTAAAATATCGGCATATCGCCTTATTTAGACACCTTAAGTATACGTTAATTTTTACTTTGATTGACGACCAATTTTGGCTAGATACAATACCACCGGTAAGAAATCGATTCAATCTACCCGTTTGCTTTCTATATTGGTCTAGTCTACGCAGAATAAAGAGGGCAGTAGCACGAGTATAAGAGCCTTTCGAGGGGAAAAAGATAGATTAGGCTATATACATAACATGTTGGCAATCCCGCACCAATAGCAGAGAACCACGAATGGTAGCCAATAGTATAGATATCTTGTCAAACCAAATTACTTATATACTATTCTCTAAGCAAATAGCAATTCAAACGCCTCGGCGTACTACGCCAAAATCTAGAAGGGAGGTCTTTTCATCTAGCCCTCTTACTCTAACTTCTCTAGCGCCCCTAATTGATAAACGTCTCACCATATAGGGCTCGGTAGCGACTACTTATCTTAGAGAAAGCTTATAACACATAGTATTCTCTTCCTATTCTTCACTACAATATAGGTCTAGCGCATTTGCATACTACCGACCCTTGTTGGGTAATTGCTTCAATCGAACAACCGCGTGATAAGTTTTTGTAGATCTTGAAAGAACATAAAGTCATCTCGCTAGCGTAGTTTAGGTCATTGCTTATAAAGGTCAAAGCATCTATTTATTTTACAACTTAGTACTTCTTATATGGTCAGCGGCAGCTCGAATAGTGGAATAGTTGGGTAGGCACAAAAGTGGTTAGACAGTACAATCGACTATCCCTAGATGACTTAACGGGCAACGTGGAGACTCTATAACGTAAAGCTTCGGAGTCATAGGTCTCATTGTGCCTAACCTTACCTATAGTCTAGTAGGCAGAGGAATAGCCGACCCCCACTAGGTAACCCATATTGGCTAAGCCTAAAGACTCTATGGAGCTAAGGGCAAAGTACTTGAGTTTTAACTTCATCGAAGCATCCTGTCAGTTCTTTTCGGTTTCAAACAATTCTCTAGCCAGTCTACACTAAACAATCCTTGTGCGAGTCTAGCAATAAGGACCCCTAATAGAAGGAAAGGGATTAGAAACCTACCGGAGTTACCTTTGCCCAATCTCAAAGAACTTCTAAGTTAGCTACTTAGCATTCTATTCAACAACCTTCCCCGCAAAGGGTCCTACGGCCCTATAAGAGATTTAACGGGCTAGGTGCATCGATCCCCTAATGCTCGCATCGACGAAGCCTAGGAAAAGGGGAAAGAATCGCGTCCCATAAACATATTCATACTATATCGTTTCGCATACTATAAGCCTATCAAAGATTATCTAAGACGAAAAAAGCACCCTACTCACGGCCAAGCTATCTCTAGGATTATTGGTTTGGGTTAGTAGTCTAAGACCATAGCCGTTCGCCGCGAATTCGAAGATTTGGCAAGCATCGAACGTTATAATCACTTAACTTTGCATCCCAAAGCCAGCCGGTCCATCTCCACAAGACGCCGACAAAGTAAAACGCGAGCGCCGTTATTACACATCAGCTCCCATACCGACGTCTATAGTAGTATGGCTTATAGTAAAGGCAGCTAGGACTCGGAATTAGAGTTAAGCTTACCGAGCTCTGAAGAATTAGAGTTCTAGATGAATACGTCTAACAACTCGACATAGCGTACAATATATAACTATAGAGCAACGTCAGAAATATACCCTAGCCCCTGGCTACTTAGGGAGACTAGGGGCGAAATTGGAAACCCTAGGGCCCTCGGTTTCGAGAACAGTCTCTCAGACGAGCCCAAACTCGAGACTAATAGTCAGTCTATTACGAACTAGTTGGCAGGATAGTAAGCCTATCGATTAGGTAAGGCACGACTATCTAAATACTATAGATAACTCTTAAGAGGAGGCAGAGGCAATATATTGTAATAAGAATAGAGACTAATTCTTAAAGAGAATTATAGCTAAAGGATAGGACGCCTTTTCTTATAGAAGAGGCTAACATAATATTTATACGGTAGGGAAGGAATTATAAGCGACGCGGGGGCGGATCGGAGGTAAATCGCTACTAGTCCGGTACGTATAACGAAGAATCTAGGAATAGCTTTAAAGAAGCCTATCCCGTAATAATTATGCTTCCTCTCCCTAACGCCTAGCCCTAGGCGTTGTAGGTTATATAATAATTTTATAAATAAAGAAATCAAAATATATACCCTAAAAATTAGTAGGTATAAGACGCGTTCTTTTACTTCTCTCCTTTATCCTTCTTCTATCTATTATAATACTATATATCCCTACGTATTGTGATCCTGGAACCTTGTGTACGCACCCTTACGGTCACGTTACCTGGTTTTCTGCCACGGTCACCGCCTTCTAGGTGCCCTTTTGATCCTTAGCCCCTACGTTTTATAATATATACTCTTTTGCCTTAGATCTTATCTGGTAGCATGTCCTTATCTAGCCGGTCTTCTATAACCGGCCGGGAGGGTACGCTAACGATATAACGCGTCTCCTCCTATAAACGATCTCTTCGTTAACGAGATTACTTACGGACGCGTATAACGAGGCGCTATGCTCTTTTCCTTCGTTTGTTCTTTTTCTTGCTTACTAGCTACGACGTCGTTCGGAAACGTTCGGAGGTAGTAGTAAGCAGAATTTTAGGATAACCTACTATAAGCTACTATAGTCGGAAAAGATCGACTTAGAAACGAAGAGTTTTCGCTAGTTTACGCCCGCGAGAAGAGGTATTATATGTCCTCCGGAAATCGCTCGGTCTAAAGCGGTTAAAGGAGTAAATCGGGATTCTCTCTCTATTACTCCCTCTCTCCCTCGAGAAAATTACTACGTAGAAACCGTAAGGTTTACTTTCGAATATTAGTTTGTCTACGAACGTAACCTTTTACTATAATATCTAAATATTTCCCCTATAGAGACCCTATTTAGCGGTCGTATTCGCCCAAGACCTATTAGGCCCTATAGATACTCCCCTAGGAGATAGCGGTAACCTATTTCGCTCTACTAGAGACGACTTCGGACGAGGGGTTAGCTACCTAAGCTTAGGCTATTAAGTATACGGCCTAAATTTAGAATAAACGTAACTAAAACGAGTAACTCCTCCGTAATACTACCGCTAAGCTCTAGTAGACGTAGGCGCGTATACCTACTAAACCGGCTACGTACGAATAGTAGGGGACGTACGAGCGAGAATAGGCCGACTAGCTAGAACGTATAGTATAGGATCTCGCTAACGACGTCCGACGGCTAAATATAAATACGTTAGCAACGGTAGCCTCTACTAACCTAGTCGCCCTAAGTACGTTAAGAGCCGCGGAAGCTACCGTAGATAGTAGCGCCTAGCGTTCGGCCTAGAAGGCTATTATAAAGAACGTCTAGCCTATCTAGGACTACTATAGGAAGATCTAGAACGATAGTATACGAAAGTATCTACGTAATTATAAATATTACTTTAACGAAATCTTCGTATATATTAGCGGATAGCCGACCGAAGAAGCTAAAGTAGTATACGTAAGTAGCTACTTAAAGGGTAACGCCGAGGCTATCTAGAATAGCTTTAAATAATAGAACTATATCTTACCTATCCGTACGTAGTCGGCCTACGATGCCTAGATTAGGTAGAAGTTTAGCGAATACCTCGGTCCGGAAAAACGTTAGGAGAAATTCTTAACGAGAAAATAGAAGGACAATAAAAGCTTCTACGAATACGTAATTAACGTATAGTAGCTTACGGCCGACCTAGATAAGCCGCTACCGAAAGGAATTATACTCGAATTCTTACGGCGTAGAGCGAAAGTCTACCTCTAGTAGCGTTAGGCCGAGGACCGGAATAAGCCAACGAATATCGATAGCGTTATTACGCGTTTCTAGGAGTTTAAACGTAGTTATATACTCGTAGGCTATATCGGCTAGAACGGTAGAGGCAATCCGATAGAGCTAGACGCTATACTAGGCTTATCTAGCTTAAATAGTTAAAGTCGCTTCCTACGTAGGTATTATAATTATAGAGAGATCGGTTATATCGTAAGGTAGTATAGGTAGCCGAGGAAGAACGGCTAGAGAAGCTAGTAAGCTAGGTCCGATAATAAGAATACGTCCCTAGACGAGTTAAAAAACTAGAGCGGGCTAGTAATTATAAAGCCTTAGCCGCCCGCTTAAAGAAGGCTTTATTTCTACTAGATCTTTTTAGCCTAGACCGACTAGACCTATAGAGCAAAAAGACTAGAAAATCGGCCGAACTCGGTATATAGCTTAATATTATAGGCGATATCTTACTCTACTATACGGTAGGGCTTAGAATCTAAGATCCTACTACAACTATATACGCGTTGCTCGATAGTAGTACGAGTTATACGTTTATTTTATCTAACGCTATTAAACGATTAGGAAACTACCTACCTACTATAAAGCGTTAGGAGCCTATAGAAGTTAAGTTACTAAACGGCGGGCGTCTATATACGTCCTCGACTATCCGCCTCCCGCTTCGGCTTAGTATATAGCGCGGTTTTACTATAGCTTAGATTCTTAATCTCTACGAATTTAAGCTTATTCTTAGGAGAGATTTTCTATAGACGGAGAATCCCCTTATTAATTAGGTAACTAGGAGTATAAGGCTCTAGGCTAGCCGAAGAACGTACGTCGCGCCTACGAGTAAATCCCTTAGCCTTACCGATAGTACTAGTATTTATTTTAATCTTCTTTCCGCGAAGTAGTACGTCCGTATAGCTAAGAAGCCGCTAGCGGAAGCAATATTATTTACTATTTACGAGGTACTAGACGAGGATAGGACGTATAATTCTAAAATCCTATAATACCTAGATCCTTACGTATAATAGATTTTGTAGAAGCGGAAGAATATCTTTTAGGCGGACTTACCGGATTCGCTACCGCCTAAAAGACCTATTAAATATAATATCGAGATAGGGGATATAGCTCCTATTAACTATAATATATACTTCTTATTAGCCGAAAAGTTAAATAAATAGGCCCGATAAGTCGAGGAGTTAACGAGACGTAGACTAATCCGCCTATCTAGTAGCCCTTAGGGTTTTCTAATAATCTTCGTTAAGAAGCCTAATAGTACTTCTTAGCGTATATATATTAACTACTAGGCCCTAAACCGAATAACGACGAAGAATAGCTATCCCCTACTACGTATCTAAGAGCTCCTAGATACGGTAGTAACTACGAAGGTTATATTAAAGATTAATCTTACTACTAGATACTAGCAAGTTTAGTTAAGTAAGCGTTCGATCTAGAAAACCGCCTTTAATACGACTTAGGGAAAGTACGAATAGCTCGCTATACCGTTCGGTTTATATAATATACCTACGACCTTCTAGACTATTATAAATAAGACCCTTCGCCTACTCTTAGGACGGTACGTTATTATTTATCTCGACGATATCCTTATTTTCTCGAGTTCGATAGAAGAGTACTACGAATATTTAGAGAAGCTACTCTTGTTATTAGAAGAGTAGAAATTATACGCGAAGTCCTAGAAGTACGTATTTACGACCGAAGAGCTAGAGTTTTGCGGATATATTATCGGTAACGGTAGGCTATAGCTAGTACCGGAAAAGCTTAAGGTTATTCGAGATTAGCCTAGGCCGAAAAATATATATAATATCCGCTAGTTCCTAGGTCTAGCTACCTACTATTGTCGATTTATTAAGGGGTTTACTACTATTTACGTCTCGCTCTACGATCTCCTAAAGGAGCTCGACGTAGCGCTACGGGAAGATAAATTCCGCTTAGTTAAGTAGACGATCGCTTATAAAAGTACCTTTCGTAAACTAAAAGGAAAGATAATAGACGTATCTATCTTAATCTAACCTAATTACGTAAAGCTATTTATAATCGAGACGGATACTTCCGAGTAGGTAATTAGGATAGTCCTATTATAGGCCGACGAGTATAGATATTTATACCCTATAGCCTTTAACGGCCGTAAACTAAAAAGTACGGAATTAAACTATCTAGTATACGAAAAGAAGCTTCTTGCTATTAAGGAAGCTCTATATATCTAGGACTATTATATCGAAAATAGTACTACTACGATAGTCGTTACGGACTACGAGAGCCTATAGTTTCTATAGACGTCTACGACCTATAGTAAGCGTTTAGCGCGGTAGGTCGTAGAATTCTAGGAGTATAACCTACGAATTCGGTACCGAAAGAGATTAGATACTATTATTCCTAACGCTATTAGTAGATAGCCCGATTTTGTTAGTAAAGGCCTTATAAACGTATCGAAGTCTATTTCGGTATAGGGAGCCTTATTAAATATAGCTAGTATAGTTATAAGGATACCTAAGGAAGATTAGCTAGCGGCTATAGAGCGATATCTCGACGAAAGTATCCTACCGTCCGATAAATCGACTACGAGAGCTATACTTAAATTTACCGCGAACTTAAGTTATTAGGAGCTACTATTCCCGGCAAGAGTATTAGTCGTAGAGAATCGCTAGCTAGTCTTTACTTACGAGGATAGGACTATTACGTCCTACCTTAAGCCTATCCTACGTATAGATTTAGTACGGCGCCTATACGAGGAGTTTAGTTATCTTAGCTACCTAGGTTTAAACGGTATTCTCCGGCCCTAAGCGTAGTAGCCGACGGTACGCTAAGACGTTAAAGAGATTACGCGTTTATACCCGAACTACTAAGTTTCCTAGGGTTCGCGGAAGAGTCTTAAGCGTAAGGCGGCCTAATATATAGTTATAGCTAACCTACGACTTTTCGAGCGCTAGGGAATTAATCTAATCGGTTGCCTTCCGACGACTCCTAACGGAAATCGCTAGGTTATTACCGCGATCGACTACGCTATAGGCTAGCCGATCGCGAAGGCGGTTCCTAATACGACCGAGGAGGCTATCGGTAAGTTTATACTTAAGTAGGTTTTCGCTTATTACGGTACTCTAAGAGAAATTATCTCTAACAATAGTCCGAACTTATTAGTAGGTAGTATACGGTATTTTATAAAGTTGCTATAAACCTATTATCGGACGATAACTCTTTACTACCTCTATACGAACGGAAAAGTAGAAAATTTAAATAGTATTCTCGGGCGTATATTAACGAAGTATTTAATAAATAAGCCTACGAGAGCCTAGGACCTATACCTATAGTAGTCGCTCTTCGCTATACGTATATATAAGTATATAGTTACTAGTTTTAGCCTATTTTATTTAGTATATAGCGTATATCTATAGATCCCTAGTAATCCGTCCGATCCTTTAGGTTTAGCTCCGTTATAAGCTAATAAGTTAGCTAACCTAAGTAACGTAAGGACAAAAGTAAATAAGTTGTTACTCGCGCGTACTATTCGGACGAAGCGTATATAGGATAGTCTCGTTACGAAAATAAGTTTCTAGCCTAGAGACTAAGTTCTACTACGAAACAAGAGTAGATAGAAGTTTAAAGGTAAGTAGTTTAGGCCCTATAGGGTCCTAGAGTCCTATCCGCTTAGGATATATATACTTACTAAGCCGAGGGGACGTATCCTCCGGACGTTAATTAATAGATCGTAGTTACTAGAAGCGCGAGTAGACGATCCTAAGTCTTTATAGACGTCCTCGGTAGCCTATAAAGCCTTATATTACGTAGGGTTACGGCTACGGAAGCTAGAAGAAATCCGGGCGATCCTTAATAAAGATACTCTACCTCCGAGTTATTCCGATTTGTCTACGTTTAGCTAGGAAGAATAGGATAAATTTAAGCGTTTAGGCGTACGCTTAGACTCGGTAGGGGAGGAGTAGGCGATAAGGCGCGTTATCGCTAAGTAGCGGACGAAAGCCCCTAAGCCTAATAAATAGGATTTAGAAGTAAACGACTACGAGTCTAAGGCTAGATCCGTTAAGTCCGATTAGGAGTTCGAGGAAGACGTTCCTCGAAGAGAAAACGCGCTACTATATTAGGACGCTAATACTAGTAAGCGTAAGTTGTTTAATAGCCCTCTTATAGTAGTTATTCTATCTACGAATACGACGAAAAATTAAAGGTTAACTATATATTCGGGACCTTTTAGGAGCTTTAGGAGCCCTTATATATAAAAATTCTAGAAAATATAAAAAAATTATATCTATTAATTCCGTACTCCTACCTATCGGTAGGGAACGCCTTTTTCTCTCTATATACTCTACCTATAAACGCTACCTAAAAATTCTAAAAAGACCCTTATAGCTACTTACCCTCGAAAAGAAATAGATTAAAGAAGTCCTCCTTATCCCTATAAATATCCTCTAACGACTAGCCCTAGCCCTTAATATACTAACGGATACGTACCGAGTCGAAGGTAAGCTAGGCGCGTACTTCCTCTAACTCCTAGTATATATGTCGGAGCTCTATAAAGTTACGTATCTCTATAGCCTATAAAACGCTTAAGGATACGATAGGAGATACGTACTACTACGTTAGATACCTAAGAATACGGAGTAGGTCGTTAGCTATACCGTAGATAATACTAGGTATAGTAATAGGCGTACTAACGGTCGTACTAGTAGGTATAGTAGCGGTAATAGTAGTAGGGGTAGTAACTAAGGCAGAAACCTCCTCGCGGATAATAGGAAGGCGGATAGTAAGATAGCGGACAACGGAAGAAGCTACGTTAGTAGTACTATAAGTAGTAGGATATATCTAAGGTTCTATAGGTTCGACCTAGCGGTAGGTATTATAGCTAGAGTCTTTTTTAGTATAACGCGCGCGTTTCTTTACGCAACGAGAAACTAGGGTAGGCGTAACTTCTACAATAGATAGAGATAATAAGGATTCGCCTACGTTTTCGCTAGCTCCGGTAGCGCCCTCCCGATAGGCTCCTAGACTACGGTAGTTACGAGCTTCTACGAGCTATTTATAGTTCGGGTTCTACTCGGCGAGTTTATCTAGTACGAATTAGGGGCGTTCCTTATAGTAGAACGAGCAACGCTTAGCGTTCGAATTAAAGCTATAATATATATACGCGCCTAAGAAGCCGACCTATCCGTCGTAGATAAGTACGCGGTAGGTCGCGAACGGCCCGTAATTAGCTACGTACGAATCGTACTCCTCGCCTAAAGAAGCTAATAACCTAGATTGCTATACGCGTACTACGTATTTAGGGTTAGGCGCGGAACAACGCTTTAGGACGCTATTCCGCTAGTCTACGGACTAGACGATCGGCGTAGACTTAATCTAGTCGTCTATTTCCGTAGCGGCGTAGCGTATATCTAGGTTTCTATAGATATCTAGTCCGTTAAAACTAGGATATAGTTAAAACCTATCTTTAGGCGCGGCCGTACGTATAGACGTAGTCGCGGTACCGAGGGTTATTAGCCCGGTAGTAGTAGAGGAAGTCGCGGGGGCGGTTAGAACGGTAGCGGTTATAGGTATATTCGCCGTAAGAGGAGGGTTTATTAACGTAGGCGTCGTACGCCTAGCCGTAGCGAGGCGCGCGTTCGCCGAAAAGAATAGCGACGCGTTAGAAGGGAAGCGTAGTAGCGTAGACGGAGACGTATTAGTAGACTACGGTATACGTCTATATAATAGGTAAATAGAAGGTACGTAGGGCTTAGAGCCGCCGCCGGTAAAATTATATAGGAGTATACTAACGTACGGAATATACGTTATAGGGTAGATACGCGCCGAAGCGCGAAGTAGGAAGCGGGAATATTATAGCTAGATATAAGAGAAAATTTATAAGAACGCGAAGAAGAGAAGAGAAAAGTAAGGGCCTAGAGCGTATCTTTATACCTATAGATAAAGGGGTATAATCTAGGGCCTAGCGATTCTTTGTTATTAACCTAGGGCGTTTATAATACGCTATATAAACGTAACCCCGATCCTCGTAGCTAATTAGCTACTCTAAAAGGTAATCTTACGTACTATCGTATATCTCGCTTATCCCTACGTAGTTCTATTACCCTACGTAATCTAATACCTTCGTAATCGACTTAATAGCGGCTCTAAAAAGTACTATTTATAGGTACGTAACGTTTTTTTACGTATTTCCCTACGTTTCTATCTATAAAACGCCGACGCTATATACCGCCCTATTGCCTACGGTAGCAACGTATTTCCTTTTATATCTTTATGTATATTTTAGGGCGCTAGAAGTACGCCTAGGGTTTTCTCTTTGTTTCCTTTTACTTTCTTTTATTTCCTTTCGTATCTACGAAATAGGGTATATTTAAACGTCTTTATAGATATTTTTTAGTGTTTCTAGACATCCCTATACGTACTATTATCCTTTATTGCAAGCTTTCGGCGGTTGCCGTTACGTCTAGGAGGACGTAGCGCGAACTTAAGGCTAGGTTCGTTTTAGGTAGGGGAGGATATGATCCTAGAACCTTATATACGTACCCTTACGGTCACGTTACCTAGTTTTCTACTACGGTTACCGCCTTCTAGGTACCCTTTTGATCCTTAGCCCCTACGTTTTACAATATATACTCTTTTGCCTCAGATCTCAGTATATTGCCTAGGGACCCTAGTTAGTAGTTGTAGGCTAGTACTAAATATATTTTTATAGCCTCTATTAAGGCTATTATCTTAGGTCGTATAGCTAGGTACGCTTAGTCGGGGGAGATAGTTATAGAGGATATAGTTATATCGCTAGATAGTATTATATAGGCTATATTTAAGGAGATTATAGATAATACTCCTATCGGTCTTATTAAGTATATTTAAATATATATTTTTAGGGGTAAATTAGGGATATATTAGTAGTTAATTCTAGTTTATATACTTAATTTAGGATAATTTTTTGCTTTTTAATACCTTTAGAAACCGCTAGATTATACCTTATATATTCGCTATATCGTAATAGGGGACCTATTAGTTATATTCCGAGGGCTATCTCTTCTATTTAATTAGGTAATACTATTTATTATTAAAGGGTTTTTTGTCTTATACTTCCTTAACTTTATATTCGTTATTATCGTTAAGCTTAGGTATTAGTATCGAATCGGTACTATTTCCTAGGCGTTCTTTCTATAGTTCTAAGAGGGAGATATAGAAGATATTATAAATTCGATCGTATTAACTTAGTAGGCTTAACCGATATACCTATTTTCTAATTATATTAAGTACCCTAAATAGCCTAATAAAATAAGGGCTAAGTTTTCGTATCGTTTTTTAAGCCTTAGGTTCTTAGTTAATAATCCGATAAAGTCTCTACGCTTAAGGGTAAGTAGTTTATAATAGAGGTTATAATATTTCGCCTATAACTCGGTAACGCTTCGCTAGTAATTCGTAAGTCTTTTACGAATTTCTTATAACTTTTTAATTCTTACTATTATAGCTAGGATACTTCTCCCTAAAGGATCGACCTCGATCCTATAGCAAAAGTCTAGCGAATAGCCTAAGAGAGCTTTAAAGGGAGAATAGCCTATTATTATATTAATAGCGTTATTATATACGAATTCTACCGTCTAGAGTAGTTACGGCTAGGTAAGTTGTTCGGTATTAATAAAATAGTAAAGGTAATATTCGAGGACTTAGTTTATCTATTCTATTTAGCCGTCGGTTTAGGGGTAAAACGCTATCGAAAGCCTTATTTTAACCCTAGAGATATAGTATAATTCCGACTAAAATTTACTAGTAAAAAGCGATCTATAGTCGGTAATAATACCTTCTAGTAGGCTATACCGAAGGTTAATATTATTATAGAATAATTATATAAGGTCTATAGCTATTATCGTCGTCGATATAGAGAAGAAAAGAGACTATTTCGTAAACCTATCGATAATAACTAAAATTCTATTAATAGTTTAATCTAAATAGATTAATAGGGGTAGGCCTATAATAAAGTCTATAGATAACTCTATAAATAGCTATTTTAGAATTAGAAGTATATCTATCCTTCTATAAGGCTTATATCGTAGCGCCGTAGTACCTTAGTAGATAGAGTATATCTAGATATATTTATTAATATCTTAGTTAAGATTTACTTAATAGTATTTTATCTTAAGGAGCTTAGCTATTCGGTTGCGCCTAAAATAGCCGGTAAGAGGGTTATTATAATAGATATTTATTAATTTTATTCTTAAATTGTTCCCTATTAGGATATAAAGATAGTACTTATATTAAATAAGCCTTTTTAAATTAATTAACTAGTCTTTAGTCCTAGGCTTTACTTCTCTAACGATATACTTTCGCTACTAAGTCTCTAGGTCTTCCCCCTAGAGTTGCCTAATTAGATTTTTTAAATTGTCTCTAGATTCTTCTTAGTAGACGTTCTTAACGATATAGGCGTTATATAACTTATTAATAGGGATTAGCTATACCTAACCTACTTCTTAGTTACTATTTAAGGCTAATTCGGCGGCGGTCCCTCTTAGAAGCGCGGCTAGGATATATATATCTATAGTAGGGGCCTTACTATTATCGTAGGTCTTAGCCGATATTAAGTCTTTTATAGTTAATTCTTCGACTCTTATATACCGCTAATTAGATAGCCGCGATTTATTTATTATTCGGTCCTAAAGCGGGCCTAGTAACTCGATACTAGGAGCGTCTTTATAGTCCGAGCCTTATCGTCGTAATAGGCTATCTATAGGGTTTATCTTCCTAGAGTAGTACTTAATTTAGAAATTAAAAGTAGATAAAAGTAGGTACTACCTAGCTTATCTTCTATTAAGTTTTAGTTATTTTATAAAAGCCTAGAGATTAGAATAATTAGATAAAACCTTAATAGGGTACGTACTTCCTTCGA